>Ga0209060_10000040_pt1 | contig 384808 bp, 345 predicted proteins | sample Coa_R1_8_FD_187155 | JGI IMG/M metagenome (GOLD analysis project Ga0209060, IMG submission 187155) | Surface soil microbial communities from Centralia Pennsylvania, which are recovering from an underground coalmine fire - Coalmine... | ecosystem: Environmental > Terrestrial > Soil >... | reverse complement strand
GGCTCCGTGATTCGCAACCCGACAAAGAGCCCAGTCGTCCTAACCCTACGATGCTGTGACTTTCACGTACGACGGAGCGGCCCAACACGTGTTTTTGACCTACAAATTCACCGGCAAAGAACGCGACAGCGAATCCGGCCTTGATAACTTTGGGGGGCGGGTGGAGCAGAGATTGATGGTCTTTGCGGATCACACATCGAAGCGGAGAAGTAAAATCGGGTGCCGCACCCTTTGCTTTCTAAGGGTGCGGGTTTTGAGGTTTCGTTGAACTCTTTTACCTGATTCGAATCTCGTCAACTTGACATATCGGTTATAATAGGAATTCTGTTCAGGAGACGGCTGGCCCGTCTTCTCTTCGCTCTTTGACAACCGAGGATCCACCAGGATGCGCGATCATTGCCCGCATTCTGCGCTATGAACTTGACCTCCCAAACAAGATCATGCCCTCCCTAGCTCAGCTATTTGGCAACGGCTAACTCCTTTCTTCTTATATTCATCCAAACTGCCTCTCCAATAAGTCCTTTGGATTGATATTCATCCGAATGCCCCAGGGGTGGTATCCCACCCCCGCGCCTAGTCACCTTTAGAATGAATCACTTACGCAGAAACAGGGGAAGGGGGTGAGGGCCAGTATGGATAACCAGAATTCCGAGGGGAATCTGTCCCGACTCGCTGCCGTTTCCTTTTGGCGAGGGATCTCTCTTCGGATTCGACCAAAGACGCTTTATCTAGCTCAGCCAGCAACCGGCGCCGCTTCCCGTTCATTCCGCCGGCGCGCCAGGTGATGCATCGCAATGTTCAGGAAAATTTCGCCGCACGAAGTTTGAATCGAAAGGACTAGTGCTTCCGTGTCGTGCGTTCCGCCGAGTCCTTCATCGTTCATGTGAATTTCCGGCGGAAAGACCTTAAACTTGTAACCCTGATCGTTCAGTAGCGTCACCGAATTTCCGATGACCATGTTCGCAAGCTCGCACACGGTTTCGCGCACAACCTGCTCGCTCGCCGCAACTTCTGCCCCCGCAAGAATGCCCGCCACCTTCACCGCCACTTCCGGTGCGAGATCGAGAATGATGCGGCCTTCGATGTCGCCTTTGATCGCGATGAGCGCGGCAACTCCCTTGCGGCGATAGGCGTTCTCTTCCATGGTGAGATCGCCAATCGTCGTCGGGCCATTCAGCGACTCTGCAAAAACCGCATCCGCAGCATTGATAAACGGCTGAATGAGTTCCATTTTCATGAGCGGTGTTCTCCTGCCAGAGCGACTGGCGCGCCAGCCGCGGTCGGATCGTCGGCAAGCACGTAGCGCAGAATTTCGTAGAGCACTTCCGGCTTCACCGGTTTCTGCACGAAGTGCTTCGCCCCCTTCTGCAACGCCGCCAGAATGTTTTCCTGGTAGCCGACGCTGGACACCATCACGATGCGCGCGTCAGGATGCTGACGCACGATGCGCTCCACGGCTTCGATGCCTTCCATCTGCGGCATGGTGATGTCCATGAGCACGATGTCCGGCGAAGTCCGCTTGAACTCGGCGATCGCAGTAAGGCCGTCGCCGGCCTCGCCAGCCACTTCCCCGCCGAAGAGTTCGATCATCTTGATGATGTTTTTCCGCGCGAACACGGAATCGTCAACGACAAGATATCGAACAGCCTTGTCGTCCTTGCGCAGTAATGGAGCAAATTGTGCCATGGCCATCTCCTTGTTCACGGCCTGACTGCGGCCGCCCTCTCCTCGCAAAATTAATTGCGATTTGAGGAAACAGGTGTCCTTTCGTTTCGTTCGTTCTTCTCGCTCTTTTCTTGCTTTTCCGATCTCTCTGCCTTTTCGGAATGAATGCGATCCTGGTGATACGAATTCACAAGAAACGCAGCCATCCCGTCGAGTGAAACTATTTTGTTGGCATAGCCTTTAAGAATTGCGGCGCGCGGCATTCCGCTGACGACGCAGGTGTCTTCGCTCTGCGCGACAGTCATGCCGCCGGAATTCTTGATTGCTCCCAAGCCTTCCGCACCGTCTTCGCCCATTCCCGTCATGATGATTCCCACTGCGGACGGGCCGAATTCCTGAGCAACGGAGTGGAACAGAACATCTGCCGACGGTCTGTGGCCATTCACGGCAGGCGCATCTGAAAGCACGGCCATGTCTCCGCGCGGCATGCGGCGAACCATCATGTGCCGGTTCCCCGGGCAGATAAGGACCCGCCCCGCGACAAGAAGATCTCCGGATTTAGCCTCCTGCACATCCAAGGCACAACATTCGTCGAGGCGCTTGGCAAACATTTCCGTGAAGCCCTCGGGCATGTGCTGAACTACGAGAATTGAAGCGGGAAAATCTGCTGAAATTTGGGAAAGCACAAATTGCAGGGCGTTGGGTCCGCCGGTGGAAATTCCAATCGCAATAATGCGATTCGGAGGAAGCGAAGACTTTCCAGTTTTTTTGGAGACTGGTTTTTCTTCGAGCGGCTGAACCTGAATTCGTTTTCCGCCCGCGCGCTTTGCGACTTTTACTTTTTCAATGAGCTGCTGCGCGATGGCGTCGAGATTTCCAGCGGCAGCGTCCTTCGGTTTCGCGACGAAGTCGATTGCACCGAGAGCGAGCGCTTTGAATGTTGTATAGGCGCCTTCTTTGGAGTGCGTGCTGAACAAAATCACGGGAAGCGGAGCGCGGCGCATGATAAGGCGCAGCGTTTCCATGCCGTCCATGCGCGGCATTTCGAGGTCGAGTGTGACAACGTCAGGCTGGAGTTCTTCAATTTTCTTCAGCGCAAAAGCGCCGTCCATCGCGGTGCCGACAACTTCGATATTCGGATCACGCGAAAGAATAATAGGGATTAATTTCCGCATCAGAGCGGAATCATCCACAACGAGAACGCGGACGCGTTCGTTCATGCGATCGCTCCCAGTGGAGTAGCGCGAGAGAGGCGCGAGAGAACAGCAGGTACATTGAGAATCAAAACAACTGTTCCGTCGCCGAGAATGGAGGCGCCGCTGACCAGGTCGCTGGCGACGATCTCGCCTGGAAGCGCCTTAATCACCAGCTCTTCTTCTCCCACCATCTGGTCAACGAGCAATCCGAAACGGCGCTCTGCAGCGCCGATGACGATGACGAAATTCTTTTGTTTCTTTTTGCTGATTTCGTTTTCAACAGCATGAATGCGGCTGAGTTTGTTGAGGCGCACGAGAGTCAGAATCTGGTCGCGAAGACGCAGCACTTCGCGCTGATCCACGCGATGAATTTCCATGTCGTTGACGCGCGTGATTTCCACCACGGAAGAAAGTGGGACGGCAAACAGGCGTCCACCGACACGGAATAGAAGCGTTTGGATGCTGGCGAGCGTCAGCGGGGCACGCAACTGAATGGTGGTGCCTTTGCCCAGTTGAGTGAACACGTGGACGGTGCCTTTCAAGCGATCGAGAACGGTGCGAACCACGTCCATTCCGACACCGCGGCCGGAAACTTCTGTAACTTCAGTAGCGGTGCTGAAGCCGGGCTCAAAGATAAGGTTCAGCACTTCGGAGTCCGGCAAACGATCTACATCGGCCTGCTTCATCAAACCTGAATTTACCGCGTGCTTGCGAACTCGATTTAGATCAATGCCGCGACCGTCGTCCTTAATTTCAAGCACGAATTGCGTGCCCTGGTGATAGGCGCGAAGTGAAACGGTACCGCGGACCGGCTTCTGTGCTGCAAGGCGTTCATCGCCCGGTTCGATGCCATGGTCCACGGCGTTGCGAACGATGTGTGTCAGCGGCTCCGCAAGAGCATCCAAAATTCCTTTATCGAGATCGGTATTTTGACCTGTAACTTCAAGCGCGACATCCTTTCCGCAGTGCTTGGCGACATCGCGAACTACACGCGGGAAGCGGCGGAAGAGCTGTTCCACGGGAACCATGCGAATTTTGAGTACGGATTTGTGAAGCTCATCAAGAACGCGAGATTGAAATGCCAGTGCGTCCGCCATTTTCGCGCGGAGCGGATCGCGGGAATGGTTCTTGTCAAATTCCGTGAGAGCGCGATGGAGCATGGACTTGCCGATAATGAGCTCGCCAACGAGGTTCATGACGGCATCAATACGCGTTGCATCCACGCGAAGAATGCTTTCTGCAACCGTGGCAGCAGCGGAATTTGTGTTGGCTGTTTTTCCAGCGGCCACTTCTTCGTGCTCAGCGGTCGCTGCTGCAATTTTTTCAGCCTGAGCTTCAAGGAGTTCGCCAAGAAGTTCATGGTCTGCAGAATTTGCAGCGGCGGCGCGCTCGACCCAGACATCTGAGACGATCGAAGGAATTTTACAACGCTGTTTCAGCTGCACTTCCGGCGCGCTACTCGCAAGAGCAGCTTCAACAATTTCGACGGTGGCAGCAGCAGCGTTATCTTCCGGGCGGAGGGCAATCACGGTTCCGCAGCCGTGAAGCACGTTGCGAATAAGCTGAAATGCCGCAGCGCGCATAACGCTGTTTGGATCAATGCGAAGGGCAACGTTATAAACGGTTTCGCCGCGGTGCAAAGCTTCGGAAATCATCAAGCGTTCGTATTCGCTCCAAGCGAAGCGCTCGTCCTCTTCGGCGTTTCCCGGTGCCTGCTTTGCTGAAGTCTTTTCCGAAGGAGCGGCCAGCAAGCCGCGAATCATGGCGCGAAGGCCTTCGACGGGAGGTGGCTCAATCTGACGTTGATAGGCGGAGAGCATCGCTTCGAACGTGTCGGCGGCGGCGAGAACGATTTCCGCAAGGCCAGCGCCTTTGGCTTTACCGACCTGGGGAGAAAGAACGTCTTCCAGTTCGTGCGCGATTTCGCTGAGTTTGTTGAAGCCACAAGCTGCGGAGTCGCCTTTGAGGGTGTGAACCGCGCGGCGAATGCTGCGAATGACTTCTTCGTCCGTAGGACGAGCTTCGAGCTCCAGGCCAGCTTCATTGAGCGCCTGCAGCAATTCGTTCGCACTCTCAAAGAAGAGAGAGCGAAGCTCGGAGCCGCGATCCTCGGGCAGCTTCTTCAACCATTCACCTCGATGCGCTGGTACGCAGTGCCATTGTTTTCATGCACCATCCGAAACTTTTGCGTGAGGCCGAAAAGGCTTTCGGCATGGCCGACGAAGAGATAGCCGCCGGGGTTCAAGCAGTTGTAGAACTTATCGATGAGGCGCTTTTGTTCGGCTTCATCGAAATAGATCATGACGTTGCGGCATAGAATGATGTCGTTGCGGCGAGGCAAGAATTCGGTTTTGAGGTTGTGGAAGTCGAACTGAACGAGTTCTTTCAGTTGCGGCTTCACGGCGTATTTGTCGTTTGTCTTTTCGAAGTAGCGGAGCCGGCAGGTGTAATCGACTGGTTCCATCTGCTGCTCGGTGTAGAGCCCCTCTTGACCAGCGCGGAGGCTCGCATAGCTGATATCCGAGGCGAGAATTTCAAGTTTCCAGGGCGGCGGAATTAGAGGCTTGGGCGACGGCATATCAAACGGAAGCGGATTGCGCAGATAGTAGTAAGCAAGCGCGTCGCAAATGAGAATGGCAACGGAATAGGCTTCTTGGCCGCTGGAACAGCCGGCGCTCCAGACACGCAGGGACCAATCGCGGCGTTCCTGCTTTTTCTTCAGAAGCTCTTCCAGAACTGACTTTTGCAGCAAGTCGAGTTGCGGGCGGTTACGGAAGAAACTCGTTTCATTGACGGTCAGATTTTCGAGGAGCAACGCTAGTTCAGACTTCCCTTCGCGACTGGTGAGCAGACGATAGTAGCTGTAAAAGGAATCGAGCTGGCACGCCTTCAGGCGACGCTGAAGGCGGTCTTTCAGGAAGTGCGAGCGGCGTTCATCGAAGAACATGCCACATTCCTGATAGACGAGAGTTTGCAGAAGCTTCAGTTCAGCTTCTGTGAGTTGCACAGGTGCTGCAGTGAGCGTACCCATATCGTTGCGTATGCGGGAGGCGCCAAAATCAAGCTGGTGTGGCGACGATCTCCGCTGCCTCCTCGAGTCGTTTGAACTCCGGGCGATGCAACAGCTTTGAAATGTCGAGAAGGATGATGAGGCGTCCGGCAAGTTTTCCGACGCCAGTGACGTAAGAAGATTCGCCGTCCGCGAAAACAGTGCCAGGAGGCTCGATTTCCGAGGGCGGAATCTTCAGGACTTCGGAAGCGGAATTGACGATGAGCCCAAGAAGCTTGTTTTCGAGTTCGACGACAAGAATGCGGTTTTTCTTGTCGGAAACGATCTCGCCTTGTCCAAAGCGCTTGCGCAGATCCATCACGGGAATGATTTTCCCGCGCAGATTGATTACGCCTTCGATGTTATCGGGTGCGTTGGGCACGGTAGTGATTTCAGCAACGCGAACGATTTCGCGAACGGAGCCGATACGAACTCCGAACGTTTCGTTCCCGATGCGAAATCCAACGACCTGGAGATCTTTTTCCATGTACGTTTCCTCGACGCCTCAGGAACGAGTGAGCTCGGCGTATTCAAGATCCTCGGCGCTTTCCATACGGCGTCCACGACGTGGCGCGGATTCGCGCTGTGGCCGTGAATTGTTCGCGCGTTCGAGAACAAAGCGGTCCATGCTGTCCAGCAAATTGCGGGAGAGCTTGAGCATTTGTTCGGCAGCGGCGGAGAGTTCGGTTGAGCTGGAGGCGGATTGCTGAACCAGTTCGCGCATTTTGTCCATGGCGCGAACGACGGCTTGTGCGCCGGAGGCCTGTTCTTCGACCGCGGAATTGATTTCCTGGGTGATTTCGGTGAGGCGCGTGGTGGCCTTGGCGATTTGCGCGGAACCAACGGACTGTTCGTTTGTGGCGGCGCCGATTTCCTGGGAAAATTTGTAAACTTCGGTGACGACGTTAGAGATCTTGTGCAAGGCCGTGCCGAGCTCATTGCCAAGGCTCAGGCCTTCTTCGACGATACGCGTGCTGCGCTCCATATTTTCAACAGCCTGACGAGCTTCGCGCTGAATGCTCTGAATAAGTTCCGCGATTTCCTTCGTAGATTGCGTGGACTTTTCCGCTAGCTTGCGGACTTCGTCAGCAACCACTGCGAAACCAAGGCCGTGTTCGCCGGCGCGAGCCGCTTCGATGGCAGCGTTGAGAGCGAGCAAGTTCGTCTGTTCCGCGAGATCGTCAATAACTTCGATGATTTTGCCGATATCGTCGGCGCGGTGGCCGAGAACATTGATGATTTCTGCGGAAGACTGAATGGCTTTGTTGGTACGGTTCAGGCCGTCGGTAGCCTTTTCCATGGTCTGAATACCGGTGACAACTTCTTCGCGCGAGCGATTCGCGATGTCGAGAAGAACCTTGGCAGTGTCCGCAACGCGCTGAATGGAGGTGACCATCTGATCGATGGATGCAGAAGTCTCTGCAACGCTGGAGGCCTGAATTTGCGTATTCTTTACGACGTTTTGCACGTTGATGCTCATCTCGTGCATGGTGCTGGTGACTTCTTCAATTGCAGAAGAGGCCTGAACGCTGACCTTTGCGGACTCGTCGGCGGCGCCGGCGACTTGATTCGAACCTGCGGAAACCTGCCCCGCTGAATCGCGGGTTGTGCGAACAAGGTCCTGGAGACCGTGGGACATGCGAACGAACGCGTTGCCGAGCGTGTCGCGCTTGGAACGCGGAACCACTTCGACGGTCAAATCGCCTTCGGCAACGGCCATGGATACGCCGGCCATTTCCTTAAGGTACGCGACCATATTGTTAAAGGTGGTGGCGAGAGCGCCAATTTCATCGTTTCGATGAATATCAATGTTCTGATCGAGGTCCCCGGAGTCGCCGATTTCACGAGCGACGGTAATAAGGTGATTCAGCGGCTCGGAGATGGACTTGGAAGTCTTGAGCGCAATCAATGCGCCGGCGAGGATGGCAAACAGAGTTCCAACGACCGTCACGATCATGCTGGCAACGCCAGCGTTTCGCGCCGACTTGGTTGTCATGTCGAGGGAGTTGGAGATTTCGGAGCTGCTCTGATCAAGAACGGTGGCCGATTTTGTGAGCCAGGATGCCGGGTCTTTCTGAAGATAGAAAATCTGGAGATCGGAAACGGTAGCGTCACCGGAATCGACTTGGTGGCGCTTTGCGAGCAGGGGCTTTGAGAAATTGTCGGCCCAGCTGGATTCATTGCTCTCCACCTGGATCAAAGCCAGGCGAAGAGACTCAATGCCAACCTGAGCTTCGCTGCGCTTGAGGGTGTCAGCAAGCTCGATCATGCCCTTATTCACTTTTTCCTCATCGCGTGGATCGCCGCTGAGAAGAAAATTGTTCAAGTTCAGGCGGTTCAGCATGATCTGATTGCGAACGCTTTCCAGAACCTTATAGCTATCCAGAGCCTGTGCGGCTTCTTTGGTTGCAGAACTCTGGCGGCTTCCCGTAATGAGGTTCACGAAGAAGAGCAGCGTGAGCACCCCGAGGATGATTCCAAAGCCGAGGTAAAGTCTTTTTCCGATCGTCATTGCAAAACCCCTCCGCATCCCTCAAACACGGCGCATCCAAGAAAGCAACTCTGAATGCGCGAAAGAATCTTTAGTTGGCGGCGCCGCTGTGAAAGTCAAACTCGATAACTTGAGTGGATTCTTCCGCTGCGGGGAAGAATTTCCATTCCTTGACAGCGTCCTGGCAGGCCTGAACTAGGAGCGGATGGCCGCCGATGACGCGCGTGCTACGAACTTTTCCGTCCGGGGTAATAATGACTTCGATTTTGACCTTGCCGGAAACGTTCATGCGCTTTGCGAGTTCCGGATAGGCTGGCGAGATTTTGCTTTTAATCTTGCGCTTGCTTTCGTCCGTGGCGGATTGCTGGGCAAGGACGAAGCCCGCAGTAAAAAGAGCGGCCGCGGCTGCGGCGACGCTGATACGAATCCAACTCGGTCTCATGGACACTACTCCTCCTCAGAGTGGGAGTTATCCCAGCAAGAGAAAGGCACGTCTGATGCCAGCGCATGGAAAGCGAAAAATCGGCGTTCCCAACTGGGGCGAAGAGCTGGAAATGATTGAGATACAAAGACTTGGAGGAGCGGCAAGGGCGCCTGACGGAAGAGAGGTTTGGTGTAAGTTGTCTCAAAGACCCTGCCAAACCAGTTTTAGGTCTCACGCTGAGACGTGGGCTCACGCGGGCAGGCGGGAGAGTGACTTGATACGCAACATGGAACTGAGGTGGGATTGACTCAGAATGAGATTGTCTGGAAGCTGAGACGTGCGTGGGTGCGCCTCAAGTTGAGACGCGTTCCTGCTCCTCTCGATGCCGATGCGCGGATCAAAACCGGGCCGAAGACCTTCTGTCGCTCTGCGAAAAGCTAAGAGCGTGCCCGAGCTGCAAAACTCCAAAGAAGCAGAAGAATTGATGGATTTGGCGGTGGATGCTGCGCGTTCGCAACATTTGCCGGATTTTTTGAAGAGATTTTCTGCGCGCGCTGCAGCGATGGCACAAGCAGACTGGGGCGGAGTGGTTGTTTTCGAGGAAGCAGGCGCAAAGCTCTACGACGCAGTTGAGCTGGAGACGGTAAAGAACGCACCGAAACGCGAATGGCTGCTGAACAAGGCGCTGGAAGTCAGCCGCGATGCGCAAGTCTGCATATTGCCGCAGGAAAAAAGTTCAACCGGCGTGTTTATTCCAATTTTGTCGAGCGCGAATGAACGAATGGGCGCGGTTTGTTTGTTGCGACCGCCGCGGGCGCTGCAAGCGCGCGAACGCAAATTAATGGAGGCGCTTGCGAGCCATGCGGCACTGGCTCTGGAGAATTTTCGGCGATTCTCGCAACTGGAACGTTCGAAACGGAACTGGGTCGAAGATATTGATGCGATCACGGATTACATCGTGGTGCACGACAAGCGATGGCGGATATTGCGCACGAACCGGTCGCTTGCAAACCATCTCGGAGTGCCGCCCGTCGCGCTGGTGGGAGAAGCGGTCGGTACGTTGCGACAGCTTGCCGAAACGCAAGGGACACTTCCCTGCCCATTTTGCGTGGATACAGAACAGGCGCGCGAAGAACACATGGTTACGGCGCGTGAACGGACTTTTCTGGTTTCGACATCTCGAACCTTGAGCGCCGCGGATGATGAAGCGCGCACGATTCACGTATTAAAGGACATTACCGACCGGCGCGAGGCGGAGCGGCGTTACCGGGAGTTGTTTGACAGTATTCAAGAAGGGTTGTTTTTTGCGACGCCTGATGGGCGGTTTCTGGATGTAAATGACGCGATGGTGCGGATGTTGGGATACGAATCGCGCGACGAATTGCTGCGAAATGATGTTGGATCGTATTTGTATCCTGCCCCGGAAGCACGCGAGCGAATCTTGCACGAACTGCATTCGAAAGGCGTGCTTCGGAATTACGAAGAGACGCTGCGGCGGAAGGACGGGACGCTGCTCTACACGCTCCAGAATATTACGGGCGTGCGAGATGCAAGCGGGCGAATCGCTCAGATGCGCGGGTTGATGCTGGACGTGACTGAACAAAAAATGTTTCAGGCGCAACTGCAGCGCGAGCGGGACTTTAACCAGAAAATCTTGAACACGACGCAGAGCATGATTCTGGTGCTGGACACGGCGGGCTTGATCAGCTACGCGAACCGCCGCTGCTATGAGGCGGGCTATCGCGAAGAAGAGATGATTGGCCGGCACCTGGTGGATTTGGTGGATGGGGCGCAGCGAAAGGAGTTTGAAGCGGCGCTGGAGACTACGGCCCACGGGCAACAGGTGGAGAATCTGGAGGCGCGCGCAAAACGCGGAGATGGAACGCTGGGATATTTTTCGATCAGCTTGAGCCCGATGCGAGATGAGCAGGACGTTGTGAATAGCGTCGTGGTGGTGATGACGGATATTACGGATGCGGCGCTATTGCAGGCGAAATTGGCCCACGCGGAACGCATGGCGACGATTGGGCGATTGGTATCCGGTGTGGCGCATGAAGTGAACAACCCGCTGGCCGCGATTCTGGGATTTACGGATTTGTTGATTGAGAATCCGGAGATGCCGGAATCGGCGCAGGAATCGCTTGGAATTATTTTGCAGGAGACACAACGGACGAAATACATCGTGCAGGATTTGCTGAGTTTTGCGCGCCAGCGGCCAGTGCAGAAGGAAGCAGTGCAGGTTGGGGCGATTTTGCGGCAGACCATCAAGCTGCGCAGCTATGACTTCACGAGCCACGGTGTGCAGGTTCGGGAAGATTTTGAGAAGGATTTGCCGGCAACGATCGGGGATTCGCAGCAACTGCAGCAGGTATTTCTTAACATTATTAATAATGCGTACGACGCGATTCAAGAATCGGGGAGGCGCGGGGTGATTACCCTGCGCACGAAGCGCATGGGCGATTCGATTGAGATAACGATTTCGGACAATGGTACGGGGATTTCAGATTCGGCGAGGATTTTTGATCCATTTTTTACGACCAAGCCCGCGGGCAAAGGGACGGGGCTGGGACTTAGCATTTGTTATGGGATTGTGCGCGCGCATGGCGGGGAAATTCAATGCTGGAACAATGAAGGCGGGGACGGAAGCACGTTTCTGGTGAGATTGCCAGCAGCGACGGAAGCAGCAGCTGCTGCGATGGAGGCTGCGGGATGAGCAGCGCGGCGATGCGGAGACAACTGCCTATTTTGCTGATTGAGGATGAGCCGTCGGTAACGGCGTTTTTGCGCGCGGCGCTCGAGAGAAAAGGATATTCGGTGGAGCAAGCGGCGTCAGGCGCGGACGGCCTGGAGAGGCTGAAGAACGGTTCGTTCGGCGGAGTGATTTCAGATGTACGGATGCCGGGAGAAGTGAACGGAGCGGAAATTCACGCGTGGATTCAGGCAAATAAGCCGGCGTTGAAGTCACGAATTATTTTAATTAGCGGGGACACGGCGAACAGCGAGACGCAAGCGTTGATGGCAAACAGCGGTACGCCGTGCATTGAAAAACCATTTCGGGTTCAGCAATTGATTTCAGTAGTGGAGAAAACATTCGGAAAACCATGAGCGACGACCTAAAAACACGGCTTTTAGTTGTAGATGACGAGCAAAGCATCCGGCGGCTCTGCATGACGATCGGCGGCTCGCTGGGATATGTGTGCAGCGAGGCGGAGAGCGCGGAGATGGCGTCCGCGAAGATCGAAACCGAGGCGCCGGATTTGATTCTAACGGACCTGAAATTGCCGAATCAGAGCGGCGTGGATTTGCTGAAGCAGACGAAGGCAATCTTGCCGCGGACTGAGATTGCCATTATGACGGGCCACGGATCGATCGAGTCGGCCGTGGACGCGATGAAGCTTGGGGCGTACGACTATATCGAAAAGCCGTTCCGAGTGGAAAAGATGCGGCTTTTGCTGCAACGCATGGCGGAAAAGGTGAAGCTGGTAACGGAAAATGAGTTTTTGCGCGAGAGAGTAAGCGCGGAAGACGGGCTGGACGGCATCGTTGGAGCGTCCGCGAACATCCAGGACGTACTGCGGATGATTTCACGCCTGAAGGACACGAGGACACCAGTACTTATCAGCGGCGAAAGCGGGACAGGTAAAGAGCTTGTGGCGAGAGCGATTCATTTCCGCGGAGCTCTGGCGCAGACGCCTTTTGTTGCGGTGGACTGCGGCTCATTGGTGCCAACGCTGATGGAGAGCGAACTCTTTGGGTACGAAAAGGGTGCTTTCACGGGCGCAATGAAGTCAAAGGCGGGACTGTTTCAAGCGGCCAATGGAGGAACGATCTTTCTGGATGAAATTGGCGAGCTTCCACTGGAAATGCAGGCGAAATTGCTTCGGGTGCTTCAAGAGAAGGAAGTTCGGCCGGTAGGAAGCAACGACCGCGTGAATGTGGATGTTCGCGTGATTGCGGCCACAAACCGGGATTTGGAAGCAGCTTATCGAGAGGGGACGTTTCGCAAGGATTTGTACTTTCGATTGAACGTCGTGACGGTGCACCTGCCGTCCCTGCGTGAACGCCGTTCTGACATCCCGATGCTGGTGCACCATTTCCTTGATCGCTATGCGCCAGGAAAAAGCATCCAAGTAACGCCGGCGGCGATGAAGAGCCTGCTGCATTACGATTGGCCCGGAAACGTCCGCGAGTTGGAGAATTGCGTCGCGCGCGCTGTGACGTTGGGCGACCACAAGACGATTGACGTCGAGGATTTGCCACCAGCAATTCGAACGGAGCAGAGCGGGACGAGCACTCTAGCGCCGCAAGAAGCTGCTTCCCTTTCGACGACTGCGCTTGCCGAAATGGAGCGGATGACGATTTTGCGCGTATTCGAACAGGCCAACGGCGATAAAGCGCTAGCGGGCAAGATGCTGGGGATCAGCCGCGCGACTCTTTATAGAAAACTCAAGCGGTACAACATTGCCGTGAAGGCAGAGCCCGAGTCTCCCGAGAATTCGATGGCGACGCACTCGTGAGATTGCCCGAAAACGTCTCGGGTGAGACAAATTCGGGCTGTGCCAAAGCGAATCGGTGAGACGGGGCCGTTTCACGGTGAGACTCAAGACGATTCCCAGCGAAATGGAAATCTCTAAGCCCTCTTCTTTCAACATCTTCACATAACAAAACGAGCCGAAGATTTTGGCGTCTGGCGTGCATTCATTGCCTTGGGACTTTGTGTCTGCGGTAGCGCTCGTGCGCCTTTGCCAGCGGCGAGACGAACGGCAAAAAGACACTGGTCAGAGAACGGCGTGCGGACGAGCAACGAAGAAACGGTCATCCCGAGCACCGAGGGCTGCACAGAACAGCTCGCAAGGTTCTTTCGGGGCATCGCGCAGGTGAGGATCCCGGCGAGTGTGACTGCGGGCAGCGTGGGAAGTTCAAAGCTCCAGGAAAGCGTGGTCGTGGAGTTTTGCGGAACGGAACATGCGATTTTTCGTTCTGGATTGCCGCTCGAGTATAACGACGACGTTCGGCTGGCAGCGAATGCGATCGCAGGACAGCTGAATGCACGCGTAGTGGCTGTGCAATATCACGAAGGTCTCAAGGCTGTGGCCGTGCGGTTCCAAAGCGGGCCATGCCACTGGGTGACAACGACGTGAACAAGACAACTACTTTGAAGATCCCGGCGCCTCCAAAAGTGGAAACGGCGGCAAAACAGTCGGCTTGGGACGAACTGCGGGCCGTATTTCCGATCTATCTGGCGATTGCGAAACAGCTCGAAGTCGAGATTCCCTTCGGCCAGGACAAGCGCGTATTACCTGAAAAGGCGGATCCAGCGCTCGGCAATCAGGTGCGGACGTGGCTCGACGCGCTCGACCAGCAAGTTCAGGTCTATCAGCTGCGACATTTGCTGCAGATGACAACGCTCAACGCGAGCGAGAGCGGCTTGCGCGCACTGATCTTGCGGCATTTGCGGAAGCAATCGAAGACGACCATTGACCGTGACAAGATCGACTTCTTGCTGGTGCAATACTTTGCGCTATGCGCGCCAGCGAAGATTTATCACAAGCAGATTGAGCTGCAGGACACGGCACAGGTGATGAAGGGTGTGCTGGGCGAAGTGGACACGACGCCGCTCGAATGGTGCGAACCGCTGGAGAAGATGATCGAGTCCTTGCGCGGATTCCGCAGCCTGCGCGACCTGCTTAAGACGAATTTCATCGAGCAAGGCCGCAAAGTGAAGGAAGCGGCGGGCGGAATGTTTTATGACCCATCCGCGTTGCTCGCATTTATTCGCTTCAACTTTCTGCTACGCAGAACGCTCATTGAGTTGATGCATGCGGATTTGATTGCGATTCGCTCCGGACTCGCTCAACTGGACGCAGCGGGCGTACGAATCATTGATTGCCATCACGTGGGGCTTACCGCAACAGAACCCCTCGACAAGATTCGGTTGATGGCGGATGAATGGAAGCAGCCATTTCAGCAGAGCTACACGGAAAAGACGGTCAGCCAGGCTTTTGACAAGCTGCTTGGCCTGCGTACAGACGTGGAAAAAGCGCTGGAACGCATTGCCAGCAAGAGCGGAGAAGCGTCAGGCTCCAATGGATCCGCAAAGGCAGTTGCGAAGCAACCGGACACGCTGGCCGCACGCAAAGCAGCCGCAGAGCAAAAGGGTACGGATAAAACGGCTTCGACGGAAGTTCCGGCGATTCTCGATTTCGAGAGCTGCATGGAATCTATTTGGGAGCAGCTGATTGCGGCGCCTCCTGCACGCGGCCGTTCAATGACCACGATTCGCCTGGGCACCGCGCGCATCTTGATGTCGTCGTGGGAAGTGTCTGCGTTTGTGAGCGAAGACGGATTTGCGGCGGAAGATCTGCGGCGAGCCGTTGTTGCACGCGCGCTCGTTACAACTGCCGTTGAGCACGCCAAAGAGACAGGTAACGCAACCAGCCTCGAAAAATCATTGATGATCGCGCGCGTGGAGGTTTCGCGGTTGCAAGAGCGCGTTGATGCAGCAAAGCAGGCGAAAGATACGGAAGCCGCCGTGAATCTTGGCATAAGCACGAAGCGTTTGCTGTCCGCGCTCGACGAGGCAGAAAAGCTGTAAGCAGAACAATTTCTCCGTTGCACACGGAACCCGGGAGCTTTGTACCTTTGCGACACGCGAGCCTGTTGATCCTCACCGATGACGCTGAATTCGCGAGATTGCTCTCCGCATGCTGGCAGGCGGAGCGGCAAGCGCCACGCATAACCGTACTGAGCAGCGATCTCTGGGTGGACAAAGAACACAGCGCGTACGATCTGGTGGTTGTTGGACCGATTGAACAAGGCAAAGCTTCTGCTATTTTGCGTTCCATTGAACCGGCCTGTGCCGTGATTTTGTGCGTTCCAGCAGACACGAAAGAGCTTGGGCAACTGAGGTCGCGGTATCCGCGATTGGTGCATGTTCCCTTACGGGAAGACTGGGCACAGACGCTTGTGCTCGTGGCAGGCGAATCGCTGCGACGCGCAGAAGCAGCAAAACTTGCGCGACAAGCGGAATTGCGTGCCGTGCGCAGCGAACAATACGCAGTGCTAGGTCGCTATATGCTCGAAATGAAACACACCATGAACAACGCTCTGACGTCGATTTTGGGTAACGCGGAGCTCTTACTTTTGGAGCCGGGCCAGCTCTCGGCGCAGTCCCTGGCGCAAATTAAAACCATGCACAGCATGACGTTGCGGATTAACGAAGTGATGCAGCGTTTCTCATCCCTGGCGACAGAGATGCGGGAGGCTGAGAATGCTTCTCAAGCTGAGACGGAAGAGACGGTCGCGCCTAGTTCCCGGCGTTCTTAATTGGTGCAATTTCACTCCTATCCCCTGCATTGTGAATAAGTTAAACAAAACAGCAAATTAACAAGATTCGAGTGCAGGGCTGGCGTCTGACGTGCATCTCTTTGCTTCGGATTACTGTCCTGAATCGCGGTTGGGAGAACGTGTCGTGCTGAAAAAAGTCCTCATCGTTGACGACTCACCGGCCCAAGTGAAGCTGATGCAAGGGCTGCTGGAGCCGGAAGGCTATCAGCCCATTGGGGTGAACGATCCCCGCCGGGTGGAAGAAGCGATCGTGAACGAGCGGCCGAGTTTGATTTTGCTGGATGTGGTGATGCCGGAACGCAACGGCTTCCAGGTTTGCCGCGAGTTGAAGAGCAGCAGCGAGTTCAACACGATTCCCGTGATTTTAGTAACGAGCAAGGATTCAGCGAGCGACAAATACTGGGGCGAGCAACAAGGCGCCGACGGATACGTGACGAAACCATTTACGCGCGAGGATTTGTTGCGCGCGGTGAGGCGATTCGCGTGAGCGATTTGACCAACAACGAAGAGTTTCAGCTGACACCGCTTTCACCGGATGCGGATACGGCGGAACTCCTGGAAGCGCTTGGCCCGCTGGAAGATTCGACGCCGGATTCGCAGTACTGCGTGTTCCGCAGTGGCCGGGAACGGTTTTGCTTGCCGGTGCTGGACGTGGAAGAAGTTCTGGAATGGCCGAACGTGACGAAGCTGCCGCTGGCTCCTGCTTACGTCGTTGGCGTTTTCAATTTGCGCGGCTCGATTGTGCCGCTGATTGATATCGCAATGACGGAAGGGCGCCGCCCGGGGCTTTTGCCAAAGCATGTGGTTGTTGCTTCCCTTCACGCGGCCGGTCAACACGATGTTCTGAGGCTGGGAATTGCGTCGGATGAAGTAATCGGGACGTACTCGGTAGGTTCGGAAGACATTCTGGACCGTTCGCCGGAAGCGGTACCGCATTGCATCGGCATGTTGCGGCACGACGATCGCCTTGCACTGATTTTGGACTTGCCTCGGGTTCTGGAAGTTTATCCGGGGCCAGTGATTTGAGTTTGGAAGTGAACGAGAAAGACAGCTGGAACGCTTCAGCAGAATTGGGTTGGAGGAAGGCATGAAATCGCGACTGAGTTCGACAATCACGATGCTGGCTTTCGGGGCCGGCATTGCAATGCTGGTTATTGTGGGCATTGCGTTCCACGCCGGACGCGAAGCGGGCACCGTTTCGATGTTCGACTTCGGCAATCTGCCAAGCGGGGCGAGTGGCGCATTGATCTTCGCCGTCTTGCTGAGCTTTGGCGTGGCGGGCGTGATTATGTGGCGCATGGGTAGCGCCGTCGGCACGCCAGTGCAAGAGCTCGCGGAATTCTCGGAGCGGCTGGCTGCGGGAGATCCCCGCGCGAGGGCGGAAGTCCATGCGGATAACGAGCTCGGTCTTATCGCAGACAACCTGAATCGCGCCGTGTCCAAAGTTTCAAAGGCGACCAGCAATCAGGAAGCGAATGACGCCTTGCAGCGCAGCATTACAGATTTGCTGGCGGTCATTAACCAGGTGGCACGCGGCGATTTGTCGCAGCGCGGCAAAGTGACGAACGACGCGCTCGGCAACGTCACGGACTCGATCAACTACATGCTCGACAACTTCACAAAGGTTCTAGAGCGCGTGCGTAAGGCCGCTATGGAAGTTACCGCATGCTCCAACAACATCCTGGTAGCCGCCGACGAGATGCAGGCCGGTGCGACGCAGCAAGACCAAGAAATCACGAATACATCGAGCGCCGTGGAAGAGCTTACGGTTTCGATGAAACAGGTATCGAACAACGCAGAAGCGAGCGCGGAAGCGGCTCGCCGCGCGCTGGACGCAGCAGAACAGGGTAACCGCGCGGTGCGCGACACGCTGGAAGGCATGCAGCGCATCCGCGCATCGGTGCAAGCGACCGCGAAGAAGATCAAGTCGCTCGGCGATCGTTCTCTGGAAATTTCAGAAATCATCAACGTGATTAACGACATTACAGAGCAGACAAACTTGCTCGCATTGAACGCAGCCATCGAGGCGGCGCGCGCAGGTGACGCGGGCCGCGGTTTCGCAGTGGTCGCGGACGAAGTCCGTAAACTGGCAGAACACTCCCGTAGCGCCACGAAAGACATCGCGGCACTCATTAAGGCAATTCAGGCTGAGACAAACGAAGCGGTAGTCGTCATGGAAGAAGGAACGAAGGAAGTGGAAGGCGGTGCTTCGCTGGCCGATCAAGCGGGACGCGCACTCGATGCAATTTCGAGCGTCGTTCGCCAGTCCGCGGAACTCGTTCAGGAAATCTCGCTCGCTTCCAAACAGCAGGTGCGCGGCACGGAAGGCGTCGCACACGCGATGCAGATCATTTCCGGGATTACGCGCCAGACTTCACAAGGAACTCGCGGAACAGTGGCGACGGTCAGCCAGCTTGTCAAGTTGTCAGATCAGCTGAACGAAGCACTCTCGCAATTCCGCGCAGGCACCAAGGCAGCGGCAGCACAAGCAGCGGCAGAAGCCGAGCGGCCCGTCCCAGCAGGCGCTCTGCGGTAAGCGGTAACTTCAAGATCCGGCGGAGGCCGGCAACGCGAGCCGAATGACGATGAGCGAACGCTCCGGACATGAATTGAGTTTGACCGAGCACGAGTTGGGCGAGATCCGAATGCTGATTCACGAACGCACGGGAATCTCTTTCGATGAATCGCGCGAAAGATTCTTTTCGACGCGTGTGCGAGAGCACATGCACGAAAAGGGCTTTAAGCGCGGAACGGAACTCTTGCGTGCGGTCAGGAAAGCAAACGCGGAGTATCAGGCGCTGCTCGAGCGCTTGCTGACGCAAGAGACGACTTTCTTTCGGTACCCGGGAGTGTATGAGGCATTTGAAAAGCGCGTGCTGCCGGAATTGCACGTAAAGAAATTCTGGAAGAATCCGCGGACGCTGCGTGTCTGGAGCGCGGGATGTTCCACGGGGGAAGAGCCGTATTCGATTGCGATAACTGTGGCAGATACGCTGGCCAATTCCGATGCCTGGAATGTGGAAATTCTGGCTACGGACATTGGACGGCAGGCTTTGGGTACGGCGGAACGCGCAACGTATTCAGGGCGAACGATTGCCAGCGTGAGCGAACGGCAACTGGCGACGCACTTTGTGCAGGTCGGAAATGCGTATCAGGTGCGACCAAGAATTCGGCAGATGGTCAGCTTCGTCCACATGAATCTATCGAATCCGGTTTATGTCGGAAAGATGGATCTGATTTTTTGCATGAACGTACTGATCTATTTTTCGGAAGAGCGGAAGCGCGAGCTTGTGCAACGTTTTTATGATGCCTTGGAGCCGGGCGGGTATCTGTTCCTCGGGCATTCCGAATCGATTTCCAAAATACCGGTAAAGTTTCAAGCGATCGTGTTGAACGATTGCATTTTGTATCGCAAGCCTACGGCAGAAGAGCTATTGAAGCCGGAGCTTGTGGCGGAGGGGCGGGCATGAGCGGACCAGACCGTGAAGCCGTCGAGCTGTTCCTCCAGGAGGCTTCGGAGCATCTGCAATATTTGCGGGAATATGTCGGCGTGCTTCAGGAAATTGAGCCAAAGCGCGAGGACATGGAGCGGCTGTACATTTCTGCGCACACACTGAGCGGAACGTCTGGAAGTTACGGATACACGAAGTTTTCAGAAGTGGCTGGTAAGCTGGCGCACGTTTTTCAGTATGCGTTGAATGCTTCTCTGGGTGAGGATCTGCATGGACCGCTGACGGAATTCCTGTCGGATGGAATTTCGGTGCTCGAGACCGATCTCCTTGAAATCAGCGATACGGGCAAAGAAAACGTCGAGGATATTGCTGCATTCAAAGAGCGCTATCGTTTTGCGTTCCCTGTTGAACCGCCACCGTTAAATCTTTCTGCGCCGCGCAGCAATTCCGCAACGGCTTTGCTTGGCGAGCCGGAACAAGAGATTGTCTCTGCTGCCACGGGTTCGTATTTCGATGCGTTACCTCCGGATGACGAGGTTCCTGCCGAGATTCTGGAGTTCTTCCAGCCTGAAGCGGAAGAACACCTGCAAATCGTGAGCGATTGCCTGATTTCGCTGGAAGGCAATAACAATCCTGAAGAAATCAACAAGCTGTTCCGCGCGATACACACCGTGAAGGGATCGGCGGCGCAGGTCGGATTGAAACGGCTGGGTGCGATTGCACACCGTGTGGAAGATTTGATTGGCCGGATTCGCGACGGCGAACTGGAACCAACGCCGCAAGTCATTGACCTTTGCCTCGTCTCTACAGACGTTCTGAAGAAAACTTTGCAGAAGCAGTGGGCCGACGAAGCGGAGATGCGCACGGGGGTCGATTCCCTACTCGCACAGATTGCGGAATTTGCTCCGATGGAAGCGGAAGACGGCGAGCCCGTTCACGCTGCACAACCTGTCGAAAGGGCAGAAGCTCCGGCGGCGCCTGCGGCGCGTCCACAAAATGCGGAAAAGATGCAGCAAGCAGCAGCGGCGGCGAAATCTGTGCGTATTTCGCTGCAGCGGCTTGACCGTATGATGAACACGGTAGGCGAATTAGTGATCAACCGTACGCGAATGGTTGGACGCGTGACGGAGCTCGAACGCCTGGTGGAAACGCTGAGTTTTTCGAAAGAGCGGCTGCAGGGCAAGGTTGCGGAGTTCCAGGAGAAGTACGAGTACAACAAACTGAACTCGGGAACATTTGCAGCGCCTCAGCAACCACCTACAAAACAAATTCTTACGAGCGCAGCAGCGGGCGATTCGTCATTCTGGTCGGAATTCAGCGAACTGGAAATGGACCGCTACGACGACGTGAATATTCTTTCGCGTTCAATGGCAGAAATTTCTGCAGACGTAAACGAAGTGCTCGGGCAACTTGGCGGATTCATCGGGCGGGTTGAAGGCGATATTGATGAGTTCACGAAACTCGCGCACCACTTGCAGGACGAAATTACGGCGGCTCGAATGGTGCCGATCGGAACGCTCTACTCGCGATTGTCACGCGCGGTTCGCGACGCTGCAAAGTCGGCGGACAAGATTGTCGAACTCGATTTGGCGGGTAGCGAGACGGAGCTCGACAACAACATCATTCAACAGATTTCGGATCCGCTTGTGCACTTGCTGCGTAATTCGGTTGCGCACGGAATTGAGTTCCCGACGGAACGCACGGCTTCGGGCAAGGCGGAAACCGGCCGGGTAACGTTACGTGCGTATCACCGCGGAAACCACATCTACATTGAAGTGGAAGACGACGGCCGCGGCATTGATTACGACCGCGTGCGCCGCACGGCGATTGAGCGAGGACTCGTTTCGCCCGAGACCGCAGATCGGCTTACCGAGCGCGATTTGCGCGAAATGCTGTTCCATCCAGGATTCAGCACGGCTGCGTCGAAAACCGAACTTGCTGGGCGCGGCGTGGGCCTTGACGTTGTTCGTTCGAACCTGAACACGCTGAATGGCGAAATCGATATTCAAAGCACAACTGGTCAGGGCACCAAGTTCACATTGAAAGTACCTTTGACGCTGATTATCTCTCCCGCTTTGTTTGTGAAATGCGGAACGGCGAACTTCGCGCTCCCTCTCGCAGTCGTAGAAGAAATTCGCAGAATCCGCGCGGACGAAATCGAAGATGTTGGAGGCAAGTTGCTGACGAAGGTTCGCGACGTGGTGACAGAAGTCGTGCGCCTCGATACGCATCTTGGTTTGCCGACGCTGGAACCGGTGAATGGCTACTTCCGCATGGTGGTGGCAAATGCGGACAACCGGCAGATTGGACTTATCGTCGAGGACGTTCTTGGCAAGGACGAAATCGTGATCAAGAGCCTCGGCGAATATCTGCGACGAGTAAAGCTCTTCCCTGGTACAACGATTGCGCCGGACGGAAGCCTGATTTTGCTGATTGATTTGAACCGCATGGTCGCTTCGGAACCGAATGAACGCAGATCGCTGCAAGCGACGCCTAGTGCCGCTCGTATCTTCGCGCCAGGTTCCGCGGCGGTCGCGAAGGGCTCAATCCCGAGCGAAGCGATTGATCGCGTGCAGCACGAGCGCGTCATCGTTGTTGCGGACGACTCCATCAGCGTTCGCAAATTCGTGGGCCGCATGCTGGAGAAGAGCGGCTACCGCGTAATTCTGGCGACAGACGGTCTTGATGCGGCGGAACTGATCGCCCAGCACGGCTGCCACATGGTGATCACTGACCTCGAGATGCCACGCATGACTGGCTATGAATTGATGGCGCAGTTGCGGCAGAGCCCAACGACGCGGCGCATTCCGGTGATGGTTGTGACATCCCGCGCAGGCGCCAAGCATCGCGACAGAGCAATGAAAGAAGGAGCATCGGCATTCTTGACCAAGCCAGTGCAGGAAGATCAGTTGCTTGCGGCGGTTGAACAACTCATGGGATCGGAGGCGACACGTCCGACGGCACCCGTGGCGTAAACGAACATGACACCGAGCGCTAACAAAAAGTTCCGTGTGCTGATCGTGGACGACTCCGCGTTCATGCGGAAAGTTCTGGAGACGATTTTCAATGCTGACGAGCAATTGCAAGTCGTTGGTCAGGCGAAAGACGGCCGTGAGGCAGTCGCTCTCGCGGAATCGCTGAAGCCTGATGTCATCACCATGGACATCAACATGCCGCACATGGATGGTTTGCAAGCAACAGCGCAAATCATGACAACAAATCCGCGGCCAATCGTAATTGTAAGTTCAGAGTCGAGGGAAGGCGCAGCTAGTACGCTAAAAGCGTTGGAATTGGGCGCGATCGAATTTGTTGCAAAGCCGTCGGGTGCGATTGACCTCGATATGAACAGCGTGAAGGAAGAACTTCTGCGCAAAGTGCGCATGGCGTCGAAGGTGCGAGTCGTTCGAACTGCTTCGCGGCTTGCTTCCACGCTTCAAGGAAACAACGGTGCGGCACCTGCGGTACACAAGCCGGCTGCTCCCCGACCCGCCGGCGCGATTTCATCCGAACAACGATTTCCCGTCGTTGTGCTTGCAGCCTCAACGGGTGGACCCGCAACGGTGATGCGGCTTGCTCCTGGATTTACGAAGGATTTTCCCGCTGCCGTACTCTTGGTACAGCACATGCCGGCCGCATTCACGAGCCAATATGCTGCGCAGCTGGAAGAGTTCACAGAAATCAGTGTGAAGGAAGCAGCAGCAAATGATGTTCTTCAGCCGGGCACACTCTATATTTGCCCGGGCGGACAGCATTTGCGAGTCTCTCCGACTGGCCGGATTCAGCTCGATGCCACAACCGGACGTTTGAATGGCTACCTGCCAAATATTGACGTGACGCTGGAATCGGTGGCCGCATTTGCCGGCCCGATGAGCATCGCCGCAATTCTGACGGGTATGGGAAATGACGGTGCGGCCGGCGCGAAAGCAGTCAAAGCAGCCGGCGGAATTGTTTTCGCTCAAGATGAGGCAACTTCCGTAATTTTCGGGATGCCAGCCGAAGCGATCAAGACTGGGGCCGTCGAGCAGACCCTTCCGATTGACGACATATATTCCGCAATCGAAAAGCGCGTTTTGGCTTTGAGCCGCGCAACTCCCGTAGGAGTTCGCTGATGCAGGCTGCCGGGGCCACAAAATCTCGCACGCCTCGCGCGGAGCAGATCATTCTGTTTCGCGTTGGTGGACAGTTATTCGCAATCTCCTCAGCGAGTGTGCAGGAAGTGCGCAGCGTGGACAGCTTAACCGGCATGTCTCAAGAAGTGCCACCAACAAGCGTTCGCAAAGTGCGGCATACGGTTCGTCGCGGCGACCAAACACACTATGTTGTAAATGGCACGATTCACTTTGGTGTTCCCGCTGCAGCTTCTTCCCTGGTTTTCTTTTTGCGACATACACCAACGGCGCTCCTGATTGACGGCATCGAGAAGATGACCACGATGACGTATTTGCAGTCCGTGCCGCAGGCCTTTTGCAACGAAGAGCGCGGCTGGTATCGCGGGTTGACGGCACTGGATCAAACCGTTGTGCCGGTCGTCAGGCCCGAAGGCTTCCTGAGCACGGAAGAACTGACTTTGCTCGACACGGCCATGCAGGCAGAGCTTAAGAAAGACAAGAGCACGACGGAGGCACAATCTCCCGAATGAGCCTTGTCACCGAAATCGCGCTGGAAGCGTTCGTCCTGCTGCGTCTGGGCGAACGCCGATTTGCGCTCAAGGCGAATCAGATTGTGGAATTGATTGCGCCGAGCCGCGTGTTTCGCTTCCCACATCGCACGGCGGCGCTAGAAGGCGTAATTTTGCGGCGTGGACGCATCATCCCCATCTGCGATGTCTCTGAGCAACTTGTCGGCAAGAAATTGTCGCTGCGCCGGTTTTATTTAATAGCACATCGTCTCTTCGGAACACAGCGAGAGTCCATCGCACTGCCCGTCAGTGGCGACTGCGAACTGATCACCGCGGAATTGACGCCTCGTTCAGAATCCGATTTGCCGCACGTCGCCGGATGGCTTTCTCATAGCGGCGATGCAATCGAAATTCTGAACCTCGAGGCTCTGACACCAGGGCCGGTTGCTGCACGAGCCGCCGGAGCAGCCATGCCTCAGGCAGCGGAGGTCCGTGTATGATGCTCCCGGGCCGCCCCGCGAAAATTCTCTTGATTGACAGCAACGTTTACTTTTCCAAGCGCCTCAGCGATGCATTAAAGCGCGAAGGTTTCGAAGTTAAAGCGTATACGCAAGCGTCGTTCGCACTGACCACGCTGGAATACGACACGCCTGCAGCAATTCTTTGCTCTACGAATATGCGGGAAATGGGCGCGCTGGAACTAGCACGCATCGTTCACGCCGATTCGAAGAATGCGGGTTTGTTGATCGTCGCGCTGGGAGACGGCAGCCAGCGTGCATTGATGGAAGCGTTTCAGGCAGGTTGCGACGATTACATTGACCGCTCTCTGCAACCGCCCGTGATTGCTACTCACGTGAAAAACATCATTGTGAGCAAGGCAGATGGATTCCAGCCAACGCAGATGCTGGCGCAGGACGAAACGAGCTTGAGCGGCAGCTTGACACACCACGACCTGCCGGGCGTGATGCAGATGCTCGGACACGCGCACCAAACTGGCGCGTTGCACATTAACGCAGGTGAAACAGACGGTGTGCTCTTCTTTGACGCGGGCGAAGTCGTCCACGCCGAATGCGGCAACCTTTTTGGAGACGAGGCGGTAATCCATATTTTGAAGAATTGCGTGGAGAACAATTCGGGCGTTTACAAATTTGTGTACGGAGTGACCTCGCCGCAGCGCACTGTTTTGCGTTCGGCGACTGACTTGATGCTGGATGCCATGCGCGAGTTCGATGAATCCTCTCGCGACACGGCGGATACGGAGCTGCTATGAGCGAGACAATGCCGATGCCCCCGCTGGCGGAAACGCCGGTCAAGCAAGCGCCAACAGTCTATTTCATTGATGACAGTGCGACGATGCGCGAAGTCATAAAAATCGCGTTCCGGCGCGAGAATTTCAACGTCATCACCTGCGCGGATGCCGCCTCGGCAATGGCGCAGTTCGAACAGAATCCACCGGATGCAGTTATCACGGACGTAATCATGCCGGACCAGGACGGCTATTCGGTTTGTAGCCAGATTAAAGAGCACGCGCAGTTCAGCGCTACGCCGGTGATTTTGATGTCCGGGGTGGTGAACAAGAGCGTGGCTGACAAAGCGGTGGCGGTAAAAGCGGACGAACTGATTCGCAAGCCATTCCAGCCGCAGGAATTAATTTCGCGCGTCAAGACTCTGCTGGGTGGCGGGAAGCAGGCCGCAGAAGAAATCGTACAGCCCAAAGTTGAGGCGCCTTCCTCCCTTTCAGGGCTATTTGCTCCACAAGCGCCCGTTGCTCCGCCTCAGCATCACGTGGCGGCACAAGTTCCGCCGCCCGCGCAAGCTCAGGAAACTCCGTGGCCCCGTGCGCTGGCCGATGCATTTACGCCGAGACAGGCGGTTCCCGCCGTTCCAGCACCATTTGCAGCCGCGCCTCAGCGTCCAGTGGTCACCAATGTGGATCTACAGAAATTGCGCGCCGAAATTTCGCGGCTCGAACTTCTAGTGAAGAAGCTACAGACTGAACTCCAGATCGAGCGCCAATACAATCAGGCACTGGAAGTTCATGTGCGCACGCTAACGGGACTCGAACAGTCCTAACTCATCTTCACGCAAATACGCGCTGAGTATTAACTGCTTTTGCGGCAGAGAATCTGGTATTGCGCGCCAAGCGGCAAGCGATACACGAAATCCTCGATTTTGCGAAGGCCGCGCAGAGCATGAGGAAAGATAAAACGGAAATCGGTGCGGACTATCTCGAATCCAGATTTTTTTAACAAGCGACGCGCTTCGAGTGGGGACAACAAGATTGCGTCCTTATCGAAAGGGCAGCGCGAAATTACATAGCGGGTCGCGGGATTCCAGGAATTGTTTTCCCAAAACGAAAAATAGCCGCCTTTTTTTAAGGAATCACAGATCAGTGCGAGTGCGTCGGGACGTTCTTGCGGCACAATGTGATGGAAAACGCCGTTGCAGTAAGCCAAATCCATTTGTGATTCAGTTTGCAGGTCAGCCAACAATTCATAGCGAATCTTGTCCGTAGCGAAATGTTTGCGGGCGACTTCCAACGACTTGGGAGAAACGTCTACTCCGGTGCAGGATTTGGCGCCTAGAATTCTTTGCAAGACGGGCGTCGTTGAGCCATCACCACAGCCAAAATCCAGGACATTGCGCGGTTGCACGCCCAATTGAGAAAGGCAACGCTTGAGCCACTCGACGCGGCCTTCGGCAAAATACTCCCGGTTTTCGCCGGAAGGAGCCAATGCATTCGAAAGCGCCAACTCGTAGTTGCCGGCGTACTGGTCAAAGAGCTTTTCTGCAGTGCTCAAAGGTTTCGCCTTTCGGGCTGTGTTTATATTCTGACACTGAGAAACCACGCTCGCCAGAACAAACTTTTGTTCCCCGCCACAAGACCTAGAACTGCCCCTCGGTTCAGTTGACGGTTTTTGTTGTATTCAAGTAGCCTCGCAAAGCATAGTTTTCGTCTGAGTTCCGGGGGGACTTGTGGGTGACGGGAAGAAGGAATACTCGCGACGCGATTTTGCCCGAAATGCAGCGCTGCTATCCGTAGCAGCGCCACTTGCCGGCGCGCCGGCGGTGGCCGCTGCAGAAATTCTGAATCCGACAGATGACCAACCACAAAATCTGCCGGCCGATTTTCCGAAACTCTCAGACCAGAGCCGCGCGGAGGCAGAAGAACGCTACAAAACAATCGTTACGCAATATGGCGGACGTTTCAGCGAGGCACAAAAGGCCGATCTGAGGAGACTCTGTTACGTTGCGCAGCCGCCCTTAGATAGGCTGCGTACCTATGCGATTCGAAATGGAGATAGCCCCGCGCTCTATTTGAAGCCAACCGTGGACCGTGATAAGAGGCCGGCAAAAGCGGCTCAAGCCGTGCAATCCCCCGCAGCAAAGAAGCCCTGAGGCCAAGCGATGATCGGCGAAGAGATCCTTTACTTGCCTGTCAGTGAGCTTTCTAAGCGAATCGAATCGAAGAAACTTTCTCCCGTTGAATTGACGAAGGCCTATCTCGACCGAAGCGAAAGACTGGGCCCTCGTTTGAATGCGTATGCAAAGCTGACGCCGGACCTTGCGCTGGAGCAGGCGGCTGCCGCCGAAAAAGAAATTGGCCACGGACACTATCGCGGCCCGCTGCATGGAATCCCTTATGCCGCAAAGGATTTGCTTGTGGTAAAAGGCGTGCCCTGCACCTGGGGCGCAAAACCCTATGCACAGCAAGTATTCGATTACGACGCAACCGTGATTGATCATCTGCGTCGCGTCGGTGCAGTGCTGCTCGGCAAGGCAGCGATGATTGAATTGGCTGGCGGCATGGGCTATCGCTTTGCGAGCGCTTCATTGCAAGGTGAAGCGAAAAATCCATGGAACACAAAGTGTTGGACTTGCGGGTCTTCGTCGGGATCAGGGGCCATTGTTTCGGCCGGACTCGCCGCATTTGCAATTGGCACGGAAACCTGGGGCTCAATTGTTTGTCCCGCTGCGTATTGCGGAGTGAGCGGCTTGCGGCCGACGTATGGCCGAGTAAGCCGCTATGGCGCCATGGCGCTTTCGTATTCGATGGACAAGATTGGACCCCTGGCGCGTTCTGCGGAAGATTGTGCGCGAGTATTCGCGGCAATTGCAGGCCACGACTTCAGCGACCGCAGCACTCTGCCCATTGACAAAGCTGCGTTTACATATTCAGCCTCGCTCGATCTTGGGGCGAAAGCCCTGCGCATAGGCATTTTGACAAATGCCTGGAAGAAATTGGACCCCGCAATCGAGAAACCTTACCTGGCCGCTGAAAGAGTCTTGAGGCGATGGTTCCCCGGTGCAAAGGCGACTACCCTGCCCGAAGGCCCGTGGGAGGATGCGGCAGGCGTGATTATCAACGTGGAAGGTGCCGCAGCATTTCGCGAGTTGATTCGCTCTGGGAAAGCTGCGGAACTAACAGATCCATTAGGACAAATCGCAGGCTATGTAAACGAGCAGATCTCGGGCGCAGACTATGTCCGTGCGCTGCAGGTTCGCGACATTTTGCAGCGGAAAATGACTGAACTGTTCGACACGTATGATGTGCTCGTAGCGGCTTCGCAACCGATTGCGGCAACCCCTCTTGAAGCAAATCTTGAAACGGATTTGGTCTTCCCAGACCCGCTTGGCGCAATCGGAAATCTGTGCGGTCTGCCGGCACTTTCTGTTCCTTGCGGATTTACTGACAAGAACCTACCTGTGGGAATGCAATTTCTGGCTCGGGCGGGGAATGATGCAGCGGTAATTCAGGCGGCCCGCAGTTTTCAGTTGCACACAGACTGGCATCGCCGTCGTCCAAAGATTGTTTGAGATGAGATTCGCGCGAGAAGTTATTTTTTGGGTTTGTTCTGCAAGATCTCGCGAACCGTGCGCAGGATGGCTGCGCGGCTGAACGGCTTCGACAATACGACTGCTGCTTCGTCCACTCTCGCCGACTCGGCGGCGGCTTGCTCACTGTAGCCAGACATGTAAATGACACCGAAATCCGAACGTGCCCGGCGTAAGCGGCGCACAAGCTCAAGGCCCGTCATCCCGGGCATCACCATGTCCGTGACAAGCAGGTCAATCGCGCCGGAATGTTCTGCGGCATGGGCAAGAGCTTCTTCTCCATTTGCAGCGAGGATCACCGTGTAGCCAGCTGATTCCAGAAACTCGCGTGCGACCTCCCGAACATCTTGTTCGTCCTCAGCCAATAAGACTGTTTCCGTTCCGCGCATGATTTCCGTAGGAGTCGGCGCATGGTGCGTTTCGACGGCTTTTTCATCAACGCGCGGCAAATAAATTTTGAAGGTCGCACCCTTCCCTTTTTCGCTGTAGACCCAGATGAAACCGCCGCTCTGCTTTACGACGCCGTACACCGTGGATAGGCCGAGGCCGGTTCCTTTGCCCTGTTCTTTTGTGGTGAAAAAAGGTTCGAAGATATGGGCTTGCGTTTCCGGATCCATGCCGACGCCCGTGTCTGACACGGAGAGTAGGACGTACCTGCCAGGCTTTACAACGGGGTGGACGCCCTTGTACGCGTTGTCCAGCTCGACGTTGGAGGTCTCGATGATCAGTTTGCCGCCCTTTGGCATCGCGTCGCGCGAATTTACAGCGAGATTCATAATGATCTGTTCGATCTGGCTAACGTCCGCGCGAATCGTGCCGAGGTCCGAAGCAGTGTGAATTGCGAGCTCAATGTCCTCCCCAATCAGGCGAGGAATCAGCTTACCCATCTCTTCGATGATGGAGTTGAGATTGATTGAGCGAGGCTGCAGAACTTGCATTCGGCTGAATGCAAGCAACTGCCGCGTGAGTGTCGTCGCGCGATCCGCGGAGCGATCAATTTGCTCGATTTTTCTGCGGCCGGGATCGTCAGGTCTCATTGAACCAAGCAGAAGCTCCGTGTGGCCCTTGATGACCATGAGCAAATTGTTAAAGTCATGCGCAACGCCCCCGGCCAATCGGCCCACGGCTTCCATCTTCTGCGCCTGACGCAGCTGTTCTTCCAGCAGTTGTCGCTCGCTGATGTCCTGCGCAATTACGAGCCGGACACGCCTTCCGTTGTACTCCATTTCGTGCGTAACCAATTCGACTTTGAAGATACGGCCGTTCTTGCTTTCGTGCCGCCACTGTCCCTGATGCAAGGCGAGCAAGGCTGGGTGGCGCCAGATCTCGTCGTTCGCATTTCGGTCGCTGCTTGGGCGAAGGTCGAGAATCGTCATTCCCTTGAATTCTTCCTCGCTATAGCCATACAGCTTCATTGCCGCTTCGTTCACGAGAAGGAATTTTCCAGTCTCAAGATCGGAGACCCATTTGGGCAGTGGGGTTCGTGAGAAGAGCTGCCGAAACATCGTTTCGCTCTTCCGCATCGCTTCTTCACTGCGCCGCCGCTCGATTGCCAACGCGATGTGGCCGCCAATGGACTCCAGGAATTCCAAGTCGCGCCGATCGTAAGCGTTTTCATTTTGGTAATGCTGAACGACCAGGACGCCGATGGTTTCCGTTGGAGTTTTTAGCGGAACGCCGAGCCAAGTTGGCGATGCAGAGCCGACAAGTTCTACCTCGCCTTCGGCCGCCAAGCGATCAAACACGGTTTGCGTTATAAGTTGAGCTTCGCCAGTGCGAAAAACGTATGCCATGCAGGTACGCGCAATTTTTTGAGGAGGAGGAGGAGAGTCATATTGATCCACATAGAAGGAGAAATGAAAAAGGTCAGTTTGCGGGTCGCGCAACGCGACAAAGCAGTTCTCCGCATACACAACTTTCTTAAGAGCCTGGTGAATCTGAACAAGCAGCTGGTCGAGGTTCGAAGTTTGATTTAGCGCGTGAATTACATCCGATATGACCTGGCGCTCCGCCTCAAGCCGCTGCAGATCCGTTACGTTACGAAACGAAACGAGCAAGCCCTCGATTCCGTTTGATTCCAGATTGTTGGTCGCCACAAATTCGAAGGAAAGCCAAAGGCCCTCTTTCGAACGCAATCTGCACGATCCTGAAGTCTTTTGGTCAGCCGCCGATTTTGCTTCCTGGAACTTTTGCCATACTTCGCGCAATTCCAGCGGGTGATGCACCGAGTCCAGCGTATTACCCAGAAGCTCCTTTTCGGAATAGCCGAGAACGCGCGTAAATGCTTCGTTTGCGAAGGAGAGCGTGCGGTCCGATTGAAATACGGCTAGCAAATCACTGGAGGAGTCCAGGAGTGCTTTGAGCGCAGTTGAGCTAGCCAGAAGCCCTTCTTCGGGCGATGTTCCGAGTGACATGGATTCGCAGCCCAGCGTTTACACGACTCGGACTTTCGCTGGCGCCTCCGCGAGATTTTTAGATCTGGTCTTGCCCGAACAGGAACGCAGATGCTGTGCGATAGAGTACTGCGCCCCTTGCACCTAATCTGCTGGTCTTCCGTACGGTTGCCGCGAATCAATGACTGTACGAAGGGACAGGTACTCTGACTTTTCCCGTTAATATCCCCGTGTTACGCTGCCAGCCGTTGGCACCAAGCTACTCCAACGGGGACCAGGCCTCCCTTGAAAAGGAAGCACGCGCATGGATCAGCATGAACTGTGGAAAGACATGTTTGTCCTGGCTGTCCCTATCCTGGAAAAAATACTGCGTCCGATTGTGGTTTACGCGTTTTTGATCGTCAGTCTGCGACTATCGGGCAAGCGCGAATTGGTCCAGTTAAACCCTTTTGACCTCGTCGTTTTATTAACCTTGTCTAATACGGTTCAAAACGCAATCATCGGCGACGATAATTCAGTGACGGGAGGCATCATCGGTGCTACCTCCCTTTTGCTGGTCAACTACCTCGTTGTACGCTTCCTTTATAACCACCGCAAACTCGATCAGCTCGTGGAAGGAAAGGCTGACGTTCTGATTGAAAACGGCAAGGTCAACACTCATCACTTGAAAAACGAACTGATCACAATGGCTCAACTTGAGGCTGCCGCTCGCAAGCAGGGTTTCGAATCAATTGGCGAGGTTCAGCAGTGTGTGCTGGAGCCTGGGGGAACGATAACCTTTATCGGCAAAAAGCCAGGTACGGACGAATCGCGGCACAAGGAACTGCTTGACCACCTGCAAAGGCTGCAAGCGGAGCTCGCGTCTCTGCGCGGCGGGAGTCCGTCGGCCCGTGCATAGCAACGCGCAATTAATGCAGCAAGTAGCCGGCTACGCCAAAATAAATGCCGCCAATTCCAACGGCCAGGCCCAAAACATACGTAATTGATTTGCGCGTCAGAAGCGTAATGGAACAAAGTACCAATCCGATTTCAAGCAGCGATTCGCCGACGTCGTATTTGTCCACTTTCTTTTCCAGGACGTCTCGTTCATTTTGCAACTTCTTCGCTTCCTGGCTGATCTCTTCCTTCTCTTTGTCCAGCTTTTCGATCTCCTGGTTGGCCGCTTCCGTGGATTTTTCGGCTTTCTCTTTATCAACCGCAGTGATGACGCTCTGGAGTCTGAGTCCGACTTTTGTGTCGTGTTGCCGGATCGCCTTGGCTTGGTAGAACGCCCATTGGTCAAAAGCTTCTGCCTGTTTTTGAAAGCCTTCTGCACTAGCACGGTGGCCCAGCATCGTCACCATCGCCAGCAGAACTGCCATGATAGAAAGGGTCAGCGATACCCTTGTGGTAAGAGAATCGTGCCCTCCTTCTCCGTGACCCACGTGTCCCTCCATTCCTTCGTGCACAGTTCCTCCTGAGCCTAGGTTTCCGAATTTAGCAACGCGAAAACCCGTCGGGCCGCAGCAATCGTGCGATCAATGTCGGCCTCCGAATGTGCGGCTGAAACGAAAGCGGCTTCAAACTGCGAAGGCGCGAGAAAAATTCCGCTGTCGAGCATCTCGCGAAAATAGCGGGCGTAGCGCTTCGTATTCGCAGTCTTTGCGTCTTTGTAATTGCGAACCGGCTTTTCGGTAAAGAATATTGTTGCCAGAGAACCGTAAGTGTTCACTTGCGCTGGAATCTTGGCATCAGCAAGAGCCTGCTTCAGGCCATTCACCAGTTTTTCGGCAAGTCTGTTCACGCGCTCGTAGAGTCCCGGCGTTTTCAATTCTTTCAGGGTCGCAATTCCCGCGCTCATTGCGAGCGGATTTCCCGCAAGCGTCCCCGCCTGGTACACCGACCCAAGCGGCGCCACATGGTTCATGATTTCCACGCGGCCACCATAGGCCGCAGCAGGTAAGCCGCCGCCGATGATTTTTCCCATCGTCGTCAGGTCAGCCTCGATTCCAAACAGTTGCTGGACACTGCCATTGCGCAAGCGAAAACCCGTGATGACTTCATCTACGATGAGCAAAGTGCCATGTTTGCGTGTTATCTCGCGCAATCCTTGCAAAAAACCCGCCTCGGGAACAACGACGCCCATATTCGCGGCAATCGGTTCCACGATTACCGCAGCTATGTTCCGCCCGTGAGCCGCAAATATTTTCTCTACGGCGCCGAGGTCATTGTAGGGCGCATTCAACGTAAGTTTTGCAAGAGCGTCCGGTACACCGGGACATTCCGCAATGCCCAGCGTGGCCAATCCTGAACCAGCCTGCGAAAGAAAACTGTCGCCATGGCCATGGTAGCAACCTTCAAATTTCAGCAAGAGATCGCGCTGAGTGAATCCACGCGCTAACCGCAGAGCGCTCATCGTGGCTTCGGTCCCACTTGATACGAACCGAGTTTTTTCCAGAAACGGAATCGCGTCACGAATCAACGTCGCAAGCTGTATTTCAAGCTCTGTTGTGACGCCAAAGCTCGTTCCCTTTTTCGCTTGCCCGGCAATTGCTGCAGTTACTGCCGGGTGCGCGTGGCCCAAAAGCATCGCACCCCAAGAACCGACAAAATCGATGAGCTCATTCCCATCAGCATCGTATACATAGGCGCCAAGCCCGCGTTCCATGATGAGAGCGTCGCCGCCAACCGAGCGGAACGCGCGCACAGGGCTGTTCACACCGCCGACCAGCACCTGCTCTGCCCGGGCAAAAATCTCAGCCGACCGCGTTCTCTTTTTCTGAGCAGATGTTTGGGGAGTGCTCATGAGAAAAACATTTCAGGGTTCAGTTCTTCAACCATTTCGCTACGTCTTTCGCATGATAGGTCAAGATGATATCTGCACCCGCACGCTGGATGCTCGTCAAAATCTCCAGCACCGTTCTCTTTTCATCCAGCCATCCTTTTTGTGCGGCGGACTTAACCATCGCATACTCGCCGCTCACATTGTATGCACCGACCGGCACATTGAACCTCTCGCGGACCGAACGAATCACATCCAGATACGCTAAAGCGGGCTTGACCATGATCATGTCCGCGCCCTCTTCCAAATCGAGCGCAACTTCCTTCAATGCTTCACGCACGTTGGCGGGATCCATCTGATAGCTTCGGCGATCGCCAAATTGCGGAGCGGACTGCGCGGCCTCCCGAAACGGTCCATAGAACGCAGAAGAATATTTCGCAGCATAAGAAAAAATTGGCGTCTCCACAAAATTGTTCGCATCGAGCTTCTTGCGAATCGCTGCGACGCGTCCGTCCATCATGTCAGATGGCGCAACAATATCCGCCCCTGCCCTCGCGTGAGAGAGTGCTTGTTCGGCGAGGATTTCGAGTGTCGCGTCGTTAGCCACTTCGCCGTCGTCAATCACTCCGCAATGGCCATGGTCGGTATATTCACAGAGGCAAACATCCGTAATTATCAGCAAATTCAAATTCGCTTTCTTGATTGCATCCACCGCACGCTGCACAACGCCTGTCGCTGAAAGCGAACTCTTCCCTGTTGCATCCTTGGTCTCTGGCAAACCAAACAAAATAATTGCCGGTATCCCGAGCCCAGCAACTTCACGGCATTCTTCAAGAATTTGATCCACGGATTGCTGATATACGCCCGGCATCGAACTGACTTCCTGGCGAACCTTATTCCCGGTACAGACAAACATTGGATAGACGAACCCTGCCGTGCTTAAACGTGTTTCCCGCACCAAGGAACGGAGCAATTCTATTCTGCGGAGGCGCCTTGGTCTATGAATGGGAAACGTCAAGTTTAGTTCGCCTCGCTCGAAACATCTCTTTTGCGTTCTTCAAATGAGTTTGCCAGAGCCTCAATAATCCTAGCAACAGATGGTTCAATTGCTGAGTTAGCTCTTGTTATTCCTTTCGAGTGCAGCGCCGCCAGGGTCACCGGCCCGCTCGCCAGGACCACCCCGCTAGCAGCGAATTCCGCCAGCTTCCCGGTTCCGCACACGTCATCAAACCCGGTCACCGCCGAAGGGCTGAAAAAGAGCACCGCATCGGCATTCATCGCCTTTGCAATTGCGCCCTTATCCTGCGCTTCTTCAGAAATCGTCCGGTAAGCAATTACTTCCGTAACTTTTGCGTTCAGTTTCTCAAGTACAGTTACAACATCCGGATTGGCGCGATTGCTTCGAGGCAGAAGTACCTGCTTGCCTTTCAACTGGCCAGCCAGTTCCTCAACAAGTGCGACGCCCAGCGGCCGGGAAGAAATGTGCGCCACAGAAAACCCCGCACCCGCAGCTTCATCCCTCGTTGCTCTTGCCACAACTCCGACCAAGGGAGAATGCGAAAACCTGAGTTGCAGTGTTTCCAGCCGTTCTCGAACGATGCGCACGGCATTCTGGCTCGTGAACAAAATCCAATCGAACGCGTCGAGCTTACGAAGGGCTTCATCCAGCGGAGAAAAATCTTCTGGCGGAAGAATTTGGATAACTGGCAGCAGGATTGGAATCGCGCCCATGTACTGCAGAGCCTTGAGCAGGTCGATTGCTTGCGCCGCTGCGCGAGTAATGACCACCCGTTTTCCAGCAAGGGACTTGGCAGGATCAACCACGAGACTTGGCCACCTGCTCAAGAATCGTTCCGCCGCCGGCATTCCACAATTGCTCGGCGACGCGCTGCCCCAAATCTCGGGCTTGGTCTAGAGGAGCAGAATTGTGTTGATGGATGCGTTGCTTACCGTCCGGTGAGCAAACAACTGCATCCATAATTAGTTCGCCGCGCTCAACCCGCGCCCAAGCACCAAGTGGAACCTGGCATCCACCCTGCAGTGCTCCGAGCAGAGTTCGCTCCGCCACTATGGATTGCCGCGTTTCAAAATTATCAATTGGACCAATAGCTTCGGCCATTTCTTCATCTCTGAGCCGCGCTTGCACGCCAATTGCGCCTTGTCCTACAGCAGGCAAGAGAACCTCGGGCTCGAGAATCTCTGCGACTCGTCCGCTCAACCCAAGACGGTCCAGTCCCGCCTTCGCAAGCAAAATTGCGTCGTATTCACCACTCTCCACTTTGCGCAGACGAGTATCCACGTTGCCGCGAATCTCGCGCACGTCCAAATCCGGCCTCACGTGCAAAAGCTGAGCTTGCCGGCGAAGGCTGCTGGTCCCAACTCGTGCCCCTTGCCGCAAAGTCGCCAGCTTTTGCCCCGCTTTGTGGACCACGAGGCAATCTCGTACGTCGTCACGCCGGCAAATTACTGGGAAACAAAGGCGGGAAGGAACATCCGTCGGAACATCCTTTACGCTGTGCACAGCCAAATCGATCTCGTTATTTAGAAGGGCCTCTTCCAATTCCTTGATGAAAACACCCTGGCCGCCAATTTCCGAAAAACTCGCCTGATTCAGCTTGTCGCCCGCCGTCTTCACAATAACGATTTCCGCGTCTATGCCTGTGACACGTAAAATCTCGCGCCGCACAAACTCCGCTTGCCACTTGGCCAGCAAGCTGCCTCGTGTTCCGATGCGCGGCGCTTTCACTGTTTGTCCTTGTCGGTCAGAAATAGGTCGCGCAACGCGTCCACATTTTGGATCTTTTTGCGAAGCTTCTTTTCGCTGCGAAGTTTCTCCGCCGGCTGCATCAGCATCTTTTCAAGGAGCTCGTCCATCAATAGTTCCATCTTTTCGCGTTCTTCGGGACGGAAGTGCGTAAGCATCTCCATCCGCTCGCGCAAGAATGCTGCTCGCTCTTCCTTTACTCGAGTTCGCAGCACGTCCAGTAAGCTTACTAGCTCCACGCTTGCCTGCCACGAGAGAAACTTCATGACGTGCTCTTCTACGATGTCTTCGGCGCGCGGAATCTCTTCTTCACGAGCTGCACGATTCTGCCGTACGATTTCCGCCAAGTCATCGAGGTTATAGAGATAAACGTTGTAAAGATTCGTCAGCGAAGGATCGATGTTGCGTGGCATCCCCAAATCCATTAGCAAGAGCGCGCGGTTCTTGCGGAGAGCCATCGCGCGCTTTACCGTCTCTCGTAGTAGAACCGGTTCCTCCGCGCCCACGGAAGAGACAATAACGTCGGGCAGTAAGAGAGAATGATCCCAATCGCCCCACTGGACCACTTTTCCGCCAAATTCTCGCGCAAGCTGCGCCGCCTTCTCCTGAGAGCGGTTCATTACATAGAGCTGCGCCACTTCGCGGTCGCGCAATTGGGATACGACTTGCTCGCCGATTGTTCCTGCTCCCAACACGAGAGCGCAGCGTTCATTCAACTTGCCAAAGATTCTTTCCGCCAGCTTCACGCCAGCCGATGCAACCGACATTGGCCGCGTGCCTAGCTCCGTCTCTGACCGCACGCGCTTTCCAACCTCTAAGGCGCCTTGAAACAGGCGGTTTAGCACGGGGCCAGTTCCCCCGTTGCCATGTGCGATGCGATAGGCTTCCCTTACCTGCCCCAAGATTTCCGCTTCGCCAAGCAACAAGGAATCAAGTCCAGACGCCACGCGAAACAAGTGGCGTACCGCGTCGCGGTCATAGTGGTGATAGAGCGACGCAGTTAGGGTTTCGTGAGCGACTTCGTGAAAAGAACTGAGATATGTGGAAAGTGCTGTTGCGCTCTTTCGCACATCTTCCGGTGGAACTCCGTATATTTCACTGCGATTGCACGTGGAGAGTACGAGCGTTTCTTCCAGAATCCCTTTCGCACGCAAATCCGCAGCTGCTTGTTGCGCCTGCTCGCCGGTAAACGACACCCTCTCGCGCACCTCAACCGGTGCCGTGCGGTGATTCAATCCGACGAGCACTATTTCCATGTGGGCCAACGACTCCACTCAAAAATAGCGGTGAATGTGCGAGAAGAACAGATTCACCACAGTAAAACTGAAAATCACAAGCGCAAAATTGAAGATGCAGAGTTTGGAAGCGCGAGCGCCGCGCCATGCCGCCGACTGCGCTAGAAACAGATAAGCGGCGTAAAGCATGAGGACCAATAACGTAACGATGTACTTGGGATCGAAATGCCAAACCGTGCCCATCAAGCGATCCACCCACAAAAATCCTAGCGCCGTGCCAATGATGATAGCGACAAGCCCCACGACGACTCCGCTTTGACTCATGCGCTCCAGCAAATCAAGCGGCGGCAACCGCCATACAATGGCCCCCATATTTCTGCTACGCAGCCAACGCTGTTCGGCAAGGAAAATCAGGCTAAGCACGAAGGAAAGCCCAAAAGCGGCATAGGCAAGAATGCTGAGCGTCACGTGAAAGGCGAAGGCAACGCCACGCGCAGGCGTCTCAACGATTCGCCCAGCGGGAGCGAGGTGGGAAACGAGGAAGAAGACCAAAACGAATGGCAGCACGAAGGCGCCCACCGATCGTTGGCGGTGATAAATCTCCAGTCCCAGATATGTGACTGCCAGCAGCCACCCAAAGAGTGACATTGAGCCGTACAAATCGTGATACGGAACTGTGTGCAGACCGCGCGACCGCTCCAGCAAGGCGAAATAGTGGGCCAATAGGCCTATGGTAAGCAGGATTGTCCCCAAACGACCGGCGATCTCCTTCCCGGTCAACAGATGCCGCAGGTAAGACGCCAAGCTCAGGCCATAAGCCAATACCGTTAGAATGAGATAGAGGCGCTCCACAATCGTATGCTTTGAGTATAACTCACGGGCCTGTAGCCATACTTGGTACGGGTTTTCTGCGTAGCAACGCCCGATTTGCTATCCTCGAGGTGCCAACTCCCGATGACCATTTCGACCGAGACCATTTCCCGCAAGGACCTGTTTCTCCGCGCCTGCCGCGGCGAAGCTTTGCCGCGAGTCCCGGTTTGGATGATGCGTCAGGCCGGCCGCTATCTGCCCGAGTACCGCGAACTGCGTTCGAAGCATGCTTTTCTGGAAGTCTGCAAAACGCCGGAGCTTGCTGTCGAAGTTTCGCTCCAGCCATACCGCCGTCTTGGTGTGGACGCCATCATCGTTTTTTCAGACATTTTGATCGTCGCGGAAGCGATGGGCCTCGCTCTTGAGCTTGGCGACTCGGGTCCAAACCTGCCGAGTCCCGTAAGAAGTGCTTCCGAAGTCACCAAGCTGAAGCAGTTCGATCCTGAAACTGAAACTCGGTTCCTGATGGACGCGCTTCGCATTCTTTCGCGGGAGGCCGGACCAAGCGTTCCCGTTCTCGGCTTTGCCGCATCCCCATGGACGCTAGCTTGTTACATGGTCGAAGGCCGTACCAAAGAAGGCTTCGCCACTGTGAAGAGTTTTCTGCACCGCGAGCCAAGTATATTTGCAGACCTCTTGCATCGAATCGCGGAAGGGACTATCGGTTATTTGAAAGCGCAAATCGCCGCAGGTGCCACGGCTGTTCAGCTTTTTGATACTTGGTGCGGAGAACTTTCTCTCGCTGACTATCAGGAATTTGCCTTGCCTGCTGTTCAAGAAATTATTCGCGGAGTCGCTGGCGCTGCGCCCGTCATTTACTACACGAAGGCTTCGCATCATCTTCTGCCAGCGGTCGTTCAATCTGGCGCAAACGTCCTGAGTGTGGATTGGCGGGTTGATCTTGCGGCACTGCGCAAGCTTGCGGGCCCACATGTCGGTATCCAGGGAAATCTCGACCCGGCCCTGCTCTATGCGCCGCCGGAAACCGTTCGATCCGAAACAAACAAAATTCTTCAACAACTAAGCGGCGCCGGCCACATCTTGAATCTCGGCCACGGAATTCTCCCCACAACTCCCGTCGAGAATGCCCAGCTATTTATTCAGACTGGGCAGCAGGCAACGTTTTTGGGCAATGGGTCGGCATCTGTAGTTCGTTCGGCGCCCCGTTAGAGCGCGGAGTTAAGTCGTTCGTGGCGTTGTGCGCTAAACTAAGCTTGTGAGTGTCGTAAATCCAAGCCTTCAGCAGATGCGCGACGAGCTTCGGGTCAGCGAGGAGTTTCTTGCCCGCTATAATCGCCCTGGACCGCGCTACACGAGCTATCCCACTGCGCCGGTCTGGAACGATTCCTTTGGCGTAGACGACCTCGAAAAAATCCATCTCGAAGCCGATCGCGACCGCACGCCCGTTTCGCTCTACATGCATATTCCGTTTTGCGAGAGCCTCTGCCTCTTCTGCGCCTGCAACGTCATCATCCAGAAAGACAAAAACGTAGCTCCGCCGTATCTTGAAATCCTCAAGAAAGAAATCGATCGCGTCAGCCTCGGCGTTTCCCGTTCGCGCTCCGTTGTGCAGTTCCATTGGGGTGGCGGCACTCCGACCTACCTCAATCCAGAACAAATCGAAGACCTGTTCAACTTCACGCGTGAACGCTTTTCCTTCGCTCCAGACGCCGAGCTCGGCATTGAAGTTGACCCGCGCGTCACCACGCCAGCTCACCTCGAAGTTCTTCGCAAACTTGGGTTCAACCGCCTCAGCATGGGCGTGCAGGACTTCCATCCCGAAGTTCAGAAAGCGATTCATCGCATTCAGCCATATGAGCTAACGCGCGAATTAGTCGCTGGCGCTCGCCGACTCGGTTTCGATAGCATCAACGTGGACTTAATCTACGGCCTGCCACATCAAGACCCCGCACGCTTCGGCGCAACAGTAGACCAAATCATCTCCATCAATCCCGACCGCATAGCACTCTTCAGCTACGCCCATGTTCCCTGGCTCAAGAAGCAGCAAGGTGCCTTCGCGCAATTTCTTCCGGAGGGAATGCAAAAGTTTGAAATCTTCCGCACTGGCCTATTCAAATTTGTCGAAGCCGGTTATCGCTACATCGGCATGGACCATTTCGCCAAACCTGGAGATGAACTCGCTGTCTCCCAAGAAAATCGCACACTTCATCGCAACTTTCAGGGCTATACGACAAAGGCCGGGGCTGATCTTTACGGCATGGGCGTCACGGCAATCAGCGGCTTCCGCACCGCGTACGCGCAAAACCAGCGCGACCTGCCAAGCTGGCAAAATGCCATTCACGATCGCGGACTTGCCACTATGCGCGGCTATCATCTCTCCGACGACGATCACATTCGGCGCGCCGTCATCAGCCGCCTGCTCTGCCACACTGTAATTCCTAAAAAAGAAATCGACGCTGAGTTCGGCATAGATTTTGATACTTACTTTGCTCCAGAACTCGAGCGCCTCGAAACTCCTCGTGAGGATGGCTTGATTCTTCTTTCTAATGACGAAATTCGCGCCACATGGCTCGGCCGCATCTTCATCCGCAACCTCGCCATGATTTTCGATCCCTATCTCGAAAAACAGAAGCTAGACGCCAAGCCTCTTTTCTCTAAGACGCTCTAACGTGTCCACTCACTCAGTCATCGTCATTGGAGCCGGAATCTCGGGTCTCGCCTGCGCTTACTCGCTTAAGAAACGCGGCATTGATGTTTTGGTTCTTGAAGCGAGCGACTCGCCTGGCGGAATGATCCGGACCGTGGAGGAAAACGGCTATCTCTTCGAAACCGGTCCACAGAGCTTCAGCACAGCCCTGCAACTCAATTCACTCATCGAGGATCTCGGCCTCACTTCCGAGCTCGTCACCGCGCCTGCCAAAGCTCCGCGCTACATTCTGGTGAACGGCCAGCTTCGTCCCGTTCCGCTTTCTCCCCGCGCGTTTCTTGGCTCGTCGCTTTTGACCTGGTCCACTAAGTTTTCGATTTTGCGTGACCCGTTCGGCAAATCCTTCCCTCCTGAAGGAGACGAATCGATTGCCGCCTTTGTACGGCGCAAATTCAAGCCGGAACTTCTTGAACTCCTTGCCGGACCGTTCGTCTCAGGCATCTATGCGGGTGATCCCGAGAAAATCAGCCTTCGCGCAGCCTTCCCAACCGTTTATGAAGCAGAAAAATCCGCAGGCAGCATCGTTCGCGGAATGAAATCAGTTGCAAAGAAACGCACCGGTCCTCGCACAACTTCGACCCTCGCAAGCTTCCGACGAGGCAACCAAACCCTTCCCGATGCTCTCGCTATAAAACTTGGTAACTCTCTTCGCACAAATACGGTCGCCTCCAAACTCGGTAAAGAGAATGACGGCCTCCTTACCCTTCACTCGACCGGCGAGCAATTTCAGTGCGAGCATTTGGTTATCGCGACACCAACTTCAGCCGCTTCAAATTTGCTCAAAGACCTTGCTCCATTCTCGGCCCACGTTCTGGCTCAAATCGAATATGCCTCCGTTGCCGTTGTTTCTCTTGGCTACCGCCGCGCAGATGTCGAGCACCCTCTGGACGGCTTTGGCTTTCTCGTCCCACGCATTGCAAATCTCAAGATCCTCGGCACCGTCTGGAATACTTCCCTTTTTCCCAATCGCGCTCCCGAAGGCCATGCACAGCTTACGACTTTCCTTGGCGGAGCCACCGACCCTGATACTGCTGCCCTCTCAGATTCTTCGCTAGCAGACCTTGTCCATCGGGAACTCGCGCCAATTCTCGGCCTAAAATCCCGGCCTTCCGCTAAACGAATCACGGCCTATTCGCGCGCAATCCCTCAATACAACCTCGGCCACTTAGACCGCCTCGCCGCCATCGAGGCCGATCTCGCTAAATTTCCCGGCCTCCACCTCACCGGAAACTACCTCAAAGGCCCTGCCATTGGCGCCTGTGTTGAACACGCCAAGCAGGTTGCCGAATCTATTCAAATCAGCTAACAATATTTACGTCCTGCCCGGCCAGCACGTGCCGGCTCATCCGTTTTGCCCAAAGTTCCGTACTTCAGACTGGAGACGAAGAAGCGCCTGTGTTCCTGGCACTCCTGGCAAGTTTGGGGTTAGCACCCGACTCGCGCGAAGTGTCGCCCGATGCGACGCTTGTGCGGCGCCTTCTTCAGCAGGATGTGAACGCTTTCGAGCAGCTCTACGATCGTCACTCGCGCCAAGTTTACGCACTCGTCCTGCGCATTCTGCAACAGGCTTCCACAGCCGAAGAAGTTGTCCAGGACGTTTTCTTACAACTCTGGCGAAATGCAGCGGCCTACGACGCCGAACGCGGCCCGTTTGTCCCCTGGCTACTTACACTTGCACGCAATCGCGCGCTCGATCAGCTTCGATTGAAAAGCGAACGACAGCGCCGCCGCGAGGAGCAAACCGAAGAGCTTCCACCGGTGGTTACATCGCCTCCGGAATACGAAGAAGAGATTGACGAGCGCCGCCGGGTCGAACGGGTTCGCGCGCTGATGAGTGATCTGCTTCCGCAACAAAAACGTGCCATCGAGCTCGCCTATTTCGAGGGCCTGAGCCATTCGGAAATTGCGGACAAATTGCAAGAGCCGCTTGGAACAGTGAAGAGCTGGATTCGCAATGGACTCTTGCGCTTAAAGGAAGGATTGCAAACGGCATCTTGAGCAATGCTATGGCAAACGGCGACCAATTTCGGGAACTGATCGAAGCGTACGCTCTCGGTGCGCTCGATCCGCAAGATCGCGCTTCTCTCGAAGCGCATCTTGCTTCCGGCTGCACCGAATGCGAAAAGGCGCTCGCCGAATCTCGCTGGCTTGTTAGCCAGCTCGCTTACCTCGCGCCCGATGCCAATCCATCTGACCTTCTGCGCGGCCGTTTGTTCCAAACGGTCCGGGCAGAAGCCCGTGCTGCAAAAGCCGCAAAGCCCGCGTCAACAATTCCCTTCTGGATGTGGGGCGCGGTCGCTGCGCTTTTGCTATTCACGGTTTACACTTCGTGGCGATCGGTCCAGTTGAAGAGCGAAATTGCGCAAACGAATCAGCAAGCACAAGCGGAAATCGCCAAGCGCGAGGAATTGCAAAAGCAATTCGAGGTGGCACAACGGGAAGCGACCATACTCACCGATCCACATTCCGTGAAGATTTCGCTTGGCACGGATAACAATGCCATGCCAAAAATGGAAGCCGTCTGGCATGCCAAACTCGGCATCGTCGTCTCCGGTCTCAACGTTCCGGCGCCGACAGGCAACCGCACACTTCAGTTGTGGCTGATTCCGAAATCCAAGGATGGAAAGCCGATTCCGTCACTCGCACTGCGTCCTGATGCCGATGGCAAATTTGTCTTGCTCGTCGCCAATCCGCCCGACGCCATGGACGCCACCAAAGCTCTCGCCATCACCGAAGAGCCCGCTGGCGGCAGCCAAGCCCCCACTACCAAGCCCATTTGGGTCGGTGCTATCTCTTAGAGACACTGAGCTACTCTTCTCTCTTCCTCTTCTTAAACCGCATCGCCAAGCGATACTTCCGCCGCTCTCCGGCTTCTCTCCAGCGCCGCTTCTCTTCGGGCGTCTTCACAAGTAACGGCGGGACCGTTTTTGGCTGCTTCGTAAACTCATCGAGCGCGACAAACGTCACATACGCCGTGGTCGTATGCCTTCGCTCTCCTGTAAGCGGATTTTCTGAATACACTTTCACGCCCACTTCCATAGAAGTCGTGAAGACGCGATTGACTTGCGACATCAAATGCACGATTTCTCCCAGATTTACCGGATTCCTAAAATCAATGTAGTCCACCGACGCCGTCACAACATAGCTGTTCGAATGCCGGCTCGCTGCCATTGCGGCAACCACGTCAACCAGGTGCATCACGTGCCCGCCGAGCAACTTTCCCAATAAATTCGTCACCGCAGGCAGTACTACTTCTGCCATTTCCGACCGAGATGCGCTGACCGGCTTCCCTTTCAACGCTTCCCCATCCGCACTCATTTTCGTTTTCTTGCTCATTGCCCCTCGCAGACCAACTTTGGCTGCCACGCAATCCCTCGCTATAATACGGAACTCAACTCTAGCCAACACACTTTAACCAAACTAATGACCGAACAAAAGAAAACCCGCCGTCAGTTGCTCGAAGAGTTTGTCGCTAAAGAACCCAACGACGCCTTCACGCGCTATGGCCTGGCCCTCGAATGTTCCAATTCGGGAGACGCGCCCAACGCCGACCTCCATTTCCGCGAACTTCTCCAGCGCAACATCGAATATGTTCCCGGCTACCTCATGTACGCCCAGTTCCTCGCCAAACAATCCCGCACTGAAGAAGCTCGCGCTGTCCTCAATACGGGTATCACTGTCGCTGCCCGCAAAGGCGACGCCCACGCCCGTTCCGAAATGGAAGCCTTCTTCTCCGAACTTAGCTAGCCTCTCCGGATCCCTGTCATTCCGTGTGGAACGAGGAATCCTGGCTTAATCTAACCTCCCTACAAATCCATGAGGCTGGCAAAGCTCTCTGCTATCATTGCCTTGTAGCACCGTACAATCCCATGCGGCCTGATCGCATACCGCTGTTCCCACTTAACGTCGTTCTACTCCCCGGCGCTGACCTCCCCTTGCACATATTCGAGCCGCGCTACCGCAAGATGGTCCGCGATTGTCTCGATAACAAATCTGAATTTGGCATGTTACTGGCCCTGGATAACGGCGTAGCCGGAACCGGCTGCACTGCGGAAATCCTGGAAGTCGTCAAAACCTATACGGACGGTCGCATGGACATCCTCACGGTGGGCCGCGCGCCCTTCCGCGTAGTCCAACTCTTCACGGAAAACCCGCTTCTCGAAGGCACCGTCGACTATCTCGAAGACCGTTTCGCGCCTGCCGCCCCGAAAACACGAAAAGAACTCACCGAACTCTACGAAGCCTGTCATACCCTAATTTTTGGCGACTATCCCCGTGACGCTGCACCCGATCCGGATACAAGCGACCAGCTTTCCTACCTCGTCGCCTCCAAACTGCCTATGGATTTGCTCTGGAAACAGTGCATCCTGGAGCTACGCTCCGAGCCGGAGCGACAGGAGAGACTGCTCGCGTACCTTCGCGATTGGGCGCCGCATCTACAGAAGGTAGAATCTGCACAACGCCGCGCCGCCGGAAATGGAAGTGGTTTGAACTAGAGTTTAGTGCGGACCTCCCGCACTGGGGGCTAAATGACTACAGGCACTTCGCTGCACCCGTCGTCTTCTCTTCCACGCCCAAAGACACTGGGGGAACTTCGCCGCGTGCCCGATTTTGACGCGCGATCTCTCCAGCACTCGATCAAGGACGAAATTCGTTCTAATCTCCTCCGCGCCATCGAAAGGAGTGAAACGATCTTTCCCGGCATTCACGGTTACGACGACACGGTCGTTCCGCAGATCGTCAATGCGCTTCTTTCTCGCCACAATTTTATTCTGCTCGGCCTGCGCGGTCAGGCTAAGAGCCGCATCTTGCGCGGCCTCGTCAATCTGCTGGATCCTGAAATCCCTGTCGTTGCGGGCTGCGAAATCAATGACGATCCCTTTCATCCGATCTGCCGAGCCTGCAAAGATCGCCTCGCCTCTGAAGGGGACAACACGCCGATAAACTGGATGCCGCGCGACCTGCGCTACGTCGAGAAGCTGGCTACGCCGGACGTGACCATCGCGGACATCATCGGCGACGTTGACCCGATCCGGGCCGCGCGCGGTGGACGCGATCTTTCCGACGAGCTCACCATTCACTATGGCCTTCTGCCCCGCGCGAATCGCGGCATCTTCGCCATCAACGAACTGCCCGACCTTGCCGGAAAAATCCAGGTTGGGCTCTTCAACATCATGCAGGAGGGCGACGTCCAGATTAAAGGTTACCCGCTGCGCCTCCCGCTCGACGTACTTCTCGTCTTTTCGGCGAACCCGGAAGACTACACGGCGCGTGGAAAAATCATCACCCCGCTGAAAGACCGCATCGGCGCCGAAATTCGCACGCATTACCCACAAACCGTTGAAGAAGGCATGGCAATCACAAATCAGGAAGCGTGGACGCGGCGCAACTCCACAATTCAAGTCGAGGTGCCCGATTATCTTCGCCAGCTCGTCGAGGAAATCGCATTTCAGGCACGCGACGACAAGCGTGTGGACAAGCGCTCCGGCGTTAGCCAGCGCCTGCCGATCACGGTTTTGGAAAGCATTGTGAGTAGCGCTGAGCAGCGAGCCGCACGGACACGAGAAAAATCCGTTGTCGCCAGAGTGGCCGATCTATACGCCGCTCTTCCCGCGATCACCGGCAAGCTCGAGCTCGAATACGAAGGAGAACTAAAAGGCGCCGAGACCATTGCTCGCGAACTTATTCGCACTGCCGTTGGGCGCGTCTTTTCAAAGAGCTTCCATGATGTGAATTTTCAGCCCGTCATACAGTGGTTCGAACTCGGCGGCGAGTTGAAATTCGCCGACCTGGCCACTGCCGAAGATCGCTACCAACAACTGGCAAATATCAAAGATCTCGTCTCCCATGTAAGCAGGCTTGGCGTCTCAGACTTGCGAAATCACGCCGCCATCGCCGCCGCTGCCGAACTTATCCTGGAAGGCCTATGGGCGCATCGCCGTATTGGACGAAGTGAAGAACGCGGTTTTTACGCGGACAAACCCAAACCGCCCGAGCCACGCGAAAATCCTACTCGCGCTCCACGTCGTGGATATAACTAAATGAAATTCACTAAATTCTCTAAATACACAGGCGAACCGGCAGACGCCATAGACCTCGAAGAACTCGTCAAAAAACTTGGTGACTTCTTCCTGCAATCTGGCTTCGAATCGCAATTCTACGGAGGCCTTGATGAGTTCGACCCCGAACGCTCCATGGAGGCCCTTCGCGAGGCCATCCTGCAAGCTCTGCAAAATGGTGACCTCTTCGACGAAAACTCGCTAACCGAAGAAATGCGCCAGATGCTAAATCGTTCCGACGCGATGAACAACGAAGAGATCCGCGACCTCATTGACAAGCTCATCGAACGCATGGCGCAGGAAGGCTTCATCAATCCGCAGCAGCCTCCGCAAATCACGCCGCCCAATCAAGCCACGGCTCGCGGCTCGGTCGGCCAGCCCATGGACCGCAATCAATCCCAAGTCCGATTCGAGATCACGGACAAGACCATAGATTTTCTTGGCTTCAAGACTTTGCAAGACCTTCTCGGCTCGCTCGGCCGCAGCAGCTTCGGCCGTCATGATACTCGCGATCTCTCTACGGGCGTTGAATCTGGCGGTGTGTCTCGTCCTTACGAATTTGGCGACACGCTGAATCTCGACGTCAGCGAAACGCTCTTCAACGCCGTCCGCCGCGACGGCGCCAAAGTCCCCGTCGAAATTCAGTACAAGGACCTCATGGTCCACCAGTGCGAGTACAAATCTTCTTGCGCCACAGTTGTCCTTCTCGATTGCAGTCACAGCATGATTCTCTACGGCGAAGACCGTTTTACTCCCGCGAAGCGGGTGGCCATGGCGCTTTCGCACCTCATTCGCACCCAATATCCCGGCGACACATTGAATCTCGTTCTCTTCCACGATTCGGCTGAAGAAGTCCCTCTCAGCGAGCTTGCCCGTGTCCAGGTCGGCCCTTTCTACACCAACACCCGCGAAGGCTTGCGCATCGCGCAGCGCATTTTGCTTCGCCAGCGCAAAGACATGCGCCAGATTGTCATGATCACCGACGGCAAACCTTCCGCTCTAACTCTCGGAGACGGCCGCATCTACAAAAACGCGTTCGGCCTCGACCCCTTCGTCGTCGGCGAAACGCTCGAAGAGGTGAACAAATGCAAGCGCGCCGGCATTATGATCAACACGTTCATGCTTGCCAGCGACTATTCGCTAGTGAACTTCGTCCAGAAAATTACGCAGATGTGCAAAGGCAAAGCCTATTTCACGACTCCCTACAACCTCGGCCAGTATCTCCTCATGGATTACATGTCCCGCAAGACGCGCACCATCCACTGACTCTTCTCTGTCCTAGCGCAGGGCATTAGCCCGGCACCGTCGTCCAGCTTCTGAGGCGGGCCTTCTTCTGCTAAACTTTGCCCGCCATGAAAACCCTGATTCTTCGCACACTCTGCCTTTTTCTATTCACAACGACTTTTGCTGCCGCGCAAGACGTCATTCCTCTCTATCCCGGCACGCCTCCCGGATCCGAACCCGCAAACTATCCCGAGAAGCAATATTTTTCGAAGAACTGGAACACCGAAGTTGTCGCCAACGTGACGAAGCCCAGTCTCACGGTCTACAAACCTGCTCCGGGCACCGCCAATGGCACCGCCATCGTTATCGCTCCCGGCGGTGGATTCATGGCGCTCTCCATCAACAGTGAAGGTATTGACGTCGCCAAATACCTCGCTGCAAAGGGAGTCACCTGTTTCGTCCTCAAATACCGCCTTGCCCACACCGGCGATGACGCCACGCAAGAATTCTCGCAGCTATACGCCGACCGGCAGAAATTTGGCGAAACCATCGGCAAAGTCATTCCTCTCTCCATCGCCGACGGACTCGCCGCAGTCGCTTACGTCCGTGCACACGCTTCCGAATGGAACATCTCGCCTGACTGCGTCGGAATCATTGGCTTCTCCGCCGGCGGCACCGTCGCGGCTGGAGTCGCCTTTCACTACACGCCCGAAGGCCGCCCCGCCTTCGTCGCACCAATCTACGCAGCGGCAAGAGCTTTCGCTGATGCCACCGTACCCGCAGACGCGCCACCGATGTTCATCGTTGCCGCCACCGACGACAATCTCGGCCTTGCGCCCGACAGCGTCAGGATCTACGAAAAGTGGATGAACGCGCAAAAGTCCGTCGAGCTCCACATGTATGCAAAAGGCGGCCACGGCTTCGGCATGCGCAAAAGCAATCTTCCGACAGAACACTGGATCGACCGCTTCGCCGAATGGCTCGACCTCCAGGGCTTCTTAAAGAAGCCTTAGGCCGAGCAACTCACGCCAAATTATGAACCGACTACGTTATCAATTGTTATTTTGCGCTGGTCTGCCGCTGTTCCTGTTCTGCATTAGCAAACCTGCTTTTTCTCAGGAAGTAGAACTAAAATACGTAAAAACTAATGAAGCTGTTCTTTGGCAGAAACTTGATGCCACAATCCATGATACTGACAAATCTCTCGACGGAGTGCTCGGCGTCCAAATCCTGGATCTCACTAACGGTCAGACACTGTCGTTAAACGCAAACACGGTTTTCCCTACCGCCAGCACCATCAAAATCGCCATCCTCGCTGAACTTTTCCACCAAGCCGAACAAGGCAGGATCAATCTCAACGAAATCTATATGCTCCAATCCTCCGACCTCGTCGGTGGCAGCGGCATCGCTTCCGCGTTCACCCCCGGCACAACAAAACTTACTCTTCGCGACGTCGCCGCCCTCATGATCACCGTCTCCGATAACTCCATGACCAACGTCATCATTAATCGCGTCGGTATGGACAACGTCAACGCCCTTCTCGATTCCCTCGGCTTAACTCACACTCGCCTTCGCCGAAAAATGATGGACATTAAAGCCGCCGCAGAAGGACGCGAAAACGTCTCCACTCCGCACGAAATATCTCAACTCCTCGAAGCGCTCTATAAAGGAAAAGTTCTCGACAAACAATTCACGGACGACTTCTTCAATCTGCTCTCGGTCCACAAAGAAAGCTACATCCCGCGCCTGCTCCCAGAAGATCTCCGCATCGCCAATAAGCCCGGCGAACTCGAAGGCGTCCGCAACGATTGCGGTGTCGTCTTTACCGGCAAACGCCCTTACGTTCTCTGCGTTATGTCCTCATACGTTCGCCACGAACGCGAAGCAGGTGACGCCATCGCAAAAATCTCCCTTGCCGCTTGGCAAATGTTTGACCGCCTCGATCGCAGCTCCGACCTCGGCCGCGTCGTCTCAACGCACGACTCATCTCCTCCGTGAGCCCTTTTCCGGTTAAAATAGCCTTGCCCACAGCCCTCCGGAAGGCTCCCATGCTCCCAGCGTCAAAGCTCGCTGGTCTTGCGACAGTCTGTCTAATCTTCTTTCCTCTCGCAGCCGCCCAATCTCCGTCGCCCGACGCTCTGCAATCTTCATCCTCGCAATCAAGCGCGCCTTCATCACCAGACTCTCCCCAAACTCAACCTCAATCCTCTTCTTCGCCGTCCTGGTACAATCCCAAAAAATACAATCCAATGAAGCTCATTCACCGCGACGGCAAATCCGCGAACGACCAGCTCGCCGAAAACGAGGAACTCGAACAGCGCCTCACCGGCCAGCTCCAGGCTCACGGCGTCCTCGAAAAGGACGCCAACCTTCAGGACAAGTGTTCCAACTTCAAATCTCTGCACACCTGCATTGCCGTCATCCGCGCCAGCAAATCGCTTAATATCGAATTTCTTTGTCTTAAGTGGGACGTCACCGGCGTCAAGCCCGCAAAAGTTTCTGACGCCTGCGCCGGTCCTTCCGATCTAAAAGCAATGTCGTTCCGCGATTCCATCTCGCTCCTCAAGCCCGAGGCCGACGCCAAAGCCGAAGCAGAAAAAGCCCTCAAATCCGCTCATGACGACATCAAGGACGCAACTTCCTGATGGCTACAGAATTCGCTAAAATGCAATTGTGTATTTCCTGAAGCGACTTTCGAGCTTCTTTGGCTCTAAGGAACCCATGACCAATATCGTCGCAGGCGGTCTCGCTCCCAATTTTTCTTTGAAATCTCTCGACGGCAAGGACTTCTCGCTCTCCGCCGCGCTGCAATCGGGCCCCGTGCTCCTCGCCTTCTTCAAAATCGGCTGCCCGGTCTGCCAGTTCACATTTCCGTTCTTGGAACGCCTCTACCAGCGCAACAAATCATCGAACGCCACGATAGTCGGCATAGGCCAGAACGGCCCCGAAAAAACGGCAGCCTTCGTAAAAGAATACGGCGTCACTTTCCCAGTCCTGCTCGATCCCGAAGAAAAAGGCTACATCGTCTCCAACGCCTATGGCCTCACTATGGTCCCCACGTTGATACTCGTCGACACCGACGGCTCCGTCCTCGTCAGCTCCATGGGTTTCGTCAAAGCGGACATCGAATCTATCGCTGCCCAACTCGCCGAACGCGCACACATCGCCAATGCTCCGCTCTTCCAATCGACCGAATCCGTTCCCGCCGTCCGACCTGGTTGAGGATCCAAAAATTAGGTCCGGTCGGGACCTGACGCGATAACGAAGCACCCCCGATTCCGATTGCAGCTTATCTGCGCCCATGCGAGCATTTTTCGATGAAGTTTTTCGGATTTGTGTTGGCTGCGACTGTTTTCGAGGCGGTAGGTGACGCCATCATGCGCATTGCGCTTCGTACTTCCATTGCCCTGCCGGGAAGAATTGGCCTCTTCGCTTTCGCCTCTTCCTTGCCGGCACTTTACGGTTTATTTCTCAATCTGGCACCCATCGAGTTTGCCAAAATCACCGGCTTCTACATCGCCTCGCTTTTGGTTATCTTTCAGTTGGTTAACTATCTCTTATTCCGTCAGCCTCCTACCCTTTCAGTTCTGATCGGAGGCTCTTTTATTGTGGCGGACGCGGCCATCATCTACTTCTGGAAGTAGGCCCAGCATCCAGCTGTGAACTCCCTTCGCCAGTTATGGAAGATACCCATACCTACTACCTCCGCGCAGATCCAGCCTTGGAGTTACGCAAACTCACTCTTGCTCCGCTTCTTTTGCCCAATTCTTTTTGTGCTTCTCAGCTTTCTTTCGCTTGTCTGGAATCACTTTCTCCACCCCCGGCGCCAATCCGGCTTTCCTCGCGCGTCTCCGCGCCTCCTTCGCCGCATCCAGCCTTTTCTTTTTCTTCCGCATCCCGCGTCTCCTCATTTACATTCTCTCCATAAAACGCAACTATATTGCTCCCATGATTGCTCCAATGACCAAACTTCACGCTTTCTTCATGTTTGCCGGCCTTGCATTCTCTTCAATAGCCGTCGCACAGCAGCCCGTCAATCTCCCCAACGGTCGCATCCTCACGACAGTCCCCGGCAATCCTCGTCCCATCAATAACCTCCCAACGGCTGCCGCCCTCTCTCCCGACAACAAATTTGCCGTCTTTCTCCACAGCGGATACGGGGCTTACACCTCCGGCGAAAAACAATCGCTCACCGTTCTCAATCTCGAAACGAATGAAATCACAGACTTCCCCGATGATCGCCTCGGCTCAAATGCTCGCCAATCCTATTTTCTCGGCCTCGCGTTTAGCCTCGATGGGAAACACCTCTATGCCTCGATGGCTTCTCTCACCGATCCTCTCGGCAAGAAAGAGGGCGACACGGGTAACGGCATCGCCGTCTACAAGTTTGAAGATGGCCGTGTCTCTCCTGAAAAATTCTTTCCACTCTCCCCGCGTACAAATATTCGCGGCAAGCTTCGTCGCGCAGACTTTAATGACGTCACTTATCCTGCCGGTCTCAGTGTCGCAAATGTTGCCGGAGTCGAAAGCATTCTCGCTGCTTGCAACAACTCTGATGAGGCCGTTCTGCTCAGTGCTGCCGATGGCAAAATCCTTCGCCGCTTTGACCTTGCCACTTACAAACGCATTCCTGCTTCGCTTCCTTACACGACCGTAATGACTCGCGACGGCAAGCGAGCTTTCGCTTCCCTCTGGAACGCCTCCTCCATCGCTGAACTTGATCTTGCCTCCGGCCGCGTCCTCAAAATTCTTCCGCTCGAAAAGCCGTCAGCCGCCCTCGCAGGCGGTTCACACCCAACCGCGATGCTGCTTAACCACGACGATTCTATTCTTTACGTTGCGCTCACCAATCGCGACAAAGTAGTCGCGCTTGACACGAAAACCCTCAAAGTCCTCAAGGAATTTTCTACGAAACCTGCCGGCCAGTCCTACGGCGGCAGTGATCCTCAATCCCTTTCACTTTCTGCCGACGAGAAATTCCTGTTTTCCGCGAACGCAATTTCCGATTCCGTCTCTGTCATTGATCTCACAGGAAAGTCCGAAACCGGCTTCATTCCCACTGAATGGTATCCAACTGCCGTTCTGGCAACCCCGAATCAACTCCTGATCGCTACCGCGAAAGGCCGCAGCTCTGGGCCTAATCCCAAGCCTATCAAGAAGAATCCGGACGGCTCGCCGGACTATCCCTACACACCGGCCCTCATCAACGGTTCTCTCGCCCAAATTCCACTCGCGGATCTCGCAACGCACCTTACCGAGTACACGAAACAAATGATTGACGCCAATACATTGCGCGGAAATTCAGACAAGATCCAATTTGCGGCCGGCGAAAACAAGATCAAGCACGTCATCTATATGATTAAGGAAAATCGCACCTACGATCAGGTCTTCGGCGACATCGCAGGGGCCAACGGCGATCCATCCCTCACCATGTATGGCGAGGACATCACTCCCAATCAGCACAAACTCGCCAAACAGTTCGGCGTTCTTGACAATTTTTACGACAGCGGCGACGTCTCCGGAGACGGCCATGTCTGGTCAACCTCCGCGTCCGTGTCCGACTACGTCGCAAAAACCTGGCCCATCGGCTATCGCAGCGCCGAGCATACCTACGACTCCGAAGGCACACTATTGAATGGAATCTCCGCCGACGATGGCCTTCCCGATGCGGGCGAGCCCACGGGCGGTTACCTGTGGAAGAATTTCGCCACGCATGGCGTCACGTACCGTCACTATGGCGAATACATTGTCACCAAGTGGTGCAACGCCGCACCCGAAATCAAAAAGCCGACATGGGGACCCCCAAAAGTCGCGGGAGTGGTTTGCACGCGGACTGTGATCAAAAAAGGCGAGCTATTGGAAAAGAACGTCGGTGAACCAAAAGGCGGCCCGAGCCCCTACACATGGGAAATTCCCGTCATCGCAAAGAATATCGCCGCAGAATCAGAGCTTCGTGGCCATTTCGACCCGCTCTTTCCGGATTTTGAAGTTTCTTATCCTGACCAGCTCCGCGCCGATGAATTTCTGAATGAGTTCAATCAATTCGTCGCTGCGCGCAAAAGCGGCACGGATTCCATGCCGCAATTTATCCTGCTTCGCCTGCCGAACGACCACACGGCAGGCCTGACAAAGAATCAGCCGACGCCTGCCGCCAGTGTCGCTGACAACGACCTCGCGATAGGTCGCGTCGTTGATGCCCTTTCTCACAGTCCCTATTGGGATGACACCGCAGTTCTAATTCTGGAAGACGACGCGCAAGATGGCCCCGACCATGTCGATTCCCACCGCAGCATTGCCCTTGTCATCAGCAAGTATTCACCGCTCCCGCAAACCCACGATGCCGCGCCGATTCCCTTCGTCGACCACACTTTCTATACAACCGTCAATATGGTCCGCACGATCGAGTCGCTGCTTGGCGTTCCTCCAATGAACAGCAACGACGGACGCGCGGCCTCAATGGCACCACTCTTCACGGGCCCAGGCACACAGCCGCCCTTTACCGCGGACTATCGAAACCGCGACAACGGCCTGATCTACGAAATGAACACGAAGGACTGGAAAGAGGGCGCGAATCTCGATTTTAAACACGCTGATGCGGTAGACACGGCGTTACTCAACAAATTCCTATGGCAAGACCGCATGGGGAACACGCCCATGCCTCCGCCGCAACACAACGTCTTTCCCGCGGAGCCGCCATCCACGGAAAGATCCAAACGCCAATCCAAGAAATATGATCCAGACTGATTCTTAGAAACTGAACGTCATCTGCAAATCGATGCGCCGGTTGTAAGAGCTGGAACCAAAAGGCCCGCCTGCCAGCGCGTTCTCTTGTCCAAAAATCGGAGAGCTGATCACACCGACCGGATTAGCTGCATTCAAATTGTTGAAGATGTTCCGTGCCCCGACAGCAAACGTCAGGCTATATTTCTGACCGGAGCTGTCGCCGCCAAACGGTCCGCCCCTTCCGCCCGGTCCGCCGCGCCCGCCGCCTCCTGGCCCGCGGCCGAAAGTTCCGCCTTGCATTGGCCCCCCGGCCCCGGCGTTGCTCGCAGTCTCATTTTTCTTCCCAAAGCCGAACGTTTTGCTGAGGCGGAGATTCAGAGAAAATCTCGCGGGGCCTTGTGCGCAATTGATGGGAATAATTGCGTTTGGATCCGATTGGGTGCAATTAAAAGTAACGTTCCGCGCTACACTTGCGTTTGCCAGTGCAGTCTGAAACTGAGCGTAGGTCGGACGATCGTTGAAAATCGAATCGCCGTTCAAATCCTGGCCCAAGGTTACGTTGAAGGGAGAGCCTGAATTCGCGATCAGGAAGGGGCTGAGACGGAATTGATACGGCATGGAAATACTGCCGCCGAGGAAAACACGATTGCGCACATCGAATGGCGCGCGGCCGTAATCTGCAGAAATGTTGTACTGATTTGTCGGAAAGCCAGGCTGCGAGGTCACTGAGTTGTCGGCGTTGGCATAGCTCAGCGAGTAGTAGCCGAAAAGAGAGACCTTTGCGCCGATTCGCAAGCTGCCGTTCACGATCAGCTGGTTCTGCTTGAAGATTCCGGCGCCTTCGTACTGATAGATGTTGTCCAAATTCCCGAAAGGCCGCTCGGACACGTCATCCGGGTTGAATGTCGGCCCGACTGGCGCATTGATATTGCGTGTGATAAGTGCGTGCACACCGCGCGAATTGAGATACGTCACCGCAACGTTTGCAACCTTCGTCAATTGGCGCTCTATGGTGAGGCCGCTCTGCATCGTGTATGGCGTTTTCAAATTCGGATCCACTTGATAAATCGTTGGAGAGCTTACAGAAGTGGCGAGCTCCGCGGTTGTCGGAAGATTCGGATAGAAATCAGGGTTGGTCACGACGAATTGTTGTTGCGTTGTACCGTTCAAGCGCTGCGCCTGCAGCAAGAGATATTGTGCAAAGCGGTCATAGAAAATTCCCCAGCCTGCGCGTAGCACCGTTTTCGGCTGACCCTTTTTTCCGGGATCGATTCCCCAAGCCAGACCGATTCGCGGCGCGACTCTTTCCGGATTGGAAATTTGATTTTGTGTTTCAATGCGAGCGCCATAGGTGAAGGAAACATTCGAACGGATCTTCCACTCATCCTGCGCGTAGAGTCCCAAGTCCCAGTAAGTGTTTTCCGCAGACGCTTGCCCCGTCACAATGGTAAATTGCGTTGGACCCAGTCCCGTCGTTGCACGAACCTGAGCTGCCGTCATTCCATTTGCAATTCCCTGCTGCACAGTTTGATAAATCTGCAGGCCGGTATAGGACACGCAATTGGGATCACCAGCCTGAGGATCACACGGCGCCAGGGTCACAGAATTCACCGATTGTGCGCCAAAAACAAAGCTCCCATTGAAGCCGCCATTTGCAACATTTACATCTTTTGTGGCGCGGAGGCGAGCACCGAGCTTGAGAAAGTGCTTACCCAAAATCACGGATGTGTAGTTCTGAAGCTCGTACTGATCCTGCACGTCGTCCGTATTTCCAGAGTAGTTTCCGCCTCCGGTAAACGCGCCGTTAACGTTGATCGTTGGCGTCAGGTTTAGCGGGGTACCGCGATTTTCATCGCGAACGAAGCGAAAGCGGGTCTCGTTGATCGTTTTCGAATTGATAATCTGAGTGTCGGTAATTTGGACTTGATGTTCCGTTTCGAAATTGTTTGTGGCTTGCGCAGGCAGGCTGAAAGTTCCGAGGCCATTGTTCTGCTCGTTGTTACGTTCGTATTGATAACGCATAGTGAGCGTATTATTCGGCGTGACCTGATAGTCGATCCGCGGTGCAAATTCGGTGCGGGTACGAGGATTCGCGATGGAATCGGTGAATTGAACTGGATTCAGGTTGTCATCGAGAGCGGGTGTATTGATGACGGAAAGTTCGTTGATGTTTCTACGGGTGAAATCGAAAAAGAAGGACGCTTTCTTTCCCGCTGGACCGCTAAAATTAGCGTTGTAAAACTGGGAATCGTAGCCCGGGAGCGGACCAGTTCCCTGGAACGGATTGCGAGCGTTTAATCCGGCCGTGTTGCCATTGATCATGAATTGACCATGATATTTATCGGTTCCGGGCTTGGTGAAAACTTCAATGCGGCCGAAACCCAGGTGGTCGTACTCCGCGGAAAATGGATTCTGGTTGATTCGAATCTCGCGAATGGATGATTTCGGCGGAAGCGTTCCACCGGTAAATCCATCAATATAGATTTGCCCGCCATTGGGGCCAGCAGATGGGCCAGCAAGCGCTTGCAACTCGCTTTGCAATTCATCGGGATCATCGGAAAGCGCGTCAAGATCTTTGCCCTTCAGAACGACGGAACTGGCGTTACTGGAGGCGGTCACGTCGAGCTGTGTGCTTTCATCCTGTACTTCGACTTTTTCATTCTGTGTGGCAATTTCGAGTTGGATGTTGATGCTGATCGGTTTTCCAGCTTCGATCGTTACGCCTGCCTTGTCATAAGGCTGAAATCCTTTTGCGAAAGCCCTGAGAGTGTAGGTTCCGGGTGCCAAGGTTTTGAATTCGTACATGCCATTGGCGTTCGTTCGAACATTTACAGGCGAACCGCTCGCAGGAGTCAAGACTACCCGGGCTCCCGGCACAGCGGCGCCAGATGGGTCTGTAACTAAACCAGTAAGTGCGCTGGAAACATCTTGCGAATTCGCACTGAGTGCTAACGCAGCGCAGAGCAAGATCAGTGTGCAGATATACTTCGTTATTTGCTTGATCTCCAAACTCATACTCCTGTTCTCTGTGTTTTTTACGCTTTAAATGCGACTTTCTTTCATTACGGCGTAGCACCTTCGCCGCCACCGCCGCCGAGGCTCCAGGGTGAAAGAATCATATCGGGTGTAGTTTTGGAGGAAGCCTGCAGAATAGGCTCAACGCCTCCAAGCAACGTGATTATCGTGCTGGGAGTGCTGGCAGAACCTTCGGTGGCGACAATCATGAGCGCGTCGCCTTTGACGAAATCCGAAGCGGTTGCCGCCGGCATGCGCGAAAGCATCTGCTGAAAATCACCACGGCCGCCTCCTTGACCGCCACCACCTGGACTTGCTCCTGGACCGAAACCTGCGCCCGACCCACTACCACCGGGCCCCATGCCAGCTCCGCTGCCAGCGGCAGCCGGCCTGTTCGCAGAGGGAGAGCCGGGAGTACCATTTCCATTAGGTCCGGTTGCTCCCTCCGCAGGGGCACCCTTTAACCGCGCAGCAATCGCTTGCGCCATGAAAGGCTGCAGTTTCCGCAGTTGTGAATCTTTGCTGATATGCAACGTGACCGGCTGTTTTGTGGCCAGGTCCGTCACCGTAATTGTTCCCGCAGCGTTGTCGCTGCTAACTAGAATTCCCGCAATGTTGCGAAAAGTTCCCGAAACGATTTCGTCAGCGTTGAGTTCAGAACCATCCGGGCTCCTTTGGCCGCGGGCGCGAAGCTGATCTCCAGACTTAATTTCTACGAGAGGAGCAGGTTTTGCATCGTCAAATTTGACGGAGTCTATTGCGTAACGGCGAAGGATGGTTTGTTTGGTTGTGTGAATCGCAACTTCCTTTTGTGCGCCGGCCGCGTTGGTGGAAATTGTGATCGTGCCTGTCGCTGTGTCCACATTTTTAACCAAACCGCCCGCACTGTGCTGGGCCCATTCGGCTCGTTCGTGGGCTTGCTTGTCTGCGATATCGGTCTGTTTCATCGCGATAACAGAAGTAGCTTGAATGGATTTTCCATCGGTGCCGGCGGTGCCTCGCACGAGGACACGGTCGCCGGCCTTCAAGTCAGACAGGGAGATTGGCGTTGCGTCTTTCAGACTGGTTTGTCCCGGCTTCAACTGCAGAAATCTTGTTGTGTCTGAAACGGTGCAAGTCGTTTCCGCGCCAGCATCTGTTTTCAAAGTGATGGACTGCCCGGAGATGGCGGTAATTGTTCCCAGAGATCGAGAAGCGGCTGCACTTTGCGTCGTGGAATTCTCTTGGCCGTTTGCTTGTGAACAGAAAGTGGCGAAGAATAGAAACAACCCTACGAACGCTGTTCTGAAAATGCGGTTCATACACAATTCCCTCAGTGAGACCTTCGTCTGATCCCAAATGCCTGCGGGTATATCCTACGCGCAGAATGGCAGTCAGCACATTAGACGCGCCTTTAGGGCGATATCGGTACAGCTCGGCTTCAAAAAAATCTGCCTTAAATGACCTATTTTCAATACCTTTGCCCGATCCGCCCAATTGTCGCATCGCACAATACTGGTCAGGGAACACGGCCATTTTTGGCGCTCGGAATCGGAGAAAATGGGAATAACGCAAGCCGCACTTGGGAAAGGGACGGGGCACGCCCCCAACGGCAATGACTGTCAAAGCAGAAGTGGAACTTCGGCAAAAAGCCGAAAGAGCAGAACCATCGAAGAAACACGTAAATGGCCCTGCGATGGCCCGTATGACCGCATCGCAGCGATACGCGGAACTGCCGGAAAATGCTGGCCCGCAGCGTACAACCTCAGCGGCGATTCCGCAATTCTCCGCGAGACAGGTTTACTCCACGATCGGCCTATATGGGATCCTTCTTTTCAGCGCCCTCTGGGCAAGCATTAATGTGCTGAGCTGGGTGTGGCGCAAACTCCTATAAGAAACTGCTCACTGGGCCGACGAACGGTCAAACTTCACGCACAACGCATAAGCGTATTTCGCGGGAAGCTCCGAAGGCAGCTTCACATGCAAGCCGTCGCGACGTTCTTCGAACTGCAGCTTTGCGCTGCTGCCCAAGAGCGAAACTGACTTTATCGGCGCCGCACCGAGGCTGGCAGCAAGCGAATGAATCACCGCTTCCCCGTTTGCGGGCAATCCAAGCCCGATTACATAGAGCGCATCGCCTTTCGTAGTGAAGCGAAAATCCTCGGCAGTATACTTCGCCGTATCCGTATCGTGGAATGAGCCACCTGTGACTTTTGTCGGCCCTTCTCCGTAGATGCGCCATGGACGCGTGCCGTAAATCGCCTCTCCGTTGATACTTAGCCAAGCCCCAACTTCGAGGAGAACCTGTTGCACCTCTTCGGGTATGGTGCCGTCGGAACGCGGACCAATGTTCAGAAGCAGATTGCCATTTTTGCTGACGATATCAATCAGCTGATGAACGACAAATTCGGGAGACTTGAACGTGTCGTTCTTGATGTAGCCCCAAGACTTGTTACTGATGGAGGTATCCGTTTGCCAGTAGAGCGAGCGAATGTCGCTGAGTTGACCGCGCTCCAAATCCAGAACCGCGGAATGTTCCTGCAGGGCATAGTCCTTGTAATTGATCACGCCGACGTGATCACCAAATTTCAGAGAGCTGTTGTAGTAGAACGCGGCAAAGCGAGTGAGATTTGGCCGAATCGAAGGCTGGCCGATCCACCAATCGAAATAAACGATATCCGGATGGTATTTCTGCACGAGTTCGGCTGAACGGGCGAGCCAATCATTGGCCCAAGCTGGGGAGACATAAGTGAAATCGTTGCTAACGGGAGTTCCCCAAGGAGCATTTACCCAATTGTGAGCAGGGCCATAGAAAGCGGCGTATTGGGGATCATTGATGTCAGATGGGATGCTGCGTCCCACGCCGAGAAAAAAATTGTGTTCCACGCGATGCGAGGAAACGCCAAAGTGTAGGCCGCTTGCACGAACTGCTTTGCCAAGATCGCCAATGAGGTCGCGGTGCGGCCCCATTTTTGCGGCGGTCCAGTCGCTGAGGCCGCTGTCGTACATGGCGAAACCGTCGTGATGTTCGGCCACTGGAACAACGTATTTCGCCCCTGACTTCTTGAAGAGATCGGCCCAAGCTGCCGGATCAAAATGTTCGGCTTTGAACATAGGGACGAAATCTTTGTAGCCGAATTTCTCTTGCGTGCCGTAAGTCGCGATGTGGTGCTTATATTCGTCCGTTCCCTGCTGGTACATGTTGCGGGGATACCATTCGTTACCGAACGCGGGGACAGAGTAAACACCCCAGTGAATGAAAATGCCGAATTTTGCGTCCTTATACCAATCTGGTGTTTCGTACTTGCGAAGGGATTCCCAATCTGAGCGGAATGGGCCTTCCTGACTGGCTTTGTCCACGTCTTGAAGAATCGCGGCGCGTTGGCCGTCATATTTGCTGCTGGCTTTCTGCCATGCCTGATCAATCAGAGTTGGCTCCTGCGATGCGGTAGGCGATGTCTCACTTTGCCCGTACGAGCTGGCAGAAAGCGCCAAAGCAAGAGCAGAGCAAATGACGAAGTGGGTTAGTTTCATGAACTTCTTCTCCAAGAAAACTGAACTGCAGTAAATCACAAAATTGCAAGACGTCAATCATCCAAAGAAATCATGATTTTCGTGAATTTGGAGGGGTTCTCGCTCCAGGCGCGTAACGCTTCCGGAGCTTCTTGAAGGGGCACGATCAAGCTGACGGCAGAGTCCACAGGAAATCGTTTTGCCTCCAGCATCCTGATGACGGCCTGAAAATCTTCTGGTTGTGCATTCCTTGAGCCGAGAATGTCCAGCTCTTTTTGCACAAACAGGCGAGTTTCGTAGCTAACCAGCTCTTTTGCATAGCCGATATACACAACCCTGCCGCAGAAAGACACCTCCTCCACGGCCGCGCGAAATGTTGCTGGAGTGCCAATGGCTTCGACAATCACGTCGGGGCCATGCCCTTCTGTTATATCGAGCAACCTTTCATGCAGTGGCTCGCGTGTGGTGTTAATCCCGACCGAGCCACCAGCCAGTTTGGCAAGGCGCAGCTTTTCGTCGTCAACATCCACGCAGATCGTGCGCGCACCACGCGAACTTGCAGCGGCGACAGCGCCGAGTCCAACACCACCACAGCCAAAGATTGCGACCGTGTCATTCGCCGTGACCCTGCCGCGTGCCACAGCGTGAAACCCGACAGTTAGAGGTTCCACCAGGCAGAGTTCTTTGGCCGTCAGTTTGGCTGAATACAGCCGTTCACGTGGCATCACAATGTATTCCGCAAGCGCGCCATCTCTTTGCACACCAAGTGTTTCATTGAAGCGGCAAGCATTTGGACGACCGGCTCGGCAGGAGGAACATTTGCCACAGTTTGTGTAGGGCGAGAGCGCTACGTTCACTCCAGTTGAGAACTCGCCGACCAGCCCTTCGCCGCCTATGACCGTGGCCGAGACTTCATGCCCAAGAATGCGCGGAAAAGAGACAAGCGGGTTTAGTCCACGAAAAGAGTTCAGATCGCTGCCGCATAATCCCACCATTCGGACTTTAAGAAGAATCTTTCCCTTGGCGGGCAACGGTTCAGGAACCGTCTCGATGGATGTATGGCCTGGTTTGTGAAGTACAAGCGCCTTCATGTGTGGCAGGCATGATAGTCGAGCAGGAATGGGAGATTCAATCGAACTCGACAAATCAATTGGCGGAAGCGTGTGGGAGTCGAACCCACCTTTCGACTCGCGAAGAGCCGAAACGCCGGCTTTGAAGGCCGGGAAGGTCACCGGACCAAATTCGCCTCCGAAATGAGTATAGCGGGAACGCGGGACTGTGAAAAATCAGGCGCGGACGCCGACCGGTTCCATCGTTGCGTGAGCGTGCTTTGTGCGGAGCAGGGCTGCGACGAGATCATAGAGTGCAGGTGCCGTACAGACTTCGTAGTACACATGCGTCGAAGGTCCGCCGATTTTGCCGTCGGAAGAAAGTTCGCGCGCAAGGCCCTTGCGCAGGACGAGGAGCTCGACCGATTCACCGATGGGAACTTCCCCGTAGTAAAGAGTGACCGTCTCTTTACCCCAAGGAAGATCGAGCTTTGTCTCAATGCACTCGAGCGAGATTTCGTCGTACAGCTTGAGGAAGCCCTCTTCGTTCAGCTCGATGCCGTTGCGATTATAGCGGACAAGAAATTCATCGAGTTCCTCGGCGGATGCTCCGGCCATGGTCTGCAGGAACTGGAACAAGCCAAAATGTGACTTTTGCTTTTCAAGCATGCGGCGGGCGAGCTTTGCGCAGCCCGAAAGACGATCGGAAAGGTTGAGCGCTTTAGAAATCATTACGCGAGATTCGCCGTCGGTCCAATACGTAGGCGCTTCGCCCTGATGTGCGACCCCGAGGCCGAGTTCCAGCGAGGGCAGCTTCGAGGATGACGTGCTGTCGTTATAGGAATTGCAAACGTTCAAAATTTGTCGGGCGAGAACGCAAGCTTTTGCGACGGAGCGCGCATAGGTGCGGCTGGATTCGGTTTCAAAGATGCCCAGGATGATGGCATCGCCCTCGATGAAGACTTTTTTCGCGCCGTAGCGTTCGAGGAGTTTCTTCACGGGTTCGTGGAGATTTAAGCTGAAATGCGAGGCAGGGCTGAGACCGCGCGCGAGGAGATCCTGCGTCATTTTTGTGGAGCCCCGAACGTCGGCTTTGATAATGACGTGGCTGACGACGGGGTCGTCCTTCGATTTGCCTTCTTCGGGAAGAACGCATTCGTAAAGGCGATTGTTGAGGCGCGATAGTTCGCGTCCTTGTTCGGTTTCGATGAGAGAAACGCGATCGATGCAAGCCGTGAGATGCTCCGCGTCGCGCAACTCCCGGCGCAGGCGGAAAAAGTCGTTGGCAAACTTCAGCACGAAGCCCTGCATTTCTTCGCGGGAATAACGGCGAATCTTTTTGGAGAGGTCATCGAGCGGCTTTTCGGAAAGACGCTTTGCCGGGACTTGTTTGAGAACTTGTTCGACGCGCTTCAGTTCATCCTTTGAAACGAGGGCTTTGCGTAACTGCTGCAAGTGGACTGGCGGATGATACGTTGAAGCAATGCTACGAATTTCGTAGCTGGCGATGACATGGTACAGGACGTCTTCCTTTTCGAGGCGTTCGAGCAGTTGCCCAAGCAAACGCGCACGCTCCGGCCGGGTCGATTCCGGTTCTGCATTCGGATCGAAAAGTTTTTTCGCGTTTTCCGGATCATTAAGAAAATCGCCGAGCTTGCCTTTGTAATCTTTCAGGAAGTAGTCCAGCTTCTGCTTCGCAGCTTCCAGGACGGGGCCGTACTCTTCCAATTTCAGCTGCTGATGCTTCAGACGTTGCTCCACGTCGTTGAGAGAGGCTTTTAGGTCGGCGGGATCAGCAGGTGAACGAAATCGATTTAAGAAACTGTCGCTGCGGTCGAGACGCTTGCGAATTGCTTCTTTCTGTTCTTCGAGTCGTGCAATTTCGTCGCGCATGCCCTGCACTTCGGCCATTGCGTCTGCGTGGGCTTTGTCCGCTTCCTGATACGCAGGATCGCGCGAGACGACGACGCCCGCATGATTCAGAAATTCCTGGAAGAGAGCGTCCATCGCTTCGAAACGATCGGGGTCGCGCGAATAATTTCCGAGCAAAACATAATGCTCGAGGAAATAAGTGTCGTCTTTTCCGCCGTCAAGAAAGATCAAGCGGTTCTTGAGCAAGTCGTAGAACGGGGCAAAATCCTCACCGAATAGCGCTTTGCGCGCTTTTGCTATGACGTTTTCTTCGACGTCTATCCAGTTTTGAGCAAGCTGCTGGCCGACAACGCGAATCACGCTTCGGCGGTTTGATTGAAGTTCGGAGAGGCGCGCCTTGATAACGTGCGCCTGCTGGCTGCGCTCGAAATGCTCACCGCGCTGGCGAATCCACTCTTTGCCTTCCTGAATGAGGTTCGCAAACTGGTTTCCAAGCTCCGCGGTAAAGAATTTCAAAATTGCGACGCGGAAGAGGATATCCATTTCTATGTTCTTGTGATACTTCGCATTGGTGAGCGCGCTGTTCAGAACGTCCGCGAGCAGTTTGCGGAATCCCGTGCCATCAAGCGTCTTTGCGGCGCGCAACTCAATGCCGGGGAGATATTGTTTGCTGGCGTTTTGGCGAATCAGATCGAAAATGTAATCGCGCGAGAGCTGCAAGAAGCGCGGGCTTAGAAACACATCGTGATGAATATTGTCCACGCCGATGGCGAGCGAACTCATCGGCAGCGTAAGGTTGTAGCTACCAAGCTCGATGCGAGGCGTTTCGGTCGCAGCTGAAAATAGTGTTTCCGTGGGCATGCGGATGCCGCAAAGGCTTTAGCCAACGTAGCAGCAGGGGTGTCCGGCGGCAACAGAACCGAGGTTTGAGGGTAGCTAGAAAGTAAGCCCCTAAAACACTGATAAATCAGGAGGTTACAGATATTCGACGGGCATCGCCCCCGGCATGTTCAAGGCGAATTTTGATTTGGGGCCAAGGCGAAGGCAGAGGGAAGCGTTCCGACCATTCGAGTATGACGACGGAGGGTGCTGCGAAAATGTCTTCCATGCCTAGAGTTTCGAAATCGTGGAATTTTTCGATTCGGTAGAGATCGCCATGAAAGACTTTTTGTGGGGAGCTTTCTGCACCGTAGACGTGCAGCAGCGTGAAGGTGGGACTGGTGACGTCTTCTTCTGGCGCAGCGCCGAGTCCGCTCACGATGCCTTTGGTCAGCGTGGTCTTGCCGCTGCCGAGATCGCCGGAAAGAAGGATCATGAGCGGAGCGCGGAGGCGTTTAGCGAATTCCCTGCCCCAGGCGATGGTCTCTTCGGCAGAATGCGTGAGGATTTCTTCAGCCACCGAACTGAATCTCCCGGAGAAGGTTTTCCCTAGCGACAGGAATCGTAGCGGCAACTTTTTGTGAAAGTACGCCGGATGGATCTTCGTCGCGAGACAAAATATCTGCGGCGCTGCCGTGCAAGAAAGTGCCGAGGGCGAGCACGCGAAGCCAATCCTGGGTCCCAAACTGCCCGGTAAGCGCCGCGAGGACGCCGGTAAGAACATCTCCCGAGCCACCCTTGGCCAGCGCCGGGCCGCCTGTTGCATTCACCCAAACATCGCCTCGTGGCGAGGCCAGTACGGTATGAAATCCCTTGAGGATTACGTAGGCGTTGGCTCTTTTCGCACCTTCCGTCGCGGCTTTAACGCGGTCGGCTTGCACATCAGAATTCGAAATTCCAAATAGGCGGGCCATTTCGCCGGGATGCGGCGTCATACAGAGAAATTCGGACTTGCGAGCGCGCAAGGCGTCGAGTTTGCCAGCAAAGGCATTCAAGCCATCGGCGTCCAGAATAATCGGATGAGGAACATGTTGAACAAGGTGACGAATGGCATCTTGCGTTTCCGCGTCTGTGCCAAGTCCCGGACCTATGGCGAGAGTCGACTTGCCGGGCAAAATATTTTCAAAGCGGCCTGAGGAGATATTGGAATGCGCGATGGTTCCATGGATCGTGGAAGCGAGGGGTTCCGTCATGTACTCGGGATGAGCGGCGGCCACGATAGGCTGAACGGCATCAGGAGTTGCAACGGTAGTCAGCCCAGCGCCTGCGCACAATGATGCATATCCAGCAAGTACGGCTGCGCCGGATTTCCCGGTTGAACCACCAACTACAAGCACGTGCCCAAATTTCCCTTTGTGTGAATCAGCAGCACGAACCAGGGGGAGCGATGCAAATTCATCCGGTCCCGCACAGCGCAAAGTAGATTTACCAATCTCTTCGATCAGCGAGCGAGGCGAGCCGATGGAAACAATTTCCAACCTTCCGCATGCACTCGACTGGGCGGAAACGAGTTGTCCAAGCTTGGGCGCAGTGAATGTAACGGTCCAATGCGCGGCCAGGGTAGGACCTGGGGCGGGTTCTCCGTCTGATGGAAGGCCGGAGGGAGTGTCCACAGCGAGAATGAATGCCGGATGCGTCGAGGTCGCGTTTTGCGAGCGTTTGTTAAGGTCCTCGATCGCAAGGGCAATCGCACCTGTTGCGGCACCCTTCAGCCCTGTGCCAAGCATTGCGTCTACGAAAACGTTGCAGCGACGGAGTTCGGGCCACAGTTTGCGCCAATCAGATTCGCTGGCAACGAGTTCGATTTTGCCACCAGCGTTTTGCCATTTAGCCAGATTTGCGGCGGCATCTCCATGGACTTCCTCTGGTTTTCCAAAGAGGACGACGCGTGGCGTTTTCCGCTCTTCTTTCAAAAGTCGAGCGACGACAAAACCGTCACCGCCGTTGTTTCCCCGACCGCACAGCACGCAGATATTCACGTTTTCCCGACCCGCTATGACCCGCCAAACTGCGTCCGCGGCCCTGCCGCCCGCAGTTTCCATCAATTGCGCTCCAGAAATGCCGTGGCGCTCGGTGGTGAGCCGGTCAACTTCTCTCATTTCTGCTGCGGTGAGTGCTTTCATGGGAGCGCGAAAAGCAGCGAGTTAAAGCATCCAGCCGCCACTGACGTTGACGACCTGCCCCGTAACATACTCAGCTTCTTCGGATGCAAAAAAGGAAACGGCGGCCGCTACATCTTCGACCGTGGGTGGGCGGCCAATGGGAAAGCGGGCGTCTTTCATGCGGCGTGCTTCGTCAAGGCTCAAGTCTTTTTCGTCAATGCTGGAGGGGTTTACCACGTTGACGGTTATTCCGTTTTTCGCCTCTTCCAGAGCGAGCGAACGGGACAACGCTACCACTGCGGCCTTCGCAGAGGCGTATGCAGAAATTTTTGCCTGACCAAATGCGCGCTCCGCACCGACTGCTCCTAAATTCACGATGCGCCCCCAGCGATTTTTTCGCATGATGGGCAACGCGGCGCGGCTCATATAAACGACGCTCATCAAGTTCGATGAAAAAATGTTCTGCCAATCGTCGAGAGAGCCTTCGGCAAGTGTGCCCCAGCGAAAATCGCCGACATTGTTCACGAGAACGTCGAGCCTGCCGAACCGGTCAGTGACTGTACGCAAGAATTGCTCGGCACCAGTTGGCGTAGTAATGTCTGCCTCGATCGCGACACAGTCTGCACCGGCAGCCTGCAACTGGCGCAGCGCATTTTGCGCCGCCGCTTTGTTGGAACGGTAGCCAATCGCAACGCGCGCACCGCCCTTAGCGAGTTTCATGGCAATGCCGCGGCCAATGCCTCGCGTGCCGCCCGTGATTAACGCCACTCGATTGCGCAACGTCATTCAGCCCTCTTACAGATACATCATGAAACGAACAGTATAGCTCAGCCGTCGCAAGGGAAACCTATTCCAATCGCGCGACGATTACCGTCATATCGTCGGCTTGTTCCGGCGTTCCGGCCCACTCATCGGCAGCCTGCATCAAGCCAAGCGCAATGGCGCGAGGTGATCCGTTGTGAAGGCGAATTGCCGCGTCGCGAAGGCGGCGGATACCAAACTCTTCGCCATAGACGTTTTCCGGTTCGATCAAACCATCGCTGTAACCAACGAGCGTCGAGTTCTTCGGAACGAGGTGCTTCCCTTCGGCGTATTCACAGTCTTCGACGACGCCTAGCACCATTCCGCCTTCTTCCAGGGCAACGGCCGCGCCGTCACAAATACAGAACGACGGAAGGTGACCGGCATTCGTGTAGCGAAGAATGCGAGTCGCGCTGTCATAAATCGAGATGAAGAATGTTGCGAAGCGGTCGTCGCCCGTATTTCGAACGAGATGATTGTTGAGCCGCGAAACAAGTTCCCCGGTGCTGATATCTGCGCTGCCCGGCGCAAGCAACTGGCTGCGCAGAGCTGCTTGCAAGCTGGCCATGAGAAGCGCTGCAGAAATTCCCTTTCCTGAGATGTCAGCAACGGCAATCGCCAGCTTTGTGGGGCTCAATTGAATGAAGTCGTAGTAGTCGCCACTGACCATGCGTGCCGCTTTACACACGGCTTCAATATTGACTCCCGGAACAGCCGGCAGCTTTTGCGGGAAGAGTTGATTCTGTACTTCGCGCGCAATGGAGATTTCGTTTTCAAGACGCTGATGACGCTTCTGCTCTTCTATCGAGTTTCTAATCGAATCCGTCATCAAGTTGAATGACTCGCCCAACATGCCGAGCTGGTCGCGGCTTTGAATTTTTACGTGGTGCGAATAATCCTCGTTCTGTATATGCACAGTCGCCTGATAGAGGCCATCAATCGCGGTTGTAATTCGGCGGGTCAAGACGACGCCAGTGATGAGCGCGGCGATTTCGAGCAAAAAGAAAGCTGCGGCCAGGACGCCCAAGGTATAAACGTAGACGAGACCTAAGTCTCCGACGGAAGCGAACATTCTGGAATTGAGTTGTGAAGGCCGAGTCGTAAATCTTGCAAGCACTGGTCTTGAGGAACGCAGGTCCCCATCGGCACCTTCTACCAGGGCTTCAAATCGCGTCACGCCGGAGACATCCATGTCCCAAAAGCCGTGCGGGTCGGGTAGGGTGCGCCGGCGATCCGATACAGTGGCCGCTGTTTGATATTTCTGGCCGCTGAGTTCCAATGTTTCCGAACTGGCTGTGCTCGACGGTTCGAGCATGACGAGCTGTACTGGACCCAGTTCGAATGCGAGTGAGGAGAGAAATGCCGTGTTAACAGGCGCTCGCAAGTGAACGAATCGCTCGCCGTATGGAGTTTTAACGGAGCGAAGGCAAACCAGATACAGTCGCTTCTCTCTTTGGACGAAGCCTGCGAATCCCTTCTTATAGTTCTCCGGTAGCTTGCTGAAAAGCGAAGAGTGTCCCGTGATCTCGATCGTCAAAGATGGCAAATCTTTGTCATAAACGGCGTGTTCTTGATCCGAAATGATTTTTTCGGCGATTTCTTCCTTCATGGAAGGAGAGGCGTGTTCCATCGCCGCCAGTATCTGTTCAGTGCCCGCTTCGATAATGTTGACCCTGCGCTGCAAGTCCTGAGAAAGGATGTAACCGCCAAATTGGCGATAGAGAAGCGTCGCAAAGAAGATGGCCAGCACTGCGGTGAGCACAACGGGAACAAGGGCAATGAACAGATAAGCGACGATCAAGCGATTGCGCAGACTCCAGAGCAGGCGCGAGCGCCACCAGCCAATAAATCGGATGAGGAGGTACCCTGCGCAAAGCAGCGAAATGAATTTTATGAAGTTGAAGACGTTTCCGGACCGGCCGAGTACAAACAGGACGAAGCCAACAATGGTAAGCCCGGCAGCGATCAAGTCAGGCAGAGACAGCCGCCGCCAGAATTCCTTGAGCTGTGTCTGAAGAGGAGTCATGAACGAGGTAGAAAGGATACTTTACCTGAACTGCAGAATTGTGACGAGGCGTCCAAATTGGCTGGAAAAGGAGAATGCCGGGGTATTAAGCCCGGCATCCGTAAAGCAATTGAGAAAGCTACAAGCCTAGCCGCCTTGTGAGTTTTGCACTTTGCTGTGATACCGGCTGTAGGTGAAATAGACGACCAGGCCGATAATAAGCCAGATAATGAGCCGAGCCCAGTTGACCCAGCCCAGCTTGTACATCATGTAGCCGTTAAAGCCGATACCCAAGATGGGAACGATGGGAACCCACGGAGTACGGAAAGGCCGGGCTTGCTCGGGATTGGTATTGCGCAAGACCATCACCGCGATGCAGACGATGATAAACGCCAATAGCGTACCGATATTCACCATTTTTCCGATGTCGTCGATGGGTGTCACACTGCCTACAACTGCGGCCAGAAAACCAACGGCGAGGGTGTTCTTATAAGGAGTGCGGAACTTCGGATGAATGTCCGCGAAGAATTTCTTGGGAAGTAAGCCGTCGTTTGCCATGGAATATAAAACGCGGGTCTGACCGAGCAACATGACGAGCATGACGCTGGTCAGCCCTGCGAGCGCTCCAACCGTGATGATGTGCGAGGCGGTGCTTAGGCCACGATCCATAAAGGCACGAGCAATCGGGGCCTCGATGTTCACTTCTTGCCAGGGGACCATGCCGGTCAGCACGCCCGCCACCGCGATGTAAAGAATCGTACAGATCAGCAGAGAAACAATAATCCCGATAGGCAAATCGCGCTGCGGGTTTTTGGCCTCCTGAGCGGTCGTAGAAACAGCGTCAAAACCAATGTAGGCAAAAAAAATGTAAGCAGCAGCAGCTCCAACACCGCCGATTCCGTATGGCGCAAAGGAGTGCCAATCAGCCCCCCAGTTAGAGGTGTGCACGAATTTGCTGCCAAGCGCGATTACAAAGAGCACCACCGAAACCTTGATGACGACGATCGTGGAATTAAAGCGGGCGCTCTCTTTGATTCCAATGGCCAGAATGATTGTGATGACGATGGCGATGAGGAAGGCGGGAAGATTGAATCCAACTTCGTAGCCAAACAGATGCGGCGCATTGACCATCTCATGTGCACGCTGCACCAGCTCCGGAGAATTCGCGGCACTGATGGCCTTCACCTTATCAATGAACGCCTGCGTTCCCGGAACCAGACTGGGGTCTGCAGCCATTGCCATCTCCCGGGCGACTGCAGTTGTAGCCGTGCGCAAGCCAGTCCAGTGGTCATACGCGAGCCACAGCGGCATTTTGATATGGAAGATATCCAGCAGTTCGATGAAGTGGTTCGACCAGCCCGACGAGACAGTGCTGGCGCCCATGGCGTATTCGAGAGTCAAGTCCCATCCGATAATCCACGCAAAGAGTTCGCCAAGTGTGGCATACGCGTACGTGTACGCGCTGCCTGCGAGCGGAATCATCGCTGCGAATTCGGCGTAACACAGCGCAGCAAAGGCGCAACCCATACCCGAAATAATGAAGGACAGCATCAAGCCCGGGCCTGCATAGTGCGCGCCGAGTCCCGAGAGAACGAAAATTCCGGCCCCGATGACCGCTCCGACGCCAAGCGCCGTTAACTGAAAGGGCCCAAGCGTGCGTTTCAGACTATGCTCGCCCGACTCTTTCGCTTCCGCCAACAATGCGCTCAGCGACTTTTTCGCAAACAAGGGGTTGCCCATGCAACTCCTCCTTCGACGTAGATTCACCTTGACCTGGTACCGCCAAATTGGATGCGCTCATTGTAGTGGCGACAGCTCCTGCACCCTACAAGAAAATTCCTATCCGGCCGATGAATTTTGCCGCGACCACAAGAAATAGACCGGAGCGCCCAGTAAGACGATGGCAAGACCCGGCCACGTTGTCTGCGTTTGATAAAGAAGCAGGACAAACATGATCGCCAACGCTGCAACGATATAAAGAATTGGCACGACGGGATAGCCGAAGGCACGGTAAGGGCGGTCTGCGTCAGGGCGAGTCTTTCGCAAACGGAAAATGCCGACAATGGTCAGTACGTAGAAAATCAAGACAGAAAAGACGACGTAATTGAGAAGGTCGCTATAAAGATTGCCATAAGAGCCGTCAGCTTTGCGTGTTCGAAGCAGCAGCAGTATCGTGATCCAGATTCCCTGATAGACGAGCGCTGTACCAGGAACGCCTTTTGTGTTGAGTTTGCCTGTGGCACGAAAGAAAAGGCCGTCTTTTGCCATGGCATAGGCGACGCGCGAGCCCGCGAGAATCAACCCGTTGTTGCAGCCAAAGGTGGAAATGATAATGGCAACTGCCATCACGACGGCACCGGCAGGGCCGAGAATTGCATTCAATGCAGCCGTCGCGACTCGATCATCGGGAGCATTCTGAATTTGGTTGAGCGGAAGTGCAAGCAGGTAGGCAAGGTTTGCGAGGCAGTAGAGCACCGTCACGATGATCGTGCCGAAAGCCATCGAAAGAGCCACGTCGCGTTTGGGGTTTTTCACTTCGGCGGCGGTGAAGCCGATATTGTTCCATGCGTCGGAGGAAAAGAGCGATCCGACCTGGGCAACGCCGAATGCAACGAAGAGGCCAAAGAAACCACTGGCTGCGGTCACGGTTGGGATGAAATTCTTTAAAAAGTTAGCGCCAGGTTCAATCGGCTGCGCGTTTCGTACGGCCCAGAAGTGAGAGAAATTGTCTGCAATTGCCGCGTGATTTCTTCCAACAAATACTCCCAAAAGAATCACGCCAATTAGTGACAGAGTTTTTGCTGAAGTGAAGACGTTTTGAATCCATTTTCCAAGCCGCACACCAAGCGTGCTCAAAAAAGTGATGAGCACGATCATTAGGATGCCGACGAGTTGCTGAACACTAAGGCTAACGGCGTATCTGGACCCGAGGTTGATTGGCTCGATAATCCACGTTTTCGGAGAAATCGCGGGAAAGAGCACGCCCAGGTAACGTGCGAAACCAATTGCCACAGCTGCAATCGTTCCCGTCTGAATTACGAGAAAAAGCGTCCAGCCGTACAAAAAGCCCCAAAGAGGAGAATATGCTTCGCGCAGGTAAACATACTGTCCGCCAGCTCGCGGGAAGAGTGCGGCAAGCTCGCCATAGGAAAGGGCTGCAGCAATTGTAAGAAAGCCGGTAATGACCCACGCAAAGATGATCCCGGCAGAAGATCCCGTCTGGCGCCCGATGTCAGCGGAAACAATGAAAATGCCGGAACCGATCATGGAGCCGACAACAATCATTGTTCCGTCAAAGAGTCCAATCGCGCGAACGAAGCCCGTCTCTTCCCTGCCCGTCTGCGCCGATTGCGACGTAGTTTCAGACATAAGTCCTTTTTTCCTCAATTTCTCGCCGAGCGCGAAATAGGCTCGAGCAAATCTAAAAATTGCCTCGCACGCTGCCCCGGGTCCTTCGCCCTGAGCACATCGCTAATCACGGCTACGGAATCCGCTCCAGCCTCAATTACTTCCTTGGCGCGTTCCAAGGTGATGCCGCCAATCGCAACGACCGGCTTCCGCGTAAGCTTGCGTGCTTCCTGAATCATAGCTGTGCCCACGACAGGATCGGGATTTGCTTTGGAATCGGTGGCGAAAACGGGACCTAGCGCGATGTAGTCCGCGTCCGACGCCGCGGCAGCGCGAAACTGCTCCAGATTGTGTGTGGAAATACCAAGTAGCTTGCCTTTGCCCATCACGGCACGGGATTCGGGCACGGGCAAATCGTTCTGTCCGAGGTGAACGCCGCTTGCTCCCGAGAGGAAAGCGATATCGGGGCGGTCGTTTACAAAAAAGATTGCTCCGCGTTGCGCCAGTTCAGCCGCGAGTCCGCTCGAGGCCTGAAAAACTTCGCGCGTCGAGCCACGCTTGTTGCGGTATTGAAGCAGGCGCACGCCCGCATCATTCAATTTTTGGGCGACTTCAATTTCGGGAGTGGTGAGCAATGCTGCGTCTAATATCACGTAAAGCGGCGGCAGCACAAGGCTCATAGGCGGCTATTTTCCGTTGCCGAGAAATCGTTCGATGAAGCCTGTGTCAATTCTGCCTGCGGCAAAGTCGGGATGATTCAAAATGCGGCGATGCAGAGGAATCGACGTTTTAATTCCTTCAATCACGAACATTTCCAAGGCACGCTTCATGCGGCCAATCGCTTCCGCGCGATCGCGGCCCTTCACAATCAGCTTAGCGATCATGGAATCGTAGTAAGGCGGAATCACCGCATCGGCGTAGGCGGCAGAATCCACGCGAACTCCAGTGCCTCCAGGCGCCTGGAAAGTCGTAATGCGGCCTGCCGAGGGAACAAACGTGACTGGATCTTCGGCGTTGATGCGGCACTCTATTGCGTGGCCTGAAAAATGAATCTCGCCGCTAGCGTCTTCCATTTTTTCGCCCGCAGCGATGCGAATCTGCGCCTTGATCAAGTCCACGCCGGTAATCAGTTCCGTCACAGGGTGTTCGACTTGAATGCGCGTGTTCATTTCAATGAAGTAGAGCTCGCCGCTCTGATCCATCAAAAATTCCACCGTGCCGGCATTCGTGTAACCGATCTTTTCTAGCGCCTTCACGACTTTTGAGCCAAGTTCCTTGCGGCGCTTTGGATCAATTCCCGGTGAAGGCGATTCCTCAATCAATTTCTGATGGCGCCGTTGAATGCTGCACTCGCGTTCGCCGAGGTGAATCACTTTGCCGTGCTGATCTCCAAGCACCTGAAACTCAATGTGCCTCGGATGCTCCAGATACCTTTCCGCATAAACTTCCGGCGTACCAAATGCCGTTTGCGCTTCGCTGCGAGCCGTTTCGTAAGCAGAAAGCAGTTCCTCCTGCTTCCGCACGACGCGCATGCCACGGCCGCCGCCTCCCGCGACCGCTTTTAGAATCAGCGGATAGCCGATCTTTGCCGCCTCCTGGGCAAGTTGCTCTTCGCCTTCAATCGCACCATCGCTGCCCGGAATCGTCGGCAGTCCCGCCGCTTTCACTTCGCGACGGGCTCGATCTTTTTCTCCCATGATTTCGATGATTTCCGGCCGGGGGCCGATGAACGTGATCTCGCTCGCCTCACAAACCTTTGCGAAGTTCGCATTTTCAGAGAGGAATCCGTATCCCGGATGGATCGCATCAACGTTGGTAATTTCCGCAGCGCTGATTACAGAAGGAATGTTTAGATAACTTTCGCTGCTTCGCGCAGGCCCGATACAAACAGCTTCATCGGCAAATCGCACATGCAGCGAGTTTCTGTCCGCTTCGGAATAGACCGCAACCGTGCCTATGCCCAATTCCTTGCACGCGCAAATTACGCGCAGGGCGATCTCCCCGCGATTGGCAACCAAAATTTTGTTAAACATAGTTTTAGGAGAAGCCTACTTCTTGCGGCTCGGCCGGATGCCGAACAGCGGCTGCCCGTATTCCACGGGCTGCCCGTTATCCACAAAGACGCGCAGCACTTCACCACTAACGTCTGATTCGATTTCGTTCATCAGCTTCATCGCTTCCACGATGCAGAGAGTCTGACCGGCGTCCACATGCCCGCCAATTTTCACAAACGCTTCCGCGCCCGGGCTTGGCGAGCCGTAGAACGTGCCGACGATGGGAGATTTCACAAGGTGGAGGTCCTCAGCGACACGCGATTCAGCCGCAGGAGGTGCGGAGGTGGATGTCGCTGGCGCACTTGAAGGCGCTGGGCCGGCGACAATAATCTCTGGCTCGGCCAGGACACGCGGCGGCGCGGCAGCATAGACTACGTTTCCGGAAGGCTTCTTGATGCGAATGTGCAGATCGCCGCGGGAATATTCAAACTCTTCGAGGTTATGCTCCGACATCGTCCGGAGAATCTGCTCGATCTGCTCCAACTCGGGAGTACTGGCTTGCTTGGGTACTGCTGACTTCGAAGGTTTTTTGCGTTTCATGCCTATTTAGGTTTCAAAGTTCCATGAATTCCCGCGGTGCGCGGGTCAAGATTTCGCTTCGATCCTCATGAACTGCAACGTCGTCTTCGATTCGAATTCCTCCAACTCCTGACACATAAACTCCGGGCTCGATCGTTATTACGGTGCCTGGCTCCAGCCGCGCCTTCTGACCGCGTGCAACCCGGGGGTCTTCGTGAACTTCCAGACCCAGTCCATGCCCCGTGCTATGTACGAAGTACCGGTCCAGCTTGTAGTTTGCCAGAGTTCCCCGCGCTGCGGCATCCACGTCCCCGCACGTAACGCCCGACCGAACTGCCGCGATAGCCGCAGATTGAGCTTCCAGGACGGCTTTATACCACTCCTTGACGCGGTTAGGAGCTTTTCCTACGTAAACCGTCCGGGTTATGTCGCTGCAATAGTGGCCGAGTATAGCACCCAGGTCTAGCACCACCAACTCATTTTTCCTCAATCGCTTGGCAGTGGGCCGCGCATGAGGGAGCGCTGCCCTTTCTCCAAATGCCACGATTGATTCAAACGCAGGTCCAGACGCCCCTTGTTTCCGCATCTGGAATTCAATCTCTGCAGCGACTTCCAATTCTCTCACGCCTGGCTTTAACAACCTAATCGCGTGCTGGACAACCTCGCTTGCCAACACAGCAGCTTTACGCATTTGGGCTAATTCCTGCCCATCCTTGCGGGTTCTCAGAGCCAGGACCAGACCATTTGCCGGTTTGAACTTGCTCCTTCTACCTGCCGCCTTCTGTAGTGCCTCGTAGTGAGCCATTGTCAGCTGTCCGGAATCGAATCCAACACTCCGAATCGATGCATGCCTCAGCAACTCCCCCGCTTCGGAATACAATCCCGCCTTGTGTTGAATGATTTGAATACCGGTTGTTTCGTCCTTGGCCTGTGTCGTGAAACGCCCGTCGGTTACTAGTGTGGTTTGCTTATTTCCGACAATCAGCGCACCAGCCTCACCGGTATAGCCCGTCAGATAATACCAATCAGCCGCATGAGTCACGAGCAATGCGTCTAAACGCCGGGAGGCAAGCTCCCGCCGCAATAGACTCAATCTTTTTGCAAAAATGTTTGCCATAAAGAAATCGAGGAGGCTTTCGCCTCCTCGATTGTAAGAAATTCTGTGGTTTTTGTCTGGCTGACCGATATTATCCGGGGATAATTCTCGGCGTCAGGAAGAACAGCAGTTCCTGAGATTGAACGTTGATGTTGGTCCTCTTGAACAGGCGTCCGATCAGCGGCAGGCTGCCAACCAGCGGAACCTGAGTAATGTCCGTCCGCTGCTGGGAGATGATGATGCCGCCGATAACCACGGTTCCGCCGTCTTCTACGAGAACCTTTGTCTCCGCAGACTGAGTATCCAGAGCCGGGGTTCCCTGAACTCGAGGTATACCTTGATCGATCTGGGTATTTTCTACGAGCACTTCCATGAACACTGTGCCGTCCGCCGTAATCTGTGGCGTCACTTCGAGCTTGAGTACCGCGTCAATGAATGTGATGGAAATCGTATTGTTGATTGTGGTCTGGATAGGCACTTTCGTACCCTGCTTTACGATTGCCTTCTCGTTGTTCTGCGTCACGACGCGCGGCTTGGAGAGCAATTTACCGACGCCGCGCGCTTCCGCTGCTGTAATGAAGAGATCGAGGGCAAAGTTCGGCGAGCGATGACCGAAGAAGACGCCGCTCGTCGGCGCGCCTGCGCCCAAATTGACTGCCAAAGGCAGAGCGTTGCTCGAACCGCTGCTGGAGCCGCTGCTCCCAACAACGGGAGGCTGCGGCAACCCAGTGCCCGTAGAAACGTTACTGGTACCTACGTCGGAATCACCGCCAAACACGCTGCGACCGCCGGTGGTTGAGCCGGCAAACCCGAGTTGGGTACCAATGTCCTGCGCAAAAGAGCGCGACGCGGACACGACACGCGCTTCGATTTCCACCTGCTGCGACTTGCGATCCAACTGATGGAGCAAGTTGTCAATGGTCGGGATGACCGATGGAATATCGCGAATGATCAATTGGTTCGAACGCTCGTCGGCAAGAATTTCACCGCGTGCCGTAAGGAAACGCTTGAGCGTGGTCACCAACGCGCTCGCTTTGCTATAGCTGAGCACACGAGTGAAGGTAACCGGAGGAATCGCGTCGGACTGTGCCTTCTCCAGGTCGCGTACGGATTCCGCTTCCTTCTTCAATGTGTCATGCGTCGCAATGCGGAGCACGTTGCCGTTTAATTGCTTGTCGAGGCCGTTGTTCAGAAGAACGATGTCCAGAGCCTGATCCCAGGGCACTTCATCCAGCACAATCGTCAGCGTTCCCTTCACCGCGGGATCGAGCACAACGTTCAATCCGCTGATTTCATGAATCAGGCGGAAGAAGTCGCGCAAGTCAACGTCCTTCAGGTTCACGGAAATGGGTTCACCAGTATATTTCGCAGGGGCCGTAGCCTGGGAAACGGTCGAGCCAGCAACGGTAGACGCTGCAGCGGAAGCCTGCTGCGAAGCCTGCGCCGCTGCGTTCGTGCCATCCGGACGCACTGGTTGCCGCTTTTCGTTTAGCGATGCAAAGGCGACTGAGGGCTGGGTCAGTTCGCTAGGCAGCGCGAAACGAGGAGCGGAAATCTGCATATTCTTCCTGCTGGAGACCGCGCGGGGAGCGACGGCTGTATTGCGGAAACTCGCTGGCGTTACGGTCGCTGCAGCCGTCTTTGTGGCGAATAGCCCGGCTGGAGCTGCAGGTTGTGCGTCGAAATAGACGACGAGCGCATTGCCGTCGCGCGAAATCTGATAGGGCGCCGTATCGGAGAGGTCAATCACGACGCGGACAACGTCCGGGCGAAATTGACCGAGCCGCACGCCGCGCACGGGGGCAGATACGCCGGGGATTGCCGTCTTCTGGACCGCGAGCCGCGTTCCAGCAAAGTCCAGCACGAGACGATCCGGGTTCTGCATCCGTGCCGCGCGAGCATCGAGGCGACCTTCGCCTTCGACGCGCACGCTGGCGCGCTGCGCACCCTGCGTGATCGCTACACTCGAGATCACCGAAGCGGTCGCCGTGGCACCGGCGGGCTCCTGCGTCTGGGCAAGCAGTGGCATCGAACCGAACGCCACGCTTGCGAGGATCAGGCAGCCATTCCGTAGGGCCGGCCAGTTCGTAATCATTGTCCTTCTCCTGCAATGGAGTAAATTCTCTTGTTGACTTGGCGTTCGATTGGCTTACCGAACGCGTCCTTACCTTCTTCATGGAACGTCACGCCATCCATGGAAATCTTGTCCACTGCGCCGTCATACAAACGATCGCCTTCGCGAAGGAAATAAGTGCGTGATTGCGGATTCGTCACCACGGCAATCATTCCGCCGTTTGACTTCACGATACCGTCCACCCGCAGCGTTGAAACCTGTAAACCGGCTTTACCTGGCGGCAGATTCTTGCCTGCGTTTGCGGCTGCTTGCTGACGTGCAATCAAAGACTCAAATGGATCGCGGCGAGCAACTTTGGCTGTGTCGGCGCCCTCGGCAGGCTTTTGATCCGCACCAGTTGCACGGGTTGGGGCAGCTGGCTTCTTGGGTGCCTTTGTCGTGGCTGCCTTTTGTGCCGGCTTCGGAGCAGGCTTCGCCGCCTGAGGTGCAGCTTGCTTGGCCCCGCCGCCGACAGCGTTCTGCACCATCTGCTTAGTGGCCGAAGGATTGGTCTGCGCGCTCAGCCCAGGTGCGGCTGCCGCGAGGAGGAACCCAACGATGATCGTAGTTGCTGAACGCATAAGTTCGCTCATTCCCGTTTAGGGTTTCCCAGCCGGCTTGGCAGACGTTGGTGGCGCCGTGTCAGCTGGCTTGGTGAAATAAGTCGTTGCCGTAAATACACCCACAACCGTTGCTCCCGGCTTCACCGGGTACTTCGTTGCCTTGGTGGTCTCCGGATCGTTGAACTGCAAATCTCCAACATTGATGATTCGGGAGAGACGGCTCAGGCGTCCGAAGAAGTCCAGGATATTGAAGTACGGCCCATCGGCCTGCACTTCAAACGGCATTTCAAAATAGTTGTTTTCTTTCGTGACAACCGCTTGCGCCTTCAGCCTGCGAAGGTCCACATTTGAGGCGCTTGCTGCACCCTGAAGCAGACGAATGAATTCATCAGTCTCTTTTTCTTCTGGAACGATCGTTTTCAAAGTGTCGAGCTGCTTGTTCAACGCGTCCATCTGGGTCTTCAGCTCGGCATAGCGCTGTTTGTAAACCGAAAGTTGCTGCACTTCCTGATTCAGCTGAGAACGCTCTTTAACCGCCTTGTCCACCTGATCCCGCTCTTGCGCAACCGGAGATATCGGAACGTAAATTCCAACGAGGACGAGGATGACTGCGATTGCCGCAGCCACCAGGCCCTGCATAATCACCGACATGTCGCGAAATGGGTTAGCCATGGCGTCTTATCCCTTCTTAGCCGGTGCAGCGGCAGATTGCGCTGGTGCGCTCGCTGGCTTGGCCTGGCTCGCCGATGGAGCCGTTGGCGGTGCAATTTCTGCGTTCAACTTGAATGTGAAGGTCTGGACACCACTCGTGGCCTTCTCATCCTGCTTGGATTCTTCAATTTCTACCTTCTGAAAGTAGCCTGAACGCTTCATCGCAGTAATGAAATTCGCTACCGAATTGATCGAAGCACTCGCACCTTGAACATTCAGCGTGTTGCCCTTGCGGTTCATGTCCGTCAACCAGAGGTTTTCAGTACGCGCAACCGTGTTCGCAACCATGTCCAGCAATTCCTGTCCGCCCGTGCGGTCCCGCTGCAACTTTTCGATCGTATCCACCCGGGTTTGCAAGGTCTTCTTCTGGCGATCGAATTCTTCCACCTGCGCCTTGATTCCGGTCAGCTCAGTTTTCTGAGCTTTAAGTGCCTTAATCTTGTCGTTCTCCGTGCTCAGCTGCTTCTGCCAGGAGAGATAGATATAGCCGAGAACCAGTCCGCCGAGAACCAACCCTGCTCCAACGAAAACGATGGGGAGGGCTGCACCGGTATCGACCGGGCGGCGGGCCGCTTTCGGCCTCATTTGTCCTAATAGGTTTATGCGGATCATGGCTAGTCGAAGCTCCTCAATGCCAAGCCGACGGCGATGGCCAGACGCGGCGCCATGTCGCGGATCTGGTTCTCACTGTGCTTGCCCGGGTTGATCAGCACCTTACGAAACGGATTCAATTCTTCTACTGGCATCGCGAATTCTTCGCGCAACAGGTCTACCAGGCCTGGAACGCGCGCCGTACCACCCGCAACCACGATGCGCTGAATGTTTTCACCGCTCGCGGTCGCCCGGAAGAAGTCGAATGTCTTTTGAATTTCGAGCGTCAATATATCCGAAACGCTCCGCAAAATCTGCTGTCTTTGTTCGTCGGTCACGCTAGGAAGGGTTTCACCCTTTTTAAGGCGCTCCGCATCCTCAAAGCTCAGGTCCAATTCCTTCTGCAAGGCGTCCGTGTACTGGTTGCCGCCCACGCTGACGTCGCGAGTAAACAGCGGGATACCACCGCGAACGATATTAATGTTCATGACGCTCGCGCCGATATTGAGCAGCGCAACCGTCTGGCCCGCATCCGGTTCATAGTTCACTTCGAAGCAGTTCTGCAAGCCGAACGCATCAATATCAACCACCACTGGCGTCTTGCCCGCCTGCGCCAGCACATTCGTATGGTTCAGAATCTTGTCTTTCTTTACCGCAACCAGCAGGACGTCCATCTGCGCGTCCATGGACTCCAGCAACTGGTAGCTCAAGTTCACGTCGGCGATGTCGAACGGAATGTGCTGGCTGGCTTCGGAAGGAATTCTGTCGTAAAGCTCTTCTTCGGACATCAGCGGGAGCGGAACCCGCTTGACGATTACGGAGTGACCGGAAACTGAAGTTGCAACGTTCTTCGTCTTCACGTGTTCATTATCGAAGATGCGGCTGATCGCGTTGGCCACTTGCGGCGCGTCCATGATTGCGCCATCCACAACTGTATCCGGAGCCAGCGATTCCATGCCGAAGCTGACGAGTTCATAGCCGGCCTTCGTCGATTTCAATTCAACAGCTTTAATCGAACTCGAACCGATATCGAGCCCAACCAGCTGCTTTCCTTTTTTGCCGCCAAGTAACCCCATATCGCAGCCCCTCTTTAGAACCGAACCTTCGTTGCCGCAGAACTAACGCCGGCGCCCATGCACCTGACTCATTTTGCGTTCCATCCAACGGTCGAGGATCGTCTTACGAAGTTTCCAACGATTTCCGAGTTTGAACGCGGGTATTTCGCCTTCGGTGATGTAACGGTACAGGGTATCCGGGCTGATGCCCAGATACTGCGACGCTTGCCGCACGTTCATCACTTCACGCGATTCACTCACGAGGAACGCCACCCTGGCGCTCAAATAGCGCCAAAAATGTTTGCTACCACTTCGCACTCCAACCGCCACAGCGCATTCCACGGAGTGCTGCCCGTGCAGAGTTTATGACATCCGCAAGCGCACAAGGTCAAGCGGTTCTCGTCCGAAGTTGTCCTAAAAACACCTGCAATCTTAGGCAGTTTCCGTGTTTTGCCAGCAATCCACTCAGCTAATAGACTCATACAGGCCCATGCACACAACTAATAGCGCTTTTCGAGGCAAACGGGCCTGCCCAAAAGGACAGTTATCCTTTGCTCTCATCGGCTATGCACTTTGCCTGCAAATCCATTCTTTGCAATTGCCGTGAAACCACTTCTTTTGCCGTCGTATAATTCCGCCGCCTTTTGCAACGGTCAAGGGGAACTAAATGCTATTTCGCAAAACTCTTGTACTATTCGCGACTGTTACTTTCGTTTTGGGACTAGCCCGCGCGGCCAGTTCCCCCGCTCTTGATCCACCTGGTTACCTCTTCATCGCAAATCAGTACGAGCACACGGCTCTCCTCGTTGACTTAAAAACAAAAGCCTCAATTGCCCGCATTGAAGTCGGAGTAAATGGACACGAAGTCGCCATCTCGCCAGACATGCATTTTGGCTACGTACCCATTTATGGAAATTCCGGTGTCGGGAAACCCGGCACGGATGGCGATCGCATTGACATCATTGATCTAAGAGAGCGCAAATTTGCCGGCAGTATTCCCTTGGGCAAGGCGGTGCGTCCGCATGCTGCCCATTTTGGGCCAGATGGATTTCTTTACGTCACTGCCGAACTTGCTCAAGCGCTCTATGTCGTGGATGTGAATGCAAGAAAGGTAGTCGGCCAGATCCCGACAGGTGCAATCGAGTCGCACATGTTCGTAATTTCGCCGGATGGCAAGCGAGCATACACATCAAATGTTCACGCGGGCAGTGTAAGCGTTCTCGACCTGGAAAAGCGCTCCCTCGTCACGGTAATTCCTGTCGCCAAAATCGTCCAGCGCATCTCCATCACGCCTGACGGCAAGCGCGTCTTCACTCACGACCAAGACTCGCCGCGCATTGCCGTCATTGATACAGCCACAAACGCAATCAGCGGATGGATTCCCGTTTCCGCGACGGTCTATTCATCCTCGCCACTCCCCGATGGGCACACGATGGTGGCTTCATCTCCTTCGGGAAAATTCTTTTCAATTGATTTGGACAATTTGAAGCAAATCGGTGAGGCCGATGCTTGCGCCGCCGTCGGTGAAATCGCGCTATCTCACGACGCCAATCGCGCCTTCCTAACTTGTCCCTCCACAGGCCAGCTCATGGTTTTCAATACCCACAATGGCAAACCCGATCCGGAAATACTGCTGACTAAAGGCGTAGACGGAATTCAGTGGCTCCCCGCCGCAAAATAGCCGCGATCGCGCAGCAAAGCAGAGGAACCATGGCTGAGCCCAAAACAAAGAAAACGGCGAATTCCGCGGCAAGTTTTTTCGCGACTTTAAAAGACGAGCAAGTCCGCAGCGACTGCAAAACAATTTCCGCAATCATGCAAGCGGCAACAAAAGAACCGCCCGTAATGTGGGGCTCGAGCATTGTCGGCTTTGGCCATCATCGGAGCTTGTACGCCAGCGGCAAAGAATCCAATTGGATGCTCATCGCTTTCTCGCCGCGCAAACAAAACATCGTTCTCTACTTGATGATTAGCCAGGACAAGCAGGAGCACCTTCTGGCCAAGCTGGGGAAATACGACACCGCAGGAGGTTGCTTGTACATCAAGCGCCTTTCGGACATCCACCTTCCCACACTTAAGAAACTGGTTGCTGCTGCCGTGAAAGAGCGCAGGAAAACGCATTTGCCTGCGGCAAAGGCCTAGCCTCTTAAGTTTTGTTCCGATGACCGGCTCTATCTTTCGTTCAAAAGTTTTACTTCGCTGAGCTGAACCGCTGGCTGGATGTTCGTATAGTTTGGCACGTCTGCAACAATCTCATCCGTGTGCGGCCCGAACGAAGCTTGAAACACTTCGAGGGATTCAAAATATAGGTGTCCCATCGCTATGGATTGCGGCGTCGAACCCGGCGCCATCCCACTGATTCCCTGCTCCACGGCAATTCCCTTTAACCCAGATCCACACAACCGCTACACGAGCGTCATGTGCTTTTTGCAGTAGTAATCCATATCAAAGTGCTTGCCTTCGCCGCTCGGATAAACACGCTCGCCTGAATCATGTTCGCACCTCACAATCCCAAACTCTTCCACATCCCCGTTACGCGCGACTTCGTCTCTTCATCCATCAAAATCTCGTCGGGCCATGGCCGTGTAAAACCTTCGCTCTTCCATTTCCGCGTCGCGTCAATTCCCATCTTCGAACCAAAATCCTGCAGTCGCGTCGCATGGTCGAGTGTATCCATTGGCCCCAGCGAAAACTGCACATCCCGCTCCGGATCGATCGCACACAGTGCTTTCCACACCACTTCGCTGTAGTTGTGGACGTCCACATCGTGATCTACAACCACGATCACTTTCGTAAACATGGCCTGCCCAAGCGACCAAATGGCATTCATGATCTTCCGTGCATGCCCCGGATAAGACTTTCGAATCGCCACAATCATCAAATTATGAAAAATTCCCTCCGCCGGCATCACTACATCCGCAATCTCCGGATATTGCATCTTCATCACTGGCAAGAAGACGCGTTCCACTGCGTTTCCCATATAAAAATCTTCCTGCGGCGGCGGCCCAACGACGGTTGTCAGATAAATCGGATCCTTCTTATGCGTCACGCACTCCACATGAAAAACGGGAAACTCCCCTTCCAACGAATAAAATCCCGTGTGATCCCCAAACGGCCCCTCGGTTCGCATCTCGTTCAAATTCACATAGCCTTCGAGCACAATTTCTGAATTTGCGGGCACTTCCAAATCATTTGTTTCGCATTGAACCATCTCCACGGGCTCTTTGCGCAAAAAGCCTGAGAACATCATTTCATCCAGGTCCGGCGGAATCGGCAGCATCCCAGCCAGCGCTGTTGCGGGATCGGCTCCAATCGCGACGCTTACCGGAATTCTTCCGTCCGAATTCGCAGCGCGCGCGAGACGAAAATGTTCTGCGCCATGCTTCTGCGTTTGCCAGTGCATGCCCGTCGTGCGCTCGTCGTACACCTGCATCCGGTACATCCCAACGTTCCGCTTGCCTGTCTCCGGATTCTTCGTAAACACCAGCGGAAATGTGATGAATCGTCCGCCATCCTGCGGCCAGCATTTCAAGATCGGAAAATCAAACAGGTTCACATCGTTTCCCTCGTGAACCACCTGCTTGCAATCGCCGTCTTTCACGCTCTTTGGAAAAAACGACCCCAACTCCGCCAGTTTCGGCAACATCTTGATCTTGTCGAATAATCCCTGCGGCGTCTTCGTATCCAGAAATCCGCGGATTCGCGCTGCCACTTCATCCAATTCATCCACTTCGAACGCCATCGCCATCCGTTTTACGCTGCCAAAAGTGTTTACAAGCAGCGGCATCCGCGAACCCTTCGGCTTTTCAAACAGCAGGGCGGGGCCAACGCTCTTCTCCGTCCGCTTCGGATCGCGTGCTACGCGCTGCGTCACTTCCGTAATTTCCAGTACCGGATCCACTTCCGCTTTGATCCGCTTCAACTCCCCAGCCTTCTCCAGCGCCTTCACGAACTCCCGCAAGTCCCGATACGCCATCGACTCTCCCAGTCTAATTCTCGTCTACTTTTCCCAGGGACTTAGCACCGCGACCCCAGCTTCGCTAAAGTCTCTCGTATTTCTTGAGACGAGTGTCATTCCATTGAGGATTGCCGTCGCCGCAAGCATCGCGTCGATCAGACCCATTCGCCTGCCGCGGTTCTCTGTTTGCACGAGCAGCCGCCCCCATAAATCCGCGATCTCCTGGGTAACAACAAGAATTCTCGTTTCAAAGCGCGGCAATAAATCGGCTATGAGCCACGCTTCTAGCTTTCGCCGCCGGCTTCCTTCGGGCAGCCTATCGATGCCTCGCCTCAACTCTCCAACCGTAAGCACGCTGAGATACAGGCTCTCCTCGTCGGTCTCGCCCATCCATGTCTCGAATCCGGCATTGGGCTGTGGTCTTATCACTTCGGAAATGGCGTTGGTATCGAGCAGGTATTTCACAAATCAATCTCGCGAGGTTCTTCATCCAGTCGTTCCAACGATAGATTCGCACCACGCAACGGCGACTTCCGAAAAAACTCTACCAAACTCTCCCGTCTTTTCTTCTTTTGTTGTTTCCATGCTTTCACCGAGACCACCACTGCCGCCTCGCGCCCATGCTTGGTAATCCGTTGCGGACCTTCCTTCACTGCTCGCTCCAAGACCTCGCTAAATCTAGCCTTCGCCTCTGCCACGCTCCAATTCCCTTTGGCCATGTTACCTCCCGCAGCTTTGAGCCAATTATAGTCATTCTGGTCATTTTACGCAAATCCGCTTTTTACGTGATGTGCGCCCCCTGCGTTTCGACATACACCGTGTACAGCGATTGGCTCGCCGCCATGAACAACCGGTTCCGCTTCTTCCCGCCAAAACACAGATTCGCGCAAATTTCCGGCAGCAAAATCATTCCGATTCGCTCTCCGCTTGGCGCAAAAATGTGCACACCGTCATATCCAGGCCCGACCCATCCTGCGCCAACCCACAAATTCCCATCCACATCGGCTCGAATCCCGTCCGCGAATCCGGCGCCTTTTCCTGCCAACTCCATAGAAATCGCCGTCTTCCCATTCTTCAATTTCTTTCCATCCACCAAATCAAATCCCTTCACAATTTTCGGTGCTTCCGGATAGTGCGAAGCTCCTGTATCGCAGATATAGACCTTCTTGTAGTCCGGCGAAAAACAAATACCGTTTGGCTTGTACATCTCGTCTTCTACTTTTTCCACCGCGCCGGTTCTTCCATCAATCCGATACACAGCCTCCTTCAACAACAATTCGCCTTTGAATCCTTCATAGTTCCCGAGCGACCCATAACCCGGGTCCGTAAACCAAATATCTCCCTCTGGATGCACCACAATGTCATTCGGCGCGTTGTATGGCTTCCCCTGAAACTTATCCGCTAGCACGGTCACGCTGCCATCATGTTCATAGCGCACCACGCGCCGCGTCCCATGCTCGCAACTAAGCTGTCGCCCCTGAAAATCAAACGTGTTTCCGTTCGAATAATTCGAGGGTTGCCGCATCACACTTACATGCCCATCTTCCGGTAACCACCTAAGCTGTCGGTCGTTTGGGATGTCACTCCAAACCAAGTACTGTCCAACACCATTCCATGCCGGTCCTTCTGCCCACAGCGCACCCGTCCACAAACGATGAATCGAAGTCCCTCCCAGTTTGTATTTGGCAAATCGTTTGTCGAGCACCACGATATCCGAATCGGGATACCGCACCGGATTCTGATCGCTCCAATCGCGCTGCGCTTGCTGCCCCTGTGCGATTGCACTTGAAGCAATCACTGGTGCTATCGCTGCTGCACCGATTGCCGCTTTCACAAACTCTCTTCGCTTCGCCATCGTATTCACCTCGTTCCGCGCGCGACTCTAACACAACTCCCTTCCTTCGGCGCACTTGCAGCTAATTTCAGTGGAAGCTAAACTTTCGGCACGTTCGGAGGATCAAATGAAGCTTATTCTCATTGCCTTACTCTGCGCTTTTCTCTCGCCCTCGCTTTTCGCGCAAGGCGCGCCGCCGCAAAACGCGGCAAATGCTCCCTACGTCATGGAGTACTACTACAAAGTTCAGTGGGGCCACCAGCAGGAGTTCTTGAATCTCTTCTTGAAGAACCACTATCCGCTTCTCCAAAAGGGTGTCGAATCCGGCCGCATGCTTTCCGTCAAAATTGAAACGCCCTCGAACCACATGACCGAGGATTCTCGCTGGGATTATCGGGTGACTATAACCTTCAAGAATTCCACTGCGGCTACAACCTCGAATCCAGGTGAGGAAGAGGAACTTAAGAAACTCTACCCGGACCAAGCCGCCTACCAGCGCGAGGAACAGCGCCGCTTTGAAATTCTTCTCGCGCATTGGGACATTCCCGTCTCCAACATCACTCCCGCGAAGAAATAGCTCCGTTCGATCTACTTCGTGGCTTCGTTCACTGGAACAATCGTCAGATTTGCTCCGTCCCCCGTCAATACTCGCTCATAGAAGAGCCGCAGCGCAGGATAATTGGGGGTATCGAAACAATCGCCATTCACCCGAAACACTCGGTTCAATCTTAAGTTTTTACCGTCTTGTTTTATCTCTCGTTTGTAGTACACGGCATTTTGGTCCGAAACTTGATCGGCTGGGATCGCTTCCGCTTTTAGGCTCTCAGGCAATTCAATCGTTATCCGGTCGTGGACCTCCTGCGGAAAATCGAAACAAATTGGATGCACTCGCCGTCCGGATGAAAACGGCTTCGTCTGATTCGCCTCGAACACTCCAACTGGAAGGACTAATCTCTTCCCCGCAGCCGAAGCAAAATTGGAAATCTCCACATCGAACTCGGCCCGCAGCGGAACATCTGCTTTGTCCCATCCTTCCATCAAAACAAGCTTTGTCACCGCCCCCGTGTACAGCGAGTCTTTCAGATCTTTTTCGAGGTGTTCCCTGCGCGCCGCTTCATCTTTCTGGAAATAGTCACGCCGACGGTAAAACGCCTCTTGTCCGTTATAGCTGATCTTCACTTTCCCAATTAGTTTTCCCTCTTCACTCAGCCTGAAAGTGCCTTCCTTTTCCGTAAGCGCATCTGTCGGACTCGCCATCGGAGTCGTGCCCGTCTTCGGCTGCCTGGGGTCAGCGATGACTCCGCCCGAATGTGACTCTTCCCACGGCAATAATCCAAAGGGACACAAGGCAGAGGCCGGATCCAAATACCAGGACTGCTTGTCTTTTCTAACCTGAACAACCATCGCGGTAAGTTGTTCTTCGTCCGGATACATCTCTTCAAACCGCATCTTGTTCTTTGTAGCCAGCAGGAGCGGATAAGCCTGAAAACCTGCGGCCCTCGCCAGCGCAACAAATAGCAAATTGGGTTCATTGCCCCACCCATAGCCGTGCTTCAGCACGTCCTCTGCGTTTTTGTTGTCTTTAAGCTTTTCTTGCTTCAGTTCTTTCTCCGTTTTTCCCGCTTCGTGCGAAAGATTGCGAATCTCTTGTGATCGAGCATAGAGTTTGCGGAGAAGCGCCTCATCGGTTTCGCCGGGCGTGGTTAACCGGGCCACTTCTTGCCGGATGGCCTTTGAATCACCCACGTAAGCGTCTATCCCTCTTCCGCGCCTCGTTCCAATAGCACTCCAATAAGACCCAACATCAACGAATCCGAGCGCATAATAGAGATCGGCCCTTGTCTTCAAGTTCCATCCCGGCATGGAATATTCTTCTTCTTCAAAAGCGGGAATGTCCTTCAAATCCAGCACAAGGCTGCCGTCGGGAAGCGTCTGAATGTCTTCCCGCTTCACATTTCCCTGAGTGTGTACTCGAACCGCGGCTTCTTTCGGTTTGTGCAGCACAAAGTGTGCATGCTGTACAAAAATATCTCTTTGGATTTCCCATTCCGCAGCAGGATAAGTAAAAGCGTCCAGAATCAAGTACCCCATCGGGTGAATGAACCCATCCGGAACTTTTCCCTTTGTGTGGTATTGATACGAATATTCGATGATCGTCCCTATCTGCACCTTGGAAAGGACGATCACTTTTTCGCTTACTCGGAATTTCTTTGCTTTTATGACTTCTTTGTCGACGGGTTGCCCCGCAAACTCCTCTATTTTTCCATCGCTCCCGATGCTGCGCGCTCGGAGTGCTTCGATCTTCGAATATTTCTCGACATACGGAATCTCAATATTCGCGTACTTCAGCCCCTCTTCGCGCAATACCTTCATCCGAATTGAAATGGTTTCCGTCGCGTGGTTGTTGTCCGTGTCCACGCTGTAATAGAGAATCACCGCCTTGCCGCCCGGTGTGCTTGGCACATCCGCCATCTTCAATTCTTCGGAAGTAATTGGAGGCAATCCAGGAAGCTCCTGGGCCGCGGCCTTATGGATTCCCACCGTCGCCAATAGCAGTAAAATCGCCGCTCGCATTACGTCCTCGACATGCCTGGTCTGATTCTTCATATGGGCTCCGCTTTCCCATGAGATTGCTCTGGATCGCCGCTTTACACAAGCGACAAGTTACGCCAAGTCTAAATGTCGCACCATCGCGGTCTACGAAGAGCCCCTTGGGCAGCGATCTGAAGGCCGATGGACATTTTCCTTGGTTTGACCCGTTTTCCTCTCAGGTCTACTCTGGAGTTAGGGTCATGAATCGCGTCTACCTCGATTTCAACGCCACTACGCCGGTCGAGCCAGAAGTGCTCGATGCGATGCTTCCCTATTTCTCCGCTGAATTTGGCAACGCCGCCTCAATTCACACCGTCGGCCAGCGCGCCCGAGCCGCTGTCGAAACCGCGCGAGATCAAGTTGCCGCGCTTCTCGGCGCTCGATCGCAGGAGATCGTTTTTACTAGCGGGGGCACGGAATCGGACAATCACGCCATCTTCGGCGTCGTACGCTCGACACCGGGAGCCACCAAGCACATCATCACGACCAATATTGAACACGAAGCCGTTCTCAACGCATGTCAGGCGCTTGAAAAAGAGAGCGTAGCCGTCACCTATTTGCCGGTAAATCGCGAAGGCATCATCACCGCCGAACAAGTCGAGGATGCGATTCGGCCGCACACTGCGCTCATCACTGTGATGCACGCGAACAACGAGCTCGGTTCCGTACAACCGCTCGAACAGATCGGCAAGCTGGCTGCGCAGCGCGACATCTATTTCCATACCGACGCCGTGCAATCCGCCGGGAAGATTCCTCTCAATGTAAAGACTCTTGGCGTGGATTTGCTTTCCATTTCTGGCCACAAACTCTACGCGCCAAAAGGGGTTGGCGCACTCTACATCCGTGGCGGTTCGCGCGTGCAGCAGTTTTTCTATGGTGGTCATCACCAGCGCGGCTTTCGGCCAGGGACTGAAAACGTTCCGGGGATTGTCGGCATCGGCAAAGCCGCCGAACTCGCGCGCCTTTCGCTCCAAGCCGACGCGGCCCGCGTGAGCGCTCTGCGCGACAAACTCGAATCCGGCCTCGCCGCAAGAATTCCCGATTCGCACATTAACGCCGCGGATGCTCCGCGCACATTTAACACAACAAACCTCACCTTCCCCGGAATCGAAGGTGAAGCGCTCGTCATTGCGCTCGACCTGAAAGGAATCTGCGTCTCCACAGGCGCAGCGTGCTCTTCCGGTGCTGTCGAACCTTCTCACGTTCTCACTGCAATCGGTCTCTCTGCCGAAGACGCGCGCGCCAGCATCCGTTTCAGCCTCGGCCGCCACACCGCCGAGTCCGAAATTAACTATGCCCTCGAAGCCGTTCCCGCCGCCGTCGCTCAACTCCGCGAACTCTCTCCCACCTATCGCAAAGCCGCGGAAGCCCGGTAAAATAGAAGAAGAGAAATGCAGACAGAAACACAATTCGAGACCCTGCCTGTCAGTGCGAAAACGCAGCCTGGACTCGTCGCTATCGCCATGTCGGGCGGGGTCGATTCCTCTACCGTTGCCGCCGTTTTGCAGCAGCAATTGCGCCCGGTTGTTGGTCTCACGATGCAGCTTTGGAATCAGCGCCGCCTGCCGGAATTGCAGGGCGACGGCCCTGCGCAGCATCGTTGCTGCTCGCTTGATGATGTGTATGATGCGAAGCGCGTGGCTCAACATCTGAATTTTCCGCACTACGTCGTGAACTTTGAACGCCAGTTTGAAGATCGAGTCGTTCGTCCTTTTGTGAACGATTATCTGAGCGGACGCACTCCGATCGCATGTACGAATTGCAACAACGATGTGAAGTTTGAACCGCTGCTTCGTATGGCGCGTCAAATCGGCGCCGAGCGCCTTGCTACGGGCCACTACGCGAGGATTCGCCGCGATGAGAATTCGCGTCGCTGGCAACTTCTTCGCGCGCTCGACGAGACCAAGGATCAAACCTATTTTCTTTGGGGACTGACGCAGGATCAGCTCTCGATGAGCGAGTTCCCGCTCGGCGAACTGACAAAGGAAGAAGTGCGCGACCTCGCGCGTCGCGTGAAGCTTCCCGTCGCGGAAAAGCCGGAAAGCATGGAGCTTTGCTTCGTGCCAACGGGAAATTACGTTCAGTTCATCCAGGCCTATTCACGGGAAGCTGGAATTGCGCTGAATCAGAATGAAGGCGAAATCGTGAACGAGGACGGCGCGGTGATTGGCCGGCACAATGGCGTACACAATTTCACTATCGGCCAGCGCAAAGGACTCGGCTTCGCTGCAGGCAAGCCGCTCTACGTTCTTTCCATCGATCCGGAAAAGAATCGCGTCTTTGTTGGCAATGACGATTCGCTGCGCACAACTTCGTTTGAAGTCGGCGGCACAAACTGGGTTTCCATTGGCATACCTGCTTCACCGCATCGCGCGAGAGTTAAAATTCGCCACAAACACGAACCAGCTTCTGCGACTATCCAAGCTACCGGCGAAAACGCCGCCCGAATCACATTCGATGTTCCGCAACGCGCCGTGACTCCCGGCCAAGCCGCGGTCTTTTACGATGGAGATGTCGTGCTTGGTGGAGGGTGGATCAAATAAAAAAGCGCTCGATTCATTGAGCGCCTTAAAACCTTTTCCATTGAAAATCTAGCTTAGATAAAAAGTTCTTCTTCTTGTTCCAGTGGCTCTTCGCCGTGCGAGGATTTGCCTCGGCGCGAACGCAGTAAGTCCAGGCCAACTTTAATCCCCTGCACTAGCGCGGAAGCTTTGCGGAATGGCTGCCAGACGCTGTGTTTGAATTGCGAACCCGCTTCTTCGACAGCTTCGAGCGTCCCGGTCAAAATGCGATCCGCTCGCACGAGTTGGCCGCGGAGGCGATCGGTCGCATCGGTGAAAACCCGATCTACTTTTTGCGCTTGCCCACGCGCAAGATAAACTATGTGCGCGGCGTCGCTGACCATCGTGGAGATTTTCGGCTGTGTATCGTCAAGGAGAATCTGGACGCGAGTAAGTATCGGACTGACCTTATTGTTCAGATCGCTGATTGTCTTTTCAACCTGCTGCGCGGTACGCCGCGTCTGAAGGAAAAGCGCGATCAGGATCGCAACCTGCACGACAAGTGCAATCGCAACAATCACCACGGCCCAGCTCTCCATGCACGCCCCACACGCTCCATTTTCGGAGCATCACTCGCTAACGGAAATTTGACTCTTATGACTTTGCTTCGCGACGATATGCCTCGCGCGCGCCTTCGACTGCCGCGCTCAGCTGATCCTTGCCGCGGACCGCAGCGTCCTTGCCCCGTTCAATCAATTCATCTGCGCGCTCCCGCAGCTCGCGGGCCTTACGCTGCGCGTATTCCTTGCCTTCATCGGCTTTCTTGGAAAGAAATTCGCGCGTCTCTTCACCGGATTTCGGCGCAAATAGAATCCCGACAAGCGCTCCGACGCCCAAGCCAACCAAAAAATATGTCACTTTGGATCCAACATTGTCCGCCATGGGAACCTCCGTCTGCTAAATCACTGCGGCTATTCTGGAAGAATCTTCAATTCGCAAATTCAACGTAGCACAGCAAAGTGTTGGCCGCAATACGGGCTAACCGGTATTCGAACTGCGTATCGGTTAAGCAGAGGTTGGGGAGTTTTCCGAATTTTCAAAATAATCGAGGACGCGCTCGGCACTTTTTCTGGCGATGATTTTGCTAAGTCTGTCGATTCCGGCCCGGCGAATATTTGCGATGCTGCCAAATTCGCGGAGGAGCCGTTGCGTGGTCTTCGGGCCGACGCCAGGAATTTCCAGGAGGACCGAAGAGGTTTGGCGTTTGGCGCGTCGCTGACGATGAAAAGTAATGGCGAAGCGGTGAGTCTCGTCGCGAATTTGCTGGATCAAATGCAGAACCGGTGAATGGCGATCGAGAATGATCGGTTCGTTTTCTTGCCCGTAGACATACAGAATTTCTTCCTTTTTGGCGATGCTGGCGAGAGGTTGATTGATAATTTGTAGCGAATCGAGCGCTTGCGCCGCAGCATGAAGCTGGCCAATGCCCCCGTCAATCAAAATCAAACTTGGCAACGGCTTCTTTTCTTCCTGCAACCGCGAGTAGCGGCGCGAAACAGCTTCTCTCATGCTGGCGAAATCGTCGTTTTGCCATGGCTGGCCAATCACTGGCAAGGATTTTGCCCGAAGGTCGTCGCGTTCGTCTCCTCGGATGATGAACTTGCGATAGTTCGACTTTTTCATCCGGCCTTTTTCCCAAACGACCATGGAAGCGACGGTGTCAGTGCCTTGCATGTGGGAAATGTCGAAACTTTCGATGCGAGTTGGCTCTTCGGGAAGGTTAAGTGCATTTTGCAGAGCTTCGGCGATAGCTTTGGAATTCGGTTTCAGGACACGGAAACGCTGCGTGAAGGAATGTTCGGCGTTGCTCTTAACGAGATCTAGAATGGCTTTCTTTGAGCCTCGTTGCGGAGTAAAAATTTCGACCTTGTGGCCGGCGCGTTCTGTCAGGAGTTCTTCGAGCACTTCCCTGTCTTCAAATTCCCCGGGAACATGAATCGCTTTCGGCAGATATTCCGCTTCGAGATAAAGCTGCTTCAGCAGGGCGGGAACGAATTCGGCGGAATTAAATTCTTCCAACTCTTCCCAATAAAATTCGCGACGATCAACCACTCGGCCGCCACGCAAGTGGAACAAGTTAGCGGCAACAAGCGGCGGTTCGGCGTAGTAGGCAAGGACATCTGTGTCATCGCCTTGCGCGGAAGCAATGCGTTGGCGCTCCTCAATATCTTCCATCGTGCGGAGGAGATCGCGATAGGCGGCGGCTTGCTCGAAAAGTTCTTTTTCGGCGGCGGCGGTCATGCGCTGTTCGAGGCTCTTGACGAGATCGTGGCGACGGCCTTCAAGAAACATGCGCACGTCGCGAGCGGCCTCGGCGTAGCGTTCATCAGTGGTTAGACCCGGAACGCAGGGACCCAGACAGCGATGAATGTGATATTGCAAGCAGGGACGCGGATGCTCGCGCGTAAGGTCAACCGTGCAGCTGGGAATCAAGAAGCGTTTATGGACGAAATGCAGAATGCGGCGCGCCAGGCTCGGCGGAAAATACGGGCCGAAATAGATAGAGCCATCTTTTATGATGCGGCGGGTGAAATAGACGCGTGGATATTTTTCGGCTGCGGTGAATTTGATGTAGGGATAGGTTTTGTCGTCCCGAAGCATGATGTTGAACTTCGGGTGGTATTGCTTGATGAGATTATTTTCGAGGGCAAGGGCTTCCCGGCTATTTTCGACGACGATGGTTTCGAGGTCGGCAATCTCGCGGGCGAGCGTGCCGGTTTTTGCGTCAGTCCAGCGCGATTCGAGAAAGTAGGAACGGACGCGATTGCGCAGCGAGTTCGCTTTGCCGACGTAGATGACGTTACCCGCGGCGTCTTTGAACATGTAAACGCCCGGGCGTTCAGGCAACTGCGCGGCTTGTTCACGGGGTTCCATGGAATCGGGGGAAATGTTTCAATTGCCAGATACAGTTTCATCATACTAGAGTCATAAAAAATTTTAGGATTCCGTGACGGGGATCGGGCTCATTTCCAAATTCTCGGAGGAAGAATGACGATGTGCAATCTGAACAACCAGTCGCATGGCAGTCACGGAAAGCCAAACGCTGCGACGCGGCGCGCATTCTTCATTCAGGCAGCGTTGGCGGCCGTGCTGGCGTTGGTCGCTGGGCTTGCCTTACCGGCGCATGCGCAAAACGACAAGATGACGCCCATCGCCACGCCTGCGCAGCCGAACGCGATCGAGCTCGGCACTGGTCCGCTGCCCGATGCGAAGAACCCGGAGGTCTGGCACAGCCAGTACGGCAGCCAGTTCGCGCGCAACGTGACGATTGCGACGCTGACGCCCTATCTTCCGGATCCCGCCAACGCGAGCGGCGCCGCCGTTGTCGTCGCGCCCGGCGGTGGTTTCTTCAGCCTGTCCATGGAAAATGAAGGCTCGAACGTCGCCCGCGCGCTGGCGGAAAAGGGCGTCGCCGCGTTTGTCCTGAAGTATCGCTTGCGCCAGACACCGGCCGACATGCCAGGGTTCGAAAAATACATGCGGGAAATGTTTTCAGGTGCAGCGCGTCCGCCGCGCCCCGAACCCGACAAAGCGATCGCTGGTCTTGCCCCTCAGATCGCCGATGCCCTCGCGGCATTTGCCCTTATCCGGAAGCGCTCTGCCGAGTGGCATATCGATCCCAACCGGATCGGCATGATTGGTTTTTCCGCGGGCGCCATGCTGACCATGGCAACGACACTTGCCGGCGAGGATGCGAAGCCCGCCTTCATAGGCAACATTTACGGTCCACTCGCATCGGTCACCGTGCCAGCCGAGGCGCCGCCACTCTTCATCGCCCTTGCTGCCGACGACCCTTTTTTCGGGAACGCCGGCTTTGGGCTGATCGAGAGTTGGAGGGCCGCAAAGCGCCCCGTCGAGTTCCATCTTTATGAACAGGGGGGCCATGGCTTCGGGATGTACCCAAAGGAAACTACAAGCACCGGCTGGTTCGATTCCTTTGTTCGCTGGCTTGGGATGCATGGCATGCTGAAGCCCACGGGATCAGGAAGCAGCGGCGCTGCTACGTCCCACTGATTCTCCTAACAATTGATTGACCGGCACGACGAAGAAGGCGATTGTTTGGCAGTTACGCTGCTCTTTGGAACGTGGCGTTGCGAGCTTCGATGGCTTTCACGGAATTTACAAACGCTTTTTCCAAAATGCTCTTGCCAATGGTTCTGAGAACGAAGCCGAGCAATCGTCCTTTGAAATTCTTCCCTTCGCGCACGACAACAACCTCAATTGCAGTCATTCCATTGGGTCGACGCATGAAATTGTAAGTGTGGCCAGAAGCTCCGCCCCAAACGTTGGAATCGGTGGTCTTAAGAACGACTTGATTGGGATTGGTCCAGTCGTAGTGCAGGCGTTCCCAAATGCCGCCTGAACCTTCCGTGACATCGGCTTCAAACTCGCTGCGCTGATGAACTTCGAGATAATCATCAGCGCTGTTGCTGAAAAGCTCCGAACGGCCGGGGCCGAAGTCCGTGAGCCCTGCAATATACTGCTCCGGCGTCAAAGTTGTTGTCTGGCGAAAATGGATCTCTGCTTGGTTCATCTCTAGTTCTGCTCTCAGATCAGGTTGAGGGTGACGTCAATGTTGCCGCGGGTAGCGCGGGAATATGGGCAAACCTGGTGTGCTTCTTTGATCAAAATCTGCGCGACTTCGCGATCTACACCCGGAAGGCTGACATTCAAGCGAGCGGACAGGCCAAAGTGGGTGCTGTTCGTGAGGCCAAAGTCCACTTCGGCATCAATTGCAAGCTCAGCGGGAAGGTTGACCTTCTTTATGCTGGCGACGCGCTTGATCGCCCCGATGAAACAGGTGGACCACCCGGCTGCGAACAATTGCTCAGGGTTCGTGCCCGTGCCTGGCTGCCCAGGGATGGAGAACTTGACGTCCAAACGGCCATCATCCGTGCGAGAGCTACCGCCCTCGCGGCCACCGATACTGTGAGTCTTCGCTGTGTACAAAACTTTTTCGAGATGTCCTGCTGATTCTTCTGCTGCTGGAAAAACGCGAGTCATGGCTAGTTCCCTTCTGAAGGACCGAAGCTCCAATTACCAGTCCTTCTTGCCTTTCATTCTGGATTATCTTCATAATCCATACATCAATTTGATTCAGTGGCGAGGGATTAGATACATACTTCTTTCGAGGGAGGCGCAATTGGGTCATTCCAGGGCAGATAAGGCAAAAACGCACGAACGAATCGTTCGGCTTGCCGCAAAAAGATTTCGCGAGAAGGGCTTGGATGGGATTGGAATTGCGGACCTAATGAATGAAGCCGGATTAACTGTGGGCGGCTTCTACAAACATTTTGGGTCGCGCGATGAATTGGTGGCAGAAGCTATCGCCTCTGCTTTGGGGGGTTGGAAGCGCAAAGTGGAAGCGGCCGCCGTAGGAGGGCCGGCAGTCACATACGAATCGCTCATTGACGCCTATCTGAGTGAATCCCATCGAGACAATCGCGCCGGAGGGTGCCCTGTGGGAAGTTTGGCGGGGGAAATCGCGCGAAGCGGCAACCGTGCCAGAATGCTTGTAAATCAAGAAGTCCAAGAAAGCATCAAATTGCTTACGAATTTCCTTCGCAAGAGATATGCAGCCGGTGACGTTAAAGCGAGGTGGCGCGCAATTCTCACTTATTCTGCGCTAGTCGGAGCCATCACGTTGTCTCGCGCAGTTTGGGACAAGCGGCTGTCACGCGATATTCTGAAGACGGTAGCGCGTCTTTTGAAGAGTTGAGTTGCGCGAGTCGCTTAACCTCGTTTTGCTGTAAGATTTGGATAGATACCAACCCAGCCGAACTGGAAAGACTTCTGGAGGATACGGTGAATAACGCGGCATTCAGGCAACAGGCCAACACTCTGGGTGTTATGCGGCGAGTTTTGTTTGTGGGAATGGTTTGCGCTCTCTTCTTCATGGTGTCATGCGGAACCCAAACTGGCACCGGACAACACGCAACGGTTCTGATGCGCGACGGTTCGTCCCTGACCGGAACAATCACAGCAAGTTCACCGTCTGAAATCACACTGACCGGAGACGACAACGCGAAGCATACACTGCAGATGGCACAGGTGAAGTCGATCGAGTATGACGATGCACCAGCCGCCCAAACCTCTTCTGCTCAATCGGGCGGAACTTCCTCAAGCGCACCGTCCAGACGATCTTCGACAAAAGCAAAATCCGACGCAATCCACGAGGAGCACTATCACCCGACGCAGGAAGAGATTAAGACGAAGACGTACGTACTGGCCGCCGGGACAAAAGTTCCTGTGCGCTCCGAAGAGACGATTGATTCTGCCCAAGCTGTGGAAGGCCAGACGTTCGCAGCTGAAATTACCGACGATTTGCTGGATGCCAACGGTGACGTGGTAGTTCCCCGCGGAGCGAACGCGCAAATCGTAATCCGCTCGGCAGCGAAGGGAGGCCGCTTTAAAGGTCAGTCCGACCTGGTGCTGGATCTGCAGTCCATTTCGGTTGGCGGCAAAGAATATGTAGTGAGCACCACCGACCTGACGCAGAAAGGCAAAGAAGGATTTGGGGCAAACAAGCGTACGGGAGTTTATACGGGCGGGGGAGCGGCGCTTGGTGCAATCATCGGCGCAATTGCCGGCGGCGGTAAAGGCGCGGCAATCGGCGCCGGAGCTGGCGCGGGAGCCGGCGCGGTAACGCAGGTCGCAACCAAAGGCGGAGCGATCAAAGTGCCGGCAGAGTCGGTGTTAACCTTCCAACTCGACAAGCCGGTGAAAATCGTTGAGGCCCAGTGAGGAGACATCTTGTCCTAAGCGCGAATGGTAGGATCGCAGTGTGGACCCAATTGACTGGCTGCTCGATTCAGATCCAGCCATAAGCTGGCAAACAAAGCGAGATTTAACGAGCGATTCGCCCGAAGCGATCATGGCTGAGCGCGCTCGCATTCCTCACGAGGGACTCGGAGCTGCGATTCTTGGGCTTCAAAACGCAGATGGTTCGTGGCGCCGGCCTGAAGCTCCCGTTTGGTTGACTACTCTGTTCACACTTCTGCTCTTGCGGGCGACTGGCGTGGACCGCGCTGAACCCAGCGTCGCGCTGGCCCTGGGGCGACCAGATGCAAATCTGCGATGGAATGATGGGGACTGCTGGGAATTGCGGCCGGCTGAACTCGGCGGGAATTCTTTCTTTGAAGGCGAAGTGGAGCCGTGCATCAATGGCGGCGTGCTCGCCATTGGGTCGTACTTCGGGCATCCAGCGGAAAAGCTCGCGCGGCGTCTCGCAAGCGAGCAGCTTGCGGATGGCGGTTGGAACTGCGAAGCACCCAGGAGTTCGCGCTCGTCTTTTCACACGACAATTTGCGTCTTGGAAGGATTGCTTGAGTTTGAACGCGCAGTCGCGTCCGAGCGACATGACGACCCCGTTCTGATTTCGGTTCGGGCCGCCAGACAGCGCGGCGAAGAATATTTGCTGGAGCGCAACCTTTTCCGGCGGCGCTCGACCGGCAAGATTGCGAACCGGGAATTCTTGGAGTTTGCGTTTCCGCCGCGCTATCACTACGACATTCTTCGCGCACTCGACTACTTCCGGATTGCGGGTATTCATGAAAAGGTTCCGCCAGATGCACGGCTTGCAGAAGCAGTGAGTATCGTAAAGAGCAAACAACAGGCTGACGACCGCTGGCTCTTGGATGCTTCGTACACTGAAGCACTCGCGCTGCCACTGAACGAATCGGTAGGCACACCGAGCCGATGGAACACGCTTCGTGCCTTGCGCGTCCTGCGTTGGTACGAACAGCAAAACTCCTAGGGAGGATGCTATCTCGCTAACACTGCGCGAAGGGCTTCGTAGGCAGGTTTCTTTTGATAGTTTTCGTCCCAGGGAAGAGCCCAGCCTTGCCCATGAAAGAAGCCAGGAATCCACGAGTGTTTATCGCTGATGCCCCAGGTTTGAATGAGCATGCACGCAGGTTGGCGCACGCAAATGCGTGCGATTTCTCCGTACAGTTTTGCTTGGGCGGCGAGAGAAGCAGGACTGGCATCGTCAAGACGAACATCGAGTTCAGTAATGTGCAGTTCGAGGCCAAGTTTAGCGAAGCGCTCGAGGTTGCGAGCGAAGGATTCCAGTTTTGTAGATTCATCGAACTTCAAAGTTAAATGGGCTTGAAAACCTATGCCGTTCAAAGGCACGCCGCGCTGTTTGAAATCTTTTGCCATCACATAAATTGCGTCTGATTTTGCGTTTATTTCTTCCGCATCATAGTCATTGTAAAAAAGCTTCGCAGCCGGATCGGTCTCGTGTGCCCAGCGGAATGCTTGTTCCATGAATTTTGTGCCTGGGCCCACACCGATGCCTGGTTGATCCGACCATACGGTGTGACGCAGAGAGCCGTCCGAATCAAACGCTTCGTTTACAACGTCCCATGCGTAGACTCTTGGAGAGTAGCGCGCGACGACAGTACGAATGTGGTTGTGCAAGACATCTGCGAGTTGCGGAGCAGTGAGGTTCCCTTTTACAACCCAATCCGGCACTTGTTTGTGCCAAACAAGTGTGTGACCCCGGACGAGCATGTTGTGCTCTTGCGCGAAGGCGACAAGAGCATCTGCACCAGCGAAGTTATACGGCTGCGGATCAGAATCCGGACGCGGGTGGATGGGTGCAAACTTCATTTCGTTTTCAGGCTCGAGTTGGCTGAATTCGGAGGAAAGAATCGCCGTGTAATCTGGTTCTGAGAGAAGGCGCGCGGGCACTGCAGTTCCGATGGTTATTTGGCGTGCCTTGGCGAGTGCGCGCAATGTTTGAGGTGCGGAGACTGCAGATTGCCGCGCAACAGCCGATACGAAAAATGGCAGAGTCAGAAGGCAAAGAGCCGCGGAGCCTATGAAGGTGATGCAACTGCGCAAGGATTTTGCTGAAATTCGGATCATCGGGTATTTCTCCGCGGTGCATTCTATTCGAAATAAAGGCTGCGGCCGCTTCAAGGAAGCAACCTCGCCCGTGCTAAAGTGAATCCGAAAATAGGGCATATGAAAACAATTTCGCTAATCCGATTTGGGGTCATCGCCGCTCTGATTTGCAGGATAACATCGTCAGCTGCCGCGCAATCGGACACGCCGCCAAAACCGAAAGCAAACATGCAGACTGACACGGCGACAAAGAATGCCGAAGATCAGCCAAAGTGGGATCCATTGCGCGCGGAAAAAGACATTGAGGTCGGCAAATATTATATGAAGACGGGAAATGTAGACGCCGCTATAGATCGTTTTCACGATGCGATTGAAGCCAAGCCCGGATATGCAGTTCCTTATTTGTATTTGGGAGAGGCGCAAGAGAAAAAAGGGATGAAGCACGACGCAATCAAATCATATTCAAGATATCTGGAGCTTTATCCGCATGCTGAGGACAAACAGAAGATCGAGAAAAAGATTGCGAAGTTGCGCAGTGAAGTAGATGAGAAGAAAAAGTCACCGAGCTAGTCTGTCGAGGAAACGTCGGGCGCGGTCGAATTCCGGGAAGAGTTTTTCTTCAGCGCGAAATTCGCGGGAGTGCGAAATGAGCGAGCAGCCGGCGCGGCGCGTCGGATGCTTAACGTGAAGCATTTCGTGGTAGAGAACGTACTCGACGACGAATTGCGGAACGGCAGGATGATCCATGCGACGATTCAACAGAATTTGGTCGGGTCCTGGATCATAACAACCAAATTGTCGGCGCCAAGAACGCCGACTCCAGCCAAGATGTGGACGGGCGAGATTTCCCGCGAAGAACTTTCCATTCAGCGAATCAAACATTTGCGAAAGATCGAAAAAGCGCCCCCGTGGATCCGCCGCAGCAGGGCGGACGCGCGAGCGCCTCATGCGTTGAATGCGCTGACGAGTGCGTTGCAACCGCGTGTACTCGATGTAGGGTTGCGTTAGCGATTTTGGCGCGCGCCGGCGGTAGATGCGGGACAGAAGAAGCGCGGCGGCTCCTTCAAGAACAGGGAGGCTGCACTGCCGCATGAGGTCTGAGAAACGGACGTAGACGGCTTCTTCGCGGCGTCGAATGGTCAGAACAAGATTGGTGTAGGGATAAAACTCGACGTCAAAGCGAGGAGGGCGGCCTTCGCAGCCTAGGCGCGTGAACATACGCTGGAAAATGTTTGCGCCGCCGGGAAAAAAGCGGTCGGAATTCTTCATTGGGCCTCGTCGGGAAACTCCATCTCATTGTCGCGAAAAAGTGGCAAAGGTCAAAATTCGTGTTTGCAAAGATACAGCGCGCCGGGCCAGCGCGCAGCGTGTTGAGTAAGCCGAATTCGATCAGTTCTTGCGGCGAGTGGGAGCCGGGGCAACGTTTTTCTTGGCTTTTTCGGCGTCATTGATGGCGTCCTGCGTGCCTTCTATAGCGTCATCCAGATTGAATTTGTAGATTTCAATCTCTTTGGCCTCTGCGGAAATTTTCTTTAGAATTTCCAGAAATTCCTTGGCCTTGCCCGACATAAGGTCAATGCCTGCCCGAACATTTTGCTGCTTCTCAATTCCCTCCTGAATCAGGTCGCTGGCATCGTCCACGCAACCAATGTAGGAGTTCATCATGTAGTTGAGAATCTCTGCATGGTGCTCCGCGGATGGATGTTCGAGCTCGTACTGGAATTTCTTGAGGCGATCGTCGGCGAATTGAATGAAGAGCTTTATCTTTTCATTGGGAGTCTCGGCATCGCGAATCTTGTCAGCTTCCAGATTCGAAAGATAGTCCTTCTTAACATCCTGGCCGTGCCCAAGGAATGGGAAGCAAAGCGCCATGGACGAAATCAGCAAGACTTTAGCAAGACGATTCATGGTTTCTTCTCCATGCCAGTTGTAGGAGATGTTTTGGGATCAGTTGATTTTTCACCAGGCCGGCGGGGGAACAGCATGTGAAGCAGGTCCCTATCCAATTTCAGGAGATCGGTTTTCACGATTTGAAGCGGCGGACGGTACTCCTCGGGAACCACGGTCAGCAAGTCAGTGACTTCACGAATTCCTGAATCAATGTGCAATTCCAGTTGTTTGTACCCTGCGGGATGTTTCTCGGCGTCAGGGTGAGCCTTCTTCACAGCTTCGAATGCAGCCCGGACATTGTCGCGGTATTTTTCCATGACAAAACCCACCGTTTCATAGTCCCCCGCCTTCTCGGCTTCGCGTTCGCGTTGGAATTGGGCATTGCCAAGCTTTTGCAGCATTTTGGCTTTATTGACCCCGTCCGGTTCATTGTCGAAACGCCGTTGTAATTCTTCGAGCGTGTCCGGCAGAGCGGATGTGCGCATGGGGGAAAACGAAACAATCATAAGAAAACAGAGTCCAAGCGCTTGCCCTGTCGTGCCCATTGCCGTTATCTCTTTTTCTCGAGAACTTTTTTCAGAACGATACTGCGCTGCTGGGCCTGCCAAACCTGGTCCGGGTTTTTGTCCTGGTCCAGCTCCAGGAATTTTTGGTAGGCGTCCAGCGCGGGCTGAGCTTGCTGCAGTTTATCGTAGCAGAGTGCCCGGATGAACCAAGTCCCTGCGGTCGGCTTCTCAAATTTCGCGATTACATCCAGGACAGCAAGCGTGCCGGGGTAATTCCCCGCCAAGTAGTATGTCGTGCTGAGATCCTTCCAATAGACAAGGTTGTTGTGATCCAGATTTATCGCACTTTTGAGTTCAGTCTCCGCATCCTGGAAATCCCGAAGCTGAAGGTAAACGCGGCCGAGGCCCCCGTGCATTTTTGCGTCATTTGCAGCAAGGGCGACAGCTTGTTTGAGCGTTGCAGCAGCCGCTTCCCACTTTTTCTGTCCGATTTGAATGTCGGCACGAAGCTGTAGTGAATCGAGCGTCGGAGCAACATTTGACTTTGGCGGGCCCAGAAGGGCTTCGGCCTCGTCGAACTGATTCTTCGCAACAAGCGCGCGGGCCAGGTTTTCTTTTGCGGCAGGCGAGTCGGGCTGCGTTTTTAAATAGTTTTGATAGGCCTCGGCGGCCTCGGGCTTTCTCTCTGCGTCGAGAGATTGCGCCAGGCCGAGAAGGGCTGCGGGGAAATTGGGCTGAAGTTCCAGAACAGAGCGAAATTTAGTTTCAGCTTCAGGAAATCGTTTTTGATTGAAGTAGAGCTGCGCAAGATGCAATGTGGTTTCGAGGTCTTTCGGGTCGAGAGCGAGAGCACCCTCGAAAGACAGAGCGGCAGATTTCAAGTCGCCAGAGCGTTCCTGTGCCACACCGAGGAGGAACCGGGGGCGACTTTGCGTGGCCAGAAGATCCACTGCCTTGGATAAAGGCGTGACGGCGGCGGCGGGATCGGATTCGAGAAGTAGAATGCCGAGATCGAGCTGCGCTTCGGACATTTTTCCATCAAGAGCGATCGCTTTTTCGTATTCGGCGCGCGCTTCTTTGGGTTGTTTAAGCGCGGTGTAGACGTAGCCAAGCTGAAAGTGCGCGTAGGCGAAATCATCTTTCTCGGCTAGGAATCGCTTTAAGGGGTCCAGCGCGGCCTGAAAATCGTTGCGCTCGATAGCCATGCGCGCCTGCTCGAGAAGTTCGTTTAATGGATTCTTGACGGTCCGGCGTGTGCCCTGGGATTTGCCTTTTTCAGGACTTGTGGACGACTGGGAAAAAAGTGGCGTGGCGAAGGCAGCCGCGAACGCGGCTGGCAGAACAATGAGGCGCAGGCGACGCATCATGATTTTGCTGGTGAACTCGGCTTCCCGTTCGTAAGTTTAGCGGAAGACTCTGCCCCGTTGGATGCAGTGGCGCCGGAAGACTTTGCCTGCCCATTTTTCGCTCCGTTCCCGCCATTCGCCTTGCCATTTTGCGCGAAAAGCTTGTGCAAAAAGCGGCCCGTGTGGGATTGATTGTTACGTGCGACCTGTTCAGGCGTCCCGGTGGCGATGATTTTGCCGCCTAAGTCGCCCCCTTCAGGACCTAAATCCACGAGCCAATCCGCTGACTTAATTACATCGAGATTGTGCTCAATGACGAGCAGTGACGCGCCCGATTCAAGAAGCTTACGGAAAGCAGCGAGAAGCTTCGCAATATCGTCAAAGTGCAGGCCGGTGGTTGGCTCATCGAGAATATAGAGAACCCCAGTATTTTCTGTACGCGTGAGGTGAGAAGCGAGCTTGAGGCGTTGTGCCTCACCTCCCGAAAGGGTTGTGCCGGACTGCCCGAGACGCAAATAGCCGAGACCAATTTCGTTCAAAACTTTCAGCTTTGACGTGACCTTGGGAACGTTGACAAAGAATGCAAGCGCTTCACGTACAGTCATCCCAAGCACATCATGAATGCTTTTACCGTGATAGTGGACTTCCAGAACGGAAGCCTTGTAGCGCGTACCGCGGCACTCTTCGCAGATGAGTTCGACGTCGGCGAGAAACTGCATCTCCACGGTAACCGTGCCGTCGCCCTGGCACGTCTCACATCGGCCGCCCGGGACGTTGAACGAAAAATGGCCGGCAGTGTAGCCCCGCCGTTTGGCGTCGGGCGTGTCCGCAAAAACTTCGCGGATCGCATCGAAAGCCTTCATGTACGTGGCAGGGTTCGAACGTGGCGTGCGACCAATGGGTGATTGATCAACAATGACGACTTCTTTGACGTGCTGGTCGCCTTCCAGGCGATCGCAAAATTCCTTTTCGCTGGCGTTATTTTTCTTCGCTGCGAGCGCTCGATATAAAACGTCGTGAACCAGCGTGGACTTACCGGAGCCACTGACGCCGGTAACGACGGTGAACGTATTTAGCGGAATCATGAGGTCCACATTCTTCAGATTGTGGAGAGATGCACCAAAAATCCGGAGAAACTTTCCGGACGGCTTGTGGCGCGTATTGGGAACGGGAATCCGGAGTTCACCGCTGACATATTTCCCAGTAAGGGATTTGGCGTCTTGCAGCATGCCTTCATAACTGCCGGCATAAAGCAATTTTCCGCCGAGTTCGCCTGCCCCAGGGCCGAGGTCAATCACGTGGCCAGCCGCCTGAATGGTGTCGGGATCGTGTTCAACTACAAGCACAGTATTACCGAGATCGCGCAAGGATCTGAGGATGTCAATGAGGCGCTGCGTGTCGCGCGGATGCAGGCCGATGCTCGGCTCATCAAGAACGTAAAGTGCGCCGACAAGATGTGAACCAAGCGACGTTGCGAGCTGGATGCGTTGCGATTCGCCTCCGGAAAGCGTCGAGGTAAGGCGGTCGAGCGCAAGATAGTCGAGTCCGACTTCGTCCAGAAATTGCAGTCGTGAACGAATCTCTTCAAAGATTTTGTCCGCAACGGTTTTCTGGGCTTCTGTGAGCTCCAGATTTGCGAAAAAGACGCGAGCTTCCTTCACGGTTAGCTTGCAAACTTCCGTGATCGGCTTTCCCGCGACACGTACGGCGCGCGCCTCCGCGCGAAGGCGCGTACCACTGCATTCCGGGCAAGTCGCATAACCGCGATAGCGGCTAAGAAAAACGCGGACGTGTAATTTGTATTTCTTGCGTTCGAGCCACGCGAAGAAGCCTTTCACGCCGTCAAAATCGTTTTCAGGGTCGCCTTCCAGAACAAGCCGGCGCTGTTCCGCGGAAAGCTGCCGCCAGGGTATGTTCGTTGGGATGCCGCGACTGCGCGCCCACTTCTTTAATTCGGCAACGACCGCGCGAAAGCGCGGCTTTGTCCAGGGCTCAATGGCGCCTTCGTCCAGCGATTTGCTGGGATCGGGCACGACGAGGTTCAGATCGAAGTCAATCGTGTTGCCAAAACCCTGGCAGCGCGGACAAGCCCCGTAAGGATTATTAAAGGAAAAGAGCCGTGGCTCGGGAACCTGGTAAACGGTTCCATCGTTTTTGCACTCGAATCGTTCGTTGAAAACAAGTCGTTGTGCGCCGTCTCCCGATGAGTCGGACAGAAATTCGAGAATGGCTTCGCCGCCGCCTTCGCGGTAGCAAATCTCAATCGAATCTATTAAACGCGACCGGGAGTCCGGTCCAACCACAAGGCGATCCACAAGAACGTAGACCGGCTTCGCAAAATCCACGTCGAGTAAAGTCTCCGGAGAAGAAAATTCGTGAACTTTTCCAAATTGCAGCAACCGGTTGAAGCCTCGACGCTGCAGGTCGAGCAGCGCGTTGCGCAACGCGTCTTGTGGAACTTCGCCCGATTTCTTTTTCGGAACACGTTTTGCGCCGGCTGCGGGCTGCGGCTGTGCGATTTGCAGTCGATACAAAACGTAAAATCGGCGGCCGGCAGGAACTGCGAGAACTTTGGCAGCAATTTCGTCCGGCGAATCCCGTTTTACTTCCGCGCCGCACTTGATGCAAAAGGTTTGACCACAGCGAGCGTAGAGCAGGCGCAAATAATCGTAAATCTCCGTGGCTGTGGCCACGGTCGAACGCGGATTGCGCGTGGTGTTTTTCTGCCGTATCGCGACGGCAGGCGCAATGCCGGAAATCTCGTCAACATTTGGCTTTTCCATGCGCTCAAGAAATTGCCGCGCATAGGCTGAGAGCGATTCAACGTAGCGCCGTTGCCCTTCCGCGTAAATCGTATCGAACGCGAGCGATGATTTTCCCGATCCACTGACTCCCGTGACCACCGTAATTTCATTGTGGGGAATATCCACGCTGACGGATTTGAGATTATGTGTGCGCGCGCCGCGGACGCGGAGAGATTCGGCACCAGACTGGGCTGCAACTGGGTTCCCGGAGATAAGTTCGTTCGTGGCCAAGGGTAAGCCCAGACAGTGGGCTTGGCGCACACTGTCTAAACTTAAAAGTATACGGCCAGGAAAAATTTGGAGCAAATGCGCTCCGCCATTGCCAATTACTGCTCAACGGAGAGATCTATGTTTCCGATGCCGCCGTTCACCTGGACGTGGATGGTGTGGGCAGTGTGGCCGAACGTTTCGTTCACGTAATTGCCATCCTGCTTCTTAAGGCCATGAGTGGTGACGGAGCCAATTCCGCCTTTCGCGTCCACACTGACGCCAACATTTTTCGGCAAACGAATTACGGCTTGACCGACTCCTCCATGAATTTCCACATTCAGATCCGCTTTGCGCTCGCCTGTAAGATCAACATTCATCTGACCCGCCCCCATCTCGACACGGAGCTGCTTTAGATTCAAATCGTGAAATTTGAGATTGCCTTCGCCTGCACCCATTTTGATTTGAAGATCGAGTGGTACGTCCCCATTAAAGCGAAGCCGCCACGTATTGTCTTCAGGGCCAAGCGTCGGACCATGATTGTCTTGACCGATATTGAGTTCAGCGGATTTGTCTTTAACGGTGTAATCGATCTTTGGCCGCGACCACGCGGAGGAGTAATCGAATTCGCCTTCGAAGGCGCGAGACGTTCCTCCCGTTAGATTGAGCTCACCTGCTGGCATTTGTACGACCGCGTTCAAAGACGTGATGCCTTGCAGGTCGCGAACTTCGCTGATGTGATCCAGCTGGGGACCATGGCGGCGGCGTTCTGCAAATTCAGGACTGCGCCACATGAGAATGACAATGACCACGACAAAAAGCAGCACACCGATTGTGGAACCGATGGAAATGCCTGGCCGCGGATTATCCTTTGCGCCTTGCATGGAGTCCCACATTTTGCCAAGGCCAATGAGGATGAGCGCGAGCGGCCACCAATGCCAGATTAGCGGCCAAGGCTGGAAGCCCGGGTTCAACGTGCGGTAGAGAAAAATTCCGCCTACCAAAATAAGCATGATGGGAAAGACAAGCGAGCGAGAACGAACGCTGCCAGTATCGGGCATGACCACCTCTCTACCATTTACTACGCACTGAAATGAAAAAGAGTTCAGGCGCGGGGAAAGTATTACATGGGATTGGAGTTAGGAGTCGCCGGAACGAGCCGATCGAGAGGGTCCGCCCTAAAGCATGCGCTCCTGTGCTAGGCTGCGGGCAGTCAAAAGGCATGGAGATGGGACCTTTCACCAGAGTCATTTGGATTGTCCTGGATAGCGTTGGAATTGGTGCGCAACCGGACGCTGCGGAATATGGCGACGAGGGCCGATCAACACTCGGACACATTGCGGAATGGCGCCCGCTGCAGATTCCAACTCTTGTGAAATTGGGGCTCGCGAACATTGAGCCGCTCTCGCATTTGCCGCCGGCGGAAAAGCCGATTGCTTCGTACGGAAAAGGCAAAACTCATTCGCCGGGAAAAGATACGACCACAGGCCACTGGGAGATGGCGGGCATCTGGCTGCCGCAAGCGTTTCCCGTCTACAAGCATGGCTTCCCCGCCGATTTGATGGCCAAGTTCGAGCAGCAAATTGGCCGCCAGACGATTGGGAACAAGCCCGCGTCCGGAACGGAAATTATCCAGGAATTGGGCGAGGAACATGTAAAGACCGGCAAGCCGATTGTTTACACCTCCGGCGACAGCGTTTTTCAAATTGCGGCGCATGAGAGCGTGATTCCGATCGAAGAACTTTACCGGATGTGTGAAATCGCGAGGCGGCTGCTTACCGGACCACATCGGGTGGGGCGCGTGATTGCGCGGCCGTTCACAGGATCCGTTGGACATTACGTGCGCACGCCGAGGCGGCACGATTACGCCGTGGAACCGCCGAAGCCGATGCTGATGGATGTGTTGGTGGATCTCCATGTGCCGATTTTCGGAATCGGGAAAATTCACGACATTTATAACGGTCGCGGTCTGGAGAATTACGTCACAACGAAATCGAACAACGACGGCATGGACAAGCTCACGCAGGCCGTGAAAGAGCGTCCGACGGGGCTGATCTTTTGCAACCTTGTGGATTTCGACATGCTTTTCGGTCACCGCAAGGATGTAGAGGGTTTTGCGAATTCGCTGGAGGAGTTCGACAAGCGGCTGGCGGAATTCTTGCCGCTATTGAAATCTACCGACCTCTTGATGATTACGGCCGATCACGGTTGCGACCCCGATCCACGCTGGGAAACGACGGATCATTCGCGGGAGTTCGTACCGATTCTTGCGTATTCGCCCGGGCACGCTGGAGTGAGGCTCGGAACGCGCCAAACACTTGCAGACATGGGGCAAACGGTCGCGGAAAATTTTGGCGGGAAGATTCTTCCCGGAAACAGTTTTCTGGCGAGTGTCTCGGTCCGGAGCGTGTAGTCCCTGGACATCGCCCGGGAGGCGCGTCCTACACGGGACGAGCGGTTAAACCACCCCTCCCCTTGTTCTGTAAGTGTTCATTCTAAAGGTGACTAGGCGCGGAGGTGGGATACCACCCCTGGGGCATTCGGATGAATATCAATCCAAAGGACTTATTGGAGAGGCAGTTTGGATGAATATGAGAAGAAAGGAGTTAGCCGTTGCCAAATAGCTGAGCCATGGAGGGCATGGCTCTGCTTTAGGGACAAGTTCATTGCGCAGAATACGCGCAATGCATTCGCATCCTGAAGGATGATCAGTTTTCAAAGAGCAAAGGGAATGCGAGCCAGCCGCATCCAAACAAATTTCTATTATAACCGATGTGTCAAGTTAACTAGATTCGAATGAGCTAGCGGGAACAATTCGGGCAGAAGGAACTTCAAACCCGCACCCTTTCGTAATGCTGCATCTTCGTAGCGAAGATGCAGCATTGCGAAAACAGAAAAGCAGATCCCTCATTTCGCGATGCTCCGTTTCGGGATGACGACCCTCGTCGGGTAGTCAATTTGCGCCGGAGGATGTTCCGGCGAGAGGCTCGATAGGAGCGTAGTAGCCGTTGCGGGTGCGAGCCGTGAGTTTGCCGCGGCCGCGAGGCGGAATTACTTCAACCTGCACGGTGCGGAACGTTCCGTCTTTTCTGGCGTTGGATGGATAGTAAGCGAGGGTGTACTGGTTGCGAATGTCTTTAGCGACCTGCTCACAGATGGCGTGAACATCAGCGACATTCTCGGGAAAGTAGGCAACTCCACCGGAAGCATCGGCAATTTCCTTTAGCGCGCGCGTAGCCTTCTTGCGATTCTTCTTATCTTCATCGCTGAAGAGGCCGATGGTGTAAATCACTACGTTGGACTTCTGAATCTCGCGAATGGTTTTTTCGAGGGTGTTGCGGCTGGCGTTATCTTCGCCGTCTGTTACCGCAAGCAAAACTTTCTTGTCCTTGTGGCCCTTCTTCGCGTGATCCATGGAACCAATCAACGCGTCGTAAAATGCCGTGCTGCCGCGTGAATCAATTCTTTCGAGCGCTTCTTTTAGTTCCGGGATGCTGCTCGTGAAATCCTTATCGAGGTCAAGGTAGTAGTCGTCGTTGAAGTTCACGACGAATGCCTCGTCATTCGGATTGCTGCTCTGCACAAGAGTAAGAGCGGCTTCATTCACTCGCGGACGTTTGTCTCGCATCGAACCGCTGTTATCAATGACAAGGCCCATGCTGACCGGAATGTCTTCGCGCTTGAAGACGGACATTTTCTGTTCGACTTTGTCTTCCAGGACGCGGAAGTTTTCCTGCTTCAGGCCGTCCACGAAGCGTCCGCGATCGTCGAGGACCGTTGTGTGCAGCACGACGAGCGCAACGTCAACCTTGATGCTTGCGCCTGGCTTCTGTTGGCCCGGAGGCGCAGGTTGATTGTTTTGCGGCGCGAGCGGGTCCTGCGGCGCTTGAGGCTGCTGAGCGTGTGCGGAAACAATGAGAAGCGCGGCGGAAAAAGCGCCGGCGAAGATCGAGGTCGCGAGAAAACGGCGGAACCGGTTAGTGACTTGGCGCGTAGTAGCCTGTTTTCGAGTAGACGGTGAGAGGAGGCAGTCCCCGGGGTGGGCGGAGTTTGATTTTGACTTTTCTCCAGCGTGCGTCGTGTGCTTTGTTGCTTGGCCTATATCCCAGAACATATTGATTTCGCAGCTCCATGCCAATCTTGGTGGCGATGTCCGGAAGGTCTTCCAGCCGCTCGACGGAAAAGACGCGGCCACCGGTCATATCGGTGACGTCCGACAGGAGCGAAGGGCCGTTCAATTCTTCCGGCGTCCGGCCACGATAACCAAGCGGGTCAAAGATGCCGATTGCATAGAGCTGGGTGTCCGCTTCTTTCACCAGCCGCTTGATATCGTTCTCGTTGTACCTACTATGATTGTCACCCCCATCGGATATGATGAGCAAGGCCCGCTTGGCGTTCTTAGCACCCCTCATTTCACTTAAGCCTAAATAGATGGCATCGAGAAGGGCGGTACGGCCCTTGGTGGGGGTCATCATCATGCGGCTTTGCAGGTCTTCCACGCTGTTGGTGAACTCGCTGGTGAGTTCCGCGCGTTCGTTGAAGCTGACCAGAAAAAACTCGTCTGCGGTATTGGCCGTTTTGAAGAACTGAACGGCGGCTTCGCGAGCCTTGCCGATCTTATTTCCCATGCTGCCACTCACGTCAAAGACGACTCCAATGGAAATTGGCACGTCTTCGGAAGAGAACGTTGTAACTTCCTGTTCGACGTTGTCTTCATAGACGCGGAAATTGTCCTGTTCGAGTCCCGTGACGAGACGATTGTAGGGATCCGTGACAGTTACGTTGATCAATGCCATGTTTACGTCACTGTGGATTTCCCGGCCCGGCTTTACGGTTATGCCGGGTGTATCGTGCTTTACGTCGTCGGTTTTTTTCGCGTTGGGATCGTCAGGGGATTGTGGAAAGGCAGATTGGCGGCCAGCAAACAAGAAAACACTGAGCAGGGCGAAGGTAAGGCAACTTGGTATAACGCGGACGCCAGTTCTCTCGCGTTTCACGGCTCCCCCGTTTCCCGGCGTGCCGGGCTGCCGCGCGGACTCGGTCTAATGCGGGATTCTATCACTGGGGCTTGGCAAAACAAGTAAAAATCAATTTCTAACTGGGCAGAACGGATTGAGAGCGAATTTATTCCCGCCTGACCTTTGCCGCTCAACGCTGATACAGACGTGCCTGTGTTAGCATCGGCTTTTTGCGGCGAGCGATTTCGTTTGGTGAGGGGATGAGCACGATAACGGCAAATGGCCCAAGGGTAGTAATCGTGATTCCGGCACGGTATGCGAGTACCCGTTTGCCCGGGAAGCCACTCGTGCAATTGGCTGGGAGGCCTATGATCGAGCGCGTATACGAGCGAGCAAAGATGGCCAAGACCGCGTCACGCGTCATTGTCGCAACGGACGACGAGCGCATTATGAAGGCAGTGGAGGCGTTTGGCGGGGAAGCGCGAATGACGCGGCAAGATCACCGCACTGGGACGGAGCGCATCGCGGAAGTGGCAGCTCACACGGAAGGCGATGTGTTTGTGAATGTTCAGGGAGACGAACCACTGCTCGATCCAGCGGCCGTGGATGCGGCTGTGAGTTCCCTTCTGGAAGAGCCAGCAGCGCAAATCGCTACGGTAGCGGTGCCGATTAAAGCGCCAGCGGATATCATGGACCCGAATGTGGTGAAAACGGTTCTGGATTTTGATGGAAACGCACTTTATTTTTCGCGAGCACCAATTCCCTGGGTGAGGGATGCAGCGGCACATGTTTCAGTGCGCCACATGAAGCATTTGGGATTGTATGTGTTTCAGCGCGAGGCGCTGCTCGAATACCCTACTCTGCCGCAGGGAGAACTCGAAAAAATTGAGCAGCTCGAACAGCTCCGCTGGATGGAAAACGGCTGGAAGATTCGCGTCGCGGAAGTCGAGCATGACGCTGTCAGCGTGGATGTACCGGCAGATGTAGAGCGAGTAGAAAAACTCCTTCAGAAATAGATTCATTCCAAAAGAAACGGCCCCGATTCGAAAATCGGGGCCGTTTCTTTATTGTTCAGATCATGGCGGCGTGATTTGTCTCGTGAAGGTGCCGCCTGTGCAGTGGTCTTTGTCTGTCTCGATCACAAACATCGTGCTCGAATTTACAGGATAAAGGTTGAAATTGAAGGTTGATGACGGGCCGCCATTGGGATTAGTGGCATTAACAGAGACTGTGTTGCGATTGCCCGTAGAGGTTGTGCCATCTCCGTTAATGGTCAATGCACCGCTCAAAGGGGCATTGTGTATTCCAACTTTAGCTGGATCCACGAGGTTGAGCTCGGAATAGTCCATCGCACCGGTCGTGTTATTCGATGTGGCACTCGTTACGGTCACATGGCCGACAAAATCTTCCTCGCCAGTTGTGTTATTTGTGTTGTTGTTGCTGACGCCGGTCCAATTGAAACCATAGTCTCCGGCAACCGAGCTGTTGCTGAAAGGACCGCTCGTTTGTGCAAGGATTTGTCCATCACCGACAATACCCGGGCCGTTATCTTGAATGAACCCCTGGCTTGCGGAAGCCATGTAGGCAATGAATTGATAGGGCTTGCTGTTGCTTGAGTCCAGGAAGCTGATCGTTACGCGGCCCGAACCAGGAAAATTCTGATCCACATCATAGGTCATTGCAGAAAGAGTGCCCTTGGGAATCTGAGTAATCGAATCACCAAGCAGCTTTTCATCCATAGCAATAGCGCTGAGGCTGCCATTGTTTGCGGTGAAACGTCCCGCCTTGAAATCAAAGGTCGTTGTTCCAACGCCGGAAGTCAGGAATGCATAGCTGCCGTTGAATGCGGCATTGGTAGTTGGCGCCGCAGTTTGCCCGATTGCCGTACCGATGGTAATGGGGAGATCGCTGCCTGTCCCTGGAACTTCGATGAGATGAATTTTCCTGCTGTTGACGATGATGAAGTCATAAAGGAATCCGCCAAAGCTCATTTGACCGAGACCAACCGTCGAACCATTTGTGGAGTCAAGGAAATATGTCCCGTTGGTGATCGTTTGCGGACCGGAGAGAGTGGCATCCACGTTTTCATCGAAAACGCCTGTGGGAATTGTTTGGGCGTTGAGAGTAAATTGCCCAACGATGGAATCGACATTTCCGTTTGGGTCGAGCCCTGAAGTGTCGAAGACAAAGGGGCCATTGATAGCAGTGGGCGTGAATGCACTTGAGTCCTGCAGCTCAAATGTGCCGCTGGTGCCGGTAATTCCATCCGTCTGGCTGATATATCCGGAAGTAGTGGAAGTCATGGTGATACTGAACGAAATTGTGCCCGTAAGATTGGTCAGGTTAATTGCACCACGGCCATCAGCTTGGACGCTGTAGTTGCTGGCAGTGAATTGGAGGATCTGCAATGCGTTCGTAGCCGTGCTCACAAGTTCGAGTCCACCAGAGATTCCGCCGCTGCCGTCAGCCGTAAACGAGCCGATTCGAGCGATAAAACCATCGGGTGCCTGCCCGGTCATAATGAACGCGTACTGGCCCTTGAGGCTGGAATTTGCAAAACCGCCAGTGGGTGGCGGAGGGGTACTCCCACCCCCGCCGCCGCTGCACGAGACCGCAAAAAACGCGATGAACGGAATAAGAAGGAGGGTAAAGCGCTTCACCGGGCACCTCCTTGGGAATTCGAATTGGCGGATTGTGAAGAAATTCTAGAAAGCGGCATACCGTGCTTGGACCGAACTGCAACGAGTTGCGTTCCCTGCTGAACAAGCCGCGCGAGGAAGAATGTGCCCTGACTTGTGGTGACTGGCTCGCCAACGATGCGAATGCTTGCGCCTTGGGCAATCGTAAGATTGTTCGCTTTCAGCAATTTTGGATCGCCCAAGTGAACATCGACCTGGCCGGATGCGGTTTGCACGAGGACGTGGGCACCGGCTGGCTGGTCGGCAGAATATTCCGTGAATTTGGCCACGGTACCCTGAAGTGAAACTTCCTTGTTAACGTCGTAGAGTGCATTGCTGCGGCCTTCGGCAACTGCATTTGCTTGTACCGCTGCAACGGATTTTGCGGTGCGCTGCGCACTGGCCACGGGAGAAAAGAAAAACACCCCTGCCAAAAAGCCTGCTCCAGCGAACACTGCCATGCCCGCTCGCAGAAAACTGTTAGCTTTCATGATTTTCCTCAGTTTGATTTATTCCGCCGTCAGAGTCCGGCCAGTTCGAGTCACGATTCTTCCGGCGAGAAACTCACCCACAAGAATTAGATGGCACTTCAGCCCGCACAGGTTTCCATATACACGCGAATGTTGCCCTGAAAGACAACCAAGGGGAAGCTACCGCGCCAGGCGAACCCGTGCACCGGTTAAAACCCGTCGAGCGGCGGAATGTTTCGCGTAATTCTTGGATTTTGGCGATCTTGCAGAAAAGATTTTGTTTCGCGCCCGCAAAGAGTTGCATTTGACAGAACGCTCCCTCATGCCCATAATTGTGTGTACGTCAATCCTGCGGAGGTCGAACTAGTCCGACACATTGGCTAAATGCCTGTGCGGCCTACACGGATGGCGCAAAAATATATATTTGTTACCGGCGGTGTTGTTTCCTCACTTGGCAAGGGCGTAGCGGCCTCCTCCATCGGTTGTCTCCTCGAAAGTCGCGGTTATCAAGTCACTCTCCAGAAATGCGATCCGTACCTGAACGTTGATCCGGGCACGATGAGTCCGTTTCAGCACGGGGAAGTCTTCGTAACGGAGGACGGTGCGGAGACGGATCTTGATCTGGGGCACTACGAGCGCTTTACGCACGCGAAGTTGCGCCGCGACAATAATTGGACTACGGGCCGAATCTACGAAACGATTCTCGCCAAGGAACGCCGGGGCGATTATCTCGGCAAAACGGTTCAGGTTATTCCGCACGTCACGGACGAAATCAAATCGATCATCAAAAAAGTCTCCACCGATGTGGACGTGGTGATCGTCGAAATTGGTGGAACGGTTGGCGACATCGAATCTTTGCCCTTTTTGGAAGCGATTCGCCAGATGCGCCTGGAACTTGGCCCAGAGAACACGCTTTTTGTGCATGTGACGCTAGTTCCTTACATTGCTGCAGCCGGCGAGCAAAAAACCAAGCCGACACAACACTCTGTAAAAGAGATGCTCGGCATTGGAATCCAGCCGGACATTTTGCTTTGCCGCAGCGACCGTCACATCCCCTCTGAACTAAAGAAGAAGATCGCGCTCTTCTGCAACGTAAACGAAGCGTGCGTCATTTCGATGGAAGACGTGGACACGATTTATGCAGTTCCGGCGGAACTTGCGCGCGAAGGCCTGGACAAGCAGATTTTGCGTCTGATGCATTTGGAAGAGCGTCCGCAGAACTTGCAGCCATGGATTGATTTAGTTCAGCGGATGCACCATCCGGCGGGCGAAGCGCGCATCGCGATTGTAGGCAAATACGTTCAGTTGGAAGATGCGTACAAGAGTTTGCGCGAAGCGCTGCTGCATGGCGGACTGGCGCACAATCACAAAACGGTTATCGACTGGATCGAGTCCGAAGAAATCGAATCGCAGCAAGTCGCTGCCGAGCGGCTGTACGGTTATGACGGCATTCTGGTTCCGGGCGGATTCGGCAAACGCGGCATTCAGGGAATGATTTATACGATTCAATATGCGCGCGAAAACAAGATTCCCTTCTTTGGCATTTGCCTGGGTATGCAGTGCGCGACAATTGAGTACGCGCGCGACGCCGCAAAGCTGTCCGATGCGAACAGTACCGAGTTCGATCAACAAACTCCACATCGCGTGATTTACAAACTGCGTGAACTGCTGGGTGTGGATGAAATGGGCGGTACGATGCGACTCGGCGCGTGGCCCTGCAAACTCGAGCCCGGTTCCTTCGCTCACAAAGCGTACGGCAAAACGGAAATCAGTGAACGTCACCGCCATCGTTACGAGTTCAATCGTGAATACGAAAAAACTCTAGTTGCTGCGGGGTTGAAGATTACCGGCCGCACGCCCGACGAGAATTACGTGGAGATCGTCGAAGCGCCGGACCATCCGTGGTTCCTGGGCTGCCAGTTCCATCCGGAATTCAAGTCGAAGCCGCTCGAACCGCATCCGCTCTTCGCGGCTTTCATCGGCGCGGCCATTGAACACAAAAGAGTGATGTCGCGCCCAGTTGTAACAGCCCAGCAAGCCATGACAGCCGAAAAGACCCACGCGCCCAGCGCTGATCCGACACGAACGCCGGTTGCGTTGCGCGCAACTTCGTCGAGCGCACCCGCCTGAACTGAGTCGGTCCGCGCTGTGCTATCTTCAAATGAATTCCAATGACTGCTAGTTCGATTTCTCTCGGTTCTCTGTGCCTTGGTGGAGGCAATCCGCTTTTTCTGATCGCCGGGCCGTGCGTGATTGAATCGGAAGCGCATGCGCGGATGATGGCGGAGAAAGTGTCGCAGATTACGGTGGCGGCTGGCGTTCCCTACATTTTCAAAGCTTCTTACGACAAAGCGAATCGCTCCTCAGTGAATGCCTTTCGCGGCCCGGGATTGACCGAAGGCTTGCGAATCCTCAAAAAAATCAAATCCGAATTGAAGGTACCGATCCTCACAGATATTCACGAGCCTTCACAGGCTGCACCGGCGGCCGAAGTAGCAGACATTTTGCAAATCCCGGCTTTTCTAGCGCGTCAAACGGACTTGCTAGTGGCAGCAGGAAAAACGGGGCGTATCATCAACGTTAAGAAACCGCAATTTGTTTCTCCCGCCGACATGAAGAATGTCGTGGAAAAAGTCGCTTCCACGGGGAATACAAAAATCATTTTGACCGAACGCGGTTCGTCATTTGGCTATCAGAATCTCGTCGTGGATTTTCGCGGCATCCCGCAAATGAGGAAGTTTGGCTATCCGGTCGTCTTTGATGCCACCCATTCCGTGCAATTGCCTGGAGGCCAGGGTCATGCTAGTGGTGGTCAACCGGAATTCATTGAGCCACTGGCGCGTGCCGCTGTTGCAGCAGGAGTTGACGGCCTCTTCCTTGAAACCCATGACAATCCAGCAGGAGCCTTTTCTGATGGCGCCAACGCACTTCCCTTGGCCCAACTCCCTGCTCTTCTTTCGCGCATGAAAGAGCTTTGTGCTCTCGTTCGCAAGTGGGAAGCTTCATGAGCCAGGACACCGCCCGCCGGGTTCTCCGCATAGAAGCGCACGCCATTCAGGATGTCCTCGCGCGTCTCGACGCCACCTTCGATCGCGCCGTTGATCTTTTTTTTAAATGCAAAGGCCGCGTCGTGGTTTCTGGAATGGGCAAGTCCGGCATCGTCGGGAGGAAAATCTCCGCGACGCTATCGAGCACGGGCACGCCATCATTTTTCCTGCATCCTGCGGAAGCATTGCACGGCGATTTGGGCATGATCGCGCGCGGCGACGCCATGCTCGCCGTTTCTTATGGCGGCGAAACGCGCGAAATCGTCGCGCTGCTTGACGCGCTAAAGCGCCTTGAAATCCCGCTCGTCGCGCTAACTGGCAATCCGAAATCAACCATCGCGCAAGCCGCAGAAATTGTTCTCGACGCAAGCGTCAACGAAGAAGCTTGTTCGCTTAATCTCGCCCCGACAGCCAGCACTACTGTCGCCATGGCCCTCGGCGATGCCCTTGCCGTTTCCCTGCTCGAACGCCGCGATTTTCGCCACGACGATTTTGCTGCTCTGCATCCTGCAGGCAGCCTTGGCAAACGCCTTCTCCGCGTGGACAAGGTGATGCACGCGGGCGAAGATCTTCCCAAGGTTTCTCCGCAAACGGCGATGCCGGATGCATTTCATGAAATGTCCGCAAAAAAATTGGGAATGACAACGATTGTGAATGCCGATGGAACTTTGGCGGGAATTTTAACAGACGGCGACTTGCGCCGGTTGATGGAAAAACACGGTGGCGCGACGCTGAGCATGACCGTCGCACAATGCCTAAATCCAACGCCACTGACAGTGAAACCAAGCATTCTCGCCAGCGAAGCGCTTACCCTGATGGAAAAACGCCGCATCACTAGCGTCGTCGTTGTTGACGATGCAAAACGTGTCCTCGGAGTCGTGCACCTCCACGATTTGTGGGGTTTGCAGCTCGTCTAAAAAACAAATACCGCCCGCGAGGTACTCTCACGAGCGGCATTTAAGAGGGGCACGCAACGGCTCTAAGAATTCGACTCAGGATTTTTGACGCGCAGAGTATCCCTCGTCCGAACCATTTCCAGAAGACAGCTACACTTGCTTTTTTGCTTCTGCCGCCTTCCGAAGGAACTCCTGCACTGCCGGTTTGTTGAATTTCTCCGACATTTGGTCTCGTTTCCAGTTTGCCCGGTCTGCCCACATTGCTTTTACACCTTTGAGAATCTCCGGATCTCCACCGGTGAACTTGTTGATTAATTCAAGCGATCGCATAGCGAGCTCCTGCCCTTTGGGTCCCGCTGGATCTTCGTCAAGGCAGGCCTCCGCATCGGCGTAGAGCTGTTCCCACTCCTTGTTCATTTGTTCCTGCAATTCCGGCGACCAGAGTTTTTGCCGCTCGGCGACTTTCGCACGCGCTTCCGCGCTGAAATATTGCGCTTTCCATTCCTGACTGTTCTGCATTTCAATCTCCCGCACCACAAGTTGAAACAGTTTCCAGTCCGGTTCCCCGTGTGACTGGATTGCGTATTGCGCGTTGCCGATGGCTCGAATGGCTTTGTCGATCTGCTTGCGCTTCTCGCTTAGAACTTCCTGCTGGCGCTGCAGCACAGCGGCCAAATTCGAATCGGCTTCGAGCAATCCGCGTATCTGCTTCAGAGGAATGCCGAGAAATTTCAACACAACGATCTGTTCCAGACGCGCGAAGTCGCGAATTGTGTAAAGGCGATAGCCACTTCGCGTGCGCTGCTGCGGCTTGAGCAACCCCAGCCGGTCGTAATGGTGCAGCGCACGCACGGTAACGCCTGCCATTTTGGCGAACTCCTGCGTTTGGTACAGTTCCTTAGTGTCACTTTCCACGAAAACCTCCATAGAAAGAAATGCGGCCTGACGCAACGTCAGGGTCAAGCGTTTTTTTACAACTTTCGTAAAGTATTGGAAAGCGAAGAGTTGCGGCCGACGCATGCTACACTTTTGCAACTTCTAGCAGCGTAATGGAGGAAACTTTGGCTTCCCGCTCCTCAAAAATTCCACCACCTTTGAAAAAGCGCGCCTCTCAAATTCAGGTTGTTTTAATGGACGTGGACGGGACCATTACCGACGGCTCGGTCACATTGCTATCTCAGCCCGATGGATCCGCGCTCGAAATCAAGTCTTTCGACGCGCATGACGGGCAAGGCATGACACTGGGACGCGCCGCGGGTCTGCGACTGGGCGTAATTACTGGTCGAGAGAGTCCAGCTTTACGCCGCCGCATGAAGGAAATGGGTGTTGAGTTTGTCTACGAAAAGCAGCCTCACAAAGTCGCTGCGTTCGAAGAAGTGCTCCACAAAGCAGGCGTCACAGCGAGCAACGTCGCTTTTCTCGGCGACGATTTGCCTGATATCCCTGTGATGAAACTCGCCGGACTTGCGGTCGCTGTTGGCAACGCCGCGCCGGAAGTAAAGAAGATAGCTCACTACACAACGAAAGCAATCGGCGGCAAGGGCGCAGCGCGCGAACTCATCGAACTTATTCTCAAATCAAAAGGACTCTGGGAACAAATGATCGACAAAGCTCGCGCTTAAACCTTGCCTTCTCATTTCCACATTTCCGTCGGTTGATTTTCAGAAATGGGAGTAGAATCCCGTCCGTTTGATTCAGGGGGATTCAATGCGATTCACCGTTCGAGAAATGTCGTTGAGTAAAACGATTGTGGGGGCAGTCGTCATCTGCTCTCTATTTTTCTCTCCCGGCATTCTCTCTGCACAAGAAAGCAAGGCCGCCTCGCCATTGGCGCGGCCCGAAATTCGCAAACGCGTTGACGAATTGCTGAAGAAAATGACGCTCGACGAAAAAATTGGGCAGCTCAACGAAATCTCCGGAGCTGACTTCATGTCGCCGCCCAACCGCGAAGAGATGATCAAGAAAGGCGAAATCGGTTCATTTCTGTGGACGGTTGACCCGCAACTTCTCGACAAATTCCAGCACATCGCCGTAGAACAAAGCCGGCTGCATATCCCGCTCATCTTCGGCTACGACGTGATTCACGGTTTCCGCACGGTATTCCCTTCTCCGCTCGCAATGGCTTCGTCCTGGGATCCTTCCTTAGAGGAAAAGGCCCAATCGTTCGCCGCACGCGAAGCGCGATCCATCGGCATCCATATTACGTGGGCGCCTATGGTTGATATTGCTCGCGACGCCCGCTGGGGACGAATCATTGAAGGAGCGGGCGAAGACCCTTATCTCGGCGCGGCAATGGCGCGCGCGCAAGTTCGCGGGTTTCAAGGCGCCGATTTCAGCGAGGCAGACAAGCTTGTCGCCTGCGTAAAGCATTACGTCGCCTACGGTGCGGCAGAAGGTGGGCGCGATTACGACTCGTCCTACGTTCCCGAAACTTCTCTTCGAAACGTCTATTTGCCGCCATTCAAAGCCGCGGTTGACGCCGGAGTCGGTTCGCTCATGAGCGCGTACATGGATCTTAACGACGTCCCTGCCTCAGGAAATCGCTACACACTTCACGACATTCTCCGCGGCGAATGGAAGTTCCAGGGCTTCGTCGTGACGGATGCATTCGCCGCAGGCGACCTCGTCACTCACGGCTACGCCCGCGACGCGAAAGATGCCGCCTTCAAAGCGCTCACCGCCGGCGTCAATATGGACATGGGCAGTCAGACTCTTTCGAAGAACTTGAAATCGCTTGTAATCGAGAAAAAGATCTCTGAACAAGAAATAGACGAAGCGGTCCGGCCGATTCTCGCCGTTAAATTCCAGATGGGCCTTTTCGAACATCCTTACGCCGAACTCTCAAAGGTGGACCGAGTAATGAAAGACCCCGCAGCGCGAGTCTTTGCACGGATTGCCGCGCAACGTTCCATGGTTTTGCTGAGAAACGAAAATCACACGCTACCTCTGAAGAAGGATATTTCTTCGGTTGCGCTCATCGGCCCACTTGCTAATGCGCCAATCGACCTCAACGGCGGCTGGGGAATCCCCGGTCAAACTCCTGCCGTGACAATCGAAGAGGGGCTTAGACAGAAGTTGCCGAACGCAAAGATTGCTTACGAACGCGGCGGCGAAATTCGCCGCACCATCAAAAGTTTCTTCGACGATTTCTTCCCCGGCGCGGCAAAGACTGCGCCGCTCACGCCGGAGCAAAACGCCGCAGAAATGCAAAAAGCCGTTGACCTCGCTCGCAACTCAGACGTCAGCATCCTCGTTCTCGGGGAACTCGCCAACATGAGTTCAGAGGCCGGTTCGCGCTCTACGCTCGAATTGCCTGGGATGCAGCAGCAACTCCTCGAGCAAGTTGTTGCCCTTGGCAAACCCGTAGTTCTTGTTCTGGTGAACGGGAGACCGCTCAACATCACGTGGGCCAGCGAACACGTCCCCGCCATTCTCGAAGCTTGGCAGCCTGGAACTGAATTGGGAAACGCCATCGCCGACATTCTCTTCGGGGATGCGAATCCCGGCGGCAAACTTCCCGTCTCTTGGCCGCGAAGCGCCGGTCAAGAACCTCTCTACTATTCCCACACGCTCACACATCAACCGGAAGGATCACAGATGTTCACTTCGCGCTATTGGGAAGGGCCGAGCACTCCGCTCTATCGCTTCGGACACGGCCTCAGCTACACCACATTTTCCATCTCAAATTTGAAACTCCCCAAGACGGAGCTTAAGGTTGGCGAACAAATGGAAGTCACAACCGACGTCGAAAATACCGGTTCCGTCGCAGGCGACGAAGTTGTGCAGCTTTACATTCACCAGCGCGCAGGCTCGACCTCGCGTCCAGTCCGCGAACTGAAGGGTTTCGAGCGTGTTTCCCTCAAGCCTGGGGAAAAGAAAACAGTTCATTTCAACCTTGGCAAAGAAGAATTGACCTACTGGTCTTCCGCAAAGCGCGGCTGGGTCGAAGAAACGGAAGAATTTGACGTTTGGGTCGGAAGCGACTCCACGGCAAAGGAACACGCTGCATTCAAAGTCGTTCCATAAAACCAGCACGCATTGACATCGCAAGTGGGCGGCGTCAGACTTCCGCTACTTTCTTCTCGAGAGGCACCCATGAAGACAAATTATCTGGCCGTATTCGTAGCTGCCATCGTTTACTGGCTGCTCGGCGCCGTGTGGTACGGCACACTTTTCAACAAAGCATGGATGCAGCTCGAAGCCATCCCGCAAGCGAAGATCGATGCGATGAAGGGCAGCACAGCAGCCATACCGTACCTCATTGCCTTTTTGCTGGGATTTATCATTGCGTTTGTGCTGGCTCAACTCTGCGCATGGAGAAATGCAACCACCGCCGCAAGAGGAGCTTCCCTTGGAGTCCTGCTGTGGCTCGGAATCGTCGCCCCAGTCACCTATACAACAAATATGTTCGAAATGCGTCCGGTAAATCTTTTTCTAATTAACGAAGGTTACGTGCTGGTTGGATTGCTTTTGATGGGCGCAATCATCGGCGCATGGACCAAAAAATCTACTTAGTGAACTGTAATCGTGATCGCGGATTTGGTCTGTCCAAATGCGTTGGTCGCATATACGGTGTAAGTCGTAGTGGTTGACGGCCTCACTACTGCGCTTGCCCCTCGCAACGCTCCAATTTCTGGCGACAAGATCACGTAACTGGCGCCAGTCGTTTGCCACGAAATCGTCACGCTTGTTCCTGCGCTTACATTTGTCGAGCTCGCATTCAAGTTCGAAATCAGCGGCGCTGCGCCTGTCGGCATGTTTGAAGCTGTGTAGACCGGCCCCATCTGTACAACTTCAAAATCCGATGCGTGCAAATTTCCCAGATTATGCAGATCATTGTTGTCCCAGCGATCGTCCGGCGCGCCGCTGATGTACATCGAGGAGCCGTTGTCCGCCAAAATCAGCCCGTACTTTTTCATCGCCGCTAAAATCACCTGGTTCGCTATCGAATATCCGGAAGCATTAAAGTTCGCCTTCAGCCGCAATCTCATTCCCATCGGCGGGGCGTTTGTATTGCTCGAATTTCCAGCGAAGTGCGATGCTGGCGGCGTCATTGCCGCTTTGGTCTGGCTTAACGTAAACCGAATCGCGTGCTTGATCTGCCCGGCCGCAACTTCGTCGTATCGCACCAGTCCTGGAAAAATCGGCAGTCCTGCTGCATCCGCGCTGGTCCATCCCCATGGCCGCTGTGTATCAGCGCTCAAATCCCAGACCGCGCCGGAATCTGCGTTCCAAACCGTAGCTTGCGGATACGAGCTGTACAACTCGTACAAAAAGCAATTCGCATTATCCAATACAAGCACATGCCGGTCGCCATTTCCCGGGTTCGGATAGCCCTCGATAGGCGCATTCAACGCGATAGGCATTGGCCCGGGATCGCTCTCGTCTCCGTACGCTTGATAATCAATGGGCGTCAGCGATTGCTGCGCTCCGACCACGGTGTAAGGAATTCCAATCGTCGAGCCCTGATACTGTCCCGCTCCAAAATCCGCATGAACCGCTGCGCCCGTCCCAATAAAATTGATAATTGCGGCTGAATTTGTATCCACCGGCGAAGCCGAAATATCCTTGTTCCACAAGTTGTCGCTTGGAAGCGGCACGAATCCATTTAAGTTCGCACCTTGTCCCAGTGACATTCCGCTACAGCTAGGGGCCTGTGTCGCGCCGTTCACTGTGAAATTTACCGTGGAAGACGTGCTGCTCCCAGGATCGGGGTTTTGCACACTAATCGCGTAATTCCCCGCCGAGGCAACGCTGCCAGTCGCCGTCACTTGCGTCGAAGAATTTACCGTGGTTGAAATCGCGGCGCCATTCATCAGAACTTGTGCGCCAGCTACAAATTTCGTTCCCGTCACAAGGAACGAAAAACTCCCCGTGTTCGCCGAAGCGGGATTGATCCCCGTGATCGTCGGGGTCGGATTCAGCAAAGTCACCCCACTTGAACCACTCGCAGTTGTGTCCGCTGCGCTCGTTGCCTTCACGATCACCGTGTTCGGGGTCGGCAGGTTTGCCGGTGCCGTGTATTTCCCGTTCGAGTCAATCGTACCCACCGTCGCCGACCCGCCATTCGCTCCATTTACCGACCAAGACACACCTGTATTGTTCGTGCCAGTCACGCCCGCCTGAAATGTGTAGGAATCTCCGGCGCGAATGCTCGCCGTCGTTGGGCTTACGCTTACTGTGACGCCCGCCACCGGAGGAGGGGTAGTCTGCTTAGTAACGCCGGCTCCGCATCCCGCAACCAAAAACGCCACCCGCAGCAGGCTCCAGGCGAACCATATCCTTTTGATTCGCAGCAATTTGGGGGGAATTCTCTTTGCGCGTTCCATACTGTCCAAATCAAGTATGAATCGCCAAGTTACGCCCTGCCTACTGGACGCACGTCCAGTTCTAGAACAGGGCTTCTCGAGTGGTCTTACTTCAACACTGGCAGTACCAGGTTCGAAGCCTGCGACCCGCCAAAATAAATCTTTTCGGTCGCCTTTTGAAAATCAGCTTCGGTCGCTTTCGAAATGTCCACAAACTTCTGCGGATTGCGATCCGTCAGCGGGAACCATGTGCTCTGAATCTGCACCATGATGCGGTGTCCGCGCCGAAAGGTGTGATTCACACTCGGCAGAGAAAAATTAATCGCTGTCGGCTGATTTGGCGTGAGCGCCTCAGGCTTTTCAAAACTGTTGCGGTACTTGGCTCGAAACGGTTCGCCCCGAACGAGTTGCTCGTACCCGCCCATGCTCAACTCTTTCGGATTTGGTTTCGGATCAGGGAAATTCATCGGATAAACGTCAATCAGCTTCACATCAAAATCCGAATCTGTTCCTGAAGAAGATACCCACAAGTGTGGCGATACCTCTCCCGCCACTGTAAGGTCTTCATCCAGAGGCTCGGTTTCAAATACAAGAACATCCGGACGCTTCGAAGCGAATCGCTGGTCCGAAGTCATGTATTCCCGCGGCACTTCGTTGTCAAAGGTCTCAATGAACGGGACCGGCCGTGAAGGATCGCTCACATATTCGTCAGCGCCGCTGTCCTTTGGCGCCTCAAATTCCAGCTTTCCTTTGGCCGCAAAATACAGCTTCTTCAATTCGACATTTTTTGGCGGCCACGAGTCATACCGCCGCCAAACGTTAGTTCCGGTCTCGAAGATTGAAATCTTTGCGAGCTTCGGGTCATCTCCGCCTTTCAGATACTCACGAAAAAACGGCAACAAAATCTCCTCATTAAAGTAGTCTGAATTCTTTGCCGAAAAATTCACCGCTCCGAGATGGTCGCCCCCTCCAACCACCGACCATCCGCCGTGGAACCACGGCCCTTCCACCAACAAATTCGGCGTGCTCGGATTCGACTCTCCTACGGCGCGAAACACGCGGTACGGTCCCATAATGTCTTCGGCGTCGAACAGTCCGCCCACCGTCATAACTGCGCACTTCACATTTTTCAAATGCGCCGCAATATTCCGCGACTTCCAAAATTCGTTGTATGCGGGATTTTCCGCCTGATTGTCCCAGTAAACATTCGTGTCCTTCAGATATACGGTTTTTGCATTGCGGATGGGTCCCATGTGCAAGAAGAACTCGTACCCGTCGTTCGTGCCCCAATCGAAATCTCCGAAGCGGCCAGATGGCAGGACCGGATTCTTTTGCGGCCTGAAAAAGGTATAAAAGCCAAAGTTCGCGGCAAGCATAAACGCGCCATTGTGATACGCGTCATCGCCCATATACAGGTCCGTCACAGGAGCTTGCGGTGAGCACGCCTTCAACGCTGGATGTGAATCGATCATGCTCGCGGCAACAAAAAATCCCGGGTAGGAAATCCCGTACAAACCGGCTTTCCCATTGTTCCCGGGCACATTTTTCAGCAGCCATTCAATCGTGTCGTACGCGTCCGTACTCTCGTCCACGTCTTTCGCCGACTTCTTCACATCCTTGTGTGGCGTCATTTCGATGAACGTTCCTTCGCTCATGAAACGTCCACGGACATCCTGGTAGACGAAAATATAGCCATCCTTCTCGAAGATTGGAGAAGGCCCTAGATGCTTCTTGTAGTTGTCCGTCCCATATGGACCGACACTATAAGGTGTCCGCTGAATCAGGAACGGATATGTCTTGCTCAAAGAAGCATCTTTTGGAACATAAACCGCCGTAAACAGATGTGCTCCATCCCGCATTGGAATCCGAAATTCGTATTTTGTGTAATGCATCTTCACTTCATCGAGGGCAGGCTTTTCCTCACCTTCCTGCGCAACCAACTTCGACGCAGCCAACGCACAGAGCGCCATTCCACACAACACAAGGCCCGATGCCCTCACTACAAAACTCTTCCGATTGAACATGGAAAACTCCGGTCCAGATTTCTTCTGCGCCAAGACGCCGTTCAAGATACTTACCGCCCATACCGATGTCAACGCAGCGTCACATCACCCAAGCGAACTCGTATCCCGTAGTGGCGGCATTCTCGCATCTCAGGCGATAATAGTGGCTCGCATTATCGAGTTTAGTTCTATCGAGGAAGGCCCTTTGACACACGCATGGCATGACGTATCTCCTGGCCCAGAAATTCCGCGAGATTTTCGCGCCGTCATTGAAATCCCGCTGGGGTCCAATGTTAAGTACGAGCTTGATAAAGAGACCGGCCTGCTTAAAGTGGACCGCATCATCCATTCGGCCGTCTTCTATCCTGCGAACTACGGCTTCATTCCACAGACCTACGCTGAGGACAACGATCCTCTCGACGTCCTTGTTCTCTGTCAGGAACCTGTCCAGCCGCTCGCACTCATCAAAGCGCGAGCTATCGGCGTGATGACCATGGTGGATTCGGGGGCAAGCGACGACAAAATCATTGCCGTCGCCACAAATGATCCCGAATTCAGTGAGTATCTAGAGGCGCGCGATCTGCCATCTCATCGCCTGCTCGTTCTCCGCAGATTTTTTCAGGATTATAAACAGCTCGAAGGCAAGCAGGTGCAGGTCGAAGAGATTCGTCCTGCCTATGCCGCTCTCAACATCATCGAAAAGGCGCTCGACCGTTACAAAGCGCTTAAGCCGGAGCTGCTCAGCAAACACCACGACTAGTGCAAAAACATTATGTCTGATTGAGTAAACCGCTGATAACGTCTCGCTTCCGAAAGTAGTCGGGAGTTCATGTTCGTGGGGAAATTCTTCATGTGGATTGGCATTGGCGTCGGAGTTCTTCTTACCGCTATCTTCATCGTGCTCAGCCTCATGGCTGGCAGCCCTAAAGACGCGTTCAAGATGGTCTGGTACGCCTTCCCGCATATGCGTACGGGTAATCTAAAAATTGGAGACGCAGCTCCGGACGGCCGCTTGACCGCACTCAACGGCTCCGATCATTTTCAAATTCGCCAGCGCATCAATGGGAAGCCGCTGGTCCTTGTCTTTGGCAGCTTTACTTGACCACCCTTCCGTCGCCAGGTGGGCGACATAGTACAGCTCTTCAACGACTACAAAGACCACGCAGATTTCCTGACCGTCTACGTTCGCGAAGCGCACCCGACTGACGAGTGGCAGATGAAATCCAACGTCAAGGAAGATGTTTGTTACGTGCAGCCAAAAACGATCGAGCAGCGCCTCGCCATCGCCAACGATTTCACGAAGCGCTACAACTATCCTGTTCCCTTCGGCGTGGACGATATGTCCAACGCCGTGAATGACCTTTACGCCGCCTGGCCTGAACGCCTGTACATCGTGGATGAAACCGGCCGAATTGCCTACAAAGGAGGCAACGGGCCTTTCAAATACAATCCAAAAGAAGTCCGAGATTGGCTGGCACAAAAATTCGGCGAAGTTAAACACGCAGTAGCAAAACCAGCTGACCAAAAAACACAGTCCACTGCAGGGCCTAGATAAAAAGGCCGCCCATCGCTGGACGGCCTTCTAACTTTTCGAATTTCAATTCCTACAACTCAAAACGATCTCAACGGTGGTCGTGATCGTCGCGGTCTTTGTCCTTGTCCTTGTACCAGCCCTTGTGCTTTCCGTTGTCGTGATGATCGTCGTCGCGCCAACGATCGCGGTCACGGTAGCGATCCTTGTCCCATCTGTGGTCGTGTTCAAGGCGACCGCGAGGACCTTCCCAATAGCCACCATAATAACGGCCACCTTCATATCGCGGCCCTATCCAGATAGCCCCCTCATAGGGCCGCCGCGTCCAGTAGCCCTTATGCCAGTAATAATGCCCGCCGACCGGATACCAATAACCTTCAACCCAGACATATTGCTCCTGATACTGGGGCTCAGGGCAAGGTGGTCTTGTAACGATGACTCTAGGCGGCGGTGGCGCACCGATTTGGATGCCAACTACGACCTGGCTGAACGTGCTTGGCGCGCCGGCAAGAAATGCACCGGCCAGCACTAGCGTTCCCATTCCTAGTTTCCAATTGAATTTCATGCTCGTTCCTTTCACCGCGATAAGACTCGCGGTCAGAAATGCCTCCATCATTTGTGATGATTATGCGCCGCAGGTGAGCTGGACGGGTTTGCGGCTTTTCCTTACTTCTACATCCTACAATTACTTAAACACCTCAGCGCCACTTTTGTTGCGGAGCGTAATCGGTAAGGTACGTTTACTCGAGGGGCTTTAAAGAACTCGTTGGTGGTTTCGCAACGGTTTTTCCAATTCCTAGACCTCAGCCCAATCACATCTCCCTTTGTTGTATCTTGTCTAGCGAGGAAAGCAGAACAGGGATTCTTGCTTAAGACTCTTTGCATTTTCGACAAGGAGAAATCCGATGGTTACGCGACGCGAATTCATTGATGGACTTGCCCTTGGCGCTGCAACTCTTGCCGTTTCTTCCTCGGCAAAAAGCTACGCGCGTATAATCGGAGCAAATGAGCGGCTGAACTTTGCCCTCATCGGCCTCAACAGCCGCGGCTACGCGCACCTCTCTTCTCTGCATGCAAACAAAGATGCCGTCCGCATCGGCTACGTTTGCGACGTGGATGCCAATATCCTCGCCAGGTTCGCGGCAGCAACAGAAAAGGAAATGGGCGAAGCGGCTGTCGCCGAAAAGGACTTTCGCAGAATGCTCGAAAAGAAAGATGTGGACGCCATCACTATCGCCGCTCCCGATCACTGGCATGCGCCCATGGCTATCGCTGGCCTGCAAGCAGGCAAACATGTTTATGTCGAAAAGCCCTGCAGTCACAATCCCGCCGAAGGCGCCATGCTCGTCGCCGCACAGCAGAAATATGGAAAGCTCGTCCAAATGGGGACGCAACAGCGTTCATCCAAACACACCATCGAAGTCGTGGAGAAAATTCGCGCAGGCGAGATTGGCCGCCCATATATGGCTAAGGCGTGGTACAGCAACACCCGCAAATCCATCGGGAAGGGGAAAGAATCGCCCGTTCCCTCCTTTCTCGATTGGGATTTGTGGCAGGGCCCAGCCCCGCGGAAACCCTATCGCGACAACGTCCATCCTTACAACTGGCACTGGTTCCGTCACTACGGCACCGGCGAAACGCTCAACAACGGTACACACGAAGTGGACGTTTGCCGGTGGTGTCTTGGCGCGGATTTTCCAAAGCGTGTCACCGCATCTGGCGGTCGCTATCAATTCCAGGATGACTGGCAGTTTTACGATACGCTCATCACGAGTTTTGAATACGACGACAAACTTCTCACGTGGGAAGGCAAAAGTTGCCAGGGCATGAAGTATTACGGCCGCGATCGCGGCTCGGCCATCATGGGCACAACGGGAACTATTGTTGTGGATCGCGATGGCTATGAAATGTTCGATCTGAACGGTAAGCGCACTGTCGAAGTAAAGGCTGGTGGTGGCACTTCCTCAACCGATCTCGTCGGACGAGACGCGATGACCGACGCTCACTTTGCCAATTTCATCGCCGGCATCCGCAAAGGCGAAAAGCTGAATGCGCCAATCGAAGTAGGCAATGTCGCCGTCACGATGCTTCAGCTCTCCAACTTCGCATGGATCGTCAATCGTGAACTGCACGTCGATCCCAAAGACGGCAAGATCTTGAATGATGCCGAAGCCATGAAAATGTGGTCGCGCGAGTATGAAAAAGGATGGGAGCCTAATGTTTAGGGAAAAAGACACAACGCGAAGAGAGTTCTTGAAAACGGGTGCGATTGCCCTTACAGCAATGGCTGTCCCGCGCGCGACTAGCGCAAACAAGCCCAACCGCGACTCGGTGCTAATCGGGTCGGTGGGCTTCGGGATTGCCAGTTACACATTCCGGAATTTCGCACGGGCCGAGATGATTGATTTCTTGAAGCGACTCCACGTGACGGACGTCAATTTGAAGGACATCAAAGATCACTTGCCTGCGGACCCGGTGGAAGAAATTAAGGCACTTAGTGATTACGTTTCCGCCGGAATCAAGCTCCACGCAGGCGGAACAATCTACTTCGATAAGGACGAAGACGACGACATCCGCAGGAAATTTGAATACGCAAAGCGCGCCGGAATCAAAGTCATCGTCGCCGGTGATCCCGCACCAGCCACCCTTCCTCGCATTGAAAAATTCGTGAAGGAATATGACATACGATTTGCTCTGCACAACCATGGGCCGGAGGATAAATTGTGGCCGTCTCCACTGACCGTGCTAAAAGCAGTGAAAAATATGGACCATCGAATGGGGTGTTGCATCGATGTCGGCCACACGGTGCGAGCGGGAGTGGATGTAGTGCAGGCAATCCGGGAAGTTGGACCTCGCGTATTTAACGTGCACATGAAGGACCTAACGAATTTCACTGACAAAGAGAGCCAGGTAGCTGTAGGACAAGGAAAAATGCCAGTGAAAAGAATTTTTCAAGCGTTGATAGGGATAGCGTACGAGGGATTTGTGGATTTGGAGTACGAAATCAACGAAAAAGATCCCATGCCCGGCGTGATAGAAAGCCTCGCCTACATGCGGGGCGTCTGGGCAGGGTTGGAGGCCTGAGCGGTGCTTCTCTATCGATTAACGGCGTGAACCGGCGGCTTGGGCCGCCTTGCGTTGCTGGTCGGTAAGGAAGTCAGCATACGGCCCCTTGAAATCGTCAATGTGGCCGTGGTCGAAGTGCCAGATGCGCGTAGCAACTTCATCGAGAAGATCGTGGTCGTGAGTGACGAGAAAAACGGTTCCGTCGTACTTTTGCAGCGCGATGTTCAATGCATTGATGGATTCGAGATCGAGGTGGTTCGTCGGCTCGTCAAAAATTAAGACGTTTGGTTTTAGAAGCATCAGGCGGCAGAAAAGAATGCGCGCCGTCTCGCCGCCGGACAGGGCTTTGATTGGTTTCATCGCATCGTCGCCGCTGAAAAGCATCTGGCCGAGCAAGCCGCGCAAAGTCTGCTGTCCTGCGAGCGGATCGAACTGCGCCAGCCAATCAATGATGGTGGTGTTCGATGTTTTGTCTAGTTCGTGCTCTTGAGCAAAGTAGCCGACGCTGACTTCGTGGCCCCATCGAACGGTGCCGCCGTCTACGCCAAAGTGCCGGTCAGCATCGTCGATGAGTCCGGGCGCGTTGCGAACGAGCGAGCGAAGCAGTGTCGTTTTGCCCACGCCGTTGCGACCAAGGAGACCAATTTTTTCGCCGCGATCGACGTTCGCGGTGAAGCCGTTGATCACTTTCAGATCGCCGTAGGATTTTTTCACACTTTTGAATTCGAGAGGATGGCGGCCAGACGGTTTGTTCATCTGGAAGCTAATAAATGGCCGCTGAATATTTGATTTCGCGAGTTCAGTGGTTTGCAGGCGCTCGACTTCCTTTTTGCGAGAAGTCGCCTGTGCGGAGCGGGTACCGGCTGAAAATCGCGCAATAAAATCCTGCAACTGCGCAATTTTCTTTTCGCGCACTTTATTTTCTGCTTCGATGCGTGCGCGAACGGCAGTTTTTGCAAGGACCATGTCGTCGTAACCGCCGACGTAGGTAATCACGGATTCGTAGTCGATGTCCGCAACATGCGTGCAAACTTCGTTTAAGAAATGGCGGTCGTGAGAAATGACGATCAAAATGCCTTCGTACTTGATGAGGTAGTCCTGCAGCCAGTGAACGGAATCGAGATCGAGATAGTTGGTCGGTTCGTCTAGCAGGAGAGTTGAGGGATTGCCGAAGAGGGCTTGGGCGAGAAGGACCCTGACCTTTTGTCCACCTTGCAACTCACCCATCTTGCGTTCGTGCAATTCGGAAGGAATGTCGAGGCCATCGAGAAGAATTGCAGCGTCAGCTTCCGCTGTGTAGCCGCCTTCTTCTCCCACGATGCCTTCGAGTTCGCCAAGACGCATTCCATCAGCATCAGTTAATTCATCGTGAGGTTTCGCGTAAAGGGCGTCGCGCTCCTGGAGGGTCGCCCAAAGAACTGAGTTGCCCATAATGACGGTATCTATGACGCGATACTCGTCGAAAGCGAACTGATCCTGGCGGAGGACGCCCATACGCTTGGGGCGCGAAACGGAGCCATTGGTCGGCTCGATTTCGCCCGTCAATATCTTCATAAGAGTGGACTTACCAGCTCCATTGGGACCAGTAATTGCATAGCGACGGCCCGCCGAAAAGGTCGTGGTGACGTCCTCAAAGAGAACGCGGGCTCCGTAGCGCATAGAGACGTTATTGACCGAAATCATAGCCCTTGATTGTACCGTGAAACCGCGCGTGATGAACGTCTCAAGGATTCGATCCGGCAAAAAAAAACTTGTATCCGAAAATATGCGTAAAGGAGTCTAAGAACCGGAGTCATCTGAACGGCTGTTCATCTGACTTTAACTTGACTTTAGCGCAATGGAGGAAGTAAGAAGAGAGTCCGCGCGTGTGAAGTCTCGCTTCTGGGGGGGCGAAATGCAGGCGTCCCGCAGGGATTTTTTCAAAGTAGCAACAGTAGGAGGTGCGGCGGCCGCCGTTTTTGGCTTTGACCTTAAGCCCGCCTTCGCCGAATTAAGAGTCCTGAAAATTGCTAGAGCGAATGAGACGCGGTCGACTTGTCCCTATTGTGCAGTGGGATGCGGGACGATCATTTATACGATTGGCGACCGCGCAAAGAACGTGACTGCTCAGATCGTGCACGTGGAAGGCGATCCCGATCATCCGACGAATCGCGGAACATTGTGTCCAAAAGGCGCCTCACTTCAGCAAGACATCATGAACGAGCGCCGGATTTTGAAGCCGCAAGTGCGGAGACCGGGCGGAACACAATGGGAAGACATTTCCTGGGACGACGCGATTTCGGAAATTGCGGCGAAGGTCAAGAAAACTCGTGACGATACTTTTATAGAGAAGGATAAAGACGGACACACGGTGAATCGCCTGGAGTCCATTGCGTGGACTGGCGGATGCACGGACACGAACGAGTTCAACTACCTGGTAGTGAAAGCGATGCGCTCGTTAGGCATCGTACACCTGGAAAATCAGGCCAGGGTTTGACACGGCCCCACGGTCTCAAGTTTGGGACCAACACTCGGACGCGGGGCGATGACCAACGGGTGGGTGGACATTAAGAACACCGACATGATGCTCATCATGGGCGGGAATCCAGCCGAAAATCATCCTTGCGGATTCAAATGGGCGCTCGAAGCCAAGCGCAATCGCAACGCAAAACTGATTTCCGTTGATCCAAGATTTACCCGCACATCTTCAGTCGCGGACCTCTTCTGCCAAATCCGGGCGGGAACGGACATCGCTTTTCTGGGCGGACTGGTCCACTACGCAATCGAAAACAATCGCATTGCGAAGGACTACGTTCTTAATTACACGAATGCAGCATTCATCGTTAGCGATGATTTCAAGCTGCCGGAAGACGAAGGGGTGTTTTCCGGGTTCGACGCGCAGAAGATGTCGTATGACCGGTCGAGCTGGAACTACGCAGAGAAAGGCGGGACGCACGGTCCGAAGGCACCAGCTCCAAATGAGCCGGGCGCTCCTCCTGCTTTGCCTCCGTTGCCGGAAAAAGTGGCGTACGACCTGACGCTACAGAATCCGAGATGTGTGTTCCAGTTGATGAAGAAGCACTATTCCCGGTACACGCCGGAAATGGTGGAACGCGTCACTGGAATTCCGAAAGACCAGTTGGTGAAGGCGTACGACCTCTTCACTTCCATCCGCAAAGACGGAGACATGAAGAAGGCCGCGACGATTATTTACGCGGTGGGGTGGACGCATCACACGTTTGGAACGCAAATTATTCGCACCGCGGCAATTGTCCAATTGCTGCTGGGAAACGTCGGACGCGCGGGCGGCGGCGTGAATGCGCTGCGCGGACATTCGAACATCCAAGGCGCAACGGACATGGCGGGAATTTTCGACAACCTCCCCGGCTACCTGAAGGTGCCCACACCGGCGGATGGAAGCTTCGACGGGTGGATGAAGCGGATTACGCCGAAACCATCGAAGCCTGCGGAGTGGGACTCCTTCAACTATTACGGCAACACGCCGAAGTTTGCGGCGAGCTTCTTGAAAGCGCTCTACGGAGACGCGGCAACGAAGCAGAACGGCTGGGCTTACGACTATCTGCCAAAGGTGGACCGTAATTATTCGTGGGTGCAGCTCTGGGACAACATGTACAACGGCATCGTCAAAGGCATGTTTGCCTTTGGGATGAACGGAGTAGCGATTGGTCCCGATTCGAAGAAAAACATTGATGCACTGAAGAAAGCGGATTGGCTGGTGGTTGGAGAGATTTACGAAGACGAAACGAGCGAGTTTTGGAAGTCTCCTGGGATTACTGAAGAGGAGATGAAGAAAATCCCGACCACGGTGTACCGATTGCCGTGCGCGGGATTTGCGGAGAAAGACGGGTCGTTCACAAATTCGGCGCGCTGGCTGATCTGGAAGAACACGGCGCTGCCGCTCGCAGGGCAAGCGCGGCTTGATCACGGAATTGTTGCGCAGATATTCCTAAAGATTCGGGAACTATACAAGAAAGAAGGCGGAAAGTTCCCCGATCCGATTCTGCATTTGACCTGGGGATACACGGACCAGATGAATCCGTCGCTGACGGAAGTGTTGAAGGAAGTGAACGGAAAGACGACAGTGGATGCGGAAGATCCCGTCACAAAGGTGCAATTGAAGGCGGGCAATCAGCTGCCTGGATTTGCGTGGCTGAAAGACGACGGAACGACGTCGTGTGGAAACTGGATTTACTGCGGCTCATTCACGGAAGCGGGCAATCAGACGGCGCGACGCGATCCCTCCGATCCTTCCGGATTGGGAATTCATCCGGGATGGGGCTGGTCCTGGCCGGCGAACAGACGGGTGCTATACAACCGCGCATCGTGCGACGTGAACGGGAAGCCATGGGACCCGACGCGGCGGCAAATCTGGTGGAACGAAGATGCCAAGAAGTGGGTTGGCAATGACGTGCCAGACTTTAAAGTGGATTCGAATCCAAAGGACCACATGGGGCCTTTCATCATGAATGCGGAAGGCGTGGGAAGAATGTTCGCTCCGCTTGGAGCGTTTGCCGATGGACCATTGCCGACATTCTATGAACCTGTGGAAAGCCCGATCGACAATCTGATTCATCCGAAACAGACGCACAATCCAGTAGTAAAGAAATTCCGGACTCCGGACGACAAATATGGGACACCGAGCGATGGATTCACTGTTGTGTGCACGACTTACCGGCTAACAGAGCACTATCACTACTGGACGAAAAACAATCCAATGACTGTGCAGCTTGTGCCGGAGCCATTTGTGGAGATTTCGGCTGAGATGGCCGATGAGATGGGTCTGCGGGGTGGCGAAACACTGAAGATTTCAAGTATTCGCGGTGAGTACATCGCCAAGGCGATGGTCACGAGACGCATCAAACCGATGATGATTGACGGCAAGAAGACATACCAGATCGGATTGCCATTCCACTGGGGGTATCGCGGAATTGCAGAAGACGAGGGAAAGACAGCGAAGACGCTCGCAAATTCGCTGACGCCAACGGTGTTTGACCCAAATGCGTATACGCCAGAGTTCAAAGGGTTCCTAGTGAAAGTGACCAAGGTCTGAGCGATGAGCCAAGCAACATTGCGAGTTCAAAAAATCTCAGGCCACGCCGGAACCGTTCCGGGCGAAGACACACAGCGGCAATACACCGTTGCGAAGTTGATCGACACGACGACCTGCATCGGTTGCAAGGCTTGCGAAGTGGCGTGTGTGGAATGGAATGACATGCCGTTTTCGCCGACCACGTTTGACAACACGTATCAAACGATGCCGGAAACGCGATGGAATTACTGGAACCTGATTCTGTTCAACGAGCATGAACGGGAAGACGGTTCGCTGATGTGGCTGATGCGCAAGAACCAGTGCATGCATTGCGCAGAACCCGGCTGTTTGGCGGCGTGCCCATCCGATGGAGCAATCGTTCAATACGCAAACGGGATCGTGGACTTTCAACAGGACAAGTGCATTGGCTGCGGCTATTGCATCAGCGGGTGTCCGTTTAACATTCCAAAGTTCAATAAAGAGACAAAGCGTGTATACAAGTGCACGCTGTGCACGGATCGCGTAAGCGAAGGGCTGGAGCCGGCATGCATCAAGTCTTGCCCGACAGGCTGCCTGCACTTTGGCAGTAAGGAAGACATGCTGGAGCTAGCGAATCACCGCGCGAAGCAATTGAAAGACAACTACAATTTCCCGAATGCGGGCGTTTACGATCCGCAGGGCGTTGGTGGAACGGGCGTAATTTACGTGCTGCATGACGCAACCAAGCCTGAGTTATATGGCGGTCTGCCACGCAATCCAACGGTTCCGACAATGGTGAAGTTGTGGAAAGGTCCTCTGAAGTGGCTCGGAAATATTGCGATGGTCGGCGGGCTGATCGGATTATTCGTGCACTATCTACGGTTCGGGCCGAAAGACCGTGACGAAGCTCCCGAGGAAGGAGCGAAGCCGTGAATCACGCAGATCAGATTCTTCCGCACGGGCGAGTGCTGCGCTATCCGTTCGCAGAACGTCTGAACCACTGGCTGGCGGCGTTTTCTTACATCTATCTCTTGCTCACGGGGTTAGTGTTCTGGTCGCCGTGGTGTTTCTGGATTGCAGTGGTGTTGGGCGGGGGTCAGACCTCGCGGATGCTGCATCCCTGGATTGGGCTGGTTTTCTTCTTTTCCGTCATGCGGATGTACTCATTTTGGGCGCCGCAGATGCGAGCCACAGAAAACGATAAGGAGTGGTGGCGCTCGCTGAGTCATTACATCCAGAACGAAGATGATAAGATGCCGCCGGCAGGGCGCTACAACGCAGGGCAAAAAGCACTTTTCTGGAGCTTCTTTTACGGCACGATCGTTCTGCTGTTTACCGGACTGATTTTGTGGTTTCCTGAAGAAATTCCGTGGAATCTGCGCTGGCTGCGTTACGTTGCGGTGTTTCTGCATCCCGTAGCAGCGCTGGCCACGATTGCAAACTTCATGATTCATATCTATATGAGTGTGTTTGCGGAGCGTGGTGCGTTTGTCAGCGTAATTCGTGGCGATGTCTCACTGGAATTTGCAAAACGCTATCATCCAGGATGGTACAAAGAAATCATGGGCGGCTCCTCCTCCACGCCGCGCAAATGACGATCGGGCAGGGGAAGCTCGCCGAATACGACAGGACAATCGAGCGAGCAAGAAAGCTGGCTAGGGAATATACCTTCGCGGCTAAGCCTCTTCAGTTCTATGAAAAACTCCTTGTGGCCCAAAAGGGATTGTATTCCACTCTAGCCAAAACCATCAGTAAACAAGAAATTACCCATGGCCGTGACGAGGTTCGCGGGCAATTGGATTTGATGGTTTTGTTGCCGAATTATCCTGAGTTTTTGGCCCTCGTGCAGTCGAATGCCCCAGAACCGCTGGCCCGGGCAGCGGGGGAGTGTTCACGAAAAGGTTCAGGGGCTTGGGTCGAACTGTTAAGTGAGTATTGGGCGAACGGAGGAAGGCCGAATGAAGATGGCGTATCGCGCAGCAGCGAGGAGATGGGTGCTTTGCGCGAATTTCTAGCGCGCGGATTCTTGCAGACGTACGCTGAATTTCTATCAGAAGGAATCCCGGAGCCTTTGATGGACTCTACTTCTTATGTTTGTCCAAAGTGTGATTCCCTTCCCGTACTCGGCGTCTTACGACCGGAAGGCGACGGTGGAAGACGTTTCTTGCGATGCGCGTTCTGCTCGCATGAATGGGGCTTTAGAAGAATTCTTTGCGCTGCGTGCGGTGAAGAACGCGAAGAAAAGTTGCCGGTCTATGTAGCGGAACAATTTCCCCATATCCGCGTGGAGTGCTGCGATACATGCAAGCATTACCTGCGAACGGTTGATTTGACTAAGAACGGGAATGCACTTCCTGAAGCGGACGATTTGGCAGCAATCCCGCTGACGCTATGGGCACAGGAGTACGGATACAGAAGGATTCATACGAACTTGCTGGGCGCCTAAATTTTGCGGTGTTGCTTTACACCGAGTGTCGCGAGTTCCTTCATTATCTTTTCCGGAACATCAAAAGAAACAGCTTCGACGTTTTCTTGCAAATGATCGGCGCGCGAAGTGCCAGGAATCGGTAGCATTACGGGGGAACGCCAGAGCAACCAGGCGAGAGCGAGCTGAGAGGGCGACATGCCGAGCTGTTGTGCGTCCTTGTTGAGGGCACTGGCTGCGGCCGACAATTTTCCGGCTGCCAGCGGAAACCATGGAATGAAGCCAATGTCGTGCTTTTCACAAAAATTCAGTACGTCTTCCGAAGCGCGCTCGGTGACGCTATAGCGGTTCTGTACGGAAACGATGGGCACGATTTTCTGTGCGGCTTGAATTTGCTCGACGCTCACTTCTGAAAGGCCGATGTGTTTGATTTTTCCCTGTGATTGCAGATCCTTCAGCGCGCCGAGCTGATCTTCGGCGGGATATTTCGAATCGATGCGGTGAAGTTGATAGAGATCAATCCGATCAAGTTTCAGGCGGCGCAAGCTGCCTTCGCAGGCTTCGCGAAGATGTTTGGGATTGCCGTTCTCCGTCCAGCGGTTGGGGCCGCTGCGCTCGAAGCCACCCTTTGTGGCAATGACCAGCCCAGCCGGATAAGGATGCAGCGATTCGGCGATGATCTCTTCACTAACGTTTGGGCCGTAAGAGTCAGCCGTGTCAATAAAGTTGATGCCGAGTTCCACAGAACGACGAACGACATTGAGCGCAGCTTGGCGATCGGGTGGTGCACCCCAAACACCGTTGCCCGTGATGCGCATTGCCCCGAAACCGAGGCGATTTACATGCAGATCTTTTCCGATGGAGAATTGGCCGGACTTTGCGGCAAGACCTTCTGTGAATGCGGTGAAAGCCTGTTTTGAAGATGCGTTGGACATGGGAAATTCCTCTAAAAGAGCCGATCGTTAGATGCGGGACGAAGAGAATCCATTACATCGAGATAGTAGCCAACGGCGACATCTGGAGCCGTCCAGGAAGCGGCACGGAGGTGGAGCTGCGAACTTCCTCCTCTACCGCATACCGTACGGACAATTCGCAAAGGTCTCGATGGCTGTAGTTTCTCGCGATTCTTTCCGCGGACGACAAACAGTGAGTGCAGAGTTGGCACAAATTCGAGTTCTCACGGTTGATAACCATGCGTTGGTCCGCGAAGGCATTGCCGTCGTTCTGGATAGCGAATCGTACATGCGCGTGATGGCAGAAGCCAGCAAGATGGCAGTGGAGATTGCCGAGCATCAGGCGGGTGACGCACTGACCGACCTCGAGGTTCAAGTCTTAAAAGAGGTCGCGGACGGCGATGCGAACAAAATAGTTGCAGACCGGCTGGCAATTTAAGAAGAAACGGTGAAAACGCACATGCGCAGCATACTTTCAAAACTGGGCGCAAACGATCGAACCCACGCGGTCACTATCGCGCTGAAGCGTGGCATCATCGAAATTTGAGTTTCCGTTAAAAGAGGCAACCTTGATGGCAGGACAATCCTATTCTCTGGGATCCGACAAACAATCCGTATTAATACGAAAGGCCATCCCCGCAGACGCGGAGGTGTGCGGAAGAATTTGCTACGAAGCATTCGCTACCCTCGCTCGCCATCACAACTTTGAAAAGGCCTTTGCTAACGCCGAGGAAGCAATCGGGGTGATTAACTTTATGTTTTCTCATCCCGCCTTCTACTGCGTGGTGGCTGAGCAGGATGGAAAGATTCTGGGCAGCAATTGTTTGGACGAGCGAAATCCCATCTCCGGAATTGGCCCCATTTCGATCGACCCCAATGCGCAAAACCGTAGTGCAGGTCGTCAGTTGATGCTAGCCGTAATGAGACGCTCGGAGGAGCAAAAGTTTGGGGGCATACGACTGGTACAGGAGGCGTACCACAATCGGTCTTTAGCCCTGTACGCAAAGCTCGGTTTCGTCATACGCGAGCCGCTTTCCTGCATGCAAGGTAAAGGGATGCAAAAAGCAACCTCGGGCTATCAAGTTCGTCCAGCAGGGGCTTCTGACCTTGCTGCGTGCAATGAACTTTGCATGCGAGTGCATGGGCATGATCGTGGAGGCGAGTTAAGTGACAGCATCAAAGATGGTTCGGCCATTGTGGTGGAATCGCGAGGACGAATCACCGGCTACGCCACGACCTTCGCCTTCTTTGGTCACGGAGTCGGAGAAACAAATGAAGACCTGTTTGCGCTGATTGCTTCTGCCAGTGAGTTCTTGGGTCCAGGCATTCTTATCCCCAACCGGAACGCGGCGCTCTTTCGCTGGTGCTTGGATCACGGCTTGCGTGTAGTTGAGCAGGCGATACTAATGACAATGGGTCTTTACAACGAACCCGCAGGCGCTTACTTTCCTTCCATCACTTATTGAGATGTATTACGGCGAGGTGCAGGCATGTCCGGATATACGAGACGCGAGCTTCTGAAAGGCGGTCTTGCGGCAGGTATACTCGCGACGACGGGGCTGCCGCTCAAGGCGACTCAACAAAGTGCGACAGATTGGGTCACACTGGGAAGGTCTGGCGTCAAGGTAACTCGTCTGGCGTTCGGGACGGGAAGCTTCAGCGGAAAGGTGCAGCGCGACCTTGGACAGGAAGGATTCACCAAGCTGGTGCGCTATGCGTATGACCGCGGGATTCGTTTTTTTGAAACTGCTGAGTCGTACGGCGGGATGCACGCAATGCTGGGAACAGCGCTAAAAGGAATTCCTCGCGATACTTATCGCATCATGTCGAAGGTAACGACGCGCGCTGGCGGCGACCCGGCACAAAAATTCGACGAACTGCGCAAGCTGGCGAACACGGATTATTTCGACATCATGCTGCTGCACTGGCAGCACACGGCAACCTGGCCTACGGATACAGCGAAGTGGCAGGACGGAATTATGGAAGCGCAATCGAAAAAAATAATTGTGGGTCATGGTGCATCGGTACATGGGCTACCCGCTCTGCGGCGCGTACCGGAGACCAAGTGGCTGGACGTGGCCATGATTCGCATGAATCACAAAGGCACTCGCATGGACGCCGAGGATTACGCCACAGATGGGCTCGGCAACGTTCCGGAAGTGGTTTCCCATGTGAAGCAAACTAAGGCACAAGGAACCGGAATCATCAGTATGAAGCTGATCGGTGAAGGGACATTCAATCGCGAAGATCGACAGGCAGCGATGCGCTTTGCCTTCCGCAATGCAGGCGTAGATTGCGTGACTGTGGGGTACAAAAACACCGCGGAGATTGACGAAGCGATCGAGAATTTAAACTTGGCGCTGGCCTAGGTAAAGAAGTCACTCCGCAGATGGATCGCGCAGAGGCGTGACGTTCGCCAATTTGCCCGAATGCCACGCCAATACATGGTAGAGGCAGCGTGACCTGGCACCATTTGATATTCGACTTCACGCAGCAGATTGGCGTCGGAGAGTACATGCTTCAGTACAAGGTTCAGAACCATGGATTAGCCACATCTCGAAAACTCCGTGCTCGTAAAGGTGTCCTGTACCCCACTTCGATACCACCCGGCCGCTCGCAAGCATTCGTCCAGCGTGCTTGAACCGACCGGCGTCGCTGAAATAAAAAACAATGTCGCCCTCCTGCACACCACTCTGACTCACTTCGACCAGGAGATTGTTGGCGAGAAGCCAGTGAGCGAAGTCACCCGCTGCGAATATCTTGCCCTGGCCGCTCGTGGCAATCACCGCGTAATCTGGTTTCTCCGCGAAATCGAAGATGTACATCAGGCACGTATATCGGCGAACAGGATGTGCGGAATTCAGCAACGTGACGGTGTTTGGGCATTCGCGCGTGAGAGCGGCGAGCAGGGCGGGGTGCCGCGATACATCGTCCACATGTGTCATTTCCTCCAGTCTTTTCCTCAGCACCCGGCAGCCTCAATTCTGCAAGCCTTATGGCTTCACATCAACTACGCGCCCTTGCTCGTCGACCAGAGCAATTTCAATTCCGGCATTCAGTGCACGAGGCGCCAACTTCCGTGCGAGTTTAAGAGTCATTTCTGTCTTTGGCACAACGGCAACTTGCCTCCCGCCTTTTTCTCGCGTCATCAGCAACCCAACGGCTTCACACAGGCCTCTACGGAGGCGTGAAATCTGTCCGGCATGCCGCGTGTTGACGATGCCGCCTTTGCACTCCGCAATGATGTTTTCGGCGCGCGTCGTTGCGACCACGTCGCCTTTTCCTGGTATCGAAGTGACCACAATGCTTTTGTCGCCGCAGATGTAGGTTCCTCCGAAGGGTGTCTTGCCCTGCCCAGCCTTCCGGATGAAACCTTGTGCCGAAAGCCACCGCGCAATTTCGAATCGTTTCGCATGTTCGCCATCCGGGTGAAGCTCTACCGCGCGGAGTTCCGGCACCGTGCGCAGCAAATGCATGCCATAGGCCAGCATCACGGCCGCCTCGGTAAGGTGGCGTTCCTTCACGCCATCACACTTACCGCGCCTGTTCTCGGGCGGATTGAGTTCGACAATCAAGTCGTCAAGCACTCAGACAAATCCTCCGTTTCTTCAAAATGAGCTGTTAATTAGAAGTAAGTGCGGCGGGAAACCTGCCGCCTGCCCTCTCTCGGCTCTCCGCTGCCGAGATGGAAGATTCATGCCCTCGCGGCAACGCCGAGAGAAAATCGAGTGGAGAATTCCTTGTACCAGCGAACTCGTGTTTCCAGGACGGCGATGGAAGCGACTTGCCGAAGTGCTTCTTGTTGCGGATGGTCGTTCGAAATGAATTCGTGGCTGTAAGGAAGATAGCCCGCCATGAATATGTCATTGCGGCCAGCGAGCTTCTCCGGTACCTCCTCGCGAATACAGCGATCGTATTGTGCGACGACGATGGCTGCGAGCAGCGCCCGGAATGGTGGACACTGCCGGACGAAAGTCCGGATCTTTTCTTCGGTCACGATTTGTCCGGTTGCTCTTGCGTACAATCCCACCCCGTAGTTCCAATAAGCGCCGCCGGGTTGTTGCAGGCGCTCCATCAACTCCGCCGGTGACTTCGGCCACGCCTGCTTCTCCGTCTCGCGCAACTGCTGGAAGATCGGTCGGGGGTCGAGGAAAACACGCTCGAATTGCTCCGCCGTTTCGACAGCGATAGCACGCTGCTCGGCCGAAACGTTCTCGATGTCATCGATTTCCTCGCCGAAAAGGAACTGCATGTATTCGGATGACCGAACGTCCACGGTTGTCCAGTCAAATGGCGGTCCGCTTTCGAACGCGAGGGACAAGCGGGTCGTGATCTCGTGGAACGGTAAGAGAACATCGCCTTCGCCGTTCGCCAACAGCCTACCGCAGAGCTTGCGCAGGCGCTCGCGGTCCCCTGGCACGCTGTGCGCGACGATCTCGTCCAGAGCCGTGCCATTGAGGCGGATTGCATAGGCGGCGTCGAGAGCTGCTAGGAGCGGTTCCACTTGGGCACCGTCCCTGCGAAGCGCATTAATCGCGCTTGTGTCGAATCCAAGTAGGGGTCTTTGCATATTTCTGACCCGTTCATCAGGTATTGTATAGGAACAGCCCACGTGGGGCGAGTCGGTGGTATGAACACGAAACAAGATCGGCCGAGCGCGAACCGAATCGGGAACGACGAGATAACACAGCGATGTGGGGCTTATCACGAAGCGGGACACATGGTGGTCGCGAGCATAAACGGGCTGCGATTGCGCCGTGAGCGCCTCATGATTGATCGGCGAGGCTGGGGCCTCGCGTGTTATTACCGGGAACCGGAAGACTCCGACGTTTGGCGAGAAGCTGTGGTCCTCGCCAGCCTTGCGGGCTTCAAGGCGGAAAACGAATTGCGCCGACGGTTCTCCTACGCTTTGCGAGACCAGCAAGAGATGATCGATAGCTGCGATTGGCGCGAAGCGCGACCGCTCGTGGCGAAGTTTTCGGAGGGGCGCTTCGTAAGCGACAATGTCGGTACGCTTTTGCGAAAGTTCGAAGACCAAGCTGAGCGGCTCGTCGTCGGGTGCTGGCCTGCAATCGAAGACGTTGCCGCCGCGCTGCTCCAAAAGGAATGGGAGCCGCTGAAACCGCTCAATAGCGGGGGCTTGTGGTCGCACCCGGACGAACGGACCGCGAAATATCTCCCAAGTTCGGAAGTCGTCATAATATTGCAAGGACACGGAATTTTGGCGACGTGCGACTGAAGCATTTTGAGGGTGGCAAATGCCCCGTATCGGCGGCGCTGGATTGCGGACGTTGCTTCACAACCGAATACGCGTAATGTCATCGGATCGCCCTAAGAGCCGACCATGACGCCCAGATTTCATGTCGATTCGCGCCTTCAGGATATTGACCACGAACTCACCGAAATTGTCTTCCAGGAATTTCAGAAGAATATCGACCTAGTTGCAATCCACCTTCGCGACGCGAGGAATATGCTTTACGGCGCCGGCGAGTTGGATGGTGACCGAGTGATCGGACGGGCGGCTCTGCTGCTCGCCGCCGCGGCCCTGGAGAGCAATCTTGTCTATCTCAGCGGGATCGCCGTTGAGATTGCGAAGAAGAGGTTAGGCGTGCTGAACCCACCACAGGTGCGGTATCTGCAAGGCATCGAGAAGGCCGTCGATGAGAATGGTCGAATTATCGAAAAGCCCGCGCGTCAATCTTTGAGCGAGCGCATCCAGATCGTCCCGAGCCTTCTTGCGCGAGTCATCGGGAGAAAATACACGCTGCCTCGGGAATCCGCTGGTTTCCGCAAGCTCCTCCGAACGATCGAGAGACGGGACGCGCTGGTCCACCCACGCTGGGACCGGTTCGCGGCCGAAATCGGATGGTGGGAAGCGGCCGAGGCGATTGATGGGGTCGAGCTCTATCTCGACTCGATCGCACACGCGCTGCATCCCTATCTCATCGGATATTTCACGACCCTCTACACGATTCCTGGGTCGGATCACCACGAGGTGGCCGTCGGGCACCGGACGCTAGGGAAGAGAGGGCCGAAGAACAAACTCTCCACTATGGAGGACGTGGGCATTCTCGAAGTGCTTACCGGCACATGGATGGACGCTTTGCTGGCAGTTGGGCTGGCCTTTGGCCACGGCTGCGAAGGGGATTCGGAAGGAAGTATGTTCACTCGTGCGGCGCTTGTGATGCTCTACGCCATGCTCGATGCCGAGCTCTCAGTGGTCGCGCAGTGGAGAATGCGAGAAACCCCAGAGGCCTTCGATGAGGCAGAGATTCTTTTCTTGAATGAATTCGCTGTCGGCCTGGGACACGACGGCGAAGTGTGGCTCGGGGAAGATCATCAGTCTTTCAAGAAGAGAATCAAGGCCGTCCCCGCGATCTTGTCACGCCGCGTGGACGGACACGAACAGGTCGTAGACCTCGCCAAGGTGTGGGGGCAAGATCTCCTGGAGGGACAGCGGCTGCGCAATCAGGTGATGCATTCGAGCTTTGGAGTTGCGCTGCCCAGAGTAACCAAGCAAGAGCTGAATCGATATATGGAGGCCGTGTTTGCCTATTTTGAGGAACTGCGCGAGAAGCTGCCGAAGAGCTTTGAATATATGGGCGTGCTCCTCGAAGACGGCAAGGCCCTAATGGAGAAAATTGCCCGCGCTGCCGATGAGCGTGAGACGGCCCACGGGAAAGGCTAAGCGCCACGAAAACAGCACCTCCCACTCTGACGGGCTACGCTGTTGCCCGGTCAGCTTCAGACCAAACGGCAGAACTAACAAATTCGGATCGGTTGCAAGCCCTCGCAACCATCCAAACGCACGCTACAGTAGTAGCCGAAAGGCCGCGTCCAATTCGATTGTCCTTGCCCCCCGTTTGCGTCCAACTGCGTCCAAAATCACTCGTTCTGTGGGCTAATTTCAGGTAGGAAAGCCAGTAAAGCCAACTGCGTCAACAGGATTTATGGAGCGGGCGATGGGAATCGAACCCACGTCCGAAGCTTGGGAAGCTTCTATACTGCCATTGTACGACGCCCGCTCTATCGCAACAGTAACAAAAGCCAGAGCTTGCCGCAACTACCGGTTAAACCAAATAAAACTCAGATTGCACTCTGCGAAAGGCTAGTTGCGCTTTGCACAGCATGGGACGGTTGGTTTATTGACCCTTTCAGACTCTTCCGTTAGCGTCGAAGGGAAGTGCGAGACGCGACGAGCCCGGCGTGGGCAATTGCGCGAAATCTGAGGCGACAGACCTACTATGGCAACGCAAAACTCGGCTCCGAAGCAAATCAAAGCGCCCAATCCCGTCATTACACTGACAACCGACTACGGGACAAATGACCATCTCGTCGGCACGATGAAGGGCGTCATCCTGAAAATCAATCCAGATGTCACCATTGTGGACATCACGCACAACGTCACGCCTTTTGATTTGCTCGATGGCGCTCTTGCGATTGGTGCTGCGTATTCCTACTTCCCGCCCAAGACGGTTCACGTCGTTGTTGTTGACCCGGGCGTCGGCACGGAACGGAGGCCGCTGCTCGTCAGCGCGCAGAATCAATATTTCGTTGCGCCGGATAATGGCGTGCTCTCTGTGATTTTTGAACGAGAAGAGAATGTCGTCGTTCGGCACGCGAACGTCGAGCACTATTATCTAAGCCCTGTCAGCAAAACCTTCCATGGACGCGACGTTTTTGCACCTGTCGCTGCCTGGCTAACCAAAGGCTGGCAGACTCCGAGCATGGGCGATGAAATCACCGACTACAAGAAATTTGCAATGCCCAAGCCGAAGGCGGCAGATGGTGGGTTGAAAGGCGTGGTCTTACGCGTAGACGCCTTTGGAAATTTGATTACGAATTTCCGCGCAGAGAATTTGCCGGAAGGCGTGACCCAGAACGGAAATTTCCAACTGCAAGTTGGAACGCATGTAGTGAAGAAATTAGTGGATACTTATGCTCGCGGCGCCGCGGGGGAACCGATCGCCTACATCGGTTCAAGCGGCTATATCGAAATCGGCGTGAACAAAGGTAGCGCGTCAAAGACGCTCGCGCTGGGCCGCGGAACTCCAGTCGTTCTTCCTGCAAAATAGTTTTATTACCTAATTCCCCGCCTGGTTGCTATGCAGCGGCTGTGGGCGGCTGCTTCTGCCTTTGCCAGTGGCCTAATGCCGCGAACAAAATGATGGCGGGTACGCCCGTCAGTCCACAAACAATAAAAAAGATGCCGTAAGAATGAATAAGGCCGTGAGTAACGCTCAAGTGTTCGACGATAGCCCCGGAAAACCCTTTCAAGATCTTTCCAAGCCAGGCATATGTTGAACTCAACAGCGCATACTGCGTGGCGGTGTATCCCAAACTGGTGAGACTTGACATGTACGCAACCAGCGCGACGCCAGCGAACGCAAAGCTGAAATTGTCGACGGCCATGACGGATGCGAATAAACGAGTGCTCAAGCCCCAGTAGGCAAGAGTTGCGAACGCGGCAGTCGCAGCTGCCTGTAAGACACCGCCGATAATCAGCGCGCGCATGTAGCCAAGCTTTAGCGAACAATATCCGCCCGCTGCAATGCCGCAAAACGTGGCGATAAGCCCAATGGAGCCGCGCACCGCTCCAACCGTTTGCTTCGCAAGACCAAGGTCGCGGTAGTAGGGATTTGCCATTGGGCCCATCATGAAGTCTGGTATGCGGTAGAGGCTGATGGCCGCTAACATCAGAAGCGCCACCCAGCCGTGGGCGCGAAAAAAGGCGACGAACGGTCCCACCACGGCGTCGAAGAAGCCGCGAGGTGTCCAGAGCTGCGCAGCGCGTTTTTTTTCGCCTGCGGCTGAATCTGGCCGTGTTGGCTCTTTTGCAAGTAGTGTGGCGGCTATTCCGATGGCCATGCAGGCACCGTAGATTCCGTAGGACGCACGCCAACCCGCATATGCCGCAATGATAAGGATGAGAGAATCCGTAGCCAAAAGCGCCAGCCGGTAGCTGAACTGATAGGCAGACGCAAGGAGGCCTTGTTCCTCTCCGTCGTCAGCCGACTCGATTCGCCACGCATCAACCACAATGTCTTGTGTCGCAGCGGCAAAAGCGACAACCAGTGCAAAGGCGCCGAGACGGCCGAGCCCGGCGGTAGTGCCGGTTCCGCCCATGGCGACCAGCGCTAGACCGACAACAATCTGCGAGAACACCATCCATCCGCGGCGGTGTCCGAGCCGCTTGAAGAGTGGCAAATCAACGCGATCAATCAACGGCGCCCACAGAAATTTAAGCGAGTAGGCAATCCCGACCCAGGAAAGAAAGCCGATTGCAGTCAGCGAGGTGTGTTCATCGCGCAACCAGTAACCGAACGTATTGCCAACCAAATAAAATGGGAGGCCCGATGAGAATCCGAGCAACAACATAGTGAACGTTTTGGGTTTCAGATAGTCGGCAATGCGATGCTTTTGCGGGGTCACGCATTCATTCTCAAGTGAGGCTTGATGAAACTCAACGTTCCTACAAAGAATTTTGTCTATGCTGACACTCTGCGAGTCAAAGGCGAACCGTGACTCTGAGGATTAGGAACCGGCAGTGGGCGAACCGGTTTCAACCTTACGCGCAGGTTCCGTGGATGCGGAATTGTCTTGAGCAGCTGGCTCTTGCGGCAGAAGCTGGATTTTCACGCGGGCCACGCGGCGCCCATCCATCTCCACCACTGTGAACAGGAAATTTCCATGCTCGAAGCTCTCGCCCCCTCTGGGAATAAATCCGAGTTGATCCAGCACGAAGCCGCCAACCGTCGCGTAGGCCGCGTCTTCGGGAAGCGTGATGTTGTACTGAGCATCCAAGTCGCGAACGCTTAGCGCCGCGTCGAAAATTACCGCACCGTCCGCGAGCGTCAAAGGCCGCTCCACCACATCGAACTCATCGTGAATCTCGCCGGTTAGTTGCTCAAGGATGTCTTCCATCGTCACCAGCCCCAGGATGCTTCCAAATTCATCCACCACGACAGCCATAGCGGTGTGCTTGGTTCGAAACTCGTTCAATAATTCGCTGGCAGGCTTTGTCTCCGGGACGATTAACAGCTCGCGGAGCACGCGTCGCAAATCGAAGGGACTTGCCGGCGCACGCTCTTCCATTCTCCTTTCTCTATCCAGCAAGACCCACATCATGTCCTTGATGTGGACAAAACCCAGCATGTGGTCGAGCGTCCCGCGATAGACGGGTATGCGCGAACGTTGCGTTGTCGCAAAAACGCGCATCACCTGATCCAGGGGCGCTTCAATCGGCAAGACATGCATGTCGGGGCGCGGTACCATGATTTCCCGGACCTGCACCTGGCCTAATTCGATGGCGCTCAAGATGAATTTTTCTTCGCCGGGTGCCAGCAAGCCTCGTTCGCGCGCCTGCTGAATCTGCACCTGCAACTCTTCTGTTGAATGGGCGACTCCATGTCCGCTCGGGGCTGTCACGCCGAGCGCTTTTACGACCGTTCCCGAAATTCCATCGAGCAAATCAATCGCCCATCGGAATGTATTCAGGAACCAATGGAACGGCCGCGCAACGAGCAGCGCAACCCGTTCCGCGCGCGCCAAGCTCACGGTCTTCGGGACAAGTTCGCCAATAACAACATGCAATCCGCTCAAAAGAATGAAAGCGCAGGAGAGGGCAAGCGCATGGGCCAGGATCGCCGATCGAGTTCCGGGCACGCCCGGCCAAACACTCAAAAAGAAATTTGCAAAAGTCGCCTCGCCCAAAGCGCCGAGCGCGAGGCTTGTCAGTGTGATTCCCAACTGCACGCCAGAAACTACGCGGTGCAGATCACGCAGGAGGTCTTCCACGATTTTTGCGCTGGAATTGCCTTGTGCAATGAGCTGCCGAACGCGCGAAATACGCACCGCCACGAGCGAAAACTCCGCTGCGGCGAAGAACCCGTTCAGCGCGACGAGTGCGATGACCCCAACGAGTCTGACGAAGAACATTCGCGGTCCGATTTCCCAGTCGAAATTGTAACAGCACTCGCCTCGCGACTGCTCTTTTCACCGCCAACCCCAAAGTTGCACCGGCAGAATCCCTCCACTACACTCATGCTTTTACTATTAGCGAGTGGGAGTCTCCTTGCGGCGTTTGCTTCGGATTTTTGGTTGGTTTCTTGCTGTCGTCATTCTCATAACTAGCCTAGGTCTTTGGTGGTTCGTTTATCGGCCGCTCCCACAAGTGGACGGCACTCTTTCCCTTCCCGGCCTGAAGAGCGATGTCGTTGTCGAACGCGATAACTGGGGTGTCCCGCGCATTCGCGCCTCATCTTTCAACGACATGGTCGAAGCGCAGGGATATGTGATGGCCCAGGATCGTCTGTGGCAGATGGATTTGCTTCGCCGCGTCGCCAGAGGGCAAATCTCTCAAATCTTTGGCGCAGATCTAATCCCAGTGGACAAACAGTTCCGCACGCTGCGGCTAGGTGCGGCAGCCGACCGCGACGTGACTTTGCTCGACGAGGAACAGCGCGGCGCCGTGGAAGCTTATGCTCGGGGCGTGAATGCATTCATCACGGAGCACGAGAAAAATCTTCCCATCGAGTTCACTTTGCTCCGCTACAAGCCGCAGCCATGGAAGCCTGCAGATTCACTCGCAATCGCCGGCTATATGTACCAGACACTTTCCAGTTCCTGGGAATCTGAAATCAATCGTGCAAAAGTAACGGAACGTGTCGGGCCGGAACTTGCGAAAGAACTCTTTTCAAACGAAGCGGCAATGGACCATTTCGTTGTTGGCGACCCCAACAGCGACGCTGGTTCTGAACAATCGAGGCGCAACCCCGACGATGAAGACGACGATGACGACATGGTGCCAGACACCGTTCTTAAAGCTGATGACGACTCACATTCCATTGCCGACTTTGCGGACCTCGCTTCTGCTCTTGCGCCGTCAATCAAAGACTGGCTCAACGAATCTCAGGAAGATATCCGCCATGCGCTTGGCAGCAACAACTGGGTAGTCAGTGGCGCGTATACAGCCACGGGCAAACCGCTACTCGCCAACGACACTCACCTCGAGCTGACTCTTCCACCGATCTGGTATGAAACGCATCTCACGTCTCCCGGCTACAACGCGAAGGGTTTCACGCTGCCTGGCGCGCCGCTTGTCGTCATCGGCCACAACGATCGCATCGCATGGGGCTTCACGAATAATGGCGCGGATGTTCAGGATCTGTATATAGAGACGTTTAACCCCGCCAATGCAGACGAATATCGCGTGAATGGGAAATGGCAAAAGGCGGCAATTGAAGAAGAAACGATTCGCGTTAAGGATCACCCGGACGAACATCTGCGAATCGTCGTGACGCGTCATGGCTCGGTCGTGCGCACCGAAAATGGCAAAGCGTACGCACTCCGGTGGACCGCTACCGAACCTGGCGGCCTCGGCAACACCTACTATTTCCTGGGAAAAGCGCAAAACTGGAAAGAGTTTCGCGATGTTTTGAAAAAGGTCTGGGGACCGGCGCAAAACGCAGTGTATGCAGACGTGGACGGCAACATCGGTTACGTGATGGGGGCGCGTGTTCCCATTCGAAAAAAAGGCTTTGGCGAAATTCCCGTTGCTGGCGATACGGATGATTATGAATGGACCGGCTACATACCATTCGACCAGCTGCCGCAGATTTTCAATCCGTCTTCTGGACTAATCGTTACGGCGAACGCACGCGTTGTAGGCCCAAAATACAAGCCCTATCTCACAGACCATTGGGAAGAGCCTTACCGCACAGCCCGAATCTACGATTTGCTGCATGAGAAGCACGACCTTCGCCCGGCGGATATGATGAAAGTCCAGGCAGACACGTACAGCTATCCTGAGGTTTTTGTCGGTGAGCAACTCGTAGCGGCCGCGCGAAATGTAACGCCAAAAGATGATCGAACGAAGCAACTCGTCGCGCAAACAAAAGATTGGAACGGCCTCGCGACGCCTGATTCTTCGGTCGTATCTTTTCTAGAGGCGACGCGGCAAGAAGCGCTTCGATTGATACTCGAGCCTCATCTTGGAAATGACACGGATCTGTATCGGTGGCGAAAAGTTGCGTTTCTGCAAAGGATTCTTACGGAACATCCGCCCAAGTGGCTGCCACTTGCATTCAAAAACTACGATGAGCTTTTGGTGACCTCGGCTGACAACGCCGTGAAAATTCTCGAAAAAAAGACCGGGAGCCCTCGAATTGACGGTTGGCAGTGGAAAAACTTCAACGCGCTGCAGATGAACCACCCGATCGGCAGAAAAGGGCCTCTTAGATTTTTGCTGAGCCTTTCAGACCGCGCACAGGCAGGAACGCGATACAGCCCGCGCGCCTCAACAAAGTCGCATGGACCTGCAATGCGCTTTGTGGCGAATCTGGCCAATTGGGATGAGTCGTTGATGCTCATTCCGGGCGGACAAAGTGGTCAACCCGGAAGCAGCCACTACACAGATCAATTTTCTTATTGGTTCGACGGCAAACCAATCACACAGCCTTTCACTGACTCAGCCGAAGCTAAAACGAAGCGGCATACGCTCACTCTGAAGCCCGGCTCGTAGACGAACTCGCCAGATGCCCGAACTTCCCGAAGTTGAAGCTGTCGCGCAAACTCTTCGCCCTTTGGTTCTCGGCAAAAAGATTCGTTGCGTTCACGTCTTCCATCCAATCGGTGTAAAGCCGCAGAAATCGGCATTTCTGGCGCAAAATGCGGAAGGGCAAACCATCCGCCGCGTAACTCGCCACGGCAAATATCTATTGCTCGAACTCGATCGTGGACTTCTTTCCTTGCACTTTCGACTCGACGGGCAGCTGCTCTGGTTTTCCAATGCTCGGGAGTTGGAAGTAAATGCGAATCGTCCTCCGCACAACGTTCACGTGGACGTCGCTTTCGAATTCAATCGGGGCGTGCTTGGCTTTGCCGACCGGCGTCATTTGGGGCGGGTTCACGTTTTCGAATCGCGCAATGTGGGGAGCGGCCTGAGGTCTCTGGGAATAGATGCTCTATCAAAGGAATTCTCGGCAAAACAATTTGCTCAACTACTTTCGCAATCCCGTCGCCCGCTCAAGGAATTCCTCCTTGACCAAACTCGCGTGGCGGGAATCGGCAACATCTACTCTTGTGAATCGATGTGGCACGCAAAGATCGACCCTCGCCGTCACGCAGACTCACTGACCAAGAAAGAAGCTGCAAGATTACACAAAGCAATTGTTTCAGTTCTCCGCCGTGCCTTAGAATGTTGTTTGCGTCCGGCACCGGATTTTCGTGACCCATCGTGGTGGTTTCAAGGGCTTGAAAAGATCCTTCGGGCGTATGGACTCGAAGATCAGCCTTGCCGGAGATGTGAAAAACCAATCCGGCGAATTGAGCAAGGCGGCCGTTCAACTTATTTTTGCGCAACATGTCAAAAGTAACCAGGAAGTTGCGATAGACAAAAAGGACAAGAGTTTCGCGTGAACAATCCAACTCCTAAGAAACCGGAACCGCAGAAAAAGCCGGAATTTGAACGTTCGCTCGCACGTCTGGAAGAAGTCGTCCGCAAACTCGAGAGTCCGCAACTCTCGCTGGACGAAGCGATGAAGCTTTTTGAAGAAGGCGTGGCTCTTTCGCGCGAATGCCAAAAACAGCTCGAAGAAGCTGAGGGCAAAGTCGAGATCCTGCTGAAAAAGGCTGATGGCAAACTCGCGGCAGAGCCGTTCGACCCCGAAGGCGACGAATCGTAATGCGCCGCCCCCATTTTCCTGCCCTGCTTGGCGCACGATGAAGCTTCCTTCCTTTTTTGAAGAGGACCTGCAAGCTGTAGACGCAGCGTTGCAAAAGCTTTTGCCATCAGAGGCAACCCCGCCCTCTTCCATACACAAAGCGATGCGCTACAGCGTCTTCGCAGGTGGCAAGCGTGTTCGACCGATTCTCTGCCTCGAATCCGCGCGCATTTTCACAGGGGACGTATCCGCTGCGATGTATCCAGGCTGTGCGATCGAATTCATTCACACCTATTCGCTCATCCACGACGATCTTCCTGCCCTCGATAACGATGACCTGCGCCGTGGTAAGCCAACCTGCCACAAGCAATTTGGAGAAGCCGCCGCAATTCTCGCCGGCGACGCGCTTCTAACGCTCGCATTCGAAACCGTTGCTGCCGCACCTGTCGACGCCGAACGCCGGGTAAGAATGGTCGCAGAGATTTCCACATCCGCAGGTACCGTGAACGGTATGGTTGGTGGCCAAGTTGCCGATATTGAAGCCGAAGGCAAGACCACAAGTCCTGCGATGCTTGAGTACATTCATCGCTCAAAGACTGCAGCGCTGATTCGGGCTTCGATTACCGCGGGAGCTATTTGCGCCGGTGCGACGGATCAGGACGTCACGCGTCTCCGCAGTTTCGGCGAAACGATTGGTTGGGCATTTCAAGTCACTGACGACATTCTCGACGTCGAGGAATCCTCAGCCGCGCTCGGCAAAACGGCGGGCAAGGATATTGCACAACAGAAAGCAACTTATCCATCCGTCTTTGGGCTCGAACGCTCTCACAAAATCGCGAAAGAGCTCTCCGAAAAGGCAATCGCTGAGCTCGCTTTCTATGGCGAGAGAGCTTCGCGCCTCCGGGAAATCGCGGAATTTCTCGTTTATCGCCGCTCATAATCGTCTGCAATGAACCAGAAATCGCAAAAGAAGCGGCTCGACGTTATTATGCTCGAGCGCGGTCTCGCCGAATCGCGTCAAAAGGCACAAGCGATGATCCTTGCGGGCGAGGTCAGTGTGAACGGCGCAAAGCAGGCAAAGGCGGGTTCACAAGTCGATGAAGGATCCCGCATCGAAGTCATCAGCCGTATGCAGAAGTATGCTAGTCGTGGCGGCCTCAAGCTCGAAGGTGCAATTGCCGATTTTTCCCTCAACGCTTTAAACCTTGTATGCCTCGACCTCGGCTCTTCAACAGGCGGCTTCACGGACTGCCTTCTTCAGCATGGAGCCGCACGCGTTTATGCCGTTGATGTGAACACGAATCAACTCGCCTGGAGACTTCAGCAAGATTCACGCGTCATTCGAATCGAACGAAATGCTCGTCAATTGCAGACCACAGACATCCCTGAACTAGTAGATCTTGTTGTCGCGGATGTTTCCTTCATCTCAGTCACAAAAATCCTTGGGCCGGCCGCCGCCGTGGCGAAATCTCACGCCACTTTTCTAATCCTCATAAAGCCACAGTTCGAACTTCGCCGGAGAGATGTTTCTGCCGGCGGAATTGTGAAAGATCCTACGCTGCACGAAAAAGCCATCGCTTCCGTGAAATCAAGCGCCCAACAAGTCGGCCTCGAACCACTGGCTGTGGTTCCCAGCCATATCACTGGAGCTGAGGGCAATCAGGAGTTTTTTCTCCGCGCCCGTAAAATCAGATAAAATCACACGCACTCATGGCTGCCTTCAAAAATATTGGAATTATCTCGAGGCCACGCCGGGTGGACGTGTCCACTATCGTTCCGCCTCTCAAGAAATGGATCGAAGCAAAGGGTTTGGGCGCTCAATATGACCAGGAAACGGCGACGTCTCTTGGCAATGAGGCTGTCGGAAAAACGCGCGAGGCACTTGCGGCCGAATCCGACCTTTTGCTGGTTCTGGGCGGCGATGGCACGCTACTCGCTGCGGCGCGTGAAGCGGCGCCGCAAGGTATTCCAATTCTGCCAATCAATCTCGGCAGCCTTGGTTTTCTGACAAGCTTCACTCTAGAGGAGATGTATCCTGCTCTTGAAGAAACGCTTGCAGGTCACCTAATCGCCAGCGAGCGCGTGATGCTCCAGGCCGCGCTTATTCGTGAAGGTAAAGCGCTCGATGATCAGCGCGTACTGAACGAAGTCGTTATAAACAAAGGCGCCCTCGCCCGCATGATTGAAGTCAAACTCAGCATTGACCAGGATTTTGTCTGCCGCTATCGGGCCGACGGCCTCATCGTTGCCACGCCCACGGGCTCAACCGCTTATTCGCTTTCCGCGGGTGGCCCGATCGTTCACCCCAATGTGGAATCCATCATCGTCACGCCGATATGCCCGCACACGCTCAGCGACCGCCCGCTGGTTGTAGGAGATAAATGCTGCGTGGAAACGAATTTGGTCGGACCAGCCGATTCCGTCTACCTCACGCTGGATGGCCAGAAAGGCGTGCAAATGCAATCAGGCGATCGCGTGCGAATTTTTCGCGCCAAAGAGCGACTGAAACTCATTCAGCCGCAGCAGAAGTCTTACTACGAAATCTTGCGAAGCAAATTGAAGTGGGGCGAAGCGTAATTCAGGCGAGGACATCTCCACGCAGCAAATCTCTCACAGTTTCGCGTTTTCTGATGATTCGAACTTTCCTGCCTTCCACCAAAACTTCCGCGGGGCGACATCGCGCGTTGTAATTGGACGCCAGCGACATGCCATAGGCGCCGGTCGTCCAAACCGCTAGCACATCTCCGGCCTTCACCTCTCCAATCGGCCAGTCGCGCAAGAAGCAATCGCCCGTTTCACATACCGGCCCGACAACGTCAGCTACTTCCGAAGATCGGCGCTCGCCCATAGAACGCGTAACACTTGTAATCGCGTGAACCGCTCCGTAGAGAGATGGTCGCATCAGGTCGTTCATGGCTGCATCCACCACGACAAAGCGTTTGCGCCCATTGTTCTTCACGTATCGCACTCGAGTCAGCAAAACTCCAGCGGGAGCGATGATGTTCCTTCCCGGTTCCAAGAGCAGCTGAATACCCAGTGGCTTCACTAGGCTGGCCACCATCTCTGCGTACGATTCGCGCGAGGGCACTTGCTGGTCCGTATATCGCACGCCCAGCCCGCCGCCAAAATCGAGAAAGCGCAGCCTGATTCCTTCTGAGCGCAACTGCGATACGTATCCGACGACTCTTCGCAGTGCTTCGCGGAATGGTTCCAAATCCGTAATTTGTGATCCGATGTGTGAGCTAATACCTTCCCAAAAAATTTGCTTCGCATTCGCATATTTCTTGTACAGTGCGAATGCGCCGCTCCAGTCGAGTCCAAATTTATGTTCGTAGCAACCGGTCGAAATATGAGGATGCCCGCCCGCTTGAACGTCGGGATTCACGCGGATCGCAACTCCCGGTGTGCGCCTACCGCGAGCCACGTGTTTCGCCGCCTCATCTAGCAGCACTTCCATTTCTTCTTCCGATTCCACGTTGAACAGCAAAATTCCAGACGGTTTGCCGCTTTTCTTTGCGTTATATCGAAGTGCAATTCGTATCTCTTCACGCGACTTCCCTACGCCCGAAAACACAATCTTGTTTCCAGGCACCCCCAAATGCTGCAAATGCAGCAATTCGTTTGCGGAAACCACGTCGAACCCGCTTCCCAGTTTCGCCAGCGTTTTCAGAATTGTCAGATTCCCGTTGGATTTCACCGCAAAGCAAAGTGTGTGCGGCAAAGCGCCAAGCCCGCTATCCAGCTCTCTGTAAGCACTTTCGATGGCAGCTCTGCTGTATAAGTAGAGAGGGCTGCCAAATTTTTCTGCAGCACTAGCGAGCGAAATGCCTTCACAAAAAACAGACTCGCTCTTCCCGGATTTATCTCTTTTCCAGCCGAAAGAGGGAGTAAATTCTGCGGGATCCATGTAAACCAATGGATGAGAAGGTGCCGCTTGCGTGCTCATCGGACTTTCAGTACCACCAGGGTTCGATCATCGGAAAGCGGAGCGCTCTGTGCGAACCAGTCCACTTCGCGCAGGATCATATCCGACAACTCAGTCGCGGAGAGCTGCGAATGCCCCTCGATCAATTTCCGCAAGCGCTCTGTTCCAAAAAACTGTCCCTCGCTGTTGGAAGTTTCTGCGATTCCGTCAGAATGAAATACGACAATGTTCCCGGGCTCCAGCGTCACGCCCCACTCGTCGTAATTCACGTCTTCAAAGATGCCTAGCGGGAATCCCGTCAACTCAATCTTTCCGCAACGCCCATCTTTGTAAAGCAGCGGCTGAGACTGCCCCGCGTTTGCGATACGCAACTTCTGGCGGCCTTTTTGCCAGGTCGCAAAACAGGCAGTCATGAAGCGGCCTTCAATCTTTCTCTCGCCTACAAGTTGATTCATCTGTCGCAGCATTTCCGAAGGCTGCAGTTTCTGTGGGGCGAGGCTGCGCATGATTCCAATCGCCACTGCACCGTACAACGCGGCCGCCGTTCCCTTTCCACTGACATCAGCCAGCGCAATCCCCAATTGCTGCGGGCCATAGCGCAGAAATTCATACAAATCTCCGCACACTTCCCGCGCAGAAATGTAGCGCGCGGCCATGTCCAGCCCAAAATCCTCCGTGGGCACGGGGCGAATCAGCGCGCCCTGAATTCGCTTCGCAGCCTGCAAATCCCGCTCCAGCCGAGCTTCGTCACGCGCCACCTGTTCATAAAGCCGTGCGTTCTCAAGGGACACCGCCAAATTTGCCGCCAAAATCGAAAGCGTCTGCACGTGATCTTGCGTAAAAGCATTTGGCTGCGGGCTCTCCAAGTCGAATACACCGATAATCCGCCCCTTGTGCAACATCGGAATCGCCAGCTCTGAACGCGTCTCCGGGTTCACCATCAAATAGCGCGGATCCACCGTCACATCCGGCACCAGCACCGGCTCTCTCAATGTTGCAGCCGCGCCGACGATTCCCTCGCTCGCCGCGACGCGCAGTTTTCCTTGTACGCGCTGCCCATGCTTTACATCCAGCCTGTGGCGGAAAACCTTCTGCTCTTCGTCATAAAGCATGATGCTCAAAATTTGATAGTCGATTACGCGTTTTACTTGCTCTGCCGCGCGGCGCAAGAGCTCTTCCACATCCAAAATCGAGCTCATCTCCCGGCTGACTTCGTTCAAGAGGAGCAAAGTGCCCGCTTGGGAACGCACCCGTTCAAACAGCCGCGCATTTTCTATGGCTACAGCCAGTCGGCTCGCCAACAGCGTCAATACGCTCTGCTGATCCTTTGTGAAGTAGTCGAGGTGATTGCTCTGAATGTCCAGGACGCCTATGCACTTGCCCTGCAACATCAGGGGCACGGCAAGTTCCGACCGAACAGAGTCAATTGCGTTTATGTAACGGGGATCTTTTGATACGTCGCAGACGCGCACCGCGTGCCCAGTCGCAGCTGCCGTACCGGTAATACCCTGGCCCAGCGGAATCACCAGATTTGCAGCAAGTTCGCGGCTATATCCAATCGAAAACCGGTGCCGCAGCGTCCGCGCATTTTCGTCCAACAGCAGCACGCCAAAAATCTCGTAATCAATGTGCTTCTTGATGAGCGCCGCGGTCCGAGCCAGCACTTCGTCGAGATCCAGTGAAGCATTGACCTCTTCGCCGATTTCGGCCAGCGTCGCGAGCATTTCTGCCGGCACTTCCGATTGAGACTGTACAACGGGGTCAGTTTGTGTGCTTGTGGGATTCATTCCTAACCAACAGTATAACAGGCGCCCATTCGCCTCGTTCTTCCAATGCCCCGTCAGTCAGAGGATGGAAATTGCAAGATTCCAACATGCGGCAGATTGCGATAACGCTCCGCAAAATCCAGCCCAAATCCCACCACGAATTCATTCGGTATGGGAAATCCTACATAGTCTGCGTGAACATTTGCGATGCGCCGCTCGACTTTATCCAGCAGCACAGCGATCCGCAAATGTTTAGGCTTCCTTTGCTGCAAAATCCGCAGCAGATACTGCAACGTCAGTCCCGTGTCCAAGATGTCTTCCACCACTAGGACGGTTTTTCCTTCAATGCTCGAATCCAAATCCTTGTTGAGCTTTACTTGCCCCGAGGAATGGCTCGCCTTGCCATAACTTGAGACCGCAATAAAATCAAATGTTACTTCCCCAGAAATTTGCCTCGCCAAATCAGCCAAAAAAGGCACAGCTCCCTTCAATACGCCTATCAGCAGGATCGGCTCGTTGGGGAAATCCTTCCGAATTTGTCTCCCCATTTCGCGGATTCTTTTCGCAATCCGCCCTTTCGTAATCAAGGTTCTGACTTTCTCCTTTTTCGCGGCAGCCTTTTCAGTGTCTTGCTTCTTGCCCATTCCATGTTCTCCGGAGCCGCAAACTTTATCCCACCTACTTACGTCGCACAAGCCAGCTTTATGGTGCCTTCTCAAGTCTTTAACAAAACTGAAACAAGCGTTCGTTAGCATTTCATACAGAAGTACGTAGGTCGAGGCAGTTCTGTAGAAGCATTGGCTTTAGCGATGCATATGAGCTGTTTTTTCCACAGGTGCAGGCTTTAACAATTGCTTAGCTTGTGTTAAAGAATGTTCACCTTTCTTCTGGGCCCTTGGTGCCTTTAAGCGTGACTGAACGCTTTTTTGGGCTTTCAGTTGCAGTCGCGCCGCAGCTGAGAACTGGCCCCCAACACCCCATTCGGATGCAAGCGGACGGGCTTTGCTCGTGACGCACTTTGAATATGCACCTTCTAGGAGGCAATGTAATGAAAGCGAGTCGAACGTTGACTTGGTTGGCGGCGTTGTCACTTTGCGTCGCTTGTGTGTTGTGCTTGAGTACGCCATTGTTCGGGCAGTCCACCACAGACGGTGCCATCAGCGGCACCGCTGTTGATTCTTCCGGCGCCGCCGTTGCAGGCGCGAAAGTCACAGCGAAAAACACCGGTACCAATGCGACCGTATCGGTGACAACTGACGACACGGGCTATTTTCGTATTGTCAAGCTCACCCCTGCCGAATATACGGTCACGGTGGAGGCGACCGGGTTCGCACCGTATACGGCGGAAAAGGTAACAGTCTTGATCGGGAGCGTCACGGACATTACCGCGAAGTTGAATGTGGCTTCCGCCGGCGCAACAGTTGAAGTCAGTGCCGAGATTCCTCTAATCAATACGACTTCTCAGGAATTCGCCAACGTTGTGGACGAGAAAGCCATCACAAACCTTCCGATTAACAACGGCCGTTGGTCCAGTTTTGCCCTTCTGACGCCAGGGGCTGTAAACGACGGAAATGGTTTTGGACTGATTAGCTTCCGCGGAATGAGCCCGCTTCTGAATAACAGTACGGTAGAAGGTGGCGACAACAACCAGGCTTTCTTTTCTGAAGAGCGCGGCCGGACGCGCATCGGCTACACCATCCCAAAGGCCGCAGTGCAGGAATTTCAGGTAAACACGTCAAATTATTCAGCGGAATATGGCCGCGCCGCTGGAGCTGTCATAAACACCGTTTCAAAGAGCGGTTCAAACGCGTTCCATGGGGAAGTCTATTTCTACGATCGCGACAATGACTGGGGCGCCATCAATCCCTTTACGACTCTCACCACAAACCAGAACGGCACTTTTGTTACCGCTCCGTACAAGCCAGTGGACGAACGGAAAATTTACGGTTTCCGCGTCGGTGGGCCCATCTTAAAGGACAAGCTCTTTTTCTCTTTCACTTTCGATCGTTACGACAAGAATTATCCTGGCACTGCAAAAGCGTCCAATCCAACTGCTTTCTTCGCTTCCCCAGTTGCCGACCTTTCGACGCACGGCGGTTCTTGCGCCACGCTCAACGCCGCCTCGATTACCGACCCCAACCAGCGGGCGGCAACACAAGGTGCTTGCACACTGTTCAACAACCTTGCTTTGCCGGACTATGCGACCGCCGCTGCCGATTACAATACTGGGTTGAACGGCCTTCTCTCGGAAACAGGTACAGTTCCCCGTAAGGGTCAAGCAACTATCTTCTTGCCTAAAATCGACTGGACCATAAATGGCAAAAACCATGCGACTTTTGTCGTCAATCGCATGCGCTGGGGCTCGCCCGCGGGTATTCAGACACAAGCCAGCAACACCTTTGGAATCGCCAGCTTTGGTAATGACTACGTCCGCGCAACATGGGGCGTCGCAAAGCTCTACACTTCCATTACCAGCACTTTGAGCAACGAAGCTCGCTTCCAGTACGGCCGCGACCTCGAATTTGAATTTCCACAGTCGCCGAGCGCTTACGAGCAGGCCAACTTCGTCACATCTCCCAACTTCCCGAGTTACACCAATCCTCTCGGGCTTCCGCCCGACGTTTTCATCACGAACGGTTTCGATATGGGCGTTCCGACCTTCTTGCAGCGCCCGGCATTTCCTGATGAACGCCGGACTCAATACGCCGACACCCTTTCCTGGATTAAGTCTAAGCACACGCTCAAGTTCGGAGTGGATGTTGCTCATACAAACGATTTGAGCAAGAACTTGCGCTTCCAGTTCGGATCCTTCAGCTACACGACTATCGGAAATTATCTTTCAGACCTGCTGAGCCCCAACAAGTGCGGCGCAGCGCACAATACACCGTGCTATTCCAGCTATCAGCAGGCCTTTGGTCCGCTGGGCTTTACGTTCAACACCAACGACATTGCGTTCTTTGCGGAAGACAATTGGAGAATTCTGCCTCGCTTGACCGTGAATCTCGGAGTACGGTACGAGTACGAACAGCTTCCGAAGCCCTTTTTGCCAAATTCGGCCGTGCTTAACACGCTAAAGTTCCCGCACGACTCCAACAACTGGGGACCTCGAATCGGTTTTGCTTATGACCTTTTCGGCGACGGAAAAACCTCTATTCGAGGCGGTTACGGAATCTACTACGGCCGCATCATCAACTCGACGATCTACAATGCGCTGATCAACACGGGCGTCAATGGCGGCCAGTTCTCCTTCCGCTTCAATGCAACCTCTGCTGGCGCCCCCGCATTCCCAAAAATCATTACGACGCAGCCGAACGTCAGCGGGGCTCTAGCAGTCGTTTATCTCGATCCGCACTTGCAGAATCCCGCCGTCCACCAAACCGATCTCACAATCGAACGTGACCTCGGTTGGAGGACGATTATCTCTGCCAGCTATCTCGGCAGTTTCGGGCGCAGCTTGCCAGACTTCGTAGACACAAACATCAATCCGGCCTCAGCTGGCACTGTCACGTACAACGTAGGCACCGGCGGCCCTCTGGCGGGTGATACCTACACAACCACGCTCTATAAAGGGCCGCGTCCAAATCCCGCGTTCGGTTCGATTACAGATGTGTTTAGCGGGGTCAGTTCCAACTACAACGCTTTGGCCGTTCGCGTGAACAAGCGCTTTACGCAAAACTTTGAACTGAATTACAACTACACGTGGTCTCATTCGCTCGACTTCGGGCAGAACAGCACCACTTTCACGGATACCAACGACCTGCTTGATCCCTTCAACATTAGCAAGGAATATGGCAACTCAAACTTCGATATTCGCCAGCGCTCCGTGCTTAGCGCGATCCTCGGCACACCCTGGAAGAAGGAAGGTGCTCTTGGCTACCTTGTGAACGGCTGGCAGGTTGCTCCGCTATACCAGGCACAAAGCGGCTTGCCCTTTTCGCTCGTAACTTCTGGCAGCGCACCAGGTGGCCTATCTGGCGGCATCAACGGATCCGGCGGCCGCAGCGGTATTGACGCCGTCGGCCGCAACACTTTCCGTCTGCCTCGCACTCAGGTAGTTGACCTGCGTCTCTCCAAGTCGTTCAAATTTACAGAACGTTTTGGAGCAGAAGTGATTGGCCAGGCATATAATCTCTTCAACCACGTCAACGCCACGAGCGCGAACAACACTGGCTACCTGATCTCGACCAGCGGTACCACCACAACGTCGGCCGGAACAGTTACCTGCTCCGCAGCATCGCCCTGCTTGAACTTCAACGCGCCGTTCGGCAGCATCACGAATGCCAACTCCAACTTCGCGTATTCGTCGCGTCAGGTGGAGATCGGCTTCCGCTTCCTCTTCTAATCTCTTCCCGGCGAAACGTTCGCCGGCATAAACAAAAAGGCGGACTGCATTGGCAGCCCGCCTTTTTGTTTTGAACGAAAGTCTTGGTTTTTCTTACTCCACCCACTCCGCCAAAAACAAATTCGTCTCGTGCGGCTGCGTTCCGTTCCGGTTCGAAGCCCACACCAGTCGCTTCCCATCCGACGTAAACATCGGAAACCCGTCAAAGTCCGGATGATACGTAATCCGCTCCTGTCCTGTCCCATCCTCATTAATGATGTACAAATCGAAATCCCGCCCGTTCTTAGGATCCGCCTGATTCGACGCAAAAATAATTCGCTTCCCGTCCGGAAGCCAGTACGGCGCAAAATTCGCCGCGCCATTCTTCGTCACCGGATGCTTGCCGCTCCCGTCCGCATTCATCACCCAAATTTCCAGGTTTCCCGGCCGGATCAGTCCCTTACCAAGCAAATCTTTGTAATCCGCAATCTCCGCTTCCGTCTTCGGATGCTCGGCGCGATACACAATCTTCTTTCCGTCATATGACCAGAACGGTCCACCGTCGTAACCCAGTTCGTGCGTCAACTGCTTCAAATTCTTCCCGTCTGCATCCATCGTGTAGATATCCAAGTCTCCGTTCCGCGTCGACGTAAACACAATGTGCTTTCCATCCCGCGTAATCGTCGCTTCGGCATTGTAACCAGGAGCATCCGTCAGTATTTTCAAATCGCTGCCATCCGGTTTCGCTGTGTAAATCCGGTACGTGTCGTAAATCGGCCAAACGTAACCCTTCGAATAGTCCGGTTTCGGTGGGCACTCCGCGCTCGCCGCATGTGTTGACGAAAAAAGAATCTTGTCATTCGAAGGAAAAAAGTAGCTGCAAGTTGTCCTGCCCTTGCCGGTACTAACGAGTTTCGGCGTCTCAGGCTTTCCATCGGGTGTGTCCACCACGATCGTATAAATCTGATCGCACGGCACGCCGTCGCCTTGGTGCTGAAAAATAATCTGCTTGTCGTCGATCGAAAAATATCCTTCCGCGTTCTGCCCGCCAAAGGTCAGTTGCCGCACATTCCGCAGATGCTTCCCTTCGTCCGGCGTCAACAATTCCGCTTTCTTCTCTTGCGCCAGCGCTGAGCTCACGCCTCCCAGCCCCACCGTCAATGCCAACACCCACCCCACTCGCTTTCTCATAGCCCTCGCACCAGATTTTTCCATTCGTCGCCTCACCGAATGCGGCTCCTTACTGATTTTCATTTTCAATTTTTCTAGTTTCCGCCTTCGCTTTCCAAATCACTTCCTCTGCTCCAGCGTCACGCTCACCTTCATCGGCTTCCCATCACGCAAAACCGTCACTTCCACTATGTCCCCTGCCTTGCTTCGCCGCAGCGCATCCGTGAAGTCGTACAGGTTGAGAATCGCTTTGTCTCCGAACCGAGTCAGGATATCTCCCGCCTTCAAACCTGCCTTCGCCGCGGGCGATCCCGGCCTGACATCCGAGAACTTAACGCCATCCTTGTTCTCTCCAAAATCCGGCACTGAGCCAAAATACGGCCCATAACCTCCGCCACTCGAAACTCCTCCGGCATGAGGATTTTCTGCCACAGCCACAAATGTCGGCCGCTCCGTTGCGTTCGCTAGCTCAACATCCACGCGCCCCACCAAGTCCAGGAGCTGAGCAGCCGAGTCTGCGTTGATCTTTTCCCAGGTATCCGACGGTTTGTGATAATCGCTGTGCAATCCCGAAAAGAAAAACAGTACCGGAATTTTCTTCGCCACGAACGAAGTATGGTCGCTAGAAGAATATCCGCTCTCGCTCGGATCAATTTCGAACCTCGTCCCGCTCTTCGCCTCATCCAGCATCGCCTTCAGCGAACTTCCCGTCCCTACGCCTCCGACAAACACCTTTTCATCCTTGATTCGCCCGATCATGTCCATGTTCACCATGGCCACGGCTTTGTCGAGTGGTTTCGTAGGTGTGTTTACCCACGCCGCAGACCCCAGCAATCCCAGTTCTTCTCCGGCAAAATTCATGAACAAAATGCCACGCTTTAATTCGCCCTTGTGCGAAGCAAAAATCCGCGCCAGTTCCAAAACTCCCGCCGTTCCCGAAGCATTGTCATCCGCTCCCGGATGAATCGTCCCGGTCTGCGACGGCGCCAGCGAATGAACCCCCCCGCGCCCCAAATGATCATAGTGCGCGCCAACAATAACGTACTCATCCGTCTTCCCCGGCAAATACGCCATCACATTGTTGACCGTTACTCGTATCGTCTCCACCCGCACGTCGAGCGAGAGTCCCTCAGCCTCAAAGGCAATCATTGGCTTTTCAAAATTCGCTGCGATCGGTTTACCGGATCTATCGATAGCGTCCTGTGCCATTCGCGGCAGGTCACCTTCCACGCTAAACCACACTCCAACGACATCATTCTTCACTTGAATACACGGGATACCTACATCCTCTGGTCCTTCCACATCTCCAAAGGGCAAAAGTGGGTCGTCTCCTTTTGTAAAGTTTCCGTTTATTGCGATCATCGCAATCGCGCCGTGATTTTTCGCATTGATCGCTTTTGTTACCAGATCGGCGTGACGGCTCATCCCGCCGTGGGCAGCCTTTTCTGAGATGAACTCTGGCTCTCTTCTCAGCGCCAGAACGATCTTTCCCTTCGCGTTTAGTCCTTGATAGTCGTCGTAACCGAGTTCAGGTGCAGTAATTCCATACCCCACAAACAGAACTGACCCGTGCACTTTTCCGCTCGCAGAAATACCGAGCGGGACGTAGTCTCCATTCAATTTCCACTTACGGGGTGGCCCGCTGGCAGATGGCTCCGTGAGGCTGTTTCCGGAACTCAATCTCTTTCCGATTGCAACGCTAAACGGCTGCAAATATCCTTTCGTCCCAGCCGGTTCCAATCCCAGCTTCTTGTACCGCTCTACGATCAGCTTCTCTGCGCGCGTCAGTCCCTTCGTTCCGTCCCCGCGCCCTTCCATCTCCGGCGTCGTGAGCGCTTTCACGTCTGCCAAATATCTCTGCGGGTCGGCTGGCGCAATCTGCGGCGCCGTTTGCGCAGTTAAGATTTCGCAGAAGCAAAGGGATAGAATTAAGAGAAGAAACTGCGCCCTGAAACGAAATTGTGATTTCAAAGTGAAGGTTCCCTGCCGCAATATTTTGAAACAAAATCCTATGAGTGCCCCTGTACTGTGTCAATGACGGAGGTCACACCAATGTCACAGCCCGAACCCTGGCTCCGCGGCCGCAAAGAAGATTTGCCCGCCGTTCACCTCGCCGTACTCAATGCCCTCGAACTCACTTCAGAAAACGTCGACCACTGGTCCTTCGGCCTCACCCAGGACGATTTCCACGCGCAGCCGCATGGCCTTCCCTCCATTGCCTTTCACATTCGCCATATCGCTCGCAGCATAGACCGCCTTCTCACTTATGCCGAGGACAACGAACTTTCCGAAGCCCAGCTCACCGCCCTAAAAACGGAATCCGAGCCTACTGCTCCCATTCGAACCATCCTCGACGAATTTCACGCGAGCCTTGATCGCGCCTGCCTCCGAGTCCGCGAACTAGCTCCGATTAACGTAGAAACTCCTCGCTCCGTCGGCCGCCAGCATCTCCCGACCACTGTCGGCGGTCTGCTCGTCCACATCGCCGACCACACCCAACGCCATACCGGCCAAATCATTACCACTGCGAAACTCCTGCACGCGCTCCGCGCTGAATCTCGCTAGCAGCGTCATTTTTGCAACCTCGGCTATACTCTCTCGCGGAGAATTTCTTTGCTCGAAGTCGCTAAAAGTATCCTTCTTATTGTTAGCGCCCTCTTCCCCATCGTGAATCCCATTGGCGGAGCACCTGTTTTCCTCGCTCTTACGCCGGACTATACCGAACCCGCCCGCCGCCTTCTCGCCAGCCGCGTTGCGCTCAATAGTTTTATTCTAATCGTTGCGTCTTACTTTATCGGCACGCACATTCTCTCCTTCTTTGGCATCTCTATCCCGGTCGTGCAAGTCGGGGGCGGCCTCATCGTCATCTCCAATGGCTGGGCCCTTCTCAAGCAAAAAGATTCCGACGAACGCGGCCAAATCCAGAAAAACATGAATCCCGCGGACATCTTGCGCCGCGCGTTCTACCCTCTCACATTGCCGCTCACCGTGGGTCCAGGCTCCATCTCTATTGCCATTACGCTCGGCGCCAATGCGCCTCGCCATCTTGGAGCTGATTTCCTTGCCATCATTTCCGCCGTAGTAGGAGCTGCGCTCGTTGCCGCAAGTATCTATGTTTGCTATGGCTTCGCTGACCGGCTCGCCGCCGTGCTTGGCGCAACGGGAATGAACGTAATTCTTCGCCTCTCCTCTTTCCTGCTGGTATGCATCGGTGTACAGATTTTCTGGAATGGAGCCACGGCTCTCCTCAAAATTTTCTTGGATTCGCGGGGATGATAAACTTGCCCCGGTACTCCGGATTGCGAATCAACCTGATTCAACATGGCTGAAATCACTTCTCTGCACGCAGCGATTGGCTCTCTCTTGCACGACGGCGACACCGTCGCGATGGAAGGCTTCACTCACCTGATTCCGTTCGCCGCTGGCCACGAAGCGATTCGCCAGGGCCGCAAGAATCTCACCTTGATTCGCATGACTCCGGATGTCATCTATGACCAGATGATTGGCGCAGGTTGTGCAAAAAAACTGATCTTTTCCTGGGGCGGAAACCCCGGAGTTGGGTCGCTTCATCGCCTTCGGGACGCCGTTGAAAAAGACTGGCCGCAGCAGATGGAAATCCAGGAGCATGGTCACGGCGATCTTTCGAATGCTTATGTTGCGGGCGCGGCGAATCTCCCTTTTGCCGTTTTGCGTGCCTACGCTGGCTCCGAACTGCCAAACTACAACAAGAACATTCGTTTTATCGAGTGCCCTTTCACGGGCGAAAAGCTTGCGGCAGTTCCGGCAATCCGGCCCGATGTGACAGTCATTCATGCGCAAAAAGCAGATCGCAAAGGCAACGTTCTGCTCTGGGGAATTTTGGGAGTACAAAAGGAAGCTGTACTTGCCGCAAAGCGAGCGATCGTCACGGTCGAAGAAATCGTTGAAGTTCTAGACGCGCCGCCGAATGCCTGCGTGCTTCCGTCGTGGACGCTCGCGGCGGTTTGTCATGTCCCCGGGGGAGCTCGGCCCAGTTACGCGCATGGTTATTACGACCGGGACAATCGGTTTTATCAGGCGTGGGACGAAATTTCGCGTGACCGCGAAAGCTTCTCTCAATGGATCAAGAAACACATCCTTGAAACCGCCGATTTTGCCGAGTTTCAAAAAGTCTTGAAGGAAAATGCAAAGGAGCAACTCGTTTGAGCGGCGCTAATTACACGACAACGGAGATGATGACCGTCGCCGCTTCGCGTTTGCTAAAGAATGGCGCGGTTTGCTTTGTCGGAATAGGGTTGCCTTCAACAGCGGCCAATCTCGCGCGGCTGACACATGCTCCAGATATCGTTCTGATTTATGAATCTGGTCCTATCGGCGCAAAACCCGAAGTCCTTCCTCTCTCGATTGGCGACGGTGACTTGGCTGAGCGTGCTGATACTGTTGTATCCACGCCCGAGATTTTTCGCTATTGGCTGCAGGGGGGCCGCGTAGACGTAGGTTTTCTTGGCGCCGCTCAAATCGATAAATTCGCGAATATCAATACGACAGTAATTGGAAACTACAAGAAACCGGCGACGCGTCTGCCCGGGGCGGGTGGCGCGCCGGAAATTGCAAGCTGTGCGAAGGAGGTTGTCCTCGTTCTAAAACAATCCCCTCGAGCCTTCGTCCAGAAATTGGATTTTCTTACTTCCGTTGGCTACCTTGACGGCGGTGAAGCCAGAAAGAAACTCGGCCTTCCTGGCAAGGGTCCAGTGGCAGTCGTAACTGATCTCTGTATTATGAAACCGGATGAGACCACAAAAGAGTTGACCGTCGTGCAATTGCATCCCGGAGTGACTCGCGAGCAAGTTCAAAAAGCGACAGGCTGGGAAATCAAATTTGCAATGAACGTCAAAGAAACTCCCGCTCCAACTGAAACCGAACTCCGTGTGCTGCGCGATCTGTTGCAACGAACCGCAGTCGCACACGGACAAGCACCGGCGGCGTAGACCATGACAAGACCCGTTTTCATTTGCGACGCAATTCGCACTCCAATCGGAAGATTCGGCGGTGTCCTTTCGTCGGTCCGCACAGATGACCTAGCGGCGATCCCGATTCGTGAATTGCTTAAGCGCAACATCAAAGCAGATTGGTCTCAATTGGCAGATGTGATTCTCGGTTGTGCAAATCAAGCCGGAGAAGACAATCGCAACGTGGCCCGCATGTCTCTCCTGCTTGCTGGTTTGCCGGAGACTATTCCGGGGGCAACGATCAACCGCCTTTGTGCTTCGGGAATGGATGCCGTGGGAACTGCCGCGCGCGCGATTGCCACAGGAGAAATTGATTTTGCCATCGCCGGTGGAGTCGAATCCATGTCTCGCGCTCCGTTCGTCATGCCTAAAGCGGAATCCGCGTTTCAACGCACTGCGGAAATCTACGACACAACAATCGGCTGGCGATTCATCAATCCTCTGATGAAAAAACTATATGGCGTGGATTCCATGCCGGAAACCGGCGAAAACGTCGCGGAAGAATTCAAAATTTCGCGCGAGGATCAGGATGCGTTCGCTTTGCGCAGCCAGCAGCGCGCCGTCAAAGCGCAAGCATCGGGTTTTCTTGCAGAAGAGATTGTCTCTGTTGAAATTCCGGGCAAGAAGGAGGCTCTCCTAGTTTCCAAAGACGAGCATCCACGCGCCGATACTTCGCTCGAAGCTCTCGCAAAGCTAAAACCTGCATTTCGCACTCCTGGAACCATCACTGCGGGAAATGCCTCCGGAGTAAACGACGGCGCCGCTGCGATGATTCTCGCCTCGGACGGAGCCGTTAAGGTCCATGGGCTTACTCCCCGCGCTCGATTCCTGGGTATGGCGACTGCCGGTGTGCCTCCGCGCATCATGGGCATCGGCCCCGTCCCTTCGACAAGGAAATTGCTAGCTCGCCTTACTCTCAACATCTCCGATTTCAGCATAATCGAACTAAACGAAGCTTTTGCGAGCCAGGCGCTCGCTTGTTTGCGTCAGCTGGGGATCCCTGATGATTCTCCGCACGTGAACCCGAACGGCGGCGCAATCGCACTCGGTCATCCTTTGGGGATGTCGGGGGCGCGGTTGATTTTGACTGCCGTTCATCAACTTCACGCGACCAAATCCAGCAAAGCGCTTGCAACGATGTGCGTCGGAGTCGGCCAAGGCGTTTCCGTTGCACTGGAGCGCGTCTGATGTGGGCACCTCTTCTATGAGCAACGCTTTCAGCGACCGCAATGCAACTCTTGCTTCCCAGCCTCCGTATCTTTATCCGTCCTATGTCAGCTCACAAAAGCGCGCGCCTACGAAACCCCTGATTGCTCTTCCCGAATCGCTTTCCAATTTGAAAGCTCCAGTCTTCGGCCACGATTCACTTCGCCCATCAGACGGCGACATGACAAAACAGCATTCGGGCGAACCGCTCGGCGAGCGCATCATCGTCAACGGGCAAGTTGTGGATGAAGCTGGCCATCCGGTTCGTGGTGCACTCATTGAAATCTGGCAAGCCAACGCAGCGGGCCGGTATAAACACAAGAACGATAATCACGAAGCACCTCTCGACCCGAATTTCACTGGATGCGGCCGCGTAATTACCGACAACGAAGGCCGGTATCGTTTTGTCTCGATAAAACCGGGCGCATACCCGTGGCGCAATCACGAAAACGCCTGGCGCCCGGCACACATTCATTTTTCTCTCTTTGGCGCTGGCATTCTGTCACGCCTTGTTACACAAATGTATTTTCCCGGCGATCCTCTTCTGGTCTTTGACCCGATCTTCAAGAGCATTCAGGACACTGCGGCACGCGCCCGCCTGATCGCAACTTTCGACTGGGCAGCCACGAAACCAGAATTCGCCATTGGCTTCAAGTTCGACGTTGTCCTGCGCGGTGACAAAGCAACTCCGATGGAGACAAACCATCCATGAAGCTGATCGCGACAGGCTCGCAAACCGTCGGCCCGTTCTTCTCGATCGGTCTCGCCGGATTATGCCAACCCCGTGGGATGCAAACTGCAGCAGGATCAATCACAATTCAAGGCACACTTTTTGACGGCGACCAGAAGCCAATCCCCGACGGCGTTTTTGAATTTTGGTCTACTGGGCAGTTCGTTCGCACCGCAACGAACCCTGATGGCAGCTTCTCCGCTGTTCTGAGGCGTCCGAGTGATGCGCATTCTTTTGAGGTGTTGATTTTTATGCGTGGCCTGTTGCGACCCGTTTTTTCGCGTGTCTATTTTGGAGAAGCGAGCACTTTAAATAACGACGAATGCCTCCTGCAGGTTCCCGAAGAGAGAAGAGCAACCCTTATTGCACAACCCGAGAAAGCGGCCGACCACTTTCTATGGGACGTCCGCATGCAAGGCGAAAACGAAACAGTTTTTTTTGATTTTTAGTTTACGCGGCTCAGATTCTTCAGAACGACACATCCCACATCGCCGCCGAAAGTTCGAGCGCAATCAGAGCATGGGCATGATCCGCAAGCGCTTGTGAATACGCAAGGTAAACCTCAGCGGAGGTCCGCTGCGCATCAATTACTTCCAGCAAAGTTGCTCCGCCTCGCTGATAGGCATACAACCGCGCTTCCAGCACCCGATCTGCGTCTTTTAGCATTCCACCGCGATAAAGCTGCAAACGTTGCACGGCGGCTTGATAGCGTGAATACGCTTCGCGAACTTCACGTTCCGCTTGCAGCTGTACCGCGCGCAACTGCAATTCCGTTTGCGTCCGTGTGGCGCGTGCCGTTTCCACCTCGCCTTTATTTTTCCATCGCGAAAAGGGCAAATTCACGGAAAGCGATGCGCCAAGTGTATTGTCTGCGGGCTGAACGAATCCGCCAGTTCCTGCTGCCGTGTGTGAATAAGAGCCGCCGACACTCAAGTCAGGAATCAGATTTACATTTGCCAATTCAATCCGGAGATCGGCAGCCTTGATGGCGCGCTGCTTGGAGATTACGTCAGGCCGGCGTTCCAGCGCGCCAGCAACCAGTTGGTCTACGTCAAAGGTGCGTATCGGAACTTCGAGCGTTCCTTCAGGAACGGGAAGCTGCGAAGTCAGCCTCTCCGTCTTTCCAAGCTGCTGGCCAAGCGCAAGATCCGCGCTCAACACGTCGGCTTGTGCCGTAATCACATCTGCTTTGAATTGATCGCGTTCCAGGCGGGATTGAACAAGCTCGATTTCGCCGATATCTCCCACGCGAGTGCGTTCTTCATTGACGGACACGATGCGATCGAACTGGCTCAAACTTTTGTTTTTGGATTGGAGAATGTTTCGCGCGCTAAGCGCGTCTATGAACGCGTCAGTAGCAGTTGCGCGCAATTGCCTTACGGCATCCTCATAGTCCGAATTCGTCGTCGCCAGGTCTGCCTTTGCGGCGCGCACTCGGTGACCACGCTTTCCGCCTAGTTCAATCGGAACGTTCAAGCCTGTGCTGAAGTTGATTGGATTTCCTTGTCCGGAGAGGTCAACTGTTGGAAAGCCGATATCCACCGACCAATCCGGAGTGACCGCAGCGCTCGTTACCGCTGCCTGCGACAATGCAATCGTCGCTCGCTGCACCGAAAGGTCCAGATTTGACCGAAGCACTTCGTTTAAGTAATCGTTCAGAGAAAAATGTGGCCGGCGATCGTCGGCAGCGCTAGCCGCTGTCTGTGTTGCGGGCGACGCCGCAGCTTGCGGTGTGGTTTGCGGAAACACAAGCTTCGACGGCGCAATAAATGAAAAACAAAGAACGGCGACGCGATAAATGGTCTTCATCACGCGTTCTCCCAGTCCGGTGGTATGGCCAGGTGCGCTTTTTCCGCCTGACGCTCCATGAGCAAATACATAGCAGGGAGAACGAGCAGGGTAAGAAGCGTGGCAGAAATGAGCCCACCAACAATCACAGTCGCTAACGGACGCTGTACGTCACTGCCAACACCTCGCGCCAGCGCCGCGGGCAATAGACCCAGGGCAGCGACCGTCGCGGTTAGCAGCACGGGCCGCAATCGCTGCGTCGCTCCTAGAAAAACCGCCTGGGTCAAATCTCTTACGCTGCGGTTGTGTCTCTGGTGATTTAGGCTCGCGACCATGATGACTCCGTTTTGTACCGCGACGCCAAACAGCGCGATAAAGCCCACGGCACTCGAAACATTCAGCGTCATTCCGCGAAGCCACAGCGCAACCAATCCACCCAGCAGGGCCACGGGCACAATCGTCAGAATTAGCGCGGCATGTCGAAAGGTTCCGAACGCGTAATAAAGCAGAATGAAAATCAGCGCCAGTACTCCAGGAACGATAAACGCGAGGCGCTTCTGTGCTCGCTGCTGATTCTCAAACTGTCCTCCCCATTGGAGCTCATATTTTGTTGGATCGAATTTCACTTGCGCCGCAATCTTGCCCTGCGCTTCTTCCAGGAAACCTGACAGGTCTCTGCCCTGCAGATTCAGCTTCACTGTCAGATGCCGGCGGTTCATTTCTCGCGTAATCGTACTTTCACCCGTCGTCGTGACAATTTGCGCAAGCTGCGAGAGCGGAATACGCGCGCCCGATGGAAGAGTCACGGTCAAACTTGAAATGGAGTCGGCGCTGTTTCTCGCTGATTCGGGGAAACGAACAGCAATGTCATACACACGTTCTCCGATGAATACGCTCGAAACCGCCTTGCCGCCGATTCCAGATTCGATGATCGTGGCGACATCAGCCACGTTAATTCCGAATCGGGCCGCCGCCTCCCGGTCCACTTTCACTTGAATCTGCGGCAACGGCGGTTCCTGATCAACGGATGCGTCAGAAGTTCCCCGAATGTTCTTTAAGACGCCAACAATTTCCTCCGCAATTCTCCGCGTCTCTTGGAAATCATTTCCAAACACTTTCACAACGAGATCGCTGTGCGCGCCGGCAATCTTGTCGTTGACGCCATCAATCATCGGCTGAGAAAAACCGATATCCGCCCCGGGAATCTTCGCGAATCTATCGCCCATTCTGCGGATCAGATCCTGCTTATCCCCGTGGTTTGGCCAAGTATCGTACGGCTTTAGCCCCACAAATGCTTCGATGTGCGACGGAGTCCATGGATCAGTTCCGTCGTCATTGCGACCGAGTTGTGTGACGATTGTGGACACTTCGGGGAACTCCAACGTGGCTTTTCGAACTTCGTCTGCCATAGACGTAGCTTTGGGAAGCGAGAGACCAGGCGGAAGTTGAATCTGCAGCCAAACGGACCCCTCATCCAAATATGGAAGAAATTCCTTGCCGATAGATATGGCAAGAAGAAGCGCGAGCCCCGCGCCAATCGCCGCGGGAACAATCGCGTGAAAAGGGTGATCGCTCAAATAGTGGATTGTCGCTTCATAGCGACGGGCAATCCACCCGAGAACCGGATTATGAAACGGCTTTTTCGGCTTCCGAAAAGTAACAAAGGCTAGGCCCGGAATGATTGCAAGCGCCATCAAAAGCGCGCCGATGAGCGAATAGCCCACGACATATGCCATCGGAGAAAAAAGCTTCTTCTCGACGCGCTGAAAGGCAAACAGCGGAATATAAGCCGTAATGATGATCAGCGTTGCAAAGAAAATCGGACGCGCGACGTGAATGGCGGATTCGCGCGCAATCTCTTCGCCTAATGGCTGATCCGGCGTCTCTTCCCGCTGCCGCAAAATGTTTTCCATGATGACGATCGCAGCGTCCACGATGATTCCGAAATCGATTGCCCCCAGCGAAAGCAAGTTCGCGGGAATGTTCGTAAAGCGCATGCAAATAAAGGCGAAGAGCAATGCGAAGGGCACCGTAATCGCAACCATAATCGCGGCGCGAGTGCTGCCTAGGAAAAGAATTAAAACCAGAAGAACTAAGCCCATCCCTTCCAGCAAAGTCTGCGACACGCGATGAACCGTCGTGTGAACCAGAAATGTGCGGTCAAGATATGGCACAACTTTCACGTCTGGCGGTAAGATCCCGCCATTCAACGCATCCACTTGCAAATGGACACCTTCGAGCACCTGCGAAGGATTCATTCCCTTTAAGAGAAGTACGATTCCTGAAACCGCGTCCGGGTTTGAATCCTTGCCAAGGATTCCGCGGCGCTCCAATGCGCCAAGCTCTAGGCTCCCCAAATTCTTCAGAAAAACCGGTGTGCCATTTTTCGCGAGAATGACAATATTTCCGAGATCGTGCAGCGAACGGATCAACCCAATCCCGCGGACCACGTAACCCTGTTCGCCACGGACAACGATGCTTCCGCCGGCGTTGGCATTGTTCGCTTGAATCGCATTCACTACTTGCGTAAGCGAAACGTTGTACTGGGCAAGTCTTGCCGGATCCACCAGCAGTTGGAATTGCGTCGTCTCTCCGCCAAAGTTCGTAACGTCCGCAACCCCCGGTGCTTGCTTGAGCCGTGGGATCACGACCCACTGTTGAATTTCTTTCAGTTCGCGTTGATCGCGAAATTTTGATTCCAGCGTGTAGCGAAAGATTTCTCCGATTGGCGACGTCAATGGGTCGAGGCCTGGAGAAGCGCCGGGAGGAAGATTCACGCCCGCGATTCTTTCCTGGATCCGCTGCCGCGCCCAGTAGTCATCAACTCCGTCGCGGAACACTAGCGTAATCAAAGAGAGTCCAAACGTGCTGCGCGAACGCATCACTTGCAAACCAGGAATGCCGTTCAATTCCCTTTCCAGCGGAATCGTAACCTGCTCTTCCACTTCTTCCGCCGCATGGCCCGTGTATTGCGTGATGACCTGCGACGTCACATCGGCGATATCAGGATACGCCTCGATGTCCAGCGCTTGCCAGGAAGCATAGCCAAAAACGCAGACCAGAATCGCGATGAGCCAAACCAGTGTGCGATTGCGAAAACACAAGGTGACAAAGCGCTCGATCATTGCAACAAAGTCCCTTCGCGAATGAGCACCTTATCGCCAATCTTTACTCCGCTTTTGACAATCGTTCGCGAACCTTGCTGCTCGCCTGTGACCACAGCGTGCTGCTCATAGGTGTTTGCAGAAACCTGTACGAACACGGTTGTGTGATCGCCAACAAGAACGAGTGCCGTCGTTGGAACAGTCAATTCTTGTGTGTCCCAGGTTTTCAGAGTGACGTTTGCAAACATGGCGGGACGCAATCGGCCATCGCGGTTCGGGTAGACAATTCGAACTTTTGCAGTACGCGTGTCCGGGTCAAGCACATCCGCAACGAAGAGCACTCTTCCTTCAAAAGGTTCGGTCGGATACGCGGCGAACGTAGCCGTAGCGGGGTCATTCTTGTGAACAAAATGGATGTCTTTCTCCTGCACGTTTGCCGTCACCCAAATGTCCGAGAGATCGGCCACGGTCATCATGGCCGCCGTGGGGTCATTGCGAAATTCGCCGGTGGCTGTGGCAATATCAATCACTTTTCCAGAAAGCGGCGATCGAACAATCAAAGGCGATCCAAGTTTCGTTTTTTCGGGATCCATTCCCAGGAGCAATAAGCGATCTTTGGCGCGCTCGAAGTCGCTGCTCGCCGAATCTCGATCCGTTCGCGCTTGATCCACTTCCCGCTGGCCCACGATGCCATGCGCCGCAAGATCCTCCTGCCGCGCCAGTGTGCGTTCCGCTTGTGCTTGTGTTGCCCGCGCTCGTGTGTAGTCCGCTTGCGCCGTCACAAAATCAGGGGAATCCATGGCGATCAATGCCTGCCCTTGTTCGACGCGATCACCTGGATGCACATAAAGTTTCAAAATTCTGCCGTTCAACGGCGGAAGAATTCTCGCGTAGCGAGCAGGGTCAGCTTCCACGGAAGCAGGCGCGGTCACGCGATGCGTAAATGTTGTGAATTGCACAGGCTCCACTTCAAGGCGCGCGGCAAGCGGCGAACCGGCCGGGACAATCACGCGACCGTCAATATGCTGTATGCCAGGAGCATCATCTGCAGAGGTTTTCTTTTCCGGACCTCCGCAGCCCGCAATAGAAAGCGCAAGAGCGCAAGCAAGCAAACGCGCAAATACCAATCTTGGCATGGGGTACTCTCTTTAGCTTCTCTGACCTGGAGGGTTAAATCGGTCCGTCAATTAGACAGCAGTATGATGAACAGATTGTGACAACCGCGCATTGATACTATACTGGGGTATAGTATGTCAAGGAGTTTGCCGCATGGCCCATACGACGGAAGAAAAAAGGAAGCTTTTGGCTCGCGTTGACCGGCTGCAAGGCCAGCTCGAGAGTATTCGCGTCGCCATCGAAGAAGAGCAGGAATGCGCCACCGTGCTTCAACAAATTGCGGCGTGCCGGGGAGCCATCAATAGCCTGCTCGTTGAAATTATTGACGGAGAAATCCGGTTCCATGTACTGAGCAAGAATTCCAAGCTGGATTCGCGCGAAGCTCGCGCCGCCGAAAGTCTCGTCGAAATTCTTCACCGCTATATTAAATGACGGCTTCGAAGATTCGGGAGCCGGCGGCTAGTTTTTCGCAAAAACCGCGGATCTCGCCCGCTTCGGCAAAACACAATAGGAATTCTTCGCCGCCATACCACGATTCCAAAAATCCAAACTCTCCCTCGGCGACCGCTTCCCTGCCTCGCTTTGTGTAATGTGCTTACGTGTTACAATTAAAGTTTCGCACCATAGGGGCGTAGCTCAGTGGTAGAGCAGCGGCCTTTTAAGCCGAAGGTCGTGGGTTCGATCCCCACCGCCCCTACCAAGCACCACGCTCAGTTCATACCATAGCCACTTCGCGTGACCGTTTACGCTTCCATTCGTAGTCTTTGCGCAGATGAGCTAGATGCTTTTTGGTTTGCGTTTGCAATTCGGCAAAGGCCGCCTTGCAACTGGCCCGCAGATGCTTGCTCTTTGCCGTCGCGTGCATGGCTCCGGTCGGCAAAGTCAAGTTTAGCGCTAGGGCAAATTCTTCAGTTCGCGGAACAAGCGAAAAAACGCAATGTAATTGAACAAGGTCCGGCTCAAAATTCTTTAAAAACTTCGACAGCTTTTCCGCGCAACGCTTTACTTCCATTTCTGCCGCTGTGTGTTTCTCTACTTCCCTGAAAACAATTGAAAGTTTCATGGCTGCACCTGTAGAAACTTGCGGAGGAAAGGGACCATGCTATGGGCTACACCGCATTTGCAGCCGAGCATAGCAAGCTGCGGAGTGTGCAGCAATGCGATTTGCGCGTCGCAGTAAACAGAATTCTCGATTCTACTACCCAGACAAATGAGTCGTTTTGGCACGTCAGACATATCCCCACAACTTCTCACGCTTCATTGGATGCGTTGACACGGCCTCCGGCTGCAACCTACTCTGCGAAAGCGCCAAAAATTAAATGACGCAAGAAATGAACGAAAAGCCCCCAACAAAATTGCCCCCCAAAGTCCGCATCGGTCCTGCAGGCTGGTCCTATGCGGACTGGAACGGGTTTGTCTACCCAAAGAAAAAACCAAAGGGCTTTCACCAAGCGCGTTATCTCGCGGAATTCTTCGACACCATCGAAATAAATACTTCCTTCTACAACCCGGTAAAAGCCGAACACGCAAAGCAGTGGCTCGGCTATGTATCCTCGAACCGGAATTTCGTTTTCACCGCAAAACTTTGGCAGCGATTCACTCACGAAATGTCCGCTTCCAAAGAAGACGAAAAACTGGTGCGCGACGGATTCGAACCGCTTCGCGCTGCCGGCAAGCTCGGGGCTGTGCTGCTGCAATTCCCTTTCTCATTTCATCGCACACCAGAAACTGCGGCATATCTCGTGGCATTGCTGAAACGCTTCTCCGATTTTCCCCTCGTAGTGGAAGTTCGTCACTCCTCCTGGAACGTACCCGAAACCTTTGCTCTCCTCTCTCAGAACAACACCGGATTCTGCAACATTGATCAGCCCCTGATTGGCCATTCGCTGAAAGCCACGCAAGAGACCACATCACCCGTGGGCTACGTTCGCCTTCATGGCCGCCGTTACGACACCTGGTTCTCCGACGATGAAAGCACCCCATCGCACGAACGTTATAACTATCTCTACTCTTCGGAAGAATTGAAGCCGTGGGTCAGGCGAATTGAGCGAATCGAACAGTCCGCCAGCGAAGTATTTGTCATCGCCAACAATCATTACCAGGGAAAAGCAGTTGTAAATGCGCTCCAGCTCATTAGCATCTTGAAGCCGCCAAAAGTAAAAGTTCCCGAACCCATCTTGCAGAACTATCCTGAGCTCCTATCAATAGCCACAGAAGGCGTGAAAGAGCCAACTCTGTTCGACATAAAACCTATTGACTAGGAGCAAAGGAAGACAAAATGAGCATGCTCTACCGAGCTGACCACATCGGAAGCTTCTTGCGCCCGGCAGAATTACTGCAAGCACGGAAGGGCGCTTCTCCACAAGAGCTGCACACGCTCGAAGACAAGCACATCGCGCGAGTCATCGCGAAGCAGAAAGAAATGGGCTTTGAAGCCGTGACGGACGGCGAGCTCCGCCGTCGTAATTTCATGAGCGATTTCACCGACGCCGTCGAAGGATTTGACTTGGGCGATGCAGTGGGCCGCACTTGGCAAGCGGGCAGAGGCCACAAAGAATCTGGCTCGCCCGTTAGCAGCGTAGCCGGTATCGTGACATCTAAACTTCGCCAACTCCGTCCACTAACCGGTCACGAATTGCCATTTTTGAAAAGTCATAGTCCTCTGCCAATAAAAATGACTCTTCCTAGCGCCACTCAGTTTCCCGCCATTGCTTTCAAGCGCGGCGTCACAGACAAAGTCTATAAAGACTACTCTGCGCTCCTCTGGGACATTGTCGAAATCATGAAACATGATTTACGTAAACTTTCCGCGGATGGCGTCTCCTACATTCAAATTGACGCCCCGCGCTACAGCTACTACATGGATCCAAAGTGGCGCGAGTGGATTCGAACCGAGATGCGGCTCGATCCAGACGCCGCACTTGACGAAGCCGTAAAGGCGGATAACGAATGCTTCCGCGCGGCCCGACGCGAAGGCGTTACACTTGGGATTCACCTTTGCCGCGGCAACAATCGCAGCCATTGGTACGCGGAAGGCGGCTACGACTCCATTGCGGAAAAGCTATTTAACACTTTGGAAGTTGACCGCTTTCTGCTCGAATACGACGATGAGCGTTCGGGAACATTCGAACCACTTCGTTTTGTCCCAAAGGATAAAACGGTCGTACTCGGCCTGGTCAGTTCCAAAACTCCGCGCCTGGAAGATCCAAACGTGCTGATCAAAAGAATCGAGCACGCGTCCAGCTATCTTCCCTTGGAAAATCTCGCATTGAGCCCGCAATGTGGCTTCGCTTCGACCGCCGAAGGTAATCTCCTCACCGAAGATGATCAATGGAGAAAATTACAGTTAGTTATAGAAACCGCAAGTAAAGTCTGGGCTTCTTAACGCGGCCACGTCCCAGCACAAAGAAGTTTTGAAAAATTCTGCATTCAGTGGCAACATTTCATCCCGAATCTCAATGAAAATTACCGCCTGGGCACGACGACTGGCATCTCTGGTCTTTAGCATTGTGGCCGCAGGAGCCGCCGCAAATTTATCTGCGTTTCAAACCGATTCCCCAAAACCAGTCGTAGTCCAGCCCGGTCCTCCCGGCGAACCAACCAAGCGTTTGCCTGACTCAACAAAAGGTATCCTGCCCCAGCGCTCACGCGCCGATGCGGAGTTCATGCAGGGCATGATCATGCACCACGCACAAGCTGTGGAAATGACCGCCCTCATCTCGACTCACACACAAAACAAAGATCTGCAGCTGCTCGGCGCGCGCATCAACAATTCCCAGACCGACGAAATCAAATTCATGAAGCGCTGGCTCACCGCTCGGGGCGAATCAATCACAATGCCATCGCACGAAATGCCCGGCATGTCCCACGATGGCATGAATATGTCGCACCATGCGATGCCGCTCATGCCCGGAATGCTCACGCCCGAACAAATGGACGCTCTTCGCAAAGCTCGGGGCGCCGACTTTGACAGATTATTCCTAACCGGAATGATTCAGCATCACAACGGCGCGCTCACTATGGTGAAAGACCTGTTCGATACTGCCGGTGCAGGCCAGGACGGCGAAATTTTCGGCTTCGCAACTGACGTAGACACCGGCCAGCGCGCCGAAATCAAAATTATGCAGGAAATGTTGGAGAAAAAATCGGAAGAGGGGAAACGATGAATCGAGCAATATCTGTTCTATTTCGCCTGCTGCTTGGGGCCATTTTTCTTAATTTCAATGTGAGTTTGCTGCAAGGACAAGCGCAAACTCCCGCAGCACCGCCTCAGGGCCAATCCGCGCAAGGCCCCGCTCAACAATCGGCCGATAAAGACAAAGCAAAAGGCGGCGAAGACGAGGACGAAGGCAATCCCTTCGCTCCCGAACCTGCTCCTGCTCTTCCTCCCGGCATGAAAGGTTCCGACGTGAACGATCCTCGCTACACTCTGAAGCCCGGCATGTATGACGCGGGCGAAATCGCGATGGGCATGAAGCATGTTGCTCTCTACAAAAAGCCAGATGCATTTCAGCTTGGAGCAAACAGCGCGGATGATCCCAAAGTTCAGAAAACAATCTCACAACTCGGCATCGGCTCTAAGATGCCCAAGGAAATTCAGCTCCCCATCGCTCAGCTCGCTTTCGCAAATTCCGATCTCGCCTTCCAGGGAAATCATCTCTTCCTTGGGAATTTCTACGGCATAAACATCTACGACATTTCAAATCCCGCGGCCGCAACTGTTCTCACTTCCATGGTCTGCCCAGGCGGCCAAGGCGACGTCTCCGTTTACAAAAACCTCCTGTTCATGTCCGTCGAAATGCCGAATGGTCGCCTCGATTGCGGCGCGCAGGGCTTCCCTGCCCCACCCGAAGACGACAAAGACAAAGATAAAGACAACAAGGACAAGAAACCGAAACTCCCCGCAGCGCAGAAAGATCGCTTCCGCGGCGTTCGCATCTTCGACATTTCTGACATTAAGAACCCTAAGCAGGTCGCGGCCGTTCAAACCTGCCGCGGTTCGCACACGCACACGCTCGTTCTCGATCCCAACGACAAAAATAATGTCTACATCTATGTTTCCGGCACCTCCTTTGTGCGTCAGGCGGAAGAACTCGCTGGTTGCTCCGGTGAAGCGCCCGACAAAGATCCCAACACCGCACTTTTCCGAATTGACGTGATCAAAGTCCCCGTCGCCGCTCCGCAGAACGCGCAAATCGTTTCTCATCCACGCCTTTTTATTGACGCTCGCACCGGCGCGATGAATGGCCTCAACAACGGCGGCACGCACGGCAAAAAAGGCCCCGAAAAGCCCTCCGACACCAATCAGTGCCACGACATCACCGTTTACACTGCAATCGGCCTCGCTGCTGGCGCCTGCTCCGGCAATGGCATCATCCTCGACATTAAAGATCCCGCGAATCCAAAGCGCCTTGACGCCGTCAACGATCCCAATTACTCCTACTGGCACTCCGCTTCATTCTCAAATGACGGTAGCAAAGTTGTCTTCACCGATGAGTGGGGTGGTGGACTTGGCGCGCGTTGCCGGCCAAACGATCCCAACAAGTGGGGCGCGGACGCAATTTTCAGCTTGAAGGACAACAAACTCACATTCGACAGCTACTACAAAATGCCCGCAGCTCAAGGCGACTCGAAAAATTGTGTCGCGCACAACGGCTCGCTCGTTCCCGTCCCCGGGCGCGACATCGAAGTCCAGGCCTGGTATCAGGGCGGAATCTCCGTCGTGGATTTCACCGATCCTGCAAATCCATTCGAAATTGCTTATTTCGATCGCGGCGCCATTGATCCCAACATGCTCGTCCTCGGCGGCGATTGGTCTGCCTACTGGTACAACGGCTACGTCTACGCCTCCGAAATCGCGCGTGGCCTCGACGTTTTTGAACTAACGCCAAGCAAATTCCTCACCCAAAACGAACTCGACGCAGCGAAAACCGTTCATGTCGCCGAACTCAACGTACAAAATCAGCAAAAAATCGAGTGGCCTGCAAAGCTCGTCGTAGCGAAAGCCTATCTCGATCAACTCTCGCGTTCACAAGCTCTTTCGGCGGACCGAATTACTTCACTGCAAAAAGCAATTCAGGCCGCTGAAGCATCTAAATTGAACAAAGGCAAAGTCGCCAAGCTGAAGGCACTCGCGCCTTCGCTCGAAAAAGACGCTGCTTCCGCAAGAACTCCCGCAGACGCGACTCGTCTGCGCGGCCTTGCCGATATTCTCAAGCACCCTGTCGCCTAACCGCTCTCGCTCGCAAAACAAAAAAGCCTGCTTGCCAAGCAAGCAGGCTTTTTCTTTCCACCATCTAAACGCGGAGCAATTTGACCTTCTTGTTCGTGACTCGGTACGCCAGAAGTTCAAATCGCCCGGTGAAACTACTTCCCCAGAATCGCCTTCGCAAACTTTGGCGCTCTCCCTTCATCCTCATGCTTGCAATACGCAAACACATCCACTCCCTGCTTCATCCAACCTTCAAACCGTTTCTTCCACGCCGCCAGTTCTTTCGCCGTGTAATCTTCCTTCCGCAATCGCACATACGTGAAATCCGCAGTCAGCAGCTCCGGCGGCGCCTGTTCTTCCGTCTCCGCCAGGCAGAGCGCCACATTATGTTTTCGCAGCACCGCGTACGTCTCTTCCGTGTACCAGCTCGCGTGCCGTACCTCGAACGCAAACTGAAACGCCGGTGGCTTCAGCGATAAAAACTCTTCCAACAGCGCTTGATCAAACTTGAAATTCGGCGGCAGTTGCACCAGCACGGGCCCCAGGTGGTCGCCGTCATTCAGCACGCTTGCTACTTCCAGGAACCGTTTCAGCGTCTCCCCGCAGTTTCGCAATCGTTGTATGTGCGTAATCTTCTGATTTGCCTTCAACGCAAACCGAAATCCCTGCGGCACGCTCGCCGCCCAACTCAACAGCACCGACTCGCTCGGCATCCGGTAAAAACTGTGATTGATTTCGACCGTGTCGAATTGCTTCCCGTAAAACGAAAGCATCTCTTTGTCCGGCAGCTTTTCCGGATAAAAACTTCCCTTCCACTGTTTGTAGGAATACCCGGAAGTGCCAATGCGAAGTTTGCCTGCGCGCGGAATGGAAGCACCTCCCCGAAGAGCACCATCATATCAGGCTAATGTTTTCGACATCACCGCCCCTTTCGCGGAGATGCCTCTCAATTGTCATTCCGAGCGAAGCGAGGAATCTGCTTTTGCCTTTTGCCTAAATCTTCGACCCCTTTGCCATCTGCTTGCTCAACAACTCAATCGCCTTCTCCAACGTTTGCCGCGACTTCCAAAACTCTCCCCACAAATCCCCTTTTTCTTTCAACCGCGCCGCCATCGTCCTAATATTGAAATTCTCCGGCTTCAGATTCGCCTTCAACTCCTTAGCCAACACAGGCGTCGAAACCGGCGCCCTCGGAAACGCCCGCGCCGAATACGCCGCCGCTAGCGGCCGCCCTTCCGCATTTTGCGCCACGTCAATCAACACTCGGCCAACAGGCCGTTTCGCCACGGTTCGTTCGCTCGTCACCAGGTTCGGATGCTCCGCCGTCACCTGCCGCGCAATAATTTCCGCAAACGTCCGCAACTGTTCGTATGTGTAAATCGGTTCCACTGGAATAAAAATGTGGAATCCTGTCGCGCCCGAAGTCTTCATAAAGTGTTTCATCTTCAGCGCTTCCAGTTTTTCGTGCAGCGCTTTCGCCACAGCCACTACCACACTGAATTCCGTCCCGTCCGACGGGTCCAGATCAAAAAAGAAATAGTCTGGATGCTCCAGGTTCCCAATCCGGCTCGACCACGGATTGTGATCGATACATCCGAGCCCCGTCAGAAACAGCAGCGACGCTCGATCTTCCGCCGTCGCGTAGTTGATCACCTTCCCGCGCTCTTCCGAATCAATAGGCGTCGTTCGAAACCACTCCGGCAATCCTTCGTGCACATCCTTCTGAAAAAACGCCTGCCCCTTGATCCCGTCCGGATACCGCCGCAACACCAGCGCTCGCTCCTTCAGAAATGGCAAAATGTATTCCGACATCGAGTAGTAGTAAGCAATCAGCTCCCGCTTCGTGATCCCTGACTCCGGAAAATAAATCTTGTTCAAATTGCTGAATCTTAGCCTCTTTCCATCCAGTTCAAACGTCAGCGTCTCGGCTTTGCCTGAAAAAAGCTCCGCCTCAATTTTCTTCTTGTCCGTTAGAACATTTCCAACCACCGCCGGCGCTGTCACCACATCCGCCTGCGGTTCTGCAGCAACTTCCGTTTCCCATGTGCAGTCCTGCGGCGCAATATCCTCGCGCAATCCAACAAACACCGGATGCCTTAGCGCGCGTTCATTCGTCCATCCGCTGAATTTCACGCGCACCACCATGGACGGCGTCACCCAGCTTGGCTTTTCATTCGCCGCCGGTTTCCCCTCAAACGGACACTTCGCAATGGAAAACTCCTTTAGTTGCGCAAAAATCTCCTTTTGCTTCGCGCTATCAAATCCCGTCCCCACATGCCCGATAAACTTCAGTGTCTTCCCGTTATATAAACCCAGTAGCAGCGACCCAAACAGGAGCCCGCTCGTCCGCGCCTCCGTCCATCCACCCACAACCGCATCCACGGTCTGCGTCACTTTCAATTTCAGCCAGCTCGCACTTCTGTCGGATACATAAATGCTGTCCATCCGCTTCGCCACAATCCCTTCAAGCCCGTGCTGCTTCGCCAGTTCGTACAATTCCTTCCCGTGCTCCACCTGATGATCCGCAAAGCGCACCAGCTGCGAAGGATAAATCAGCCGTCGCAATAGCTCTTTCCGCTGCGCCAATGGAGCTTCCCGCAAGTCGTATCCATCGCAATAGAGCAGATCGAACGCAAAATAAACCACCGGCGTGCTCGCAATCAGCTTTTCGCTCGGCGCACGAACATGCATCCGCTCCTGCAGCCGCTCAAAGCTGCTGTGCCCCGCATCATCCAGCGCCACAAGCTCTCCATCCACTATCGCTTCTTTCAACGCAAAGTGTTTCGGCAAATTCGCCAGTTCCGGATACCGTTTCGTAATATCAATGTTCGCGCGCGACCGCAGCGTCACTTCCCCACCCGCAATACGCGCCATCGCACGCACGCCGTCCCACTTGATCTCATACAGCCAGTTCGCATCGGAAAATGGTTTGTCGGACAGTGTCGCCAGCATCGGCTCAATCTTCCCCGGCATCGCGCTCGCTCGCACCGGATGCAAATCCGCTGGCTGAATCACGCTCGGCGAGCGCTTCGGCGGCAGCTCTGCCGCAATCTCATCCAGCGTCCGCCCCGTCAGCACCGACCCATCATGCTGATCCACGTCGTACGAAGTGTCTTCCGCCGCATCCTTGTGCTTGATCAGCAGCCACTCATTTCCCTTCTCGCTGCTCTTGATCTTCACCAGCACAAAACTTCCCCGCAGCTTCTCTCCATTCAAAACAAACTTCAGATCGCCCTTCCTGATCTGTTCCTCTGCACTCAAATTCCCTTCGAGCAGAAAACTTCCGCGGTCCCACACCATCACCGTTCCCGCGCCATAACTTCCCGCGGGAATTTTTCCTTCAAAGCCGCCATATTCCAGGGGATGGTCTTCTGTCATCACAGCGAGCCGTTTGTCTGCCGTATTCAGCGACGGCCCTTTCGGCACGGCCCACGATTTCAGCACTCCATCCATCGCCAGCCGGAAATCGTAATGTAGCCGCGTCGCCGAATGCTTCTGCACCACAAAAACATTTTCTCCAGCCAATCCTGGCGTAGGCTTCCCCTCCAGAATCGCCAGCTTCGGACTCGGCAGCCGTTTGTTTGCCTTGGAATGCCTTCCCCCGGGCTTCGCGTCTTCTTCCAGAACCCCCGCCGGCTCCGGCGTCTTGTCAAACTGCCTCTTCCGCCTGTACTCCTCTAATTTCCCCGCCATCTCTTTCAGAAATCTCCCCGCGCATTCTAACTCACGCTCTCCCGGAACAGCCCGTTGTATGGGCCAACTTCCCGGTTGGCCCTCTGTATCTCACCCCTTCAGGGTTGAGGTTCTTCTCTTGCTTTTCGTAGCGGTGACTCTACATCGCCATCTTTTTCTTGGTTTTTCTTTTGTCTCTGGCCTTAACGTCGCCGGGTTCACCCCTGCATCTTCGCCCTTGTACTGGCCGGTCTTCAGGCCGGTGCTTTTACGCACTTATGTAGGAGCGTAGTCCGTCCCGCGCCTTTATTTCGTATCGCTGGCATCCTGCCGGCGAATGATTTTTTCCTTGGAGTGAGGCGGCCTGCCTGCCGCAGGCAAGCTTGACTCCGCTTGCCTTTCCTCTCGTGCTGTCATTCCACGGGCTGTCTATACGCCTCAGGAGGACTGTGCCCTTCTCGCTTTTCTTCGTGGCGCCACCGCTCGTATTCTACTGGCCACGCCCGTTTGCAACTGCAACCAACAATTGTCGTCCCAAGTCCGTCATGGCGGGCGAGGGTTCTGCTTGAAAAGTAGAAAATTAAGAATCAATCATCGATTCGAACGGTGGCAAGAAAATTCATGCGTCCACCTTGAATTGACGGAATCATCTCAACAGGACTCAAAGCATGTAGTCGCGGACTTGAAGGCCAGGGGTCCACCACTCTGACCGTTCGAACGTTTGGCCCCATCCGAGTAGGAATGTATTCGACCGCGTAATTAATCATCGCATGAGCTGTATTGCAATAGAGCAGAGGGTGATCGGACGAAAGTTCTTCGATCACGGTCATATTGTTCATAGCAAAGATGTTGTTTTCGGGGTCAAAGGCAGCGACAACTCGCGATGTAAATCTGTCGCCGTTATCGTCCGTCCAAGTTCGACTTAGCGCTTCACCGATTCGCCTCGTAAAACCTGCTGGGAGGCAAACTACATTACCGAACATTTGCCGCACAATTTGTTGCTGGCTAACAGGATGGCCGTAGAAATGAAAAATCATGGAGACGCAGGCTGCCCAACACCATTCCGGGCATTGTTGGGTATGAATTGCGGAGAATAGTTTCGGCATATCAACTTGCGCCCGACAGATTCCTTGACCACACTGTTGAGCTTTTAGGGTTGAAGCAGCGGCGAGCGCAAATCCTGCACCAATGAAGGAACGTCTATCAATCACTTTGCACCTACCTTTTGGGGTGAGTAGGGTGATAACTTTCGAGAGACTATACTAATCAGCTAAAGTAAAGCAAGGCTACTTGTGTAGGGGCGAACTTTATTCCGCCCATAGCCTTTATTTCGTAGCGTCGGCTTGCCCTGAATGGGGTAGAAGGGCATCCTGCCGGCGTCCCAGGTTCCGCTGTTAATCCTTGTTCTTTTCCTCTTCTGTCATCCCGACCGGAGCGGCCCGACTCATTCTTACGTGCGGTTCGTGCACGTCATGCCGCGCAGTGGAGGGACCTCTCTTCGACCTTGATGGGGGGTGCCGCATCCACCGCCCGGCTCCTTCGTCTCAGGACGATCGTGTTGTCATTCCCTGTAGCTCGCCCCTTCAGGGGTGAGGTTTTCTCTCCCTTTTTGTAGCGCCGACTTTAAGTCGCCCTCTTCTCGGTTTTGCTTTTGTCTCTGGCCTTAAACGTAACCGGGTCTTGGGTTGACTTTCCGCTCTTGGCTTGGCACCTCATTCAAATGATACCCACACAGTACTGTTACTTGACTTGTTACTATTCCCGTGTTACGCTCCCACGTGAACTCGCACCTCAACTCGCCTAACTCCCGTAGTTTCTTCACTTCGCAAATTCACCCGCAACAGGATTCTGGCTCGCTCCTTCCTCCCCATTTTTCCTCACCTCTCCTAACCCTTTCGTTTTCATATTCATACAAACTGCCCCGCCCGCAACCCGTTTCTTTTGATATTCATACAAACTGCCCGGGGGTAGGTGGAGGCCAATCGCCGCTTCCTCCCACGAAGCAGCTCCCCCGCCTCTCCCGAGTCCTAGTCCTATCCCCTTCCCAACCCAGCACATATCCTGTGGAAAACTTATTGCATCCCTCCCCTTCCACAACTACCCTTTTCAATTGCCCCCATTTTCATTCTGGGAACGCCCTTGGAAGGAGCTTTACTGCCATGGCCACGAGTGTCTGGAAAGGCCACCTCACCTTTGGACTCATCTCCATCCCTGTCCGCCTCTTTACCGCCGCTCGCGGTGAGCGCGTCAGCTTCAATCAACTCCACAAAGTCTGCAATACGCGCTTGAAGATGCCGCTCTCCTGCCCCACCTGCAACCGCGTCGTCGAGCGCTCCGAAATCGTCAAGGGCTACGAGTACGAAAAAGATCAGTACGTCCTCTTCTCCGAAGAAGAGCTCGACAAGATCGAGCCGCCCTCCGCCAAAGTCATGGAAATTCTGGAATTCGTGAAGATGAAAGAAGTCGACCCGCTCTATTTCGACGCCTCATACTACGTCGGCCCCGAAGAAGGCGGCACCAAAGCCTACAAACTGCTCATGCAGGCCATGGAAGAAACAGGACACGCCGCCATCGCCAAAGTCACCATGCACCAGCGCGAACACATCGTCGTCATTCGCCCCCGCGCCAAAGGTCTTACATTGCACACGATGTTTTACAACAACGAAATTCGCGCTGCGGAAACTCTTTCCACCGACGACGTACAACTGAAAGACCAGGAAAAGAAGCTCGCGCACCAGCTCATTGAAAGCCTTTCCGCCCCGTTTGAGGCGCAAAAATATCGCGACGAATATCAGGACAACGTAAAAGCGATGATCGCCGCCAAGCTCAAGGGTCAGGAAATCACGGAAGTTCGCCAGCCGCAGCTCGCGCCCGTCATTGATCTGATGGAAGCGCTGAAAAAGAGCATCGCCGAGAAACAGACGCCGGCTTCCGCGGCCGCTCCAAAGAAGCCGCCCGTTCGCGCGGTCGAAGCTCCCGTGCCCATCGCTGAGAAAAAACGGAAAAAAGCGTAAACTAGTTTTTGTTCATGGGATCAACCGACCGATTCAGCCGCGAAGAAGTCCAGCGGATCCTGGACCTCACACCAAAACAACTGGATTACTGGGACCGCCTGCGCCTCGTCTCTTCGCGCAAAGAACAAAACGACCGTTTCTATAATTTCCACGACCTCATCGGCCTTCGCACTGTAAAGCAGCTCACGGAAAGTGGCGTTCCCGCGCAAAGACTCGGCCGCGCGCTCGCCGCGCTCCGCAAAGGCATCCTCAATTCCCACGCCCCGCTCAACGAACTCCGCATCCACTCCGACGGCCGCGATGTGGTCGTCGAGCGCGACGGCGTCCGCTTCGATCCCCTCTCCGGCCAGACCGTCATGAACTTCGACACTCGCGACCTGGGCGAAAAGGTGCGGGTGATGGCGGGGAGGTCCGCCGAAGAGCTTTTTGAGACTGCGCTCGACTACGAAATGGAAGGCGCCGCGACCGAGAAAACAATCCAGGCGTACCAACGCGCGCTCGCAGCGGATCCGAAAAAACTCGAAGCGCTGATTAATTGCGGAACGCTCTACTACGAGCTGGGAAATCTGGAAAAAGCCGAACACTATTTCCGGCGCGCGCTGGAATCCGATCCGGAAAACTCTTTGGCTTACTCCAACCTCGGCAGTGTGCTTGAAGAGCTAGGCCAGCTTCCGGAAGCGCGGCAGCATTTGCGTTCCGCGGTTCGCCTGGAACCGGAATACGCGGACGCGCGCTACACGCTCGCGCTCGTCTGCGAAAAAATGAACGCGTTCACCGAGGCGCGCCAACACTGGCGGGAATACCTGAGACTCGATCCTGCGAGCCCCTGGAGTGATTACGCGCGAAAAAGAATTGTGGAGCTTGCCTCGTATAAAGCGGATGATGATTCTTCAAATCGGACGAAAAACGCTTCGGCTACCTGATTTGTTGTCCCGGCGAAAGCGCCTGATTGATACTCTGCAATTTTTGAAAGCCGTCTTTCACTACCGTTGATTTAATGTTCTCTTTCGTAACTGCAACCGGCTTAAGCAGAATCGCCGGAACATTAATTTTGCCGTTGCTGATTGTCGTGTCCGCAACTGGTTTTTCACCTTTGGCCAACTGCACAGCCTCTTCAGCCGCTTTCAGCGCCTGATTCGCCACCGGCTTGTAAACCGTCATCGTCTGCGTACCTTGCGCGATGCAGATAATCGCAGCCAAATCCGCGTCCTGTCCGGACACGGCAACTTTACCGGCAAGATTATTTTCCCGCAGCGCCTGAATCGCGCCGCCTGCAAGTCCGTCGTTGGAGGCGACAATCGCAGCGATATTTCCTTTGCTGGATTCGATCGCCTTCAGCGTGGAAAGATACGCTTCGGAAGGAAGCCAATCGTTTGTATAAGAATCAGAGATCACCTTGATCTCGCCACGATCAATCTTTGGCTGCAGAACTGCCATCTGCGCAATGTGCAGAGATTTCGCGCCGCCATCTTGGGGCGAGCCGGCAAGAATCACGTAATTCCCTTTCGGCGCCTGCTTCAGAAGATATTCCGCCTGAAGCTGGCCGATGGCGACGCGGTCGAAGGTGATGTACAGATCGACGTCGCTGTTCAAAACCATGCGATCGTAACTGATGACTTTTACATTTGCAGCTTTGGCGGCTTCGACGATGCGAACTGCCTTCGTAGTGTCATGCGGGAGCAAAACGAGCGCCTTGATTCCGGACTTGATCATTTCCTGAACTTGTTGGAGCTGGCGGTCGTCGTCTCCTTTGGCATCAGCAGTAACCACTTCTGCGCCGAGCTCTTTTGCGCGCGTTTCGAAGGAATTCAAATCGGTTTGCCAGCGCTCGCCGTTCATGGCTTCGATGGAGAAGCCGATTTTTATCCTGGAATTTTGGGCAAATGCGAAAGGCACAGAAAAAAGAGCAATGAATAGAGATAAGAATATGAAGAGACGGACAATAGCTCGACGCAAGAGGACCCTCCCTAATTGAATCGAAGTTAGCACAGACATGGACAACGAAATGCCACGGCTAAAGGAGCTGTGCGCTTACAAATACGAGTGTGATGAAAGCTGTGGTTAAAAGTTGGGATATAGTGTCGGGCATTCTGACGAGCAGAAAGGAAAGGGATGACGAAGCGACGGGAGTTTCTGGGGAGAATTGGCGCGGTTGGAATCGGCGCGTGTTTGCCACTCGGCACGTTTGCCTGGGAGAGAGAAAACGCCGAACTGATTCTGCACAACGGAAATATTTGGACTGTGAATGCGCACGAACCACGAGCGGAAGCAATCGCAATTGCACGCGGAAGAATTCTGGCGATTGGCAGCAATAGAGAGGTGCTGCCAATCGCGGTGCCGACGACAAAGAAAATTGATTTGGGGCAGAAGACGGTGCTGCCGGGATTTATTGATGCGCATTCGCATCCGGCGGATGCAGGCTTAAGCCATCTCAAAATGGTGGACTGCGATTTGCGATCCATCAGTGCGATTCAACAAGCACTCCGCGAGCGAGCGGCGAAGACCCCGGCCGGTGATTGGATTCTGGGGTTCAAATACGACGATACGAAAACGTCGGATGGACGGCCACTGACAATCCAGGATTTGGATGCAGCGGTACCGGATCATCCCGTGTACATCCAGCACCGAGGCGGGCACACGATCTATTGCAATTCATCGGCGTTCAAGCGCGCAGGGATTGATGAGAAAACGCCCGATCCACCGGGTGGGCAGATCAGCCACGATCCCGCTACGGGAAAGTTGAGCGGACGGCTGGCGGAAAGTGCGCAGAGCCTGATTGACAAGGCGATGGCGCAAAAGTTTACGCGGGACGACCATCGCGAAGGCGTGAAATTAATTTCGAAGATGCTGGCGAAGACAGGAATCACTTCCGCGACGGAAGCTCAGGGAACGCCAACGGATTTGCAGGCGTATCAGGATGCTCGGGACGCGGGCGAACTGCTGTTCCGCGCGTACTGCTTCATCAACTATCGCTATATCGATTCGATGATTGCGGCCGGTGTGCGAACCGGATTTGGCGATGAATGGGTGAGAGTTGGCGCCATGAAATTGGTCAGCGACGGATCGATTTCGGAGCGGACTGCACATCTTTCGACGGCGTATGAAGGAAGGCCGAACGATTTCGGAATTCAGGTGATGAACGAAGAGGAATTGTACGAATACGGGCGGAAGGCGCACCTGGCCGGATGGCAAATCGGCACGCACGCAAACGGCGATGTTGGGATTGATACTGCGTTGCGAGTTTATGAGCGATTGCAGAAAGAGAGTCCACGAAAGGATGCGCGGTACCGGCTGGAGCACTGCACGGTAGTGAATGACAATTTGGTTCGCCGGATAGCCGCGCTGGGCGCGATTCCGACGCCGTTTTCGACGTACGTTTATTATCATGGCGAAAAGATGAAGTATTACGGCGCAGAGCGATTGAACAACATGTTTGCGCTGCGGTCGTTTCTGGACGCCGGGATTCGCGCGACGCAGGCTTCTGATTATCCACCAGGAGAATTTGCTCCAATGATGGCACTGCAATCGGAAGTGACGCGGACGGATATGAAGGGAAATGTTTGGGGACCCAAGCAGAAGGTTTCGGTTGAAGAAGCGATTCGAGTGGGCACGATCCATGGAGCGTATGCGTCGTTCGAAGAAAATTTGAAGGGATCGCTTGAGGTGGGGAAAGTAGCAGATCTAGTTGTGTTGGGGCGCGATCCGTTCAAAGAGGATCCGTCAACGCTGGTGACGATTCCGGTAGAGCGAACGATGGCGGGCGGCAAGTGGACGTACGAGAGCTGAAGCGCAGCAGAGATTGGAGCGAGGCAGGCGATGGAACAGAAGAAAGACACGATAGCGCAGTGGAGCGAGTCGGCTCCTTATTGGGAAAAGCATCGGGCGGTGGTGCGTGAGATGTTTGGGCCGGTGTCGGAGGCGTTGATTGAGGATGCGCAAATTGGAAGAGGGCAAACGGTGCTGGATGTGGCGATGGGGCCGGGAGAGCCAGCACTGACGCTTGCGGACGTGGTGGGGCCGGCGGGAAGAGTTGTGGGGACAGATGCGGTTGCGGAGATGGTGGAAGCAGCGCGGCGCGAGGCGGTGCGGCGCGGACTGAAGAATACGAGTTTTGAGACGGCTGTGGGAGAGAAGTTGCCATTTGCGGATGGTACGTTTGACGCGGCGGTGAGCAGGTTCGGGGTGATGTTTTTCCCGTCGCCGGTTGGCGGAGTTCGAGAGATTTTGCGGGTGCTGAAGCCGGGCGGACGGATTGCGATGGCGGTGTGGCATTTTGCGGAGCGAAATCCGTTCTTTACGGCTGTGACGAGCGTCCTGGACAAGTTTATCCCTCCAACCCCCCCGGAGCCGGACGCGCCGGATGCATTTCGATTTGCGAAGCCGGGGGCGCTGCTTGAAGTTTTTGAAAGTGCTGGTGTGAAGGGCGGATCGGAACGGCTGCTGAAGTTTTCGATAAAAGCGAAGGCTTCACCGGAAGAGTTCTGGACGCTGCGATCTGAGTTGTCAGAAAGCATGCGTTCGAAGCTAGCGCGGCTTTCGGAAGCTCAACTGGCGCAGTTGAAGCGAGAAGTGGTTCAAGGGATTCGAGGATACTCGACAGGTGAAGGAGTCAGTTTTCCGGCTGAGGTTTTGGTCGTGAGCGGCGAAAAGGCGTGATAGCGAGCATGAAAGTTTGAAATTAAAGACAAAGCAGATCCCTCGCTACGCACAGGATGGCATTTACGGTAGGGATTTGCAGGCGGGCACGGTGAGATGGATGACACAGATATTCACAATCATGCACAGATTTGCACAGATGAAATCTGAAAATGCAGTTGACGCGAGATGAGAAGAAATTTATTGTGCAGCCAGATCGAAACGGAACGCGCAAGCGAAACCGGGCGATCGACGGAAACGCGGAAAGAAGCGGTCGAATGCGCCTTCTTCCGAGATGCGCAGCAGAACTTAAACCTTTTGCAGCGCAATAGGAAGAGGGTGAGGAAACCGAATCGGGAAGCGTGTGCCGTGAAAACTAGAGTCGCAGAGCAGGACGCTCAGCAGCTGGATTGAAAGGTAGTGCGAGGGCTTCGGCCGGAACACGAACGAGTAGATTAGGCAGCGAAGCAGGACAGCTGTACGACACAGTTTCTAAGGGCGCGAGACCGCAAGGTGACGCGCCCTCTTTTTTTGGTTATCAGTTGTCAGTCGCAACGTCTCCTTTAGGATCTCCACCCGAATTCAGGAGAAAAGAGTTTACGTATGCCGGAGAGCGCCGGGCTGAAGCCCGGCCTCCACAACAACTAGACAAAATGCCTGCCGCATTACAGAACTGGCGGGGTGGGGGTGTTGGCAAGGGGTGGCGGGAGCGCCTGGCGAAGCTTCTGCATCTCGGGTGGGAATTCGGGGCCGCCACGGTGCATTCGGCCGAGGCTAACGGCCCATTGTTCGAGCCAGCCGTTACCATGCTCCCCGACGTAAGTGTTGGGGGTGCTGTAGGCGACATCGTTGAGGGCGGATTCCAGAGCGACAAATCGGTAGCCACGCTTGCGAAGCACGTCGAGCAGATCACCCAGATGATCGGCTTCCAGGTTGTTGCCATGCAGCAAAATCACTTGCGGGGGCTCATAGCCCAATAGTTCGCGAGAAAACTTTTCGTAATAGTCGAATACTTCATCTGCGTATTTGAGATAAGCATCGGCAATTTTTTTCTGTAGAGCCGCGTCGCCGGAATTTCTAGCGGCATCGTAAAGCGGGGCGAAAGCCCAGTCTTCGGGGTCGAGAGTGACGGGGGCGATGGTATAGCCGCGATTAATCAGAAACGCTTCGAGCTCGCGGCGGGATTGGAGATCGCGGCCGACGTCGAGAAAAGGGTGCCGGAAATAGCGCATCTTTCTGCCGTGCTGTGCGAGGAGTGTTTTTGTGACAACTTCACCGCGAATCACGGATTCTTCAAATTCCTTAAGCCCGATCTTATTGAACGAGGGATGCGAGAAGGCGTGGTTTCCGAGTTCCAGGCCGGCATCGAGCCACTGATTGAGCGTGGCGATGCGCGCGTCGACTTCACCGACCTTCATGTAAAGCTTGTTTTCGTTGACGAAGCCAACAGCGGGAACTTGCTGCTGCTTGAGCGTGCCGACGATTTTGGAAGTCATCTCGGTCAGCTCTTGCGCGGACATGGATTGCGCGGCGCTTGCAGGAAGGTCATCGACGGTGATGGCGACGCGGCGATCCGGCGGCGCTTGTGCGACGGCGAATCGTGCGAAAAGGAGTGTGAGAAGAAGAAGCTTGCAGACGCGAACCATAGTTAGTCTCCCGATTTTAAGGAAGAGAAATTGTAAGCCGAACGACGCCTCGGACAAGTGGCGATTAAGTGCTCGATTTCCGCGATGGGCGCGATGTTGCCGCGTGCTCCGACGGCCGTGCAGTTGAGCGCTGCGGCGGCGCAAGCGAATTCAAGCTGGCGCTGGGTGGGCCAATCTTGCAGGAGTGCATAGAGAAAGCCGGCGTGGAAGATGTCTCCGGCGCCGGTGGTATCCGCGACATCGACATTGAACGCGGGTGAATAGAAAAGTTGGGAGCCGTCAAAGGCTAGAACGCCGTCGTGGCCGAGTGTGGCGGCGGCGAGCTTGCTGCCGAACTTTTTCTGGACGATTTGAAGCGCTTTGGGGAGGTCGGATTCGCCGGAGATAAGGCCCGGGATGTTGTTGCTGGTGATGAGGTAATCAATTTCTGGGAACAGTGTGTCTATCGCTGGATAGAGTTTGTCGACGTCAGCGACGACGGGAATTTCTGCGACACGCGCCCATTGGGCGGCTTGGAGGGCAGCTGCTGTATCGTGACCGTCCACAAGAAGAGCGCGGGCAGAAGTAATCCAGTCGCGCTGGAGTTCAGCGGGATGGAGGGCGAGGCGATCGTCGTGGCGGCGAAGCACAGTCCGTTCGCCGGATGCGTCAATCAGGATAAAGGATTGGTAGCTGGGACAGCCGGGCGCGGTGAAGAGTTTTACCTCCACGCTGGCTCGTTCAAAAGCGGAGCGATGGATTTGAGCGGCGTAGTCATCGCCGAATTTTCCGACGTAACGCGAACGAAGTCCCCAGGTTTGGCAGGCAACCATAGCGCTGGCCACTTCCCCGCCAGGGAGGATGGAGGCGGATTCGAATTCAACTTTGGAACCTCGCGCGGGAAATTCCTGAAGAGGGATAAGCGTGTCTGTAGCGTTGAGGCCTACGCCGACAACGTCCACTTGAGGTGTCGTGCTCATTGAAAACGTGTGGTGCGCCAGAGGCGGAGGCCGCAAGCGGCGAGAAGGATGAGAGAAACGATAGTCAGAAGAATTGCGGGAGTCCAGTGCGCAGGAATGTCCGGGATGCGAGCGATGGACGCGAAGTAGATGAACACGGCTGTAGCGAGCGCAACGAAAAACCAATCCAGAACGCCCCGCGCGGGAGCGGCTTCACCAGCGGATTGGCGGCCGTCGAGGCGAGCTTCGACAAAATCGGAAGCGAGGCTGTAGCGATCAGATTCGCGTCGTGCCGCGGCTCGCCACTGGAAACTTTCTTGTTTTGTGGCGCTGGAGAAGGCGATGGCGCCGACGCCAAGAATCATGAGGAGCGAACCGCCGATGACCTGAGCGTAAGTGGAAGAGCTACGCCCGTGAAGCTCGCCGAAAACAAGCACGCCCCAGAGCAGGCCCCACAGTTGGTTGGTGTTGGAGAGCGGAATGCCGCGGCTGATGCCGACATATTTTGCGGCGTATTGTTGAAAGAGATCGCCAATCACCCAGACGAAACCACCCAGCATGAGCCAGAAGATGACGCCGCGAGCGGAGTGAAGCTCGGCGAAGAGTTTTCCTGTGCCGAGAGCGGAGAGAGAGAGTGCGGACATCATACCGAGTTCGCCGACGGTGAAGAAGGTGACGAAACTGAGCGGATTCATGCCCGAAAGATAAGCTTTGCGATAAGGAATGTACATCGTGCCCCAGAGAACGCCTGCGCCGAGAGCGGCGAGAACGCCGTGCGTGGGATTTGCGCCGATGGCGTGCGTTTCCGTAGAGGCTAGGGCAAGAATTGCGGCTCCGACGCACATGACGAACGTGCCACCGAGAACTCCGAGCCAGCGGCTGAGGCCAGCGCCGCGAAGTTCGTTGAAGAAGAGAAATCCCCAGAGAATGCCGAGGAGCGAATTCGAATTCCAAAGAGGAAAGGCGATGCTGAGGCCGATGTCGCGAATGGCGTAGACAGTGAGCGTATTCGCGACGGCCCAGAGGCAACCCGCGAGAATCGCCCAGACGATGAGATGGGGACAGCGGCGAGCGTCGGCTCGAATGGAACTTGCGCCGAGGATGAGCGCGGGGAGGCTCCAGCGCGCGAGAAAAACTCCAACGACCATGACGAGCGAGATGACCATCGGCGAGAGACCGAGTGTAACGAGTTTTGTGGGAGCTTCAGCGGCGCCGAGCCAGGCGCCGGCGGTGAGTCCGGAGAAGATGCCGAGGAGTTGAAGAGTGTGGGAGCGAGAGGAGAGATTTAGTTCGGCGACGGTCGAAGGAGAGGACATTTCAGCGGATCCACTTCAGGAGGAAGAGACCTGCGAGAAGAATGGCGACGGGGACCCAGAATTGGACGTCGGTGAAGACGGCAGCGAGGCGATTCCCAGATAGTTGCGACGCGCCGGTGCCGTTGGTCACGACTTCCCTTTCCAGACAATCATTCGGGTGCGCGGGAAAGATAGCAGAAGCGCAGAGGAAAAACACGCGGGAACGGAGCCATGAGAACTACTTTTTGAAAAGGTTGTCGAAGGCCTGGCGGGCGTCAATCGGACGCGAAGGAGGAGCCTCTGGCGCGGCCTGCGCGGGCTGAGAGTACGTGGTGGGTGCGGTGTCTTTTTCGATGGTTGTGCGAAATTCGTAGAAGGTGCAGGAGTTTTTGGCGTCCTTGGGAGAGATGCGTTCGGGGACAGGTTGCGTGCATTCGAATTGCGCGCCTGTATCGAAGAAGCGGCACTGCTTGCAGCAGTGAAGCTGGAAATTGCACTTGGGACACTGGCCCGCGGGATCGAAACCGGGAGTGAGGACGGCGCCGCAGTTGGAACAGCGCGCGCGGGTGACGGTGCCGACCATGCGCGGAGTACGCGGGCCTAAGTGATCGTTCTGGCCGCGCGGTCCGCCCTGGGGCGGCTTTCGATCGTGCTGCGGGCGATCTTTTTTGTCTTGTCTTTCGTTATCGCGGTAACCGCGATGGCCGTACTTGCGATCCACGTACGCCTCCGTAAGCCCGTTCAGGCGGGGAGCAACTGCCAAAACACGAAGTGTGGGAAGAAACTAAAACACACCCTGGTTAGTATCCAATCGGATTGCTACACTCGGCGCGGCAAGCGACTTCCATGGGGTTTCGGAACGGAATTGCCAACAACCAAGAGCAGGAGATGGGACAACATTGTTTGTAGCGCTATGGGAGTTCGAAGTCAAGCCGGGATACGAAAAAAAGTTTGAAGAAGTATATGGAGCGGAAGGCGTGTGGGTGAAGCTGTTTCTGCAGGATTCGCAGTATCGCGGTACGCGGCTGGTTCGTGATACGGCGCGAGAGCGAGTTTATTTGACATTGGATTTTTGGGAGACGCGGGAAGCGCATGAGTGGTTCAAGAAAGAGAATGCCGCGGAGTATGAGCGGATTGACAAGGAGTGTGAGGGGATGACGGTGAGAGAGAAGAAGTTGGGTGAGTATGAATGAGTTTTTGCTACGACCAAACAATGGTCTCAACTCGACGCCGCTGCCTAGCGCTAAGAAGGCGTGCAGAGGCCTCCGCATTCCTACTTGAACAATCGGGAAAAGCCAGACGCAGAAAGGTCGGGCTGGAGGAATTTGGCGGGGGAGCCTGCGGAGCGCAAAACGGCTTCGGCGGCGAGGTAGCCGCTGCGGACGGCACCTTCCATGGTGGCCGGCCAGCCGGTGGCGGTCCAATCGCCGGCAAGGAATAGACCGGGGGTATTGGTGGTTTGTGCCGGGCGGAAGCGGTCGACGCCTGGTTCGGGGGAAAACGTGGCACTCGCTTCCTTGATTACCGTGGCTTTGATGAGCTGGGCTTCGCCAGCGGCGGGAAGCGCTTGACGGATTTCCTTCAGGCAGAGGTCGATGATTTCTTCGCGGGATTTCTTGAGCAGGTCGTAGGAAGCGCTGATGACGAGTTGCAAGTATTGGCCGGAAGAAACAGCAGATTCCTCGGGCCTGCCCTCTCGCGCGGGCAAATCCGGCCCTCGGAATGACAATTCGCCTGGGTGATACAAGGCGGTTTTGTTGAAGACCCACTGGACGTTGGTGTCGAGAAGCGTAACGAAGGGCTCGTTGGCGACTGGACGATCGAACCAGAAGTGGACGCCTGTGATAGGCGAGACTTTGATTTTGTCGAGCGAGGCGAGTGCAGGATTCGCGGCTTTGATTTCTTCCTGCAGGAGATTGTCGAGCGCGGTGTGCGGGACGGCGAAGACGTACGCGTCGGCGGATTCTTCTCGGCCGTTGTCGAATTGAATTGCGGCAATGGCGCCATTCACAACGCGAATGCCACGCACGGGAGCGCGGAGAGTCACTTCCCCGCCCTTCTTTTCAATGGCCACACGGCAGCCGTCGTAGAGCTCGGCAAGAGGAACAGCAGGCACACCCATGCGGTAGCCGGTGCGATTCGAAAGAAAGGCTTTCCAGAAAACGTCAATGCCGAAACGGGCGTCGGTGCGGTCGAGCTCTTCGTCGAGCGCACTGACAAGAACGACCCTCCAGAAGCGTTCTATGGCGCGCGGGGTCTGCTTCTGACTCTTGAGCCAATCGAGCATGGAGATTCCTGCGGGGGTGGCGACTTCTTTCGGTTTGCCGCCTGTAAAGAGAATGCGCATCATGGCGCGCGCAATGGAGAGTTTGTCGCCAAGTGATAGGGGAGCGAACGTCGCAAACGAACCTGTCATATGGAACGGCGCGGGGAGAATTCCGGCTTGCATGGCGCCGCTGCGGCCCTGCGGATCGAGAAAAAAGAGCCGGTCGAAGAATTTGACTTTGTTCGCCGAGCCGACGCGGCGATAGAAATCGTCGAGATTAGTGCAGCAGCCGAGCGTGACGTGCTGGCAATTGTCCACGTGTTCGCCGCTCGGAAGGACATACGACGTGGCGCGGCCGCCGAGATAAGGCCGCAGCTCAAACAATTTTACTTGCCAGCCGGACTCAGCCAGCGCGACGCCGGCCGACAGACCCGCTAGCCCGCCGCCGATCACGATCACGTTTTTCGAGGACATTTTCCCTTGTGTGGCGCCCGAAGCGTGCGCGGGCGATGGATAGAATTTTTTCCGGCTTGGAGAGGCTAACGCGTTCTCCGAAAACGGCAAAATCGAGCGATTCGATGCGCGCGAGGAGTGCGGAGTAGGTGTGGACGAGCAGCCAGAGGGTGCCGCGGCTGTCGGTGTCAATCTGGTCCAGGAGTTCAGCGCCTTCTTCATAGTTTTGCCAAGCGCGTTCGGCTTCAAAGCGGAGCAGTTCGCGGACGCCAAGCGTGGCTTCACTGCGACCAAAATCCTCGGGCAAAACATTGTAGCGAGCCAAGTCTTCGTCCGGGAGATAGACTCTGCCAAGAGAAAAATCTTCTTTGACGTCACGGATGATGTTTGTGAGTTGAAAGGCGAGGCCAAGCTTCTCTGCGAGGTCGAGAGCGCGAGGATCCTTGAATCCAAATATGTGCGTGCAGGTGAGGCCGACAGTACCGGCAACACGATAGCAGTATTCGCGGAGACGGTCGAAGGTCGGATAAGTCTGGACGGTGAGGTCCATCTCCGCGCCGGAAATTAGGTCGTGGAGATAACGGGTGGGCATGTTATAGCGACGAATGGTGTCCACGAGTGCGGGAAGAGTCTCAGCGCCGTGCTTCGGAGCTGACTCAGAAGGGCCAGTTCCGTTGACGGCTTCGTCGAGCGCTGCGCGCCATTTGGCTAGACCGCGTTGTTTGGTAGCGATGTCATCGCCTTCGTCCGCAACGTCGTCAATCAGGCGCATGAAGGCGTAAAGGGCGACAATGCCGTCGCGCTTGGGCTTGGGCAAAAGAAAAAAAGCGGGATAGAAGCTGCTGTGAGAGGAACGAGCGATTTGATGACAGGCGGCGTACGAAGCTTCGACGCCGCGAGCCGGCGTCGAAGAGGGCACGATAGATCGTGCCCCTACACTTGCCGATTCTCGGGACTTGGAACGGGAGAAAACGTATCCAAGCAAAACGCTGCCAAGGAGTCGGGCTTGCTTGAACTTGCTAATAGAAGGCCGGTGATTCAGCGTGTCATAGCCTTGCGATTCGATGGCATCGAGAACAGCCATGCCGCCACGGCTGAACATTTCCAAGTCAACACGGAGGCGGCCATCCACCAATTTTGCTAGCGGATAGCCCTCGTTGAATAATACGCGCGTGCGGGCGATGAGATCTTTCATCAAGGAAACATAACGGTCGCTGAATTGGCGATTCACGATTTCGGCTTCGGTGACTTCATGTTCTTTGGCAACATCGAGCGGAATGTAGATGCGGCCTTTTTCGAGGTCTCGCGAAACATCCTGCCAGAAATTCGCAAGCTGGAGAGCAGTGCAAGTCGCGTCCGAGAGTTTTTGACGCTTTTCGTCAGGATAGCCGCAAAGATAAAGAACTAATCGGCCAACGGGGTTCGCCGAATAAAGGCAGTAGCCAATCATCGAATCCCATGTTTGATAACGTTTGGTTGTCTGGTCCTGACGAAACGCTTTCAGCAGATCTGCAAAGGGCTGCTTGGGAATATCCTTTTCGAGGATCGTCTGGCGCAGCGCGACGAAGATTGGATGAGACGGCTTGCCTTCATAGCAGAGGTCGAGCTCGTGTTCCCACCAGTTGAGGAGTTCTAGTGCGCGCAGCGTATCCGGAATTTCATCGCCAAGATCGTCCGCCCAGCGGCAATAGGCGTAGACATTGTAGAAATGCTGATGAAGTTCTTTTGGCAAGAGCCAGGAGACGACATTGAAATTTTCGTAGTGATGCGTAGCAAGCCATTTGGTGAATTGCTGCGCGGTCTCCGGCGAACACCCATCGGGCGGGGCGTTTGCGGCAATTTTGAGTTCACCGGGGCGGAGCATTAGTTAAGGATAGCGTTCTTCTTAGAAAAAAGCAGATTCCCCGGACAAAATTCGTCCTCGGAATGACAATGAATTGTAGCGACGTTGCAATTTACGGGCGGACCGCGACCTTGATTTCGCCGCTGCGGGCCTTCATGCGGTTAAAGGCTTGGGGAAGGTCGGCAAGAGTGATCTCTTCCGTGACGAAATCCTGGGCGGAAATGTCGCCACGCTTGACGGCTTCGAGCGCTTCGCGAATGAACCGTGGCGTGTGATGGAACGGAGAAATCAGGCGAATTTCAGAATAGTGAATCTGCGCAGGTTCAATTTCGACCTTGGTGCCGCTTGGTAGGCCGCTGAAGAAGTTCACGACTCCCCCGCGACGAACCATGGACAGCGCCAATTCCCATGCGGCGGGATTGCCGGCTGCTTCGACGACACCATCGGCTCCGCGGCCATCTTCGGTCAGTGCTTTGACAGCCGCAGCGACATCCTTTGTTTCTGTGACATTGATTGTGGCGACGGCGCCCAGGCGACGAGCAACATCCAGAGGAGCAGCCCGGCGGGCCAGTGCGATCACGCGAATACCGCGGCGCGTGAGCATACGAACAAATTTCAGGCCGATGGGGCCACAGCCGATCACAACTGCCGTGTCGCCGGTGCGCAATTCCATTTCATGAATGCCGCGCAGAACACAGGCCAGCGGTTCCACCAGCGCGGCGCTTTGATCGTCCACGCTGTGAGGCACTTCGAGCATGTTTTCCATGACGATGCGGCCCGGAATGCGCATGTATTCAGCGTAGGCGCCGTTGTTGAAGAGCAGGTCTTCGCAAAGATTTTCCTGGCCCCGGCGGCAGTGGTAGCAGCGCAGGCAGGGGGCGGAGTTCGCGGCAATGACGCGGGTGCCGAGCCGCCACTTCTGATCCACTCGCTTGCCCACGGCGACGATGTCCCCAACAACTTCATGGCCGAATACGGCGGGCGGCTGAATCATTTTGGCGTGGTAGCCGCGCTTCCAAACTTTCAAGTCGGTGCCATCCGTCAGCGCCAGTCGCACGCGCAACAAAACCTCTTCTGCGCCGACGCTGGGAACATCAACCTGCTCGATGCGAAGATCTTCGCTGCCGTATAGGACTGCGGCAGTCATTTTTTGGGGAAGGACGCGCCGCGCTATCGCCACGACTTCATCGATCGCGGCTTCAATCTTCTTTGTGGTCGAACTTTTCATTTGTGCGTGATCAAAATTTTCAGCGACTGCGCCGTAGGACGAGCCGCCAGCTCGAGCGCTTCCTGAATATTATCCAGCGGGAAACGGTGTGTGACGATATCCATGACAGGAAGTTTCTTTTGGAGCACCAGGGCCGCCGCTTCCTCTTGGATGTCTACGGCTGCACTGTAGCTACCCAGAATTTCCTTTTCGTCTATACCGACCGCCGCCGCGGGAAACTCAATCCGAGTGACCGGATCGTTTGCCGCAAACAGAAGGACTCTGCCACCGGGGCGCGCCGCCGCAAGAGACTCTTCGACAACGGCTGGATGCGCTACTGCGACCAACACGGCATCCACCCCGCGGCCCTCTGTCCGGGCCTTGACCTGTTCCACAAGCTTACCACCGCTGGGGTCAAAAGACTCGTCCGCGCCGAGGGTAAGGCTCTTGGCGCGGCGCTCGGCCATGGGATCACTGGTGAAGAGGCGGGCACCGAAGAGTTTGGCGACCATCAGGAGCTGCAACCCGATTGGCCCGCAGCCGGCAACAAGGACGTTTTCGCCCGGAGCGACGCGGGCTTTCTGGACGGCTTTGTAAATGGTGTTGATTGGCTCGATGAAGGTGGCTTCTTCGAAGCTGACGTTGTGGGGAAGCGCGACAATGCCGCGTTCGGCGACCCAGGGCATGGCTTTGACGTATTCGGCAAAGCCTCCGCCGTTGGGAGTAAAGCCGGCTGTGAGGCCTGTGGTTTTATATTGCTTGCACTGGGAAAAAGAGCGCCGCTCGCAGTAAAAGCACGTGCCGCACGGCGCGTGGTGAAAGCTCATCACGCGATCGCCGGGCTTGAATTTTTCCACGCCACGCCCGACGGCCACAACGGTACCGGCAAGCTCATGGCCGAGAATTTGCGGTGGTTCAACATAGCGCTGAAAAATCTTCTTGATGTCCGTGCCGCAGATGCCACACGCGGCGACTTTGATGAGAACTTCGTTGTCGCGGACTTCGGGGACAGGAACCTCTTCGACGCGGACGATGCCTTTATCGCGATAGACGCCAGCACGCATGGTTTTGGGGATTGGGCTGAGGGTGTTTAGCCCCGCTGCAATTGTGGACGCACTGCTCATACTGTGTATGCCTTCGCCTTGTCGCTTGCCTGAGTAGTCGCTAACTGGGTAACAATTTTTTCGAGAACGAAAGCTAGCTTCTCCGCTGCCCTGCGACTCTGCTTTCCGAAACGAATGAGCGCAGGAATTGAAGCAGGCGACTGTGCGACTTCTCCCAAAATGCGCGGCATACTCACGTCTCCGGTATCCGTCGTCACCCGATTGAAATCCAGAGGTAAGTTTTCTTCAACGGAGTCGCTTATAGCTCGAACCGCTACAACTTTCGCACCAAAGGCTGCCGCCTCGTGTAAAACATCTCCGCTTTCCATATCCACGGCGTCAGCAACCTTGCCTAGTTCCCTTTTGTCCGAAGAAAGCAGAACCACGCGGTCCGCGCTATAGAGGTCGCCAACAATCTTGGCGCCCGAGATCGCAGCTATATCCACCAAATCAGCCGCCGAGTGAACTACTGTTTTCCAACTCGAAGGATGCACATTTCGCGCCACAAAAACCTCCTCAGGGCGATGCTCTTCGCGCAAACCACCAGCCAAGCCGCTCGAGATGCAAATTTCTGTGTCGCCATTCCAAATAATTTTAGTGGCTTTGATCCAAGCCTTTCTTCCTCCAATACCAGTCAACAATACGTCGAGACGCATTCCATCAATGGTTGTGGAGAAGGCAGGGCAACCGTCAGCCTCCATTCGATCAAATTGACGCAATTTGCGCCAAGGAGCGAATTCCGCGTCGACGGCGAATGTGACAAGCACCCGCATCAGGCAGCCTTCGCGGAGAGGATTTTCTTGGCGCGGCGCGGAGAAACGTAACCATTGTCAGCGTACCAGCGAACAGCGCGTTCGAATGCAGCGGCAACAGAACCGGGCTTGAAACCGAGTTCTTTCTGCGCGCGCGTGGCGTTGACGAACATCATGTGCTGAGCAATCTTCACGCCTTCGACGGGAATCCCCGGCTCGCGGCCGAGGAGGCGGGAAAAGGCCGTGTTTGCATAGGCTACACCCAAGGCGAGTCCGTGGGGAATTTTCAGTTTTGGCGCGGAGAGTCCAGTGAGATTGGCGAGGGTATCGAGAACTTCCTTAAGCGTGAGATTTGCCGCGCCAAGGAGATAGCGTTCCCCGACTTTTCCCTTTTCAGAAACCAATAGGTGCCCCGTGGCGCATTCTTCGACGCCGACGAAGTTCAAACCGGTTTCGACATAACCCGGCATTTTGCCATTCAGAAAATCCAGAATAATTTTTCCGGTCGGCGTGGGCTTCCAATCCCACGGTCCAACGGGCGTTGTGGGCATCGCGACGATTGCAGGAAATCCTTGCTTCGCGGCGTCGAGCACTTCCCTTTCGGCCTGCCACTTCGAACGCTTGTAATGGCCGACCATTTCTTCGAGCTTGGCATCGGTGAATTCGTTGGGCTGCTCGGGGCGATCAACGGCAATGGTGGCAACAGTGCTTGTGTAGATGAATTGGGAGACGCCGGCGCGCTTGGCGGCATCGAGAAGATTCTTTGTGCCCCCAACGTTCGAATCGTAAATATCCTGCTTGCGCTTGGCCCAGAGGCGATAGTCAGCCGCGACATGAAAGACGCGAGTGACGCCGGCGAGCGCTTTGGCCAGGGACGCGGAATCGCGCAGGTCGCCCGTGACGTATTCGAGCGGCAGATCGGCAATTGCACGATTGTTGCTTGAGGGGCGCAGAAGCACACGAACGCTGTCGCCGCGCTCGACAAGTTGCCGAGCGACATGGCTGCCGAGAAAACCCGATGCGCCCGTAACAAGCGTGGTCATGCCTTAGTCACCTTCCTCGAAGGCATTTTCGCTCGTTGTTGCAATTTTCTTTGACGCCAGTAAAGCGGCATCCTGCGCGTAAGACATTTCCAGCAGGCTGGAGAAACTCTCCCAGCGCGCACTGCGAATCAGGGTGCGGGAAAGCACTAGATTACTTTCAAGCGAACGATTCTCCGCGTGAGCTAGCTGGCCACCGCTTGTAACGATAAATCCGTCTACATCTTTTTTGTCCAGCAATTCGATGAGCTCACCTACATCGCAAGGGTCCGTTTCCGGCAAGACAGTGACGTGAGCTGCCACCAGGAAGCCGGAAAGCTTCGCGGCTCGAATTGCTTCCATGGAACGGCGGAAAGCATCGGAAATACCAATTGCTTTATTGTGCGCTTCCTCGCGTCCAGCAAATTCGAGCGTCAAAAAAAGCCGGGAGTCGGGCCGGAATTCGTGAATTCGCTGACGGAGGTTATAGCCGGCGGTATGGACAAAGACAAAACGGTCGGTTTCGATGATGGCGTTTGCTGCTCTGCCGATTTCGGGGTGGAGAAGCGGTTCGGTTCCACCAACCCATACAACCGGAGAAGAAATGGCTCGGGCACGGGAGGCGCATTCTTGCGGAGAATGCCATTCGAGTTCGGTGGAATTTTCATCAAAGTGTTGTCGCGGAGCCGGGCGCGTAACGCAAGGATTGAAACGAAAAATTGGCGGAGCGGCGGATGCGCCAGCGAATAAACCAGAGACTTTTGCCTTGAGCAAGCCTGAGCTTAGCCGAAAGGGAAACCGCATGCGTGGCTCTTAAAATCCGCTGCGCAACCGGAATTGTTCCGGCTGGAAAAGGAAGGCGCGAAACTCCTCGTTACGTTGCGATTGATTGCGGAATCGCGCGAGCGCGTACACGGGAAACGAATTCCGGTAGAGGTGATACTTCAAATAGAAAACACAAGGGAAACCAGTGCCCGTAAATTCGGATTCGCTCCAGGAACCATCGTTGTTCTGCTGGCGGACAAGATATTCAGCAGCCTTTGCAATTGCTGGATCGCCGGGATCGGCAGCCGCCATCAAGCCAATAAGGCCCCACGCGGTTTGCGAAGGCGTGCTGACGCCCTGCCCTTTTGTTTTGGGATCGTCGTAGCTTCGAAGCGATTCGCCGAAGCTGCCATCCGTCTTTTGCACGCTCTTGAGCCAATTCGCGGCGCGCTTGCAATACTCTTTCGCGTTCAGGGAAACCGTTTCGAGCGCACGGAGAACTCCGCTTGTGCCGTACACGTAGTTCACGCCCCAGCGGCCGAACCAGGAACCGTCTTCGCACTGATCCTGCAGCAAAAACTTCACGCCGCGTTGCATTGCCGGATGTTCCGCGGGCCAGCCGAAGCGGCCAAGGCACTCCATCACACGTGCGGTGACATCCGCCGTGGAAGGATCAATCATCGCGTTGTGGTCTGCAAAAGGAATATTGCAGAGAAACTTGCTGTCGTTGTCGCGGTCGAAGGCAGCCCAGCCACCGTCGCAATTTTGCATGCTCAGGAGCCACTGCACTGCGCGGCGAGCAGCCGCTTCCATGCGCGCTTGGTCCGGATACTTCACGCGCTGTAGCGCCATCAAAACAAATGCGGTGTCGTCCACGTCCGGATAGTGATCGTTGCGAAACTCGAAGGCCCAACCGCCGGGTTCGGCGTCTTTATTCTTGACCTGCCAATCGCCGCCGCCGAGAATTTGCTTGGAAAGAATCCAGTCTGCAGCTTTAACAAGCGAGGGATGATCCGGCTCCACGCCAGCTTCTTCGAGGGCAACCATCGCGATGCAAGTGTCCCAAATGGGTGAAACGCAGGGTTGCAAGCGAATCGTATCGTTTTCTTCGATCTCAAATTTCGAAAACTCATTGATCTCTCGCCACGTGAGCGGATCTTCCGGCCCATGACCGAGCGCAATGAGCGCGAAGATTGAGTTCATCATCGCGGGGTAGATTGCCGCGACACCTTCTGAACGCTCCATGTGGTCGAGCATCCACTGCTTCGCTTCGCGCAATGCACGCTTGCGCAGTGGCTTCCATGGCGATTTTTCGTAAAGCTTGAAACCGCGATCAAGCGCCAGAAAGAAATTCTTCCAGGAGATGAGCTTGTCGCTCCAATCAAAAGCGGCCGTCTTGTGTGAGGAATCTTTGAACAGTTCGTCAACATGCGCGGATTCAGGCACACGCCAATCGGGCCGAAGTGTGGAGAGAATCGCCATGGGAATCACGATGCCGCGCGTCCACGAGGACATCTCGTAAATATTCATCGCAAACCAGTTCGGCAGCAGCATCATTTCCGGTGGAATGGAGGGAACGAGGTCCCAACCAACGGCACCAACCAGTGCCAAATAGAAGCGAACATACGAATTCGTTTTTTCGAGACCACCGAGGCGGTGAATCACGGCGCGCGCTTTGGTAAGTTGCGGCGAGTTGGGGCCGTCGCCTGCGAGTTTCAGAGCGAAATAGGCTTTGCACGTTGCATTAAGCTCCGACGGACCGCCAGGATAAATGTTCCAGCCACCATCGGGAAGCTGTTTGCGACGAACGTAATTCGCGAGCTTGGCGATGCGAACGGGATCGGCTTTGCCCAAAACGTGCAGGTAGTAAATGTAGTCGGATTCGAGCGTCGAATCGGCTTCAAGTTCGCCGAGCCAGTAGCCTTCCTCGGCCTGCAGAGAAATCAAGTGCTCTGCACCGCGCTCGATTGCATCAGGAAGCTTTTCAGCCCAAGCTTGCTGGCGCCATGGCAGAGGCGCCGGATTGGCCGGAACCTGCTCACCTATGCGAACTACCGAAGCCATTCTGCTCCCCCAGAGCTTATTCCTGTTAAGTAGCCAGCCCCCGCCGGCTTCTAATCCTATAACTCGCCTGTTTACAGCCAGATACGGCACGAACATTGCTTGAGAACCGACCTGGAACAGTACTTGTTAATTATCGCCTTCTTTCCACAGGCGGTCAATCCTCAAGATTCGCTTATGAAGCGCAAAAGTTTAGATGCGTGAAGCAGGAGATTTCGATACCACTGAGCGAACCAGGTCGAGCAAAGGCAGGGGGAGAGGCTGCGACTCCTCTTGTAAGAAAGCCGGCTTGGATTGAAGAAGTTTGGGGGAGACTTGCGGCCAAGGCGTCGCATTTTGCTGCAAATTGCCGCGGAGAACGAACGCATCGGCCCGATCGAGTATGGACTGTGCGGTTGGTTTGAAATCCTGCTTATGCGGATCGAGCACCACGAGATAGAGCGAAGGCTTCAGAAATTGCAGTAACGAATTGCTTTCGACAATAAGATTTACATGGCCATCTGAACTGTTTGCGGCACGGATTTGAATCAGAGACTTGCGCAACAAAGGCATGCCTTCTGCAAGATAGCCTTGTTTTGTGCGCAGCCAGAAAGAACGAACAGCACCTGCAGCGAGAAAACGCGCACTGTCTGTTCCGCTTGCTGAATCAGATTCCCAGTTGAATGCGCTTGTGTGGTCATCCGGCTCGCAACCGCAAAATTCTCCATTTTGTGCGCACACGCCGTGGCCGAACTGCGTAATTTTCCCCGCGACGAATCCCGCTTCCGGCAAGGCCGCAATCAGGTCACACACAAGTTGTGTCTTTCCGATGCTGCGCGTGTGACCGCCGACGACAATCAGTCGATAACCGGCAGATTCAGCTTGTTCAGCCTTTGCCAACTTTTGCCTCTAGTGCTTTGATGCGCTCCGCGAGCTCTGGAAGTCGCGCGTACCAGACATACGTCTCTTTGAACTTTCCGATCTCGCGGGCGGGAGTGCCCCAAACTGTTTGTCCGGCGCGAATCGTTTTTCCTGTGGGTATACCGGCCTGGGCTCCCGCGATGGAGCCATCTTCCAGTGTGCAATGGTCGGCGATGCCAACTTGGCCGCCGCAAATGACGTTGTTGCCTACTTTGCTGGAGCCCGATACGCCAGTTTGCGCCGCAATCACAGTATGAACGCCGATCTGCACGTTATGGCCAACGTGGACGAGATTGTCGAGCTTCACGCCTTCCGCGATGCGTGTGTCATCGAGTGAACCGCGATCGATCGTGGCATTTGCACCGATTTCCACGTCGTCGGCGATTTCCACGATGCCCGCCTGCGGAAATTTCAAGTAGCGCCCTTCGCCATGCGCGTAACCGAATCCGTCCGCGCCAACAACCGCGCCCGAATGAATCTCGACTCGATGGCCAATTCGAACGTTCGCATATAGCGTAACCCGCGGATGGACGCGGCAATGATTTCCTATCCAACATCCCGATCCAATCACGCTGTGCGCGCCAATTTCCGTGAACTCGCCGATGTGTGCGTCTTCACCAATTACGGCGTAAGGGCCAACCGAAGCCGTTGGGTGGACCCGCGCGAGCGGAGCAATGATCGCGGTTGCATGAATGCCGATGGCGATGGGCACGCGCTCGCGCAGGATTGCCGCGGCTTTAGCGAAGGCGTACTTTGCGTTACCCGCGCGCAAGACTGTCTTTCCCGCCAATACAACGCCCTGCGGCGCTACCGCAACTTTCGCGGAGCTCGCCACTGCGCGTTCGGCATTCTTGGCGGCATCCACATAAATCAGATCGCGCGCGCCGGCGCGTTCGGGGGCGGCAACGTTTTGCAATTCCGCCGATCCATCGCCTTCAAGAGTAGCGCCGATTAGTTCGGCGATTTCTTTTGCAGTTCGCGTCATGTTTTCCTCACAGAAAATCGTAAAGAGGCGGTTCGCCTTTGGGCCGCGTCTTCCAGCGCGCGTGGACCCAAATCCATTGGTCGGGAAACTTACGAATGATGTTCTCTGTTATTTTGGCGAACCGCCGCGTATTTTCCAGAATGTCTTGTTCCGAATTTCCCGTTTCAACGAGTTCAACCGCCGGATCGAAACGCAACTTGTACTTGCTGGCTTTCACATCCCAATAGGCGTAGCCAGGAACTACGGGGGCTCCGGTGTGCAACGCGAGTCGCGCTATGCCGGTCGTGGTACAGGCAGACTTTCTGAAAAAATCCACGAACACACCCTCCTCGGGAAGGGTGTTCTGGTCCGCAAGAATTCCCACGATACCGCCAGCGTGAAGCGTTTTTAACACAGTGCGGGCGGACTCATTTTTGTAAATGGGCTCATTGCCACTGAGGCAGCGATAACGATTCACGAATGTATCGAGCCGTTCGTTATCCAGCGGACGCGCCATGTAGTGCATGGGAAAACCGTAGACTGCGTGCGCAAACGAGGAAAGCTCCCAAGCGCCAATATGCCCCGTAAGAATGAGCACGCCCTTCCCTTGCTTCTGCGCCTCCAGAAAATTCTCGTGACCTTCGATCTCAATCACTTTTTCAATGTTGCTGCGGTTGCAACGAGGGAACCGTGCAAACTCAACCGCCTGCCAGGCAAGATAGCGGGCCATCTTGCGAATGGTTTCACTTCGTTGCGTGTCGCTCCAATCGGGAAACGCGATCTTCAGATTGAACATCGCCACATTTCGGAGTTTCGGCACCAGCAAAAGCAGAATTCTCACCGTTACTGCAGCGAGGGCGCGCCCCACAGGTCGTGGAAGAATGCCAACGAACTTCAACAGCAGCCACGCGGCCGCAAATTCAAGCCATTCCTTCATCGTGTGCCATTATGCTAGAAGAGTACGGCGAAGCGTAATGATCGGCGAAAATTCCACGATTGAATCTGCAAACAGGCTGAGCACAGCCACGCGTATCGGCTGGGCCGCGATGATTGTTGTGACGCTTGCAGTTTGCTACTTCAGCAATCTCGGTGCGATTGGATTTGTTGGCCCGGATGAGCCGCGCTATGCGTGGATTGCCCGCGACATGGCAGAATCCGGCGATTGGGTAACGCCTCGTCTTTACGGCAAGCCGTGGTTTGAAAAGCCGGTCCTTTACTACTGGCTTGCCGGGACGAGTTTCAAATTGTTCGGGGTTAGTGAAGCCGCCGCTCGATTGCCCAGTGCAATCTGTGCTCTCTTTGCGACGCTCGCATTGGCCTGGCTTGCCTGGCGCGTTTACGGAGAAGAAACGGCGCGCTGGCTCCTTCTTTTGCTACCTACAAGCGTCGGCATGATCGGCTTTTCTCACGCGGCATCCACCGACATGCCCTTCAGTGCGATGGTCACGATTGCGATGGTCTGCGCTGCTGTCGTGCTGGGTCTGACGCGGAGTGAAAACACGCCGATTCTCCCGCGTACACCCTGGTTCGCGCTGCTGCTCTTCGGATTTTTTCTAGGACTCGCCGTATTGGCAAAAGGCCCCGCAGGGATCATTCTCTGCGGCGGCGGAGTCTTCTTCTGGGCTCTCGTTACCAAGAGATGGCGCGACGCGTTCCGCTTGCTTCATCCCGTCGCAATCGCTTCGTTCTGCGCGACTGCCCTTCCTTGGTACCTCCTCTGCGCGCGGCGCAATCCCGACTTCTTCCGCGTCTTCGTCATCGAACACAATTTCAAGCGCTACCTGACGCCAGAATTCCAGCACATCCAACCGTTCTGGTATTACGTGCCGGTTCTGCTCGTTGAATTGCTGCCCTGGTCATTTATTGCGGCCGGATTGTTTGTTGCTTGGTGTGCCGACAAATCGCGTTTCGGCATTGATGAGAAAACGCAGTTCATACTTTCTTGGGTGCTTTTTTGTGTTGTTTTTTTCTCCGCTTCTAAGTCCAAATTGCCGGGCTATGTTCTCCCTGCTTTTCCGGCGCTCATTTTTCTCGTTTCGTCGGTGTTGCCTTCCTCAAAGCAAATTTATTCGCGAATGAGCGTCGCCGGCTCGCTGGCCGCTGGGTTTATCTTCGGAATTATCGGTCTGTTGCCTGTCGTCATCTCTCCCAGGAGTAACTCATTTATTGTTCTGCCCTTTATTGGAGGACTCTTCGGAGCGTTTGCAATCGCGAATCTGATTCTCACTTGCGCTCTGCTAAAACCCTCCTCGTTCACCGCGAGAATAGCTTGCAAAATGCTCGCAGTGGTTCCGCTCCTCTTGCTTTTCGCCGGAATGAGCAGAGCAGTAAATCATCATTGGTTTTGGGCCAAATCACCGCGCAACATTGCATCGATTTTGATCAGTGAAAAAATCCCCGTTCAGCGCTTGGGCACACTGTATTTGAAGAGAGATGCGCAATACGCTCTGAGCTTCTATCTTCATTCGGAAGTTTCAGCGTGGGAAGAGAACAAACTCGCAGACGGATACATTCTTACGGACGGCCGGACCTGCAAACAGTTGCGTTTGCAAATAAGCTGCGAAACCGTTTGGGATAGAAAGGATTCTGGAGATTCGATATGGTCGTTGCTGAGGATCGGCTCGACGGTTTCAGCGGACGGGCTTGCCGGTAGCGGGCAAATGCGACAAGAAAAATGAAACCACGCGGTTCTCGTACGTGCGCTTATCCTCTTCTCCAAGTCCTGCGAAGTTGCCGTGAGGAATCATCGCCTGCTCGCGAGGTTCCGTGGATTTCACATAGAGCTGGCGAGTCAATTCGGCCAGTTCCTGCTCATCGGCTGCTTCGATAAAAAGTTTTGGCACGCCGGTGAGAGCGCTCAGGCGCTTGGATAGCGGTGGATCCTGCTTGTGCTGATAGTTCAGCCAATCGAAACTTAATTCCGCGGAACGCACCATGAAGGGGAAAACGCCCAACCCGGTGTTGCCCACTTCAATCTTCACCATCTGCTTGGGCTCGTCGTAGACGGAATCCAGCACCAAAGCACGTACCCGCTTGTCAGTTTCCGCTTCGCGCAAAGCGGCATACGCGCCAAGGTTGTAACCCCAAAGGCCAAAACTGGACGCGTCCACGTCGTTTCGCGCGGCCAAGGTATCAATCGCAGCGCGCAGTTCTTCTGTTTCTTTGTAACCGAAGGTCGTCATACCCGGATTCGCGCCGTGAGCGGCAAAATCAAAAACGAAAACGTTGTATTGGTGATCCTGCAGCGCGGAAACGAGCGTCAGCAGTTCGCTTTTGCTCGATTCGTAGCCGTGGCAAAGGATAATCGTTGGAGCGCCACGCAATCCCGGGAAGAACCAACCCTCTCGCCCGCCCAATCCCGGAACAGCGAATTGCACGGAATCCGGCCGGCCAGGAAAAGTGGCCATGTTGATTTCTGAACTCGTGTGTTGCGGCTTGACGATGCGATAGACGAGAAATCCCGCAATGGCCAGAGTGGCCAGACCAACGAAGAACGCAATGGCAACAATGGCGGTGAACGTCTTCGTGTACCACTTGGTGGGATATCTCAGCTCAAAAAGGATAGACATGCGCGTTCTGGCCGCTTTTGGACGCGGCTCGCGCCGCGGGATTCAATTCCTTTCGGATTTTTGCTCCAAGAAAAGCGTAGCATGGCGCAATTCCGGCTTCGCCACAGGTTTGCCGAGGTGTGTCGGATTTATATCGTGCTGGTCATATTTGGCCGCGAGCCCTGATTTACTGACTATGCCTATTTTTCCGGGGCCAATCGGCTATGATTGGGTCGTAACCATAGCGACGTGCCTCCGTAACTTGGGCCAGGGACTGGGCGTCTCTCTTTCTTCATGAATATTGTCGACCTCCGCCAAACGACAGTGCGGCAGATTGAATCGCTTCTCGACGAAGAAGCCGTTCACTGGCGCGAAGAATTGCATTGGGACTACCGCGGCGCTTTGGAGCTAATCAAGCGATTTCTGGAGGCTCACGCGTTGTCGGGTTGCGTTGCGTATGAAAATGGCGTGGCGGCCGGGTACGCGTTTTATGTTTTGGAAGAGCACAAGGGATTGATTGGCGGACTTTACGCTTCGCCGCGGTTCGAACAAGCAGCGATTGCGAAGCGCATGCTGGACGAGATGCTCTTTTCGATGCGGGCAATCCCGCATGTGACGCGAATCGAAGCACAACTCATGCCGTTCGGCGGTCCGGTGGAGAGAACGCTGACCGACCAAGGATTTCACCTCTACACGCGGCAATTCATGCTGCTCGACCTGCACAAGCCAACGGAGTTTCGCATTTCCGCCACAACCGGATTGCGTTTCTCGCGCTGGCATGACCGCTACTTCGATCCCTGCGCAAAGCTGATCTATCTCGCCTATGCGGATCATGTTGACGGCGATATCAACGATCAATATCGCAGCAAGGCGGGCGCTTTGCGCTTCTTGAAAAACATCATTTTGCTCCCGGGATGCGGGCAGTTTGTGCCAAGCGCATCTTTCGTCATGCACTATCCAGGCAGCGATGATTTGGTGGGAGCAGTGCTGACGAGCGAAGTTTCACCGGGCGTAGGTCACACCACTCAAGTCTGCGTTTTGCCGGGGCACCAGGGACATGGCCTCGGGCGCGCGCTCATGCTTACTGCCGCAGACGCGCTTCGCGGACTAAAATTTCAGGAATTGACGTTGACTGTGACGTCGGAAAACCGCACCGCGGTTCGTCTCTACGAACAGCTCGGTTTCAAGACCCTCAAGACTTTTACTGCCGGCGTCTGGCCACGCTAATTTTGTTTTTGACTGGCAAGGCGCGCCGCTTCAAACTCATCGCCCTTTTGCCATTCGACAAGCGTCGAACGGTCTGCAGCCCACACTCCCAGTTGGTAGCCAAACTCCGTCATCTTCGCTAGACCATCAAAATTCCAATCCTCATGGAATTCGTCCGAAACTTGATGATAGTGATGCTCGTTGTAATCCTTGGCTTGTGCTTCGCCCCAGGCAGCATCGTGTCCTTTGAATTTCATGCCCTCATTGATGGAGAACGACGGAATCCCGACTCGCGCCAGACTGAAGTGATCCGAGCGGTAGTAGTGGCCCGCTCCGGGTTGGGAATCGGCCTTGATCGCAAATTTGAAGTCTTTCGCCGCAGCTTCCACCGCAGGATAAAACGTCGTTCGCTCCGCACCGCTCACTTCCACCTCTTCTGCTTCTCCCAGCGGAGGTAGCGCATCGTAATTCAAGTCGAGCGAGATCTTCCCTGCTGGAATCGGCGGATGTTTGCCGAAATATTCTGAGCCAAGCAGCCCTTGCTCCTCTGCTGTGACCGCGGCGAAAAGAATGGATCGTTTTGGTGGCTTCGATTTTGACCAGACGCGGGCAAGTTCAACCAAGATCCCGCTGCCGGTCGCGTTGTCCACGGCTCCGTTGTAAATCTGATCGCCTTTCAGAGCCGGGTCTTTTCCAAAGTGGTCGTAGTGCGCCGTGTAAAGCACGGCTTCATCTTTCAGTTTCGCGTCTGAGCCTTCCAGCTTGGCCACGACGTTGCGCGAAACGAACGGACGCAGCGCGCTCGCCAGGTGTGCTTTGAAATGAACCGGCAATTCTATTGGCTTGAACTCACGCGTCTGTGCGTCCTTGTATAGCTTGTCCAAATCCAATCCGCCCATCGCGACCAGCTTTTTCGCCACTGCCAACTGAATCCAGGAAGCCGCTTCGAGTTTCGGCGTCGTGTCGCGACGCAAATAGGAACGTTCCGTTCCCCACGAATTACGCACCACATCCCAGCCGTAGCTCGCCAAATCCGTGCGATGAATGATGAGCGTCGCTACTGCGCCATGCCGCGCGGTTTCTTCGTACTTGTATGTCCAGCGGCCGTAATAAGTCAGCGCTTTCCCTTTGAAGAATTTTTCATCCGTTGACTCTGGCTCGTTGACGAACACCAACGCGACTTTGCCTTTCAAGTCCACGCCCTTGTAGTCGTCCCATTTGTATTCCGGGGCCGTAATTCCAAATCCCACAAACACAATAGGCGCATCAATATCTGCGTTCTCTTCCTGCGCTTCGTTGTTCGTCACCAGCTCATCTGCATACTTTAGCGGCACCGCGTCGCCCTGCGCTGGCGCAAATGCAAACGTGCTCGCGGGCAGCGTCTTCACTCCCATCATCGGCACTTCCTGAAAAAATGTTCCTTTGTCGCCCGCTGGCTTCAATCCAAACGATTCAAACTGTTTTGCGATCCAGTCTGCCGCCGCGTCTCCGCCTTTTTGTCCCGTTCCGCGCCCTTCAAATTCATCGCTCGCCAGTTTCTTCACATACTCGCGAATCTTCGCAGCCTCCACGTGCGGCTTCTGTTGCGCCAGCACGCCAAATGCAAACAACGCCGCCGCGCCCAATGCGACGCACGACACCGCAAGTTTTCTTTTCATGTTTGGCCCTCGATTATTTCTTGGCTTTGTCTTTCAACAATCCCTTGAGCTCGGACATAAATTCTGCAACGTCCTTGAAGTCCATATAGACACTGGCGAATCGCACATACGCCACTTTGTCCAGCTTCTTCAGCCGGTGCATGATCATTTCGCCGATTTCCGTCGTAGTCAGTTCGCGCTCGGTCGCTTCATGCACGACGCTTTCAATTTCGTCGACGATAGCTTCGAGTTTTGGCGTCGGTACCGGCCGTTTTTCGCAAGCTTTTAATAATCCCTGCAAGATCTTCTGCCGTTCGAATCGCTCGCGGCGGCCATCCTTTTTGATGACCATGTACGGAATTTCGTCGATGCGCTCGTACGTCGTAAAGCGCCGCTCGCATTTCAGACATTCGCGGCGACGACGAATCGTGTCGCCCGTCCGACCTTCGCGCGAATCAATTACTTTGTCATCGGTATGCCCGCAAAATGGACACTTCAAAGGTCCGCTTCTCCTCCGCGGCTAGTGAACATTGCCGCGTGACGCCTCTTCCGCCAATTCTTCCTTTTCGTGTTCCGCCATTTCCTTCAACTGACCAAACGAGAATCCTTCGTGAATCAATAACGGGATTCCCGCGATTCCGCACGAAGCAAACGTCACGAGCCAGATCACGATCGCCGCCGCCGTCGCTGCCTCTTGTTCTATCGCAAACACCTGCACAAACGCAAAGAATGCCAATGCCTGCTGTCCGCCACCCACCGCCGGCAGTTGTAACACCGAACCGACCAGGGAGATCGATTGCAGTAAGAGCGTGTCGCGGAAACTAAGCTCCGCCAGCTTTCCGCCAAACGCGTGACACACGAGCAGATAAACCAGCGCAATCAAGAACCAATGAATGCCCGAAATAAGAGCAGACTGTACGAGGTCACGCCAGGAACGAATTGTCTGAATTCCGCGCACAAAGCCCAGAATTATTTTGGAGATGCTGCTTCGCCAACCTTGTCTGGAAGACCATCCTTCCAGGGTGCGTTCCACCACTCCTGACCCGTGGAACCGAAGATACGCAAGGAACGCAATGACTCCAATAACTCCGGCGGCCATCACTGCGCCTCCGGTACGCGCTCCTTTTTGAATAACTGAGGAATAAGGCCCCACCGGTCCGTGAGGTGAGTACAGGAGCAGTCCAGCCGATGCAATTACCGCAGTGCAAACAATGTCAAACAATCTTTCGAGAACATAAATCCCAAACATGTCGGCAATGGGAATGTTCGCTTTTCGGGAAAGCAGCAAAGGACGGACCGGTTCCCCCGCACGACCCAGCGCCAGAATCGCGCCGAATCCAGCAAGCGTCAGTCTGAAAATTTGCCAGAATTCTGCTTGACCAACATTTCCTTGAAAAACTTGCCAGCGCAACGCGCGAAGCGCGAAGCACGCATAAATTGTTACGACACCAAGTACAAGATAGAGCGCGTTCGCACTGCGAATGTACCCCAAAAGCTTGCTGCCGCTGAATTCGCCGAAATGAAGAAAGCTCTGGGAGCGATAGAGGACAAAACCCAAGATAGCCAGCGCGACTGCGCTAATCAGTAGCTTCCTCTGCCCTGTCCGCATGAGCCACTGAGCCTACTGGCCGCGCCTCTCCCCGTCAAGCTCGTCTCCAAACTATTGTTTTAACAGGGCTTGTTTCGCCACCCCCTCCCCAGCTAAGATGCCCTTCATTCAGTCGGTGCTCGCTGTTACTGCTCAGGGGAACTTTTCGGCTGCAGTTTTCGTTCCATACTCTGACAGGCCGAGAGACCTTCAGGATTCGAGGCTAATGAAGCGTTGGAGCAGGACGCCCAACTGGTCCAGCAATGCCTCCAGGGAGATGGCTCGGCCTGGGAGGAACTTGTGCGTCAGCACAATCGGCGCGTTTTCAATATCTGTTACCGCTTCACCGGTAACCGCACCGAAGCAGAAGACCTGACGCAAGATGTTTTCCTCCGGATCTACAAGACGTTGGCAAGCTACCGTTCAGCTCACGGCGGCTTTGCAACCTGGATGACGAGCGTGACGCGCAACCTCTTGATTGACCATTACCGGCGCACCAAGCGTGACCGGGCGACTGATTCGCTCGACGACGCAATGCCGGTGGTGGAAAACAAAGAGTCCAGCGCGAAACGCCCGGACGAGCAAGCGTTGCTCGGCGAACTGAGCGGCCAAGTGCAAACCGCCTTGACCAAGCTTTCGCCCGAACTCCGCGAAGCCGTCATCCTGCGCGACTTGCAGCAGCTGGAATATGGCGAGATTCAAAAGGTTCTCGCGGTGCCGGAAGGAACGGTAAAATCCCGTATCAACCGGGGCCGCATCGAATTGGCTCGCATCCTGCAACAAATGGGGGTGCGATCCGTATGAGTATCCGTTTTGTATTCGCTGTAGCTCAGGCCTTCAGACCTGAGGTTTCTCGGAACTGCTGGGCTGGATGTGCTCTATGAATTGGACTTGTGAACAAACCGAATTGCTCTTGACCGATTATCTCGACGGCCTGCTTTCCGCCGCCGAGCGTCACGAGTTTGACGCGCACGTGAATACTTGCGCTCGCTGCACCCCTCTTGTCTCCAGCGTCACCCACGCGCTGCACAGTTTGCACACGCTTCCTCAAATCGAGCCGCCCGCGCGCCTTGTTTACAACATTCTCGATAAGACGCTTGGCCCGCGCGAAACTGTCACCGGTTGGGCGGCAGTTCTCGCCTGGTTCCGCGGCTTCAATGCGCAGCGCCTTGCCTACGGCAGCGTTTCTCTCTGCGCTATGTTCTTGACGGTTGCTTCGTTTACTTCGTTCAACTGGAAAAAGCCGAAAGTTGCTGACCTCTCTCCCGTGAGCATCTATCGCGGCGCGGATCGCCAGGTACATCTTGTGTATGCCCGCAGCGCGAAGTACGTCAGCGACCTCCGCGTCGTTTATGAAATTCAGTCCAGACTGCAGCGCTCTGACGAGTTGCCAACAGGCCAGGATTCCACCACGCCGCAAACTTCTCCGGACAAAAATCCGGGAAGTACCGACGGCACCGCGCCGGCTTCGCCAAAGCAGCAGAATCGCGCCAATGATTTGGGCTCGCGAGCCGTGGTCCTCGCCGCCGCGTGCCCAGTGTGTTCGGAAGGGAGAATTCGATGAAGTGTGCCGTCCATCCTGAGGTGGATGCAACCGGGTTTTGTCGCAATTGTGGAAAGGCGATGTGCTCCGCGTGCGCGCGGCCCGTTCGCGAAGTTCTCTACTGCGAAAATTGCCTCGCCAGCGGCATGGGCATTGGAACGGCCGCTGCTCCGCCTCAGGCCCCAGTTGCGAATCCCTACCAGCAGCCTCTTAGCCAACAGCCGCCGAATGCGCTCGTTCCGCCTGCGCCTTCGCAGCTGCCCCTTCCCGGCCAGCCTGGCAGACCAAGCCCTGCGGCCGCATTTGTGATTGGTTTGTTTCCCGGCCTCGGTGCCGTTTACAACGGGGAATACAACAAAGCGATTGTTCACATCGTCATTTTTATCGCACTCATTTTGGGCATCATTAGCGCGGCCAGCGCCGACGACCCCAGCGGCCTTGCCATTACCGCACTCTCCCTCCTTCTCGCGGGATTTGTCTTTTATATGGCTTTTGACGCCATGCGCGTTGCGGAAGCAAGGAGCGTCGGTCAAACCGTTGTTGATCCTCTAAATGAGATCACCAAAAATTTGCCGCTCGGCCCAGCCATACTCATCGGCATCGGCGCCCTCCTGCTGCTCAGCAATTTCCGCGTCTTCGAATTTCTTCACCTGAGTCTTTGGAAGCTATGGCCTTTGATTTTCATTGGCGTGGGACTTTTGATGTTTCGCAACCGGACCAATCGTCCGCAATAGTTGTAAGGGCAGTTGTAGGGCCGGCTTTCGGAAGCCGGCAGCGCCTCAAACTGGAATGTTTTAGGAGAACCTTCGATGAGCGAGAAACTCCGTTGCACCTGCCGCCGATGCGCAATTCGTGGCTTGATGGGCCCGGCGATTCTCACCACCATCGGCGTCCTGTTTCTGCTCGGTGAATTCACGAACAGCTATTACTTCTCCATCTGGCGCACTTTCCCCGTCATTCTGATCGTCATCGGCGGAATTCTTCTCGCCTCTTCCATGTCCCCAATGGATGGCCACATCTCTGACGCTCCAGTCGCGCCGCCTCCGCCGGGAACTTCGGATCCGTATCAGAGCCAAACTCCGGGACAAGGTCAATAAAGGACACATAATCGAAATGGCCAACGGCTCTTCAGATCGTCCACGCTCCAGCGGGCTCTTTAGCGGATTGCTGCTGATTGCTATCGGCGTAATGCTTCTCTTCTGGACTTACCGCCACATTAGCCTCGGACATATCTTGCTTCACTGGTTCCCGCTCATCCTCATTATCTGGGGATTGGTGAAGTTCTACGAGCGCACGGTTTCCGCGCGAAAAGGCCGTACAAGCGGCGGAATTACAGCCGGCGAAGTTTTCCTGGTTGTCGGTGTTTTTTGTGTGATCGGCGTGGTCATCATCGTTGATCTCGTTCGCGAGAAACTTGAGAAAAACGGTGACATTACAAGAATCGCGAGGAATTTGGGGGATGACCATTCCTTCGATATGGACATGCAATCTCATCCCATTACCCCTAATGCTCGCGTTCAAATCAGCCTCCCGCGCGCCGACATCAACGTGCATGCCACAGACGAACCCCAGCTCAGTGTGGGCGGCAAGAAAAAAATCAAATCGTGGAATGAAGAGTCTGCCCGGCGACTGGAAGGTTCCGCAAAAGTGGAAGTAACAAAAGAAGGCGACAATTACATTGTCCGGCCTGCTGGCGCCGCTGAGAATGACCAACGCTTTGGTTTCGATCTTGAAGTGACTGTTCCCAAGAAAGCTCCTCTAGAAGTTAAAAACGAGCGCGGCGATATCACCGTGGCGGGAGTTTCAAACAGCGTAAGCATCACAACGCGCAAAGGCGATATCGAACTCTCTGACATCGACGGCAGCGTAACTGTGGACACCCAAGGCGGCGACACAAGAGTCTCCGACATCAAGGGCGACGTCAAAGTGTCCGGCAAGGGCGGCGAAGTCAGCGTGACGAACGCGACCGGCGGACTAACCTTGAATGGAGAATTTTATGGCCCGATTCGCGCTGAGAAGGTCTTGAAGGGCGTACGTTTCATCTCGCATCGCACTGATTTCACCGTGTCCCAGCTGACCGGCCATATGGCCATCGAGTCCGGCAACTTTGAAATCGTGGATGCGCCCGGCAATCTCGCGTTGCGCACTTCTTCCGCAGATGTCTCGATTGAAAACGCCGGCGGCAAAGTCAACGTGGACAATCGCAACGGCAACATTGATGTCCGCTATTCCACCCCGCCCAAAGACGACATTCAGATTACGAATTCCTCGTCCGGGATCACGCTCAGTCTGCCCAGCAACACGAGCTTTGAAGTCGTCGGCGATTGCCACTCCTGCGACATTGAAAACGAGTTTTCCAGCCCTTCTCTGAACAAAACGACTGCCAAGAACGGCGACACGCACCTCGAAGGAAAGTATGGCTCCGGCCGCAGCGTAAAAATTGTCCTGCGCACCAGCTACGGCTCCATCACCATTCGCAAAACCTCATAACTTAATGCCATTTTTGGCGTTGCTTCTTGTGCTGGAACTGCGTATTTCTCACGTATGCTCCAGGAATCCTTTACCCTCCCTATCCGTCTAATTTGGCAATCGTCTTCAGCTTGGAGCGTTCCCTGAAAGACTTCCTCTTCGGCGTACTTTTCACGCCGCCTTCATCAAGCGCATCCGTACCCTCCCTCCCGGCATCATATCCGCGGTCAATCCTCCGAACGCAAAGTAGCTTTTCATTTCGAAGGGCTCCAATTCCTCCCCAGCAGCGTCTAAATGACCAACCATGCGTCGCCTGCTCATCACTCTTTCGCTTGCCATGGTAGTCAGATTGAACGTCTCTTCCTCCGCGTTTGCACACGGCAAATTTCTTTGTTCGTGTCACACTAGGCTGGAAATTCAAACTGACCCGATATCAAATTTCACGACAAATTAGCAAATGCCAGAAAAACGACCGCTTCGAGGACCTCGGCCTGACCCACCGGGCCCGCCACTCAAAAACTACATCACTCCCGCCGGTCTCCAGCGGCTGAAAGACGAACACCAGTTCCTGCTGAGTCGCGAACGGCCCGCGGTGGTCGAGGTCGTGGCATGGGCAGCTGGTAACGGCGACCGCAGTGAAAACGCTGACTACCTCTACGGTAAACGGCGCCTAAACCAGATCGATTCGCGCATTCGCTTTCTCACGAAGCGCATTGACGCCGCCGTCGTCGTCGATCCCGCCGCTCGCCGGCCGGAGTCTGCCGCAACGCGCGTTTTCTTCGGCGCAACCGTAACCTACAAGGACGCCGCCGGCGACGAACACGTTGTCTCCATAGTCGGCATAGACGAAGTAAATCTCGACCGCGGCTACATCAGTTGGCGTTCGCCTCTCGCCAATGCGCTGATGAAAGCTAGCCCGGGCAACACCGTTCACTTGCGCGCACCAGGAAAGACGGAGCAACTCGAAATCCTCGATGTCGAATACGCGCCCATCCCGATGGACTCGTTCCGCGAACCCCTCGGCGCTCAGTCCACGCCCAAGCCCGATCGCCCCTGACCAGGATTTGAAAACGGCAATTTGTTGGTCCTTTCATCAAAACTGACCATCCGGCCAGTTGCCCCAGGCAAAAACCGTTGCCTACACTAGCCCACGCCAGCCTTGGACTAATAAGGACCTTCATGCAAACCGAGACCATTACAGGCGCTTCCGCTGAGGAGCCTGTAGCCGCGTTTACCGAAGGCGTCAAACTGTTAAAGAACGGTTACCCCAAGAAAGCTGTCATCTGCTTCAAGCGGGCACTCGAATGCGACAAGCAGAACCCCTACTATCTTTCCTTCCTCGGTGTATCGATTGCACGAGGTGAGCGGAACTTGACTGAAGCCGTTAAGCATTGCGAAGCGGCCATACACAAAAAGCGAGGAGAAATTCAGTTTCATTTGAATTTGGCCGACGTGTACGCCACCGCAGGACTACGCGAGAGTGCACTTCACACGCTGGACAGGGCTTTAGCCTCATTCGGCGAGGATAAACGGCTGAGGGGCGCTCGCTGCAAGGTTGAGAAACGCCGAAATCCCGTTTTCCCGTTCTTGACCCGCGAGAACTTCCTGAATCGTGAACTGGGAAAATTGCGCCACCGTCTGCTGAAAAAAGAGAATGAGTAAGCCACTTCGCCATGATCAACCCGGCTTCACAACCCGAATGCAGTAGTCCCGCCGAGTGGCGCCTCCAGACGGGAAGGCCTGCAAAAGCCCTTCTTCCGCATTACCGGCTCGACTGCGACTACGGAACCTCAATCATCATGTCGTGGAAGGAAGGTAGTGGTGAGCCCATCTACGTCTGTGACAGTCACGCGAAACAACTAGGACGCTCTCGCGAGTATTTTCCTGAGGCCCGCATTGTAACGGCGCCATCGGAGCCGGATGCCCACACCAATGCCCACATCGTAACTTCGTCTCCGGAGCCCCCCGTCACTCCAGTAAAAAGCGAAGAATCAGCCAAGGCACAAGAAGTTCCCGGCGAGAAAACCGAAAAGAAATCAGACACTCCCGTTTCGTTCCAACCCGCTCCTACTGTTGCAGTTGAGAAGCCTGCCGTTGAGAAGCCGCAACGCCCCATTGTCGAACGGCCCATTATCGAAGTTCGCGAAAAGCCCTCTGCCCGCGACGTGACGTACGGAAATTCGGCGAAAGCGATGGTGGACGAAGCCATTTGGAATATGGCTCCCGGAAACCTGCAGGCTTACAAAACAGCCCTAAGGCAAGGCAAGTCCCCTGGTGAAGCGGCCGAGGCTGCTGGCGGACAGTTGGCCTTCATCCACCGGAAGATCAGCGATTACACGCTTAAGCTCGAAGGAATACTTTCGGCATCGCATAGAACGATTAAAGTAGAAGAGACCATTGATAAGCCACTCGAACAAGCAACGCTTGAGATTATTGGCAACGGCGCGATGAACGATTCAGAAAAAGACGCCGCCATCGAGGAACTCGGAACGCTCCAGGAATGGGTGAAGCATGGACTGCAACAAGAGATGACTCCTCTCCAAGCGAACCAAATCGCACTGGCTATTGGTGACCGTGCAAACTGGGGAGGAAATTCCCGCGTTTCACAGAATTCAAAGGCGGCTTATAGGGCCTTGTACATCAGTCTCAGAACCGCACTCTGTGCCGTTGCTCCCGAAGCTCAGAATCTTCACGATCGCCTGACCAACTTGTACGCTGCCAAGTCCGAGATGCAGGTCCACTGAAGACAACTGCGCTCCCGCTTTTCAGTAGGGGCACGATATATCGTGCCCTCTTCATGGCAAGACCACTCGAAGTTGGCGTTCTTCGCAGCTGTTCGGCAACGGCATTCGGGCCAAATTCTGTTTGTCCCATTCCCACTTCAATGGATTTTCCAAAATGTACCGGCTCGCGTCGCCATATTCCTTGCCATTTCGCAATGCTCGTTCAAAATAATTTCGTTGCCAAATATCCTTTCCGGCCATCCCTAACTCTTCTCCCGCTTTTCTTGTAAATGCGGCCTTAAATGCTCGGACGATGGTTGGGATCGTTGCCTTCGTTGGCGATTGAAATGATTCTGTCTGCCTTGCCATCCCATCGACGGGCACGATATATCGTGCCCCTACTCCAAGAAAAATAATTCCGTGCAAGTGATTTGGCATCACCACAAACTCTTTCACTTGGGCCGTCGCAAAGTGTTCAGGAATAGAAATCCAGCATTCACTGACAATCTCTCCAAGCGCACTCAATTGCACGCTGCCATTGGCAATCTTTCCAAAAATGTTCTTCCGGCCTGCTGCACAAATCGTCACAAAATATCCGCCCGCTTCCGAATAATCTGCGCCCGCTAAACGAATCGACCGCCTATGCTTTTCTTCTCTCATCCGTTTTTCAGTAGGGGCACGATAACGCTACCTCAGCCATCTTGGTTTTCTGTAGGGCCACGATATATCGTGCCCCCTTCGATACTTCTACCCCAATAAATCCACTGCTCCCATTGTTGCTGAGCGAAGGTGGGACATTTTCCCGGCTTCCCCTTAATCTTGCTGCCGCATTCGAACAGATTCCTTCCTAGATTCTCCTACAGCTGTACTCTTCGTTACTCTCTTGGGACTTTTTTCGAATGACTTTTCGTTCTAGCCTCGCCTCATGTGCGTCGCGCAAAGTGTCGTTTCTCTGAATCGCGCCTCTTCTTTTGTGGCGCGAAAGGCTAAGTCCTTTAGATTCCGCAGATCCAAGGAATCGACCAGTAACCCCTTTAGAATGTGCAGTTCCAAAACAATAGACTTAAAGTCCTTTAGAATCCGCAGTTACGAGAAACACCTATACCTACTCCCCTCCGAAGCGACTTCAGAAAATCCTCATGTTGGTTCTTGGGTTTTTCTACCGTTCCGCAACGCGGTTCAAATCTTCGTAGAACGAAGGAAACGAAACCCCCGCGCACTCTGCGTCTCGAATCGTCGTAGGCCCATCCGCAGCCAGCGCTGCAATCGAGAACGCCATCGCAATCCGGTGATCGCCATGCGGCTCAATCTCCGCGCCGCGCAGTTTTCCCCGTCCCGCCACTTTCAATCCGTCCGGCCGCTCTTCCACCGTCGCGCCCATCTTCCGCAAATTCTCCACGAGCACCGCAATGCGATCGCTCTCCTTCACGCGCAACTCTTTCGCGTCGCGAATCTCGATTCCCTCTTCCGTGTACGGCCCCAGCGCCGCCAGCATCGGCAATTCATCAATCACCAGCGCAATCGTGTCGCCCGAAATCAATCCGCCTTTCAGCGATGCGCCCTTCACGGCCAAATCGCCAATCACTTCCCCGTGCGAACTCTGCACCGAATGAATTTGGATGTTTGCGCCCATTCCGGCAAACACATCCAGTATTGCCGTGCGCGTCGGATTCAAACCCACGTTCTGAATCAGAATGCTGGACTCCGGAAACAGCGAAGCCGCGGCAATGAAAAACACGGCGGAAGAAATATCTCCCGGCACATCCAGATTTTTCGCCGTCAATTTGATCGAGCCATTCGCTCCCGCGCCATGGATGCGAACAACGCGCGCATTGCGTTCCACAGGTACGCCGAACTCTTCCAGCGCAAGCTCCGTATGATCCCGCGTCCGCGCAGGCTCAATCACCACCGTCTCGCCTTCGGCAAAAAGTCCTGCCAGCAAAACCGCGGACTTCACCTGCGCACTCGCCATCGGCATTTTGTATTCAATCGCGCGCAGCTTCCCGCCACGAATTTCGAGCGGCGCAAAATTGTCTTCCCGTGCCTTGATTTCCGCGCCCATTTCGCGCAGCGGCCCAACCACGCGCTTCATCGGCCGCTTCTGCAAACTCTCGTCTCCGCTAATGGTCGTTTTAAAGGCCTGGCCGGCCAGAATTCCGGAGAGCAGTCGAATCGTCGTCCCGGAATTTCCCGCGTCCAGCGCGCGCCAGCTGCTCTTGAGTCCACGCAGTCCGTGCCCCGTCACGCGCACGGTCGTCCCATCCACTTTGACGTCCGCGCCGAGCGACTTCATGCAGCCCAGTGTACTGTGGCAGTCCGCTGCCGCCGCAAAATTGCGCAACTCGCTGGTTCCTTCCGCCAATGCCGCCAGCATTGCATAACGATGGGATATGGATTTGTCTCCCGGCATAAGCACACCGCCGGAGAGGGCCTTCGCGGGATGAATAATCTGTTTGCTCACGCCCAAAATTCTAGCACGCACGCGAAGCGTGCGAGGTTTCAGCCAAGGATACATGCATTTTCTCAGCCTTTCTTACTGGAACTGGAAAACGCGCTGTACTTCCTGCTTTTCAGCCCCTGTACGCGCGGACAGTTTTCCCGAATGCACTTCCTTACAAACGCACCGAAACAACCGGCCTTACCGCTGCGTATCATAGATAGGTAGGTGGAATTAAGCCAAAGGTTTGGGAATTGTAAGAACAACTGGGAGAAGAAAGAAATGTCAGCCGGTAGTGAAGTTCGCAAAGTAGCCGCGCACACGGGAATGTTGGTCGCGGCCGTATTCGTCGTAACCGTTTTGCTTGCCGCGATGCCGGGGCATCGCGTGCCTGTTGTAGACGCGCAATCCGCGCAGGAATCGCAAGGTACATCAAGCCCGTCGCAAGGCTCCATGCCGGGCATGGATCACAGCAAGATGCAGCAAGCCGATCCCGATGAGCAGGCCAGCGAGAAGGACGCTATGTCCGACATGGCGCACATGCATGGGACCAATCCGCACATGACCATGACCGCCGTGCGCCCGCGAACGCCTGAAGATGTCCAGCGCGCCAACGAAATCGTCGCCCAACTCAAGGACAGCATCGAAAAATATCGCGACTACCACGTCGCGCTAAACGACGGCTTCCGGATCTTTCTGCCGAATATTCCGCAGCCTGAATATCACTTCACGAATTACGGCAATGGCTTTCTCGCCTCGTTTCATTTCGATCCCACGAAACCGACTTCCCTGCTCTACAAGAAAACGGCGACCGGCTACGAACTCGTCGGCGCCATGTACACCATGCCCAAACGAGCCACCGAGGACGATCTCAACAAACGCGTCCCGCTCAGCGTCACCTCTTGGCATCTGCATACCAATCTCTGCTTGCCGCCTGCCGACCAGCGCAAAACGGCTGACTACACTAAGTTCGGCCTCAAAGGTTCGATCACTACGCAGGAAGCTTGCGACGCCGCTGGCGGCCACTTCCGGCCTTCCGTCTTCGGCTGGATGGTCCATATCTACCCCTACGAATCCTCCCTCGACAAAATCTTCGCCATGCACCACCACGATTAGTTCTGGAGACAGGTTGCAGCATCCTTTTTACAAAAACACGAGTCCAACTCCTCGACTTGAGTAGCCGCTCAGCCCTTTTCAGCGTCTAACCGAGTTTTAGAACTCCTAACTCGCCGGTCCCACTGTTTCGCCCTCGGTGGTTTGATTGCGCCACCGTACCCCGGCGGGTATGATTGCCAACCCATGCTTTCGGGACTCGTTGTTTCTCAACAATTTGCACGCTTTTGCCTCACGCTAGCGCTCGCAGTGCTGGTGCTCCTTGTCGGCGTTTACTCCCCGCTGACGCCCCTATCAAGCGCCCAATCCGCCGATTCCATTCCTGTGGACCAGATTCAGCCCGGAATGCAGGGCTACGCCTACACCATCTTCTCCGGCGACCAGGTCGAGAAGTTCGACCTGGAAGTGCTAGGGGTGATGCCGAATTTTCTGGGGCCGAAGCAGTCCATCATTCTGGTGCAGCTTAAAGGGCCGAAGGTGGAGCACACGGGGGTAGTCGCGGGAATGAGTGGTAGTCCCGTTTACATCAATGGAAAACTGGCCGGCGCGCTCTCGCTAAAGCTGGGCGTTTTTACGAAAGAGCCGATTGCGGGGGTCACTCCAATTGCGGATGTGATTGCAGGCGGAACTAGTTCTGCTTCGAATGGATCTTCTGTAGCGGCGCTTCCAGCGGACGCATCTCTTCGCGCGGGATTGCAAAATGGCGCGGCGCTGCAATCGATTGAAACGCCGCTTGTTTTCTCGGGCTTTCAGCCGGCGGCGATTGAAAAATTCGCTCCGCAGTTGAGTTCGTACGGTTTTGTAGCCGCGCAGGGTGGAACAACTGCGGCGCGACCCGACGATGGAAAACTCGCTCCCGGTGATATGGCGGGAATGGTTCTGGTTCAGGGAGATGCTTCGATCAATTCCGCTTGCACGGTTACGGCGGTACAAGCGGATAGAGTTTTTCTGTGCGGCCATCCGTTTTTGAGTCTGGGCGACGTGCAAATTCCGATGGCGCGCAGCCGCGTTGTCACAACGCTTTCGTCTGATCTGGCTTCCACAAAAATCGTAAATGTTGGCGGCTCAATCGGCACGATCACCGGAGACCACTTGACTGCAGTCACGGGAAAACTCGGCGTGTCACCGAAGCTGATCCCCATGGATTTGAATTTGAAAACACCGGCGGGGGAAAAGAACCTTCATTTCGAAATGGTGAATCATCCAAAGCTCACGCCGCTTCTTGTCGGCCTGACGGCTTTCAATGGCCTGACACAGAACGTGGTCTATGGCGAAGGCACAACGCTTCATATGAGCACCGAGATCAAAATGAAGGGCCATGCGGCGGTGCAGATGGAAAATACGTTTGCTCCGGGCGATTCGCTGAATCCCGATGCGATGCCGATCGCGATTGCGCTGATGAGCAATTTCACGAGGCTCTTTGGCAATACACTCGAAGCGCCGGAGTTTGAAAAAATCTCCCTTCGTGTGGAGAGTATTCCCGGCCGCCAGTCCTACACGATTGACAGCGCGTGGCTGGAAAAAGGCGAAGCAACTCCGGGCGAAACGCTTCGCGTGCGCGTGCTACTGCGCCCGTATCGCGGTGCGGCCCGCATTGAAGAAACGACGGTTCGCGTTCCCGATCAGATCGCGCACGGTACCGTGCTTCGCGTTCTTGTTAGCGATGCGGATTGGCTGAATCGTGCCTCGCGCGGTTTTGGATTTTCCGGCGGAAGCGGCGGGCCGGAAGGGTTAGATCAACTAATTGGCATGCTCAATCGCGAGAGGCGCAATGACCGTCTTTATGTCGGGCTTTTCTCTCCCTCTCCGACGATGCTTTGGGACGACAAGGAACTTCCCAACGTTCCGCTTTCACAAATTTCTATCGTGGACGGCAAACCCGGTCCGGGCAGCGTGCAGATATTGCGGGAGTCGCTCGCGAGTGAGTCTTCGGTTCCGCTGGGTGGTCCGGTCACGGGAGTTATTTCTTTGAACTTGCCGGTGCGCTAGGAATTTCCGCGGAATTTTCTTGCAGAACGTTTGGGGATAGGGGTCGGGATGATGCGGGCTCGAAAGCTTGTATACCTTGCCACAATTTTTGCCTTGGCGGCGCTCGCGGTTCATGCGGAGCATACGCGGCGCTGGAAGCAATCGAGCTATGAAGATTTTCTGAAGGGCACCACACACGGCGTGGCGGTTCGCAGTGACGGGCGCCTTGAACTCGCGCCAAAATTTACGCAGCTTGCCGATGCCGATGCGTCTTATCTGTGGTCCATCAAACTCGATGCCAAAGGTACTCCATATGCGGCCGGTGGTTCGCCGGCAAAAGTGATTCGACTCGACTCCGGCGCAAAGCCGGTTACCGTTTTTCAATCGACCGATCTTTCCGCACAAGCGATCGCGTTTGATTCGAAAGGCACGCTTTACGTAGGGACATCGCCCGATGGGAAGGTCTACAAAGTCGGCGCGAACGGCGAACACACCGTCTTTTTCGAGCCAAAGACAAAGTACATTTGGGACCTTGCCTTCGCACCGGACGGAACGCTGTATGTTGCGACGGGTGATAAAGGCATGATCTATTCTGTCGCGCCGGACGGCAAGAGTGAGCTTTTCTATTCCAGCGACGAGGCGCACATTCGCGTTCTTGCGTTCGATGGCAAAGGCAATTTGATAGCGGGAACTGAACCAAGCGGCCGCATCCTGCGACTTAGCAAGAAATCCACGAAGGCTGCGGAAAACGAAGCTGCCGCGGACGGGTTTGTTCTTTACGAAACGCCCAAGCGGGAAGTAACGGCGCTCACTGTTGGTGCAGATGGAACAATCTACGCAGCCGCCATCGGTGAACGTCAACACAATGCCATTGGCAGCACGCCGGCGGCTTCGCAAGGCATTTCGATCACAAACAGCGGCAACGTCACGGTGGTAGGCACGACGCCGGCGATGGCCCAAGCGACTGCGCAGGCTTTCGGCCTGACTCCGCAAGTCTCTGGCGGCATTTACAAAATCTCGCCGAGCGGCGCTTCGGAAGAACTGTGGGCTTCGCGCGAAGACGTGGTCTATTCACTTGGAATTGGCCAAGATGGTCGCTTGTTGGCGGGGACCGGAAACAACGGCGCGCTTCTTGCGGTGGATGGCCGCGGCGTTTTCGCGCAACTGGCAAAAGCCGGCTCTTCCCAAATCACCGGGATTGCGCGCAATTCCGCCGGAAAGATATTTTTGTGCACGGCGAATCCCGGCAAAGTTGTGACGCTCGGACCGGAATACGAACCGGAAGGCACATACGAATCGCGTTCTTTTGATGCCCAGCTCTTTTCGCAGTGGGGACGGCTCGATTGGTGGAGCCCGCCAGTTGCGGGACAAGGAACGAACGCCGGCACCGGCCAACCGCGCCTTGAATTTTATGTACGCTCGGGAAATACGGAAGATCCAGGCAAAGAGTGGTCACGCTGGTTTGGCCCGTATAGCAAACCTGGAACAACTGTCGAAGCTCCGTCTGCCCGATTCTTCCAATGGAAAGCCGTAATTCATGATGGCCGGCCTGGCGATGGAATTGATTGGGTGAGCGTTGCCTATTTGCCGAAAAATGTGGCGCCCATCATTGATGGAATTGCGATTCAGGATCCGGGTATTCGCGCGCTGAACCTGCAAATCGGAGTGCAGCCACAGCAGGTCAATTTGAAAATGCCGCCTACACCGGCAATTGGCGGACTGATTCAGAGCCAGAACGTCACGACCGCCAACACTAAGTTCGATCCGCCGCCGCAAGGCTCGCTGCAAAAGGGCTATCAATCTGTGCTTTGGAGCGCGCACGACGACAACGATGACGATCTGCGCTATTCCGTGTACTACCGAGGAGAAGCCGAAAAGGAATGGAAGCTACTCAAGGACAATCTGGACCAGCGCTTCTATTCGTTCGACACGACTTCCCTTCCCGACGGCGCTTACTATCTGAAAATTGTTGCGAGCGATGCCGCGTCAAACCCTGCCGATCGCGCGCTCAAATCCGAGAAGGAGAGCGAACGGTTTGAAGTGGACAATACGCCGCCGGTCGTCGAGAAAATCACGGCTTCCGCTACGCCGGGCTGCGCCGGAAATCCCTGTGTGCTCGGCGTCGTGACGGAATTTACGGCGCGTGACACAGCCACAAGTATTGACCGTGCGCAATACAGCGTAGACGGCGGAGAGTGGACGCTGATCGCTCCCAATGGCGACTTGAGCGATGGGAAAGAACAGGCGTACAAATTCACCGTGCAAGGGTTGAAGGTTGGGGAACACACCATCGCGGTGCGTGTATACGACCGGTTTGAAAATGTGGGAAGCGGCAAAGTGACCGTCAACGTCACAATGAGCAAGTAAGGCTACTTATTGCCGCTAGAAAGAAATGCTTCGATTTCGGCGCCGAAGCCGATGCGGCCATCGCCGTAAGGTTCGTTGCGAACATGGACGACGCGAGCGCGGCAGTAAGTCTCTTCCTGTTTGTTTCCCGTGATTTCGGTTGGCATGCGCAACATGGCTTCGATGGGCATCCCCACTTGGAGAGGGGCCGAGGTGGCAAAGTAAAATCCGCCGCGGGAAATGTTCAAGACTTCCGTGAAATGTTCGCTTTTGTCCGAGGCTAGCCCTATGGCCCTAAAACGCAGTGGCGTTCGAAGGTTGTAGCGTCGCAAATGTCTGCGTTCCGAAATATCCAAGGGTACCTCCTCCGCGCAAGGAAGGACACTGCGGGTCTCTCAACCCAGCGGAAGGGCACCCATAGGTTAACAAAGCCTGAGTGCCGGTCAAGCAAAAACAATCCAAATTACCGCTAATTTGGCCCTTTTTCAGTACTACGAGTTTTCTTATGATCTCCCAGGTTCGCTTCCTCTTCTCAGGCGAACAAAGTTTCGCTATGCCATAATTCGAGCGATGGGACATCCACGAGCTAGCCCCGAGCCGACTTCCCCCTCGTGGTCAGAGGTCGTCGATGCCCATGCACGAATTGCTCACCACATCCATCGAACGCCTGTCCTGACCTCCCAGACGGCGAATCGGGTGTCGGGCGCTCAACTATTCTTTAAGTGCGAAAATCTGCAGAAAACCGGCTCATTCAAGATTCGCGGGGCCGCGAACGCAATTCTATCCCTTTCCGAAGAGGAAGCTCGCCGGGGAATCGTCACGCAATCGAGCGGCAATCACGCCGCTGCGGTAGCTTGTGCAGCTGCCTGGAGGGGAGCCAAAGCCTGGATCGTCATGCCCAAGAACGCTCCTCGCGTGAAGTGTGAAGCTGTGGAGGGCTATGGCGGAAAAATCGCTTTCTGTGAGCCTACCGTAACTTCTCGCAAGGAGATGGCTGCCAAAGTCCAGGCCGAAACCGGAGCGGTCATGGTGCATCCCTATGACGACGACCGCATCATCGCCGGCCAAGCCACTGCGGCAAAGGAACTGCTTGAAGAGATTCCAGATCTAGACGCGATCTTGGCGCCCGTCAGCGGCGGTGGATTGCTCAGCGGCACTTGCCTGAGCGCAAAGCACTTGAATGCGAAAATTAAAGTCTTTGGCTGCGAGCCGGCCAAAGCAGACGACGCCTACCGTTCGCTCCAAACGGGCGCGTTGCAGAGTATCGATTCGAGCGAAACCATTTGTGACGGTCTTCGCGCTTCGCTTGCTCCGCGCACTTTTGCCATCCTGCGCCAGGAACTTTCTGGCGTATTGCTGGTAAGTGAAGAAGAGGTGGTCTCCGCCATGCGTTTTCTCTGGGAACGCATGAAAATCGTTGTCGAGCCATCGTCATCCATAGCTTTAGCTCCATTACTCAAGCAGGGAGGCCTCGGGAACCTGAATCTAGCACCTCGTGCAGATGGAGCTTCGCCAAAAATTGGCATCATTCTTTCCGGTGGCAATGTGGATTTGGCGGCTCTGCCTTTTCAACGCGCATAGTGCTCGCGCATACGTGTCAGTGTGTTAACCTCATTGGCACCTACCAGGCCAGTTGAGGCCGGTGCGCGTTCGGACGGAAACGCGGGAAAGCAACCCGGCACGACAAAACGTCGTCCGACTTACGTATGTGTTGCCCAGCCGGTCGAATCTGATAGTAATTTCGCCAAGACTTTGAAAAATCCGGGGCGCTGAATCCATGAAGATATCCGCAATTTCGAAACTGTTGCAGATTTGTGCCTTCCCTCTCGTCGCTGCGCTGTTCATTTCGTCAATTTCTGCTCAAGCTCCCAAGAGGCTCGTCACGCAAGCCGTGGACGAACACAACCTCATCACGCTGAAACACACCACGCACAAACTCGCGCGGGCAGAATTTGATTCAGGTGCGATTCCTGACTCCGAGCCCATGAGCCGCGTGCTACTACTGCTTAACCGCTCCGATGCGCAGGAAGCAGCTTTGAAGCAGTTCATGGATGAGCAGCAGACAGCCGGTTCGCCGAATTTTCATCATTGGCTGACGCCGGAAGAATTTGGCAAGCAGTACGGTCCTTCGGATGAAGACATTCAAGCGGTTACAGATTGGCTTGCATCCAACGGATTTCAAGGAGTGAAGGTCGGGAAGGGCCGCACGGTGATTGAATTCTCGGGCTCAGCCGGCCAAATTCGAAATGCGTTTCACACGGAGATGCATCACTTTATGGTGCGGGGTGAAGAACACACGGCGAATGCGAGTGACATTCAGATACCCGCCGCGCTTGGCTCGGTGGTAAAGGGAGTCGCCTCTCTGAACAACTTCAGAAAGGCTTCTCACCTCCATCGCGCTGGATCATTTCGCCGGGAGAAAGCGACAGGAAGAATCACACCGCTTACGACGGAAAGCGCGACGGGCCCCTTCGCTGTGGGGCCGACGGACTTTGCCACAATCTACAACGTTGCGCCACTTTGGACTGCCGGCATTGACGGTAGCGGGGTTTCGATCGCGATTGTCGGCCGGGTAAATATCAACCCGCAAGATGTAACGGATTTCCGCTCGATGTTTGGGCTGCCAAGCAATGCGCCGCAAATCATTCTGAACGGCCCTGATCCAGGAATCTTCGACCCGAACGAAGAAGGAGAGGCGGACCTCGACGTGCAGTGGTCGGGAGCGGTTGCAAAAGGAGCGCAAATCAAGTTCGTAGTTTCTGAGACTACTCTAACCACCGATGGCGTAGACCTCTCGGCACTTTACATTGTGGAGAACAATATCGCCGCCGTAATGAGCGAAAGCTTCGGCACATGCGAAGCGTTCGACAACAATACTTTCGAAAACTCGCTGTGGCAGCAAGCGGCGGCGCAAGGCATCACGGTGACAGTTTCGACTGGTGATAACGGCTCGGCTGGCTGCGATCCTGCATCCTCCACTGATCAAAATGAAGCAACTGCTGGTTTGGCCATCAGCGGAACTGCATCGACACCGTTCAATGTTGCTGTTGGTGGGACAGATTTTGATCAAATCGGCAATCAAACCACCTTTTGGAATACTACAAACGCCCCAACGACCCAAGCCTCCGCAAAAGGATACATTCCTGAAACAACTTGGAATGATTCCTGCGCAAACGGTGGATTGCTCACAGGGTGCGGCACGATCAACTCGCAAGGAAATGATCTAGTCGCTGGCAGCGGCGGGCCGAGCACCATCTACACCAAGCCCGTCTGGCAGACTGGAACGGGAGTCCCTGCAGACGGGCATCGAGACATTCCTGACGTTTCCCTTTTCGCCAGCAATGGCGGCCGAAACGGAGCAAACGGAAGTTTCTACATCACTTGCCAGAGCGACCAAAATCCGGGCAACGCATCCTGCAACGTGAACAGCCCGTTTCAAGATTTCACCGGAGTTGGCGGCACGTCGGCTTCGTCTCCGTCGTTTGCAGGAATTATGGCGCTGGTCGTTCAAAAGACAGGTTCGAGGCAAGGCAACGCGAATTACATTCTGTATAAGCTCGCCGCGCAGGCAAATGCAAGCTGCGCATCGTCAGCCACGCCGGCGAGCACTTGCATCTTCTATGACACGGTTAAGGGAAACATATCCGTAGCCTGCGCGCCAAAGAGCACAAATTGCAGCAATCAAACTACGACCGGTCATGGAATTCTTGTTGATTCCACCAACAAAGCTGCGTGGGCCACGACCGCCGGCTACGACACCGCCACGGGCCTTGGCTCAGTAAACGTCGCAAATCTTGTGAATGCATGGGCCGGTACGACGTTTACGGGAAGCGTGACCACGATAACTTCCCTAACTCCGACCAATCCCGCTCACGGTGGATCCGTTGCCGTGACGATTCATGTTGCACCGGCCTCCGGAACTACAACGCCGACAGGTCTTGTTTCCCTCACGACAAGCACTGGATCGGTCGGCATAGATAGCTTTCCGCTGACAAATGGAATTGCGAGTGGGACGACCACGTTGCTTCCCGGCGGAAGCTACAGCGTCATCGCACACTATTCCGGCGACGCAACGTTTGGTGCGAGCAATTCGGCGCCGATTGCGGTCAACGTTGGGTCCGAGGCAAGCAAGACGGCCGTGAGCTTCGTAACCATTGATGCGAATGGTAGCGGGACTTGTCATGCCTCTGGTGCGTCCGTTCCCTACGGCTCGTCCTATATTCTTCGGGTCGACATAAATACGAATGGGACGCTTTGCGCGGACATTGATCCGACCACAAAATCCGTTCCAACAGGCACAGTCACGCTTACGGACAAGTTCAACAACGGTGCCGCAACGCCACTCGATGGCGGCACATTCAAACTGAACAGCCTGGGATATGTGGAAGATCAGCCAATCCAGCTGGACGCGGGTTCTCATAGTATCACTGCGTCTTATGGGGGGGATGGAAGCTATCAGGCAAGCAGCACTGCGAATTTTGCCGTGACAATTACGCAGGCTACCACGCAGACCGGCGTTGTTGCGAGCCCTAGCGTCATAGCTTCGGGCGGTTCTGTCACGCTCACCGCCACAGTAAGCTCAAGCAGCAATTCGTCGCAGGGGCCGACGGGGACAGTTCAGTTTTCGAACGGATCCACGGCGCTTGGCGCAGCGGTCACCTGCAAACCAACCGGATTCAACCAGACAACCGGCACTGGAGCTTTCTGCACAGCAACGTTGACCACGAATATTTCGTTTATCGCGCCTCCAGCAAATCCGGAGAACCGGCCGCGCTGGATGCCGTTCGAATGGATTGCGGCGCTTTTCGCGCTCGCTGCGATTGTTCTTTTCATTTTCACGGGCCGAATGCAAAAACCGCGCCGTGCGTACGCTTACGCTGCAATTGCTTTGTTCCTGATTGCTTCTGCGACCCTTGTGGGCTGCAGCGGCGGTTCGGGAGGCGGAGGAGTTGGCGGAGGTACCTCGCGCACCATTTCTGCGAAGTACAGTGGCGACGCAAATTACGCGGCTGGAAACGCAGGAACGACTACCGTCACAATTCAATAACTTGCTATGCGAAAGGGAAAAAAGGCGTGCAAAAATGCACGCCTTTTTCTTAGCGACTCAAGTTTTTCGGCTTAGTTCACAACTGGCGGAAAGAAAATATTCCAGAAATTCGGGGAAAGCGCTGCGAACTCCACCGGGATCATCGAGCCATCCGGGCTGAATTGCGGCGGACGAACGACCGTCGCTTCAATCGTTTTTTGCGCCTTCACGTTTTCGATAGAGACCTTAGTTCCCTGTGCGAGCGCTTCCGGAACGATGATGAGTGCGCCATTCGCGCTGACTGTGTGGGTGTAGCCTTCGAGGACTTGCGTCTTTCCGGTAACGTGAACTTTTACGTTGATCCTTACAAGAACGCGCTGCGCGCGGCGGCGTTCTTCCGCGGTCATCGGGCGAGTAAGGCCGGGCCTTACTGGAGCTGCGTGAGCCCCTTTTTGCGGCTGAGCTGGTTTCATAGTTCCAATCCCCAGAAGTCCATATCCGGCGCAACCAACTCAATGCCGTATTCCCAGCCCTCAGGCCGGGGATTGCCTTTCCATACGACGACTGCAGCGTTGCTCGATCCGGTGGCTAGATTCGTCAATGCGAGCCGGTGTTCCAGAGTGAATGATTCCGAAAGCACAACCATGCAGCCGTACGGATTCACAACGCGCGTGTGGGCTTCCAGTCCACGGCGGGTTCCGGCCTGATCATCCCATTCCAATCGCACCGGAACACGAGAATTCATTCTGCGTCCGCGGCGTTTGTCGGTGAATCTGCCGTCTTCCACCATTTTCGTCACAACTTTCGCGTTTCTTACTTTGGCTTGCATCTTTGCCTCAGAATTCCTCGCTACGGGCCATGCTAGAGTTGGCGTGAGTGTCGGTCAATGGTACAAAATGGCCGAGGCTCGCAACTGAATAGCTGTACCAAAGGACAGGCATTTTTCACGCAGAAGTAAGGGCTAAATGAAGAATCTTATCGTCAATGCGGATGACCTCGGATGGACTTGCGGCGTGAATCGTGGCATCGCGGAAGCTCACCGAAGCGGCATTGTCACCAGCGCTTCTATCCTTGCCAATGGCTCTGCCTTCGACGATGGTGTCGCGACGGCGCATGCTCTCCCTGCCTTGGGTGTAGGTGTGCACCTTAACCTGAGCGATGGCGCTCCGGTAGCCGGAGCAAAGAATGTCCCTACGCTTGCCGATAAGAAGGGTCTGTTCTCTGGCGGTCCCGAGCAGTTGCTCCTAAGCATGGCGCGTCGCAAGCTCAAACTTGCCGACGTCGAGCGCGAATGGGACGCGCAAATCTCGAAAGTCAGTGCCTCTGGAATCACCCCAACTCACCTGGACGGCCACAAGCACGTTCACATGCTCCCTGGCCTATTTCCCATCGCGCTGAAGCTTGCCAAGAAGCATTCCATCCCGGCGATTCGTATCGCTCTGGAAGCATCAACGCTTCGCGCGGCGCTTTCCGGTAAGTACAGTCCCAGTACCTCAATGGAGTTTAAGCAGGGCGTACAGGCCCGTGGGCTCAAGCTCCTTGCCCGAGACGCCCATAAGCTTGCCGATCAGGCCGGTATCGAAGCCGCCGACTACTTCTGCGGGATCTCTCAAACTGGCGTTATGACGCACTTCGGAGTGATGAATCTGTTAGAGAATTTGCCGGAAGGCACCACGGAACTCATGTGCCATCCGGGCTATTTTGATAAAGACCTCGCGCAATCTCCCACGCGGTTGCAGGATTCACGTGTTACCGAACTGGAAATCCTCACCGACTCCGCCGTACGAAAATCTGTCGCTTCGCACGGGATTCGCCTGATAAACTATTCCCAGATTGCCAACTAACTATGGAATCTGAGTCCACAGTCCGGTACTCGGTCGTCGTTCCATTTTTCAACGAGCAGGAGAATATCCCGCCGTTGTACATGAAACTGACGGAAGTGATGGACGCCATCGGCGAGCCATACGAACTGGTGTTTGTGGACGACGGAAGCAAAGATAATTCGTTCAAGGTCCTCTCGGAAATTTACGAGCATGATCGCCGCGTAAACCTGATTCGTCTCCGGCGAAATTTTGGTCAGACTCCCGCGCTCAAAGCCGGATTTGATTTTGCCCGCGGTGAAGTCATCATCTCCATGGACGGCGATCTGCATCACGATCCTGAAGAAATTCCCAAGTTCCTGGAAAAAATCGAGGAAGGATTTGACCTGGTCAGCGGCTGGCGCTATGCCCGCAAGGACCACTGGCTCTTGAGCCAGATTCCGAGCCGGATGGCGAGTTGGATGATGGCCAAACTTTCCGGAGTAGATTTGCATGACTTTGGCTCCACGTTCAAAGCCTACCGCCGCGAAATTTTGCAAGAGATTCAGCTTTACGGAGACCTGCACAGATTTATTCCCGCTCTTGCGAGCACAACGGGCGCGCGGATTGCGGAAGTCCCCATTGAAGATCATTCAAGAAAATCAAAACATCACAAGCACTGGCCACGAGATACGGTGCGTGTTTTCCTTGATCTCTTGATCGTGAAATTTCTTTTGGACTACTCCACACGGCCGATTCAATTTTTTGGCTTAATTGGTTTGTTGAGCATGGCGACGGGTTCGCTTCTTACGTTCCTGCTTCTGATCGAAAAGCTTTACTATCACCTTTCTGTTGTGCAACAGCATGGTCCGCTGCTGCTGCTGGGCGTGGCACTTATCGTTAGCGGCGCGCAATTTGTTTCGATGGGCTTGATCGGCGAAATGCTCGCTCGCACCTATTACGAATCGCAAAACAAGCCGATTTACGCGCTGCGAGAAGTAAAAAGCCATCGCAAGGAAATCGGAGACTCGGCCGAGCCCGCTCGCCCTTCGGGAACTTCCGAGCGCTGAATGTTAGCTCGCCTTCTTTGCTTTACCGGACTTTAGATATGACGCAAGCTCAATTCACATCTGCGGAACCAGTTCGCTATTCGGTTGTTGTTCCTCTTTTCAATGAGAAGGACAATATCCTTCCCCTTTATCACGCCCTTCTTGAAACGCTGGAAGCATTGGGTTCTCCGTTCGAACTTGTCCTGGTGGACGACGGCAGCAAGGACGGCAGCGACGCCGTTCTTCGCGAACTGGCTTTGCAGGATGGCCGCGTCACCGTAGTGTCGCTTCGAAAAAATTCCGGAAAATCCGCGGCACTCAGCGCCGGATTTGACGTCGCGCTGGGCGATTTCATCATCACCATGGACGGAGATCTGCAACACAACCCGGCGGACATTCCACTCTTCACCCAAAAACTCGAGGAAGGTTTTGACATCGTCTGCGGCTGGCGCCAGCACCGTACCGAAGGCTCGGCAATTGGCCGCTTCCTGGGCCGAACTGCCAATTGGACGATCGCCAAGCTTTCCGGCGTCCCGATTCACGACTTCGGAGGCGGATTCAAGGCCTATCGTCGCGACCTGGTCTCGCAAATCCCGCTGTATGGCGAACTTCAAAGGTTCATTCCGCTATTCGCTTATCAACGCGGATGTACGATCTGCGAAGTACCTTTGACGGTACGCGATCGCGAGCGCGGCGATTCGAAATACGGCTTCTCGAGCAAAGTCCCATTTCTGTTTGATCTGCTGACCGTTCGCTTTCTTCTGAAGTATCTTTCGCGCCCCATGCATTTTTTTGGAACCGCGGGGCTCATCGCCGGATTTGCGGGCGGCGCCATCGCCCTTGGCCTGCTAGTTCGCTTGCTCTCCGGCGTTCACATCTTCAGTGAGCATGGCCCGCTTCTGATTTTCGCAGCCGTCTTGATCGTTTGCGGCGTGCAGCTTTTCGCGCTTGGCCTGGTTGCGGAAATGCTGGTTCGTCACTTTCACGAACGCAGCTATGGCGCCTCTCTTTACAACGTCATCGGCGGCCGCCACGCCAACCACGGCCATCACGACGAGCAGCAACCCCGCAAGGAACATTCTTCCTTCTTTCCCAGGTGATAGGAGCCGATTTGCAGAGTTCGGATTCGTCCGCCCAAAGCTTGGCGCTCTCTCAGCCCGCTCGCGTCAGTTTCGCCCTAGTCTTCGCTATTGTTGGTATCTGGGCTCTGATTTACATCCCCGGCTTGTTTTCTCCGCCACTCCTTGACGACGCCGATGCACGCCACGCAGAAGCAGCCCGCGAAATGCTGGATCGCCACGACTTTGTCACCATGTACGTGGACGGCGTTCGCTATCTCGACAAAGCTCCTCTTCCTTACTGGCTGAACGCGGCAAGCCACGCAGCTTTTGGCATCAACGAATTCGCCGTGCGTCTTCCGATAACTCTGGCTGCACTGGCCCTCTTTCTTTCTGTTTTTTATCTAGGACGCGATCTGGCCGGTGAATACACCGGCTTCTTCGCAGCTATCATCCTCGCCACCGCCGTTGGTCCATACATCTACACGCGCTTCTTTATTCCAGACATCATGGTCTGTCTCTGGCTCACGCTGACCGTCCACCTCTTTGTTCGAACGCTTGATGACGGCCGCCCGTCTCTTCTTCTTTGTGGCCTTCTCGCTGGGGTCACTGCTCTCAATGTGCTCACAAAAGGCCTCATCGGCCTCGTCTTCCCAGCATTAATTTTCGGCGGTTATCTTTTTCTCGTGGGAAATCTGAAACATATCTTCAGACTGCACCTCGTTTCTTCTTTTGTAATTTTTCTCGCCATCGCTGCGCCATGGCACGTACTCGCAACCATGCGCAATCCCGCGCAAGGCGAAGCGAAGGGATTTTTCTGGTTTTACTTCATCAACGAACAGATCAATCGCTACCTCAACACACGCATCCCCCGCGACTACGACAAAGTTCCTCTTCTCATCTTTTGGGGCTTGATTCTTCTCTGGCTCTTTCCCTGGACAACCTTCCTCATCCAAAGCTTTCGGCTTGTGCCACCATTCTGGCAGCGCCTCCGCGGGCGCATTTCCTGGAGTCGCGAAGAGCGCGTAGCGCTGCTCCTTATCACATGGGCGCTCGCCATTCTTGTATTTTTCAGTTTTTCCACCCGCCAGGAATACTACGTATTGCCCGCGCTTCCGTCTCTTGCGTTGCTAACTGGCATCTGTCTTTCTCGTGAGCAAGACGCGTCCGCATGTAGCCCCGAACGCCGCAGGGGACTAATTTCTTCTCGCATCATGCTCGTTCTCGGCGCCGTCGTCTTTGTCATCACAATCTTCTTTGCGGTTAAAGCTCCCACTCCGCCGCGGAACGCCGACATCGCCGATCTTCTCAAGACGAATCCAGACCTCTACACACTCTCTCTCGGCCATCTGTTTGACTTGACCGGCCAGTCCATGGGACTTTTTCGACTTCCTTTGGTTCTCACCGGAGTTGCATTTCTCTTGGGTACAACGGCTTCTTGGTGGTTTCGCCGCCGGCAATCGGCGACTGCCGCAAACCTAAGCCTCGCCGGAATGATGGTTGTCTTCCTTTACGCAGTTCATCTCGCACTGGGAATCTTCTACCCGATTCTCGGATCCAAACCTCTTGCCGTGGCCATTGCGCGCGAATCTCAAGCTGGAGACGTTGTCGTAATTGACGGAACCCACTCCGCCGCCTCCAGCATCAACTTTTATCTGGGTCGCCAGGTCCACATGCTCAATGGCCGCACGGACAACCTATGGTACGGTTCGCTCTTCCCGGACTCTCCTGCTGTTTTTGAAGATGATGCCTCGTTCCGCAAACTGTGGCTTGGTCCGGAACGCGTTTTCTTTTTTGCCTTCGACGATTCCGGCAAGAAGAAACTCGACCTACTTGCCGCTCCGTATTTCCAAGTCGCGAGTTCCGGCGGCAAGACCGTCTACAGCAATCGTCCGGGTAACGCAGAAAAATAAAAGGCTGGCGGAAGTCCATCCCGCCAGCCTTTCTTAATTCGAAGTCTGTAGCGCCTACCGGTTGCGGTTGAACTCTCCGTTCATTTCCCCACTGTTCTCCAAGTAGCCGTTGATGCTGATCCACTCCACTTCATTGTGATCACCATTCAGCCGAACCTGAATGCGCCCGCGGGCATCGCCACGGTCGCTGGAGGTAATGCGCATAGTAAATTCGCGCCCGTTCGCATCAATTACGACTCCATACAAAGTGATGCGAGCTCCATTCTTACCTCGCAACGAAATTGACGGTTGGTCCTTCGTGTCCACAAATGCGCGATCAAGACGATCCAATCGGAAGTTCCTGCTGGAAAAGTATCCCTTCCCGTCCGTGTCCACTTTCACATGCGGACTGGGGCCGGTGAACGGCGGCTCTTGATAACCGCCCGGTTGCCAGTATTCGCGGCGATAGGGAGTTGTTTCAAACCGCACCACGCGAACATCCCTGCGATGCACTTCGCAAAATCCGCGCTGGCGATTCGGATCGTTGCTGCGCACTTCCCAGCTCAGTATGTACGTATCGCCCCCAAGCGTGTCGCGCTCCTGATTGATCAAAATAGTGGACTCGGAAACTCCCGCGGCTACCGCCGCGCGCTTCACGCAGTCTTTCCACGCGCGATCTTGCGCTGCCGCTCTGCCCGCAAACGCAGTGAAGCCGATTGTTAGCGCAATTAGAGCTACTCCCAGTGTCTTTTTCATTTTTCTTCCTCCGCGTGTAACGTTCTGTTGTTTCTCATCATAACCGAACTTCCTTGTACTTAGGCGAGTCGTAAACTTCGTTGTTCACGACCCGCCACAATCGCATCTTCTGTCTGCTTGAGCCTGCGCCCTTTTCCGTGCATCCTATGGGCTTAAATTCCGGAGGCCTCATGTCCAAGAAAAAAATTCTTATGCTCATCGGTGACTACGTCGAAGACTATGAAGTAATGGTCCCCTACGAAGCGCTTCTGCTGGTCGGCCACACCGTTCACGCAGTCTGCCCCGGCAAAAAAGCCGGCGAATTTGTCCCCACATGTATTCATGATTTTGAAGGCGACCAGACCTACACGGAAAAGAAGGGCCACAATTTTCAGCTCAACGCCACGTTTGACGAGTTAAAACCCGAAGACTACGACGCACTGATGATTCCGGGGGGCCGTTCGCCGGAATATCTGCGCATCAACCCACGGGTCATTTCGATGGTCCATCATTTCGATAAGGCGGGTAAGCCAATTGCAGCGATCTGCCACGCGCCGCAACTTCTGGCCGCCGCGGGAATCTTGAAGGGGAAAAAATGCAGCGCCTATCCCGCCACCGGTCCCGATGTGACCCTTGCTGGCGGGGAATACGTTAGCGGTCCGATGGACCAAGCCGTCGCCGACGGAAATCTAGTCACCGGCCCTGCATGGCCCGCGCTTCATTCCTGGCTCGGGAAATTTCTTGCAGTTCTTGGCACAAAGATCGAGCCGTAGTCTATGCCTGCAGGGCTGCCTGCAGCGCCTCGCGCAGCTTTTTGCCAACAATTACGTCTTCGCCGGGCTGCAGCATCCACACGCCAACAACGATCGTGTCAGGCGAGCTTGGTAGCCCGGCGCTTGCGGGCCCCCCGCCAGTCGCCGGGTTCAATTCAATCCTTGGCTTCCCTTCGCGAAGCTTGTGCAAGACTTCGCGTCCGTTCGTCTTGACCCGCGCGGTGTCATAGTTGATCACGAGATGCGGAACATGGTTCGCTACTGGCGGAATGAATATCTGGGTCTTGACCGTCGGCACCTTTTCCACTTGGTCGGCGATTCGTTTCGCGCGTTGCCGGAATTCCGCCTCCATGGCGGCATCATCCTGGCTCAAAAACCAATCGACAGCGGCGACCATCCCGACAATCTCTTCCTTCGCAACTTTCAACCCGCGCCCAACCGTGTTTGAATTTGGAGAATTGTTCAACTTCGCTGCGTCAATCAAATCCTTGCGCCCGAGCAGCAATCCCGCGCACTGCGGACCGCGCATTCCTTTTCCGCCGGAAAACGCGACCAGGTCAAATCCCATCTTCGTGTAGTTCCACAAATTCGATATCGGCGGAACATCCGCAGCCGCGTCGTTGAAACAAGGCACTCCATGCTCGTGCGCCACGCGAATCCAATCCTCACGGCTGATCTGCGCCTCGACTGCGTTGAAAAAATTCGTCATCACCGTTTTGTCGGTAAATGCAGCTTTGTATTGCTCCATCGTTTCGACTTCAACCACCTTCACACCGCAGTTGCGCATCGCGTGGTCGTATTCATACCGATGCAGCTTCTGCACGATGACCTCGTTCTTCAGCCCCGTCATGTCCGTTGGAATTCGCTCCATCGCTTCTTTGTTTCCAAGCGTGATACAAGCCGCGGTTCCCAGCGTGAGTGCGGCAGCGGCGCCAGAAGTCACCAGAGCTCCGCCGCAGTGCAACTTTTCGGCAAGGTATTTGCCGGTAGCTTCGTGGAGTTCCATCAGGTTCACAGGTTTCTGTGCGGCGAGCGCGGCCGCCGCCTGCACTTCGGGCGGCATCGTGGATGCGGTCAAAAATGTGTATGTCCCTGCCGCATTAATGAGCGTTTCCACGCCAAGTTTCTCGTAGTAATCCACACCTTTCACGGCAGGAGATTTGCGATCTGGATCGGCGGCTTCAACCGGCGCAACGGACAACCCATATACGCCGAGCCCGCCGGCAACAATGGCCTGTGAACCTTTTTCAAGCAACTTTCTTCGACTGATTTTTTCTGTCATGTGCGTCCTCTTATTCAAAACAGATTTTTACCTCGGGTCTTCAGCCATCGCGGGTGTGGGATCGCCTTCTGATGGATTGTTGAAATATTGCGGTCGCGCTTTTTCCCATTCGACCATGCTCAAGCCGGATGGATCGTATGCAACACGCCCGGCGCGGATCGTCATTCGTGCAACTACTTGAACATTCGCACTCATCTTCGCCAAGCCGCAGTCAATGTAGCCGAATTTTCCATGCAGTTCTTCCAGAACCGCGATATCGGCCTCCTTTCCAATTGAAAGGGTGCCAAGTTCGTCCCGATGAATCTCGTGCGCGGGATTCACGGTGGAGCGACGAATCAGGTCTGCCAGTGGAATGCCCATCGCACGGAATTTTGAAATAACGTTGGTCATGCTGACGGTGCGATAGCTTCCCGTATGTAAGTCGGTGGAAAGCGAATCGGGCAGAAATCCTTGTTTCGTGGCAGGCACAGCATTGCGGAACCAGAAACTGCCTTGCCCGTGCCCAACGTCAAAAAAGACGCCGCGATTTCGCGCTTCCGCCATAATCGGATTCACCTTGCCATCCTTCAAAATAATCGGGAACTGCTGCGCAAATACATGCGTGTGGATGTCCCCAGGTCTCGCTTTTTTCAGAATCAGGTCCGCATAAGTGCGTTCGGGGCGAGGCCAAAAATCGTACATGACGGGAAGCTTCACGGACTCGGCGCAGGCAATCGCGCGGTCTACCGCTGCCCAAGGCGTGTGTTCGCCATCCCAAGGACCTTCCGTCCAGTAGTGCGCGGTTTTTACTCCCACAAGAATGTCGGGATACTTTTTGATCGTCTCGGAGCACGCCTTGACGTCCATCTCGTCCACAGACTGTTCTAGGCCGCCGTCCATTCCGTTTCCGACGATATTCAGAAAGGCCAGAACGCGAACCTGAGCTCGATCAATGACCTCTTCTTTTTCCTGTAGAAATGTTTCCGCGCCGGCTGTGCCTGCGTCAACGATCGTGGTTGTTCCGGAAACGAGCGCCAAATCCGCGGGAATGCCAAGCGGTTGCTGATGCGCGCGGCCTTGTGGAGTAAACCAGTCAAGCGGCGCGCCTCCATGTCCAATGTGATAGTGAATATCTATCAGTCCTGGCGTGACGTATAACCCTGTAGCGTCAACAACCTTCTTAGCATTCGCTGCAGGAATGTCTTTTGCCACCGCTGCGATTTTGCCGGCAGCGACCGCAACGTCGACGACGGCATCGAGGTTATTGGCAGGGTCAATGACGTGGCCGCCCTTGAGCAGTAAGTCGTAAGGCGGCGCCTGTCCCACACATTCCGAGTTCGCCAGCAAGAACAATGCTACAGTGACTGCAAGCCTTGCTGAGCATTTGAAAATTATTTTTAGTGAACGCATCGCTTGCCTTCCTCTCTACTTTTTCACAGAACTTTTCTTGGAATCGAGATGCACCCTGCCCGAAATTCGGAGCGACGGAATTGTAAATTCGGTGAAGCCATTGCGCGTCACAAACGGCAAAGACGTGCAGCACGGCGATTCCGGCGAATCCCAGCGAACCCGCGAAAAACTGCCCTTCACTTGAACCTGCACGTTGTCGGGCTGATCGGAATAGTTCACGAGGTACAGCGTGCCCGCCGCGATTCCTTTCTCGCGATAGCCGGTAACCAGTGTGGTCAGGGAGTTCCAGAGCGCAATGGTTGACCGCTCCCGGCCAATCAATCGGCGTATATCGCGCGCAAAGGCTTCCGGGTCGAGCACAGGCTCGCCAAGTTCGGTAATTTCTCCTGAGCCGACGGTATAGGTTACAGAATGCGTGTCCTTGCGAACGGGCTCAGTCGAGTGCCATGGAAAGTCATCATGCAGATTCACAAGAATGGCTGCTCCACCTTTCGTGGCGAAATCGCGAACTGCTGCATTCCCTTCCGAACCGATCGAGGAGAAGACAACCAGCGAGTTCCATGTTCTAAGGCGAATCGGAGTTAAGTCGGCACTCCGAACCACCTCAAAAGCCAAATTGTGCCGCGCCATCAAATTGATTGGCTCGTAACTCGATTGCATGTCATCTGCAATTACGCCAATCCCTGCAACAGGCTGTCCATTTCTCATTTCCGCTTTGGAAGCAAATTCCAGATACGGTTTCACTTTTTTCCACATGGACCAAGCTGAAACATCGTCCGCTGCAAGTGCTTTTTGCAGCGTGAGCGGAAATTCAATGACTACGTCCGATTGCAGCGCTTCCGATTCTGCGATTGCCAGTGCATAGTCCTCGGCATCAGGCTTCCATGCACCCGGCGGCGCATCGCCCGCATTCCAGCGAAAGTCATATGCTACGGGAGCCAGAGCTGGATAAATTCCATGGGCGAGTCTGACAATTGCCAAATTGGTGTCCAGCCAGGGCTGAGTCGAAGGACTCGAAACTTGCAGAACACCGTCGCGCTCCACCACCAAACGTCCTCTCATCTGTGGCTGTTTTCCGCCAGCGATCAAAATACGGAACGCCAATTTCTTATGCGCCGCCATGTACTGACGAATCTCTTCGACCCTGGAAATTTGGTTGGAATTGGCAGCGCCCGCGATGATCACGCCTGCGGCTCCAACTCGATCCGCCTCGCCAATCGCCTCCGCAAGGTTCTTCACATCGCATTGCAGCCAAACCTGATAGCCGTTCACACGAAGTTGCGCAATCAAGCCCGAATTTTCCGGAACACAGGGCAAAACCAGATCCGAGATGCCCGTTTTTGTGGCGGCAGGCATTTGTGGCGATTCAATCCGAAAAAATACTTTCGCTGAAGCCGGAGTGCCGGCGACAAATAAACCCGCTAACAGGACGAAGAAAGGAAGCGGCCGCTTCATCGGTTCGTATCCTTGGCAACTTTTGAAGTTTCCGTCGCTCCCTTGCTGGCGGACTTTTCATCTTTCAGTTGAAAAAGTGCGTTGTCCCCTGCGATTGTTTGTTGCCCGTCCGAGTCAATCCAGATGGCGGAGACGTTATGCAATCTCTTCGTCAAATCCGCGCCCTTCGCGGGCCCAAGCAAAAGCAAAGTGGTCGAGAGCGCATCCGACGCAGCCGCGGTCGGCGCTTCAACGCTTACCGCGTACCGTGTCTTCAATGGCTTGCCCGTACTCGGAAGAACGATGTGCCCAGGCGCCTCATCTTTCCCATGCAGAATGCTCGGTGCGCTCTGTTCGGAAGTCGAGACGCTGTTATTCGTCAGCAGGATTCGCGGGTCAACCTTGCCAGAGGGATCGCGAAGTCGAACTTTCCACGCATCTGCATGAGGCGGCGCTCCTGATGCGTAGATCGTGCTGCCTCCCGCATCAATGTATGCGCGCTGAATTCCCCGCGCCTTCAATAATTCCACCATTCGATCAACGGCATATCCCTTGCCGATACCACCCAAGTCCAATCGCATGCAATCTGAATGAAACTCAATTTGGTCTGGCGGCAGTAACTCAATTTTCTGATACCCAACGCAGTGGAGTGCCGCTGCTTGTTCCTCTGTTGTGGGCGAAGCTCCTCCCGCAAGCGCCTTCTTCCATAAGTCAACAACTGGCCCAACGCTGATGTCGAATTGCCCATCCGAAATCCGCGAATAGTAGAGCGATTGCTCAATCACGTCATAGAGTTCGTGCGAAACGCGAATCGCATGAAAATGCGCCGTCCGGTTTAGCTTGCTCAGCTCGCTTTCCGGTTTGTAGTTGCTCATCATGCGGTCGAGACGTACCGCGTCGTCCAGCGCAGCTTGCGCGGCGGCATTGGCCTTCGGCAAATCGTCGTTATAAATCACGATTTCGAAGACGGTGCCCATCGCATATCGCTTCTGATGAACGAAATTATCGCCTTGCGCGAAACATACCGGCGCTGAAAGCATCATTAGGAGTGCGAAATTCGTGCACGCCGCCCCGCACCTAGCCCAGCGCATAAACATCGCCTTCCATGCTCGTCAAATAAATCGCTTTTTCCGTCACAACTGGCGCCGATTGCAACGAATTCCCAAGCCGCGCCCGCCAAAGCAAATTTCCGTCGGCGAGATCGAGTGCGTATGTCATTCCCGCTTGAATCCAGACAGTTGTTCCGCTAATCACGGGCGGAGCGGTAATCGGCTGTCCGATTCTGCGCTCCCAAATCAATTTTCCCGTTTGCGTGTCAAGTGCGCGAAGCACGCCCGCCTTGCACCCGTAAACAACCGCTTCTCCGGAAACAGCAGGCGAAGAGCTGATTCCCAACTCAGCTTCGAATTTCCACCGAATCGCGCCGCTCGCCGCATCCATCGCATAAAAGAAAAAATCCAGTGAACCGACGAACAGTGTTCCGTTCTCAACAGCAGGTGAGCTGTCTATTCCTTCTCCCGTGGATGTTTTCCAAAGCGCGTTTCCACCGCGTGCATCCAGGCAATGAAGCTCGCCACTCCCGCTGCCTACATAAACTCGATCCTCGACTACGCTTGCCGACGAATAAATCTGGCCGCCCAGTTCATGCTTCCATTGCACAGCGCCATTGGCAAAACTTATGGAGTACATGCGCCCGCTCGCGTCGCCAATGAAAATCGCATTCTTCGAAACAGTCGGCGAAGCCCACACTTCACCGTCCGCAGTCAATTCCCAAATCTTTTTGCCGCAGCTCGCATCAATCGCGTACAACTTGCCTTCGTCCGAGGCAAAGAGAACTTGCCCGCCGCTAAGGGAAGGCGTCCCATGAATCGGCGATTTCGCGTTAAACCGCCACGCCACCTTTCCGTTTCGTGCATCAATCGCGGTGAGATATCCCGCCAGCGAAGTTACATATAAAAGCCCATCACGGAGAATCGGCGCACCGCGCACTCCGCCCTCAGCGCTACCTTGCCAAAATGATTTCTGCGGAGCGTGCCACACTTGCGGAGCTTGTCCCCCGCTGCGCCGGTTGTCACAAAGCAACGTGGGCCAGTCGCCGCTACTCACTTACTCATCCCCGTGACAAACTGCCTCAACTTACGCGACATGCAACACTCGGTGATCAATTAGCTTTAAATCAGAGACACCCAGGCCAAGTTTTCCCGCCGCTGCAATGTGATGCGGCTGCCGGTAAAATAAATTCTTCGTGGCGTCCACATAAAATTCATCACCATTATTCGTCAAGCTTCTTGGATCGCGCGACCACACACTCGGCACACCCTCTTTGCTGCGCTTCGCTTCAATTGTTTCCAGTTCAATCGAATCCATCGCAACAGGATCCGTCCCGACCATCAGTATTCCCGCCGGAAAAATAAATTTCGGGTTCTGGTTCAGAGGACCGCCATGCCACAGCATCCTCATTCCATCCATGATATGCAGCACCGCTTTAGAACGCAGCGGCTCTGCAGAACACATCACTCCAATCAGCGGATCGGTAAACGAGAATGGCCGGCGATGCGAACGGTCCACGTTGTTAAATGTTCCGTAGCCGAGATTTTTCAGGCAGCCGGTCACTCCCGCAGCGGAATGATCTTTCATCGTCGGAACATTGATAATTTTCGTCAGATCCGAAGACACGATGCTCGCCATGTACGAGCGCGTTTCCCACTCCCCAAAGAAATTTGCTTCGCAATAAACGTTCGGGTCGTACCCCGACGTATCCAGCTTGCTATCCTGCACACCAACGACGCGCACGCCGAGCGGCACCAGTGTCTGGTAGCTGCCGATATCCATTTCGTACGCGTAGCGGTCGTACACATGGATATTCCGCAGCGGAACTCCGGCGGAATGCACTCCCGCGACGATCTCCCTGACAATTTCAGGTGAAGAGCAGCACGCAGGCGCTCCCGAAGGATTGATCTTGATTCCCACAACGTCCTTCGGCTCGACGAATTTGCTCCACGCCTCGCGCACATCTTTCACGCCGGTCAATTCGCGCAAAGCCTGCTCCAGCATCGTGTGAATCATCGGCTGCGAAACGCGATTGTTCACAATCGCTTGCGAATTTGCGATTTCTACGACGCGGCCGGGATAGAGCCCCGGCATACCCAAGGGTGAGCGTTTCACTCCGGCGGGTTCGTTTACATGGATAGGCGGTGCAGGTGGGATTAAATCTTCCGCGTAGGCAGGCGACGTGGCCCAGTGTTCGAGGTAAAGCGCCAATCCGCCGACGCAGGAACGCTTCACGAACTGACGACGGTCAATCATTCGCGCCTCTCCCGAACCGGCGAGCCCTCTGGTCCTTACTGCAACCAGATCAGATGCGCCAAATTCTATCAGAGCGCGTGCGGCGCGAACTTTCTTCCTCTCTCAATTTTCACGCGGTGAAATCTCTTATTTCGTGGGGCTGGCATCTTGCCGAGGCCAGCCTTTGTTTTCAGAGTATGTTCACAGCCGAAAAAACATTCGCAGAGCACGGACCACTCGCCACTTCTTCCCTGCTGCGCTACGCTTATATGTCCGCACTCTTTGGAACTTGCCTGGATAATTTCGGAGGGATCCTGTGAACCGAGAGCAGTTCTACGCAATAATGAATGGCGAAGGCACGCTCGATTACGAGAAATATCTCAACACAAAAGCGCTGCTCTCCTGCCAATCCGATTTTGATGAGCTTTGCAATCGCGACGAAATGCAATTCCAGATTGTCCATCAGGTGGAAGAGCTCTGGATGAAGCTGATCGCGTACACGCTGCTCGACGTGGACGATTATTTGCAGCAACAGAACACGCCGCGCGTGCTGACGCTTTTTCGCCGGATTCACGCCACGCAGCGCATGATGATCCAGCAGATCGGCCTGCTCGAAACGATGTCTCCCAAGGAGTATCAGGACATTCGCCAACGGCTCGGAAACGGCAGCGGGCAGGAATCGCCCGGCTTCCGCGTGCTGCTCAAGATGTATCAGCCCATCTGGAATTCATTTGAAGAAAACTATTTGAAGAAGCACGGCCTGAGCGTCGAAGCGATTTACGACTCAAAATACGATCACGGCCCCGCTTACGTTGTGGCGGAAGCGCTGGCAGAGTTTGACGAGCTTTTTCAGAAATTCCGCTTCGAGCATATGCAACTGATTCACCGCACGATTGGATTTGGTTCAATGTCACTCAAGGGGCGTCCCGTGGAGATTCTGGAAGACGGGATGCGGCATAAGTTCTTTCCGCAGCTTTGGGAGATTCGCAACGAGATGACGGACCGGTGGGGCGCCCAATACGGGGTGAAGCGGGATCCGATTTCGGGCGGAGGATTACACTGACAACCAATTGTCATTCTGAGCGAAGCGAGGAATCTGCTTTTCGCTTTGCCTTCTCAAGAAAAAAGCAACAGCAGATTCCTCGGACAAACACCGCCCTCGGAATGACAACAGTGGGAGTGGCGGTTAGGGCTTGGGGGAAATCGTGTGATAGTGGCCGCGAAAGAAAAGGAGCGGTTCGCCGTCGAAGAACTTCGCGGATTCGACTTCCGCGATGACGATGGTGTGGTCTCCAGCGACGTGGTGTCCGGAAAGTTTGCAGGAGAGCTGGCACAGGACGTCTTCGAGCAAAGGAATTTTATCCGTCCAGACGAACTTAACGCCGAGACGTTCCTGCGCTTCGCAATCGTGTTCGATACCGGCAAAATACTCGGAATAAGCTTGCTGCTCTTGCTTCAACACGTTGACGCCGAATCGCTGCTTCTCTTTCAGCATGGGTAAAAGACGCGCACGATGATCCACGCAGACAGAAATGAGCGGCGGATCGAGCGAAACGGAGGCAAACGAGTTTGCCGTCATGCCGTGAACCTGGCCCGCTTCGCGTTCTACAGTGACGACCGTGATACCCGTGGCGAAGTGGCCCATCGCGCGGCGAAATTCATGGGAATTGACTGGGCCTTCTGACATGTTTTCTCTTCAAGATATCACACCGGCAAACTGTTGAGGGTTTGACGCAAAAAGAGAGACGCAGTACCTTGGGGCTAAAGCCCTGCCCCAAAGACTCTTCCGCGATAACTCAAAAAAAAGAGCGCTCTGAAATTTCAGAGCGCTCTTTGCTAGTTCGTGTCGAATGGTTTATCTGTGCGGCGGCCGATCGTTGTTCTTCGGCTCGTTCTTCGGCGGTTTCGAAGGTTTGTTGTCTCCGCGTGATTTGTTCTCTTCCTTCTGCTGCTTCTGCTGAAGCTGTTGTTGCTGGCGATCGTGTTTTTGTTCGAGGTCCTGCAGCTGTTTTTGCTGTTTCTCCTGCATTTGTTGCTGGCGTTGTTCGAGTTGCTGACGGTTTCGCTCAGCGTTTTGCTGATCGCGCTGCTGTTGCTCGAGTTTCTGCTGTTGCTGCAGCTGCTGCTGTTCGACTTTCTGGCGCTCGCGATCCTGCTGCTGGCGCAGATTTTCGAGCTGTTGCTGGTGCTGCTGTTCGAGCTGCGGGTTCACGTTCTGCCGGGCCGAAGGCGGACGATCATTCTGGTTGCGGTTGCTGCCGTTGCCGCGTCCGTTGTTCGGAATGTTGTCATTGGTGTAGGCCGGACGATTTGTATTCGCGGGCGGCTGATTTACCTGCGGCTGATTCGTCTGAACCGGTTGATTCGGCCTGTTACTGTTCTGGTTTACCGTGGGATTATTCTGCGTATTCTGAGGCGGCACGCGATTGCCGTTCACGACTTGCGGCGGCGTCTGACGCGCTGGCGGCGCCAAGCGAATGTTCGGCCGCGCAGTCTGCGTCTGCAACTTGCGTTCTTCACTCACACCGATGGGTCGGCCACCGTTAGCCTGAATGGCTTGCTGCTGACGAGCAAAAGGAACCGGCGGTGGAGGCGGAGGTGTCTTCGCCACAACTGGACGAGTGTTAAATGCCGCGTTGCCTGTCGGGCGAACGCTGGTGGATGCTCCCGCTCCGAGAACGCTGCGCTGCTGCGGAACGATCGCGGGCCCAGTTGGTGCGACTGGACCACTGGTAACTTCGCGGGCGTCAACGCGGATCATGTTGCGGCCAACAGGCTGCGCGGAAGTGAAGTTCGCCTGCGAAGTTGCCGTAACGGCGTTGTTAATGTGCTGATTCTGATAGGTAATGTTGGTGACGTTCACCGTCTTGTTCACGTACACGTTGTTGTAGACGTTGGTGACTTGCGTGCGATTGATGATGGTAGTGTTCGAAACGTTCACGCGTTCGACGTAACGCTCAGAGACGCGATAGGACGGGCAGTAAACGTCGCGCGGGCCGAGCGGGAACCACGCCACGCCAACGGCTGGCGGTCCGCCGACTCCGATGCCAACTCCCCAGTGTGCGCCGCCAACCCAAGCAACGAGTGCGGGAGCATATACGGGGCGAACATAGGCAACGGTGACAATTGCTGGCCGCGGGCGAACCGGCACCCAGCCCCAGACTCCGCCGACAACTACCCAGCGGCCATAGTGGAAGGGAGCAAAGCCCCAGGGGGCATCGTCAACCCAAGTCCAGCCCCAGGGCGCAATATAAACCCAGTGGCCATAGCGATACGGCGCCCAGCCAACGACGGTGGTGTGCGGGAACCAGACATCGCCGTATTCGGGAACGGGGCGCCAGCCGCCGTAATCGTCAAGATCTTCGTAGCCGACGACGTCGTCGGAGACGTAGCGGGCGGAAGTGGAGCGATCCCATTTGCGATCGCGATCGCTGCACCAACGATCGAAATCGTCGTCGCCGCCGTAATTTTCAATGTCAGCGTTGAGTTGATCGGTGCCGGAGAAAGTGCCGGACTGGTCGGCGTGAACGGCGTACGCGGAGCCGCCGCCAGTGACTTCGCCATCGCCGCCGCGTACGTTGATGAAGGTCGTGTCGCCGGCTTCATTGACGGTTATGCGGTAGCTGCCTGGGCGAAGCACGGTGAAAGCAAGATTAGGCGTGTCAATCTCGATTGTTTCGTCATCGTCGAGGCGTTTGACGCGGACGTTGATGGAACCCTCGGTGAGGCGGATCTGAGCGGTACGGTCGTCGAGGTTGAGGAAAGAAAAGCCGGTTTCACCGCCGATGCGAACGGCGCTGGAGCCAAAGCGCAGTTCAGCGCGCGCGCCTTTGTCGGTCCAGAGTTTGTCGCCGGTGGTGACAGGGCGATTTGCGACAGTGGTGACCCAATCGTCGGTTCCGGCAGGCTGGAATGAGACGGGGCCGCTTGTGTAACTCAGACGCGCGGCGCGGGAAGGCGGATCATCGTCATCGCGATCGCCTTGCGCGAATGAGAATTGGGGCAAGAGCAAAGCTGCGGCCAGCAGGATGGAGAACAGGCCGAGCCATTTTGTTGTCCTACGCATAAATTGCATCTCTCCTGGAGCTGGCGAATTGCGCGAACTGGATTACGAGAGGTTCGCCAGGGTTTCCACTCACTTCAAAACTAACACCACAAATCACCACAGGGCCGTCGGGTCTTTTGCCAGTTTCCAAAATGAAATGCCCGACACGAAACGCTTCAGTTTGTTAAACACATTTAAGGAGAAAGAGTTGCAAGGAGTGGATGATTGGACAAAGAGGGCAAACTCGGAAGTTAGCCCCTGACGCAAAACAGGCGGCCCCTGGGAGCCGCCTGCTGCGCTGAAGATGGGATCGAGATTAGTGACGGCCGTGGGAAGAGCCACCGCCGTGGGGCGAACCACCACCACCAGAACTACGGGGCGCTGAACCTCCGCCACCATAGCTGCGGCTAGGCGCTGAATTTCCGCGACTATAGCCGCCCCCACCGTAACTCCCGCGGCTGGGAGGTGCCGAGTAGGAACGACCGCCACCGCCTTGCGGTACGGAATACGAGCGCGGCTGAGAATAAAAATGCGTTGAAGGTGCGTTATACGAACGCGGTTGCGAATAGTCGCGATTCTGGTTGCCGTTGTTGTAGTTGTAATTCACCGGCGGACGATTGCTGCGCTGCGGCGGATTGTAGATGCGCGAATTGTTGCCGCCGCGATCCACGGAGCCGGAGTTAGACGGCCTATTGGAATTGCCATTGATGCGGCCTTCGTCAGCGCGGCGCATGTCACTGCGCGGGGAGTTGCCAGTGCCAGCCCAGGGCGGGCGATCACTATGGGTCATGCTGGTGCCGCGGGCGTTTCCGCCGCCAAAGATATTGGCGTTAGCTTGCGGACGGTTGCTGGAGTTGTTGCCAAATCCGGCTGGTGCTCGACCGCGGTCGGAAGAATTGCCCTGTGCTTCCCAAGTGCGGGTACTGCCCGGGCCACCGCGCTGCAAGTTGCTGGACGGCGAATTGCCGCCCCGCATGCCGGAATTGGGCTTGTCGAGCGATAGTTCACGCTGGCGAGCGGACATTCCGAAATTTTGGCCATTGTTTGCGCCGCCATTGAATCCGCCATTGTTTGCAGAGCGATTCGCCTGTTCGAAACCGCGTCCGTTGTTGCCGTTGCTCATTGAGTTCGGACGACCGCTTCCCCCGCGCATGGAATTGTTTTCAGCTGCGCGGAAAGTACCAGAGTTAAAGGAGCGAGTCGGGATGTGGGATGCACCAGCTGCTGGAGTGTTGCGCGCTACGACGGAGCGATTCTGGATTGCCACCGAGGGAGAAGCCCCGCGGCCAGCATTGTTGGCACCGAAGTAGCTTTGGCGTGTTGGAGACCCACCCACGCGGTTATTGTCGGCCAGACGCGCCCCGCGCAAGTTTGCTTCGGTCAAGTGGAATGCACCGCGATTCACGCGCCCGCCGTTTACGAAGTTTTCGTGGGACATGACGCTGACTGCACGCGTATCGTGTGCGTATCTGTAGTTGAAATTGCCGCGGCCGTTGAAATTGTAGTTGTTGATGCGCGTGTTATAGATGTTGATATTGCGCGCATAGCTGTAGCTGTGGTGATACCACGGGCGGTACGGTTCGCCGAATCCGAGCGGGAACCAGCCAACGCCGCCGCCGAATCCGAAACCAAATCCGACCCCCCAGCCGCCACCACCATAGAATCCGACAAAGGCCGGACCCCAATAGGGACGCGCGTAATACGGACCTGGGCACCAGCCCCAACGGCCGCCGATGTAGTTCCAACGTCCATAGTGGAACGGAGCATAACCCCAGGGCGAGTAGTCAACCCAAGTCCAGCCCCACGGACCGACGTAACTCCAATAGCCGTAACTGTAGGGCGCCCAACCGACGTCAACGACGGTGGGATACCAAACGTGGCCATATTCGGGAACTTCGTCCCAAGTGCCGTAGTCATCGAGATCGCTGTAGCCAATGGTTTCGCGCGAAACATATTTTGCGGAAACGGAATTGTCTTCTTTCAGGTCGCGGCTTTCGGACCAGCGATCGAAACTGTCTGGAGAAGGAGCAGGCGAAACGCTGTAGCGGACGTCCTGCGTACCGTTAAATTCGCCGCGCTCACCGGCTCTGATTGGAAAGGTCTGGCCGCCGGAAGAAACTTCGCCAGAGCCACGAATTACGGTGACGCGAGTGGATTCGCCATCTTCGGAAACGTCAATGCGAAATGCGCCAGCTTCCTTTACGGTGAAAGCAAGATTGGGCGTGTCCACTTCATAGACTTCACCTTCGCGCAATTCGCGGACACGGAAATTGATGGAGCCTTCTGCTACACGCATCTGAATGGTGCTGTCGTCAAGATTAAGGAAAGAGAGGGCGGTCATGCTGGCGACATGGATTGCGGCCTGGCCAGCCTGAAGTTCCGCGCGAGCATTTTTGTCGGCCCAGAGTTTGTCGCCGATCGTCACGGTACCATTGCGCTGAGCAGTTCCCCATTCGCCCTGGCCGCCGGGTTGAAACGAAACTTGTCCATCGGTATAGCTAATGCGAGCCACGCGGGTGGGTGGGTCGCCTTCGTCGGCCTTGGCAGCAGAAGCAGTTAATGCGAGAAGACCGATGATAGCAAGCAGCAGACCTTTGCCGCTTTTCCAACCAGATTTGGTCTTCATACAATTTCCCCTGTTCTTGCACCGGATTGCCAACGTCTCCAATGCACGGGAGCATACTCTCGGCTCCCACTCCATGGAACACCGGAATGGGAAATAAGTTGCCCCTTGGGAAGGCGGCTGTCAAAAAAGTACTAGAACTATAAATATCTGGCCCGATTTCTGTACTTTAGGACAGGCGACCCCGAACGAACAGTTCCCTACACTCCTGACTTGTGGGCGCATCTGCGCTCTGGGAGAATTGCATGCTTATGAAGGGCAAATTGTTTGGGGTGTTGGCATTGGGACTGGCGGCAGCTGCCGCTTTGCCTGCGCAGACCTGGCGGCAGGTTGGCCCTCCAGGCGGTACAGTGATCTCGCTAGAGCAGGATCCCAAAGATACCAACAAGCTGTACCTAGGCACGTCCGACGGACACGTTTTCTATTCGAATGATGAAGGCCAGCATTGGCAATTGCTGAGCCGAATTGGAACAGGACAGGACGACGTTATTACGCACATCCTCGTTGACCCGCGCAATTCGAATCACCTTTATGCCAGCACCTGGACACTCTATTCCGGTGGGGGTGGTGTATATCGCAGCGACGATGCAGGCCGCAGCTGGAAGCTGATCGGGCTTGGAAAAGAGACGGTGCGAGCACTGGCGCAAGCTCCGACGAATCCCAAAGTTTTCGTGGCCGGCTCTTTGACTGGCGTGTATCGCTCGCAGGATGACGGCAACACGTGGGAACGCATTTCTCCCGCAAACCACGAAGACCTTCGCAACTTTGACTCGGTAGCTTTCGACCCAAAAGACGAAAACATTATTTATGCAGGTACCTACCACTTGCCCTGGAAGACCGTTGACGGAGGCAAGAACTGGACTTCGATCAAGGCGGGCATGATTGACGATTCCGACGTGATGACGGTGATCGTCGACCCGAACAATCCTTCGAACGTGCATGCAACGGCATGCTCCGGAATCTATCGTAGCGTGAACGGCGGCGAGAGTTGGAAGCGCTATGCGGGCATTCCGTTCGTTTATCGCCGGACGCAGCTGATTCGTCAGGATCCGAAAAATCCGGATACGCTCTATGCCGGAACGACGAGCGGCCTCTGGAAGACGACGAATGAAGGCGTGGATCAATGGAAGCGCATGACTCCGCTAGAGTGGGTCGTGAACGCGATCATTATTGATCCGAAGAATCCAAAGCGGCTGATCATCGGAACGGAACGCCAGGGAGTGCAGATTACGGAAGATGGTGGCGCAACATTTACGTCGGCGAACACAGGCTTCCATCATCAGCACATTCTGGACGTCGCGATGGATCAGGAACGCCCGGAACGCGCACTTGCTGTGCTGACCTTCGACACGAATGCGTTTATCGCGACCAAAGATGGCGGTACGACGTGGACAACCCTCGGTCCGGGATTGAAGCGGACAGATTTGAAGCATGTTTATGCAGCGCCGACGGGATGGATCGCTTCGCTGGCAAATGGCGGTTTGATGCGCTACGACGAAGCGACGAACAAATGGGTTAAGTCCGGCGTGTTTGTTGCAGCAGCGACGCAGCCCGTTTCGCAATCCGTGGCAAAGGGCAAGGCTGGCGCAGCAGCGGCAAAGAAGCCAGCACCGCGCGCAAAGGCAGGTTCACAGCCACTTGCGTTCCAAGTGAACGATTTGCTGTTCACGAAGGATGCGTGGTTTGCGGCAACAGCGGGCGGCGTGCTGATTTCCACCGACAAGGGCACGACGTGGCGCTTGGCGGGCAGCGATCCTTTTGCAAAGCAGCCTTCACAATCGCTGGAAGCTTCGCTTGATGGTTCGCAGATCTGGGCGATTTCGCAGAAGAACCTTCTCTATTCGTCCGATGCGGGCAAACACTGGGAAGCAAAAGAGCTGAATTTCTCCGCTGCGGGCAATTTGCACTTGCACCGAGTGGATGATTCAAATCTCTATGTGACAACGAACATGGGCTTGTACGTTTCGAAGGATGCAGGCCGCAACTGGACTCGGGCAGATGCTCGCGATCTGCAATTCCAAGATGTAGCAGGTGCAGGCAGCGCGCTAGTTGCGTCGCTGCAAAAACATGGATTGCTGGTCTCGGCGGACTCGGGCAAATCGTGGCAGCGTTTGAATGACCCGATTGCGGAAGGATTCTTCCCCGTCGTGCAGGCGCGTCGCAACGGAGCGGTTGTTGCGGCGTCGGCAACGGAGGGTATCCTGACGTTCGAATCTGGCGCGCGTTCGGCGGAAGGCGTGGGAAGCTCTGCGCTAACTCCCAGCGGACACGAACAAAAGCCTCGGTAAGTTTTTTCCTCCAGAGACACGAAACGGCGTTTCGGCCAGGGCCGAGACGCCGTTTTTGTTTTAGGTAACGGTGATTTGTCGTAGTGTGACAGTTTGAGCATTCGTTGAAGTTGGCAGAAGCTGCGGAAAGCCGGGGCTACAAAACGCGAGCCAACAAACGATCGCCAGGAGCAAGTCAGCGGGCTTTAGCGACCAGTTGTCCGGTGGCGATGGCAGCAGGGACGCGAACGGAATTCGCTTCTCCTGAAATTTGATACCCGACGCCACGAATGGTTCGAATCAGCGCTCGATCGTAGCCAGAATCGACTTTGCGGCGGAGATAGTTGATGTAGACGTCGACGACATTGGTCATCGTATCGAAATTGAGTTTCCACACCTGTTCGACAATGGCTGAGCGGGAAACGGGTTGGCCACGATGCATCATGAGAAATTCGAGAAGAGCGAATTCCTTAGGACTGAGGTCAATGGAGCGGCCAGCGCGTTGAACTGAGTGCGAGAGACGGTCGAGCTTTAGGTCTTCAACTTCGAGTACGGACTGGCCCGGACGACCTCCGCGGCGCAGAACGGCGCGAATGCGCGCAGCAAGCTCGGCGAAGGCAAAAGGCTTCGCGACGTAATCGTCGGCGCCAGCATCAAGCGCGCGGATGCGCTCTTCGAGTACACCCGTTCCCGTCATCAACATGACCGGGAGGTCAGGCTTGCGGGTGCGGATGCTTCGCAAAACGTCCAGGCCGAGAGCGCCTTCGAGATTCAAATCGAGCAGAACAAGATCGAAATGCTGATCAGCGGCGAGGCGCTTCGCTTCGCTGCTGGTTGACGCGATCTGTACGGTGAACTGTTCTTGCTGAAGCCGCTGGTTCAAAAATTCCGCCAGAGGCACATCATCTTCGGCCACAAGAATTTTCATGTGTGCACACACAAAAGTGGATTTTTGAAGGGGTGCAGCCATTTTCGAGAGGTGAGTTGTTGGTGTCAACAATGGTGGCACAGATGTTTGTAATCTGTTGCTTATTCGTCACTCATTTCTGAGAAAAAGTTAATGTGTGTCTATTGAGAAAGGTCGGGGCGAGATGGATTGAGGATGACGATATCTACGCGGCGATTTTGCGCGCGGCCCTCCGCCGTTTCATTCTGGGACACCGGATGAAATTCGGCATAGCCAGCGGCGGAGAGGCGAGATGCGTCAATGTGATAGTGCTCGATGAAAAGCTTGACCATTTCTGTGGCACGCGCGCTGGAGAGTTCCCAATTGGAGTCGAAACGCTTGTTGTGGATTGGAATGTTGTCGGTGTGGCCTTCGATGCGGAGGAATTCGGAACGGGAGCCAAGAATCGCGGCTAAGCGATCAATGGCACCTTTAGAAGAGGCCCGCATAGTTGCTGAGCCACTTTCGAAGAAGCCGACTTCGCGCAGGCTTACGACGACGCCTTCGCGGCGAAGTTTAACATCAACAATTCTGTTTTTGATTTCTTCAGCGAGAGCTTTTTCGAGTTCGCTTTGCACGTTTTTCATGGGGCTGAGGACGCCCTTCATTGGCTGGACGAAGTGCTCGAAGTCGGTGGTGCGTTCAGAGTTTTCAACGACCTGGACTTGCGAGAACGGAACAGCTTCCGCATCACTAAGTGGGATTTGGGTGTTGGAAGTCTCAAACACACCAAGCTGTTGAAAGGCGACTTGGATAGACATGGCAAGTTTGCCGACTTTGCGCTTGTCCACCTGCGAAGAAGCATAGAGGACGACAAAAAAGGCGAAAAGAAGCGTGATGAAATCGGCGTAAGAGACGAGCCAGCGCTCGTGGTTGACGTGCTCTTCCTGTCGCTTACGGCGCATTGTGTCAGGACTCTCTCACTGGAACATGTTCGCGGTTTGCCTCGGCAAAAAAGCCCATCAATTTTGTTTCAATCATGCGGGGGTTCATGCCTTCGACAATGGAGATGACGCCTTCAAGCGTCATTTCGCGGCGAATTTGCTCCTGGCGGACGCGGATTTTGATCTTTCCAGCGCATGGCAGAAAAAAGAGATTCGCCATGCCGACGCCGTAAATTGTGGCGACGAAAGCGACAGCGATGCCACGGCCGACTTCGCTGATGTCGTCGAGATGCTGCATAACTTGGATGAGCCCCAAGACTGCGCCAATGATGCCGATAGTTGGCGCGAATCCTCCGGCAGATTCGAAGACTTTGGAAATGTGCTCTTCGTGTTCGGCTTGGTTATCGAGTTCGAGCTCCATCATTTTGCGTATTTCTTGGGGTTCCGTTCCGTCCACGGCAAGCATGAGCGACTTTTTCAGAAAGGGATCGTTAACTGAGTTGATCTCCGTGTCGAGCGAGACGATGCCGCCTTTACGCGCTTTGTTGGCAAATTCGACGATATCGCCGATGAGCTGACGTGGGTCACGTGAAGGATCGTGAACGACGTTCGCAAGACTCTTGAAGGCGGCCAAAACGACTCTAAGCGGGAATTGGAGCATGACGGCGCCGAGCGTTCCGCCGAGGACAATCATCGCGGCAGTGGGTTGAAGAATCTGCGAGACCTTGCCGCCCTCGAGCATGAGGCCAGCAAGAATTCCGCCAAGTGCGAGCGCGATGCCTCCGATGCTGCTCTTATCCATGGCTAGTCCGAGCCCCGGTCGCGATCTTGCGGGGACTTGGAGGCTTCGAGAGCAGCTACGGCGGGTGGTTTCGTCGGCTCGTGAATACTGCGGCGGAATTCAGCGATCTTTTCCAGAACGAGTTCGATGGATTCAGAAACGACAATCTTTTCGCCTGTAACCAGAGTCAAGACGGTGTCGGGGGCTCGTTCAACGAATTTAATAAGGTCAGAGTTGACGATGAGGAGGTGATTGTTGAGACGCGTGAGTTGAATCATGGCGGTGTGTCGTGCACACGTTATCGGCGGATTTGCGTTGCAGTTCAGGGGCCTATGTCAGTGTTTAGCGAGATTTGAATTTTCTTATTGGTCTTGTGCGTGCAGCTTGGCTGGCGGGTATTTCTGCGTTTGGCGCGGATTGGTCATCGGGAATCGCGAGTCGAGTCGCAAGAGATGAAAACCAAAAAGAATCTTTGTGCCGAAATGAAAATGGGTGCCGATTTGGAGTTGGGAGCGAGATGACGCCATTGAATGCGACTGCGGCTTCGGCGGCTCCTGACGAGACAAAGGCGAAGGAGGCGAGGCCGAATTCGGCGAACTGGGAGTTCGCGAACAGGCGGGAGCTTTTGTATGCGCTCGTGGGGTTTGATTTTGGACCGGAGCCGGAAACAAAGCTGGATGAAATTCGCACGTACAAGGCGAATGAAGCGAAATTTATTTTGGAGACGCTAGCACCGACAAAAGAAGATCGCGTTCTTGAGATTGGGAGCGGGATGGGATTTGTGGCGCGGAATTTTGCGCCGAAGTGCGAGCGAATGCATTGCGCGGATATCAGCCGGGATTTTCTGGCTGCTTGCGAAGAAGAGCTCCGTGAATTTTCAAACGTCAATTGCCATTTGATTCCCTATGGGGATCTTTCTTCGCTTAAGAATCTTGGGATCAACAAAGCGTATTCGGTTGCGGTGTTCATTCATTTTCATTTCTACGACATCGTGATTTACCTTCGCGAAGTGTTTGAGATTTTGGTCGATGGCGGGCGATTTGTTTTTGGCATGAGCGATACGGACACGCTGGATTTGAATGGCGACCGGTATTTTCCCGGGCAGGTGGAACGATACAAGAAACACCGGGGCGAGACGACGCTGATGCATTGGAATTCAGCTGCGGGCGTTTGCAGAGCGGCGAAGGCGATCGGATTCGTCCCAAAGGTGATGTACCAGGGAGAAGGTACGGCAATGATCGTGTTGGATAAGCCCGAGAAGAATGCCATCGCGGACGGGAAGGCACCCGAAAAGGAGCTGACGAAGGCGTTTTGCCAGTGGAGAAATACTTCGGCCGCGATTGTGCAGCAGGCCCAGGCGTTTTGCGCGAGGTATCCGAAGGATCGCGATGCTCGCTATTTGTTGGCGGAAGCTTTGCGCGGCGCAGGGATGGACGATTTGGCGGCGGCAGAATACGAAAGGCTGCTGGAGAGTTCGCCGACCAACGAGAAATTACGCGTGCAACAAGGCTTGGCGCAGAGCCAGGCGGACCGAAGTTATTTTCCGGAAGCATTTGCTAAGCGGCTTTCGACCGCAGAGTACGCAGCGGGACATAATGCGGAAGTTTGGCGGGCGTACGCATGGCGGGAGATTCAGCGCGGGCGCGAAATTGTACGAATGATCCGGCAGGTGACACCTCTACGCGGTAAGCGCGTGCTGGATGTAGGAAGCGGCTACGGCGGGATGCTGATTTCGATGGCGGAACAAGGTGCGGCAATCACCGGAATTGAGATCGATCCCGAGCGTGCACGGATGGGCAAACAACGTTTAGACGAGCTGGGACTAGAAGTTCCTTACCTTGAAGGCGATATTTGCGAAAAAGGAATTGAAGAGAAGCTCGGAAGGTTTGACGTGGTTGTTTGCCAGGATGTACTCGAACACGTCATGGAGCCAAGCGCGGTGATTCGATCGCTTTGCACGATGATGAAACCCTGCGGCGTGATTTATATCCAGATTCCGAACAAGTACGGCATCGATCAGCTGATGAGGGATCACCACTATGCGCTCACGGGAATTACGGCGCTGTCGCGTGCCCAGGCGATTGAGTACTGGCAGCTGGCAACGAAAGAAGCCGCGGAGCACTACGGCGTCGGCTACGAGCGCGGGGAGAAATTTTACTTTTCGGCGTTTGCGCGGAATGGCGTGCGGCTAAATCCGGTGGACCGTTACAACCATGTGGATCATGTGACCTGGTACGCGCCGGCAATATCGGAAATGTGCAAGCGGCTCGAGCAGCCAATTTATCCCGGATTGCGGCCCGAGCTGGAGAAAAGAATCCGGAGGCGGATGACAAAGGTCGCGCAACTCTATGCCCATGCGAGCCAGCAAATTATTTCGCTAAGCGGAAAGCCGGAACTTGCGGCGGAGGCGTGCGACGCAGTCGTTCGACGGTTGTGTGTTGGGCTGTGGCGGTTTATTGGGGTCAAGGGCACGGAGAACACGGCAACATGAACATGGGAGACGAAGCGCATCGTCTCGGCGTGCAGTTTTTCGAACAAAGCAACTATGCACGAGCGTTGGAGCAGTTCCGCAAAGCGCTACTTTTCTCGGAAACAGCTGAACTTTGGAACGACTGGGCGTCCACTCAATTTGCCCTGGGAAATGAGGAAGAAGCCGAAGCGGGTTTCTTTTGCGCGCTCGATATAGATCAGAATCATTCTGATGCATTGACCAATCTGGGTGTATTGCTGCTGCATGAGCATCGCAACGCGGAAGCAAAGCCGATCTTGGCACGCGCAGTGGCGGCAGCTCCCTCTTCTCAAAAACAAAGTATTGAGAGCCTGTTGGCAAAAGCAGGAGGAGGAAATGAAGACGCTTCCCAGTCGAGATGGGAAGAGTATCTGCGCGAATTTTTGCGCGAGGACGAAAACGAGCTTTCGTATTTTCAGACTCACGTAAAGCGGTATCTGGAAACGCTGGCACTGCTGCCTGACGGTTCGCCGGAATCGGAACTGCTTGAGCTTGGCGCTGCATTCCATCACCTGACACCGGCCCTCGTTCGCATCAAGAAATACGGCACGGTTCGTTGCAACGACATTTGGGAAGGTGCAAAACAACAACCGAGAACAATAGCGTCAAGTTCCGGCGAAACATTCAGATTCCTTGTGGACAATTTCGATGTGCAAAGGGCGCCGTGGCCATATGAGGACGCTAACTTCAATGCGGTGCTCTGCTGCGAAATGCTGGAGCATTTGCACACAGACCCCATGGGGCTGATTGCGGAAATAAATCGCGTGTTAAAGCCAGGCGGGTTCTTGCTGCTGACGACGCCCAATCTGGCGTGCTCCCACGCACTCGAATTTGCGATGAAGGGCGAGAGTCCATATGTTTACGGAAAATTCGAACGAGGCGGCACATCAACTGACCGTCATAATCGCGAGTACACGGCAAACGAAGTGGAGCGATTGGCACGGGCCGGCGGATTTCAAGTTGTTACTCTGAAAACGCAAGACAGCTGGTGGCCACGCAATCGACATTTGCTGCGCACGCTCGCTTCTCAGGGACACGCGATTGCCCGGCGCGGAGACAACACATTTCTTCTAGCGCGAAAGGATGCGTCTGTACGTGTTCGGTATCCCGAAGAGTTTTATCAGAGTTACGGCACGCAATCGGACAGGCGCGCGGTACAAAGTGAGGGTTCGGCGACTCTGGCGGTGACGGCTAAAACAGTTGGAAAGCAGAAGATTCTGGTGATCCATGAAGTGCTTCCACACTTTGATCGAAGCGGTTCGGATTTGCGATTAATGGACGTGTTGCGTGAACTGAGGGCCCAAGGTCACGACGTGACATATATTGCGCGAGACGGTTCGAATTGGGAGAAGTATCAAAGGCCACTGGAGGAAAAAGGAATCAAGGTTTATGCGCATGACACGGAAAAGCTTCGACACATGGCGCGGGATGAGGGCACAACTTGGTCGCTGGCGGAGATCCTGGAGAAAGAGAAGTTTGATTTGGCAATTCTGTTTCAGTGGTTTTGGGCCGGAATTTCTGTTCCCGAACACTATTTGGAGGAGATTCGGCAAAACTCGCCAAATACGCGCATTGCTGTTCTAACGGATGACCGCCACGGAGAGCGGGAGAGGCGGTCGGCTGGTACGTCGAAGCTTCTTTCGGATTTCGAACGCGGTAACGATTTTGAATCGCGAGAGTTAGAGTCTTATCGTCGCGCAGACTTGGTCCTTTATTTAACGGAAGCTGACCGCAAGCATTTCGCGCGGCTGATTCCGGACCTGCAAGCGGAAAATCTTCCTATCATCGCTGCCCTTCCTAAGACTGCGCGAGAGACAGGAGAGCGGGATGGCGTATTGTTTCTAGGGAACTTTGAAAATCGAGCAAATCGCGATGCACTCGAATGGCTGCTGAAAGAGATTTGGCCACGCGTTCACCAAATACAGCCACACTTGAGACTTTACATCGCGGGACACGCCGCGCCAGACGATATTGATGATGAGAAGAAAAGTGTATCCGTGCTTGGCCACCTACCAAGTCTCGAAGAGGCCTTCTCCAAGCGGTTGATTTTTGCAGGAGCGATACGGTTCGGCACCGGGATCAACACGAAGAACCTTCAAGCACTCGCGCATGGATTGCCGATTGTGACGACAACCGTTGGCGCGGAAGGCCTGCAGCTAGCACACGAAAAACAAGCGCTGATTGCGGACGATCCTAAGACATTTGCCGACCATATTCTGCGGCTTGCAGTGGACGGAGAATTGCGGGCGCGCCTTGCTGGCGCAGGCCAGCAATTCATTCGCGAACATTTCTCGCTAGAAAGGCTGCGAAAGGCAGTTAGGTTGATCATCTCAAGAGCGGCGCAATTGACGCCGAAGCCAGCGAATGCGAAGCCCTGGTCTTACAGGCAAGTCGAAAACGAGATTCCATTAGTACTCTCGGCGCGACCAGCACGATATCGCGTGGTAGTGCGAACGCTCGGCTATTGGCAATTGGGTTCGCGGCTGCTGGAAGCAAATAATGCTTCCGCTGCGCTCGACCAGTTCCGACATGTGTTTACCGCGCTACGCGGAGCCACACCAGCAACTGTTTTTCACAGAAGATTGTTGACGGATATGCAAGCCGCTTATGGAGCGCTCGGGGATTCCGCAGCCGTCGCGAATTGCAAACAGGAATTGGGCAAATTGGTATCCCTCGAATCGCAAAGCTCGCGGGCAGCGAGCGCTTCCCTGGTTCCAGCCAAAAGTGAACAGGTGCCACCAAGGATTTCTGTAGTTCTGCCGACGTTCAATCGAAAAGAAGTGTTGCGAATCTGCCTAGCGGCACTTGCTTATCAAACGCTGCCCGAGCAGCTATGGGAAGTAATTGTTGTTGATGATGGCTCTACAGATGGCACAGAGGAGTTCTGCCGTGAAATTGCGCTTCCTTACCGGATGACCTACATGCGGCAAGAAAATGCCGGGGCGGGTGCAGCCAGGCGATTGGGAGTGGAAGCAGCGCAGGGGGAGTATGTTCTGCTTTGCAACGACGACACGATTGCTTCGTCGACCTTGCTCTCGGAACACTTGTCAATTCACCTGAAACATTCGAAGGAAAAGCTGGCGGTGCTGGGCGAGTTTCAACCATCGGAGTTGTGTTCCGAGCGTGCGCTCTCGCTCTGGGTGAATGTTTCTACGTTTTTCTTTCCGCAACAATCTCTCAAAGCAGGCCAGCTTTACAATGCGTCGCATTTTGTGACGTGCAATTTGAGCATGCGGCAAGACTCGATTCTTGCTGCGTGCAATTTCGATGCGGCGTTTCGTGTTGCGGAAGACACAGAGCTCGGCGCTCGGCTGGAGCAGCGGGGATACAAGGTTCTATATCATCCGGCCGCAAAGGCCACGCATGAACATCCACGTTTCACGACCAGAGACTTGCTGAAACGAGCAGAAGCTTACGGCCGTGCAGACTGGTACCTGTTTCAGAAGCATCCGCAACTCATTGCGAGCGGGAATTCTCCTTTTGGAAGACTTGCCCCCGAAGACATTTCGCGAATCGAGAAGCACGTCTCAGAAAACGAAGAAGCGGTAATAGATTCGATTGCGGCGCTCGAAGCGCTCGACCGAGTAGATTTTCTACCGTTGTTCGCCCGCAAGAACGAGAAGGACTCACCGAGCGAGGAAGTGCTAAGGAAACTGACTCAGATTGTCCCGCTTGTTTATTGGCACGCGTTGTTCAAGAGTTTTCTGGCCGAACGAAAAAAGTATTTGGCCACGGAGCTGCAACCTACATTGGCTAGCGTTCGGGGACAGGCATGACCACTGTAGGGCTTTCCATGATTGTGAGGGACGCGGGCGAGTGGCTGCGCAGCTGTGTGGAGAGTGCTGGACCCGTCGTATCTGAAATCATCGTCGCTGACACTGGCTCGAAGGACAAAACGGTCGAGATAGCGCGATCGCTGGGAGCGCGAGTAATCGCGATACCGTGGAGGAATGACTTCGCCGAGGCTCGCAACCTTGCATTGAGCCAGATGACGACCGATTGGGTGCTGAGTCTCGATGCGGACGAAATTCTCGACAAGACTGCGATCGCAGCCATTCCCAACTTGCTTGAGAAAACCTATGCAGCAGGGTTTCAAGTTCGGATTCGAAACTACGTTTTGAGTTTGAACGACCGCATTTGGGATCGCCCGGCACTTCCGAATGATTCTTCATTGCCGGCTGCAAAAAAATATCCAGCATATGTGGAACATGAAAACGTGCGGTTTTTTCGCAGGTCTCCAGATGTCCACTTTGTGGGCCGAGTGCATGAAAGCGTGGGGCCTCGGCTTCTGGAACTTGGGAAGAGAATCGAGACGGCGCCATTCTTCATTCACCACTTCGGACTTGCTGCGGATGCGGAGACACGCGAACGCAAAAATCGTTTGTATCGAGAACTCGGACGCGAAAAGGTCCGAGAACGGCCGCGTGACGCACAGGCACATTTAGAACTCGGCCTTGTGGAGATGGATAACTTCGGGAACTTGGACGAAGCATTACGCCTCTTTCAGCGTGCGTGCCAATTAAACCCTCGATTCGGAGTGGCATGGTTTTTCGAAGGAGTCGTATTGCTCCGCAAGGGAAGTTATACAGAAGCACTGAAGAGCTTGAGCCAAGCAGAACGTCAGGGCCATCGAACAGCGCTCGTCGCGGAATCGCAGGGTGATGCGCATTACAACTCGGGCGCATTTTCTGCGGCGGCAAAGTCCTACGAAATTGCACTGCAACGCGAGCCGGAGAGCCCGCAACTTGTGAGCAAAGCTGGATTGGCACAAATTCGAACTGGAGACGTGGAAGTCGGCCTGCGCAAACTTCAAAGAGCAATTGAGATGAAACCCGTTGCGGCTGAACTTCACGACAGGCTTGTGCTTGCTCTGGTTGCCCTCGATCGCATTCCGGAAGCAGCGGCAGCTGCCGAAGCAAAGCTCGGGGTGATAGCCTGTCCGCAAGCAGGAGACTTTCTTCGTGCAGCATCGCTCTGGTCGAAGGCGGGCGATCCGGCCCGTGCCGCTGCAATGCTCCAGGTTGGAATTCAGCTGAATCCCCCGAATAAAGAGTTACAGCGAGCGCTTGACGAACTAGCACAATCAATCGGAATTAGAGAATTCTCATGTCCTCTTGAATCATCCACTTAGGCCCCTAAAGCCTTTCCCAGTACCGCCGATAAGCTCTGTGAGTACGTTGGCAGTTCCGTAGCGACGCGCGAGCCGCATGCACCTGAGGGTTCAAGCCCCTCGCAGCAAGGCTCCTCGGACGCCAAACGGAAATTCAAGAGGTTTAGAAAAGGAGCCTTATCTCATGGCAATCAGTATTCTGAACAACATTCCGTCGTTGGTGGCACAGAACCAACTGAACATCACAAACCAGAACTTGCAGAAGACGCTGTTCCGTTTGTCTTCAGGTTCACGCATTAACTCCGGTGCGGATGACGCTGCTGGATTGGCAATTGCGGACGGCCTCCACGCTAACGAGACGGCACTGACGCAATCTTCGCAGAACGCGAGCAGCGGAGTTGGAGCGCTTCAAGTTGCTGACGGCGCTCTCGCCCAGGTAACTACACTCCTCAACCGCGCCGTTACCCTGGCAACGGAGGCCTCCACGGGAACCGTGAGCAACGCGCAGCGCGGCGCTCTAGACGCGGAGTTCACCCAGATCAAGGCGGAAATTGACCGGATCGGAAGCACGACGACCTTCAACGGCACATCTGTGTTCACCGCAACAACGACTTCCATCTTCTTGTCCGATGCGAATTCGAGCAGCCAGATCGGCGTAACCGTTGGAACGATCTCTTCCGCGGCAATCACGAACGGCACATCAACGGCGAACCTGTCCGCAGACGATTTGACGACCGCTGCGACGGCTCAGACTGCGCTAACCGACATCAACACTGCCATTGCGAACGTTGCCGGTATCCGCGGCTCGATCGGCGCGGGCATCAACCGCTTGCAGTCCGCCGTGAACGTTATCAACGCACAGGTACAGAACCTGACAAGCGCAGAAGACGGCATCCGTGCAGCGGACATTCCGTCCGAGGTGGCGAACCTCTCACGCTTCACCATCCTGAACCAGTCCGGCATCTCGGCGCTGGCCCAGGCGAACTCGACGCAGCAAAGCGTGCTCAATCTGCTTCGCTAACGTCGGCGCAAATCTCTCGGCGGCTGGCGGAGTCTTCGGACTCCGCCAAATCCGCTTCGAACGGAGTTAGAACATGGCAGTCGAGTTTCGGCCAGATCCTTCTGGCGGAGTCGAAGCGTCGCAAGCGGCGCCAACCCGTCCGTCCGCGAAAGTGTCCGTGCCAAAACCTGTTCCGGATAAAAAAGCAGAGCCCGCCTCCCAACAATCAGTTTCAACCTTGTCACAAGAGACGAACGTAGTGTTCCGGCGCGATTCGAATGGGCAGATTTATTACGTTTTTACCGATGCGAATACGGGAAGAGAGATCCAAGAGCTGCCGCCGAAACAAGTGCGAGCAGTTGGACAAGGAATTGCAGACTTAGTGAAGGAGCTTCAAGCGAAGAGCTCGAATCGTTTGGAAGTGAAAGGATAAGACGGGGGAGGGTATGGCATCAAGCGTATCAGGATCAAGTTCTGCGAGTTCGAGCACTGGATTGGGGTCGGGGATTGATGTAAACGCGTTTGTGCAATCCGCTCTGGCAAACGACCAGGCAAACATTACCCAGTTGCAAAACCAGCAGAGCAGCATCAACGCGCAGAGCAAGGCGTTGGCACAGATAACTTCAGATCTGAATGCGCTGCAGTCGGCCGTGTTTGCGTTGAAGGACCCGTTGGGAAGTCTAGCGGCGCAGTCTGCAACGTCGTCAAATCCGGGAGTCCTGACGGCTTCCGCTTCATCGGCAGCCGTCGCCGGCGCGCACACGATTACAGTAAACAATCTTGCCACTACCTCTTCGTATTACTCGGACCCAGTCGCAACAAGCAGTACAGCCCTGGGAACGGGATCGTTTCAGCTGCAAGTGGGTAATGGAGCGCCAGTTACAATCACCGTCGATTCCACGAACAACACTCTGGATAAGCTGGCGGCGAGCATCAACGATTTGGCAATTGGAGTCCGGGCAAGCGTCATCAATGACGCGAACGGGGCTCGCCTCGCGCTCGTGAGCGAAACCACCGGTGCTCCGGGCGACATCACCGTCTCCGGCAATACAACCAGCTTGAATTTCACGAAGGCCGTGACGGGGACGAACGCTTCACTTGTTGTGGATGGAGTCCCCATCAGCAGCACAGGCAATGCCGTGAGCGGAGTAATTAACGGCGTGACGATCAACCTGGCTTCCGCTTCGCCCAACACGCCGGCAACGCTGACTGTGGCGCCCGACACAACGCAGGCAACGAACGCCCTGAATCAGTTTGTTTCTGCTTATAACACGGCGGTGAAGGATATCAACGCGCAGTTTGCCGTGGCTTCGGATGGAAGCGGGGGCGGGCCGCTCGAAGCAGACGGATCACTGCGCGAAGCACAATCCGCGCTGCTTGGCGCAATTTCCTATTCGGTTTCCGGGAATAACGGCTTTGTGAATTTGCAGAGCATCGGGATTTCCTTGAACGACGACGGGACGTTGAGCGTGAATCAAGGAACGCTGGCGACAAATTTGGCCGGCAATTTTTCAAGCATTCAGAGCTTCTTGCAATCCTCCACGAATGGATTCGCGCAAAACCTGGACATAGTGCTTACCAACCTGACCGATCCTTCGTCGGGCACGCTTGGGCTCGACGCGAAGGGTTTGCAGCAATCTTCACTGGATTTGGGCAGCAGCATTGCGGATTTGCAGGCTTCGTTGGCGGTAAAGCAGCAAAACCTGATCCTGGTCTACTCGCAGGTGAATGCAACGCTCGAAGAATTGCCGCTGTTGCAACAACAACTGAGCCATCAACTCGGGAGCTTGTGATGCCGAACGCAGGGATTCTTTCCACTTATCAGCAGAATGCTGTACAAGGCGCATCGCCGGTTGGGCTGGTGGTGGCGCTGTACGACACGATCATTCGCGATTTTCGCCGCGCGATGGATGCGATGGATCGCGGCGACGTGGAGACCCGCGTCAACGAATTGAACCACGCGCTGACTGTGATCGCTCATCTGAAATCCGTGCTCGACCATCAGGGCGGCGGTGAAGCGGCGTCACACTTTGGCCACTTTTACGAAGTGACGCGTGGGATGGTTTTGAACGTCAATGTGAGCGCGAGCAAAGATACTCTAGCAAAACTGGTTGATATGTTCAGCTCTACGCGTTCAGCATGGCATCAAGCGGAACTCCAACTGAAAAAATGATGGACCCACTCAAGACGAAGCTGGATCGCGCAAATCAAACCCTGCGGCCTTTGATTGCGGACTCCCGGCTGGCGCTGAAAGGCGAACGCGACTTTGGCGTGGAAATGGTCCGCGCGCTTTCTGCGGTAATCGGGGAAATGGACCCGATTATGTCCAACGCTTCACAATTTCGAATTGAGCATCCTGGATTGGCGAAGGACCTGGATGATTACGTTGAGCAAGCGATTCAGTTGCGATCTCTGCTGGAACAACTTCGCGTGATGCTTTTGATGAGACGGCTCTCCCTCAAAAATGACAGCGCGCACATGCAAGCTGTATCTCGTTGGGCCTCCACGCTGCAATCAACTCGATAACCTCCTGAGTATAATTGCCTGCATCGCTAACCGGTTCGTGCGCATCCAATAGGCAAACCTCCGCAACCATGACCAATCCAAGGGAAAATCCGCGCGGACTTTTGTTGATCGCTGCATTCAAACTGCTGAAAGGATTGTCTCTGCTCTGCGTGGGAATCGCAGTTCATATGCTCGTCAAGAAAGACTTGGTGGCGGAAGCACAGCATTGGGCCGACCTCTTCCGCATTGATCCGCACAACCACTACCTGAACACGATCATCGAAAAACTGACAAACGTGAACGCGAACAAGCTCCGCGAACTGAGCGTCGGTACGTTTATCTATTCTTCCCTTTTCTTCACCGAAGGAATTGGGTTGGCTTTGCGCAAGCGCTGGGCGGAGTTTCTCACCATCATTTCTACGGCGGGACTGATTCCGTTTGAGTTTTACGTCCTATATAACCATCCGACGTTCGTGCGGGCATTCCTACTCTTGTTCAACATCGGCGTCGTTGCGTACCTGATCTTTGAAGTGCGGCGGCTGACCCACATCAAGCACGCGGTAGAGAACAAAAGTGCCTCCAGTCAAGGCTAAGTCTGCCTTTGGGGTCCGAAACGCTTGCACTGCTCTTCCGTCTAATCGAGGGCAAGCCTGAGGTTCCATGCTAAAGTTTTCTCCTGGAGGGAGCCCCTATGAAGAAGGTTTTGGCAGTCTGTAGTTTCGCGGTCCTCGCATTTGTGGTGGGAGCCATTCTTGTTCGCGCCCAGCAGGACAAGTCCAAACGCCCCAGCCCGCCGGCAACGGCAAAGTGTGAACTTGCCGGAGGCAAGAGCATCACGATTGATTATTCAAGTCCGCGCAAAAAGGGACGGAAAGTGTTTGAAGAAGTTGTAAAGTACGGAGAAATTTGGCGGACGGGCGCAAACGAGGCAACGACTTTTGTAACGAGTTCCGATGTCATGGTCGGCGGTAAGCACGTGCCGGCTGGCAGCTACACGCTATTCACGATTCCCGGCAAGGACAAGTGGGTGCTAGTGATCAGCAAGAAGACTGGCGAATGGGGAACGGACTATCCCGGCGAGAAGGAAGATTTAGTGCGTGTAGATATGAAGGCGGGAACTTCCTCTGCGCCCGTGGAAAATTTCACAATTTCGTTCGACAAGGCCGGAAACGGCTGCAACCTGAAGCTGGCCTGGGATACAACGACGGCCTGGGTTGAAGTCGGCACGATGTAAACAAGTTCGCGGCGGCTAGGCCGCGGTGTTCGAAGCAAATTGTAGTTTGGCCATGCCGCGGTCCACGAGAAAGACCGCAACGATGACGAGGGCCGCGGCAATGGCAACGTTGATTGTTACCTTTTCTCCTGCCAGCCACCATCCCAGAAAAACCGCGACGATTGGATTGATGTACGTGTGTGTCGCGACGAAAGTCGGAGAATAATGTTCCATCAGCCAGTTGTATGCAGTGAAGGCGATGACAGATCCAAACAAAATTAAATAAATGAGAGCTAGCCAGGAACGAGGTGTGACTTGCGCGAAGGAAAAGCCACGCGCTTCACCAGCGATGGTCCCGGTCGTGAGCAGCAGGACAGAACCGGAAAGCAGCGATAGGGCCGAGAGCAAAAGCGGGTTTCCGGAAAGATGCGAACGGCGCGAATAAATAATTCCGATTGACCAGGAGATTGCTCCTACGAGAACGGCGACGGATCCAACAAACGTTCCGGAACTTATCGTCACCGAATCGTGGCCAAGCAGCAAGGCCACTCCAGCCAATCCCAGAACAACTCCGCCCAGCAGCGGAAGATTCATACGCCACCTCTTTTCTGCTAGCGATGAGACAAGAAAAACCCAGATTGGTTCAGATGCGATGATTAGAGACGCGAAACCGGATGGAATGCGCGTTTCGGCCCAGTGTAATGTACCGTGACCGATTAGAAAGAAAAAGATGCCAATGACAAAACTTGCGCGAATCTGTTTTGCGGTTGGCCGCAGTCCTTTCGCCAACGCCCACATAAACAAAATTGCCCCAGCGGCCAGGTGCCGAAGGCCAGCCGTATACAGAGGCGGAATCGTAGCAACGGCGTAGCGAATCGCGAGATATGTGGAACCCCAGATAAAGTAAATGCTGAAAAAAGCGAAAAAAGTCAGCGTCGGAGACTTTTTCGCGACGTACGGATTCTCTGGGCTCTTGGCAATTTGAGCTTGAGCGGCGGGGGAACGAGCGGGCATGTTTTACTTTAGCAAACGCAGCTTGCGCTGCGAGGGCCAAAATGGCGGGTAACAGCGCAAAATTTTCGATAGAACGCTAGTGAAAGGCGACTATTTCCTTGCGCGGACGAGCGCGAGAAATTCGTCGCGCGTCTGCTTGTTATGGCGAAACGCGCCGAGCATGGCGCTCGTTACGGCTTGGCCGTGCTGCTTCTCCACGCCGCGCATTTGCATACAAAGGTGGCGGGCTTCGATGATGACGCCGACGCCTTGCGGCGCAATCTTCTCTTCGATAGCTTGTGCGATCTGGCTCGTCATGCGCTCCTGAATCTGCAGCCGTCGCGCGAACATATTCACCAGTCGTGCAACTTTGCTCAGGCCAAGCACCTTCTTGCTTGGCAAGTAGGCGACGTGGGCTTTCCCAAAAAATGGAAGGACGTGGTGTTCGCACAAACTGAAAAACTCGATGTCCTTCACAATTACCATTTCGTCGTAGCAAACGCTGAACGTCGCGCCGTTCAATACAGTGTCGAGGTTCTGGCTATACCCGCTCGTGAGGAATTTGAGCGCCTTTTCAAAACGTTCCGGTGTCTTGCGCAAACCTTCACGCTGCGGATCTTCCCCGACCAGCTTGATGATCTCGCGCATATGGCACGCGATTGTCTTGGCGTCGAGTGGCTTTTCTTCGTTGAGCACTATCTCTTCAGTTGGCTTGGTCACGTTCATGTCCCTTGGTTATTCCCCTGTGTATTCGAAGCTGTTGTTCGATGTTTCGACAACCCTGACTGCTTCGAGCTTCGCACGAGGAAATGATTTCAGGCGCTGGAAAATTTCAATGCAAAGAATCTCCGTGGTGGGCACAGCGTTGCGGAATGCTGGCACTTCTTCGTTAAGCGAGCGATGGTCAAATGGCTCAATGACGCGCTCGTTCACAAACGCATCCAGATCCATGAGATTTGAAATCATGCCTGTCGCCGGATCGATTTTTCCGGAGATGCGAACCTCTACCGTGTAGTTGTGGCCATGACCGTGGGGATTGTTGCACTTGCCGTAGATTCGGCAGTTCTCCTTTTCGCTTAACTGCGGGCTATGCAAGCGATGCGAAGCCGAAAAGTGGTAGCAACGGCCTAGTTCGACGTGCAGTGTTTCACTACTCATGGCCACCTTCCCGCGCCGTTTCGATAGCAATCCGCAAAAAGATCGGAATTTTCGTACAAACGCACCTTATACAACTTGCCTTGCGTAATTTTTGGATCGAGCAGATTCCAGATGACTCGGGCGATGTTTTCGCACGTGGGAATCTGCCCCTTAAGTTCGGGTACTTCAATGTTCAAATGGCGATGATCCATCCGCTGCATCACTTCGCGTTCCAACAATTCCTTCAAGTCTTTCAGGTCCAGCACCATTCCGGTAATGGGATCAGGCTCACCAGCGACGGTTACTTCCAACGTGTAGTTGTGGCCGTGACCATGCGGATTATTGCATTTGCCAAAGACGCGAAGATTCTCTTCCGGAGAGAGCGCCGGATTGTTGTAAACGTGCGAGGCGGAGAATTCGATTTTGCGCGTTAGATAAACCATTTGCGTATTTCGGTCAGCCTTTACTGGAAGGGTTCGGCAACCCGACCGGATATTCCCTGCCCTTCCACGCAACTTTGCCTCTTGAGTAACTGCGATGCGAGGCGAATAAAACGGCAGCGTAGAGAAAGACGGCGGGTATGTAATAGATGATGAATTTGAAGGGGAATTGGTTACGCGCCAATTCCATGCCGTAGCTGATTTGCCGGAACAGTAGGAGGACCACAGCCACAAACGTAGCGAGCGGAAATTTTATGCCGAAAAGAAGGACAAGAAAGGTCATCCAGGGAAACGCGCCTTCAAATTCATTAAAAACTGAACCTGAGGCACCGCTCATCAATTGATAAAGATTCTTGCGCCAGCCCGACCACATTTGCGAAAACGAGCGGTACATGCGCGTCGAGACGTAGCCCGTTCCGGGTCCGAACCAGATGCCCCAACTGTCTTCTTTTACGCGGCGCGCGAGCGCGACATCTTCCAGAACCTCTCCTGCAACGGCCGCGTGGCCCCCGACCGCGTCATAGGTCGTTCGCTGAATGAGCAAGAATTGACCATTGGCCGCCGCTGCTGGGAGCTTCGGATCATTAACGTCGGAATACGAAAATTTTCGCGCTAACCGACAGTAAACAAAGGGGATAAGCGCCTTTTCGTACCAGGAAACGAGCGTTTGCTCTGGAGAAAATGAGACCAGAGCGGCCGAATTTTCCTGTGCCAGCTGGAATGCCTTCGCAGTAGCGCCTTCGGCAAGCGTTGCGTCAGCATCCGTGAACAGCAGCCACTTCCCATTTGCGTTTTGGGCGCCAAGCCAGACAGCATTGTTCTTGCCCACCCAACCCGCTGGCAAATCAGTTGTCTCTAGCAAACGAAGAATTGGGATCTCCGCCGCCAGCTCGCGGACAATCTCCACGGTTCGATCCGTGGACTGATCATCAATCACAAGAATTTCGAGCACTTCCGGCTGCAGCGCGATCGAACGGACGCAGTTCTTAATATTCAGCTCTTCGTTACGGGCGGGGACGATGGCGCTGATGGTAGGTTCAGTGGACATGTTGCAAAATGTGCGATTTGGAATCTGACTGGGCCAGTTCGGCCTGTTTCTGATTGTGGGCGACTAGGCTAGTATAGCATCTGCATGAATTTGCTGGGAAAACTCAAGGTTTGGGTCCCGTTCTGGCTCGGTGTACTGGTTCTTATCGCTTTTGCCATGCCGCATTACCGCCAGGGCGAAGCCTCCATCGCAGGAAAAACTGCGAAAGATTTCGCATTGGAAATGAACGGAGTGCCCACAAGGCTTTCTGGCTTGCAAGGAAAAGTGGTGGTGCTGAACTTCTGGGCGAGTTGGTGCCCGCCGTGCGTCGCAGAAACGCCCTCCTTGAATGCTCTCCAAGAAAGAATTCAGGGGCGCGGTGGTATGGTCCTGGGAGTGAATGTAGACGAAGACCCGGAGGCATACCGTAAGTTTCTGGTTCAGCATGGCGTGACGTTTCCCACTTGGCGCGACCCTTCGGTGCAAGGCACTTCCTCAAAAGTAGCCCTCGACTACGGCACATCCGTTTACCCGGAAACGTACATAATCGGCCGGGATGGGAAGATTGCCCGCAAGATTATCGGTGAGCAGCAGTGGGATTCGCCCGAGATGCGCAAATATTTCGACGCTTTGCTCGCTGAAAAGTAGAAAATTTGATTTCGGCCTCAAACAGTTCACACTTCCGAGAGAAATCATGAAAAAAACAAAAACATTGAAACTGCAAATCGGACTTTTGCTACTTGCGGTGGGTATGTTTCCCCCGATTGCAGCCAGCCAGGAAGCACAAGTCGTAGAACAAGGGAAATTCCGGCTCCACAAGTTTGAGCAGGCGATTGGCTGGGAAAGCTATGAAATCACAAAGGACGGAAATGGCCTGGCGGCAAAGGTTGATTTCAAGTTTACCGATCGCGGCACGGCTGTGCCTCTGAATGCAATATTTCGTGGCAAAAGCGATCTGACTCCCATTGCATTTTCAATTAAAGGGCAGAACTCGCGACTCAGCGGCATGGATCGCGAAGTGGTTGTGAGCGGCGACCAGATTCGCGTGCGCGACCGCGAGGAATGGAAAGAAGGCGAGACGCCAAAGGAGTTCTTCTCAATTTCCGGCTATGCGCCCGTCACGATGCAAATGCTGATGGTACGCTACTGGACTTCCCACGGTTCACCCAGGGAACTTGCGATTTTCCCGGCGGGTCATTCGCTCTGGATTGAGCCGCGCGGACTAGACAAGATTTCGATCGCGGGCAAGCAGGAAGCGTTGCAACGTTACTTGGTGGAAGGACTGATTTGGGGCCGCGAGTGGCTTTGGTTTGACGGAAAGCAAAATCTTGTCGCCGTAGTGAGCACGGATGCGGAGTTCGATCACTTCGAAGCAGTTCGTGAGGGCTACGAAGACGGACTGAAAACCTTTGTCGCACTGGCCGGGAAAGATGGCATGAACGCACTTGCGCAGATCTCGTCCACTATTCCGGGCAGCCGCGCGAACAGCATTGCGCTTGTCGGCGCAACGCTGATTGACGGCACGGGCAAGGCCCCAGTTCCCGATTCCGTCGTGCTCGCGAAAGACGGCCGCATCGTAAAGGCCGGCCCGCGCAACGAAATTGAAATCCCGAAGAACTTTCAACTGATTGACGCTCGCGGAAAGACGCTTCTTCCCGGCTTGTGGGATATGCATGCCCATTTCGAACAAGTCGAGTGGGGCCCAATCTACCTCGCAGCCGGAGTGACGACCGTCCGCGATTGCGGCAACGAGCTAGAGTTCATTACCGCAGTGCGCGACACGATTGCGGAAGGCCGCGGCCTCGGCCCGCGCATTCTTGCGGCAGGCTTCATTGACGGCACAGGCCCCAGCGCAATCGGCTTCGCTCGTGCAGACACTCCAGAACAAGCGCGTGAGTGGGTGGACCGATATCACCAAATGGGATTTCAACAGCTGAAGATTTACAGTTCGGTGAAATTGCCGCAAATTGCAGCGGGTGCGGCCGAAGCGCACAAACTCGGCATGACTGTAACCGGCCATATCCCCGAAGGCGTCACTACGCGCGAAGCGATCGAAGCCGGTCAGGATCAAATCAACCACATTCCGTACATCATGCAGATGATGCTTCCGCCTTTCCCTGCGGGAACGAACCGGCTCGCAAGGATGAAGGCTTTTAGTGAAGTCGATTTGGATTCTGATGAAGTGAAAAAACAAATCGCGTTCTTAAAGGAGCACCACACGGTCGTTGATCCAACGCTCACCGTCTACGAACTGGGAACGGCAAGCACGGCAAAACCGTTCAGCTCATTTGAACCGGGCGCTGCCAAGGTAGCGCTCGAACTGGCCCAAGCACTATTTGATGTTGGCCCTCCGGGTGAAAATTCCGAGCTCGTTGAGAGATCGTTCGCGAAATATGTTGCCCTTGTCGGCAAACTGCACGCCGCTGGCGTGCCTATCGTCGTAGGCACGGATCAAAGCGTTCCGGGCCACAGTGTGCATCGCGAAATAGAGCTATATACGATGGGCGGATTCACCCCGATGGAAGCAATCCAGGCAGCGACAATCGTTCCTGCGCGCGCGATGGGGATGGACAAGGAACTCGGCACCATCGAAGCGGGAAAACGTGCCGATTTGATTTTGGTTAACGGCAATCCGCTCGAAAATATTCACAACATCCGTAACGTGGAGTTTGTGATGACTGGCGGTAAAATGTTCAAGACCGACAAGCTTTGGGAAAGCGTCGGTTTCCTTCCATAGGACATCCAGTCAAAGAAAGAAAGGCCGCTTGGTAGCGGCCCTTTTTTGATCAAACTGAAATGCTCTTAAAGTGACGGTGGTTTCGGACTCGGTGTCGGTGCAGGTGCACCCGTCTGCGGCGCAGCTTGAGGTTGCGTCGTCGTAGGCGCAGCAGCCGGCGCACCATCGTTTGCCGGCTCCTTCGGAGTTTCTTTCGGCTTCTCTTGAATCGAAACAAGTTCGACGTCAAAAATCAGGGTCGAACTTGGGCCGATGTCCGGTCCGGCTTGCCGGTTACCATAGGCAAGATCCGGTGGAATATAAAGTTCCCACTTCGAACCGACCGGCATCAGCTGCAGTGCTTCTGTCCAACCCTTGATCACGCCGCCAACCGGAATCGTCGCCGGCCCGCCGTGCTTTTCTGACGCATCAAACTCCGTGCCATTAATCAACGTGCCGCGATAGTTGCAGATGATCGTATCTGCTGCTGTCGGCTTCGGGCCAGTGCCCGCCTTCAAAACCTTGTACTGCAATCCGCTGGGGAGCGTAACAACACCGGGCTTGACCTTGTTCGCGGCAAGAAATGCTTCGCCAGCCTTCTGGTTGGTCAGCTGAATTCGCTTCTGCACTTCTTCCGAGTACGCCATCATCGCGGCTTTGGATTCTTCTTCGTTCAGCAGCAATTTGGCATCGCCAAAGCCGTCCCGGAATCCGCGCGCGACAATGGCCGGGTCAAGCTCAATGCCTTCCTTTTTCAGGTTGCGGCCAAGATTCGCACCAAACGCATAACTCGCCTTTTCCCTGGTGGTCTTTAGAGCCAGGGGTGCTGTAGCAGGCTTGGGAGTTGCTGCTGTGCCCGGCTTTTTGGCTGCCGTTGCGCCGGAGGCCGTTTGTGGTTTCGCGGCGGTTGAAGTGCCGGTGGAAGTTTGCGGCTTCGCCGCAGGAGTCTGCGCTGAGCCGGAAGTGGGAGAAGTTTGCGCGAATGCGTTAGAGGCAAGAAGCGCGCTGGAAGCGAGCAGTATCAGTGGAAAAGTTTGTGTTTTCTTCATCTGATAATTGTCTCATTGGCGCAAAAGCCGCGCAAATGGCAGGAATGTTCCAATTTCGAAAATGAACAATTTCAATTCAGAGGCGTGTTACAGGCACGGCTGCGTTAATACTCCGGTTACGTTGCTTCCGCAGCGCGGTTCCCCAGACATAGAGATTGGGCGTAGCATGAGATTTGGGTAGACCTTCCCGTGAAGACCAGCATTTTTGAAATTTTTAAGGTTGGAATTGGTCCGTCGAGCTCGCACACGATGGGGCCAATGCGCGCGGCAGCAGATTTTGCGCGGGGACTGGAATCGCGCGATGAAATGGCCCGTGTTTCGCGGGTGCTCGTCGAACTCTATGGATCACTTGCACTGACCGGCCATGGTCACGGAACGGATCGCGCCATCTTGCTAGGACTTAGCGGCGAACTGCCTGACGCGATTGAGCCGGAAACCATTGAGCCGAAGTTGGCCCAGATTCGCACCGCGACAAAACTAAAATTAGCTGGCACAAAGGAAATTTCATTCGAAGAAGCGTCAGATTTGCTGTGGCACAAGGACAAGACTCTTGCCGCCCACTCGAATGGAATGCGATTTACTGCTTTTGACCCAAAAGGCGCAACGATTGCCGCGCAGGTTTATTACTCAATCGGCGGCGGGTTTATTCTCCGCGAAGGTGAACGCGCCGCGGAGAAGAGCGTCAAGCCATTGCCATATGTTTTTTCCAGCGCAGATGAACTGCTGAAAATCGGCGACGACCGCGGGCTGGCTATTTGGCAAATCGCACTTGAGAACGAAAAGACTTGGCACACGGACCAGGAAATTAGAGCTTATGTTTCGCGCATTTGGGAAGTCATGCAGCAGTGCGTTAAGCGTGGCCTCGAAACAACAGGAATCCTGCCCGGCGGATTAAATGTAAGGCGTCGCGCTCCACGGCTCGCGAAAAAACTGGCCGCGGAAAAAAAGGACGATCCACTTGGTCCCATGGATTGGGTGAATACCTTCGCCATGGCCGTGAATGAAGAAAACGCGGCGGGAGGACGTGTAGTTACTGCTCCTACGAACGGTGCGGCGGGAATCATTCCCGCCGTTGCACATTACTACATGCGTTTTGTGGATGGCGCAAACGACGAAGGCCTCTTCCGTTATTTCCTGACTGCTAGCGTCATCGGCTCACTCTACAAAGAGAACGCTTCAATCTCAGGTGCCGAAGTCGGTTGCCAGGGAGAAGTTGGTGTCGCCTGCTCAATGGCCGCCGGCGGACTCGTCGCCGCAATGGGCGGCGAGAACCATCAAGTCGAATACGCTGCCGAAATTGGCATGGAACACAATCTCGGCATGACCTGTGACCCGATTGGCGGCTTGGTGCAGATTCCTTGTATTGAGAGAAATGCAATTGGTGCCGTGAAGGCGATTAACGCCTGCCGCATCGCTATCCGCGAAGGTGGCGAACACAAAGTCTCGCTCGATCAAGTCATCAGGACGATGTACGAAACTGGAATGGATATGCAATCGCGGTACAAAGAAACGTCCCTCGGCGGGCTGGCTCTAAATGTAATCGAATGTTAGACGGCATCGTTACTCGTAGCGTAGTGCTTCGACGGGGTCGAGTTTTGCTGCTTGCATGGCAGGCAGCCAGCCACTGAGCACGCCAACAACAACCAGAATCACGGAAGAGAGCACCATCGTCATTACGGAAAGATTCAAGTGGATGTCTACCTTGCCGGACTCGTCTTCGTAGGCAGGCCCAAGGAATGGCAGCGTGCCAATCGCGCTCGTCAGCCCCCACGAAAGCAACATTCCTATCGCGCCAGCAGCCAAAGTCATGACGAGCGCTTCTAACAAGAATTGCCAGCGGATGTGTTTCTTCCGTGCACCGAGTGCACGACGCAAACCGATCTCACGCACGCGCTCTTCAACCGAAACGAGCATGATGTTCATCACGCCGACGCCGCCGATTCCCAGCGTCATTGCTCCAATCATGAAGAGAAGGGCTTCGATTCCAATAGTGATGCCTTCCATGACGGGCTTAAATTCTTCCCGGCCAAACATCGTAATGGCGCGCTTGTCATTCGGCGAAAAGTGCTGGCGATTCGCAACCGCCGTGCGGAATTGCACCATCGCTGGTGCTTCAAATACGGGAGCGATCGGTTCCCAGACCATCACGCTCGAATACTTGGTATCCCAAAGATCGTTCGCCGAAGTGTATGGAATGAAAGCCGACTCGTCGTCGCAATTGAAATAACAACTGTCTGAAAACTTCATGTCCATCGAACCAATCACAGTAAATGGGACGCCCTTGATTCGAACAGTTTCGCCAAGGGCTGGTTCGCCACTAAAAAGCTTCTTGCGGAGGCGTGCGCCGAGAAAAATTACGCGTCGCCGTTCTGCAATATCTTCCGGCGAGATCCAGCGCCCGTCAGACGGAACTTCATTGCGCATCTCGCCATATTCCGGAAAAACGCCGCGCACTGCTGAGTCAGATAGCCGCTCGCCGTAAGAAACACCCTGGAAACGCACCGTTTCGCGCGTCACACGCTTGATTAATGGTGATTGTGCTTTCACCCACTCCGCATCTTCCGCCTCAAAACGGACGGGCTTGCCCGCGCGTTCGCCGCCAGCTTGTTCGCTGGTCGTTCCCGGCCAAGCCACAACCGCGCCCTTGCCAAAAACTTCAAAGGTGTACATCAGTACGCTGCGAAAGCCGGCGCCATAACTCAGCAGCAGCGTAACCGCAACAATTCCCCATGAAATTCCCGACATTGTCAGAAAGCTCCGAACGGGATTCCGGCCTAATGCCGTCCAGGCCTGCTTGAAAATCTCTTTGAACATTAGCCACCTGCCTCGAAGCGCAGCGCTTCAATAGGATCAACCGACGCGGCTCGATTGGCAGGATAGAGCGCGGACAAAATGGAAATCAGGCCCAGCAACAAAATAGAGCCAGCGGCAATTTTCCAGCTCGTGAGCATGCCGGAGAAAAACGGCGGCATGGGCGCAAGGTTTACGAGTGCGCAGAAACCATAGGAAATCAGAAGACCAACACCGCCACTGATCGCCACAACAAAGATCGTCTCCAGGAAAAACTGACGAAGAATGGATTTTCTCGTTGCGCCCAGCGCCATGCGAACGCCGATTTCGCGTGTCCGTTCTCTAACACTCACAAGCATCACATTCATCACGCTCAGCCCGCCAAGAAACAGCGTGGCCACCCCTACGCAACCCATGAAAATCTCCATGCCGACGATGATCATGCGATTGGCTTGCGCGTTTTTCACGGTGTCCCAAATGCTGGCAGCTTCTTCATCGCGCGGATCGAAACTGTGCAAACGTGCCAGCGTCCGGCGAAGCTGGCGAACGCAATCCTTGTGAGTCTCGAGCGACCATGGCGCCACAAGTAGGCGATCCACAGTGTGTTCCACGGCGGGAGGCTTGTTCGGAAAGTCTCGCTTCATGGAATTGAATGGGATGAAGATTTTGCGGGTATCAAAGCCGTCGTAGCTGGAGTTTTGTTCTTTGGACTTCATCACGCCGATGACGACGTAAGGAATGTTGTTCATCCAGACGGTCTGGCCCATGGCTTCCCGGTCTGCAAAAAGCTGCTTTTTCACGTCGCTACCGAGGAAGGCAACGTTGCGCGCTTCTTCATTGTCCTGATCGTTATAAAAGCGGCCTTGTGCGGGAGTAACGCTGCGAATCTCCTGAAATGGCGGCAGCGCGCCAACGACAGGAATTGTGCCGCTGTTGAAGAGGCTGCGAACTTGCGCGTCATTGCCAAGCTCGGGCATCACGTACTTGCAAGCGGGAGATTCTTTCGCAACATACTTGTAGTCGTCTTCCATCCAGCGAATTTGCCGGCCAGACCGTGTCCCGCCTGCCTGCATGCTGGTGCGCCCGGAAAACACGATCATCACGTCTTTGCCGAACGTTTCCTGGTTTTTCTGGATTCCGTCGCCGAGCCCTTCGCCCGCCGCGACCATGATCGTGATGGAGATAATTCCCCACGCGATACCGAACATAGTCAGAAGAGTGCGACGCTTCTGCGCCCAAAGCGTGACCAGCGTGTCGCGAAGGAGATCTCGAAAGGACACAGGCGTCTCCTCTGCTTACTGAAGTACGATCTTCTGTTTCTCTGTGAGCCCGCTGACGATTTCCGTCTTCACGCCGTTGGAAATGCCCAGCTTCACATTTACTTTCTTCTTGCCATTCGGGCTCTTCGGGTCGGGGATTTCCACCTGCGCGTTGCGGTCCTTGTCGTAAATCATCGCGGCTTCTGGAGCCATCAGGACATTCTTCTTCTCTTCCAGCAGGATTTCCGCGTTCGCGCTCATGTTGGCTTTCAGTTCGCCGGTCGGATTCGAGATCGAGACGCGCACTTCAAACGTCGTAACGTTGTCTTTTTCTTTCCCTAACGGAGAAATCTTCGTCACCTTGCCGGTAAATTTCTTGTCCTTGAACGATTCGACGACAATGCGCGCCGCCTGGTCGAGATACACCTTGCCAATATCGGACTCGTCCACCTTGCCCTGTACATAAACCTCGCTCACATCGCCGAGCGTCATGATTGGCGTCGCCTGCGAACCTAGAATCAGGATCGAGCTGACCGCATCGCCCACATTCACATCGCGCGAAAGAACCAGGCCATCGATCGGGCTGATAATCGTCGAGTTGCGAAGATCTTCCTCCGCATTGTCGGTGGAAGCCTTGGCCTGTGCGACTTGCGCATCTGCTTTTGCGATTTCTGCCTGAGACACGACTAGATTTCGCTGTGCACTCGTCTGCTTGTTCAAAGCAAGTTGATAATTCTTCTCTGCATCTTCGACGAGGCTCTTCGACATCACGCCATCCTTGAACATCTGGCGCGCCCGCTCCATATTCAGCTTGAGATACGGAACATCCGGCCCTTCGGCGTCAACTTTGTTGCGTTCCAGAGCAGCCTTTGCAGATTCAAGAGCTGCGGTTGCCGCTTCCAAATTTGCTTTGGCTGCGCGAAGCGCCGCTTCCAGTTGAACTTTGTCCAACTCGGCCAAAACCTGACCAGTTTTTACACGATCGCCATAATCCACATAAATCTTTTTCACAATTCCGCTGGCCTTGGACTTGATTTCGGCTTTCGATAGTGGCTGAATCTTCCCGGTGGCAACCACGACGCGCGCAAGATCGCCTTTTTCAACATCGGCAAGCTTGGAAGGGTCAATCTCGTGATTAGGACTTAGGGCTGCTTTGACTCCATAGCCACCACCCAACAGAATCACCAGGACAACACTGCCCCAGATAATCCGGCGACGCCGTTTTTTGGCATGTTTGCCATTCGCACCGTTCGTTAACCCATTTGTATTGCTCGACATACAAGGCCCCCCGCTCATCCTAAGCTGCCACTCACCTAAGCAATACGACGCTCTACTACGAAATGTTCCGTGGTTCTTTGCTTTAGACGAATGGACAGAGAAATGGTCAGGGAACCAAAGCGGTTCGTGATAGTATCCGCGCGGACGCCAAACGCCTCCCTGTCCGCGCTGCCGTTTGACGAACAACTCCCTTCACGCGAGCATTGTCAGTTTGGGTATGCTTCACAAATGGATCTAGGTCTCAAAGGGCGAGTCGCAATCGTGGCGGCAGCGAGTTCCGGCCTCGGCCGTGCTGTCGCAACTGAGCTCTCTAAAGAAGGCGCGAAAGTCGCCATCTGCGCACGCACTGTGGCTACGCTCGAACGAACTGCCGACGATATCCGCAAAGAAACCGGTGGAGAAGTCTTCGCAAAAGCTCTCGACGTTCGCAATGAAGAAGAGGTGGGCCGCTTCGTCAGCGAAGTTGAAGCCCACTTTACCAGAGTAGACATCTGCGTTACAAACTCCGGCGGGCCTCCCTCAAAATTGTTCGTGGACACACGCACCGATGAGTGGCGCTCCGCAGTCGATCTCCTTCTCATGAGCGCCGTAAATTTTGCCCGCGAAACTTTGCCCCGCATGCAAAAGCGCGGCTGGGGCCGCTTTATCACAATCACTTCTTATACAGTAAAGCAGCCTGTTGACGGCTTACTGCTTTCGAACTCCGTCCGCCCCGCCGTCACCGGCCTCGCAAAAACGCTCGCCAACGAATACGGCAAATACGGAATCACTGTAAATAATGTCTGCCCGGGTTACACCGCAACGGATCGCCTCAGCGAACTCTCCGAAGCAGTCGCCGCGCGAAACAAAGTCACGGTTGACGATGTGGTGGAAGGATGGAAAAAACAGATTCCCGCGGGCCGCTTGGGGAAGCCGGAAGAGTTCGCCTCCGTAGTTGCGTTCCTTGCATCAGAACGAGCAAGCTATGTAAACGGCACTTCGATCGCAATTGACGGCGGAATCGTGCGGGGACTTCTATAGAGTTAGCCTTAGTCATCTTGAATTTCTGCAGTGAGTTGTTTTGATGAATCACCAGTTGACGATTACTGTTCACCCGGAGCTCTACGCAATTTGCAGATTGGAGCCGGAGGACGAAGTCCCAAAATGGGCTCGTGGGGATTCATTCGTGACGATCAGCCGAACAAAAACCGAGCTGTCCATTGTCTGTGAGGAATCCCGCGTCCCGGCGGAAATCCACGCGGAACGCAAGCGCCGCCTCATGCAAGTTGCCGGAACTCTTGCGTTCAGCCTTACGGGAATCCTTGCAGCGATTGCCGTCCCTCTCGCCGAGGCCCACATTAGTATTTTCGGCGTCTCCACATACGACACCGACTACGTACTCGTAAATGAGGCCGATCTGGAACACGCGATTTCTGTCTTAGAATCGGCGGGGCATGTTGTCCAACGACTCTCTGTCACTTAAAATTTCTTTCGCGATTTGAGGAGATAGACCGAATGTTGAAATCCTGGAAGAAGAAGTGTGTGGATACCTTTACGATTGCAGCGGCACTTGCAGTGATCTGCTCTTCGACTCCGGCGCGCGGCGATGAGCCCTACGCTCGCAGCAAAGACTACGACTTGCAGCATTCGAAGATCGCGTTGAAATTCGAAGTTGACCAAAAGAAGGTCATCGGCGATGTCACACACACTTTAGCTATCCTAAAAGATGGCACCGACAAAATCTGGTTCGACTCGGTCGGTCTCACCATCCAGAGCGTCACCGTCAACAAGTCCGCCGCCAAATTCGAGTTGAAAGAAACGCAGCTCATTGTCCCGCTTCCAAGTGCCGCAAAAGCGGGTCAAAAGTTTGATGTCGAAATCAAGTACGAAGGAAAGCCTTCAAAAGGTCTCTACTTCATACTTCCCGACAAAGATTATCCAGACCGGCCAAAGCAAGTCTGGACGCAAGGCGAATCCGAAGACACGCGCTACTATCTTCCGACTTACGACTACCCCAACGATCGCCTCACCACAGAAACCATCGTCACCGTTCCCGCCACGTGGATCACCGTGGCCAACGGCAAGCTCGTCAGCGTTACTGACGCCGGCTCCGGAAACAAAACTTGGACATGGCGCGAGAACCTTCCCAGTTCCACTTACCTTATTACCGTTGTCGCCGGAGAATTTGACGAAACAAAAGAAACCTGGCGCGGTATTCCCGTTACCTACTACGCGCCGAAGGGCCGCGGCGATCGCCTCAAAGTCAATTACGGCAACACCCCGCAGATGCTCGATTTCTTCAGCAAGAATCTTGGCGTGGACTATTCCTGGGAAAAGTATGCGCAGTCCATGGTGGATGACTTCGTTGCCGGCGGCATGGAAAACTCCAGCGCCACCACGAACACAAGTTCTTCGCTCATTCACCCAAAGCTCGCGCACGAATATACGACCGGCCAAGACCCGCTGATCTCTCACGAACTAGGCCATCAATGGTTCGGCGACCTCGTCACTTGCAAAGACTGGGGCAACATCTGGCTCAACGAGGGCTTTGCAACTTTCATGGAGCGCTGGTGGGTCGAGCACTACTTCCCGAAAGATCAGATCGAATACGAAATGTGGAACGACGCGCGCGATTGGATGGACAATCCAGGCCTCTACGCGAAGCCGATCGTCCGCCACGATTTTGACGATTCCAGTGAATTTGACGGCAATGCTTACAACAAAGGCGGCTGGGTCCTTTTCATGCTTCGTTACCAAATCGGAGAACAAGCATTTTTCGCCGGCTTGAAGCATTACCTCGAAGTGAATCGCGGCAAGAACGTCGTCACGGCTGATCTAACACGTGCCATTGAAGAAGCCACTCACATCAACGTGGATCAGTTCTTTTCACAATGGGTTTATGGCGCAGGCGCGCCGCGCTTTGACCTCGCTTACACCTATGACGACACAAAGCACAAAGTAATGCTGAAAGTGAAGCAGACGCAAAAGCTCGAAGGCCGCGTCGGCCTCTTCACAATTCCACTGAAAGTGGAAATCACAACGACCGCAGGCGCAAAGGAATACCCAATCACCGTTTCGAAAGCTGAAGAGGAATTCTGGTTCCCGGCAGAAAGTGCTCCAGCAATGGTCCTCTTCGATAAAGGTGGCCACTACCTCAAGTCCGCCGATTTCCACAAAGAAAAGAAAGAATGGCTCTACCAGCTCAAAAATGCCACGGAAACTGCCGATCGCCTCGATGCTGTGGATGAGCTGGGAAAACGGAAAGACGACAGCGACGCAATTGCTGCCCTCGGCGAAACGCTCAAGAGCGACAAAGCGTGGGGTGTGCGCGCCACTGCAGCTGACGCACTCGGTTCCACAAAAAGCCCGGCGGCGGCCAAGTTGCTTCTCGCAGCGCTCGACAATACCAATGAACCTTGGGTGCGCAATCGCATCGTCTCCGCACTTGGAAATTTCAAGGACGACAAAGACGTTCTCGCAAAGGTGAGCGCTGTCGCAAAGGAAGACAAGAGCTATCGCGCCCAAGCCGCTGCGCTCCAGGCGCTCGGTAAGCTAAAGGCCCCAGGAGCGTTGGATACGCTCAATGCGGCAGTAAAGTCGGACTCGCCAGACGCATTCCTGCGCAACGCCGCACTCCGTGCTATGGGCGAACTCGGCGATGACAAAGCTGTTTCAACCGCTCTCGAGTGGTCAGCTCCCGGCAAACAAATCGAAACTCGCCAGGCTGCCATCAGCGCCCTTGCTCGTCTCGACAAGAACAACAAAGAGATTACGCAGACCATTGCGAGCTACCTCCCGGAGAATCATGCGCCGATTCGTTTCTCTGCAATTTTTGCACTTGGCACTCGTGGTGATGCTTCTGCCGTGCCGGCACTCGAAAATCTGCTCAAGAGCAACGACCTGAGCATTGAAATGGCGCCGATGATCAAAGGGCAAATTGCGCGACTCAAGAAAGAGCCGGGGCAAGGCGGCATGCAAGCGCAAGGTGGCGAGAAACCAGATGGCGACTCCGCAGCAGTTGCAAAACGTCTGGAGCGACTCGAAAAGCTCATTCAGGAAATGAGCGAACGGCTGAAGTCCATCGAAGAAAAACTAAACAAGAAATAGCTTCACTTGCACGGGCCAACTTCTGAGTTGGCCCTTAGGAATCTGCCAAAAATATCCGCAGGTCGCGCAGATTATTCCCTGTCGGCCCTGTAACAATTGAGTCACCAAGCTTTTCAAAAAATAAAAAGGAATCGCTTCGCAAAAAGAACTCTTTTGGCGAAAGATTCATCTCTCGTGCCCGGGCTAAAGTCGTCCCATCCGCGACCGCTCCGGCTCCAGGAGAATTTCCGTCAATTCCATCCGTTCCCGCGCTCAAAACGGTAATTCCCTTTCCAGCAATTTTCTCCACGCAATCCAGTACAAACGCAGAATTGCGCCCGCCGGAGCCTTTTCCTGTCACAACACTGCTTACTTCTCCATCCGCAATCAGCGCAACTCGCTGCCCCGGATTTGCACGCCGCAAATCCGCAAGTTGGCCCAGCAAATACTCAGCGGCTTCTTCCAGCGGCCAATCATCCGTCGAGTTATCGCAGCAAGCAACGAAGCCTTCTTCTTCCGCCGCATGATGCGCCGCATGAAACAGATCATGGGAAGTCAGCAGAAGCGAAAAGTGGGATCTTGCAAAAGCTGGATGATCTTTCTTCGGGGTCTCTGCCAAGTTCGGTGACGCAAGCCAATCCCGCACGCTTTGCGGCAGTTTTTCTCCCAGCTGATATTTCATAGTGATGTTTGAGACATCCCTGATGGTCGTCGGATCGGGAATCGTTGGTCCCGAAGCCAGCGCCGACTCTTTGCCGTGCGGCACGTCTGTAATTGCCAGGGTCAACACCTGCGCGTTTGCCGCGGCCACGGCCAGCCGGCCACCCTTGATTGCAGACAGATGCTTTCGAATTGTATTGATCTCATCAATCGAAGCGCCGCACGTCACCAGCAATTGATTCAACGAGCGAGTGTCCTCCAGTGTTTGCGCGGGATTTAGCGGTAACTCCATCAGCGCCGAACCGCCACCCGAAACCAAAAACACAACCAGGGTCTTTTCCCTGCAACCCTGCAATAGAGAAAGCGCCGCGCGTGCCGCTTCAAACGACGCATTATTTGGAAGTGGATGCCCGCCTACAAAATACGAAACATCAGGAATTGGGTTTGCGGGCGGTGTAGGCGCAGAGGCGACGCCTCTAAACTTCAAATCGGGAAATAATTGAGCGAACCCTCGCAGCATCGCATGGGCGGCTTTTCCAATCGCCACAATGCGCACATCGGAAATCTTGCCCAGATCACAAATCCAGCCATCAACCTCTAGCCGGTTTCCCCACCGTAAAACCCGACGTTCCATCGCAGTCGGTATATCAATGGAAGCGAGCGTTTTTTGGAAAATGCCGCGCGCGATCTGCTTTGGATCGGCCATAGGCACTACTCGGTCTTGAACACTTCCGGATTGAGCATGTTTGGCGGCCGCTGCCCGCGAAAGAACGCCGCTACGTTGTGAGCAGCCATCGAAGCCATTTTTGATCTTGTCTCGACGCTCGCCGATCCCATGTGCGGCGCCATCACCACGTTGGACCGCTTTAAACCAGGATGGATGAACGGCTCTTGCTCAAAAACATCCAGCGCCGCTCCAGCGATTTTTCCTGCTTCGAGTGCATGCACAAGCGCTGCTTCATCAATTACGGGCCCACGCGCTGTATTAATCACAAACGCGGTCGGCTTCATACGGAAAAACTTCGGCGCATCCAGCAATCCGCGCGTTTCTGAATTCAGTGGCACGTGCAAAGTCACAAAATCGGATTCGGCTAGCAGTGCATTCAATTCGCGATACTCTGCGTTCAATTCCTTTTCAACTTCTTCCGGCGCGCGCTTGGTCGCGTTGTACAGCACGTGCATCTTGAATCCCGCTGCCCGCCGCGCCATCGCCCGCCCAATTCGGCCAAATCCGATAATTCCTAAAGTCTTTCCCCAGACATCCGTCCCACAAAATTGGTCGAGATTCCATCCCTTCCAGTTTCCGGACCGTGCGTACATATCACCTTCCACAAGCCTGCGCGAAATCGCCATCATGAGCGTCCACGCAAAATCCGCCGTTGTCTCATCAAGAACTCCGGGCGTGTTCGTCGCAATCACTCCGCGCTTCGAACAGGAAGGCACATCCACATTGTCGTATCCGACCGCAACATTCGCTACGATTCGCAATTTCGGCGCAACGCGCAGCAAGTCGTCTCCCACTCGATCCGTCAGCAGGCAGATTAGTCCTTCTTTGTCTTTTACGCGTTGCAGGATTTCCTGGCTGGTAGGACGTTCCGGCTGCGCCCAATATTCCACTTCGCATCCGGCATCGAGGATTGCTCGCGCATCTTCAAACAGGGGATGTGTTGCAAAAACCTTCGCCTTGCCCATCGTGGGTTTCGCTCCGGAAAGGAACAATTACGTTAGCACAAGGGCGAGAGTCGCCGAACTGGGATGATACTTTGACGTTACTACGGATTGCCAAGATTCGTTTTGATGTCCCGCTCGCCAATCAAATAGCGGCAGCCGAGCCGGCCCATTTGCGCGGAGTGAACTGCACCCGCGGGGACATCGCAGCGTTCTCCTGCACGATAAATATGCGGCTCGCCATTCATCGTCAGCGTCATTTCGCCGCTCAACACAATATGCGCAGTCTCTTCGCGATGCGTGTGTTCGGGATAGCAGGTGTTCGGACCATCCGCCCAAACGTAGGTATGTGAAAAACCCTCTTTCTGAAGTTCCGCAGCGAGTTTCTTTTCGTCCATCATTTGATTATGGCCCTTTCGACCCGGTCCTCTCCTGAAAACAGCTGCGCCCTTTTTTCGCCCTCCACTGGCGGTGAGGGGGAAAGAGGGCGCGCCGTCTTCAGGAGAGAAGATTGTTAAAAGCTTGGTGAAGTCGCCGGTTCACCTGGCGGAGGCGGGGGCATCTGACCATGCTTCCCATGCCACTTCGGTCCCCTATCCTCCTTGATGGTGTAGTCCGAAGGAACCGCGAACAAATTCGCGGCAGGTTCCGTGCGCTGAATATTCGTCAATGTGTACGTTGTCTCGCCAAAACGTGGATCGCTGTGCTTGCTTTGCACCACCATTTGCAAGTCCGGCGAATACCAGATTTCGCGCGTGATGGTAATGGGCTTGTCGTTGCCGATCGTTCCGGCTGCAATCACGCGCGTGAATCGCGTTCCCTGCGCACTCACGCCGTTGATGGTCTGCGTTCCGAGCGATTCCTTATTGACGTTCGCGTTCCGCCTGCCATCCATCGCTTCAAAATCAGGACCGGCGTCGCTCGTGTTTGCGCCTATTCCCTTGCCTCCCTTCAGTCCACGGTTTGGAATTGATGCCGCGTGCGCAACTTTTTTGTCTGGATTAAGCAAATACCCCTTGGACGCAACCGGATCGTTGATCACGATAAACGAATGTCCAGCCTGAGCCGCCGCATCGCCGACCGGAGGAACATCTCCTTCCTTGCGGAAGCGGCCCTGCGAATCGCGATACAGAGAAACCTTAGTCGTGTTCGTAATCTTGGTTCCGTCTGCCAGCGAATGCGTGAATGTAGTCGTTCCCGTCGCGCTGAACGGAGCGCCGGTCACAACTTTCCCGCCATGAAAACCGCCAAATCCCAGCAACTCCATTCGGTGAAACCCAGGTCCAACTGGACCATGCCCGCCCGGGGCGGGACCGCCTGGCCCCGGCACTCCTGTGCCTTGCAGCGCAATCAAGTCAGGCTGCGGAGGTGGTGCTTCCTGACCAAACGCGCTTGCTATAAAAATCGCCGACAATCCAACTGGAGCTAATACTCGAAGCACACGATTCATCATCTCTTCTCCCTCTTCTCTCCTTCTTGGGAAGAACTTCCCGCAAACCTATTGAATAGTTCCCGGCTGATCCATGTCTTCGTGCAGGCGAACGCCCTGTGGCGTCCCGTCGTCCGCAACAAGCAGATCCACATTGATCCAATCGGAAGCGCCATCCTCATTCACAGGCAATCCGAGTGCGCCCAACGAAGCGCGCTGCATGCGCACTTGATAGATCGAGCCGTCTTCCACTGCGACCGGGATTGCCCCGGGCAGCAGCGTAAATGCACGGGCATCCTCCTCGGCAACAAGAACCGCTTCGCCACTCTGATTTGCTTGAGACGCCCTGTTCACCGCCTGAGTATTTTCTTTTGGCTCCACAGTTGGATGTAGTCCTGCGCGCCAGTTCTGCCAACTGATCACGCCTACAATTGCTGCCGCAGCCGCCAATCCCCAAGCTGCAATCACTCCCGTACGGCGCACGTGCTCGTGCGGAAGCTTCTGCGCTCGCAGTTCCTGCAGAAGCCGCATCTCCACACGCGCAGGCGCGGACGCAGCATGTGTCGCATCCTTGTACAAAGAGAGTTCATGGCGCGCCATGTCCCACGATTCCACAAGCTCCGCGCATTTCACGCAAGCCCTCGCGTGTTCGGCAGCAGCCGCTTCTTCCGCGGCGGTAAGGCGTCCCGAACCAGCATCAAGCCCAATCAGTTCAAATTCTTCACAATTCATATTTTATCCACCCGCTGATGCGCGCCGCGGAGCGTCACGCAACATTTCCAATCGCGCCATCAACAAAGCTCTCCCCCGATGTAGCCGCGAACGAATCGTTCCGATCGGGCAGCCGCTTCTTTGTGCTGCTTCTTCGTAACTGAGTTCTTCCAATTCACACAAAACCACGGCCTCTCGAAATTCGGCCGGCAAACTCTGCACTGCATCCCGTACATGATCCACACGCTCGCGGCGCTCTGCCCAAAACGCCGGAGTCATCATATCCACCAGCTCGTTCGTCGATCTCGATTCCAGTTGCGGATCGAGCGGAAGTTCGCGCGGAGTCCGCTCCAGATATTTCATAACTCGATTGCGCGTCACGCCAAAAAGAAATGCGCCGACTTCGCCTTTTTTTGCGTCGTATTTTTTCGGTTGCCGGATCAAGGTCATGAAGACGTCCTGAACGATTTCTTCTGCCGCCCAAGCACTGCCGGTCACGCGCAGCGAATAACGAAAAAGCGATGCCTGATGCCTTCGGTAGAGGGCCGAAAAAGCGCTCTCATCGCCTTTGGCAGCACGCTGCAGCAGAACGTCATCGCGTTCGTCGGAAACTTTCATCTCTCCCGCTAGAAGGTAAACCCCAATCCGTTCAATAAGTTGCAATGCCTTCTAGTTAGACGTTCCAACTGCTTACAAGGGTACTTCCCTGGCGGATGGTTAAAAGTTCCCGGTGGGCTTAGGCTATTTCTTTGGACGCATCATGTTGGCCGCGATTTTGGTGACGGTGCGGCGGGTCACGAGGCGCTGCGAATGCGCGCCCATGTAGTTGGCAAAACCCGAGATGACGTAGCTCTTTCCGGCAGCTAACGCGCGAAGACCGGTTTTCGCGACCTTTTCGGCGGTTTCGCTCCGGCGACGCGCGTGTGCGGGATGGCCAGCGGCATCATGAAATTCCGATTCGGTTGTTCCCGGGCACAGAGCGCAGACTCGAATTCCGTGCGGCTTCATTTCTTCCGCAAGGCCCTCGGCGAGGAAGAGATCGAACACTTTTGTGGCGGCATAGGTCGAAATATACGGAACGGCCTGGAATGCAACGGTGGAGGCGACGATCAGAACGTCGCCGCTGCGGCGCGTAATCATGTCCGGCAAATACAACCGCGTCAGGTGAAGCACGGCGCTGCAGTTCACTTGCACCATGTCCAGCAATCGCTGTGGCTCGACCGAAGAAAGCTCGCCGTATTGTCCGAACCCTGCGTTATTGATGAGCAGCTCGACAGCAATTCCTTTTTCTTTCGTGAATTGAAAGATCTCTTCGGGAGCCGCTGGCTTTGCCAAATCCGCTTCGATAATTTCCGCAGTGATTTTGTGTTTTGAACTAAGTTCTTTTGCAATTTGCTGAAGACGATCGCGACGTCGCGCCGTCAAAACGAGATTCGTTCCGCCAGCAGCAAGTTCAACGGCGAGGGCTGTTCCGATTCCCGCGCTCGCTCCTGTCACCAGCGCCCACTTCCCTTGCCACTCCGGTTTCATGAAACTTCCTTCGCATCACTTTGTGTTCGCGATTTGGGCGCGTGATCGTCTTCGCTTGTTTCAACGCCAAGCACTGCTTCTTTAAATCTGCCTCCCTCGCGCTTGATTCGATTCATCAATCTGCGCGCCCAAACAAATTCTGCAGCCAGGAGACTGAGACCGAAAAAAATGGTGACCCAGCCGGGGCCGGGCGTAATGAGCATGATTGCTCCCAATGCGAGAAGCGTAAAACCGGAAACGATGCGGAGAGCGCGGCGTACCTGCTCGAGCGTGGGTTGGAACATGACTTAGGACACGAACCGTCTTATTGAAGATGGCAGATGCAGCCGCGGTAGGCAAGCGCCGCAATTCCGATTGCTTTGCAAGAGGCACGGAACTAAGATGCGGGCAAATCCTGCCGATTTCATTCAATCCGCGGAGGTAATCATGCGAGTGAAAAAGTTGCGAGTGATCACGAGGAGAATGAAGCTTGGAATCGCGCTGGCGCTGGCGTTCTGCAGCTCGACGAGTGCCCAACACATCGGGAAATATGTTCCGATTCCTGCAGGCTCGGATGCGGATCACGCGACACAGGCAATTGCCGCCGAGACTGATCCCGCAAGAAAGCTAGCGCTGATTGACAAATTTGCCGCTGAGCTTGGAACGGGCGATATGGCGATCGTCGCGGATGAAATGTATGTGAACTACTACGTCGCGCAGAAAAATTACCCGAAAGCGTTTGAATACGGCGACAAACTCTTCGCGCTCGATCCTGACAATTTGCAGAATGCGGTAAACATGGTGCAAGCCGCTTCGCAAGCGGGAGATTCCGACAAGTTGCTCGCGTATGCGGAAAAAACTTCGGGGATTTTGCAGCGGTACAAGGCCGCTCCCGCGCCATCCGGAGTTTCCGAAGATCAGTGGAAACAAGACAAGGCAGCTGCCCTGCAATCGAGCGCGGACAATATCCAGTACGTAGAACAATCGGCTTACGCTGCGATTTACCAGTCGAAAGATGCGTCGAAAAAAGCCGCGGCGTTTGCGAAGTTCGCGGAACTATTCCCGGATTCTCCGTACGCAACGCAAGCGCTGGGAATGGCTGCAAATTCCTATCAACAGGCCCAGAACGCGCCGAAGATGCTGGAAGTTGCGAACGGATTGCTCGCGAAAGATCCGAACAACATGGGAATGTTGTTGTTGCTCTCGGATTATTACGCCGAGAAGGGCGAGCAACTGGATAAAGCGGAAGCGTATGCGAAGAAAGCCGCTAATTTAGCGGACGGTCAGGCAAAACCCGAAAGCGTTTCCGATGATGACTGGAAAAAGCAGACGACTCTGCAAAAAGGACTGGCTCTGAGCACGCTGGGCCAGGTCAGTCTGCAGAAGAAAGACAACGCAGGTGCGGTGACGAACCTGGTAGCCGCGGCGCCGCTTCTGAAATCGAATGATACGAGTTATGCGCGGAATCAGTACCGACTCGGATTCGCTTACTTGAACTTGAAGAAGCTGCCGGAAGCGAGGCAGGCGTTTGCGGATGCCGCGTCCGTCAATACTCCTTTTAAGCAGCCGGCGCTGGATAAGTTGAAGGGATTGCCAGCGAAGGCTCCTGCGACTGCTGGGGCGCGGAAGAAGCCCGCATAGTGTGTCCCGTAAGACCATTCGTGGATGCCACCCCCAGAATTTTTGCAAAGAGTGCGCGAGCGATTGCAAAGAGGGACGATGCGTTGTTTTCTTGCGCAGAAGAGTGAATCGAGAGCGCGGAAACGATTGAAAGCAAATGCCTTCCTTGAAGCAGAATTAGTTGATGGTCGCAAGTCGAGAATTGGATGTCAAACAACGACGAGGATGTGAGCCAGTCGCATCCGAACAACTACTATTATATCTATTTGTAAAGTTACCTATATTTAAACACGATAGATACCAGTGAGACCAATAATTCAAGGTGCTTCGCCCCTTGCGCGAAACAAATGAGCAATGGATATCCTCCTGACTCTACTTAAAACACCCAAGGAAAAGGCGCGAGAGATAAAGGCTTAGATTCGTGCTTTGCACACAGGGTTAAACTGTGTCAGTCCGAGAAAAATAGAGTCGTTCTGGTCGCTTCCGATGAGCCTAGCGCCTGCACAAGCGTGATCAATGGGTTTCGACCCCCACTCTTTGGTATTTGGTGCCCATGAGAAAACCAATAGTCGTTTGGAATCAGTGCCAAAATCCGCAACAAGCGTGCCGTTTGATTGCCGTACCAGCTGTAATGGCCAAATTTTTGTCGCCGCTATAGCCAAGCGAGGGAGTCCAGTCTGCGTTTTTGTGACAACTGTTCCGTCTGCTGTACGAATTGCAACCAGATCCGTGGACCCGGGGAGCCAAAACCAAAATTCGCCTTGACTGTATCCAGCTGCGGCCGGTCCATGTTCGGGGTCCTGCTGAATGTGATCTGCATGAGCTGGGAAGGAGTTCCAATTCAGCACCGTCCTGAGTGTGGCACCGGTCGCGTCGTATTCCGTGACTACGGGGGAAGTCGTAGGATCGTTCTCGCCTGCCCCCGTCATTAGGCCCCAAATGTGGGAGTTCTCGTCTATTTCCAGGAGCAACACAGTGCGAGCGGGGTCGAGCGCGGTCGCAGACAGCAACTTTCCGGCGAAATCGAACACAAGAAGGGTGGCGGCAATAGTATTGGCCGCGTCTTCCTTGCCGTAAACGGCTGACACGGCAATTATTTTTCCAGGGATCGCAGACACATCATAGATGGAGACATCTTTTGCTTCCTTTACGATTGGTAGCACATCTATGCTGGCGAGCAGGCTGCCTTGATTTGCATAAACGTTAATGATACTTGTAGACGGACCGTCCGAAATTCCCCGCACCCAGTTGATTACTAGCCCGTTTTCTGCTTTCAACCAAGAATTAGGGAGTTTGCCAGGCAGTTTCGAAATTTCTTGGGCGGAAATTATCAGCGAACAAAACAAGAGTGGTACGGCCAGAACCAGCAGTTTGCGAATCATGTACTTTCCTCCTTCCCTGAAACCTTTGTAGCGCGATCAATTCTTGGTGCAACGACCCACCGTGTGACAACTTGGGCAGCTTGATTGTGCATTCCACGTACACGTTGAGCAGCAGGACGAACCCTTCATGCAAGTGTAGGTTACGCAAATCTCTTCGCAAATGGTGTGAGGTCCACTCATCCCACTTCCACAATTGAAATCGGGACTTTGCTCATTTGGATAGGTACAACCCCTGTCGTTACATTGGGGCGGCGGCAGTTGGCTGGGCACGAAAAGACCAGCGATTCGCAGATCCTTGAACGGCAAACCGGCTATATCAGCACAGGAAACGCCATGCGAGGCATATAGGCCGAATGGACTTATGGTCTTCTGGCCAGACGCTAACGTCTCAATTTTGAGCGGCTGGCTTAGTTTGGAAGAGTTTGGGGAACCTGAAACAGACGACGTAAAAGAAGTGAGGAAAAAAAGCAAAAAGAGCGTCCGAACTATAGATGGTTGCAAGATGCACCCCTTTTCTGGAGCAAGACTCGGATGGGAGAGGTGTCAGCGCATTTTTTATGATATGATAGAGATAGATAGAAGTAAACAGCATCACTGAATATCTATTTAGACTCAAATTTACTCTCCTTTAAAAGTGCGGTCGTTTTGAGGCATGGCAGCACATCCATCGCCGCCTTCTGGAAGCAGTGCTTTGCGCTGCGGAGCGCAGAAAGAAAGTCAGTGGGCGCCTTCGGAGCTGGGGGCGTCGCGAATTTTGCGGGCGGAAAGTGACCTGACCGAGCGTGAATCCCTGGAACGTCAAGACTCAAGTTTGGGAGGACTGAAAAGGATTTCAGAAGAGGCGAGCACGAGCAGAATCCAAAGAACTTCGGCGACGAAGAGGTGGGTGATCTGAAGCCAGACGGGCGCGAGCAAGAGAACGTTTAGCACGCCGAGCGCGAATTGGATGATCAACGTTGTGCTGAGATATGGAAGCGTGCGAGAAGCTTCGTGGCTTTTCAAGAGTTTGTACGCCATCCACATGATGTAGAAAAGCGCGATGCCTGCAATAACCGGATGAGCGAGACGAAGACGCAACAATATATGGCTACCTGTCGAGAAGTCCTGAGCTATGGAAGCCTTCAATGATGCGGCGGGGAAAATTGTGTCGCCGAGGGCGGCGAGCGAGCCTGTCATACCGGTTGCGGCTACGCAGAGCAGGCCGACGGTAACGATAACTTTTTCGTGGCGTTGGGCGGTGACGACGAAGCGGCGGGCGCCACTCGAAAGCCAGGCAGCGGTTAGTGTAAACGCGGCGACGAGCAGAAGCGTGTTGCCAAAATGCAGGAGCAGAAATATGGCGCGGCCCGCGGAACGGTCCACGCCAACATATTCAAAGAGGACGAGCCCGGCCCCGAGAAGAGCTTCATTGAACAAGAGGAATGCTGCAGCGACTGCAGAGCGGCGGGGCCAGTCGCCTTTTGAGGTGCTACGCAAGCACCAAAGCAAGAGTACAAATGTGAACAGGAGCGAAAGGCCGCTGGTGATACGGTGGGTGAATTCGATGAGCGTTTGCGTTTGCGCTGAGGTGGGCAGGATTTCGCCATTGCAAAGCGGCCAGTGGCTGCCGCAGCCAGCGCCGGAGCCGGTGGCTCGGACGTAAGCGCCCCAGAGGATGACCGCGATGTTGTAAATGAGCACAAGCCAGGCGAAGCGAGCGAGAAGGCTTAGCTTGTTCTTTGAGGGAAGCGCAGTCGTTCCGATTGGTTCTTCAGCTGCGCCGGATTGAGTAGACATGCGAATTCAGGCCAAAAATGGCGGAGAAGGTGGGATTCGAACCCACGGTAGGGGTTAACCTACACACGCTTTCCAAGCGTGCGCCTTAAACCGCTCGGCCACCTCTCCGCGTTGGAAGACAACCTTACTAATTTATCAGAAATGAGAGAGAGGCGCACGGAGGCTGTTGGGAAGAGTGCAGTGTGTCTGTTAAAATTTTAGTGCGGTTCCGGGATCGTCTAATCGGTAGGACATGAGCCTTTGAAGCTCAGTATCGTGGTTCGAGTCCACGTCCCGGAACCATTCTTTTTGGATCGATCCTTTTTCCCCAGATCCGTGCCGTTTTGAAGGCGCGCAGGCAGGAATGCCTGTGCCACTTAGACTTCGTTCTTCTTGAGGGAATCCATCACGTAATCGCAGGAGCGGACGCAAAGGGCCATGATGGTGATGGTCGGATTCTGACAGGGATTGGACGTAAAGCCGCTGGCGTCCATGACGAAAAGATTTCTGATGTCGTGCGATTGCTGGAATTGATTGAGAACGGATTTCTTGGGGTCGGTGCCCATACGAGCTGTACCTGCTTCGTGAACAGCCCAACGCGGGGCAGATGGATGCGCGTAAGTGTGAATATTTTTTGCGCCGACGGCTTCGAGCATTTCTCCAGCGGATTCGCCAATGTCTTTGATCATGGCGGTTTCGTTTTCGCCGTCCTTGATGTGAATCTTCAGTGACGGAATTCCCCAGATGTCTTTTACCGATGGATCAATTTCCAGAAAATTTTCCCAGCGCGGCAGAACTTCGCCAAATCCCGTGATGCCGATGCGTGCGCGAGGTTCGCGGAGGGCCTTTTTGTAAGCTTCGCCGAAGCCTGGCGCGCCCCAGTTGAAATCAATTCCGCCTTCCCCTTCGTAGCCATAGGCTCGAAGGAAATTCTTCGCGGCGGGCTGTCCGGGAAGATTACGAAAACGGGCGATATAAATTCCCACAGGCTTGGCCGGAGAGCCGAGGCTGGGCTTGCCATCGAACACGGGAAAATCGCCGCTGCCGCCGGCGCTGCGAACGTGCGCCGTGAAATAGTGGCCGAGCACGCCGCTGGAGTTGGCGAGACCATTGGGATATTCGCGCGTGGCGGAGTTGAGAAGAATGCGCGTGGACTCTTGGGTTTGCGCACAGAGAATGACGATACGCGCGTCGACTTCGCGAGCCTGCTTGGTGTTGCGGTCAATATAAAGGACGCCCGTGGCGCGGTTTGTTTGAGCATCGGTCAGAACCTTATAGACCATCGCGTTCGAAATGAGGGTGCAATTGCCAGAGCGCAACGCGTCGGCAACAGTGGTAAAAGCGGAGTTGAAATAAGAGTGCGTCATGCAGCCGCGTTCGCAGGGACCGCAGTAGTGGCACGGGCCGCGGCCGGGGAGTGGGCGAGTGAGATTCGCAGAACGCGCCGACATGGCAAAGCGGCCCATCTTTTCCTTGAGGCGATCTCGAAAAAGCGTTTCCTGACAAGTGAGCGGCATGGGCGGCTGGAACTGGCCGTCAGGCAAATAATCCAAACCTTCCTTTGAGCCGCAGACGCCGACGTATTTTTCTACGAGGTCGTAATAGGGTTCGATGTCCTTGTAACTGAGCGGCCAATCTTCTCCGAAGCCGTCGTGCGAAGCGGATTTAAAATCGAGATCGCTAAAGCGGAGCGAAACTCGTCCCCAGACATTCGTACGGCCGCCGGTCATCCGAACGCGGCCCATCCAGTAATAGGGCTGATCCTTCGGCGTGGAGTAGGGTTCTTCAAGATCGTTAGCGAACCAATGCGCGGTATATTCGTTGCAGACATCAAAAATCGATTGCACGGGGCGCGTTTTACGGACGAGTTCCGCTGCCATGTTGCGATATTTCAATTCGAACGCGGGCTTGTGCTCGGTGAAATTGGCGTCGGATTGAGGACGACCTGCTTCGAGAATGGCAACTTTGAGGCCAGCTTCGGAGAGGCGCTTTGCAGCCCAGCCGCCGGAGGCACCCGAGCCGACGACAATGACATCAAATTTTGTTGCGGAAGTTTGCGGCAACGGGAACCTTTCTTGTGACGAGTGCGGGGGAATGGTAACATCCCGCGCGGCAGTTGGAGCGAGGCAATTTTCACGTGCTGAAAGCGGATTTGTTGCCGATTGTGGAAGCGAGGCAAGGTACGAAGTCGCGGATATCACGGCGCGAAGCAGCGCGAATTTTGCTTCGCGGAGCCGTACTTGGCGCGGCGATGCCGTGGGTGACCCGGGCGCATCCAATCTGGAGACATTTTGAAGATGAGCATCTGATGCACCGAGCAGAATCAGGCGCTGCCGGTAGCAAGATGCATTTTTTGAACGCAGAGCAATATGCTTTGTTGACCGCGCTAGCGGAAGCGATTGTCCCTGGCTCAACAAGAGCCAGTGTGGCGAATTTTGTGGATTTGCTACTGAGCGCGGACAAGGAAAAGAACCAGAAGGAATTTGTGAGTTCGCTGACGGCAATTGAGGGCGAAGGAATGAAGAAATATGGAAAGGGATTCCCTGCCCTTTCGAGTGTGCAGAAAAATGGATTGCTGACCGCCGTTTCGACGGCGCCAAAGGACGGAGATGCTGGATTGCGCGAAGCGTTTGAGAATCTGAAAGAGTGGGTTTCGGGTGCGTATTACTCGTCAGAAATGGGAATGCGCGAACTTGGTTGGACGCCCGACCGCGTGTTCGCAGAGTTTCCCGGCTGTTCTCATGCCGAGGGGCACGGATAATTCTCAAGTCAAAGGAGACGAAGATGAACGGTCAACCCAATCGGCGAGAATTCTTGAAAAAGACAGCGGTAGCCGGAGCGAGCCTGGCGTTCGCAGAAGGATTGCTGGCGGCATCGCCGAAAAAATCTGTGCTCGTGTTCACGAAATCGTCGGGATTCGAACACGACGTGGTGAAGCTGAAAGACGGAAAACCGAGCATCATGGACAACGCTTTCACGGAGATCGGAAAGAAGCATGGATTTGAAGTGGTGTGCTCCAAGGACGGAAGGATTTTTGATTCGGCGGAATATGCAAATTTCGCTGCATTGGCGTTTTTTACAACGGGAAATCTGACGGAACTTGGCAACGACAAGCAGCCGCCGATGAGCGTGGCCGGAAAGCAGAAATTACTGGATTCGATCCGCGACGGGAAAGGATTCGTCGGAGTACACGCTGCGAGCGATACGTTTCATACGGAACCGGATTCGCCCGAAAAAGGGACGCGATACGTCGCGTACGGTGAAAAGTCGGACCCATATATTCGGATGCTGGGAGCGGAATTCATCACGCACGGGAGCACGCCGCGTTTACAGACTTGCAAGGTGATCATCAATGATCCGAAATTTCCGGGACTCGAAGGAGTTTCTTCTCCCGTGGAATTTACGGAAGAGTGGTATTCGTTGAAGGATTTCCAGACAGACCTTCACGTGATCGCGACGCTGGACACGGCCGGAATGAAAGGAAATTGTTATCAGCGCAAACCCTATCCCGTGATCTGGTCGCGGATGTATGGAAAGGGACGCGTGTTTTATAACGCGATGGGCGATCGCCCGGAAAACTGGCAAGTTCCATTTTTCTTGAATTCCCTCGCGGGCGGAATCTTGTTCGCTTTGGGCGAGGCAAGGGGCAGCGTCGAAAACAATTTGGCCTCTGCGGCGCCAGGATACGCGGAAATTCCGCCGCGTGATACGAAGTCCTGACAAAATCTAAAGCAGCGAATTGGAAATGCAGAGCGCGGCGCCGCCCGCGATGCCCGCATTTTCGCCGTAGTGTGCCGGCACGATGGGAATTTCCAGATAACGCGAGTTGACGCACCAGTTTTTCATGCGCTTTTGAATTTCGCGGAAATACAGACGAAGCATTTCGGCGACTCCACCGCCAAGGATGATTACTTCCGGCTCAAGCAAGTCAACGATATTGCCGAGCCAAATGGCAAGGTATTCGCAAGTTTGCGAGAGAACTTCGCGAGCGATTGGATCGCCTGCAGCAGCGGCTTTGCCAACGATTTCGCTGCGAATTGCATTACCGTCTCCTCCGGCAAGAGCAAGAAGCTGCTCACCTGCTTCTGGAGACTGCGCCACCTTTTCCTTTGCACGGCGAGCGATGGCCGTGCCTGACGCCAAAACCTCGATACAGCCCTTTTTGCCACAGCTGCAGACAGGCCCATTCAAATCAATCGTGACGTGGCCACCTTCGGCTGCAGAACCGGTACGTCCGTGAAAAATTCTCCCGTCGAGAATGATCCCTGAGCCGATCCCAGTGCCGACCGTGGCATAGAATACATTTCGAATTCCATGGCCCGCACCCCACAAGGATTCGGCAAGGCCAGCGGCGTTGGCATCGTTATCCACCTTCACTTTGGCTGAATAGTGTTTCGAGACCTGACCGGAAAGGGGAAAATCACGCCAGCAAGGGACGTTAGGTGGATTGATCACGACTCCGGTCCGCGGATCGAGTGGGCCGGGCGCGCAGATCCCGATGGACTGGATTCTCTTTCGGAGCGAAGGATCCTGCGCAAAAAGCGAATCTATGGCGGAAATAACGGAAACCAAGCCATCTTTGTCCGTGCCACGACAATTCATTGGAGTGCGAGCGTGGAGGTGAATCTTGCCGTGTGAGTCCACGATGCCGGCAGCGACTTTTGTGCCGCCAATGTCTACGCCGACAAAGAGGTCGTTCCGCAGAGCTCGCAAGGACATTTAAAGCACCAGACCAAAACCGGATTGAATGATTTTCGCGAGCCATAGTAAACAATGACGGCGACGCACGAAACAAGCGGCAAATGAGCCGCTCAGCTCATTGAAGAAAATTAAGGAGGGATGGGAGATTCAAAATGCGGGCGGTCGCCGCAAGTTCGGACTGATAAGCAGTCTGCGCTTGCGAAAGGTCGGAGGCGGCAGTGGCGGGATCTGCGCCAATCAGAGAGTTCTCTTGCGTGCTTAGATTCACTTTTTCCTGGCTGAGAAAAGTTTCGCTTAGAGTGATTTGGTTCAGACCGTTGCCATAGAACACTCGTTGCGTATTAACCTCGGAGAGCGCGTTCTGCACTTGGGTTACGGCGGCTGGAATGTTCGTATTTGATTGCAAAGCTGTGTAGAGACTCTGTAATGCGCCGAAAACGCTGCCGCCAGGGTTCAGAAAAAGCTGGCTGCCGGGGACATTGTTGCCGATGGAATTCCCGTTTGAAAGTTGGACCGAAGTCGTATTCGCGTTTCCGTTGTACGTGATTGCAAGCGTTGTCGGATCCAGAGTGAAGGGTTGCGTTGTGACGGCCGTGCCCGCAAAAAGGTAGGAGCCTTGATAAGCAACGTTTGCAAGGCTGAGCAGTTGATTTGCGAGGCCTCGTACTTCTTCAGCTATGGCTTGGCGATCGGCATCGTTTAGTGTGCCGTTTGCGCCTTCGGTGCCGATGCTGACGGCGCGGGTAAGTACAGTGACAACGTTGCTTAGCGTCGAATCTGCGACTTGAAATTGCGCTTGTATAGTGGACTGATTTTTCAGGAACTGATCGTCCTGGCCCGCTTGATCGTGATTGTGGACGAGTTGCGCGACGGCAGAGGGGTCGTCGCCCAGCGAATTGACCTTCTTCCCTGTAGAGAGTTGCTGCGTTGCAGTGTCGAGGCTTTGGCGGCTCTGTTGGATTGAGAGCAGCAAATTGGGCAGCAAATCCGGATTGAGCCGAATGGACATAGTTATTGGACCATTCCGATCGTGGTCTCAAGCAAAGTATTGATGACAGTTACGACTCTTGCCGATGCTTCGTATGCGTTCTGAAAGCGAACCAAGTTTGCGGATTCCTCGTTGATGTCAACGTTCGAAACTCCGCCCTGCAGGTTTTGAATCTGAGTGAGTACCTGCGATCCGGCTCGTTGATTGCTCTGCGCGTTGCTTACGTCATTTCCAATCTTGAAAACCAGGTTGCTGTAGAAATCGAGAGGTTTTTGCCCCGAGATGATGTTCTGGTTTTGCAGCGCAAGGAGTGCATTTGCATTGGAATTGTCACCTGCGGTTCCGTCACCACTGGCGGCAACGAGCTTCGGATCCGTGATTGCGACAGAGATTTGATTTGCCGCGCCAGCCACTCCATTGGTCGGTGTAAATAGATTTCCACCGGCATTGCCGTTTAGATCGAATCCAGCTTGATGTTGCGTGTTAATGGCAGAAGATAGGTTGAATGCGAGAGTATCGAGTGAATTCTGGATCGAAGGAATTTCCTGGTCGCGAATCTGAAGCTGACCTGCAAGCTGGCCGCCGGTGATTTGCGAAGTGATATCACTTCCCTGCGAAAGAATGTTTTGGAATCCAGAGGCATTGGTTTGCGTTGTGAGTCCAAAGCTTTGGCCAGCGACAACAAGAGGCGCACCATTGGCAGTCGTAATTGTAAGGCTGCCATTGCCTGCATTAATTTCCGAAATACCGACAAGACTGGAAAGCTGGTTTAGCAGCTGCTGGCGCTGATCAATGAATGGCCCTGGATTGTTTCCGGCAGTAGCGGCTGTGGAAACCTGCGTATTGACCGCGGCAATTTGCGTTGTGAGCGTATTGATCTGCGAAACTGACTGAGTAACGCTGAGATTCACGCTGTTTTGCAGGTTGGAAAGATTGATGGAAGTCTGATTGAACGAAGTAGCAAGATTCTGCGCGGCAGACAAAACAGCTTGGCGGGTATTCAGGTTACTAGGGTTCGTTGAGAGCTGAGAAAGGCTGTTGAAGAATGCTGTAATATTCGTTTGGAGTCCGGTTCCAGCCGTTTCGTTGAACAAAGACTGAATCTGTTGCGCCGGACCGAGAAAGCCTTCCAGTTGCCCTTGCAGCTGTGTTTCCTGATTGACGCGCAAATCCAAGATCGAATCGCGCAGGCTGACGACTTGCTTTAATTGGACGCCTGTACCGAACGTGAGTCCGCCGATTTGAATCGGCGGAGTTTCTTCGAGGTCGGGCCGTTGGCGCGAATAGCCAGGCGTATTGACGTTTGCAATGTTGTTGCTCGTGGTTTCGATCGCTCCCTGATCCGTGAGAAGCGATTGCAAAACAATGTTCAAGCTGCCGGAGAGGCCACCCATGGTCAGACCCTCCCCTCAACCTGCGAAGTTTGACGCGCCGGATTCGAATAGATTTCGACGGAGACACTCTGATAGGCCCGGGAAAGTGCGCGAACGGTTCGCCGCGATCTGCGCAAAAGCGCAGCATGAACTGAGTTGAGTGATTTCACTCGTTGTTGGACTTCGCGCAAACGAACCATTCCAATCCGCAGAGTTTCGTCGCACTGAGTTGAACCTCTTCGTGCTTGCAGCGATTCGAGGCGCGCGTCCAGGTCGCGAATCGCGATGCACAATTTTTCCTGCTCGCGGACTCGCTCTTCCAGGCCGTCAATATCGCAAGCGGTGATCGCCGCCGCCGCGAGCGAAAGCGAAACTGCGAGTTCGTCCATGCGCTGAATGCGCTCGTCCAGCAACTGCACAATTTGGTAAGAGTCTGCACTCACGTTCAGGCTCGCTCGTCCAGTTGATGGTCTTGCGCGTCGCCAACTTCTTCGATCTCAGGAACCGGAAAATTGCGAGCAGTCAGATGCTTGGGCTTCTCTGCTTTCTTTTGAGCAGCTTTTCCTGCGGACCCTTTTTCTTGCGGGGAATACCGCTCAACTGCCGAGGAGGGTTCAGGCCGAGTTGAGCGCAGGTCGTCCATTTTCGTCTAGGAAAGGGCAGTTTAAGCCTTGAACTTCCGGGTACTCTGTTCGGAGATGACAGCATCAGCAATTTTCTCGCTGTCGGGCTTGTAGTTTCCGCTCTGCACCTTGCTTTGAAGTGCGGCGATTCGTTCCGCTCGTACTTCGGGCACTTGCGCAACAGCGGCTGTTAGCCGTTGGACATCTCCGTGCTTTCCAGAAAGACTTACCGTATCTTCTCCAGCTGTCGGGGAGAGCCCCGTTGTTTGGGAGCCACTCTTTGGCGCGACGTCATTTGCGCGCTTACCGGAAACGCGTTCCGGCTGGCTGTCGTTCGGAAACTGAATTTTCGGGTCAATTTTCATCTTAAAACTCCGTGTTCAGACAAGACCTGGCTGTGCATTAGAACTGCCTGCTTGCGAATTACCTATCGGCCAAAACTGAGAAAACTTTAATTGGCCAGCTTTCCAAACGTATGCGAGAAGTCCCGCTTACAAGTTCTCTATCGGCACATGGGTAGGAAGCTTTACGGCCTTTTTGCCCGGATTCCCATTTTGGGAATCGTTCAGCCTTGCCGTTAAGTCCTTTATTATCATATTCCCAATGCCCATTCCTCCTGCTCGGCTAATAGCCCCAGACATAGCCTCCATCCCCCAATCCTGCAGCGACTGGCCTGCAGGGTCTGTTGAGTCCTCGTCTGTCGCAAAACTGTCTTTCATGGACTTCCAAAGTGAAGAGAGCAGTTGGGCCTCAAACTCGGCAGCAGCCTTGTGCAGCTTTTGCTCCTGCGGAGTCAGCCGATGACCCGATTGGGATGACGGGATACCGGACAGATTCACTAGAGAACCTCAAGCTCGGCGTTCAGAGCGTCCGCCGCTTTGATGCCTTGAAGGATCGCCACGATGTCGCGGGCAGAGGCGCCAATCGTCTGCAGACCACGGATTAGTTCCTCAACAGTTGCGCCTTCTTTTAGCTGAACGATTTGAAGCGGCGCTTCGGAAGCTTGCACAGAAGTTTTGGGAACGGTGACGGTTTCACCGCCCTTGCTGAATGGATTTGGCTGAGAGACCTGAAATTCGGTTGTGACCTGTATGGAAAGATTTCCATGCAGAATGGAGCAGGAACTGATCGTGACCGAACCGCCCATCACGACTGTTCCCGTTCGCTCGTTGATCACGACTTTGGCGGCGGGCTTTGTGTGAACTGGAAGATCTTCCAATTTAGCGACGATGGCGGGTATTCCTCCGGCGCCTGACGGAAGCTCGGCTATTTCCACTCGGCGGCTGTCAACTGCATGCGCAGGAGTTCCACCCAGTTCGTGATTGATGGCGTCTGCAACTTCGTGAGCGACCGCGAAATCGGGATCGCGCAGCATAAAGGAAAGACCTTTGAATTGCGTGAGGTCCACAGCTGTATCGCGTTCGACCAGGGCGCCGGCAGGAATTCTGCCGACAGTTGGATGATTGACGACTTTGGCATTTGTTGCTGGACCGGCGCTGTAACCTCCTATGACGAGTGGGCCTTGTGCGACAGCATAGGCTTTGCCATCCGATGCAGAGAGCGGCGTGAGCAACAACGTTCCGCCAGCGAGGCTCTTTGCATCGCCAATCGAAGACACGGTGACGTCAATTTTCATTCCCGGGCGAGAAAAGGGCGGGAGTGTTGCGGTCACAAAGACTGCAGCAATGTTGCGGACTTGAATGGTTGTCACCTGGCTTTGTACACTCACTCCCATGCGCTGCAACATGCTTGCCAAAGTCTGGACTGAGAAAAATGTTTGCTGCTTGTCGCCCGTTCCTGCGAGGCCAACAACGAGTCCATAGCCTATGAGCTGGTTGTCTCGAATGCCTTCGATGCTAGCCAAATCTTTTAAGCGCGCTACTCGGACGGGAGAGGCAGGGGCAGGTTCTTCCTTTGCCGCAAAGATGGGATTTGAGAAGAAGAGCAATGTTGCGATTGCGCTGATGACTTTTCGCATGAGCATTTTGAGAGGCTCCATCAGAAGCTGAGCAGCTTCAGTAAAGTGCGAATTACGATGTTTGGCTGGCGTGTGATGTCGGCAACAGCGCCTTTGCCTTTGATCTCCACTTCCAGATCGGAGATGGAGGACGAAGCCATGGAGTTATTCGGAAGAATGTCACCGGGACGAACGAGCCCGCGAAGAAAAACAGTCTGGCGATCGTTGCCGACCGTGATGTCCCGCGCCGCCTGTACAACAAGAATTCCATTTGGCAATACTTCAATTACTTGCGCCGTGAGATTAAGAGACACGTTTGAACTCATTGTGGAAGCGCCTTTTCCGTCTAAGCCGGTGCTCGAATTTCCGGCAAAGAGGTTTTGCAGGCGATTTTTGGCGCCGATGGTGCCGAGTAGTCCGGTCAGGGAGGAATTTGTGTTGAACTGGCGGCTCTGTTTGTTTTCGCCGTTCGTTGCCGCAGTGAAGTTGTCTGTAAGATGAATGACAAGCATGTCGCCCGCGGTGCGGGCGCGATAATCCGCCGCCATTACCGCGAGAGGACCTGACTCAACCCACAAGCTGCCGGTAGTCGCTGGAGCGGCGAGATTCATTCCGCGAACGCGTTTTAGATAGTCGTCGAGCGCGCTTGGATTCTGCCGATTCTTAGACTTCTTGAGAGGCGGGAACTTTGTCACTCCGAGCGAAGAAGCTGCAAATAGCGAAGCGGCAGCAAGAAATAACGCGAATCGTTTGACCTGGTGCATGAATTCTCCTAGAAGATCGCCTCCAAAACATTTTGCGCGATGATTCTGGCATGGAGATACTTCGAAGAGTTTGCGAGGCGCACGCGGATGATGTCTCCGACTGAACCCTTCGCAAGTGGGACCACTGTCAGAACCATGCGGATATCGGCGGCTGTAGCAACCATTTGTGCCCGTGTGCCTGGTTCAACAAGCGTTGTCTTCCCGATATTTTGTTTTGTAACGGTGCCGCCTTTTACGTTTGGGTGCGGGACGTGAAGGTTGCTCAGAGTCACTTCGAAAGGGTTCAACAGCGGAAAAGCACGGGAGGCCATGCCCAGGCGCTCACGGCCAAGGGTGGCATCATATGCCGAATTTTTCACATAAAGTGCCAAGTCGGCGTCTGGAACGGCGATATCTTCCGGCAATGAAAGATGTTCGGGCGAAATGCATTCGCCGCCTTGCAACTCCCGACTCTCAAAAAAGTCGCGGATCGCGAAGGCGATTTCTTCCTTCTTTAGCACGCGGCCTGCACGGCGCACCGCAAGCGAATCAGGGATCAGGAAATCATCTGGATTGAGGCCGGCTTCTGTCAATGCAGCTTCCACAGCAACATGACTGAAACGCCGCACGGTTCCAAACTGAGGCGTTCTTCCAAGAGAAATCCGCGAGGCAGAGTTGAACAGCGAATTGGAAACTGGTTTTTCCAGCAGATGCGACAGGAGAATTGCATCTCCGCTAATCGAAACTTCAGTTCGAAGGGCAATGCGGACCGCGCTTGCATTCGCACTCGCAGCGGTAACGAAACAGATCGCCAGTAAATTTAAAGAACGAATCAGGACGCTTCGCATTGAGATCTCCGTTACGTCGTTAGGCCGTTGATGGTCTGAAACATTTCGTCGGCTGCATGAACAACGCGCGAATTCGCTTCGTAGGAACGCTGCGCGAGAATCATTTGAATGAACTCGCCAACGACGTCGACGTTGGAATTTTCCAGCGCGCCTTGTTGAATGCTTCCCAAACCCTCCGTTCCTCCAGGTGTTCCAACAATTGGATTTCCGGATGCGGTGGTCTCGAGGAAATAGTTGTTACCAACACTGTTCAGTCCACCTGGATTCGCAAATGTTGCGAGCTGAATGTTGCCAACCTGTTGCGCTTGTTGTTGTCCAGGCAGCGTCACGCTTACTGTGCCATCCGCGCCAATCGTGATGTTTGTCGCGCTGGAAGGAATCGTGATCGCCGGCTGCAACTGGTTGCCTTGCGCATCCACGATGATTCCAGTCGAATCGAGGTGAAAGGTCCCGGAGCGCGTGTAAGCGACTTCGCCCGTAGGCAATTGCATCTGAAAAAATCCAGGGCCTTGAATCGTCAGATCGAGCGGATTGCCAGTCTGATTAAAATCGCCCTGTTGTTGAATGATTTCAGAGGCTGCGGTGCGTGCTCCAAGACCGATCTGCAATCCGGTGGGAAAAGTCGTTTGCTGCGTCGCGGCTGCGCCGGGTGCGACCATATTTTGATAAAGCAAATCCTGGAACTGCAGGCGACGCCGGCGGAAACCCGCCGTGCTCGCATTGGCAAGGTTGTTCGCAATATTGTCGAGATTCAGCTGCTGCGCTTCCATTCCGCTTGCCGCCGTGTACATCGCTCGATACATGTCTCTTTCTCCTCCAAGGGCCGCTTAAACGCGTGGCAAATCCTGAGCCGCGGTTCGATTGAAATCGTTGTTAAAAATGGAAATCGCGCGCTCCATCATTTGCGCAGTACGTTGAAGCTCAATCAGCGCGATGCTGGCGCGCACGGGATCACTGTTCGACGATTCAAGCATTCCCTGTCGAACGGCGGCCGCGGCGGGCTTGGCTGCGCCTTCTGGCGCGCTCAAGTAGGTATTGCCCTCTGGAGTAAGCTGCGTTCCTTGTGGGAAGTCTTCGATGCGGAGTTTTGCGATGAGCGAACCATCCACGGACAGCGTGCCATCCGGACTGATCGCAATTTTTCCGGAAGGAATTTGAATCGGTTTGTTGTTCTTGCTTCCCTGCTCACTCAAAACGATGTCGCCGTTCTTGGTGATCAGATTTCGCTCTTTGCTCAAGATGAAGCTGCCGTCGCGCGTGTAGCGAACTCCGTTTTTGGTAAGAACAGCAAAATAGCCGGAGCCTTCGAGCGCCAAATCCGTGTCGTTGCTTGTGTTCTCCAAAGTGCCCTGCGACAAATCCAGATTGGAACCGCCAAGCACTCCGAATTGATTGATCGATTGATTCACCGCGCCGGAAAGCGAACTAGGCTGAACAAGGGAAGGTTGCGAAGAAAGCGCTGCCGAAAGTGAACGATAAAACTCGTGATGGGATTTGAAACCCGTTGTGCTCGCGTTGGCGAGATTATTTGCAAGTAAATCGAGCGCATCCATCCGCGCTGCAAATCCGGAAAACGAAGAGTAGAATCCGCTGTCCATTTCGGCTCCTACAGCAAACAGAGCATTTCGTTTGCCATATGAGTAGCGGCTTAGCTCGCAAAAAGCGCACAAATCCTTCGCTATTTTGAAATATCGGCATTGCAAAGCGGCTGAAGTTGCCGAGTGGGAACAAACGGCGGCAAGTTTTGCCGTCAGCTATGTATCGGATTGGCCGTTTGTGGCGGCCGCGAGACCAATCTGCACGAGCGGTAACAGGTGAATGTATTCAGTCTGCAGAGTCTCGAAAAGGGTGTGTCGCTCCGTTTCTGCGAGCTGAGGCAAATACTTCGCGAGATATTCCGGTTCGACTATTTCACCCGAATGCGATTCCGGTGTCTCGCTCGATTCAGCAACAGGCGTTTGCTGCGCTTCAGTCTGCGAAATCAAAAACTGGTCCGCGACAGCGACAATCCCGACCAGATAGGGATCATGCTGTGCTTTTTCCGGTGAATGATGCGCTTCAAATACGTCCACGAACGACGGCATGAAGTTCCAGGAAACGGCCATCCAGCGACCGACTTTGCAATGGTCCATTCCGAAGTAACCGCGCTCTGCGCTTAGGTTGTCAATCCAGCCATTTGGCGGCATTGGGCGATTCTTTGCCTGCTCTTCCAAAGTCAAAATCCAAAGTGGCAGTTGTCCAATGTCATGCAGCAATCCTCCAAGGTAAGCCTGCTCTTTTTCGAAATAGTCCGCGTGGCGAGCAATCCGCTCGCTAAGCAACGCAGCAAGAAAGCTGTGCTGCCAGAAAGGCAAGAGCTGTTCCTGCGGCACGCGCTTCCCCGCGAACTGCATCACGGCGCAGGTTAGTACGAGCGTACGCAAACGCTCCGTGCCGAGCAGCACGGCAGCCTGTTCGATGCTTATTACCCGGCGGCGCAGTCCAAAAAGAGCGGAATTGCAGAGGCGCAGAACCTGTGCGCTGAGGCTCGGATCGGTTCGAATGATATTTGCGACTTTCTTCAGATCCACGCTCGCATTGCCTAGATGTGCATTCAAGTCGAGCACGTAGTGGGGCAGCGTTGGCAATCCCTGGCTCAATATCGCCATAAGGCGTTGCTTGCGCTTCTCCGCTTGTTCCGGAGAAAAAACATTTGTGGCAAATGAACCTGGGTTGTTTCGAAGGGCTGAGGTCATAGTGGTAGCGCGGCGTCGGAGACACCCTCCTCGGAGATATCGGCAGTACTGGTCAGAGCTTTAGAGAATTTTGCGGACTGTTCCAAATTGGGATTTGAGGTGGGGAGAATTCGAAATAGCAGATCACGCGATTCCCTCCCGCGATATAGCCGGGCCCAAAGATGAGCGCCGGCTCGAGCCAGCTTCAATCGCGGTGACTCTATCCGCTGTACATAGCTGCAAATTGCGGAGCTGATTCCGGCTGCATCGCGAAGTGAATCAAAGCTGATTTCTGATCGCCCCGCTCGCGTTGATTGTGCCTCCAGAATTGCATTTACCGCTGCTTCGCTGGCAACACACGCGACCGTCCGGCAATCGAGAATGCGTTCGAGTGCGTAAAGGGTCGTGTGGTCAATACGTTCTGAAAAAGCCACGTGAAGAGTTTTTCCATCGAGAGATAAATGTGCAGGCACGGCACGGACGGACTCGAACAGGGTGAACGGGGCGACGTCGTTCCAGGTCGCGCCATTAGGGTGCCGCTCTAGCGGGTAAACTGGGCAAGCCCATTGCTGGGCCAGCGCGTTCACCAAGTGCTCGTCGCTTGTTGCGTTCATTTGGCGCAACCACATGCCGATTTTTCCGGAGCCTCCATCTGCTCGCTGCATACGCAGAGCTTCCTGGAGCTGTGCGTAAGAGATCTGCCCACGATTGACGAGCAACAAACCAATTGGCAAACGATAGGTACGCGGACGCTCGAACAAAAATCGCGAAATGAGGTTTTGCACCGCCAAACGAACGGCGCGTTCGAGACATTTCGAGCTGCAGTACCAACGATCATCAAACTCAGTTCCCGAATTTCTTAAAAAATAGGCAGGGAGGAATCGCCTGCGTCTTGGGCAATCTAGTAAATCGCAAGCCGGAAAGAGATGTTTGCGCATTTCGCCGGCTGTAGCTCGCGCGAACTTCCAATTGGCAATTGGCAAAGGCATAGCACCACCTTAATTCACAAATACTCCCTTCTCTTCATCGCAGGACCATTTCTGCACGCTGGTTTTTGCTGGCAACCTGCGTCACGCGCAGTCCAAAATTTCCGTCCACAACAACGACTTCGCCCCAGGCTACCGTTCGCCCCGCAACAAGCAGTTGCGCTGGTTCGTTGATCATCTGGTCAAGCTCAATCACCGTGCCCGGCATCAGACCGTAAATCTCCTTTAAGAGCATCTCGCGCTCGCCGAAGCGAATCGTCGCTTCGAGTTCAACGTCGAGAAGCAAATCCAGGTTGGACGGCAGCGTGCCGGCAGGATTTGAAGGTATTTCCGATTGGATTTTCGAACTTGCCTCGCGAACAGCTTCGGCGGAGCTTGGCCTTACTGGCGGAGCTGTCCCGAGCGACGTTTCCATTTCCTTGTTCCACGACAACTTCAGATTGACCGGGCCAAACTGCTCTCCGCGAACTTCAATCGAAGTTTCCATTGCGCCTACAAACGGTGGCTCCGCCGCGGAATGGAAGCTGAGCACGGCCTCGCTGCCAACTTCGGATTTCCAGCTGGTCGCAACAATTCCTGCCGCGTGACGGACCAGTTCCAGGAACGCATCGCGATGCGAACTTCCAAATTCGGCCGCAGGGTCGATCGGTTTGGACATAAGGGCTTGGGCCAGGATAAGGGCGACAGCGTTTTCGCATACAACTGCAAGCTCACCTTTAAGCGCTCCGCCTCCAATGAATCTGGCGCTAACACCCTTGGAAAACAGCTCTTGTGTTGAGCTCTCGGTGGGCTTTGGATCGCTGCCACTCGCCACAGCTCCGGCAACCCCCATTTGACCAAGCAAGGAAGCAATCTCTTCGGGCCACAACTTACAGAATTTCGAAACCAGGTCGTTCATTTGTCCCTCCAATCATGCGCATCAAATGCAATTTCTTTTGCTTGAATCGGCTAACTTCGGTTGCGATTTTCTGCCTGCGGCATTCGAATTGATCCGCGCTGACAGCCACGACCGCAACCGCATCAGCGCCGCTGTATGAATCTGTGAGACTCGCGATTCACCCACATCAAGCAGCACACCGACTTCTTTCATCGTTAATTCCTCGAGGTAATACAAACCGAGCACTTGTTTTTCCTTTGCTTCGAGCTGCTCGATTCCCTCGGCAAGCAATCCGCGCATTTCTGCACGTGCTGCAAGCTGAAACGGATCTTCTTCTTGTTGCGCAATCGCCGAACTGAGCGGCTCCTCTCCGCCGTAATCTTCGGTTTGCGCCTGCAAACTTCCTAGGTCCAGCCCGCGCAGTTCGCCAAGCTGATGTTGAAATTCCTCGAGCGAAATTCCCAGCTTTTGCGCTATTTCCGGTTCCGTGGGATTTCGCCCAAGCTCCGCACTCAGTTCGCGATTCACTTCCTCGATTCTCCGGGCTTGTCTTCGTAGGTGTCGCGGGCTCCAATCGAGCTGCCGCAAACTGTCCAGAATCGCGCCGCGAATGCGAAATCGCGCATACGATTTGAGCTGCACGTTTTTGCCCGGATCGAATTTGTCCACCGCATCAATCAGTCCAAGAATTCCAGCGTGCACCAAATCGTCGAAATTTACGTGTGAAGGCAAGCGATCATGGATTCGTCGCGCGATGTACCGCACTTCCGGCAAATTATCCTCAAGGAGTCGTTGCCGTTCTTCCTGCGACATCTCCTGGCGCCTCGTCTCAGTTTTTGTCGTTACGGTAGACATACCTATGCGGTCCTCGTCTTACCGCACTACTCCCAGTGACTGAACACTCACGGTGGGGGGGATCTCGAGTGGCGAAAGCACCACGATCCGCGGAATGAATGGTTCGAGCAGGCGCCTGAGATGGAATCGCACAGGCGTGTTGCAAAGCAGAACTGTAGAACTGAGCGCAACTCGATCGCCGACGAGCTTTTGCAAGCTCTCCAGCACTCGCCGCAGCGGTGGCGCCCCTGTCGCCAATGCTCCACCTTCCAGTTGAAGCTGCGGTTCGATTTGCCGCAGAAATTCTTGCTCGATTTGCGGATCGAGCGTCAGCACTTTAAGTTTCCGGTCATCGCCAAGCAGGGGCTGCACCAGAGAACGGCCGAGAGTTTGCCGCGCCGCTTCCACCAACGCGATTTGCGATTTATTTGAAGGCGCAGTTTCGAGTAGAACTTCCAGAATGCTCGAAAGGTCGCGAATCGAAACTTGCTCGCGCAAAAGCTGTTGCAGGACGCGTTGCACCTCTCCGAGTGACAGCAGCCTTGGCACAAGTTCGTCAACCAACTTTGGCTGCGTTTCCGCTAAAGCATCGAGCAGGCGCTTCACTTCCTGGCGCGTGAGCAATTCATGCGCGAATTGGCGAACCACTTCTGCAAGGTGCGTCGCCAGAACCGAGGTCTGATCTACGACGGCGTAACCACTTGCGAGAGCTTGCTCCTGGAGGCCCGGAACAATCCAGATTGCCGTTGCGCCAAAAGCTGGCTCGGTCGTTGCAATGCCGTCGAGAGGCGGAGCAGAAGGTTCCGAACTGATGGCAAGCAGACGATCTTGCTGCATCTCCCACCGCGCGATTTCCACGCCGCGCAGCAAAATTGTGTACTCGCGCGGCCGCAGCTTCAGGTTGTCGGTGATGTGCACGGACGGAACAAGGAATCCCAGTTGGAGCGCAAGGTGGCGGCGCAACGCCCGAATTCTCTGCAACAGCTGCCCGCCCTGACCCTGATCGACGAGCGGCACGAGCGCGTAGCCGACTTCAAGGCTGATTTCGTCGAGCTTGAGCAGTGCTTCAATCTGCTGCTGTGGATCTGCTTTCTTTTTCTCACCCAGGACTTCGGGAGTCTTAATTTCGGCGGTGCCCGGTTGCGGCGCGCGCGACGCGAGATACGCAGTGATCGCTGCAAGCAGGAAAAACGAAAACTTGGGCAGACCGGGAATCAGACCCAACACAAACATCACACCCGCGGCGATTTTCAGCGGCATCTTGCGGTGGAAAAGTTGCCTGCTGAAATCAGTTCCAACCGCTTCGCCGCTCGATGCTCGCGTCACGACAATACCACCAGCCACGGAAACGAGCAGCGAAGGAATCATTGTCACGAGCCCGTCGCCAACGGTGAGCACCGTGTAAGTCTTTGCAGCTTCTCCGAATGGAATGTTTAGCTGGAAGACTCCAATCAGAAATCCGGCGACGATGTTGATTGCCGTGATTAGTATGGTTGCGAGTGCATCGCGCTGGCTGAATCGTGCTGCGCCGTCCATCGCTCCGTAAAATTCCGCTTCTTGAGCGATCGTTTCGCGGCGTTTGCGAGCCTGCTGTTCGTCAATCAGGCCGGCGTTCAGGTCCGCATCAATCGCCATCTGCTTGCCGGGCAATGCGTCCAAAGTGAAGCGAGCTGCCACTTCTGCCGTCCTTACCGCACCATGGTTGATCACCAGATACTGAATCGCGATCAAAGCCAGGAAAATCACAAACCCGACGACGTAGTTCCCTCCCACGACGAACTGTCCGAATGCTTGAATCACGCTGCCTGCAGCGGCGGCGCCTTCCGTGCCGTGCAGCAAAATGCGCCGACTGCTTGCGATGTTCAGCGAAATTCGAAAAAGCGTTAGAAAAAGCAGCAAAGTAGGGAATACAGAGAACTGAACCGGGCGCAAAATGTAGAGCGCCGAGAGCAGAACGACAACTCCAAGCGTTACACTCGTGGCGAGAAAAAGATCCAAAATAAAAGCAGGCACCGGCACGAGCATGACGAATACTGTCGCCACCGCCGCGACCGGCACGAGCCACTCAGCGCTGCTTCCCTTCTTCTGCATATTTTCTTCACTCATTTTGCTCTTCTGCTTTTCTAACGTGCTCCGGCTGACTGCACTCCGGGCTGAGCGTTCATGCGCATCTGCGCGCGATAGAGGAACGCCAGAATCTCCGCGACCGCGGCATACAATTTCGGCGGAATCATCTGCCCGACATCCGTCGCCTTATAAAGCGCCTGAGCAAGCGGCGGATTCTCCACAATCGGCACTTCGTGCCAACGCGCCAACTCCTTGATGCGCTTCGCTAGCAGATTTCTTCCTTTAGCTACGACAACCGGTGCGACCATCGTCGCGGGGCGATATTCGATTGCGACGGCATAGTGCGTCGGGTTCGTTACGACGGCCGTCGCTCGCTGAACTTCCTTGTTCAGTGCCTTGCGCAATAACTCCCTTCTGATACGGCGCATTCTTCCTTTCACCTGCGGATTGCCTTCGTTGTCTTTGTTTTCCTGCCGTACTTCCTGCTTCGTCATACGCAGCGAACTTTCGAAGCTCTGCCATTGCAACAAGTAATCCACACAGGCCCAGGCGAGCAGCACCATTCCGCACTGCCAAGCCATGGTGAACCAAAGGTGTCCCATCGTTGCGAGTGCGGCGTGCGAACCGAGACGACTCGAATGCAATACCGCTGGCGCCTCCCGCATCAGTAACCGGACGGCCAGATAGAGCATTACGGCCGTTGGAAGAAGTGTTCGCAAAATGCGGCTCAGCCCTGCTGGCGAAAAAAGTTGTTTGACGTTGTTTGTGGGATTCAACCGGTTCCAGTTGGGCGAAAGTGCCTCGGTCGCGAATGTGACGCCGCCTTGGGCCACAGTAGAAAACACTGCGACAAAAAACGCGACGGCCATTACTGGCCCAACCCACTTTGCGACCGCGAGCATCGTTTGCGACGCGACCGGAATGCTTTCCATCCAATCCGTTCGAATACTGCTCGTCAGAACTTCTCGAAAATATCCCTGCCAGCGTGTGATCCATGTCTGCGGTTGCCAGGCAAGCAAGAGGATCACTCCCAGTAAAGTGAGCGCACCAACCAAGTCGCGGCTGCGCAACACCTGTCCTCGCTCGCGCGCTTGTTCGCGCCGCCTCGCTGTCGCTTGCTCTGTGCGATTCTCCGCCACGATCGTCCCTCAATGAGCCAAATGCATCACGCGTTCGGTCCAGCCAAGCGCGTGCGCAAACTGTTTCTCGAAAAAGCCGGGCCAAAGGGAAATTGAAATCGCAAGAACGGCGTACCCCGCCAAGCTTTTTAGCGGCACGCTCAACGTCAACACCGGCAATTGCGGCGAAGCCTTGCTCAAGAATCCCACCGTGATATCTATGAGCAACGTTGCGAGCAGCAGCGGCAGCGCGATTTGCACACCGGCGAGCCACATCCCTCCCGCCGCTTGAAAAAGTCCTTTTACTGTGGGAAGGGAAACAGCGACGCTTCCCACCGGCACGTATTCGAAACTTTTCACGACTCCCCTCAAAAGCCAGTGATGGACATTCATCTGCAAAATGAAAACGAGCGCAATCAACTGATGGAAAATTGCGAGAACAGGCGTGTCCACATTGGTCTGCGGGTCAATCACGTTGACAAGAGAAAAGGCAAATTGAAATCCAGCGAGTTGGCCGGCGATCTGCGCCGCTTCCAGAACGAATTGCAAACAGAGGCCAATCGCGAGCCCCAAAGTAATTTCCGTCAGCGCAACACGAGCGATTGCAAACGGCGTGAGCACAAGAATCGGCACGCTACAAACCGGGTAAAGCAATGCAACAAGGGCAATCGTGAGAATGGCTTTTAGCCGCGGCGTAATCGCCGTGCTTCCAAAAAATGGCGCGAACGTCATCAATCCCGCCACCCGCAAACCAATGGCAAACGCATGCAACAGGAATGGCTCAAGAATATTCACTCGCTCTCTTTTTCCCTATTGTGTGTAGACGCGGAAGTCTCCCAACAGATTCGCCGTAAATGTCACAAGGTGATGCAGCATCCAAGGAGTTAGAAAAAATAGAATCGCTCCAACTGCCGCAAGCCGTGGAACGGTGGACACCGTCGCGTCCTGGATCGAAGTCATCACCTGCCCGATGTTAATCAGCAGGCCTACGACCATGGCCGCGAGCAGCACAGGCATTGCGACCCAAAACGCCGCTTCAACCGTTTGCCGGGAAAGCTGCACGACTTGTTCCGCATTCACGCGATTCTCCTCAATAGTGAAAGCTCTTTAGTGTGCTGCCGACGACCAGGTTCCAGCCATCGGCAACCACAAAAAGCAGAATCTTTAACGGAGTCGAAATCACAACGGGCGGAAGCTGCAACATGCCGATAGACGTCGTCACGCTCGCCGTCACCAGATCAATCACCAAGAAAGGCAGAAAAAGCACCGCGCCAATTTGAAAGCCGGTTTTCAGCTCCGAAATGATGTAAGCCGGAATCACGATTCGCATGGGCAGATCTTGCGGAGTCTGTGGCCGTGGCTGTTTGCCCAACTCCACAAACAAACTCAAATCTCTTTCGCGGGTGTAATTGAGCATAAATTGCTTGAGCGGCCCGCTTCCACGGTCCATCGCCTGGAGCGCAGTCAGCTTGCCGCGCTCAAACGGAACAATCGCTTGCTCTTGAATCGCGCTTCCAACCGGTTGCATCACGAAATAAGTCAAAAACAGTGCGAGTCCTATTAGTGTTTGATTTGTTGGAGTGGTTTGCGTGCCCAGCGCTTGCCGCAGGAAATGAAAAATCACCAGAATTCGCACAAATGGCGTCATGGAAAGCAACAGCGCTGGCAGGAGAGTCAGTAGAGTCAGAATCAGAATGATGGTGATGGAATTTGAATCGCCCCGGACGGTAAGCCCGGGTAACTGAATCACCGGACCTTGCTGCATTAGAAAGAGAGCCGCAGAAGTCATCGCTCCCCTCTTTCCGTAAGGGTACCGGCGTCCTCATTCGGGCATGACTTGTCCAAAACCGTGAATCCGCTCTGCCCAGCCCCAATCAGATATTTCCGCGACTCCCACTCCACCACCAAGAGTTGCCGGCGTTCTCCAAGCGCCAGTGATTCGCACACGCGCATGCTTCTTGTTCTGCGGGAGAATCTCACGGCGCTCAGCGATTTCAGCAAGCGGCCCACGAGACCCAAAAAGTTCGCTATTCCCGCTGCGTTTTTATCTGCAAGTTCCATCGACATCTGCTCTGCCTCGCTACGCGATCCCGGTAATTCGTACGGCCAATTTTTGCCCAACAACTTCAAATTCCGCCCACCCGATCAACTGCGCATTTGCCACCAGGGGAACGTCCGCGCCGTTCGCATTGTTGGATTCCACAATCGATCCCGCTTCCAACCGCAACAAGTCGCGAACGGTGAACCGATTCGGCCGCAAGTCCACACTCAATACGCAAGGCAAAACTCCGACTTCGGTCCAGAACTCCTCGGGAATGATCGGAATCAGTTCCTTTGAAACTGCAAGTGCCGTTCCCATGGTTCACCTCTGCACAAGAAATTCAGTGAAGTAGACTTCGCGCACACCCAGTTCCGGCACATGCTTCTGCACAGCGGCCAAAACATTTCTTTTGAGCTGACTTTTCCCATCGGCAGTAAGCAGCTCATCCGCTTTGCATGTGGTCAAGACGGCTAGAATTGCGTCTCGAACTCTCGCAACGGGAATCGCAGCAGTTGGCTTGTCCTTTTCAACCCCTTCCGGCAGTCTGTCTATTCCCAGGCTGATCGTCACCCGCAAGAAATGTGTCTCGCCCGGATCGGCGAGATTCACGGTGAATCCTTCAAGGGGAATCAAATATCGCGGTGCACCGCCGCTCGCCTCCGCGCGGATCGCCGTTCCCTGTTGCCCTTTTTGTTGCCACAGCCAGGATGCTGCCCCGCCAGCGACTACTGCGAACAAAGCCACACTGGCCAGCAATGGCAATGACGATTTCTTCTTTTCCGAGCCTGCTGTAGACGTGCTTCCACTCATGAGATTGCAAAATGCAATTCAAGCGCCGAAGCGACAGATATTCGTTGGGCTTTCGCGAAGAACAGGAAATCTAACTCTCATCTTTTCAACAAATGGAGAGAGTTGAACAGACAATGTGCGGCGTTTGCCCGCATCAATTTGGAACGCACCATGCAACTTCGGAAGAAGCTCATTAGGAATTCTTAATTTCTCTCGATGCTTCTTCCGAACCTCGCCTAACTCACTAAATCTTTATTGCTTCAAGTTGATCGCCGTCTGCGTTACTTCATCAAACGTCGTTACGGCTTTTGCATTCGCCTGGTAGCCACGCTCCTGCAAAATCAGATTCGCAAACTCCGTCGCGATATCCACGTTCGATTGCTCCAGCGCACCCCCGGACAGGGTTCCGCGCCCTCCCGTTCCCGGCGCGCCAATATTCGCCTGTCCCGATGCCAAACTTGCCAGAAATTCATTCGAACCATTCCGTACAAGGCCTTGGTTGTTCTGAAATGACGCTATCGCAATCTGGCCGAGCGCCGATGTCTGACCATTGCTGAACGTTCCTTGAATCGTTCCATCCGAACCAATGATGTAACTCTCTAATGTGCCGCTCGAATATCCATCCTGTGTAGTCGTTGACGTTGCGGACGGACCAGCGACTTGTGTCACAACGCCTGCGCCAGTCGAATCAAAAAGATTCCACGAAAACGTTAGATTGTTTGCTCCATCAGAAAGCCCATTGACGGTGATTCCTGCAACATTCGCCGCAGGGGCTGTTAATTGGCCCGATCCATTGAATGTAAGCGTTCCCGTTGCCACAGTGACCGGAGCACCCGTTCCGCCGACATCCGCAGCGGGAATCGTAATGTTGTAACTCCAGTTGTTCGCTGCGGTCTTTGTGAAGTTGTACGTGAGAATGTGCGAAGCACCCAGCGAGTCATAGACGGCCACTGAAGTACTGAACGATCCTCCCACCGCGGCCCCAGAATCCAGATTGAGCGTCAGCGCAACATTCGCCGTGGGCTTCGGTGGATTGGTCTGCCCCGTTGAAATCTGCAGCGGCCCCGGCGTCGCATTGGGATTCACGACTCCGTTCACTGCGGGATAACCCAGAACAGCCGCGCCTCCTTTCGTCAGCAGATTTCCAACGGCGGAGATCGAAAAATCTCCGGCCCGTGTATAAACGCGCTCCCCGTTGTTATCGAGAACAAAGAATCCGTTTCCCTGAATGGCCACGTCCGTAGGGATGCCACTCGATTGAATGCTGCCCTGTGTGAACTGCGAGTCAATTGCTTGTATGCTTGTCCCCACGCCGACTTGCTCTGGATTCCCGTCGCCGCTTGTGCCTACCTGCTGGTAGAACAGATCCTGAAACAACGGCCTCTGCGCTTTGTAACCTATGGTGCTTAGATTGGCGAGGTTGTTGGAAGTCACGGCGAGTGCGTTCGCATCTGCTTCGAGTCCGGATAGCGGAACAAAAAATGACGGCATTGCATTTCTCCTTTGTGATTTCGAAAAGCCTTACAACCGAAAACTAGTCAAACTCTTCGCTGCAGCCTCAGTCGCAGAGGCGTTCTTATTCGTTGATCCCGAACCGCTCGTTGAACCGGTCTCATTGGCGCCTTGCGCGGCCGCCAGCAGTGCATCCATGTCCTGACGGATCTGCATGATCTGCTGCAGCGTGTTCATGCTGGTCAGTTCATTCACCATTTGGTTCGGATCGAGAGGATTCAGCGGATCTTGAGCCTGCAATTGGGTCGTCAGCAGCGTGATGAACGAATTTGCGGTAACACCGAAGTTCGAGTTGTCGGTGTTGGAGCCTTGCGTTCCCGAACTGCTCGAGCTGCCCGATGATCCGGAAGTTCCCGGAGACCCTTGTGATCCAGACGGCGTATCAAACGGCTTTGGAATTGGTGGCTGCGAAAAAAACTGAGAAATTGCATTCATGAGATCCATCCTTCTCTAGGCCCGAACGTTCAGTCTTCCCTGAGAATCAAATACGCCACTTTGCGAATACTCCGCCGTAATCAAAGGGCTGACCCGCCCATTTGCCATTGACCAGATGCTTCCTTTTTGTTGCCCCTGGGAAAATTGCTGCTGACTCATTTCTCCGCCTGTCTGCCCGTCCTGCAGATTCAGCGATCCTTGAAACAGTGCGACTTGGTCCACCCGCAATGATTTTTCGCTCAGGGCCTGCTGCAATGCTGGCAATTCCACGGCAAGCACGGAATGCGCATCGCGCTTTTCCACGGTAATCGCCGCTCCAACTGTCTCCCCCGAAACATGAGCTCGCAGCTCAATGCTTCCCAGCTTGTCCGTCTGCATGGTGATTCGCATTTCTGAATGATTCGCCGCGTCGGTTAGCTGTGCTGTGCTAACACCCTTACCGCTGGAATCGTCCGGTGCGTGCCAATTCGGCGCCGTCGCGTTCGCGGCCTGTTGCGGACCTTGCGAAGTCGCTGGAGATTGATCCTGATTTGTAATCGAGTGCGTGGCCCCATTGGCTGAAGCCACATTCTGTGCAGGAGTCTCCGTAGTTTGTGCATTGTGTTGGGGAGGCTCTGCCATATCCTTCACAACAGCTTCATCTGCGATTGCAGACTTTTCATTTCCTGCCACGAGTATCGGGAACTCGCTCTCATCCGCAACCTCCGCCGGCTGCTCTGCATCCCCTTTGGAGCCTTGTTGCGATGCATCCTGTTTTTCTGTATCGCGCTTCTGTTCCACATTCGGCAAATTCGGTGGCGCTTTTGTTGCGCCAACCACCGTTGTGCTTTGCGGCACTTTTGCCCCGGGCCAACTCTGGCTTTGCCCTAGATTAATCACAGGCAACTTTTCAGCAGGTGGTGTCGCTCTTCCGGTTTTAGCAGGTGACGTGCTCGGCTCTGCATTTTTCGCTTCGCCAATTCTATTTCCGTCCTCTCCAACTTGAGACTTTACCGACAACTTGACACTCCCCGGTTGTATCTGCAGCTTACGCGCTTCATCTATCAATGCACGCAAGGTGATGTCGTTTCCGCTTGCCGTCGTTTTCAGCAGACTCGCGTCAGGTGCAATTGAGGCTGCTTGTGGTCTGTCACTTTGCTGTGCGTCGTTTGGAATGCTTAGCGGTGTATTAGTTTGCGCACGCGATTGCCTTGGAGTTGCTCGCTCAATCGAAACGTTCAATAGAGGGGCCGCATCAGCTTCGTTCGTCACGGCAAGCGATGGCACTGCATCCACGGTTGCATTAAAAGTCGAATTCGGCTCTTCGCAAGAGACGCTTTTGGTTTCAACCGCTGTACCCTCTATTTTTCCCGGTGCAGAAGAGTTTGTCGCTCCTTGTGTTTCCGGCTTATCGTTGGCGTTAGGCGCCGGGGCAATTTCTGGCGGAGTCGTGACAATTGCCGCAAGCGCTACGGCCATGTTCAGAACATCTGTCTGCAATGTCTGATGTTCGGCTCGCTGATTCCGCGAGTCATTTGCATCTTGCTGCGTCTTGGAATTGTTCGAATCCGCTCTTTGTACTTGGCTACTCGCGGCGGGCGTTTGACTGTTGGCAGAAATCTCGGCTTGGCCCTGATCCTGTTCCGCGTGATTCGAAAAAATCTGCACAAACTTTACATTGCGGTCGTTCTTCGCTCCAAACCTCGCAGATTTGTCCGCGGACGTTGCCAGCACTGGCTTCGCGGCCCCGCTTGCAACCGCCAAGTTAGGCACGGCACTCGGAATTTGGACTGCTTCCATTTGCGCGTACAAACCTCGCGCGCCAAAGTGCAATCTCTCTGCCATTGCGAACGTTTGCTTGGAATTTCTCGAAGAGAGCTAAATCACTGACACCGCTTGTGATAAACAAGCACGAGTCTTAGTTTTGAATTCCCCATCATCACCGCGCCGAGCTCCTTTCGGGCAATCGTTGCCTATCACTCGGCAAAATCTATTCCGTTTCTTCGCGCATCTTTCGAATCAGAAAGACTTCATCCAGCCGTTCTTGTTCGTTCTTCGCCCATTCCATGTCGTATCGAGCTTGCTCTCTGTCTCGCAAACTCTCTAATATCTCTCGCTTTTGCCGCGCCTTCCCGTACGCGCTCACTTGCGCCTTTCGCTTCAGCTCGAGCTCTGCCAGCCTTTTTGCGCATTCGATTTTGAACGCCAGCCTTCGCACTTCCGTAAACGCACTGAATTGAAGCATTGCCCCCACACTTACGCCAGAAACCAGCGCGTCATTCCCCCTGCGCCGCTGCTCTATGCCTGCTTCATCGAGCATCTCTATCTCCTTGCGAACCTTGGCTATCGCCGACACAATCGCCATGAGCTTCTTTTCTTCCTGATTTTCCAGACTTCGTCTAAGACGCAAGACAGCCTGCAGTGGGAAACGAAATGCCATCGCTCTACACCGCCAGCTCTCCCAGCAACTTCAGGGTCGTTTCGAACTTCGCCGAATCAAATTTGTTCTGCTGCAGAAACTTGTTTACCTCCGGCAAGGCGGCAATCGCTCGATCGAGCAGTGGATCTGCTCCGCGTTGATACGCCCCCACGCGAATCAAGTCTTCCGCCGCCGCATAAGCTGCCATTAACTGTCGCACCCGCCTCGCCTTCTCCAGTTGCTCTTCACCGCAAACGGAATTCATCAGCCTGCTCAAACTGTCCAGGACATTGATCGGCGGGTAATGGCCTTGCGAATTGAGTTTGCGATCGAGCATCACATGCCCATCGAGCAGCGCACGCACGGCGTCTACTAGCGGATCTTGCTGATCGTCGCCTTCCATCAGCACGGTATAAAACGCCGTGATGCTTCCGTTCTGGAAGTTTCCCGCCCGCTCAATGAGCCGCGCCAGCAGGGAAAAAACCGAAGGCGTATATCCTTTTGACGTCGGTGGTTCCCCTGCAGCTAATCCAATTTCTCGTTGTGCCATCGCGAATCGGGTCAGCGAATCAACAACCAACAAGACGTGCTTTCCTTGCGCGCAAAAATACTCCGCGACGGTCGTGGCTGCCAGCGCCGCACGAATTCTGAGCAGTGGCGATTGATCCGACGTTGAAACGACGACAACTGACCGCGCCAGGCCTTCCGTTCCAATCGCTTCATCCAAGAACTCACGGACTTCTCTGCCGCGTTCTCCCACCAGCGCCAGCACCGTCAAATCGGCCGCCGTGCTTCGCGTCATCATTCCAATCAACGTACTCTTGCCGACTCCACTGCCGCCGAAAATTCCCAATCGCTGCCCGCGTCCGCAGGTCAGCATTCCATCAATCGCACGAATTCCACAGCTCATTGGCTCGCGAATCGGCACGCGCTCCAGCGGGAGCGGCGGCTCGCCGTTCAATGGCCAGTGCGCCTTCGCTCGAAAAATCGGCTTCCCATCAATTGGCTTTCCCGAGCCCTCAATCACGCGCCCCAACACTCCCGGCCCGACTCGCAACGCTGGCCGCGTTCCACGCGTAACGATTCTGTCCCCATACCGAATCCCGCTCGGCCGCTCCAGCGGCATGGAGAGCACCGTGCGTCCGCGAAATCCCACTATCTCTCCCGAATACGTGTGCCCATCCTCCGTAACAATCGCGCAGCCCTCGCCGACCGAACAAAATGGGCCGTCTGATTCCACAAGATTCCCTACCGCTTTCGTCACTCGCCCCGTCCAGCGCAACGTTGAAAACTCTTCCAGGCGATTGAAGTAAGGTTGAAGTTGCGAGCTCTCTCCCATCACCGCACTCGCGGACGCTGCTCAAGCAGATCCATGAATCCTTGCTCAATTTCTTTGAGTTGCGTGTCGAGGCTCAAATGTGTGCTGCCCAATTCCGTCTCCAGCGCGCATTCGCCCGGCCGCAAGTTTTGATCGCCAATGATTTCCGGTGCTGCTGCGCTGTTCCATTGGGCAAAAGCGCTCATCCAATGCCGCACATCGTCGGGATGTGCGCGCAGTCGTACGCGTGTTCCGGCGTCGAGCTTTTCTAGCGCGACGTGTACCACTCCCATCAACAGCAGCGGATCCATCTGCGCTTCGCGGTGTAAAATCTTTCGCGCGATCGCCAGCGCCAGTTGCACGACTTCCGGCTCCGCCTTGTTGAAGTAATTTTCTCGTTCCCTCTTGAACTGTTCGATTGCACTAGCGATTGACTTTCTCACAGCCGCAAGCTGGACTTCTTGCGAAGCGCGCGCCTGCTCCTGCCCTTCTCGGATTCCCATTTCGCGCGCTCTTTGCTCGGCCTGTTCAATCAGCTTCTTGGGCTCAATCGAATTTCCGTCCGGATTCCATGCGACTTCACCGATCGCCGGCGCTTCTTCTCCGTCCGTCTGCAAATAACGAAACGGTTCAGGCTTTGCCGAAATCGTTCCGCCTATCGCTCGTTCAGACGACATAGGATTCCTCTTCTTCCGTCTTCAGCACCATCTTCCCTTCCGTCTCCAGCCGCCTCGCCACTGTCACTATCTCTTGCTGTGCAGCAGCAACATCGCGCAATCGCATCGGTCCAAGTGCTTCCATGTCTTCTTTCAGCATCTCCACCGCACGTGACGACATACATTTGAAAAAATGATTCCGTAAATCCTCTGACGCCGACTTTAGAGAGATCGAAAGCGTCTTCTTGTCCACCTGCCCAAGGAGCTCCCGCATTCCGTTCTCAGGAATTTCTAGAAAATCCTCAAATGTGAACATCAAATTTCGAATTGACGTCGCAAGCCCCGTGTCGTCCTGCTCAATCATGTCCAGAATTGTTCCGCTCGATAGCTGGTCCATCTGATTCAGCAAATCCGCAACGGCTTTTACTCCTCCATACGACCTCCTGCTTTGTTGCCCGAGCCGTACAAGCCTCTTGTGCAGAATTAAAGCGATTGTCTTGACCATCTCCGGCGAAAATTGCTGCATTTGCGCAAGCCGTTTCACTGCTTGTCCACGCACTCGCTCCGGCAAAACCATCAGCACCGATCGCGCCGCTTTTGGTTGCAAGTGTGCCAGCACGAGCGCAATTGTCTGTGGATGCTCACCCTGCATGAATTTCGCCAGCTGCTGCGGATCGGTCTTCTGCAGCGTATCCAAACTCTCGGAAGTCGCTTCCTGCGCGTGCCTTACTGCGGCAAGCAGATCCTTGGCGCCTTCCGTCCCAAATGACTTGATCAAGAGCTTCTGCGCGTACTCGGACCCGCCTTGTGCCAGATATTCCTGGGTAATCAAAAGTTTGTGAAAATCCTCCAGCACTTTCGTCGCTATCTCGGGCGACACATATTCAAGGTCTGCGATTTCCTGCGTGATCGCCAACATTTCGGTCTCGGGCAAGTTTCGATAGACCCCGCTCGCCACCTCGTCTCCAAGTAGCACCATCAAGATCGCAGCGCGCTTCGTCCCGGAAAGTTGTGCTTCTGCAGGGCTCACTTGTGCGCCTCCGATTGCTTCAGCCAGTTCTGAATCAACCGGCTCGCCGTTTCTGGATCCGCTTTCACTTTTGTCACCAGCTGATTTTTCAACGTGGTCATTACACGCGCGTTGCTCGCTGCCGCCGCGTCAGCTGGGTTTCCGCTTTCCATCAACGGCACTGCGGCGCCCGCCGGTAATTCAGCACCATCCGGCCCACTCGCCACTGGCATTAGTCCTCCGCTCGAAGGATTCTTCAAAATCTGAATCACTTGATTCTTTACGGGCCGTAGCAGCAATACGTAAACCAGCACAAACAGCAGCGATAGTGCGACGTAACGCAACACACCCGTCCATCGTTCCGCAAACTGCATCACTCTCTGCATCTTCGTGGCTGGAGCCGGCACGTCCGTGGCCGGCATCGTAAACGCCACGTTTTCCACGGAAAGCTGGTCGCCGCGCTTGTCGTCAATCCCAATCGCAGCCCGCACCAACGACTCCATCTGCTTCATCTCGTCGGGAGTTCTTTTTCGTCGTGTTTCTTGTGCCTTCCCCGCGTCCGTTTTGGTCTCTACAGCATCATCCACCAGCACCGCAGCCGCCACGCGCCGAATTCGTCCCGCCGGCTCAAGCATCCGCTTCGTGACTTTGCTCACCGCAAATGTTTTGCTTTCGCTGCGAATTCCTTGCGTGGTCGTGGCGGTTTTCGCTTGCTGTGCTGCAGCGGAAGCTCCCTGTGAATTGGGAGTATTGCTCGGCGTTCCGGGAATGCCTGCCGGTTCCAAATCCCCCACCGTCTCTTGCGAAAGCTGCGAGGTCAATACCGCGGTCTGATTCGGATCGTATGTCTCTTGCGTCGTTTCTCCGGAAGTCAGGTCGTAGTCGATCGTCACACTCGATTTCACATGCTCCGCGCCAACCAGAGGCGTCAGCGTTTGCACCACCTTCTCCGCAAGCGCCGTCTCCAAATCTTCATTTGTAGTCACCGCGCCCAGCCCGTGAGAGTGTCCCGCATTCGGCATCTGTCCATCCGTCGTTACCACCGTTACATTTTGCGGAGACAAATCTTCCCACGCGCTCGACACCAAGTTCGCCACGGAACCTGCTACTTGATCGTTCAGCCGCATCCCGCGCAGCTTCAGCACCACTGCAGCCTTTGCCGGATGTTCGCGGTCTGTAAAGAGCGATTCGCGCGGAAGCACCAGATGCACTCGCACCGTTTCCACACCGCTCATTGTTCCAATCGTCCGCTCCAGTTCCGCTTCCAGGGCACGTTGATAATTCACTTTTTCTGAAAAATCGCTTCCCGACCAATTCGGCTTGTCAAACAGTTCAAATCCCATTCGCCCGCTATTGATCGGCCCTTGCGAAGCAACTTCAAGCCGTGCTTTATCCAATTGATCGGATTTCACCAGGACCGAAGTTCCGTCCGGCGAGATTTGATAAACAATATTTTGCGCCGCGAGCTTTTGCGCAATGTTTTGTGCGTCTGCCGGTGCCATTCCGGAATACAGAGTCTTGTAGTCGCTCCCCATCCAGTACGTGAACAGCCAGATCGTCCCACCAACCAGTACAACGCTTCCGCCCAGCACCATTCGCTGCCGCAGTGAAAGCGCTTTCCAGAATGCCAGGATCTGTTGGAGAACCTTTTCCATGGAACAGGCGGGCCTTATCTCTTATGGAATCGCTCAGAAAGGAATCGCGGAAATCTGCTGATACGCCTGCACGATTTTGTTTCTCACCTGAACCATCATTTGAAAGGAGAGATTTGCTTTTTCAACCGCGATCATCGCCGAGTGCACATCCTGCCCGTTCCCCGACAGCAGTTGCGCGACTTTGTCATCCGCCTCGCTCTGTAACGATCCAATCTGATCCATCGCACTTCGCAACGTGTCCATAAATTCCGTCTTCCCGCCGGTCGGCGCGCCGGAAGGTGCACTCGAAACAGTGCCCGTTCCTGTGTGCCCTAATCCCTGAATTGGATTGCTCATTTCTATCTCTCCTTCGAAGCAACCTTCCTGTTTCAGCTCAAAATTGTGATTGCGCTTTGAATCATGTTCTTTGTGCTCGTCACAGCCGACGAATTCATCTGGTACGCCCGTGCCGCCCCCATCAGATTGATCATCTCTTCGGCGGGATTTATCGACGGATAGGAAACATATCCCTGCGCGTCGGCATCCGGATGCCCTGGTTCAAATCGCTTCACCGGTGGCGTCTGATCCGCTACGAGATTCACTACACGCACGTCTTCTGCATGCATGTCCGTCAGTGAAGCCAGCATCATTCCAAATTCTGGCAAACCATTTGGCCGCGTCGGACGCGCTCCAAATACCACATGCATGCGTTGATATGGCTTTCCACTTGTCGTTTTGGTCGTTTCTGCATTCGCCAAATTCGCTGACGTCACTTCGGCCCTTAACCGTTCTGCAAGCAATGCTGACCCGCTAATTTCCATTACTCGAAATAAATTCATCGCTATTGTCCTTCCCGAATCGCCGTGGACAGCCTCGCAAACTCGGCACGAATCACCGCCGTGGCCGCTTTGAACTGCAACTGCACCTCGGCGAGCAACATTGCTTCTCGGTCCGCGCTCACGTTGTTTCCATCCGGCCGTTCCATCAAGCCTCGCACCGGAAGCACAAATGGACTTGTCATTCCGGGAGCATCGCCTTCCATTGCTCGCCGCAGCTCGCCTCGAAAATCAATATCCCGCGTGTGATAGCCCGGCGTATCGATGTTTGCCAGGTTCGTGGTTACCAGCGTTTGCCGCATGGAAGCCACATCCAGAAATCGTTCCAGCAACGCTAACTGGGGCGACTCGAGGAAGCTCATGTAGCCCTCCATGCGGGTAGTCCGTACTCACGGATCTTGTTTCGCACCGTCCGCAGGCTCACTCCCATCATTTCCGCCGCTCGAGTTCGGTTTCCTCCCGTCGCCTTCAACGTTCTCTCGAGTAATTGCTTTTCCGCCTCTTGCAACGTCACGCCGGGCTGCAAACCAATCGCAGACTCTTGTTTACTGGGAAAATGAGATTCGACTTCCGTTGGTGCGGTCAATACTGGTCCCACGGAAAGCGCCAGCGCTCGCCGCACAAAATTCTCCAGCTCGCGCACATTTCCCGGCCAGTTCTGCAACTCCAAATATCGTTCAAGCTCCCGGGAGATCGTTCGCGTGCCGAATCCATCGCGATCCGCATACTTGTTCACAAAATGTTTTGCCAGCGGCAAAATGTCTTCTCGCCGTTCGCGCAGCGGCGGCAAGGTTAGTGGCACAACGTTCAACCGGTAATACAGATCCGCACGAAAATTACCCGCTTCCACTTGCTGCAAGAGTGACCGGTTCGTCGTCGCAATCACACGCACATCCACTTGTACGGGTCTCGTGTCCCCTAGCCGGTCTACTTCGCGCTCCTGCAATACGCGTAACAATTTCGGCTGCAAGCTCAGCGGCATTTCACCGATTTCATCGAGCAGCAGCGTTCCCCCGTTCGCCAGTTCGAATTTCCCGGGCTTTCCCGTGCTCGCCCCCGTAAATGCGCCTCGCACATGCCCAAACAACTCACTTTCAAGCAGATTTTCTGGAAATGCCGAACAGTTCACCGCCACAAACGGCCCCTTGTTTCTCTTTCCAGCCGCATGAATTAGCCGAGCGAGCAATTCCTTCCCGGTTCCGCTCTCCGCTTCAATTAAGATGTCCACGTCTGTCGCCGCCGCACGCTTCGCCTTTGCAACCGCAGCGCGGAATGCAGGCGATTTCCCGATTCCTTCTTCGCGCTCCTCATTCAACATCGCTGCTTCCAGATACTGTTCCACCAGATCGAGCAACTGCCCGAACGACACCGGTTTCTGCAAATATTCGCAAGCTCCTTCGCGTATCGCTTGCACTGCTCCCGGCACGCTCCCATACGCCGTCAATAAAATCACCGGAGTCCCTGGCAAATGCGCACGCACTCCCTGCATTACCTGCAATCCGTCTCCGTCTCCCATTCGCAAATCCGTCACTACCACGCGTGCCGGATTCATTCGAAACTTTTCCAGAGCTTCCCCAACTCCGCTCGCCGTCTCCGTCTGCCATCCGTGCCTCTCGAAACTCGCCACGAGTCCATCCCGCATCGCGGCTTCATCATCCACAATCAATACATGCGTCATGCATTTGCTCCCATCGCCGGTAAAAATAGAGAAAAAGTTGCTCCATGCTGTGGCTTGCTCATCACCCGAATCTCACCGCCATGCTCTTCAACAACTTTCTTGCACACCGCGAGCCCCAGCCCGGGGCTCCCCGCCGTCGTCGTAAACCCCGGCTCGTAAATCCGTTCCAGCAACTCCGCCGGAACCCCGCGGCCTTCATCTTTGAAATCGAGTTGGACCAATCCACCAGGAAATTGCGGCGCCCACCCCAATCGCACGTGCAATTTTCCGCCCGGTGGCATCGCACGAAATCCATTCAACGATAAATTCAGAAATACCTGCTTCAGGCGATTCGCATCCGCATTCGCGCTAATTTTTCCAATCCCATTCTCCACCACGATCTGTTGACCTCTTTGCCTCGCCAACGGTTGCAGAAAATCCATCGTCTCCGCCACCAAACGGTCCAATTCCACAGGAACGAACTGCTTCGTCGCCTCGCTGTGAAATTGCAATACGTTGTTTACCGTTGCCGAAAGGCCGCGCAATCCCGCCTGCAAATGCGTCACCCACTGCCGCGTCTCCGGCAGATGCGCCGTCGCATCCGCCAGCAATCCTGTAAACAACTCCATGCTCCCCAGCGGGTTTCGAATCTCGTGGGCCAGCACTGTCGCTACCTCCGCCAGAGCGCGCGACCTTCTCGCAGACTCCCGATCCGCCGCCACGCGCTTTTCTTCCGTTTTGTCCCGCACAATCCAGATCGTTTCGCCCTTTCCTTCTGCAATATCGCTAATGTTTGCGCGCAAAATGCCGATAGTACGAATGCCATTCACAGATGGACTCGTCCATTCCTGTTCCAAAAAGAAACTGTTCGCTGGCGCCTCTCTCAGCAATCTCTCCACCGACTCCGGCAGCGCCGCGCCATCTCCCGGCGCCCAGTCGCGAGGAACCTGCAACAATTTCCTCGCTTCCGGATTCGCAATCTGAATCTCGCCTTTCTCATTCACCACCAGCACGCCACACGGCAAACTCTCCAACACGCGTGACAAATACCGCCGAACTCGCAAATTCTCCTCGAGACTTCTCTCTAGTTCCGTATTCGCGCGCTCCAGTTCTTGCGTCAGCCTTACCACCTCCGCTTGCAGTTGCGCATACGATCTCTCCAGCGATCCCGCTGCTTGCGTAAATGACAAAAACGCCTTCGTCAAATCCGTCTTTGCCAGAGCATCACGCTGACTTCTGATCGCTCCTCGGCCGAGCGTCTTTTGCCGGGCTGCAGGCAAATTTGGCATAGCACTCATCTCTTGCACTCCTTCTTCCAACCATTCTTCTTCCTGCTTAGACTTCTCTCACGTCGCGCAACTCATTCCCTGTCTGCACATGCTGCGCGCAAATCTCATTCGAATTGCCCGACAAAATGAAAGCCCGCTCCAGCACATGCTGCAGCTCGCGCACATTCCCGTTCCATTTCCTCTGTTCTAGCGCTCCAAGCGCCGCCGGCGTTAATCTCTTCAACCCCACTCCCGCCTCTGCACAAAACCCGCGCAAGAAATGTTCCGCGAGTAACGCCACATCTCCGATCCGCTCCCGCAGCGGCGGCAAATCAATCGGAAACACCGCCAATCGGTAGTACAAATCCTGGCGAAACTGCTTCGCTCTCACTTGCTCCAGCAACGGAACATTCGTCGCGCAAATTACCCGCACATCCACACGATATACATCCGAGCTCCCCAGCCTCTGCACTTCTCCGTTCTGCAAAAAGCGCAGCAGCTTCGCCTGCATGCTCAGCGGTAACTCCCCCACTTCATCCAGGAAAAGCGTTCCACCCTGCGCCACGTGAATTCTCCCCAGCCTCGATTGCACCGCACCAGTAAACGCTCCGCGTACATGCCCGAATAACTCCGCCTCAAGGAGCGCTTCCGGAATCGCCGCGCAATTCACCGCCACAAACGCCTGCTTGGCCCTCGGACTCAATTCATGAATCGCCTGCGCTACTAACTCTTTGCCCGTTCCTGTTTCACCAGTCACCAATACGGTGGTGTCGCGTCCCGCCACTAACTTCGCCAACTCGTACGTCTTGCGAATCGCTTCACTTCTCCCAATCATTCCGGGCAAATTTTCTTGAATCTCCTCACTCTCTAATTCCGATGCTTCCTCATTGACTTCCTCCACTGCATCAATCACCTCATTCCTCTCGGCCGATCCCGCCTCTCGCGAATCCACAAACTGGACTTCAATCCGCGGATACTTTTGGCGGATCATCTCCGCTACTTCTTCTGCATCCAAATCCGGCAAATTTCGGTCGAGCACCACGCCATCACACGGAAATTGCACCAGTTTCGCCAACGCGTGCGCTCCCCCAACCGCTTCCTCGGTTTGCGCCGTGGGGCCTGCCGCCTGCATTGCCATCTGTCGCCGAAACTCTGGATTCGCGCTTGCAATCAAAATTCTTCCCTGTGAAGCACCAATCACAGACTGCGCCGTCGCCGCCATTGCCCCCCCTCACAGCGCGGGCAAACTCTCCCCCACCGCTGGGCAGAAAACACCACTGCGTTTCGATAACCAACATTTCTAATGAGTCGTGAACAAAAGGCGGGACTTACCGAAGTCTATAAATACAAAAGTGCTCCGCAACGAAACACTGTTTCGCGCAGACACACGCACAGGCTCGCTGCACAATCCTCTTGCGCGCGAGTCACAATCTTTTCTGCGCGGAGCCGCCAAACAACTCCGCATCACTCCTCTCATCGGCTCGCTAGCGTCAAACTTTAGCCAACCGCGCAGTTTTCTCTATTAAATTCTCCTCACTTTGCGCGCAATTCCTCCCCGACTCCCTCAAACCTGTACCAAAGTCCCACTGACCCAATTTCCCCTTGCACACGCCCATCGATGCGCTAACAATATCTATACAGGCCTACCAAAGTTTATTTCTCTCATTTCGGAGGTGTTTCTTGATTCGTCGTCTCTCTACTGTTTGGATCTGCGCCACCTTGGCACTGGCGCTCACAGGTTGCTCCAAATCCGCCGATCAAGCGGCCAACGGCGATTCTGCTGACAGTTCCTCCAGTAGTTCCGGTGGATCCGCCGGCAAAACAAAGTCCGCAATGAAGGAAAAGGAGGCGCCGAAATCCATCGTCGTCCCCGCGGACACAGCAATTCCCGTCGTTCTCGATCAAACGCTTAGCTCGAAAACGGCTACCTCAGGCCAGTCGTTTCTGGCCACCGTTGAAACGCCTGTTGAGGTCAATGGAAAAGTCGCAATTCCGAAGGGCGCTCGCGCTTCCGGCGTTGTGAAGGACGCAAAAGCCGCAGGTCGCTTCAAAGGCGGCTCCGTTCTTTCACTCTCGCTTACCAACGTCACCATCGAAGGCACTTCATACGACATCAGCACATCCGCTCCAACCTTTACGCACGCCGGAAAAGGCAAGCGGACCGCCGTCGCCGTCGGTGGCGGCGCCGGATTGGGTGCCGTGATCGGAGCCATCGCAGGTGGAGGCAAAGGGGCAGCCATCGGCGCGGCCGCGGGCGCAGGCGCAGGTACCGCTGGAGCGGCCTTTACTGGAAAGGCCGACGTTGTGCTTCCGGCAGAAACCGCGCTCAGCTTCAAGCTGACTCAGCCACTCGAAATCAAAACGAAGTGATTCTCTGAATTCGCAAGAAATCAAAAGGCTCGGCGATTTCAAAAGCGCCGAGCCTTTTTCCTTGATACTCGATCCCCTATTGGAACTTGTCTTTGACTTCTTGCGGAATCAGTTCGCTCTTCAATTTCTTCGGATTCCCTTTGTCTCTCACCGTCCACACTCTCTTCTCAAGTCCATCAGCTCCTAAAACATCTCCTCGATACAACCTGTGCTCTACACGAAAACTGCTGCTTCCCCACTCCAAAATCGTAGATTCCACGGTGACCACGTCCCCAAACGCCGATGGCACAAAAAAACGCGCGCTCGTCTCCACCATCGGAATCCCGGCAAGTCCATACTTCGCAAGCATCTCCTGCTTCTTGAATCCCGCCTTCTCAAACAGCGCATTTGTGCATGAATCGAACATCTCAAAAAATCGTGGGTAATAGACAATTCCCGCCGGATCGCAATCGCCCCATTCAATTTGTATCTGCTTCCTGTTCTTCAGCATTCGCGTCCGCCTCGCTTCTTAATACCTGCCAAGTCTAGCTTACGTGCTCTTTCCCCACGAAACCGTTTCTCCCACGCGCACAAAAGATTACACTTTCCCCATGCCCCTTCTCGACGGCCTCTTCTACTCCGCCTCTGCGGACAAATTCTTCTCTGACGCCGCCTGCGTCCAAGCTATGCTCGATTTTGAAGCCGCCCTCGCTCGTGCGGAGGGCAAAGCCGGACTCACTCCCGCTTCCGCCGCGTCCGCCATCGCAGCAAACTGCCGCGCGGAACTTTTCGATCTCAACGCCCTTGCAGCAGCGGCTCCGCAATCCGCCAATCTTGCAATCCCCCTCGTCAAGCAACTCACCGCTCTCGTCGCCAAACAAAACTCAGAAGCCGCCCGCTTCGTTCATTGGGGCGCCACCAGCCAGGACGTTGTTGACACCGGCCTGATTCTCCAAATTCGCGACGCGCTGGATCCCGCCATCTCCGATCTCGACGTGCTCTGCGACGCGCTCGCCCAACTCGCTGACGCTCATCGCTCCACCCCTATCGCCGCAAGAACCCTTCTTCAACAAGCTCTCCCCAGTTCCTTCGGTTTCATCGTCGCTGGTTGGCTCGATGCTATGCTTCGCCATCGCTCACGCTTACTTGCACTCAAAACTCATGCTCTCGTACTCCAATTCGGCGGCGCTGCCGGCACGCTCGCTGCCCTTGGTGCGAATGGACCCGTCGTCGCAAAATATCTCGCCGAAGAACTTTCGCTTCCCTTGCCCGCTGCCCCATGGCACTCCCATCGCGATCGCATCGCCGAAATCGCGTCCGTTCACGCTCTTCTCTCCGGCTCGCTCAATAAAATCGCCCACGACCTTTCTCTTCACATGCAGACCGAAGTCGCCGAACTTTCCGAGCCACATTCCCCCGGCCGCGGCGGATCCTCCACAATGCCGCACAAACAAAATCCGGTCGCGTGTTCCGCCATCCTGGCCGCCACCGCGCGTATCCCCGGACTCATTTCCACAATCTTCTCCATCCAATCGCAAGATCACCAAAGAGGCCTGGGCACCTGGCACGCAGAAGCGCCTCCTCTCACCGAAATCATTCGCCTCTCTGCGGGCGCTCTTCATCACCTCTCCGCACTTGCTCCAAATCTCCAAATCAACGCTTCCCGCATGAAAGAGAACCTCGACCTCACTCGCGGCCTCATCTATGCCGAACCCGTCTCCATCGCCCTCGCCGAAAAACTCGGCCGCGCCGCAGCTCACGAAAAAATCGAAGCCGCCTGCTCCGTCGCATCCAAATCCGGTAAGCATCTCCGTGAACTCCTCGCGGCTCAGCCCGACATCGCCGCCCATCTCTCTTCCAGCGATCTTGATCGCCTCTTCAATCCCCTTAACTACTTGGGCTCTTCTTCCACATTCATTGACGCAACTCTCGCCGTAAACAATTCACGTAAAAATCTTACGCAGGCTTCCGCCAGAGGTTAATCAGACCATGCCCTTCGCCGATCTCAGCGACGTTCGCCTAAATTACTCTCTCACCGGCCCCGAATCCGCTCCCGTCCTTCTCTTCTCCAATTCTCTCGGCGCCACTCTCTCCATGTGGGATCCGCAGCTCCCGGAACTCTCGAAAAAATTCCGCATCCTTCGTTACGACACTCGCGGTCACGGCCAATCCTCATCCACACCCGGTCCATACTCGATCGAACTCCTCGCCAACGACGTTCTCCATCTCCTTGACGCGCTCCATCTCGGCCGCGTCAATTTTTGTGGCCTTTCCATGGGAGGGCAAACCGGCATCTGGCTCGGGCTTCACGCCGCCGGTCGTCTTCACAAACTTGTCCTATGCAATACCGGCGCAAAAATCGGCGCTCCCGAATTTTGGAACGCCCGCATCGAAACCGTTCTCACGAAAGGGATGAAGGAAGTTTCGAACGCCGTCGCCGTCCGCTGGTTCACTCCGGAATTTCAGTCCGCGCGTCCAGAAGTTTTCTCTTTCGCCGTGAAAATGATCGAAGCCGCAAATCCTCAGGGATACGCGGCCTGCTGCGCCGCTCTTCGCGATTTTGACGCCAGGGCTGAACTCGCTTCCATTGAAGTTCCCGCCCTCATCATCGCTGGATCTCACGATCCCGCGACGCCTCCCTCCGATGGCCGCTTCATTGCAGATCACATACCGAATGCGCAATATCTCGAACTTCCCGCAGCCCACCTCTCTAACCTCGAAGCTTCTTCTCAATTCACCGCCGCCGTCCTCAATTTTCTTTGAGGACCCCGTTAGCACTGTGCCATTCACTTCCTGAACAGGCGTACAATCTCTCTCATCAACGCGCGCCCAATTCCACTTGAGGTCAGCCCGGCACCCCGTACCACGGACTTGTTGAAAGAAGTTTTCGCCAAGGCACGCTAGCGGAATGGCAGTGGTCAGTTTGAATTTCCTTTTTTCGTGACACAATAGGCTGGAAATTCAAACTGACCCACTCATGTCCAACGGCCGAACATCCCTAGGAGCCACTCGATGGACGAACGTGAACGCCACGAAAAAGGACTGAAAATCCGCCGCGAAGTTCTCGGCAACGCCCATGTGGATCGTGCCATGAGCACAGCCACAGACTTCACAGCCCCCTTTCAGGACCTCATCACGCGCTACGCCTGGGGCGAAATTTGGTCTCGCCCCGGCCTCTCTCGCCACACGCGCAGCCTTCTTACTCTTGCCATGACCATCGCCCTCAATCGCGAGGACGAATTTCGCCTTCATCTTCGTGCCGCTCTGAACAACGGCGTCACGCGCGAAGAAATCCAGGAAGTTCTCCTCCACTCGGCCATTTACTGCGGCGTCCCCGCCGCGAATCACGCCTTCAAAATCGCCGCCGAACTCCTCTCCGAATCTCATTAAATCGTATTAACACTAACTTTCTTGCCTGTATTCCGCTATATAGCTCTTTGTTGTACAATCCTTCCGAAACGTCCCGTTCAAACTAGTCGTGATATTGTTTGGACACTCGCTTACTCAGGCCGTTCGCAGGAGTTTTTGCATGTCGCAAAAGAGTCGCGCTGTGGTTCCCGCTTACCAGCGCATCCAGAGCACCATCCGCAAACGCATTGAAGCCGGCCAACTCCGCCCGGGCGACGCGGTCTCCTCTGAGCGCGACCTCGCCAAACTCCATCAGGTCAGCTTGATGACCGCGCGCCACGCCCTCGCTACCCTTGAGCGGGAAGGCCTTGTTGAACGCCGCCGTGGCATCGGCACTTTTGTCGCGGCCCCAAAAATTCATTTCAACAGGTTAATGAGCTACACCGAACAAATGGCCGCTCGTAACCTGAGCGCCGCCTCAAAAATTCTTAGTCTGAAAACAATCAATGATGAGCCCGACATCTCATCTCGCCTTTCCCTTCCCCCATCGGAACCAATCATCAGGATCGAGCGAATTCGCCACGCGGGGCAAGAACCATTTGCTCTGGAAACTTGTTATCTGTCGCAAAATCAATTTCCAGATCTCCTGAACGCTCCGCTTAACCGCGAATCTCTTTTTGCTTATATCGAACGCACCTATGACCTAAAACTTGGGTATGCGGACGAAGAAATTGATGCCACTGCCGCCGACCCGGAAACTTCGGAGCTTCTCGGCGTTCCTCGTCGTGACCCTCTTCTCCGCATCCGCCAACTCATTTTTTCGACTCAGAACAGGGTCCTGATGTACGTCGTGGGCTACTACCGTTCAGACCGCCACAATCTTGTCATCCGGCGCTTCCGTTGACACATCTAAGAGTTACATCGGAAGGACGCGTATAAGCATGCTCGTAGTCCTCAAACAGAACGCGAAAGAAGTCGGCCAGGAAGCAGCGCGTATTGTCGCCTCGGCTGTTCGCTCAAAGCCTTCGATCGTTTTAGGGCTTGCCACAGGCAGCACACCGCTTGGCATGTATGAAGAGCTCATTTCCCTTCACCAGAATTCCGGGCTCGATTTTTCTAAAGCTGCGTCTTTCAATCTCGATGAATACCTCGGTTTGGCTCCCGACAATCCGCAGAGTTTTCATTACTTCATGCATTCCAACTTTTTCGATCACGTCAATTTCTCCAAAGATAAAATTCACATTCCCAGTGGCGCATATCGCAAGAACTATTCCGAATATTGCGAAACCTACGAAAACGAAATCAAAAAGGCCGGCGGCATTGACCTGCAAGTCCTCGGCATCGGCCGCAATGGCCACATCGGCTTCAACGAACCCAATTCCAGCCTTGCCTCCCGCACGCGTCTGAAGGAATTGACGCGGGAAACCATCGAAGACAATCGCCGCTTCTTTCCCAAAGGCGAAGAAATTCCTGAATGCGCCATCACCATGGGAATCGGCACAATTCTCGGCGCGCGCCGCATTCTGATTCTCGCCACAGGGAAATCCAAAGCCGCTGCTGTCGCCAAGGCGATTGAGGGTCCAATCTCTTCATCCGTTAGCGCCTCCGCGTTGCAGCTTCATCCTGACGTCACATTCATCATTGACGAAGACGCTTCCTATGCGCTCACTCAACGCGATTACTACAAACGGGTTCTTGAACTCACAAAGAAATACACTCCCGAAAAACTGGCATAATCCTTTGGAAAGGCGCGCGGCCCCGTGATCATCTCTGGCGATATCGGCGGAACAAAATGCAACCTTGCCGCCTACCTCGATCACAGTGGAACTCTCAAACTTGTTTTTAAGCAACGCTATGCAACGCGCGATTTCTCCAGCTTCGAACAATTAATCGAAACTTTTGCGCAACATGCCCTGCCTTCTGTTTCTGGCCGCTCCATTGTGGCCGCCGGATTTGGGGTTCCCGGCACTGTGGTGGATGGCGTTCTTCATGCGGCACATATTCCCTGGGTTCTCGATTCAGCCGCCCTCGCTGCACGTTTGAAGTTGCCTCGCGACCGCGTCGTCCTCATGAACGATCTCGTTGCTACAGCAAAAGGTCTTCAGCGTCTCGGCCCGGAGGATGTTCTTTACCTCAATCGCGGCGTGGATCACCCTGAAGACAATATCGCCGTCATAGCGGCTGGCACCGGCCTTGGCGAAGCGGTCCTCTACTGGGACGGCCACGGGCATCGCGCCGCACCAAGTGAAGGCGGCTCAGCGGATTTTGCTCCGCGCACGGATCGTGAAATCGCATTTCTCACTTTCCTGAAGAAACGGCTCACGCGCGTATCCTGCGAAGAACTCTTTTCCGGCCGTGGTTTCCGTCCCATCCACGAATTTCTCGCGCCGGACATTCGTCACGATTCCTTTGGCAAAGCTGCCGGCGAATCTGCCCAGGAAATTACGGGCAACGCTTTGAATGGTTCATGCCCTGCCTGTGTCGAAACGCTCGAATTCTGGACCGACGCCTTCGGCGCGGAGTCGGGGAATCTTGCGTTACGCGTGCTCGCTTATGGCGGCGTTTATCTCGCCGGCGGAATTGCAGTGAAGATTCTTCCCTTGCTACAAAAAAGTTCGTTTTGTTCGGCTTTTTCCGACAAGGGCTCTCTCGTTGGGCCCATTCTCAAAAACATTCCGATTGCCGTCGTCCTTAATGAGGACGCGCCCGTTCTCGGCGCAGCCCATGCAGCTCTTCACGCCACGCGTTAGTTACGACTCTTTCTTAAAATCAAGCTGATTGACTTTTCGCAAAGCGGGGAACATCCACGCCCACAGTCCCGTCACAATGATTGCCCCAATTCCGCCAAGAATCACCGCTGGGACAGTTCCAAATGCCTGCGCCGTAACTCCCGATTCAAACTGTCCCAGTTCATTCGACGCGCCTATGAAAATCATGTCTACTGCGTTCACGCGCCCGCGCATTTCGTCCGGCGTCGCCACCTGTATCAGCGTGCCGCGAACAATCACACTAACCATGTCCGTCGCACCAACCATGAACAAAGCGGCAAGGGACAGAATCATGTTGCGCGAAATTCCGAACAGCACGGTGAACAAACCAAACGCGGCCACACACCAGAGCATCGTCGTGCCCACATTCTTCTTCAGCGGTTTGTACGCAATCACGATCGCCATGATTCCGGCGCCAACGCCCGGCGCGCTGCGCAAAATTCCCAGCCCCAAGGGGCTGGTTTGCAGAATCTCCTTTGCGTAAACCGGAAGCAACGCGACTGCTCCACCAAGTAGCACCGCAAATAGATCCAGCGAGATCGCACCCAAAACCAATTTCTCGCGCCAGATGTAGCGAAACCCTTCAAAGACGGAAAATTCCGTGGTCTCTTCCTTGGATCTGGCCTTCAAATTCACATTGAGTCTGAGCAACAAACCGACCGCGATCAAGGTGACCGCCGCTGCGGCAACGTAAACTGCAAGGGGCCCCCGAAAGAGCGCATAAATCAGACCACCGAACACAGGCCCGAGAATTGTCGCCAACTGAAAAATTCCAGAAGCCCAGGCCACGGAGTTCTGGAAGTGCTCTTCCGGAACAAGATGCGGAAGTAGCGCCCGGCTCGCAGGCCCATTGAACGAGCGCATGATCCCGAGCAAGACGAGTACAGCGTAAATCATCGCAACCGATTGCGTTTTGTGGAACGCCAGAAAAAGCAACAAGAAAAAACACACTCCGAAACCAACATCGCAAAGAATCAATACTTTGCGGCGGTCGAAAATGTCAGCGACGTGACCAGAGGGGAGGAAAAGCACAATGCCAGGGAGGAATTGTGCGAGACCGACAAGGCCGAGGTCGAGCGGGCGTTTGGTGATCTCATAAACTTGCCAGCCAACAGCAACTGCCTGCATTTCGAGAGCGAGCACGACGAGGCAGCGGGCCATTTGAAAAAGAGTGAATGCCGGATAGCGGAACGCAGCTCGCGAATCGTTCTTCGCGTCAACTAGTTCCGTATGTGCGGTGGACACGTGGAATTTACTCGCCGTAAGGAACCCAGATGTTCTTTACCTGATATGCGTGTTGCAAATACCAGCGGCCCTCGCCCTGAGATCGATCGAAGAAATCAATCTGACGTCCCTCATTGGTCCACACTTGCTTCAAATTTCCGACGGATAAGGATTTCGCCGCGCCGCAGAGCGAATCGTCACCGTAGCACCAGATGGCGTCGAGATCGTCATGCTCCGCGAGCGTCTTCAAAAGCTCCGAAGCGCGGCCGGGAACGATGTTCACGACGCCGCCGGGAAGGTCACTTGTATCGAAAAACTGATATAGATCACCGGTGATGAGCGGATATTTCTCAGACGGAACTGCGACCACGGTATTTCCCGCGGTCACAAGCGGTAACACCAGATAGAAAAATCCGAGAAGCGGAGCGCACGAAGGGCAAACTACTCCGACCGTACCAACTGGCTCATTCATGGCGATGGCGATATTGCGCGCCGGAGGATTGTGGACTGCGCCGTCAAATTTGTCGGCCCAAGCCGCGTAGGAAAACAATCTCTCGATGGTTACGTCTACTTCTTCTTCGGCCTGCTTGGCGCCGACCGCTGCAGAAAGCCGCTGCGCAATCTCCGAACTGCGTTGTGAGAGATTTTCCGCCATGTAGTAGAGAATCTGCGCGCGATTGTGTGCCGTCGTTTTAGCCCAGCCTTCGGCTTTGCGTGCGGCTTCCACGGCGTTGCGAATGTCTTTGCGATTTCCAAGCGGCGACTCGCCCAGAAGCTGGCCCTTCGCGCCCCGCACTTCCACGCTGTAACCGGAATCGGGACGCACCTGTTTTCCGCCGATATAGAGTTTCACGGTGCGGTCAATCGAAGGGCTCGCAACTTCGACTTGGTTCTGCGCGGAATCGGATTCAGCGACGAGTTTTGGAGCGTTCTTGAACCATGCCGGTTCGAGATATTCGAGTAAGCCTTCACGGCCGCCTTCCCTGCCATAGCCGCTTTCGCGATAGCCCCCAAATCCACACGCCGCGTCAAACATGTTCGTGGAATTGACCCACACGACTCCGGCCTTCAATTGTGACGCAACATGCAGCGACACATTGATGCTCTCGCTCCAAACACTTGCCGCAAGGCCATAAGCTGTATTGTTTGCGAGTTCGACGGCTTCTTTCGGCGTGCGGAACGTCATCGAAGTCAGAACCGGACCGAAAATCTCCTGCTGCGCAACAATCGAAGTCGGATGAACATTGCTCAGAAAAGTTGGCTTATAGTAGAGACCGCGAGAGGGCAAAACAATTTCCGGCTGCCAGCAGGTCGCACCTTCGGCAATTCCCTGTTTCACAAGATTATCTATGCGTTCGAGCTGCACTTTGGCAACGATTGCTCCGATGTCAATCGCTTTGTCGAGCGGCGACCCAACGCGCAGCGTGCTCATGCGATCCTGCACTTTGCGCGTGAGTTTTTCCGCAATGCTTTCCTGCATCAGCAGACGTGAACCAGCGCAACAGACTTGCCCCTGATTGAACCAGATGCCATCCACAAGACCTTCGACGGCGCTGTCAAGGTCAGCATCTTCAAAAATGATGAAAGGTGATTTTCCACCAAGTTCGAGTGAAAGTTTTTTGTGGGATTGCGCAGTCGCTCGCCGGATTGCGCGGCCAACTTCGGTTGAGCCAGTGAACGCAATTTTGTCCGCATCGGCGTGCTTGACCAGCGCTTCGCCGGTCGCTCCGTCGCCCGTAACGATATTCACGGCGCCGGCGGGTAATCCAATCTCGCTGCAAATCTCGGCGAATGCTAGCGCAGTAAGTGGAGTGAATTCTGCCGGCTTCAAAACAACGGTGTTTCCCGTGGCTAGAGCTGGAGCGATTTTCCACGCGAGCATCAGCAGCGGAAAATTCCACGGAATGATCTGACCTACTACTCCGCATGCGGTGTAACCCGGAAATTCCTGGTCGAGAAGCTGCGCCCAGCCGGCGTGATGATAAAAATGGCGCGCGACAAGAGGAATATCAATGTCGCGGCTTTCGCGAATCGGCTTCCCGTTATCCATCGTTTCGAGAACTGCCAATCGTCGCGAATGTTTCTGGATTTGCCGCGCAATCGCATACAAGAATCTCGCGCGCTGATTTCCCGAAAGCCCTTGCCACACCGGCAAGGCGGCTCGCGCGGCTTTCACCGCTGCGTCTACATCGGCGCTACTTCCCTGCGCGACCTCTGCGATCTTTTCTCCAGTCGCGGGATCGGAAGTCTCAAAGTATTTTCCTTCGGATGGCTCTTGCCATTTGCCCCCGATGAAATGCCCGAAGTGACGCTTGTGTCCGTCGAGCCATACCAAAGTTTCTTTTGGATCTTCCGGCGCGGGGCCGTATTCCATCGTTTTGTATTTTTCGAGGACGCTCATTTTTTCGTGGCTCACGCGATGGGATGGCGATACTCGGCCGAATAACGGCCGGTCGCGTGAAATTCAAGCTGGCGTTCAATGTCGCCGAGCATCGAGCTTGCGCCGAACCGGAAAAGATGTGGCTCTAGCCAGGAGTTACCCAGCTCTTCTTTCATTAGTGAGAGCCACTCGATCGATTGCTTCGCAGTTTTGATTCCGCCCGCAGGTTTAAATCCAACTGCAATTCCAGTTTCTTGCGCAAACTCGCGAATCATGCGCGTCATCGCCAGGCCCACGGGGAGGGTGGCGTTCACAGTTTCCTTTCCCGTGGAAGTCTTGATGAAGTCGGCGCCGGCCATCATGGCGACAAGGCTGGCCTTGGCGACGTTGCGCAGCGTAAGCAGATCGCCGGTGCCGAGAATGACTTTTAAATGAGCGGGCCCGCAAGCGTCTTTGAAGGCGACGATTTCGTCGTAAAGTTTTTGCCACTGAGCTCCGAAGACGTGGGCACGCGTGATGACGACGTCAATTTCCTGCGCGCCCGCAGCGACGGAGCGGCGAATTTCCGAAACGCGATCCTCAAAGGGAGAAAGCCCCGCGGGGAAACCCGTGGAGACGGCCGCGACATTTATATTGGAACCTTCGAGGGCGCGGCGGGCGGTTTCGACAAAGAGGTGATAGACACAAACGGCGCCAACGTGAATATGCAGATCGGTGATGCCAAGTTTCTGAACAATTTCGTGTTGAATTGGCTGCCGCGCTTTTGAGCAAAGTCGTCTTACCCGTTCTTCGGTGTCGTCGCCGGAGAGGGTCGTCAAATCCATGCAAGAGATGGCGCGCAAGAGCCAGGCGATTTGCCAATCTTTTTTCACGGTACGACGCGTGACCAAAGTTGCGGCTCGGCGTTCGACGGCGCTTGTATTCACTCGGACAGACTCGATCCAATCGAGATTCAGAGAGGTGCCGCGGTTGGGCTGGAGCGGGCGTCCCTGGAGAACGGCGATCGCGCTGGAGGAATCGTTGATCGGATGACCATGGCGATCGACGATGTCGAGGCGAGGCGAATCGGGTCTGGAAGGATGATCGGCGCTCATGGACCTGCTCCTGGAAAGGCAAAGCGAACCAGAGTGAAGAAAAGAGGATAACATTGGCGAGGCGAAGTGGCGAAGGGGGGTATATGGGGCTTTTTTCGTAAGTGCAGATTCTAAAGGACTTTAAGTCCAGTGTTTTGGAAGTGCGGATTCTAAAGGACTTACGTTGCGATTTTGCGGAACTGCAGATTCTAGAGGAGTTATCGGATTTGGAGAGCCGATTCACAGATTACTATAGCAGAAATAACCTAGATAGGCAATATAAATCCTAGTGGACAGCAGAATTGAGTCGCCTCCGGTATAGACTTCAACAATGAAGACACAAGTGGGAATTGTGGGGGCTGGGCCGGCTGGACTGGTACTTTCGCACATGCTGGCGCGAACGGGGATAGAGAGCGTCGTGCTGGAGATGCACTCGCGCGAATACATCGAGGAGCGGGTGCGCGCGGGGGTATTAGAGCAAGGGACGGTGGACTTGCTGAACGAGCTGGGACTCGGCGAGAGAATGATGCGGCAAGGCTTGATGCACTACGGGATCGAGCTGCGATTCGGAGGGCAAGGACACAGAATTGATTTTGCGGATTTGACGGGCGGCAAGGGCGTGATGATCTACGCACAGCACGAGGTGATTAAGGATTTGGTTGCGGCGCGACTCGCAGCGGGCGGGGAAATTGTTTTTGAAGCGAGGGAAGTTTGCGTTGACCGGATGGAGAGCGAAAGACCAATCATTCGATTTGTGAAAGACGGAGTCACGCGGGAATTGGAGTGCGATTTTGTCGCAGGATGCGATGGCTTTCATGGAATTTGCCGCGATGCGATTCCGAATGGAGTTTTGAAAGCGTATGAGCGTGAGTACCCGTTTGGCTGGCTGGGAATTCTGGCAGAGGCTCCGCCTGCGTCGCATGAATTGATTTATGCGAATCATGAGCGCGGATTCGCGCTGATGAGCATGCGGTCGCCAAGAATCAGCCGGCTTTATTTGCAATGCAAGCCGGATGAAGATTTGAACGAATGGCCGGATGAGCGAATTTGGGAAGAGCTGCAGAAAAGGTTTGCCACGCAAGATGGATTTTCGCTGACGGAAGGACAGGTGATTCAAAAGGGAGTGACCGGGATGCGGAGTTTTGTGGTGGAACCGATGCAGTTTGGACGAATGTTTTTGGCGGGAGATTCAGCGCACATTGTGCCGCCGACGGGAGCGAAAGGATTGAATTTGGCGGTAGCGGATGTGCGAGTGCTGGCCGCGGGGCTGAAGGAATTCTATGCGAATGCCAAGCGTGACTTGCTAGACCGCTACTCGGAGATCTGTTTGCGGCGGGTGTGGAAAGTGCAGAGATTTTCGTGGTGGATGACTTCCCTGCTTCACAAATTTTCCGGTGACAGCGAATTTGACAGGCGGCGGCAGATTGCGGAGTTGGATTATGTGACGAGTTCGAGCGCAGCGGCTGCAACGCTTGCTGAGAATTATGTGGGCTTGCCCTTCGAATGAATCAAGAGCCCAAATAGAGTTGGAAGGGAGCCCAGTAGAAGGGGCGACTGGAAGGCCCTTTTGAGTGAATCAGGTTGAGTTTGGCCTGGCGCAACGCAGTGGCGGGGTCTTCTCCTTTAAGAACTCCGTCGTAAAGGTCGTTAAAAACTTTCGGAGCGGAAGCTGTACTGACCTCCCATAAACCAGCCACAACGTTGTGGGCTCCAGCTCTGAGAAATGCCCACGCGAGACCAACCAGCCCTTCGCCAGCGAGAACGCGATTCCCTGCGCCGTCGCAAGCGGAAATCGAGACCAGGTAGGCGTTGAGAGGCTGTTGAACGATGTCCCGCGCATACAGTTTGTAAGTATCCCCTTCGGGGGAAAGGATAATGGCGGATTCCAGAGGATGGGCAATGCTGGCAGTTCCATGCGTGGAGAAATGGATGTACGAATACCGGCTGGGACTGCTGGACAGATAGTTCGAACGGGTGGCCTGAGCGCCGGAAAAGAGTTTCCGGCGTGTCTCCGGAAATTTCTCGGAAAGGGATTGAGCTTCCTGGCCTGCGTCGGCAAGAGGAGGAAAGTCTTTGTTTGCCTGCAGGGCATCACCGAAGAAGAGCAGATTGGGAGCTTTGGGAGGAGGCTCACGTTTGGACCTCGAGAGAAGCGACAGAGAATAGGCGACGGAGACCGTTACGTCTTCAATCCAGAAATGGGGCTGGGTATCGGGGACGATAAGGGTTTCGAAATTGAGGCCGGCGAGTTCGCGATCGGGAAGAATAACGACACGCGAGTTTTTTGGAATAAGTTTTTCCGCGGGGCGGACGAGGATTTCATAAAGTCTCCTGCCTTGCTGATTTTCAAGGGGATCCTGAGAACCAAGAAACGATTCGCGGTATTTGGCGACAATTGCCGCAATTTCGGAACGGCTAGGAAGAGTCAGCGTCGAGACTTTTTCGCGGTTTGCCACCCAGAGAATGGAGCGTTCTTCACCGAGCCAATAGAAGAGCAGGGTCGCATTTTGACGAATGGAAAGCTCCCGCGGAGTAAGACCTAGGGATGAACTAATGCGGCCCTTACCCATGGTAGACAGGCCATGTTCCAGAGTCTGTGCTCGACTGCGATCCGCAATGCCCAGTGCTCTTATGGATTCATTCTGGGAAAGGAAGAAGTTGACGTATTGGTCGTAGAAATTGATTGAAGCGGTAAGAAACGAGAGCCGGGAATCTTCATTGCCTATCGCATCTTGGGCTTTCGAAATAGTGTCGATAGACTGGGCAAACTCCTTTCCTGCCAACTCGATTTTGCCTTGGCCGGCATGAACTTGTGCAAGCCTCGCGAGGGCTTCCCAACGCAGGGAAGTCGGCGCATGGGAATCCGAAGCAATCTGCATGTAAGAAGCCTCGGCCTTATTCAGGTTTCCCGTTTTCACGGAAAGATCAGCACTCAATAGAACTGTGTACAGGTCTCGTTTTGGATCAGGAGCGGCCGACTGCAATCGGAAAGCTTCCTCAAGGTTGTCCTGGGCTTCCGAGAAGTCCGACCTTGCAATGGCAATGAGCGCGTGAATCTGAAGGCATTCGATAAGAGTCCGCATATCGTTGAGGCTTCGAGCCAACTGTAGAGCTTTCCTGGAAATGGGATTGGCCTTCGCGTAGGCGTGGAGATCGTATAGAACGTTTGCTTCGCTATTCAGCCAGTAAGATTGATCAGAAATGTTGCCTGTCCTTGCGGCTTCGGTTTCGGCGAGTTCAAATTGATAGAGGGCGTTTTCCAGATCACCGAGTTCGTGATAGCTCCATCCGATGTTGCCTTGAATCCTGCCGATGGAATTTCTTGCCCCAATGAGCTGTGAAAGTTCGAGAGCTTGCTTGTTCCAGTCAACCGATTCGTCGTACCGCTCAAGACCCGTTGCTGCAAGACCAAGGCTTCCCAGCGCGGCGGATTCCAGAAAAGCATCTTTGTTGCGTTTGGCAATATCTCGAGCTGCCAAATACTTGTCATAAGCCTTTTGAGAATCTCCAGCAAGGAACGAAAGGGTTCCCTCCAAAATTGTCAGATCACCTAGTAAGTTCGGCTGAGTAGTTCGGATGATGCGAGAAGCATCATTGAAATACTTGTGCGCCGCTTCGGTCTGAAACAGGAATGCACTGTCAGCCGATTGAGTCATGCACTTTTGCGCTTGAACCTCTGAGTCACGCAATGGGTCCGGCAAGGTGAAATCGAGCAAATCCAAGGATTGCTTGTAATGACCCTGCAGCATAAGAATCTCGGCTTCAAGAGAGCGGAATCGCCAGTACCAATCAGATTGAGATTTGTTGATATGTTGGAGTGCAGAACGCGTTTCTTGGAGTGCGAGGACGTAGTCGCCCCGTTTTGTATTTAGCCGTGCTTCGTCGTAGGCCGCAGAAAGTTGGGCAGGCTGCGGCCTACATGCATCGATGAAACAAGAAAGAAGCAGGAAAAGGACTACGGCCAGGGCTTGCCGTTTGTTTTTGTACCGCCGCCGGAACCCGAGCCGCCGGTTGTGGAGCCAAGTTCGAAGCGAAGCATGGTGAGGGTTTTCTCTCCCGGCTTGATGAGAAGTTCGCCAAGATAGACGGTGCCGAAGCCAGGCACGTAGATGGAATGTCCTTTGACCTTGACGCCCGGGCAATCCGTCTTGATTTCTTTCACGATCGAGCAAAGAAAGACTCCGTCGAAGTCGCTTGGCTTAAGCGGCTCTCCGGTAAAGAAAGGATCCTGCGCTATCTTGGTGAAAGCGCCGCCTTCCTTAAAGGCTTTTTCGGCAGCCGCAAAGGTCGGAAGATTTTCGAAGACATCATAATTCAGAACAAGCTGCACGGGACAACAACCCACGCGCAGATTTTCAAATTTGCTGCCAATCCAGGTGATGTTGCCTTCGCGAGCGCCGGCCGGGTGCTTTGAATAGAGGCGAGAGACGACACGGTCGACCGTGAGGACGTCGAACATATTCAGGTTCTCGAGGACAGCCGTGGCGAGAGTGTTGTTAGAATCGTCGTCAACCTGGTGTCCACCTGAAACGTGGGTGTGACCGCGCTTAAACCTAATAAAATTTGCAAATTCGAAATCGTCCACACGCGATTGGCCATGGCCACCGACAACGGGCAAGGCGGTCGCAGCTTGAACGTCAATTTGATGATGAAAGGGACGAGTGAAATTCGCGCTGAAGGCGTGGGCACACGCGTGGTAATGAAACGTACGGGCAGTTTTCGGGGACATACGTATCACCTCAAGAAGATGGCGACTGGAGCACTAATGCTGCTGGTTCTCAGATTAAAAAGCAACGGTAAAGGGAACCTCGGAGAGCTTGGTAACTGTGCCAGCTGCATTTTCCGAAATGACCAGTTTGTATTGACCGTCCTGGGTTAGGGCCGAGACATGGTAAAAGACGGGTCTCTGAGCTTCTTCCTGGGAAACGGGAGAGCTGGAAATAATTCTGCCTGTGGGGTCAGTCAATTCAACCAGGAAAACTGAATCGGCGCTCTTGGGCGTAGCGGTGATATCAAAAAATACAGTGAAAGACTGGCCTTGGCGGACATGGATCGTTTTGCCAGCCGCGCCTTTTACGTTTGAATCAACGAGAGAGAAGCCGGGAACAACACCGTCGCTATGTGACGTTTGAGCGGTCTGCTGCAACTTAGGAATGCTAACGATGTTCTGGTAGCCGACCACGAGCAGCAGAGCGGCGAAGGCAGGAACGGCAAAACGTGGAAGCCAAGAGAGCCAGTTGGAGCGCGGAGCCGAGGCGGGCAAAGTCCGGGCAGGAGCCTCTGCAAAGAATTGACGTGCGCCAGCGGCAAAAGCGACTCCGGCGCGAAGGTTGAAGGAGCAGACAGCACAGTCGAAATAATGAGCCTCAAACTCGTCGCGAACGGCGGGAGAGAGCTCACCAAGTATATATTTTTCAACTGCTTGCAGCCGTACTGCGTCGTTATGTTCCATAGTCTCCGTCCGCATGAATAGTGAAGAAGGGTGGTAAAACGTTTCACCATTTCTTCATCGCGGATAAAACCATTGTTTGCAACAAATCCTTATTCTAAAGCTTCTTACGAAGGTGCTCGATAGCACGGTGGAGCAGGACGCGGAGATAATCCCTGTCCACCCCCATCTGCCCGCATATCTCATCCTTCTCCATCTCCTCCAAAAATAGCTTTCGTATGATCTCTTGCTCGCGTTTTGGCAAGGCATTCATTTGGGCACGAACCTGATCCATGATTTCAGCCTGAATGACCAACTTCTCTGTATCCAGCCCCTTATCGGGAGGATCAATCTCTGATTCTTCGGGGGTCTGATTCTTTGTTCGCTCTCTATCATCTTCATAAATTACAAAGTTACAGACGGAGTTTACATAGGCACCCAAGCTTTTGGCCTGGCGAATGCCATTTTCGCTTTGAAGGGCCTTGAAGACGCGTGCGAAAGTCTCCTGCTGAATGTCTTCCATTCGGTCGGGAGAGAACCTCCGGGACCTTAGCTTAATCCGCAGGAGTTGGGTGAAATAAGCCACAAAATGGTCAACGGTTTCGGGTTCACCTGCACGGAGGCGGCGGAGATACTCGTCGTCAAAAGAAAATAGGTCCACGGGGAGAGACTCTAGGAGGGGGAAGTATAGCCGCGACGCCCCTCTTGGGCAATGAATCGTTGGTACTCAGCAGAGCGCGAAATTGTTTGTAACGGATTCCAAAATGGAAGCACTACCTGTCCATAGGAATCCTGAAAGCTGGGAAACCTACACCCTCGGGACAAAACCTGTCCCCTGGCGTGCCCCTGAGGCGGCGGATCGGGGATGAGTGGGAGAGCCATCCTTGATCCGTCTCCCCTTTTCGGGGAGCAGTGGAGGAGAACTTCGTTGCGAGAATCCGAATTTGGGGAATTTGGGACTGGGCCTGCCTTCGTTTCAAATCCACAAAAAACAAAGAGGACGAGAAATATCGCGCAAGAGTTCGCCGTGGCGTTGCGCGCCGAATTCGTTTTGAAGCCGGGGAAAGAAGAAAAGGCCCACCAGACGATTAGCGAAATTGTTTCGAAATCGTTCGCGAATGACAAAGAGTTCCTTCAGGGACTGGTGATGGTTTCTGAACTGGAGACGCGCCTGGTGACAGTGATTACGTTCTGGCATCCGGACGGATTTGCCGAATCGCGCGAACGGCGGGTGCGCTGGCTTGGCGAGAAGCTTGCACCATATTTGGATAAGTCGCTCCGAGTGCAAACTTTCTCTGCGCACGTGATGGAAGCAAAGTCCACGGAAATCTCTTCGTGTTTAACGATCCCAGAAGATGCCTTTTCGCTGGCAAGCTGAGGTTTTTTGTTCGAGTGAAACGAACGAGTGGGGGCATTCACCACTCCAGGGGGAATAAAGTCATGGCTGTACCAGTAAGAGCTATTGAAGGCCCGGAAGCGGTTGGGGACTTGGGAGAGTTGCGTGCGATGCCTGTTCACAAATCTTGCCGTTATGCTTCATGCGAAGAGTCTGCGATTACTGCCGTTGGTAATGAGGATCTTTGCTGCGACCATTTTGTTATGCGTTGCTACGAATTTCTCGAACAAATAGACGCGGAAAGAGCAAAGAGCATTTCCGATCTGGCGCGATTCGCCATGTTGAAGAGTTCCGCGAACAGCTGCTTGCAGGGCGCGCTGGAAGTTTCGTTGAAGTCCGCAACTCTGAGCAATCTTCAGAGGGCGCGGCTTCTGGATATCATACTGTGGGCTGGAGAATTCGTGCATCAGAACGGTGCGCATTTCGCGCCAGGAAGCGCAATCTCCGCGGCGAAGCTGGGAATTGCAGCATCGGACCGGCTGACTTATGAAAAGCCTCAGGTGAGGACGCGTTCAAAGGTGCTTCCGCAATAAAATTACAATCCTGGGCTACTTGCGGGGCCGGGTTCCACGAGTTCGCCTTCCCAACGCGCCACCACGGCGCTAGCCAGGCAATTTCCCATAACGTTGACTGAAGTGCGCGCCATGTCCACAAGCGCATCCACACCCAAGATCACAAAGATCGGCTCTGTTGGCAAATGAAAGAGCGAAGACGTGGCAAGCAGCACGACCAGAACTGCGCGAGGAACGCCCGCAATGCCTTTGCTGGTAAGCATCAGCGCAAACACCATGAAAACCTGCTCGCGCCAATTCATCTGAATTCCAGCCGCTTGCGCGACAAAGATGGAAGCGACCGCCAGATAGAGAGTTGAACCGTCGAGATTGAAGCTGTAACCGGCGGGAATTACGAACGCGACAATGCGGCGCGGGACACCAAACGATTCCATGCACTCCATCGCGCGAGGAAGTGCGGCTTCGGAAGTGCTGGTTGCAAAGGCGATCGTGGCGGGCTCGGCGACCGCACGGAGAAAACGCTTAAGTGGGATTCGCGAGAAAATCGCGACAGGCAAAAGAACACAAAGCAAAAATGCGATGAGCGCACCGTAAGCGGTAAAGAGTAGTTTTGCCAAAGGAAGGAGAACGCCCAATCCCACGTGGCCGACGGTGTAGGCCATCGCGGCTCCAACGCCGACGGGCGCGAAGTACATTACAAGGTTGGTGAAGCTGAACATGGTCTGCGTAAGGGATTCAGCGAGGCCGAGGATCGGCGCCTGATATTTTTCGGCGAGGCGCGAAAGGGCGACGGCAAAAAGTACGGCGAAGACGGCAACTTGGAGGATCTGGTTTTCAGCGATGGACCTGATGATGTTTTCCGGGAAAATGTGCAGGATGAAGTCGTCCCATTTGAGTTGAGCAACATTTTGCGGAGCAGGTTGTCCAGAACTTGTGGGTAGAACTAATCCCACGCCGGCGCGCGTCAAGTTAATCGCGAGAACTCCGATGACGAGCGCGATAGTGGTAATCACTTCAAAATAGAGAAGACTTTTCCAGCCGATGCGGCCGACTTTGCGAATGTCGCCGTGGCCTGCGACGCCGGTGATAAGCGTGCCGAGAATGAGCGGGGCTACTATGACTTTGATGAGTCGGAGAAAAATGTCGGAGAGAAGCTTGAGCTGAACAGCGACGCTTGGCCAATCGAGGCCAAATTCAAGTCCGGCAAGCATTGAGAAAAAGATCCAGTAGGTGAGCGAGCGTCGCTGGAGGGCGATGAACGCGAGAAGAACGAGGCCGGTCCAGCGAACGACGGCGGCGACTATGTGGCCGGATAAAAAGTGAATCAGGATAAAGCCAAGAGCAAGAATCGCGAGGCCGGCGATTTGGACGGGAAGTGAAGTGCGGTAAGGCGATTGATTTTTGCCGGCGGTCGTTTCCATTTGAGCCTGGGAGTCGCGACATCTTAGCTTGCTCGCGGCATGAATGGAAATTTTCTTTGATTCCCTTTGCGCGCGACTTGCTGCGTTCCTAGCTGCGCTGTTATCGTCCTGAAATGCCAAAAATAAGTCACTTTCAGTGCTCGCGGTGCAAGAGAAATGTTCCGGCGGACAAACCACAAACGCTATGCCCCGATTGCGCCGGGGCACTTTATGTTCGCTACGACCTTTCGGCTGCGCACGGGATTGCACAGCGCGATGCAATTCCGGTTGATGCAGCGAAATCGCCGTGGCCGGGAATGTGGCGCTATCGCGCGGTACTGCCAGAAGTAACACCAGTGACGCTCGGCGAGGGCTGGACGCCGATGCTGCGCAGCAAGCGTTATATGAACGTCTATTTAAAAGAAGAAGGTGCGAATCCGACCGGAAGCTTCAAGGCGCGCGGTTTGGCTCTGGCCGTGACGATGGCGAAGCATTTTGGATTGAAGAAGCTGGCCGTGCCGTCAGCGGGAAATGCGGCAGGGGCACTGGCTGCTTATGCTGCGGCGGCGGGAATCGAAGCGAACATATTTATGCCGAAGGATGTTCCCTTTGCGAATTATGTTGAGGCAGTGCTGTATGGCGCGAATGTAACTTTGGTGGATGGACTGATTTCGGATTGCGGCCGAATGGTTGCGGAGCGGAAGGAAAAAGAAGGTTGGTTCGACATTTCGACTTTGAAAGAGCCGTTTCGAATCGAAGGCAAGAAAACGATGGGCTACGAATTGGTTGAACAGCTTGGCTGGGAATATCCGGCAGCGGTTTTTTATCCGACGGGCGGCGGGGTGGGCTTGATTGGAATGTGGAAGGCATTTGTTGAGCTGGAAGAGCTTGGCTGGGTAAAACCTGGCAAACGGCCGAAGATGATTGCGGTGCAATCGGCGGGGTGCGCGCCCGTAACGCGCGCTTTTGAGAGCGGCGAGAAAGCTAGCCAAATGTGGCAGAACGCAGATACGTTTGCTTCGGGACTGCGCGTGCCTAAGCCGTATGGCGACTACATCATGCTCGAGATCCTGAAAGAGTCAGGGGGCGTAGCGCTCTCGTTTCCGGATGAACAGATTTTGGCTTCGCTGAAGGACTGGGCGAAAAACGAAGGAATATTTCTTTCTCCCGAAGGCGCGGCATCTACGGTTGCGTACGATCATTTGCTCAAGACGGGTTTCCTGAAGCCGGAAGATAAAGTCGTGCTCTTCAATACGGGGTCGGGACTGAAGTATACAGATGTAACCGCAGAAGCGGCCGGACTGAAACGACCCGCGTAACTTCATGAGGCCGTCAAGAATTAAAATTGTGGATACGCATAGAGCGTTTTTCTGTTTGGACTCATTTGAGGTATTGCGACAGACTCTTGTTATGGAAATTCTCGCCAAGAGGAAGCTTGCGAATCACGCCTGTTACGCGTGTCGCGCGCTTGTATCTTTTGGCGAGGGCAGGCTAATCGAGTAAGAATTCAGAATCAGCCGAATTGCAGTGCCGACCCACCGCCAGAGAAGATTTGGCAGGTGGGTTTTTCGTTTTTGGCAGCAATGGGGCGCGTTCGCCAAGTGGTAAGGCAAAGGTCTGCAAAACCTTTATCGGCGGTTCGATTCCGCCACGCGCCTCCAAATTTTTTCGCTACTTAGACAATTTCAGGAGAAGGCGTATAGTCCACGCGGAGGATTTCGATGCGTGGGAGACGGGTGGCCTTATTGTTGTGCACGGGCTCAGTTTTAGCGGTTACTTCTCTTGCGATTCTGTTGCATGCGGGCCCACAAGAAAGCGCGAAAGAGAAACATGACTGGCCAGCATACGGCGGTAGCCCGCTAGGCGATCATTACTCGCCGCTTGCGCAAATCAATCGCTCCAATGTGAAGCAGCTCGAAGTGGCGTGGAAGTTCGACACTGGCGAAAAAGGTGGACTGCAATCAAGCCCTCTGATTGTGGATGGAGTCCTCTACGGCATTACCCCAACACAGGCAATCTTTGCTCTGAATGCAGAAACCGGCAACCAACTTTGGTTGCTCGACCTCGGAATCAAGGGAACGCAACCGGATCGCGGACTTGCCTACTGGACCGATGGCAAGACATCCGTGATTTTTGCCGGGGTGATGAATTATTTGTACGCAATAGATGCCAAAACAGGGATCCCAAACCTCGGCTTTGGCAAGGACGGAAGGATTGATCTGCGGGAAAACCTGGGGCGTGAGCCGTCTGAGGCAAATTCTATTTATTTGACGAGCCCGGGAATTGTTTACAAGGATTTGATTATTGTTGGCGGCCGAAATCCTGAAACGCTTCCAGCCCCGCCCGGAGATATTCGCGCATTCGATGTGCGCACCGGCAAGCTGCGCTGGTCATTCCACACGATTCCGCATCCGGGCGAATTCGGATATGACACGTGGCCTCCAGACGCGTGGAAAACGAGCGGCGCGGCGAACAATTGGGCGGGAATGTCGCTCGATCCCGTGCGCGGAATTGTTTATGTGCCAACGGGATCAGCCGCGTTCGATTTCTACGGAGGCGATCGCGCAGGCGACAATCTTTTTGCAAATTGCCTGATCGCCCTCGATGCCGCGACGGGAAAGCGAATCTGGCATTTCCAGGGCGTGCATCATGACATTTGGGATCGCGATTTTCCTTCGCCGCCCGCTCTCGTAACGGTACGTCACAATGGAAAAGAGATTGATGCGGTGGCACAGACGTCAAAGCAGGGATTTGTGTACCTCTTCGATCGCGCGAATGGCACTCCGCTCTTCCCAATGGAAGGCCACAAATACCCAACAAGCTCCGTTCCAGACGAGTCTGCCGCAGCTGAGCAATCGCTGCCTATAAAACCGGCGCCGTTTGCCCGGCAAGTCCTTACGGACAAGATGCTGACCGAGCGAACTCCAGAAATCCATCAATGGGCCGCGGAAAAATTTGCGAAGTTTCGCAGCGAAGGCCAATTCGTTCCATTCAGTGTAGGCAAAGACACGATCATTTTTCCTGGGTTCGACGGCGGCGCGGAATGGGGCGGTCCCGCAGTCGATCCGCAAACGGGAATCATTTACATCAATTCGAATGAAATGGCGTGGACTGGCGCTCTGGCGGAAAACACGGGCAGCAATTCCGCAAAAGGAATCTACTTAAGCCAATGCAGTGTTTGCCACGGAGAAAAAATGGCCGGCTCGCCGCCTGCGATTCCTTCGCTCGTTGGAATAAGCGACCGCCTTTCCTGGGCTCAAATCGGTGCGACTATCCACAACGGCAAAGGGCGGATGCAGGGCTTCCCAAATCTGACCGAGGATCAGATATTTGCCCTGCTGGAATTTCTTTCCAGCGGAGCGAGCAAAGAAATGGAAAGCAATGGTCCCCCACCTGCAGCAATGAAATATCGCTTCACCGGCTATAAGAAATTTCTCGACCCCGATGGATATCCCGCGATTGCACCTCCGTGGGGCACACTGAATGCAATTAATTTGAATACAGGCGAATACGTCTGGAAGATTCCACTCGGAAGCTATCCCGAGCTTGCAGGAAAAGGAATGACAAATACGGGAAGCGAGAACTACGGCGGGCCAATCGTCACCGCGGGCGGGTTGCTCTTTATTGGAGCAACGAATTACGACAAGAAATTCCGTGCATTCGACAAGACGACAGGCGAACTGTTATGGGAGACGACTCTACCCTTCTCTGGGAATGCAACACCTGCGACGTATGAGGTCAACAAGCGTCAGTATGTGGTGATTGCGGCAGGCGGGGGCAAAGATCCGAAGTCGGGGTCTGGCGGAGTCTATGTAGCGTTTGCGCTTCCTCGTAAGTAGCCGCTGAAGCGATTGAAGAGTGACGCGCATTGAGAGATTCGGCCTTCCAAACTTCCGGCCCCCAGGGTGAGCCGAGCGGCATTGTACAATTCGATTTGGGGCTGCCCGCGGAACGCGCAAGGTGGGCGATAATGCACCATGTTTGCTCCCAACAGGTACGTCATATGCTCAACGCTAAACGCGTAAGTAGTTCCCACCAGGCGCGAAAGAATCTTAGGATGATCTCTGCAATTTTTCTTTCGCTAATGTGTTTTTCCGCTGAGGCGTCCGTTATGGCGTCAGACACCTTCACACGCTGGCAAGGATCAACCCAGTCCGAAAATCAGATGCGTGGATGTAAGCCTGGAAGCGATGATGCTCTTGGAAAGAAGAAATCTTCTCCTACAAAGAGCAAGAACAAATCTCAAGTTCCTTCTGTCGAACCCGTCTGCTTAGAGGTAAAGCAATCCGTATTAGAGGTTCAGGAATATTTCCAGAAAGTTGTAAGAGATTTGCGATGGACAGTTATTGATGAGCAAGCCACCGAAGACTTCTGGAACTTTTCCATACACGTAGACGCCGAGGAGCTAGCCGCTTACACAAAACCCGCACCCGAACTGAGGATCTCCTGGACCGGGGGCAAAGCTTCCGTAAATGTACAGATGATCGAACGTCCGGACGGCTACACGCGGGTCCTCGTGAGCGCCAGGTTTGACGGCTACGGAGAGCAACAAGACTCGTTCGCGCCCAAACGCGAATCCTGGCCGCTACCTTCGAATGGCGCCTTAGAAAGGAAGCTCTCTGCAATCGCGAAAGAGCATTTCACGGCTGGCCATTAGTCCAGCAGCCTTGCAAAAGTGGACACAGGCCTTTTTCGCAAGGAGCGCACAAACTCTCCTGTGGTAGTGTCATCTCACCAGCTATTCAGTGGTTCCTTTCAGAGAGTCGAGGAAAAAGACAGTGCCGCGGCTCAGCTGTCCCTGCCGACGTTGGCCTTTGTTTCCCGCCAAAGCTACGTTTCTGTTCGCTTTTGCGTTTTTGACGATCCTCTGGCCATTTCGCTCCGCGAAGGCGCAGATCTCACCTGGTCCGCTCTCGAAGGCACATCAATCGCTGACGGGGACGACGCAATGCGCGAGCTGCCATCAATTTGGAGCGAATACGCCCACCTTTCGATGTCTCGATTGCCATAAGGAAATTGCGAAACTGCTTTCCGAAAACCGCGGATACCACGCAAAACTCGGAATGAAGAATCCGAATGGCAAGGATTGTGTGCGTTGTCATTTGGAACATAACGGGACAGACTTTCCACTGATTCACTGGGAAGTGCCCGTTAAACAGTTTGATCACAAGTTAACGGGGTATCCGCTCGAAGGGAAGCATGCGGACGTGGCATGTGAAAAGTGCCATATGCCTTCGCACATTTCCAGCGACATTCGGGCGCTGCTTAAAAGGCAGGATTTGACGAAAGGGTATTTAGGGCAGTCGGCCCAATGCGTTACATGCCATGAGGACTATCACAAGGGCCAGCTCGGAAAGAATTGTGAGAGCTGCCACAACGTGAAGGACTGGAAGGCGGCGAAGGAATTTGACCATTCCAAGACGCGCTATCCGCTGACTGGCTTGCATGCTCAAGTGAAGTGCGAAGCCTGTCACAAGCCAGATGCGCCTGGCGGTCCGGCAAGATTCAAGGACATGAAGTTTGCGACGTGCACGGCGTGCCACACCGATCCGCACCATGGAGAGTTCAAGCAACAAAAGTGCGAAGAGTGCCATACAACGGCCGGCTGGAAGAAAATCGCTTCGCAGTTCGCATTTGATCATTCAAAGACAAAGTATCCGCTTGAAGGCGCGCACGCGAAAGTCTCCTGTGTTGCATGTCATGCTGCGGGTGATTTCAAGAAGCAACTCGCTTTTGCGAACTGCATGGACTGTCACAAGGACATTCACAGTGGTCAATTCACGGAACGTCCGAAGAAGGGCGAATGCTCTGAGTGCCACACGGTACAGGGCTGGAAGCCGTCGCTATTCGGCGTGAAGGAACACGCAAGTTCAAAGTATTCGCTGCAAGGGAAACACGTGACCGTTGAATGCGCGAGGTGCCATATTCCGGCAGGAAAAGAAACGTTATACAAGGTGAAATTCGCAAATTGCAGCGATTGTCACAAAGACGTGCATGACGGGCAGTTCTCCGCCGAGCCTTTTAAGGACCGTTGTGAGACTTGCCACACCGTCGCGGATTTCCACCGCTCGCTTTATACAATTGCGATGCATAGAAACTCAAAGTTCCCGCTTACTGGGGCACACACTGCCGTGCCTTGTGCGGACTGCCATGCCGCTGGAAAAGGCAATCGGACAGACAAGGTGTTGCCGTTCCGGTATGCGGATGTCAGCTGCACGGCGTGCCATGCGGATCCGCACCACGGTGAATTCAAAGATCGCATGGAGCGGAAGCGACCGAACGGAACGGTTTTCGGATGCGAAGCTTGCCACGACACAAAATCATGGACGGATGTAAATGGCTTCGACCATTCGAAGACGAGTTTTCCGTTGCTTGGGGCGCACCGGACTGTGACTTGCGGCGCGTGCCACAAAGTACCCGTGGGCACGAAGGAAATTCAGTTCAAAGGCACGACAAAGGAGTGTGAAGGTTGCCACGCGGAACCTCACGGCGGACAGTTCAAAGATCATGTGGGGAAAACGCCTTGTGAGAGCTGCCATGACGTACAGCGATGGGTGCCTTCCACGTTTGATCATGACAAACGGACGAAATTGCCGCTACAAGGCGGCCACGCCCGTGTGAAGTGCGACAAATGCCACACGCTAACGAAGTTGATCGCAGGAAATCCCATCACATTCTACAAACCGACGCCACTTCAATGTGACGCGTGTCACGGAAATTTAACTCCGGAGCAGAAAGCAGAAGTTCCTCCCTTGAAAAACTAGAGAAAGTCTAAATTTTGAGCAACTGCGGATGGCGCGAGGGCATCTTGGAGCGCTAGAGGGATGCTGGCGGGCTGTTAATTGATAAGTACAGGAACCCAATCTGTCCCTTCGTACAGTAGCGGCCAGCGAAAGCAAACCTCAAAATCAAGAGAAACTAGGGCCCATTCCACCCGCGGCGAAGTCAGATCGAGGGTCCCGGGGGATTTTACGTTACGCGTCGTCAAATGCCTGATTTGGCTAGCTCTGGGCGTGGTCTGGCTGGCAGCCCCATCCATCGCCCAGAGAGACCGCACACGCAGCCCGCACGGGCCGCTCACGATTCCTTGCGAAAATTGTCATACGGCGAGCGGATGGAGGCCCATTCGTACCCATCCCGAATTCGATCACAACCATACAAACTATCCACTGCGTGGGATGCATGAAAAAGTGCAATGCACGCAATGCCACGTAAAGCCGGTTTTCACGGATGTAGGCAAAAACTGCGCGGATTGCCACGCAGATATTCATCGCCGCAAATTTGGATCAGATTGCGCGCAATGCCACACGGTTCGCGGATGGAACATTACGGTTCAGCAGGTGAAGGATCACCAGAACCGATTCCCGCTCTTTGGCGCACATGCGGCGGTGCAGTGCGAGGAATGTCACAAGAGCGCTGCCGTCGGGCAGTTCCAAGGACTCTCAACGCAATGTATTTCGTGCCATCAGAGGGATTATCAGCAGACGACGAACCCGAATCACGCCAGCGCGAAGTTCTCGACTACCTGCGAGACGTGTCACAGCTTCGATACGTGGTTGAATGCCAAATTTGATCACTCGACGACAGGCTTTTTGCTTGTGGATGGCCATGCGAACGTTCCCTGCGCGCAATGCCACATCAACAACAACTACAACCTGCAAATTGTTCCCACCGATTGCGGAAATTCCGGCTGCCACCTGACGACATGGCAGCAGACGAAGAATCCGGTGCACTCCGCCGCGGGGGCGGCTTTTGCTTTGGCAAATTGTTCGAATTGCCACACACCCAAAGGTTGGGACACTGCGAATTTCGATCACACATCAACGGGGTTCCCTTTGACGTTCGGGCACGCAAACGTTCCCTGCACCTCTTGCCACATCAACAACAACTACAACTTGCAGGTTGCGCCAACAGCCTGTGGAACTTCTGGATGCCATTTAACAACCTGGCAGCAGACGAATAATCCAGTGCATTCGACTTCGGGCCCCGCGTTCGCACTGGCAAATTGCTCAAATTGCCACACGACAAAGGGATGGGATGCCGCTTCGTTTGATCACAGCGTGACGGGATTCACGCTCACCGGAACACACATGTCGCCCGCGCCGACCCCCTGCGCTTCGTGCCACATCAACAACAACTATTCATTGAATTCAGCCGACTGCATGGGATGCCACCAATCAGCCTGGCAGAGCACCACGACCCTCGGCGGCAACGTGCCAAACCACGTCACTGGCGGATTTCCAAGCACGGCCGCTGCTTGCGCCACTTGCCACCCAATCACGAAGTGGTCAGACGGAAAATTCGATCACAATGCAACTGGATTCCCGCTGACAAACAAGCACACGACCGTGCAGTGCAGCCAGTGCCACATCAATGGAAACTATTCGCTGAACATTGCGCCGACGGACTGCGGAAATTCCGGCTGTCATTTGACGACGTGGCAGCAGACGAATAATCCAGTGCACTCAACGGCAGGTCCGGCATTCGCGGTCGGTAATTGCTCGACGTGCCATACCACGGCAGGATGGGATGCAGCGTCCTTCGACCACAGCATCACCGGATTCACGCTGACGGGCACGCACATGTCGCCAACTCCGACTCCTTGCGCCTCGTGCCATATCAACAACAATTACACACTGAACTCTGCGGATTGTATGGGCTGCCATTCGTCATCCTGGCAAAGCACAGCCACCCTTGGCGGCAATGTACCAAACCATATCGCTGCCGGATTCCCAACAACTGCGGCGGCATGCGCTTCCTGCCATCCAATTACAACTTGGTCCGCCGGAAAGTTCGATCACAGCGCAACGGGATTTACTCTCGTTGGAACACACATTTCGCCGGTGCCTACGCCCTGCTCTGCATGCCATATCAACGGCAATTACTCTCTCAATTCGACGGACTGCATGGGCTGCCACCAGTCTGCGTGGCAGAGCACGACGACACTCGGCGGCAACGTGCCAAATCACGTTACATCTGGATTCCCAACGACCGCCGCCGCGTGTTCCTCTTGCCACCCGATCACGACGTGGGCAGACGGAAAATTTGATCACAATGCAACTGGATTCCCGCTGACAAACAAGCACACGACCGTGCAGTGCAGCCAATGCCACATCAATGGAAACTACACGCTCAACATTGCGCCTACCGATTGTGGAAATTCCCAGTGTCATCTGACGACCTGGCAGCAAACGAATAATCCGGTGCACTCCACGGCCGGGTCAGCCTTTGCAGCGGCAAATTGCTCGACCTGCCATACAACCGCGGGCTGGGATGCAGCGTCCTTCGACCACAGCATCACCGGATTCACGCTGACGGGCACGCACATGTCGCCAACTCCGACGCCATGCGCTTCGTGCCACATCAACAATAACTATTCCTTGAACTCGACGGACTGCATGGGATGTCATGCCGCCGCCTGGAACAGCACGACAACTCTCGGCGGAACTGTTCCCAATCACATCGCTGCTGGATTCCCCAACACGGCGGCAATGTGTGCTTCGTGCCATCCGATTACCACCTGGGCCGACGGAAAATTCGATCACAGCACAACCGGATTCCCATTAACAGGAGCGCATGCCGATCCAACAAAAGCTCCCTGCTCTGCCTGCCACGTCAACAACAACTATTCCGGCAACTTGCCGACAGATTGCTACAGCTGCCATACCGCGGCTTGGCAGAGTACGACAACGCTTGGCGGCAACGTACCGAATCACATTGCGGCTGGCTTCCCAACGACTTGCGCGACTTGCCACAACACAACGAGCTGGCTGAACGCAACGTTTAATCACAATACGTACTGGCGATTGCCACACCACAATGCCGTTTGTACGGACTGCCACATTGATTCCACAAACTACGCAAACATGTCGTGCATCAACTGCCACACGCAGCCATATCACAGCAAGACGCAGACGGATTCGCAGCACAAAGGACGTTCGGGCTATAGCTATGGCCCGATGACTTGTATTGCATCAGGCTGCCATCCAAAGGGTTCGTAAGCCATGAGGAACCCGCGCCGGCAAGTACTCCAAGCCGCAGTCTTGGCGATCTTCGTCAACCTTTTGCTCTCGCTCGTAGTCCAAGCGCAAAAAGAGGCCTCCGCAGTTTTTTCAGTTAAATACCTTTCAAATGACACCGTCTACATCAATGCCGGTCGCAACGCGGGAATTCAGGAGGGGATGCAAATTTCCGTCGTTGACGAGCAGGCAAGTTCGGTCCAAGGCGAAGGCGCGAGGTTTCGGGGAGAACAACACATTGCGGAGTTAAAGGTTATCTCCGTTGCCGATTCCTCCGCTGTTTGCGAGATTCTTTCGACTATTGGCGAACTTAAACTCGGCCAGATTGCATTTCTTACCCCGGAGAGCGTGCAGGAACGACGGGAGACGCAAGCGGCCGTCGAAGCAGATGCATTTCCGATTGTTGTGGGCTTCACCTACGGAGACCCGCTGGACGACGAGATTCGCCAATCGGAAGAGAAAAAGATCATTCAGGAATCTCCCATCGGCCGAACACGCGGACGAATCGGATTCGATTACGGTGGGACGAACGAAGCAGGAGGATTCAGTAGCAAGCAGCTCGGCATGGTGATTAATGCCGACATGACTTTTATCGGCGGTACCTATTGGAATTTCGCAGGCTACTGGCGTGGAAACCTGACGGCGAGCAGTTCAGGAACGAGTACAAACAATCCAACAACGCTTACCGACCTGATCAACCGTACGTATCACCTAAGCTTTACCTACGACAATCCTTATTCGCCAGTTCGAATCGGAGTTGGGCGGCTGTTCCTACCTTGGGCGCCGAGCTTAAGCACAATTGATGGCGCCTATTTTGCTCGAAGAGTCTCTCGGACCATGACTGCGGGCGTCTTCGGCGGTTCGACGCCCGACCCGACTTCCTGGAGTTACAACCCCGATCAGCGAATTGTCGGCGCCTTTGTAAACTACGAGAAAGGCGACTTCAATACCGCGCGCTATTTTTTCACTGCTGGAGTTGCAGCAACGACGATTCAATGGCGTGTCGCCCGGCAATTTGCGTTTTTTGAGAATACGTTTTCCTGGAAGCGCTATCTGACATTCTTCAATTCTCTGCAAGCGGATGAGGCGCGCACATCTCCGCTGCCGAACGGCGGAAGCAATCCTACCGGCGTTTCGCAAAGTTACACTTCCCTTCGAATTCAGCCTCTTTCTCGCGTAAGTTTTGGGCTGAATCACAACTATTTTCGCAATCTGCCTACGTTTGACCCGCGGCTAATCGGTACAGGATTGCTCGACCAATATCTGTTTCAGGGATTCAGCGGCGATGTACGCGTGGAATTACCGAAGCGCATCGCTGTCTACGCAAGCCTCGGGAAAAGCAAGGCGAGCACAGATCAAAAAGGCTCGTTGAATCAAGGATATGGAATCAATTTTGGAAGGCTTTGGTTTTCAGGTCTTAGCGCGGACGTTCACTACTCACAGTTCGATAGTTCGTTTGGTAAGGGCCATTACGAATCGTTTTCTCTCATCAAAAGCTTGGGCGATAGCTTACGGGTTCAGCTGATTGGCGGCCATCAGAGTTTCCTTTCTCCTCTTTCCACAAACACCAATTCAAATTTCGTGAATCTTTCCGGCGACTGGAATATTGGGCCGCGGTATTTCTTCGAAACGAACTACGGGTGGTATCACGGCACGACTATGCAATACACGCAATGGTCCAGCGTGTTTGGCTACCGCTTCGGAGGCTTTCGCAAATGAAAGCCTTCAGCAGGATCTCGGGTTTTGTCGCGCTGGCACTGGCCACTTTCGGAGCGTTCACTCATGTAATTGCCCAACAACCGGCAATCAGCGGTGCGACTCCCGCTCCAGTAGTATCCGACGCGGTTGCAATGGATTCTCTTGAGCGCGCTCGCAAGTTGGTTGAGCAATTCTTCGAACAATCCGCAAACGTGGTTTGCGAAGAGTCGATCACGCAGACGACGCTCGGAAAGAATGGAAAGCCAAATTATCGCGAAGAGTCGCGTTATCAATACCAGTTGGAGGCTTCCACTTCTACTGGGTCGCTTAAGCTAAAAGAATCTCGCGACGCTCGCAAGATTGCATTTCGCGACCCCGCAAGAACACTTCTCATCACAAATGGCTTCACAAGCATCCTCCTAATTCTTCACCCGAAGTACGAGACGAGCTACCAGTTTGAAGGCGCAGGAGAAGAGTTGGTGGACGGCCGAACCATTGAAGAAATTCACTACAAACCGGTTCCTGGCGGCGCATCGCCCGCGGCATTGCAGCTGCGCGGGAAGAACTATCCGCTTCCTCTTTACGGTTCCATTTGGATTGACAAAGAGAGCGGTGCGATCACCCGGCTCACGGCTGCGGTTGATTCCAGCATGAGCGACCTTGGACTCAAAGGTCTGACCAGCGACATCCACTATGCCCTAGTCCAGTTCCACGACCCGGAAGAAGCCTATTGGATGCCTCTTTCGGTAACGATTGATGTGGAGACGCCACTTCAGCATTGGCGAAATGTACATCGCTTCACCGGCTACAAAAGATTCAGAGCTACGATAAAAGTTGAGCTAGGAAAAAACGAATGAGTGTACAGGCGACGATCCCTTCCAATATTCTGGCGAGCGAAGATACCGAGCGCGGGCACAAGATCCGCCTCCTGCTGGCGTGGCTTGCCGCAATCGCTATCGTGCTTGTCATCGCTGGCTACGGCTACAACTACTACACGCTTGGCTCGACCGAGCGCCCGTTTTCTCCGAAACATGACGCGCTAAAGCCCAGCGGCACGATCGGCGTCAAGCTCGGCATGTTTGGCGTTTTTCTCTTCTTCCTGATCTATCTTTATCCGCTGCGCAAGAAATGGATGTGGCTTGCGCGCAAAGGAAATTCGCGCCACTGGCTCGATTTCCACATCGTATTGGGCTCGCTCGCGCCGGTTGTGATTGCGTTTCATGCTTCGTTCAAGTTCGGAAATATTGCTGGAATGGCCTTCTTCAGCATGCTTTGCGTCACGCTCAGCGGATTTGTAGGCCGCTATCTCTACGCGCAAATTCCCCGGAGCTTGAACGCGGCAGAGCTGACCATGAAGGAAATGGCTGATCGAGAAGAAGCCCTGAAAAAAGAAATCGCAGAGCAGGAAGCTACATTTGGGTTTTCTGTGGACGCGCTTTATCAGCTACCGACACAAGCCCAAGTCGCCAAAACCTCTCTATTGGGTTCGCTTGTCTCCATGCTGGTTATTGATTTTAAGCGCCCGCTCACCGCATCGCGAGTGCGAATGCGTCAACTCGGATTTGGCCGATGGCTTTTGACGGGATTCGGTCTGTTCGCTTCTGGCAATCAAAGGTTGGAGCGTGCTATTCGCGTGGCACAGCAAGAGAATAAGCTCCGCAAGCACATCCTGTTCCTGAGCCGAACACAGAGTGTATTTAATCTCTGGCACGTAATTCACCGGCCGTTCAGTTATGCTTTCGCGATTCTCGCATTGATTCATATAGGAATCGTGTTGTTGATGGGCTACCGGGTCTGAAGAAGGTCACATGGATAATCTGATTTCGTTCGTGATTGCGGCGAGCATCATTGTGTTTTTTCTCGTCTACTATCTGCGCGGGCAGAAAAAACGCGATGCGGAGGCGAAAGCTGCGGCGGAACGCGGCACTCTTCGTTCCGATGGCCCGCAATCGCAACATCCGCAAATTGATGCCAATTACTGCATTGGCTGCGCTGCCTGCACAACGGTTTGTCCCGAAGGCGACGTACTCGCGATGATCGGTGGCAAGGCAATGATCGTCAACGGATACAAATGCATTGGGCATAGCCTTTGCGCGGATGTCTGCCCCGTTGGGGCCATAACAATGGTGATGGCCAAGCCGGGCGTGAGTGCAGACCTCGCCGTGCTTTCCTCCGAGCAGGAGACCAGCGTCAAGAATATGTTTATTGCCGGCGAACTAAGCGGCCTTGCTCTGATCAAAAATGCGATTAACCAGGGTCGCAATTGTGTGGACACCATCGCGGCGAGAATGGCCGTATCCAGCGCGGCGCGCCCTGCGGATGTGCTTGACTTGATCATTGTCGGTGCCGGTCCTGCTGGGATTAGTGCATCGCTACGTGCAATTGAAAAAAAGTTGAACTACGTCACGATCGAGGAAGGCGAGGTTGGAGGGACCGTCTCAAAGTATCCACGCCAGAAGCTGGTAATGACTAGTCCCGTGGAATTCCCCATGTATGGCAAGTTCAAGAAAATGGAGCTTTCCAAAGAGGAGCTACTCTCCTTTTGGGGCAATGTTTTGAAACGCAACGAATTTCGCTGCCGCAAAGGCGAAAAAGTGGAGCACATCGAGAAAGGCGCGGACGGCGTTTTCACTGTCACCACGCCAAAAGGCACATACAGGTCCAGATTCGTGATTCTTGCCTTGGGAAAAACAGGGAGCCCTCGGAAACTTGGTGTTAGAGGCGAGGATTTGCCTAAAGTTATGTATCGCCTGATTGAAGCGGATCACTATGTGAACAAGAAGATCCTTGTCGTTGGAGGTGGAGACAGTGCCGTCGAAGCTGCGATGGGGCTTGCATTTCAAGTCGGCAATTCCGTCACGCTTTCCTACCGGCAGGGCTCGTTTTCGCGCATCAAAGACCGCAACGCGCAACGCTTGAATGAATGTGTACGAAAGGGAAAGTTGAAGGTACTCTTCAATTCGAACCCCATCGAATTCACCAAAGATGAAGTCGTCCTTGAAGTCAGCGGGCAAACCCAGCGAATACCGAATGACTTCGTCTGGATTTTTGCAGGCGGAGAACCGCCAACGGCTTTCCTAAAAAAGATCGGTGTGAGCCTTGGCTCTCAGGATTTGACGTCACAAGCAAAGCAATCTGCACGGGAAACGGAACCTGCGCTTGTCTCCGTATCCTGAATCCAGACACGCTAGAATCTAGCAAGAGGAAAGAACATGAACGCCAGAATGCGAACCCGCATCATCTTCTGTATCGTCGCAGCGTTTGGAGTACTCGCCGGCTGCAAACAAAAGCAGGATGATAACGAAGCTATTCGCGCCGCAGTAAGGCAGCACCTCTCTTCATTGGGCACTTTGAATTTGCAGGCCATGGAAATGGATTTCACGAATATTTCCGTCCAAAACAACCAGGCGAGCGCCGACGTAAGTTTTCACCCCAAAACAGGCGCGCCCGCTGGAGCAACCATGCAGGTTTCCTATCAACTGGAAAACCAGGATGGCGCATGGAAGGTCATTAAGAAATCGGTTCCGGGCGGCATGATCGAACATCCAGATCCAAACGCGAATCCCCACGGATATGCAGCCGCTGGCTCTGTACATGGCAAGCTGCCAGATTTTCAAGAGATACTGGGCACAAACGCCGCCGACCCAAACAAGAAATTACCTGCTAACCACCCGCCGATTCCGCCGGCTCAACCGGAACCTCAACCGTAGAAATGCTTTTGGAGCTAACGAGTTAGCAGGACGTACCGAAAGCAAACAGAGTAACCGACGGAAGGATTGAGAAGTAGAGTGGCGCGCCCTGAGAGATTCGAATCAGGTAAAAGAGTTCAACGAAACCTCAAAACCCGCACCCTTAGAAAGCAAAGGGTGCGGCACCCGATTTTACTTCTCCGCTTCGATGTGTGATCCGCAAAGACCATCAATCTCTGCTCCACCCGCCTTCAACACTTGGGAAAAGAGTGTGTATAGCCCTGGAGGATCGGTATGCCAACGAAGGAGTTCCGGGTACTTGTCTTGTACTTCGGGAACTGCGTCTTTCATCGCCTGCTCTACACCGTCGTAAGTGAGATTCCTCATGGGTTCTGTCCGAATGGTTTGGCGGCAAGGGCATCGCTGAGTTGTTGAATCATCTGCCTGGCCGCAACTTGATCGTTCACACTTAGCGTGCCGCTCTTCAAAAGATTGGTCAGGGCCGTGATTGTGTTTGCTGCCTTTTCGGCGTGACCAGCTTGGGATAGAAGGTCACCCATTTTCAGTTCGTACGTTACGGCACCTGCGGTACCTCCCGGCAGTTTGTCCGTTGTCTGAAAGAGGCTGTTCACTATGTTTTGGAGGCGGGGATCAGTGACCAGTGGCCCCGCTGTTCCGCCAACCGTCGTAAGTTGTAGCGTTAGCGACCCTTACTTTGACGGGTTTTCCACGGTCGGTTTGTTCCTGAGCTTCCTGAGCTCAATCTGCATCTGTCCAGCAATGACCACACAAATGACCCAAGGTAGCAGAAGCACCATGGACAAGAGCAGGAGATAGCGCCCAAGCCCGGCCCAGTACTTATGCAACGGATATCCGGTAAAAAAAGGCCACACCGATGCGCAGCTCACAAAAAATGCGGCGGTGGAATACAACGCACCTTTGTTCCAGACATGCACAACTCTCTCGGTCTGCCGTATGAGTACAGCTTTCTCGGAGCTTGTAATTGGACCTTCATCATCCAACTTGAGAATGCTCATCATAAACCGTGCGTGCCCGTTTCTAAGTTCATTCGCACACTTGCCGCGGCGTGCCGGTCGTTGTCTGGCCGCCAATGCTGATATCAATCTGCTCAGTGTGGCATCGGGGCCCATTGAAGAACAGGTGGACCAGCCAGTTGGAGTAGTCCAACAGGCCGTTCGTTGCGTGTGTCACCGTCGAAGACGAAATTCCCGCACGAACGGCTTGATTTATTGTTGCCAGTTGGATGCTCCTTTGCCGTTTAAGGTATTTTCCCATTCGGGCACGCAACATGCGGTCATTCCCTGTCGGATAGCGCATTTGATTTGGGAGGTGAACGGAATCTGCTGCGACGTGCCCGCCAAATCCGCCAACAAAGCCAGACAAGGCGTCCTCAGATATTTCGTCCGCCGATAGAACTTCATCAGCGCTGTCGCCCTCCGCTCCTCGCGTGACTATGCCTCCCACCACATTTGAGGTTGTTCCCGCTACGACGTCACCCACGAGGGTGCTTTCGAAGAGAGTAGCACCGCCGGTCGCGCCCGCCAGTTGCGCCCGCCACTGCTCCGCCCAGCGCATTAGCGCCGACCTCACGCCATTTCACGTTTTGGAAGTGACCGCCATTATTCCAGAGTTGCTTCCCGAGATCGAAACCCCCTTCAACAACGCCGCCGACAATCGCCCCAATGCATGGAGGGCACTTCCCGTTTGGATCGGTTGCGTAGGTCGGTCGATTATAGACATACGCATATTTGTTCCAGGTCTGGGGCAACTCCAAAATTTCACTATACTCAGAGTCGTCTGGGGACATGAAGCGGCCGAGGCTTGACGAGTTATACCTAGCCCCAAAGTTATCATTGCCGGATTCGGAGTCGCGTTCTTTGCCGGTGAATTTGTAGCGGTTGTTGGTGCTGGAGGAGACGGCGCGTTCGCCGCCGAAGGGGTAGTAGTCGGAGATGTCCCAAGTGCCGTTGTTGCCGTAGACGTAGCGGACGTTGC